>OLQC01000001.1_pt1 | contig 654908 bp, 556 predicted proteins | sample 1672471 | NCBI WGS metagenome assembly OLQC01 (sample SAMEA3136689, study PRJEB25190) | human gut metagenome | biome: human gut; feature: human-associated habitat; material: faeces | place: Austria | collected 2013 | reverse complement strand
GGTCTCAACCATCAGCTCCACCAATTCGTTTATGTCCATCTTCTCTGTAGGATGGTCTGCTTTTTCATTTCTGCAATCTGGTTTGTGATTTTCTCGCTCATTCTATGTACCTCCTGAAAAGTATTCGCTTTCGTTGTGTACATATATCACTCTAAAGCACATAAATTGGAATACCACTACTGGAAAGATACACACCTTTTATTGAGTATCTTTCCAGTGGTTTTCTACTCTTCTCCATCCGTGCAGACAGCCTTTCCCATCGCAAGTTCCGCCACAATCTTGGCATATCGTTCCTGCTCACTTCCTTCGGAACCCGCCATTGCTTTCATATAAAATTCCAAAGCCTCCTCCCGGCTGTCCCATACTTCCTCATCGTTATAGCAGATGACTTTCACGGTATTCAGTTTTCTGCAGGAGTCCTCTCCATAGACAACCCCAAGGCAGCATCCGTTGTCCCAATGCACATGGATTGTACCTGTGTCATCCACCTCTGTAACAGTTCCCTTCGTGCCACTTGGAATATCTCAGTATGGGTCGTTCATGGAAATAAGTTCCACTCTTGAACCCGCCGGGTACTGTTCCTTTACCTTATTTACAACATCTCTTGGTGGGAAAAACATTACTGCTCGCCCCCTTTCTTCGCTCCTGCCTTGAATGCAGCCGAGCCATCCAGTTTTGAAAGAAGGATTTTTCTGTCTGCCTTGAATTCATCACCGATGAACCCAAGCCTTAAAAGGAAACATCTGAATGCGTATTTCTCATTCTTATTTTCCTTTGGCTTTGCGGTCACTCTCTTCTGCTTTTTACTCATCTCGCAAATGGCTGATATGAATTTAGTGTAGGCAAGTGCCTCTTCCGGCTTTACCGCTTCAAACCAAGGGAAGTTTACAACCTCGTCTTTTTCTTCAATGTGAACATTCTCGATTCCCAAGGCTTTCTTTATCAGTTCGCCTTTTGCTTCAAGCAGGCTTATTAAGTTTCCCATGTCCACTTTTTCAAGTGGCATGGAAACCGTAAGTCCAAGGCTCTCGCCCGTTTCTGCCCCTTTATTCGGCTCACTGTCGGGTTCTTCTGCCCCCTTTTCATTGTTGTTCCATTCTGCCGGGCTGACCCCTGTTGCCAAAACACAGGCATCAACAATCGGTGCAATCTCATCAAGGTCATCAAAATCTCCGAATTCCAATTCGCCATTCTTTCCTACCGTAAAGTTCCCAATTTCGTAGGCGCAAGAAGGAACTCCGAGGTATTTTGCCTTACCCCCGATTTCCTTCTCGATTGCCTGAACCATAGCTTTTCGTTTGTCCTTTGTTACATAAAAATGTAGTACCATGTTTTGTACCTCCTTATGATTTTTTTGGTATGTACATATATCACTCTGAAGGCACATAATAGCAAGCTATTTATTTCACATACCTCTTTAAAACATTGTCAAAACACACTTTATTGTAAATATGTAATAATTGTAATATAATAACTGTAAAAAATAAGATCAGGAGGTAATGCATATGCCATCACTTAATAAATTTGAAAAATCAATCGAAAAGATTAGTGAAATATTTAATGAAAAAATTGCCAACAACCCTTACTCAAAAGAATTAAGAATAATATTTAATGTAGGTTTACAGAGTGAGGATTTAGCTTTGTTTCCCAATATTCGTTCTGCATCATCTTGTTCTGATTACATAGAAAAATGGATTAAATGCTATGTAGATGCTACCCAAAACCCACCTAGCAAAAGAAAGGCATCTCCTAAAGGAAGTTGCAATGATCCTGCTTTAGAAAATATCGTATACTATGCTACTGGAGAAGAAAAAAAACAAATAAAACGTATGCTAGCATATCACAATCTTTTTATGAGTGCAGAAAATATTCAGGGCAACTTATTAGAAGAATACATTAACAATAATATACAGAAGTATGGTTGGGTATGGTGTAACGGAACCGTTCTTCAAGCAATTGATTTTTGCTCAATTGATGGAAGCGTACTTTTACAGATTAAAAATAAAAACAACACCGAAAACAGTTCATCTAGCAAAGTACGTAAGGGAACTACTATAGAAAAGTGGTATCGTCTTGGTTCTCGGAAAAGCAATGGCAAAATATTACCAGCATACAAATGGGATATACTTAATGATATAATTAATTCACATGTTATTACAGATATTAAACCAAATTGTAATATGACTGAAGACGATTATCAAAATTTTCTAAAACAAATTATCAAGGCTAATTCTGATATCATTTCTGAAGAATAAAACATTTTGTGGCAACCAATCACTATGACGGTTGCCACAACATTGTATTAATTACTATTTTTTTCTACTTTTTTCCATTTCTTTTTTCATGAATTGCATCCATGAAATCTCATCGGTGTTCTTATATCTTGAATACGAGAAACCTGTATTTTCGTACTTTATTCCGTTCATATCATCAATAATAGTTTTTGCAATTGCCTCACCTAATTTTACTGGAACAGCATTACCAATTTGCTTATACTGATCCAAAATACCACCACAAACTTTCCAACTTTCTGGGAACTCTTGAATACTCTTGTATTCTTCAACACTTAATGGTCTGTCCTCTGTTGGATGAGCCAAGTCAGTAGCTGGCATTGTTGGATTAGTAACCAATGTTGGTGATGGTCTGCTATATGATAATCTTCTTAAAAATCCTGTCTTTCCACCACCCAAATAAAATGATTTTCCCAAAGCTTCCTTCTGTAAGTCTAACGGAAGATCTTTCCAATATTGTCCTTCTTTTAATATTCGATAGTATTTTAATCTTTTCTCTGGAAACTCAATAAAATGATGTTCTACATTCATTGGAAGATTATCATCAAACGCATCTCTCAATGTACGCCATGCTTTCAATCCATCAGTTCCTTCTTCATTATGTGTAGGTTGAAGGTAACTGACTTTACCTCCACCTAGTTTTCCAATAATAACTACACGCTCTCTAATTTGTGGAGCCCCAAAATACGCAGCATTATATAAATTAAATGAAACCGTGTAGCCAATTTCTTTCAATTTATCAAGAATAATCATCATTGCGCCACCTTTAATAGGTTCTTCAATGTCTTTATACTTAAAAGGAGTTGACAATAGTCCTCTAACATTTTCAATAACAACATATGTTGGTTTTATTTCCGAAATAATACTTAAATACTTTAGAAAAACATTTCCTCGTTCATCATCAAATGCCTTTCGATTCCCAGCTGTACTAAATGCCTGACATGGTGGTCCACCAAAAATCACATCAACCTTTCTTCCTTCTGGTATCTTAGCCATTTTCAGAATCTCTTCTGCTGTAAAATCTGTAATATCTCCTATCAGTCCAATTTCAGGTTTATTTTTGGCAATAGTCATTCTGCAAGCCTTATTAAACTCACAAGCTAACAAAGCATCTATCCCACCATTTTTCATTCCAATATCTAATCCCATCGCTCCTGAGAAAAAACTCAATGCGACTATTTCCGGAATATCGTCACTCAACCGCTCATGATCATCCGGTTCAATTACCACATCATTTTTTTCTATGTATTCATTTAAGTCTTCGATGGATGTCAACCATTGGTTTCCAACTCTTTCAGCATTAAGCATACCATTTTTTATAAGTAGTCTCACAGATTGAACAGTCACTTTTAATTTTTTTGCAACCTCACCTGCAGTAAGCAAATTATTAGTATCAATCATTGGTTTGTGCTATTTTCCTTTTCGAAAATTTTTATAGACCCATTATACTATTTTTCATATCTGTTTTCAAGTTACATATTTGTTTACTTTAGTGAGTGCATATCATATCACTTGTAATATTTTCAAAAGAATGTTTAATCAAATCACCTTCTGGTTTCAAATTATTTTCAAGATATTCAAGTAACAGGGAATCTTCAATATAATAATACATCTGTGGAACAACAAACCCTGGAAGATCATTTCTAAGTTGTTCCAGCGGAATCATATTTGTATTTTGAAAATTTGTAATTTCCATCGCCACCGTATGCATTTTCAAATAATTATCTATCCGTTCAACAGCCGCTTTATCATACGAAAATTTTTCCTTCCAAGACTCTATCATGACCTTGTTACTTAATGTCATAATACCGACAATTGCCTTAACAGGTGCACTCACATATAAATAAGCTTTAACCGTTTCATTAGGAAAAACACGTCTATGTTCATATATTTTTTCTCCTGACAATACCCTCTTATAGACATCTGCCTTGAAACTTAATAACATTGTTCTCATCGCATCTTTTCTCTTTCTTCGATTTCACTTCAAAACCATTATGATATCTATTCCGTAGCTACAACCCTACGATTTATCCATAATGTATCTTCAAGCCTACACTCCAATGGAAACATTTACTGTACAGATATGTTCCCGAGTTAAGCATTCTATATAAGACATAAACGAATAACCCAAGTATCAAAAGTACTTGAAAGCCTTATTTTAAGCCATTCTTCCATAGTTTCTATTTCACCCTTGACATCAATACTACACTCTCCACATGCGTACAAATTCAAATTATATCCCCACAAAACTATGGATATCTGGACAATATTTTTACAGTACTAATACCGTTCGTGCAGCCTTTTCCCACAAAATCATGGATGGTACTAATTTTGCACCATACTAATTGTGCAACAGCCTATGGCACAATTACTTTTTTCCATTACTTTAGTATCATTATCTTCTTCCATCTTTTCCGCTTCTAACGATTGATACTCCTGTTTCAATCCTCGTAATAATTCTTCCTCACTCGACAAGTACAGCTTATAATTTGACACAAAAATCTGCGTCTTATCAAGAGGCTAGTGCTACCGCTTATTGAGAATAATTTCTTGCTTATTAACAAATAACCGAGCATTTATATTCCAACTGTCTTGATAACCTCCAACAATAATTAATATAGGTTCTGGACATTTTAGTTTTTGGTCTTGAGATAAAACTATCATTTGATTTTTATCAATATTACTTGGTGCCGACGATGCATTTGGATGATAGTGCCACTCTCCTAAATAATACTGGCCTTGGTTCCATGCCAAGTCTAAAATTCTTTTCAATCCATCTATACCCCTATAAAAAGTACACTTTGAATGTCTAGAATTTTTGGGTGGTGGTGTTATTTGCAAAATGTTGGCTATTGCTTGGTTGGAAGAATAATTTCCAATTAAAATGCCCCCTGTTTCATAAGGATTAGAAATAGCACAATAATAAAGCATTTGTTCATAAGCCTTTGTGTCGAACTTTACAGTATATGATTGATTCTTATCTTGAAAAAGCAAATTATCCATTCTCTCTTTTCTCCACCACCTCATAGCTTTCAAATATCCCATCGCTCTCTTTTTGCTCGTAAATGAGTGAAAGCGTCTTTTGAGATTTTGATATAATGTAATTTTCAATTACCTTCACGGAAGTTGCAGCAGCAATCCAAATATCATCACTTCTTCCAGGAAAAGTCGGATGCCAGCAACCAATTCCATTCCTTGGCAAGTCGTAATCATCATATAAGACTTTTTCTGCCTGTAGGTACGGGGAAATCAAATCATAAAAAGCATTAAAATTAAAAGTGTTACCATTCATCAGTGTAACATATAATCGTTTTGCACCCAATCCAACAGAGACTGAAGCTATAATATGGGTTCTCTTAAAATTAGTTCTTTGAAGAATATCAAGTACATTATTTTCCCCAGTACAATCAACAATAACATCATATCTATCCAAATCAATATTTGTTTTAAAAGAGTCATCATTTGAAAGAGTATCATTTATAACTTTAACATTTGCGTGTGGATTTAGGGAGTTAAGATAATTACATACCGATAATTCTTTAAATTCACCAATATTATTTAGATTTAAGATATGGCGGGATAAGTTCCCGACTTCAAATATATCTGAATCTGCAATAGTAATATTATATACTCCTGCTCTTACAAATATTTCTGCGATTGATGCTCCAATGCAGCCTGCTCCAATGAGCAATATTCTTTTTCTTAGTAACAGGTCGCTCATTTTACCTCGTTGAGATATTTCGTGTTGGTTCCAATTTTCTGAAACAATCCAATCCAATTTTGCATTTTTAGTGAATACCTCACATCTATCACGCATCCACCATCCCTGTTGATTATTTCTGAATCCTTTTGCTGTCCTTTTGCCATATGATACAGTCGGTAAATACAGAGCTTTCCAAGAAATTATCTCGGGGTCTCCACCAAAAATTCGGGGAACAGGGAAACCAATTAAAAGCAAATGCCGTTTTCCGTCCCGAATTTTTGAGACAATATTTTGAAGGATACACATTATATTAATATGTTGTTTTTCACAGGCAACTAACAATTCGCCAAATGTTTCTGGTGCTTGCCACTCATTAACAACTGGGATCTGATTCATAAGTATCCACGGGGCAATAATGGGAGGTGATATAATTGTTTTTGAAAGATATTTTCCCCATTCTGTATAATGCTGGATGTTGTTACTTAGCGATTTAAACACCTTAACATAGTATACAAATGGTTTACTTTTATACACATCTAATTCTGCTATTCCATACCGACATTCGACACTCTCCCATTGCATGAAGGTAACCACATCTTCCGAGAAAGCAAACTGCATTTCTAAAATATTGCTCATAGAAAATTCGGGCAGCTCAAATGGCTCGCTTTCTGTAACTAATTTTCCTTTTGCCGCTAGCTCTAGCCAACAAATTGCTCGTTTTGCATGATACAACAAGCGTTCATCTACACTATATGGTTCCGATTGATAATTAGGTATTGTATTCACCTCAAGGCATAATGCTCCTTTTCTCCACAATCCGTTTCTTTCAATTTTGGAGTTGTTAGCTTGATGATACAATGTAACCGTTATACTGTTTTCGACGTCTGGATATACTTTAATTTTTCCCTTTGGGTATTCGGATCCAACAACGAAAAACCATTGAGATTTCTGAGGGAAATATGGTGTTTCACATTCAATCACAATACTTAAGTGTAAATACCAAACATTTAATTCATTATCAAATTGCCACTCATCCATTATCTCAACTTGAGATAATGAATCTAAAGCCCTTCGAGCCTGATTTAATTTATCAAGAATTTGTTTTGACTCCATCTATGCAAATCTTCCTTCTGGAATGGCTGCCGATTTTTCAGTACGGGTTGTAAATCCCGTTGAAGAATTAGATTTTGATGGCTTTGGAGCTGGTGGAAATTCATTACCAAATAGCTCTCTCCATTTGCAAACACTATCATATAATTCTTCACAATCAAAAGCTTCACGAGCTATTTTAGCAGCATCACAAACCGTATCGTAGAAATCAGAATATTCTTCATCTGTAATTCGTGCAAAAACATCATGTTCAGGAACGCCTCTATCAGCTAAAAAAGGTTTATTAGTGTATTGGGAAACGATATTTTCAAGAGTTAATACAACACCTTCGGCAACACTTTTAATATCATCTGGACAACAATCACCAATAAAATGTTCCAACGGATAACTCTTGGGATGTTTCATATCTGGATATTGTGTTTTGCGCCACCACTTCAATGCCTTAACAACATTTATATAGTGGGTATTGCAATTCTTGTTTTTTTCAACCGTCCATCGAATTTGCTCAAGTGGATGTGTTTTATCCCATTTTTCCGCTTCACGGTCAGGAATTAGCAACGGTTCGGATTTCCATTGAGGTTCGTTATCTGATTTATAAAATATGTTATATGCACTTTTAAGTAAGTCATTATTGAACGATTTTGTAAGTAACTTTTGTTGGAAATCTTCAATTGTATATTCCGAAATAATCGCCTCATCTTGAAGTACTCCTGTTTCGCTTTCACTAGGTGCAGAAGTAGGTACGATATCCAAATCAACATAACTTAAACTTATACCAATTGACCTGCCTTGAATTCTATATTTGTCTTTATAATGTTTTTCTAAAAATGGAACAAATAAATCCAAAGCCTCCTCTGGTGTAAACTCTTCAGAGTCTAATTTCGTTACAACAATTACATCGACATCTGATTTATTGCCGTTTTGGGGTTTTACTGCTGTGGAACGTCGGTAACTTCCCTGTAAGAAAGTACTAATAATAATCTTTGATAATGTTTCATCTTCCTCTAATCTCCTTCTTAATGTCGTATGCCCTGTTTTCAAATCCTTCACTTGATTGTCAGACAAACGAATATTAGATAGAAAATCTTTAAAATATGACGGTACAGTAGACATAAATAATCCTCCATTAATTAGTAAAACTTATTGATTGTGAATATGTACAAGAATTCCTTTGCTCAAAATCATATTCATATAGAATACATTTGCCAAATCCAACTGAATTTTGACCTAAGAAAAACATAAATGCATTTGGAGCAGCAGCAAAAATATGTAGTGTTGCACGCCGTTCCACAGTGCTTCTTCTGCCAATAGCGTTATAAACTGAATTAGCTAAAGCAGTTGCATGTGTTCCATCTTCTATCGAAAAATTTGTAGCACCAACATCGCTTGGCATACAATTAATGATACATCCAATTGATAGATTGTTTTCTTTTATGAATTTTACCACGTCATTGTAAATGTTACGAGTGACATTTAATACTAATGCAGAATCATATTGATTCTCATTAAACTTTTCGTGGGAAATATCCCAATTAGTATAGTTCCTTTTAGATGACAGTTTCACATCCCATAATACAGTGCCATTGGTCGACGATTTTTGTATCGGAAATACGTTGATACCTGATTTACTATCAAGAATTCTTCCTGCTGCAAAGGCTATAGACGCATGTGTATCTAAAAATATTTGATATGCATACTTGTTGCTTGTATTTGTGAGCAAAAATTCCTCCAAATTTCTATAAATATCTTTGTTCCAATCGTATTCACCCTTTATATTGCGACCATCAAACTTATTAATGAATGATAAACAACTCTCTGTGTCTTTTTCCAAGTTTTCTGCTCCACGGGTAAAGCTTTTCACACCAATAGATATTCTTTTAGGGGAATACTTATCGGCAACAAGAAAAATGCGTTTTTCCATTTCTTCATCAAAGTCTTTTCTATCAATACCTTTACCATGTGTTGAAGAAATCATCTGATCATTTACAGTCGCTGAAGCAATAAACCTAATTTGGTCAAACGTCATCATTTGATTGCTATCTGAAATATACTGATGCAACGAATCTCTTACAATTTTTTCTAAAACTTCTATTTCAAACGGCAAAATAAAAAACCGTATTCTCTTATTATCAAGCAAATCTGTATCAAACCCATTTAGCGACGATTTTGCTTCTTTATCAAGCACTTTCCCATAATACTTTTCGATTGACTTTATAAATGTGTTGGCGGACTTATCACATTGCCCGATTAAAAATAATTCATATTCAGGACTTTCTATATCCTTTATAAGGTCATCTAGCCATATTTTGATGTCTGATTTGGTAAAAGTATTTATCGTTGATTTTACTTGTATGCATTTAACAATTTGATTTTGCTGCTCTAATGCTATATCAACCTTATCATTTGATGTTGGAAATTCGACATATATCTTATCCCAGTTACCTTTATCAGTTAAGGCCTCTAATACTGAAGCAAACCCCTGGTATAAAAATCCCCGTGATGCTTCTTTTCCACCCATAATCCTCACCCTTTCCATCATTTATTTGCTTTACTAATCCATGTGATATTCTATAAACAGGCTACCTATTAAATAACCCCAAAATATTTCAAAGCATCTTTGATTGCTTCTACCTTTTCCGCTGTCGGATGTTTCCTCGGCTGTTTCAATTCTTCTACCGCATTAGGAGCATCATACATTGGCAAGCCTAAATCTCTCTTTACCTCTGCGATATATGCGGTATGTACCTTGAAGCCGTATTTAGCTTCTATGTACTCCTTTATCATTTTGTAGGTCACTCGTTCTTTGGGCTTATATTCTTCGGCTCTTTTAGCGATATTATCAAGCGGAACTTTTCCCTCACCCTCGCCAAACTCAACTTTTACGTTGATATGTCCGTCTGGCTTTTTGTGGGAAAGCAGTACCACCGTCTCCACATGCCCGCTATGGCAAAACTGATCCACGACCGCCACCTTCTTCGCCACATACCCCTTCTCCTGAAGTATTTTCACATCCCTAGCCAGGGTTGCCGGGTCGCAGCTCACGTAGACGATACGTTCCGGCGCCATATGGACCAGAGTATCCAGAAGAACCTGATCACAGCCCTTTCGTGGTGGGTCTACGACCACGACGTCCGCGTGGGAGCCGTCGCCACCTTTCTTATATATATCTGTAACGACTTCCTCTGCCTTGCCGACAAAGAACTCTGCATTTGTGATCCCGTTGATCTCGGCGTTGTGTCTTGCATCATCTATAGCCTGTGGAACGATCTCCACTCCGTATACCTTCTTTGCCTTCTGTGCGAGGAACAAGGATATGGTTCCTATTCCGCAGTACATATCCCACACAGTCTCGTCGCCTGACAGATCCGCATACTCCAAAGCCTTGTTGTACAGGACATTTGTCTGGACAGGATTTACCTGATAGAAGGACAATGGGGATATCTGATATTTGATGTCACCGATATAGTCCGTGATGTATGACTGTCCCCAGAGGGTTATGCACTTATCACCGAGTATACGGTTCGTATTCTCCATGTTGACATTCAGGCAAATGGATGTCATGCCGTCTATCTTAACCAGTTCATCTATCAAAATCTCACTGTGCGGAAGCTTATTGCCATTTGTCACCAGACACACCATGATCTCCTTGGTGGTAAATCCAACTCTGATAAGGATATGTCTGACCAGACCTCTTCCAGTCTCCTCGTCGTAGGTCGATATGTGATTGTCCTCAATGAAGCTTCTGACGATAGCAACTATTTGGTCATTCACAGGTGCACCGATGGCACAGCTCTCTGTGTCTATGATGTCGTGGCTTCTTCCTGCGTAGAATCCGATGACAACATTGCCGTTCTTGTCTCTGCCGACAGGGAATTGGGCCTTATTCCTGTAGTGGAATGGATTGTTCATGCCGTAGGCTGGCTTTTCCATGATGGCTTCCACGTTCTCCATCTTGCCGATCCTCTGCAGACAGTTCTTCACCTTGTTCCACTTGTATTCGAGCTGCTGCTCATAGGAAACCTGCTGCATGGTGCATCCGCCGCATCGTTTCGCCTTGTCGCACACCGGCTTCACGCGGTATGGCGATGGTGTGATGAGCTTCATCAATCTTCCGTAGGCTATGTTCTTCTTCACCTTGACGATCTTCACCTCCGCCAGATCGCCCACCACGGCATCCTTGACAAATACAGTCATGCCCTGAACGTGTCCAATGCCCTCTCCGTCATTGCCCATGTCCTCGATGAGCACCTGATAATCCTCATTTTTGACAAGTGTGACTTCACCAGTATTTGTCGCATCCGTTCCGGATGTTCTAACAACTGAACTTGCACTATTCACTGCCTCCGCAGCTTTTTTTCTCTGCTCACCATTTACTCGTCTATTGTTCTTAGGTCTCCTATTGTTCCTAATATCTGACATATACTATCTCTCTTCCTATTGCCGTTATTAATTATCCGACGTCTTTCGGATGTTGGACTGGAGAGCTCTGTTGAAGCCCAGCCAGCCATTGTTGTCCTTTGCCGCATCCAGCTCCTGGATAAATGTCTGGATCTTGGCGTCTGTGTTGTCCGCCATGGACAGTGCCAGAGCCTCGATGAGTGCCGGCTTCTTTGGTGAGCCGTACTCAAGCTCCCCGTGGTGAGCCAGTATGCAGTGCTCCAGCTCATTTGCCGCCTTTGCAGGGAAATTGTCTATGGTATTGATCTTATCGCGGATCATCATCGTTCCCATGACTATGTGTCCAAGAAGCTGACCTGCGTCTGTGTAGTCGTTCTCAGGGAACTTGGAGATCTCGTAGACCTTGCCAATGTCGTGGAGAAGTGCCGCTGTGATCAGCAGATCCCTGTTGAGCACCGGATAATATGTGGTGTAGTAGTCACACATCTTGGCAACTGCCAGTGAGTGCTCAAGTAAGCCTCCTATGTATCCGTGATGTATCGACTTTGCAGCCGAGTGATTCTTGAATTCCTTGACAAATGCAGGATCCTCGGCGAAGAATTTCTTCAGAAGCACCTTGTAATAATCCTTGTCGAGTGATTCCACGAGAGCCATAAGATCCTTGTACATCTGCTCTATATCTTTCTTGGTACACGGCATATAATCAGCCTCTGAGTATTCTCCCTCATCTGCAATACGAATCTTCTTGATATTGAGCTGAAGCTCATTGTTAAATGATGTGACCTGACCATCCACCTTGATAAAGTTCTTTGACTCAAAGTGTCCTATCGCATTGCTCAGCTCCCAGACCTTTCCGGCTATACTTCCTGTCTTATCCACAAGCTCCAGGTTGTAATATGTCTTTCCTGATTTTGTAGTTCCTGTCTGCTTGTTCTTGCAGAGATAGACATTCGATATCATGTCGCCTTCATTGAAATCTGTTATAAATACCATTTTTCTTTTCCTCTTTCTATGTTTAATTATTATTGTATGCTTTAATTTTAATCATATATAAGAATACAATAGGCGGTTATGAAAATCCAGTATTTACTGAACATTTCCACAACCGCCTATATTACTATATTCCCCCACATCACATCTTATCATACTCATGAAGCTTATCTGAAGCAGCCTTCCCATTCTTCCGTGATTCTTCCCTGTCAAGCTTTCTCACTCCAAACAGCCCCTTGATGACAAATGCTATTCCCACGCAAAGTGTTCCAAGGATCAGTGTGAGCTCAAGTCCTGACATATATCTCAGTGAAACATTCAATGATATTATGATGCATACAAAGAATGCTATACAAAGTCCTGTGAACACAAGTCCTGTTCCCATGTTCGGCTTAACCAAAAGTGCGATAAATGCGATGACCAGCAGGACAATAAAGATTCCTCCAATATTCACACCACCACCTATACGAAACAGTGAACTTAAAAGTCCCCAGTCGGACACGACGACATTCTTAAGAAACATCACACCGCCTGCTATCATCAATACTATCCCCAACAAAAACTGCAATAACTCTTTCATCCGCTTTTTCTCCTCTTCCTTTTGTAATACGTAACTCTCTTTGTCTTAAGTCATATATCGCTTTATTTTTCCCAGATCAAACTGTATTTTATAATATCAGCTTTGTGTTTCTCCCGCAACCACAGCCGCTGAATTAATCAGGGAAAATGTGCCTATTTCTACACCTGCAATATGTTGACGCTCTATAATTATAAGGGGTATAATCAATTATGTATGTGTAGAATTAGAGACTTTATGTATATTTAATTATGCTTTTCATGCACTTATCATGTTTAGTACCTATCCGATTCAAAATCTACATATTATATACATAAAATATAGAACACGACATTAAAAACAAATAAGGAACACAGAAAATGAATCTAAGAACATTAAGAGTTATAGAATACAACAAAATAGTTGAGATGCTGACAACATTTGCCTCATCACCCATGGCGAAGAGGAAGTGTCAGCGCATAAAGCCCCGCAAGGATCTCGCCATGATCGAGACGCTCCAGCAGGAGACAAGGGATGCTCTTCGTCGTCTGAACACCCAGGGCAATCTGTCATTTGCAGGACTTAAAGATATCGGGGCATCTCTAAAGAGACTTGAGGTTGAGGGAATCCTCACCACCGCAGAACTGCTTGATGTGGCAAGCATGCTGGACCTCGCACTCACCGCCAAAAGATATGGTGAGAACGAAGGCACAAGCATGACCGATACGAGAAGGCGCAGTCAGGAGCAGATTGAGGAAGAGAAAGCTTCCAACAAGATGCTCGGGCTAAGCATGAACCCGGATGGCACCACATGCCCGGACAGCCTGCGCACGAGATTTCTGGAGCTCATGCCACTGGAGCATCTCTCCAGGGAGATCCACAGATGCATAATTTCTGAAAACGAATTCGCCGATGACGCTTCATCAGGTCTCAAGGCAGTGAGAAGGAACAAGCGCCTGACAAATGAAAAGCTGCACAACCAGCTTGCAAAGCTTGTCAGCGATACCAGCAAGCAGACCATGTTCCAGGATAACCTGGTAACCATGAGAAATGGCAGATACTGTATCCCGGTCAAGGCCGAGTACAAGAACCATTTTCCTGGTATGATACACGACCAGTCGTCGACCGGAGCAACAGTGTTCATCGAGCCTATGGCCATCGTGAACCTGAACAACGAGCTGAAGGAGCTGGACAATCAGGAGCTTGCCGAGATTGAGAAGATACTTGAATCTCTGTCAGCGCAGACCGCAGCGGAGATCGAATACATAAAATACGACTTCGACACTCTGGCTGAACTGGATTTCATCTTTGCAAGAGCTTCATTTGCAAGAAGCTACAAGGGAACCGAACCGGTATTCAACACCGATGGGATCGTCGATATAAAGCAGGGAAGACATCCGCTGCTGGAGAAGCACACCGTCGTACCTGTGGACATCAAACTGGGTGAGGACTACAACCTCCTCATCGTGACCGGTCCTAACACCGGTGGTAAGACGGTATCACTTAAGACTCTGGGACTCTTCTCACTCATGGGACAGTCCGGACTTCATATTCCAGCACTTGACGGTTCAAGACTGAATGTATTTGACGACGTATTTGCCGATATCGGAGATGAGCAGAGTATAGAGCAGAATCTGTCCACATTCTCATCCCACATGAGCAACATCGTGTACATACTGGATCATGTCACCCCCGGCAGTCTGGTTCTCTTCGACGAGCTGGGCGGCGGTACGGATCCTATAGAGGGTGCAGCACTTGCCATCGCCATCCTGTCACATCTGAACGACATGGGTGTCAGATGTATGGCAACCACACACTACAGTGAGCTCAAGACATTTGCCATGAGCACACCGGGTGTCGAAAATGCAAGCTGCGAATTTGACGTGGCAACACTCCAGCCGACATATAAACTGATGATTGGTATTCCTGGAAAGTCAAATGCTTTCGCCATAGCGAAGAAGCTTGGAATCGACGATAGCATCATCGAGAGCGCCAAGGCCAATATCGACAGCGATACAGTTGACTTTGAGACCCTGATTGCGGATCTTGAGAGAAGCAAGAGGGAGATTGAACATGACAAAGCCGACATTGCAAGACTCAAGGAGGATGCAAAGCAACTTCAGGAGCGTGCACAGATGAAGGATACAGAGCTCTCAGACAAGAAAGCCGAGATTCTGGCAAAGGCGCGCCAGGAGGCATCCGAGATCATAGAGGAGGCGAAGGCTGAGGCCGATGCCGCCATCAGGAAATACAACAAATGGACCACTAACCCGGCAAAGGCCGATGCCAAGGCGATGGAGGCCGAGAGACAGAAACTCCGCGCGAAGATCAACGACCTCGGCAGGATGAACGAGGAGAAGCGCAAGACTGTAAAGTCAGACCACAAGGCATCCGACTTCAAGGTTGGCGATACCGTACATGTCATCAGCATGGATTCCGAGGGAACCATCATGGCACTGGCTGACTCCAAGGGTAAGCTGAAGGTCCAGATGGGTATAATCAGCGCGGCTCTTCCACCTACTGATCTTCTGCTGGTTGAGCATGAAAAGAAGAAACCGCAGAAGGCCACAGTCACAGGTGGCAAGAGCATGAACAGGATGATGAATATCAAGCCTGAGATAAATGTACTCGGTATGACGGTCGATGAGGCCACATCACTTGTGGATAGATTCCTTGATGATGCCCTTATGGCGCATCTGCACAGAGTCACCATCATCCACGGAAAGGGCACCGGTGCTCTTCGAAAGGGAATACATCAGTTCCTGAAATCACAGCCACATGTCAAATCCTTCAGACTTGGCGAATTCGGAGAGGGCGATGCAGGAGTTACCATAGTGGAACTCTAAAATAATGCTTCAGCAATGAAGTCGGTGTACGCCTTCGGATTTATTACAAACTATATTATTATAAATTTACTGGGAGGGTTATATATATGAGCAAAAATAATATTCTCATCGTTGACGACGACGAGAACATCGCAGAGCTTATATCACTCTACCTCAACAAAGAGTGTTATGAGACCGAGATAGCCGCAAGCGGAACGGAAGCTCTACAGTTATTTGAAGAATATTCGCCTGATCTGGTTCTCCTGGATGTCATGCTTCCGGGAATGGACGGCTACCAGGTGTGTACAGAGATAAGAAAGACATCGAACACGCCTATCATCATGCTCTCTGCCAAGGGTGAGGTATTTGACAAGGTGCTGGGGCTTAAGATCGGTGCAGATGATTATATCGTCAAGCCATTTGACTCAAATGAGCTTGTGGCAAGGGTCGGCGCCCTTCTCAGAAGGTCAGCCATGACTGAGAGTGCACAGAAGCAGCCACAGAGCGCAGCTTACGATGTCACAAGTGCGGACCATGTAGGTACATTTGTGGAGTATGACGGGCTGGTCGTAAATATCTCCAACTACACTGTAACCTTTGAGGGACACAATCTCGAGATGCCGCCAAAGGAGCTGGAGATCCTCTACTTCCTCGCCAGCAGGCCTAATCAGGTATTCACCAGGGAGCAGCTTCTGGACAAGCTGTGGGGATACGAGTATGTGGGCGACACGAGGACCGTGGATGTACATATCAAGAGACTTCGTGAGAAGCTGAACAACAATCATAACTGGAGCATTGCCACTGTATGGGGCATAGGCTACAAGTTTGAATGGAGATCATAATGAAGAAAACAGCATTTGACAAAATCGTGGTCGGATTCGTAGTGCTGGTTGTGATCATATTTGCACTGCTCATGGTGTACAGTATATCAACAGCACAGAATTCTGTTCTCTCAGAGCGCAAATCCACCATGAAGAACGAGATCACAATGCTTGCCGACGGCGCCATGACTGATTACAGCAACGGAGCCATTGACAGCAAGGAATTATACAAGGAGCTTCAACATGCGGCGGATACCCTGGACATGGGAATCTGGCTCACCGATGAACGCAGCAACATTATTTTCAGGTCGGGAAGCTCTTCAGGAAGCAGTGAATCCGGTGGGTCTTCCAAGGATTCAGATTCACACAGCAGCACAAATGACAACCTCAAGAATTATGTGGAACCGGATGAATTGTTTGCATCATTCTGCTTCGAGGATACATTTGGCGGCTATTTCTCGGAGGACACTCTGGTGATTGGCCAGCCTCTCTACTCGTGGAACAATTACATGGGAACTATCATCCTGACATCACCTATGACATTCAAGCAGGATATAAAGAGCAGGATGCTTTCAACGACATTTGTGCCATTCCTGATCCTCATGCTGATCGCCATGATCGCGCTTATGCTCATGTCAAACAGCCTGCTCAAGCCTATACGTGAGATCATCAAGACGTCCAAGTCATACGCCCAGGGTAACTTCAATGCCAGGGTAAATGTGACCGCGAAGAACGAATTCGGCGAACTTGCGAGATACATGGAGGAGATGGCAGATGAGCTGAGCCGTTCAAATGAGTACAGGAAGTCATTTATATCAAATATATCCCATGACTTCAGATCGCCACTCACATCCATCAAGGGTTACATAGAGGCCATGCTGGACGGCACTATTCCACTGGAAAAGCATGAGAAGTACCTCGGCATAGTGTTAAATGAGGCACAGAGACTGACCAAGCTGACACAGGGACTTCTGGAGCTGAACAACTTTGACTCATTTGACCTGCAGCTTGACAAGTCCAACTTCGATATCAGGGATATCATCACACCGACCATCAACACATTTGAGAAAAGGTGCAATGACAGGGGAATTTTCCTGGACAGCGTATTCCTCACCGACAACACAGTGGTATACGCCGACAGAACCAAGATACAGCAGGTTATATACAATCTGGTTGACAACGCCATAAAGTTCACACCTGAGGGACGCCAGATCAGGGTTCAGGTGACTGAGAAGGACAACAAGATATATACAAGCGTCAAGGATGAAGGCGTGGGAATTCCAAAGGATGCCCAGAAGAAGGTATTTGAGAGATTCTACAAGACGGATCCGAGCCGTGGCAAGGACAAGACCGGAACCGGACTGGGACTGGCCATAACCAAAGAGATCATCAAGGCTCACGGCGAGCAGATCACCCTCACATCCGAGGAGGGCGAGGGAAGCGAATTTATCTTCTCTCTTCCTAAGGAGAAGGATATGCAGGTGCCTATCAAGCCTGTGCATGTCGAGCACACTGAACACCACTCCGATACAGACATATCATCGTCCGGCGTGAAGAGCAATGGCAAATTCAGGATCAAGGACTCATAAGATATCGCAGAATATTAAAGCCGGGGTATTACCCCAGAGAATGTCTCTGTTGTAATACCCCGGCTCTATTTATTTCACTTTACATTTCCTACCATCTATCCACACATTTTTCACCTGTGAAACATCTATCGGCTTAGTGAAGTTCAACTCCATTCTCTGTATGCTGTCGCCATCACCGGTCTTGCCGATTCCATATACTACATCTTTCAATTCTTTATTGTCTGTCATCTCAAGTATTATATTCTCCAGCGAGTCATCATCGACCGCCGCATTTTCAGCAATGTCAATGGTTATGCCCTTTGTATTTATTGTACATTTTTCAATGCCATCTATGCCGGATACATCCACACTATGTCCCTGCATATCATCCTGAACCTTAAACTGTAAGGTCCAAGGGCCATCCACCTCGTCTGCTACATAGGTGACCGCGCCATCACTTGATTTATTTTTGTTGAACAGGGTAATGCTGTTACATCTCATGGTGATGACATCCCCCACCTTGTATGCATTTTTCTTTTTTAACTTGTATACAATATCAGACATTGTCTGCTTGTTCGTGAGCGAGATTCCATCGCCAGGAGCCGTGCTGCCCGCATATTCACTGACGATGTTCGCACCGCCTTCTATTATCTGCATCTGAGCATCAAAGCTCTCATATTTTTCTGTGTCAAAGTCATCGTATGTTATCACCATCGCAATGTTGACCTGATTGCCATCCACTGCTACCTTCTTCAGATCAAAGCTTACTTTTGCATCGGACTCGGTTATCACCTTTACACTGCCCTTATACTCGTTATTTATGTAGCTCTCGTCCACATATTTTGATGGAATAACACTTCCTGTCTCCCTGCTCAGACTGTCAAAAAACCATGCCAGCGAGCCGTTCTCTGCCGCATATGTCAGTCCGCCTCCCGACAGGATCAGAACAGCCGCCACTGCCGCTGCCGCCGTCTTCCATCCATGATTTCTTCCGGTTTCCCTCGCCTTCACCTTGTGCCTGAGCCTCTTCACACAGGCATCCTTCTCTTCATCCGACATATCCATGGTCTCAATGTCCACATTTACATCGTTCATAACATCATATACATTTCTGTCTTTTCCGTTTTTCATGATCATTCACCGCCTTTACACTTGTTTCAATCGACTTCTTGCTCTGGACATTCTGCTGTAGATAGATGATGAAGATACCCCATAATCTTCCGCTATCTCATCTACACACTGGTCATCCCAGTAGTACCTCAGAATGATGTCCCTGTCTTCGTCCGACAGACCACTCAGCAGCTTTTCCATGCTGTCCGATATCTCCTCATTGAGTATCTCCAGCAGGTTGTCATTTGCAAGCTTGTTCTCATAGTCTGCTATGTCTTCCTCCGAACATCTTCTGCTGTATCTTCTCAGATAATCTATGGATCTGAATCTTGCAATTGCCGTTATCCAGCTTCTGAACGAGCCTTTGCTCTCGTCAAATCTGTCTATATTGTTCCATACATCCAGAAACACATCGTCCATGCACTCTTCAATTTCCTCCGGCATGCCCGAAAGATTCTTGTACACAGCAGCTTTCACCTGCCCTCCATATTCCTGAACCACAAACTCCAGAGCTTTCTCATTATGCCGTTTCAGCTTCGATATATAATTGTTCCTAGTTACTATATCATTCACCTCCCCGTGTGTTTCTAATATATATTCCGATCAAAATCTGTGTTTTCTTGCAGTAAAAGCGATTTTTTTTATAAAAAAGCTGCCAGTTTTTTGAATTATACTGACAGCCATCTCTTTAATTATTATATTTGTTATTCATTTCCTTTACAGCCTCACCAATCTGTGTCCTGAGCTCTGTGGGATAAATGACCTCCACCGAGGTTCCATACTGCATCGCCCAGTGCGCCATCGCCTGACGGCTGCACACAAGCCGCACGTAAGTTACATCATCCTCAGTCTCCCTGAAGCCTTCGTACTGTCTGGCTATATTTTCATCGACCACATCAAAGTTTCTTCCAAACCAATCCACCACATCCGATATGGCAGCCTTTCTGACACGCATCACTATGGTCACCGGCTCATCGGCAAACATATAGATATGCTCAGCCATATGCTTTGGAAGGTTGAGTCCATGCTCCATTCCCTTTACCTCTGTGCGGTTCTTCACAGGCCTGTCAACTATCTGGACCTGTGTCATCTTATCCACTCTGTAATTCGACAGATTGTCATATTTGTCGTAATTGCAGATGAGGTAATACTTTCCGTCATTCGCCACCATCTGATACGGATTGACTACGTACGGCTCCTCCCGCCTCGGATGAAGCTTCTTGTCCTCACCATAATTATTGTACACAAATGATATCTGCTTCTTCTCAGATATGGCATCATCTATCATTCCCACGTTGAACAGTGTCTGCTTGTTGCTGGTGTGCTCGAGACCCGGAAGACTGCTCACATGCGTCATCTTGTTTGTAAAATATATATTTGACAGACCTGCTATCTTGTCTATGAGCTGGCTTGCCTGACCAGCCGGTATGGTCTTGGAGAACAGGATACTGTCTATCATCATTCGAAGCTCTGCATCGTCAAACTCGTGATTATAATACCAGTTTGATGTAAGTGTCTCCTTTGTGCCGTCCTTCTTCTCTCTCTCCGTCTCGGTATACTCAATGTCATAACCATAATCCACCAGACAGTTGAGATTTGCCTTTACGGATTTTCTGTCCACAGTTATATCATAATCCTCTTTGAGCTTCGCAATGATATCCTTCTGATCCATGGTGTGGTCACAGTCCGTATATTTCTTCAGTATGTCCAGAATGCATATGTTCAGCATCTTTTTTCCACTTGTAGGATACGCCATGTATATTCCCCCTCTATCACTACATGTCCCAACTAAGACGATGTAGATTTCCTGCTTCCTCTAGACCTGGGAAATCATTCTGTCTGAGTGCTTCATACAGCACTATTGCCACAGAGTTGCCCAGATTCAGTGAACGAATGTCTGGGAACATCGGAATCCTGATAGATGTATCCTTATAATCAACCAAGATCTCCTCAGGTATACCCGCGCTCTCCTTGCCGAACATGATGTATGCGTCATCCTCAAACTTCACATCTGTATACTTCTTCCTGGCTTTGGTTGTCGCCATGTATATCTTTGCTCCGGGATTCTTTGCAAGGAAATCCTCGAAATTCACATACGTTGTCACATCCAGCTTGTCCCAGTAATCAAGCCCGGCACGCTTCAGCTGTTTCTCATTTATCTGGAAGCCCAGCGGCTCTATGAGATGCAGTCTTGCGCCTGCTGCCACACATGTTCTTCCTATGTTGCCTGTATTGGCCGGGATCTCCGGCTCATGTAATACTATATTTAGCATACTACTCCTCCTATAAAAACCTTGGCGGTGTAAGAAATCTCCTCTCGTCGTCGTGCACTACAACCCTATCGCTTTTTTCCGTAAGATGGCCTATGACTGAAGCCTCATATCCTGCCTCATAGAGCTTATCAGCCAGCAATTTTCCATCCGGAACTACGAAGAGTGCAGAACCACAACCATCTATCATATACGGATTATCCCCGGTGTGCTCACATATCTCTATTGTCTCCTGAAGTATCGGTATATTGTCATGACATACCTCAAGCCCGCACTTCAGCGCATCTCCCATCTCCCAGAGAGCTGCAAATACGCCGCCCCTCGATATGTCGTGTGAATATATACAGCCATGATCTAATGCTATGTCAACCTGGCCGCCAAGCAGTATAAGCTGCTCGAGCTGCTCCACAGGTCTCAGATAACTCTCCGAATATCTCTCAAAAAGTTCCTTCTGATTATCATAATAGATCTTCAGGGTTCCACCAACACCGGTCTGTCCACACATAACTATATCCATGCCAGCCGGCCATTTCAGTCCTCGCGTACCAGCTACACCATGTCCTGTAGGCATCTGGTATCCGTGAACATCCTGATTCTGCAATTCCTGCATATCCTCGCCCTGACCTGCATGCCTTCCCATCATAGTCACACTTATAACCGGCTCAGATACAGCATTATTCACCTCGGTATGCCCCGTAATAATATCTACTCTATATTCCACACATATGCCCGCAAGCTTTCTGAGCAGTTTCTTCATGCGTCGTTCATCGTCATCAGGCATAACTATGGTATCTACTGCCGCCCATGGCATATATCCGCCAATCCTTATACTGTTGTAAAGTCTCGCTATATCAAGTCTGAGTCCCATATACCCGCTGTCACAGCACACACCAGCCGCAACATTCACGCTTTTAGCTGCGCCGGTGTCTCCGCTACCCCCATCACGCAACAAGAGCCGGGCATAGTCATCTCCTATTCCGGCTCTCGTCACATCGTCGTGGACAGTACGTGGCAGACTCTTAAGTATCGATCGCACCGTCTGGTGCTCTCCAAACTTTCCTCTCATATCTACTCTCCAATTCGACCTGTTTTCCTATTAGAATGCTGAAACTAAAAGTGTAACAACCATAGCGATACACAGAACCACAACAATTATTCTGGATACCAGTGTCTTACCTTTCTTGCTGCTAAGATCTATCATCTTTCCACACTCCTTATCAAAGTATCTTGCTCTACAAAATTAACTTAATAATAACAAAATATAAACCGTAGTTCAACAGCAATTATTTTTACAATCCCTGCCCCTTAAGGTAGTTGATAAACTGCTGTGCAGTACGTCCGCTTATGCCGCCATGTGCAAGCTCCCACTTGTTTGCCTCTGCGCAGAGCTCCTTCTCGTCCATGGTGATGTGCTCCTTCTCAGCAAGTCCCTTGACGATCTCAAAGTATTCCTTCTGTGAAGGTGCGCTGTAGCTGATCGTGACTCCGAATCTGTTGACCAGTGACAGCTTCTCCTGAATGGTATCACTTCTGTGAATACCATTGTTATTCTCCATATCATTCCTGTCGTTCCATGTCTCCTTGATGAGATGACGGCGGTTGGATGTGGCATATATGAGCACATTGTCAGGTCTGATCTCAAGTCCACCCTCGATGACAGCCTTGAGGTACTTGTACTCTATCTCAAATTCCTCAAATGAAAGATCATCCATGTATATGATAAATCTGTAATTTCTGTTCTTGATAAGCGATATGACCTGCGACAGATCCTGGAACTGATGCTTGTATATCTCTATCATACGAAGTCCCCTGTCATAGTACTCGTTGATGATCGCCTTGATCGTGGTTGACTTTCCTGTTCCACTGTCACCAAAGAGAAGTGCATTGTTCGCCTTGCGGCCCTCCACAAATGCCTCAGTGTTGTCCACGATTTTCTTCTTCTGGATCTCATATCCGATGAGGTCATCCAGCATGACATCCTCTGTGTTATTTATAGGTACAAACTCCAGATCTCCATGCTCACGGGTGATCCTGAACGCTTTGTTGAGACCGAACATACCAACACCATATGCCTTGTAGAATGATGTCACTATGTCAAATATCTGGTCCTCGTTCTCAGCCTCCTCTATCGCATTGCTGACAGCCTGAACCTTCTCGCTGACATTCTTATTGTACATTCTCTCCTTCTTGCCAATAGACTTGTAATTGTTGATAGTTGAGAAACAGTCTATTCCAAGTGCGCTCTCTATCTCTGAGAAATCAAAGTCGAACAGCTTCTTGAATATCCTGAAATCATTCTTGGCGAAATAATTAACGGTTCCGTCATTTGCTCCTACCTTCTCACTTGTTATACTGAATGAGTTCTCATTGGTGATAAGTATAAATGCCAGATAGTTGTGCCACAGATTCTTGTCGAATCCATAGCTGGTCGCAAGATCGAGCAGTCTCTTGATCTGATCGTATATGCGGGCACACAGCTCCGCATTCTCACACCTCTTGAGATCAAAATCCTCAAATATTCCAGACAGCTTCATAAGTATGCTGTCCTCTCCTAGATCTCTGTATAAAACCAATTTCGCTATGTCTCTGTACATGTGTATATCCTTCTTTCTGAACGGCTATATGTATCACCACACAGATGATGCCATATATGAGCCGTTATTTCTTTCTCTTCTTGTAGTTTTTATTTCTGTTACTGTTTCTGCCTGTATTGTTTCTTTCTATTTTATTTCTTTCTGAGCTGTTTCTTCCCGTATTGTTTCTGCTTGTGTTGTTTTTCCCAGAATTGCCGCTTCCGGCTGTACTGCCCGGTGCATTTGACTCATTCGTCCCGGTCTGCCCGGCGTCCACCTTGCTGACATCAGACGCACATTCCTCATCCAGCCTTCCATTCCATCGCCCCTCGGGGATGTTGCATGCCAGATTATATTTCCTCCACGATATGCCCTTGTCTCTGAGTCTCTTAACCACATATTCTTCAGACATCGCATACAGGACGGAGAAAAGCGGTACAAATATGAGCATACCCAGAATGCCCAACATATCACCTCCAAGCATGACCGCCACAAGTACCCATATAGATGGAAGTCCCACCGAACCACCAACAACATGAGGATATATGAAGTTACCCTCTATCTGCTGCAACACGACAAATATGATCAGAAACACTATGGCACGCTTCGGATCCTCTACCAGGATCATAATCGTTCCGGCAAAACATCCGACAAATGCTCCAACAACCGGGATCAGTGCAAATACTGCTATGATGATGCTGACCGTAAGCGCATACGGAATACGGAATATGGTCATCGTAATGAAAAACATAAGTCCAAGTATGCACGCCTCAAGGCACTGACCTGAGATGAACTTGGAGAAGGTCTTATCCGCAAGAACACAAGTCTGAATGAATCGGTCCGCCTTTTCTTCCCTGAACACCGCATACAATACACCCTTTACCTGCTTCTCCAGAGTCTCCTTCTGAGCCAGTATGTAGCACGCAAAGAACAGTCCCACCAGAACATCGACCACGGCGCCTACCACACTGCTGGCAATGGAGAACGTGGAAGACAATACACTGCTGCCGCCGTTCTTCACAATACCAACCACATTTGATATAAGTGCATCCCAATTAATATTGATACTCTTTATCTTATCCACTATCTCCGGCTGGTCCTTCATCAGCTTGATCGCCTTCCTCTGTATATCATCCATGGCCGATGGCAGCTTCTCTGCAAACATAGTTATAGTCTTGGACATCTCAGGTATGATCATAGTTATTGCAAACGTGAGAACAGCTATTATGCACAGGAACGACAGTATGAGGCACACTGGTCTCCTGAACCTGTACAGTCTGCTGTCTTTATTCTTAAACAATACCTTTTCAAGTCCCTTCATAGGTACATTCACCACAAATGCTATGGCAAATCCTATGACAAATGGCATGAGTATATTGATGAGCCAGCTGAACATACTGGACACCTTATCAAAATTAAACAGTACATATGCAAACAGCACCACACCGCACAATATAATCACGGTCCTCACTGTATCCCTCTTATTCCAGTTCATGAAGTCCTCCTAATAATCCACATTATTATTCTATGTAGTCATCAATTACATATCTATTCACCCAGATGTATATCTCCAAATGCCTCGGACAGGGAATATGTCAGATTCTTCTTGGGCTTGTACACATCAATGACCGGGGCCATGATCCTGAAAAAATTCTCCTCATCCTTTGAGAGCTTGAACACCTCAGCGGTATTCCTGGCATCCCACAGGGCATCATGCTCTGCCCCCTGAAAGTTTTCTCCCAGATAAAACACAGCGTCCGACAGTGATATCCTTCTTGACGTTCCTATGAGCTTGGCATATTCCTTCTGGAAATCCTTCCACCTTGATATGATACTTTCCAGCCCGGGGTGCGTGTATTCCTTCAGCCTGGCCTCCTTGCGGAGCTGTCTCAGGTCATTCTCACTCCATGCATATATCACATCGGCATCAGCACACCACTCTATAAAGCTCCCCATGGCAAAAGCATATGAAGGAGCATTCTCCACCATATCATCTGTTATTCCTGTGAGCTTTATTATACGCGAAGCCATGGTTCCATATGCCGGCTTCACATAACTCTTAAACGAATCTATCTCATTATAATCTTCATCCAGTTTAACTGCACCGATCTCTATGATCTCGCTCTTACATATTTTCTTTTCCTTCTTATACTCTGAATCTATCATATTCATTTCAAAGTCCACAAATACGTATATCATACACTGTATTTCCCCTTACATTGCCGATTTAATCATTGTAACACTGTGACCGGAAAACTGTAAACAAGCATATTAGGTATTTGTCAGCATTTCCGCAAATATTTGAGTATATTTTTGTCCTTTTATGAGTTAAAATTTCTGTGACGACATAATCTGCACTTATACGGCAGCATACGACACGAAAGGAATATACATATGAAAAATATAATCTTTGATATTGGCATGGTCCTCGTAGACTTCCACTGGAAAAGCACCATGGAGAAGCTTGGCATACCAGCGGACGTGATAGATACTCTTGATCACAACATGATAAACCACCCTATGTGGAATCATTTTGACCTGGACGATATGCCTGAGCCAGAGCTCATCAAACGTTTCAAGGAACTCAGCCCGGAATGCAGCAGCTACATAGACCTGTTCATGAACAATCTCGATGAAGTGGTGGACATGTTCCCGGGAGCCGACATGTGGCTCAAGGATCTCAAGTCCAGAGGTTACAACATCTACCTCCTGTCCAACTACCCAAGAAGACTGTTTGCACTCCACACGCCTAGATTCCACTTCCTGCCTTACACGGACGGAAGAGTGGTCTCCTATGAATACCACGTGACCAAGCCAGACGCCGCCATCTATGAGCATCTCTGCAGCAAATATAACCTTGTCCCTGAGGAATCCATTTTTCTTGATGACAGGCAGGCGAATCTCGATGCCGCCGCAAAGCTTGGTTTCCACACTCTTCTGGTCACAGATCCTATAGGAGTGAGGGGCGCACTTGACGACATACTCGCACACGAATAAGGAGATGCCAGATGAAAACAGATACAACTCAAAGCAGACACAGTGGTCTGCTGTGGCGTTCCATATTCTTTCCGCTGGCCTTTATTTATATGGAGCTCCTGTTTCACATTGCAATTTATGGATCTGCAGGCAGCAGCATACTACATCCCCTGACATTTGCGCTGGCATGCGGACTTACCCTGTCAGCACTGACCTCCTTCTGGCACAGATATGCAAATGCAGCCATAGCCTACCTGCTGTGGAGTATATTTACGATCTACTATATTGCACAATTTGTATACTATAAGATATTCAGAACATTTTTGAGTCTGGTGTCCATCGGCGGTGCCCAGGATGCTATGAACTTCAGGACTGTGCTTTTTTCAGCATTGCGATCCAACTGGTATATCATAGTGCTGTTCCTGCTGCCACTTATATGTCTTATCATCATGAACAGGTTCTGGTTTTCATTTGGCAGATGCCGCATCGGACAGAAGCCTGGTGTGCTCAGGGCAGTGCTGGTGCAGCTGGGTATCTCCGCAGCTGCATGGGTACTTGCCATCTGTATTCTGGCAGTGCACGGGACTGCGGCCTACACTCCATATGCGCTGTTCCACGGACGCTATGTACTTGAACTGTCCATGAACAAGCTTGGAGTCATGGTCACCACGGGAAGAGACTGTGTGACCATGGTGACTCAGAGCAGCCAGAGCAAGACATTTGAGCTTGCAGATATTGGAGATAATCAGTCAGATGCACAGACTGCCGCATCAGATATCAATGCCGCATCTGCGGACGAGACAGATTTTTCATCAGCTTCTCAGACCAGCGGCTCAGATCAGGCGGCAGGATCACCCCAGGCCGACGAGCCTGTATATGTTCCGCAGGTCGATGAAAGCATAGATTTCCAAAGTCTGTACAATCAGACAGATGACGAGGAGCTTAAAAGCCTGACGGCATATTTCTCGGGTGTACAGCCAACTTACACGGACGAATACACCGGCATGTTCGAGGGGTACAATGTGGTATTTGTCACCGCTGAAAGTCTCAGTACATATGGAATATCCAGGGAGGCCACACCGACACTGTACAAGATTTATCACGAAGGCTTTGAATTTACTAACTTCTACAACCCACTGTGGTATCACAGCACCATAGACGGCGAATATACCAACTGCCTCAGCCAGTATCCGGCATCCTCCAAATGGAGCTTTGAGGCATCCGCGGACACCTATCAGCCATACGCCCTCGGCAATATGCTGAACGCACAGGGCTACAAGAGCTACGGCTACCACGACTTTGATGCCACATACTACGACAGAACAAGAACCCATCCGAATATGGGCTACACCACCTTCAAGGCCATCGGCGCAGGATTGGATATTCCTGACCACGTTATGTATTCCGATCTCGAATGTATGGAGGCTGTGTATGGGGATTTCATTCAGGATGACAAATTTAACATGTATTTTATGAGTTTCTCCGGCCATCTGCCTTACAATTACGACAATCAGTATATATGTATGATTAACAGGGAGGGAGCCGAGAATGTCCTCTCCGGAAAAGGGTACTCAGATGAGGCCATAGCCTATGTTGCAGCCCAGATGGAGCTTGACAAGGCTCTGGAATTCCTGATGAATAAGCTGGAAGAGACTGGCAAGCTGGACAACACTCTGTTCATCGTGGCACCTGACCACTATCCTTACGGACTCAGCGACGGCACCTACAACGAGCTTGCGGGCAAGGACATAGAGAATGATGACTTTGAGCTTCACCACAACCAGTTTGGTATATGGAGCTCATCCATGGAGAAGCCTGTAGTTGTCGACAAGCTCTGCTCCAGTGTGGACATACTTCCAACTGTGTTAAACCTTCTCGGAGCCGACTTTGACTCAAGACTCCTGGCAGGACGCAACATTTTGTCCGATTCCGATGAGCTTGTGATCTTCGCGGATCAAAGCTTTATGACCGACAAGGTCAGGTACGATGCCAGCACGGGGGAGACCTCTTACTTCGTCCCTGAGTCACAGATCCCTGATGGATACGTGGATCAGATGATCGAGGAGGTTGAAAACCGGCTGTATATATCGGACGAGATGATAAACACGGACTATTTTTCATTTGTATATAGCAGATAAAAGGCCGAGACAATCCCCGCCAGCACATCGGCAGCGGCTTGGACAAAAGCCACTCCATCTACGCCATACATGCGCGGTAGTATGAATACCAATGGTATAAAACATACTCCCTGCCGCAGGGCGGATATGAGGGTGGCTTTTCCATATGCTCCAAGAGCCTGATAGTACATTCCGGTCACCAGACACACAGCTGCAAACGGCATGGATATGGCATGCGCCCGGAGCGACAGCGCCGCAAGCTGTAGAGACTGCTTGCCACCGTCCCTCAGGAATACTCCGGCCAGCCCGGATGCCCACACCCAAGTTGCAGCACCCATAGCGCACATGAATATCACCGCAGTTATCATGGTAAATCTCAGCGACCTTTTCACTCTGGATTCAAGTCCTGCACCATAGGCAAACCCGCACACCGGGGCAAATCCCTGCCCATAGCCCACCAGCACGGCAAATGTGACCGCAAATATCTTATTTGCAACCGTGATTCCCGCCATGGCTCCATCACCGTACTGTCTACAGTTTCTGCTGATCATGACCGCCGCAAAGCACATGAGCCCCTGCCTCAGGAAGGATGGCAGCCCTGTTCTCACTATACGCACCCCATATCTGAAGCTCCACAAATCTGATATATGCAGCCTTACCACGCTGCACCTTGACCTGACACATATATACATTATGGCAAGGCTTATCCCCTGTCCGGCAAGGGTCGCTATGCCTGCACCGGCTATTCCAAGTCCAAGCACTCTCACCAATATATAGTCAAATAACGCATTTGACAGTCCGCCTGCCAGAATACCCAACAGGGCTAGATACGGCTGCCCCTCAGCCCGCAGGGCATTGTTCAGGACATAGGCACCACACATAACTGGAGCCGCCAGCATGATATATATTCCATACTGCCCAGCAGGAGCAAGACTTGTGTCCGTGGCCCCCAGAAGTCTTACCACATCCTCCCTGAACACGGCAAATATAACCGCCATGACCGCGCCCGACAGTATTCCTCCCGCCAGTGCCGTGGCAAGCGTCTGCTCTGCCTCGCGTTTCTTCTGCTTACCGAGGAGTCTCGCTATCTCACTTCCAGCTCCCATGCCCCATGTGTAACCCACAGCCTGTATCAGCGCCATGACAGAGAACATGATCCCCACTGCGGCCACGCTGCTTTCTCCAAGGTCTGATACAAAATAGGTGTCTACAATATTGTAGGTGGTTGCCACCAGCATGGTGAATATTGTAGATACCGAAAGTGACAGTATGAGAGAAGGCACAGGAGTCTCAGCCATTTTGCTGTGATTCTCCTGTGCCTTCTTCTGTGTATCCACACTCTCAGGAATGTCCATTCCCGAAAGTATCAATATGTCATATATTCCATTATCGGGTCTGCTGTGTAACCGCCGTCTGTTGCTGCGCCTGTCCATGTGTGTAGTCCCTGCTTTCTTCCTTACTCTCACGCAGGAATTTCTTAACCTGCTGCAATTTCTCCTTTGCATCGTACACACCCAGCTCATACATGGCCTCGATCATCTCCGGCTTCTTCTCAAGCCTTGATATCTCTATAGTCTCACTCGGTCTGATTATCAACGTATCACCCTCCTTTTCAAGCTCCTCCAGCTTGTCCAGGGTCTTGTTGTAATACATGTGTCTCATGTGACATCTTTTAACGAACTCAGGGTACTCCCTGTACCTTCCGGCCTCCAGCCTGAGCATCTTGTCCGGGCCCTTGCGGTATCCCTCCGGTCTTGTCAGAACTACTATATTTCTCCTGTAGCCCATCCTTCTGAATGCAAATATCGGTATGCTGTCGGATACACCTCCATCCAGCAGCTTCATTCCATCAACCTCTACAATATTGGACACCAGTGGGAGGGATGCCGAAGCCCTCACCTTATTCACATCCTCAGGCTTTCTCATATCTGTACACTCCAGATACTCCGCCTCTCCTGTATCCAGATTAGAACATCCCACATAGAGCTTCGTAGGATTTGCAAGGAATGCATCGTAGTCAAGTGGATCCAGTTTCTCCGGGATATCGTGGTAGCAGAACTGCTCACCACATATATCTCCTGTAGTTAAAAGGGAGTACAGGCTCATGTAGTGCTTGTTGTTCCTGTACTTCATATTGTAACGCATGTTGCGCCCTCTCTGTCTCGCCACATAGGAGAGTCCATGTATGGCTCCCGCCGACACCCCTATGACACCGTCGACCTCTATATCATTGTCCATGAACACATCCAGGACTCCGGCGGTATATATGCCTCTCTGGCCGCCGCCCTCAAGTACCAAACCTGTCTTTGCCATATCGATCACCTTTCATCCAAATATTTATATGTCCGTCTTTGTCTGAAAAATCCTCAGACTCCTGTCAAGAATCCCATTCATATGAGCTATAGCAGTTCCATAATTCGTCATCGGGATACTCTGCTGCTCCGACCTTCCCTGACGACTCTTCATCTCGCGTTCATTCAGCATACAGCCTCCGCAGTGTATCACCAGATCATATCCTGTCAGATCCTCTGGGAATTCCGTTCCGCTGACAAATGTAAATTCAGGCTCAAGTCCCGTGTATCTGCGTATCCATCCCGGCAGCTTCACAGTTCCTATATCATCACACTGTCTGTGATGGGTGCAGCCCTCAGCTATGAGTATCCTTGGAGGTCTGCTGTCCGCATCTGTACGCTGGCCTTCATCCCTCAGCCTGTCCAGGACATATGCGCCATTTACCGCCGCATCAAGTTGCCCTTTAAATCTTGCCATCAGTATGGAGAACGATGTCAGATATATGTCATCCGGCACTATCTTCATAACCTTTGCAAATGCCTGGGAGTCAGTGACCACCAGAGATACATTCCCCTCCAGCCGTCTCAGAGTATCCTCAAGCTCCGTGTCCCTGCACACCACAGCCGTAGCTCCGGTCTCAAGAACATCCCTTATGACCTGCTGCTGCGGAAGTATCAGCCTGCCCTTCGGAGCTGCAGAATCTATCGGTATGACCAGCACCACCATATCACCCGGCTGTATCAGATCTCCGACCAGTCTCCTGGTCATGGTGTCTGTCACCGTGAGCTTTCCTATCAATTCCTTCAGCTCCTCTATTCCCTGTCTGCGCTCTGCGCTGACCCATATGGAATTCTCCGCTGAATTCTGAACCTGTATATCATCCTTAACTAGATCACTCTTATTGTACGCAATTATATAATTTATATTCTTCTCTTTGAAAAGCTCTGTGAGCTCCCTGTCCGCCGCCGAAAGGCCAACCGAACCATCAACCACCAGCACAGCGACATCTATCTTCGCAAGCACCTGTCTGGTCTTCGACACCCTGAGTTCACCCAGCTCGCCGGTATCGTCTATTCCCGGTGTATCTATGATGACCACCGGTCCAAGCGGAAGCAGTTCCATGGACTTGTACACCGGATCCGTGGTGGTTCCCGCCACATCCGACACAACAGCAAGGCTCTGCCCCGTCACTGCATTTACCAGACTGGACTTGCCTGCGTTCCTGCATCCAAAGAAACCTATATGCACTCTGTTTGCCAACGGTGTATCGTTTAAACTCATTTTGCTCCTCCACAATGTGTTAGAATCTAAAATCTCTGTCTCCGTGCTTTATCCTGTCAAGTCTCTCGGCCACTATCTGTCTGACTTTCTCATTCGGAATATTCTTCAGCTCATCCTGTATGAGTCTCCTGCCGATCTCCGCGGTCTCCGGCGAAGCATAATCCACCAGATACTCCTCCAGCGTCATGAGTGCGTTCGGATGACAGCAGTTCTGTATCTGTCCGCTCTTGCACAGGCTCATGAACCTGTCGCCGGTTCTGCCCTCTCTGTAACATGCCGTACAGAACGATGGTATATAGCCCTTGGTCATCAGCCAGTTCACAACCTGATCCAGAGTTCTCGTGTCGCTGACATCGAACTGCTCCGACTTCTCATCCTCTGGCTCCGGCTCATAGTAGCCCCCCACACTGGTCTTTGAACCACCGCTTATCTGCGACACTCCAAGCCTTATGATCTCATCCCTGACCGTTGGATTCTCCCTTGTGGAGATTATCATTCCTGTATAAGGAACGGCGATTCTGATACATGCTGCGATCTTGCAGAATACATCGTCGCTTATTCCGTTGTCAAATGCCTCAGGATCTATGTCGTCAGCCTTCTTGACTCTTGGCACACTGATGGTGTGCGGACCAACTCCATGAACAGCCTCAAGGTGCTCCGCATGCATCAGCAGCCCCGCAAATTCGTACCTATACTTGTCCAGACCAAAGAGCACTCCCAGACCCACATCGTCTATACCACCTTCCATTGCACGGTCCATAGCCTCTGTGTGATATGCATAGTCATGCTTCGGTCCATATGGATGAAGCTTCTCATACGCTTCCTTATCGTAGGTCTCCTGGAAGAGGATGTACGTTCCAATTCCTGCCTCGTGCAGCTTCCTGTAGTTCTCCACTGTGGTCGCCGCTATATTTACATTTACACGCCTTATTGCACCGTTCTTGTGCTTGATGCTGTATATCGTGTCTATACACTCCAGGATGTACTCGATAGGATTCATCTGAGGATCCTCACCGGCCTCAATGGCCAGTCTCTTGTGACCCATATCCTGCAGTGCTATGACCTCCCGTCTCACCTCTTCCTGGGTGAGCTTCTTTCTGGCTATATGCTTATTCTTGATGTGATACGGACAATACACACACCCATTTACACAGTAGTTGGACAGATACAGCGGCGCGAACATAACTATTCTGTTGCCGTAGAAGTCCTTCTTGATCTGCTCCGCCAGATCATATATCTCATTTATCTTGTCCGGCATCTCACACGCAAGAAGCACGGATGCCTCCCTGTGGGTAAGCCCCTTCCTGAGCTTTGCCTTCTCTATGATACTGTCGATAAGCTCCACATTGTCCTTGTTCTGATCCGCATAGTCCAGCGTCTCACGGATCTCGCCATCATCTATGAAGTCCTCTGCCTTCATGGATCTCACATCATACATTTTTTGTCAGCCTTCTTTCTTGTATACTGTATGCCCTTCCAATCTTATACACACAATATTATTCAGTGATCTCCGCCTCTGTTGTCTCCTCACTGTCAGCATCCCCGGAATCGACCGGCGTACTCATGCTGTCTATTTCATCCGGCATACGGACATAGTCCACATACCAGCCATCGTCGCACTTCAACATACATTCCTGAACGTGTACCGTGACCTCGCCGCCATCCTTGCCTGTCACTATCCAGTCAGCTTCCACACTTCTGTACTGGGACACGCCCTTAACTCCGTTGTCCGCAAATTGCTGCTGCACATCCTCTATATTGCTCACCGCCTGTATATCGGTGACCTTGCACTCGATCGTATCTATATCCCCGACCTGCTCATCTGTATACGCTCTGAACTTGTTTATATATATGTCCTGTATGTCACTCACCGACAAAACCTTTGACGAATCCTCAAACTTCTTCACGTATCCCGGGGCTATCATGTCAGCCATCTCTCCGCCATCGCCAAATGCGTATATGCGGGCGGTCTCCTTTGCCAGCTTGTCCGCCTGATATGAAAATCTGTAATAGATCACATAAAATACCGCAAATACTACCACGATCGCCACTGCCAGAACTATTATAAGCTTCTTGAGGAATCCGCTTTTTTCATTACTGTTTCTCTCTTTACTCTGTCCCATATCTCTACTTCCCAATCCTTGTTTTTGTGGTTAAATACCCTTTTATATTGTATTCACCTGATTTGATATAGTCAACACCTAGCTTCCGTAACCCCCGAACGGGCAGATCATCAACATGACCTGCCCGTTCAGAATAATTATCCATATATCGTTACCAACAATTCATTGTCTCCATCGTATCAAGCTTCCTCTGGATCTTGTCAACGACCATATCCCTGATCTCTGTGGTAGTCTTATCAGCTATAACCTCATATGGGATCGGCTCCAAAAATGCAAGCTGTGTCGTCACACGCCTCAGTGACCATCCCTCAAATGGCTTGAAGGAATCATACAACACGACTGGAACGATAGGACACTTCGCCTTCTTGGCGATCTTGAAGCTTCCCGGCATGAACTCCTTGAGCTCATTGTGACTGTGATCGTATCCTCCCTCCGGGAATAAAATATATCTCCTTCCCGCCTTGATCTCCGTGGATACATCGTTTATAACCTGTACCTGCTGCTTTATGTCTTCCTTGTCAAGTCTCTGTGCCTTCACAAGATCCGTAAGCTGATCTGCTATGAACAGCTTCGACCTCTTGGCATCCATGACATACGTAATCGGTTTGTCATGGGAAACTATAACTCCCAGTACATCATACTTACCCTGATGATTGGCATACATGATATATCCGCCCTCCTTAGGAAGGTTCTCCATACCCGTGACAACCGTCTTGATAAAAGCACGACGTCTCACATGATTGCACATAACCTGTGCCATCTGATAACATATATCCTCACCATATTTTTCCGGGTGCCTAGCATAATACGACATCTTTGGCACATAGTACATGATCAGAAACAAGCACGAAACTATTACCCAAATAAATCTTAACATAAATACCTCTAACCAAATACCTTTAACTCAAAAATGTGTGCATATACATGCACACGTCCTCTTTTTCATAAACTCTTATATACATAGTTCACTGTATATACAATTCACCATATACTATCTAGTAATTTTCTCAGTAAAGGCAAAAGTTGTCAAGTAACATTTTATCTATTGTGTCTGCACATAAAAAGGCAACGCCACATCGGTTTCATCGTCCCGCTGCTGGCACTGCCTTTTATAATAGACTCGAAGTCCCGCGCTGACGCGCTCTATGTTCGGCGTAAGCCGAACGACTTCTCGTTAAAACCGCTTGAAACCCCCAAATGCCTGCAAGCAGGCGCTTGGGGTTTCTGCGCTGGGTTTTATATCTTTTCTGTTACTTTGAGTCTTGTGAGTGCACGGGCAAGTGATGCCTCGCTCTGCTTGTATTCCTTCAGACTCTCTTTCTGTCTGAGTCTCTCTTCCGCTCTGATCTTTGCCTCCTTGGCTCTGACCCTGTCGATATCCTCCGGCTTCTCTGCGGAATCCACGATAAGGACAACTCGGTTATTTACTATCTGAACAAAGCCCTCACCGACAACACCGACTACCTGCTCACCCTTGCTGGTGGTAATCCTGATCTCGCCTATGCTGGTGGCTATGACCATGTTCTCGTGATGTGCAAGAACCGCTTTCTCTCCATCTTCAAGTGGAAGAATGATCTTCTCTACTCGGCCTTCGAAGAATATCTTATTGCTGGAAATAACTCTCAGATAAAATGTATTCATCTACGCACTTCCTTTACTGACCTTTCTCGGCCTTTTCCTTTACTTCCTCTATAGTACCTACATTGAAGAATGCCCACTCAGGATACTCGTCCATCTCACCGTCAACGATCATCTTGAAGCCCTTGATCGTATCCTTGAGACTTACATACTTTCCAGGAATACCTGTGAAGTTCTCAGCAACATGGAATGGCTGTGACAGGAATCTCTGAACCTTTCTGGCTCTGGTAACTGTAAGCTTATCCTCATCTGACAGCTCCTCCATACCGAGGATTGCGATGATATCCTGCAGCTCCTTGTACTTCTGAAGTATCTCCTGTACACGTCTTGCAACATTGTAATGCTCCTCGCCGACTATATCAGCCTCAAGAATTCGTGAGCTTGACTCCAGCGGATCTACTGCCGGATAGATACCCTGCTCAACGATCTTTCTTGAAAGAACTGTATTTGCATCCAGATGCGCAAATGTTGTGGCTGGGGCAGGATCTGTAAGGTCATCGGCTGGCACATATACGGCCTGGACTGACGTGACTGATCCTTCCTTGGTAGAAGCGATTCGCTCCTGAAGCTCACCCATCTCATTTGCAAGTGTTGGCTGATAACCAACGGCTGATGGCATACGTCCGAGAAGTGATGAAACCTCTGAACCTGCCTGTGTAAATCTGAATATATTGTCGATGAACAGAAGCACATCCTGATGATTTACATCACGGAAATACTCTGCCATTGTAAGTCCTGTCTCTGCAACTCTCATTCTGGCTCCAGGTGGCTCATTCATCTGTCCGAACACCAGGGCGGTCTTGTCGATAACGCCTGACTCGCTCATCTCTGTCCACAGATCATTTCCCTCTCTTGAACGCTCTCCAACACCGGTGAATATTGAGTATCCACCATGTACGGATGCGATATTCTGGATAAGCTCCTGGATAAGGACTGTCTTACCAACTCCGGCACCGCCGAACAGACCGATCTTACCACCCTTTGAGTAAGGTGCAAGAAGATCTATGACCTTGATACCTGTCTCAAGTATCTCAATGACAGGACTCTGATTCTCAAATGTTGGCGGCTCTCTGTGGATTACCCAGTGCTCTGTGTCTGAGAGATCCTCCTTGCCATCTATTGTCTCACCAAGCACGTTGAACAGACGTCCAAGTGTCTGATTTCCTACTGGAACTTTGATTCCTGATCCGGTCGCAACGACTTCCATATCTCTTGAAAGTCCCTCGCTGGCGGACAGCATGATACATCTTACTGTATTATTTCCTACGTGCTGTGCTACTTCCATAACACATTTTTTTCCATGATTATCTACTTCAAGAGCATCCTTGATGTATGGCAGATCGTTGTCTGGAAATTCTACGTCTACGACAGGTCCCATGACCTGTACTATCTTACCATTTTTCAAAACATCAGACCTCCTTTACAATTATTTATTGAGCTTATTAGCTCCTGTCTCTCTGAGCTCTGGCGCCGCCCGCGATCTCTGTGATCTCCTGCGTTATGGCTGCCTGCCTTGCTCTGTTGTATTTGATATTGAGATCATCCAGCATCTCCTTGGCACTCTTTGTGGCTGAGTCCATCGCCATCATTCGGCTGTTCTGCTCACTGCAGAAGGACTCTACCAGAGCGCCGTATATATATCCCATGACACAGTTTGGCACGATTCGGTCAAGCACTGCCTTCGGTGAAGGCTCCATGGTAATCTCCTCGTGGAACACATCCGCAGGAACGCCTGCGAAGTCAGTCCTCTTCATAGGGAGGAGCTGTATCATCTGCGGTTCAACGACCACACTGCTCTTCATGTTGGTATATATGATGTATACCTCATCTATATCGCCATTCTCATAGTTCTCAAGCATCTTGTCCGCTATGACTCTGGCTCTGTGAAGACTAGGATTCTGCGCTGTATACTGGAAATGTATATCTATAGGCACTCCCTTCTTTGCGAAGTAGTGTCTTCCCACCTGGCCGACTACATACAGCTCACTGTTTGGGTGGGCTGCAAGCTCCTGCTCAGCGATCTTGATTACATTGTGGTTGTAGGCACCAGCCATACCTTTGTCGGCGGTAATGACCAGATAACCTCGCCTTCTGTCCTCTTCCTTGATTCCCTCTCTGCTGTCGAAGTACAGATGCTCCATCTCAGGAACATGTCTGAGCATTCTGGCAAGAGCAACCTGGAGTGTGTAGAAGTAAGGCTCCGTGTTCTCAAGATCTGTCCTCGCCTTTTTAAGCTTGGAAGATGAGATCATATACATTGCATTGGTGATCTTCTGAGTATCCTTGATACTCTTTATTCTATTCTGGATTTCTTTGGTATTTGCCAATCAAATCACCTCTCAACGAATCTTCTTATTTCTCCTGAGATCTATCTCTCGATAAACTCCTTAGCGGCTGCGACTATCTTGTCCTTCAGCTCATCGGTAAGCACCTGCTTCTCCTCGATCTCATCCACGATATCCTTATGGGCACTGTGGAAGTATTCAAGCATCTCAAGTTTCTTCTTCTTGACCTCTGAAACCTCAACTGGAAGGAATACCTTATTGGTAGCTGCTACCAGAATGATAACCTCCTCGGCCATTGACAGCGGATTACACAGAGGCTGCTTTAAAAGCTCCATAAGTCCCTTGCCATACTGAAGCTGTTCCTTGGTGTTCTCATCAAGATCTGAACTGAACTGTGTGAACACCTCCATCTCTCTGTACTGTGCCAGATCGATACGGATACTTCCTGCGGCCTTCTTCATCGCCTTTGTCTGCGCTGCACCACCAACTCGTGATACCGACAGACCGACGTTGACAGCAGGTCTCATACCTGAGAAGAACAGATCGCTCTCGAGGAATATCTGTCCATCTGTGATAGATATAACATTTGTAGGTATATAAGCAGATACATCGCCTGCCTGTGTCTCGATAATAGGAAGGGCTGTGATGGAGCCTCCGCCCAGCTCATCCTTAAGCTTACTTGATCTCTCAAGAAGTCTTGAATGGAGATAGAATACATCTCCAGGATATGCCTCACGTCCTGGTGAACGTCCGAGAAGCAGTGACAATGTTCTGTAAGCAACAGCGTGCTTTGACAGATCATCGTACACGATCAGCACATCCTTGCCCTTATGCATGAAATACTCAGCGATCGCTGTACCTGAATAAGGCGCAATATACTGAAGTGGTGCTGAATCACTTGCTGTAGATGCAACGACTATCGTGTAGTCCATGGCATCATATTTGTTCAGGTTATTTACAACCTTGGCTATTGTTGAAGCCTTCTGGCCTATAGCCACATATACACAGATGACATCCTTGCCCTTCTGATTCAGAATGGTATCTATCGCTATGGATGTCTTACCTGTCTGTCTGTCTCCTATGATCAGCTCTCTCTGTCCTCTTCCGATTGGGAACATGGCATCTATCGAGAGGATTCCTGTCTGAAGCGGCTGGTTGACCGACTTACGATCAACTATGCTTGGAGCCGGATTCTCTATTGGACGATAATCCGTTGACTCTATGCTGCCCTTTCCATCTATAGGTGCTCCAAGGGCATCAACTATACGTCCGATAAATGCATCGCCTACAGGGATGCCTGCACGCTTTCCCGTTCTGCTGACCTTTGTTCCTTCTTTGATTCCTGTATCACGACCGAACAGAATACATCCTATCTCTGTTCTTCTGATATCCTGAACCATACCTTTGACACCATTCTCAAAAACAACGATCTCACCGTACATGGCATTGTCTATACCGTATACGGTTACGATTCCATCACCTACATAGATGACCTTACCGACTTCTTTGTCCCTGGAGTCAAAATCATAATTCTCTATCTCTTCTTTGAGTATAGAAATAATATCCTCTGAACTAATTGAACTCAATTTATCACCTCATAACCAGTTTCTGTCTAAGGGATTTGTACCTGCCCAGAATGCTTCTGTCGTACTCGCGGTCTCCCGTTCTTATGACAAATCCACCTATCAATTCTTTTTTCTCCACCATAGAAAGCTGTACCGCCTTGCTTCCATACTCTTTCATAAGGAAGTTCTCGATACCTGCCTTCTGCTTATCAGTTGGCGGTGTGACATAATAGAGAGTTGCCGAAAGGATATCCTGCTGCTCTCTGGCATACTTCTCATACTCGTCAAATATGTCATGTATCATGTCAAATCCATCGTTGTCACACAGGGTCTTCATGAAATTTACCAGATCCTTATTGCCAAATCTGTCAAATACCCTGTCAACGACCTTGCGCTTGTCCGCGTGGCTGACCACCGGATCTGCCAATGCATATACCAGCTCCGGACTACCATCCACAAGCGCCTTTATCTCCTCCACCATGTCCTGACTGATTCCAAGCTGATAGAGGACAATTCCGTAATTAATTGCCTTCTGTGTCACCTGAATCACCTACTTCATTCAAAAACTCGTCATACATGGCAGCTCCTGCTGATTCCGCATCACCTTCACCGCCCACGATCTTGCCGGCTGCTGCCATTGCAAGCTCCGCGATCTGTGACTGCATATCAGAAAGTGCCTTGTTCTGCTTGATCTCTATGGTCTTCTCCGCATCCTTTATCATCTTGACTGACTTTGCATCAGCCTGATCTATGATACGGCTGTACTCATTCTGGGCCTCCACACGGGATTTCTCACGGAGATCCCTGCACTCAGCATCAACCCCTGCAAGGGTATCCTCATACTGAGACTTGAGTTTCATTGCTTCAGCCTTCTGATTGTTGGCATCCGATATGGTGCCAGCGATCATATCTTCTCTCTTCTTGATGACATCGTTGAGCGGTCCTATCAAGAACTTCTTCAAAAGAAGAAACAGAACTATTAAGTTGATAATGGTGAATGCTATTGTAGAAAATTCTATATCAATCATATAGCCACTCCTATCTTTCTGTTTCTATTATCCGCATCTCTTCTGCAATTCCAGATTTCTATTAGATATTTCTATTAAAATATCCATCTGACCAAAAATCTGATTACTTAAGAAGAATGATTGCAAGAAGTCCGATTACGAAACCGTAGATAGCTGTTGCCTCTGCAAGGGCACAACCGATGATAAGAAGCTTTGTGATCTTTCCGTCTGCCTCCGGCTGTCTAGCTACAGCCTCAACTGCCTTTGATGTTGCAAGACCGATTCCAAGTCCTGCGCCAAGTCCTACTAATGCTGCTATACCTGCTCCAATTGCTAATAATCCGTTCATATCATTTTCTCCTTCTTATTTTCATTTTTAAAATCAGATAATCTTTACTCCATCGCTTCCTGCATGTAAAGCGTAGTCAGGAAAGTAAATACAAATGCCTGTAAAAATCCATCAAAAAAATCAAAGTACAGGCTGAGTGGGATAGGGACAATGAGTGGAACTACTGCCTCTATCAGCTTCATGATGACGAATGCTCCGAGAACATTACCAAAAAGTCGCATACACAGCGACAGCGGCTTGATGACAAGCTCAAGTACATTAAGCGGTGCAACTATTGCTACCGGCTCTGCAAAACTCTTGACCCAGCCTTTTGTCCCCTTTCCTCGTATTCCTGCCACCTGTACGAGTATGATACTCATGATGGCCAGTGAGGCTGTCACATTCAGATCCTTTGTCGGTGGTTTAAAGCCAAATACACCCATGATGTTGGCCATGCCGATGTACAGAATAACCGTTATCAGATACGGAACATACTTCATGCCCGCCTCTCCGATAACACCTTTGAACAGGTTGTTAAAAGTCGTTATTATGGTCTCCAGCACAAGCTGTTTCTTACCCGGATTCTCAACCTTGAGATTCCTTACAAGGATAATCGACAACAGCACAAGCACTGCCATAATGATCCAGGTTACCACCACAGATTCTGTTACCGGTATTCCACCAAATATTGGTATTGTAAATACTGTTTTGCATTGGAGTTCATTGGATAACTCTTCTGCCAGATCCGTAAGACATCACTTCCTTTCACACTGTTTTATTGTATGTCAAAATGCTATTCCAGTTTATTATTGGTTTATTATAGAAATAGCATTCATGGCATCTGCCTCAGACAGCCCCACAAGTACGTTCTCTGTGTTGATCCAGTGAGAATCGAGTTCATGAGCCTCCCAGTCCATATCCATGTCATCAAATATGACATATCCCTCTACGGAATTCGCAACCACATAATCCTTGACTGCACATGCTCTGGTATAATCCCCATACTTGTTTCTGAGCTCATCCCCTGAAGAAGTTGCCCCATATACTTCCATTCCAGCATCCGCAAGTCTGTCTATCAGTTCTCTTACGTGTGCCTTACTGATATCCTTATCAATCACCTGTTTTCTCCAGTCACTTGTCATGACCAGCTTCGCTCCTGTGGCATCCACAACCATCTTGAGGTTAGCCACATTCTTAGGATTGATAAACTCCCCATGTTTCTCACACAGGAATTTCTCCGAATTCAGTACGCCGTCTACATCAAAAAATACTACATTCATACGGTCATACTCCCCTATCTTTTTTTCTAAAAAGCTGCTCTCGCTCCTTGCTTGCGTATTTTATCACCATTCAAAACAAATTTAAAGTCATATATTTGCCCTTATAGTCAAATTTTAATCATTTTTTATTTTTGTATTATTTTTCGTAACAAAAACAGTTTTTTGTCACAGTTTTCCCAAGAAACCCGCATAAAACCTAGTGTATCACCAGTTTATACTTTTTTTATAATTTTAACATTTCGTTTATAATTAGCTTTTCTTCCAAATCATCAAAGTAAAATTCGCCACTCCCATCACCCTTCCGCCAGAAACAGGCTGGGTATTCTTCCGCGGCTGTATATCATCTGCTATATATGTGGTATCGGTAGCGAATACGACTGAGCTTCGGTGCTTCTTGCCGAGTTGGAAGCCGCATCGCCCTTATCGCGGCCGGAAACGAGTGCATATAGAAGCTAAGCCGAAGCGAAGGAAGTAGAGCGTGATACCACATATATAGCAGATGATATACCCGCCCCGCGGAAGAATACCCAGCCGTCCGGCCTTCGCCCCCCACGAAAAAAGGCTATCTCGTGTTCGACGCCCTAACGCTCGACACGTGATAGCCTTGTTCCCTCTGCCGTAATCCGTCACCCCCATTGTGACAGACTATTGTAGAAAATGACCCCCTTGTCATCTCTCGATGTAACAGATAAATTCATTATATCATATTTAATTTCATATTAAAGAGCAGTTCATACACTTTCCTGCGCATACACAAATCGCAAAAGTGTATATTCTTACACTTTTCAACTGGACAAGCCTGTTTCTTCTATTATATAATGTTACTGAGGTGAATTACATGCAGCAACAATACGATATAGGGAAAAGACTCAGGGAAGTCATGGCTGAACGCGGGGTTACGATCAGTCAGTTAGCTGAGTTGACAGATGTCTCTGAGGATACGATAAAAGCCATCAGGAGCGGCAAGACCAAGAGCCCGGGAATACAGCTTATGATATCCATCGCAGACGCACTTGGATGTACCATGGATGGATTTCTCCATAGGCGCAGCCTTACGGACGAGGAATTGTATCTCCTGCAAAAATACAGAACACTCAACATCCACGGCAAGCGGATGGTCATGCTAATGGCGGACTCTGAAGATCACATGCAGAAGAAGCTTCCTTCAGCGGATGCGTACCGCGCCAAAACGCGCAGGATTCCGTGTATTTCCTCAACTCACACGCTTGCTTCCAATTCAGACTACTCAACACACGCGACAGAATTTATAGAGATACCCACCGATTATTTTCCAAATGCAGATTATTGTCTGAGGCTCACGACCAATATGCTCCATCCTATCTATATTAAGGATGATATTATAGCCGTGGAACAAAACTTTCCTCATTTCGGAGATATTGCGTTATTCCTGAACGAGAATGGAGTCGAGATGATCAGAAAATATACAGAAAAGGATGGCTCACCATACCTTGAAGCTGTCAGCAGATGTGATAGATCCCTGTATCTCACAAGTGATATCATTTGTCTGGGAACGATTCTCGGAATCGTCCGTCTGGAGGACACAAGAAAACCGCCTATTACATAAAGGCGGTTTTTCTTATATATAAATATTATGATGTCGATTACTCTGCTCCACCGGTGATAAGCCATGGTGACGGCTGGGTAACGAACATGTTGTCCTTGTTGGTTTTGGATACAGATATCTGAATAGCCTCCATATTCTTTATTCCGAGCTTGTCAAATATGAGCTTTGCCTGTGCAAGTATTCCAAGATCAAGTGTGTATATGACAAACTGCATATTCGGATTGATCTTGAGCAGTCTCTCCATATCTGACTCCAGATAATGATTTGCAACTATGAATGCCAGTCTCGGAACAGGTATGGCTGCCAGAGTCTCCTCGCTCATGTCTGGGATTATCTGTACATTATGTACTCCGAACTTGTCAACATTCTCCTCCATGGATCTTCTCGAACCCTCGTCCGGCTCAACGGCTATAATGTTGCCCTCGCTTGCCACGATCGCAGCCTCAATGACTATACTCTCGGCCTGGAGTGCCAAGATGGTGTCATGCGTATCCACATCCAGCAGACTCATGATGACTGCTCTTATCTCCTTGCCGACATAGTGTACTGTTCCAGCCGAGAAGAAATCATTTGCAATTCCGTATCTGACGGATTCCCTTGTCTTCTCATTCATGATGAATATAACTGTTGGCCCTGTTATCTTCCTGTTCAGCACCTTCTCCAGCTTGTCATGATGAACCTCGCCGCCGGGCTCCACACCCTCTGCATACCACATGTCATACTCGCCAAAGCCCTTCTCCCAAAGCGTATACAACAGATCCTCATGACTCTGATCTGCAAATATAAGAACTCTCTTGTGTGTGTCTATAGTCGGAACAACGTTCTTCTGCTTTCCGCATATATTCAGCATCTTTATCTTCTCAGGACTGACCTTCATCATGTCTGCAAAATAGCCAAGCCAACTGAGCATATCCTTGTTCTCGTACATAACCATAACCCTCCTTTAGTTGTCCGTCCAATCTTTTATATAGCACATTTATTATACTATTTTATCGATCTTCTGTACACCCAAAGAGAGGCAAACAGACACTTTTTTGACTGTCATCAACTTACCACGTTCAGCTTGTGATCTCTATACATATTGTATACGGACTCCGGAAGCTTATCGTCGGTTATGATGGTGAATTCCGGCTGGAGATCACTGAGCTTGAAATCTCCCTTTGTCTCGAATTTCGTGCTGTCCGCCAGCAGAAATACCTCGCTAGCATGGCCTATCAGCATGCACTGATTCTCATAGGTCTCCCTTATAAAATCATGTGCGCCATCCTCGACCGAAAGTGCCGAAGGTACTACAAATGCCTTTGAAAAATAAAGTTTCTGCATCGCCTCATGTGTCAGGAAGCCATAAAACAACTTCTCCTTCGGGAGATATTCACCGCCCAGCAGGGTTATCCTGTAATTTCCACATTCCGATAATATGGAGAACACCTCCGAGGAATAGGTTATGACGGATAGTGAGTCAAAATTGCGCGCCTTCAATGCCATGGCGAACAACGACGCCGTGCTGCCTGAATCTATCGCTATGGTGTCTCCATCCTTCACATACTCAAGCGCTTTCCTGGCTATCTGCTCCTTGAGTTCCATATTGGATGTGCCCCTGACATCCATATCCTCAAACCGGTATCTCTTCTTCACAGAAACCGCACCGCCGTGTACCCTCGTGAGCATGTTGTTATTTTCAAGATCCTCAAGATCACGTCTCACCGTCTCGGTCGACACGCCCAGCAGCTCAACCAGTCTGGCAACAGTAACCGAATGATTAAGATTTACCTGATCCAATATTATCTGTTTACGCTGATCTGCTAACATCTGTCCCCTCCCTTACTTCCTTATAAACTGAGCCCTATGTTTTCTAACCTGCAACATGATTGTATCAAAATAAGCGGTGCCGTGTAAACCTTTATTCCGGCATATCCAGTCCATACAGCCTGCAGAGAACCGCAGTATATCCCTCTATACAGTCGAGGATCCTGTCGATCTCCACATGCCCCTGTGCCTGATGCGCCTGACTCATCATCGCACCCGAATATCCTATAGTCGGTATGTTGTATTTGCCGCATATAACGCTTCCGTCGGTTCCAAACTGCCAGTATATCTTCTCAACATCCTGACCAAGCTTCTTAAGCGTCCTGTATGTCAGCTCGACATACTCATTATCCTTGCCGGTCACCCACGCCGGATGCTGCTTTGCCGCCTCCGCCTCATAACCGGTGTAACACGTCCTCTTATTCATTCTCGGATGAACGACAGCTCTGAGCTCAGGATCCTTTTTCTTCTGCTCATCCAGGAATTTCTGAACCCTGCTCACCGTATCCTCTATGGTCATAGGTGGCACATATCTCTGATCCACTGTGATCTCACAATAGTCCGGCACACAGGAATACTTCTGTCCCGGTGTTACCACCACATCAGTGATGACCATGGACGTCTTACCCATCTCATGTACGAGCGGTTCACTGCCAAAGTTATGCATGATCGCATCCATTATAGGAAGCGCTTTCTCAACAGCATTTATGCCCTCCTGCGGAGCGGACGAGTGCGCCACCTTACCGTACACCTCTATGACAAGCTCGATCTTGCCTCGCTGTCCGATGGCAAGATTGCCGTCTGACGGCTCCCCCAGATAGCACAGGTCAACATCAAGGCCGTGTTCCGGAAGAGTGTGCTCCATAAGATAAATCGTTCCGATACTCTCCGCCGGCTCCTCATAGACGACTGCAGCAAATATAAGATTGCCCGATATCTTCGCCCCGGCATCCACCAGCTTTTTGATCTCCATAAATGCAAAAAATTCCGAAGTCAGGCCAGCAAGCATATCGCTTATGCCTCTGCCGTATAACTTTCCATCCTCCACCTTCGGCTCAAATGGCGAATACGGACTCCATGCATCTATGCTTCCCTCAGGCACAACATCCATATGTCCAGTCAGAAGCACATTTGGACCGTCACCCTCTCCGCGGATGACCCCGACCACGTTGCCGCGCTCATCGCGGAAATGCTCAATACCAAGCTCATCCATGGTCTGCATAAACACCTCCGAGGTGGCTTTCTCCTCCCCGGAATATGCCTGTGCGCGTATATTCTTACTGACAAATTCTACCCATGAATCTTCCATATTCTTATAATAATCCTTCATGCTATACATCTCCCTTTCCTGAACCGGTTTCATAATACGATCTGCTGATCATCAACTGATACGGGTACTCTTCTCCCTCGCAACGTCGAGCCAGTAATCCAGCCTTGAATCGAGCCAGAAATGCTGCAGTCTCGCCATCTTCTGTCCATACCAGTTCATGTAATCAAACTCCACGTTGGAGCTGGCCGCCTGATACAGTGCCCAATACGCCCACTTGATATCGCAGGCTATCTTGTTCAGCTTCATTCTAGCAAATGCTCTCTCATCAACCCTGCCTCCGCCGTATATCTTCATCATCTCCACGTCCATATCCTCGGTGAAATAGTTCACAGCAGATATCAGACCCAGATCCACATAAGGATCATTCATGGACGCATACTCATAATCTATGATCTTCAGATCATTTGTCTCCTCGTTGTACATCAGGTTGTTTGTCCAGAAATCATTGTGGCACGGACACAGCTCCTCACTGCCCGCCAGCGCCTTCTCAATAGCAGAGAGCAGATACTCCATCTTGTCATTAAACGGTGATATATAGCCGCCCTTCTTCGCCCTTGCGTTCATATCCCACGCCTGTTCAAATATGCTCTGCTTCAGGTTCAGCGGCTTTGTCTCGAGATGGTGGAAGTCCCTGATCCTCTCGAATATCGACTGGAATATATCTTTGTCATACACATCGCCAAATGTCACCTGGCGGTAGCCGTCAAGCCACTGGAATATCTCAACACCTGTATCCTCGAAATAATAATAGACTCTTGGGCCTGCCTTGCTCTCGTCCGCGATCACATTTGCCTCATGGCATACTTCACGGTTTATGTAATCCGTGCCGGCTCCCGGTATCTTGAGGAAGAAATGCTCTCCCTCCACATCCACTTTGAAATTCGGATTCGTTATTCCTCCTGAAACAGGCTTGTAACTGATCTCCTTGCCCTTCCAGTCATCGACCCTTGCGATTGCCTCATCAATTGTTGTCTTGCGCATAAAAAAGCCTCCTCTCCTACTTGCTCTCATCAATCAATGCTTCTCTTCCAACCTCTCCGGTTCTAACCTTCACAACATTTTTCACATTGTATACGAATATCTTGCCATCGCCATAGTTGCCGGAGTACAGCACCTTCTCCGCAGTTTCCACAACCCTGGACACAGGTACAGTGCTGACTATGACCTCGACCTTCACCTTAGGAAGCAGGTTCAGATCCGCATCCGAGCTGCGGTAATATTTGTCATTATTTCCCTTCTGTATACCATATCCGGTCACATCCGTGATCGTAACTCCAGTTACATTTATGTCATTCATGGCGTGAAGCAGTGCGTCAAGCTTGTTCTTTCTCGCTATGATGACCACCTTGGATATGTTAAGATTCTCCGCATTTTCTGGGCTGTCAAATGCCTTGCCATCGATCTTAGGCACATTCATCATAGGCGCGCTTATTCCGTCTGAGGACAGCACCTCTGTGTAAGTATTTGAAAATCCGTGCTCACTGATATCCAGTCCATCCATCTCATCCTCAGCCGATACACGAAGGCCGATGGTCTTCTGAACGATCTTGAACAGTAGTGCCGAAGCTGCAAATACATACAGGAACACAACTATTCCGCCAAGGATCTGGATTCCGCACTGGTAACCACCACCGCCGAGCAGCAGGCCCTTTGTCTTTGTGGCGGTTCCGTCTGAGAACAATCCAACCGCTACAGTTCCCCACAGGCCACCGAATCCGTGTGCCGCGATGGCTCCCACAGGATCATCTATCTTTACCACGTTCTCTATGAAATGCATTCCCCCAACTACTATCGCTCCGGCCACGATTCCGACCAACACCGCAAGTGGTGTACTTATAACGTCGGCTCCCGCAGTGATAGAAACCAGGCCTGCCAGAGCGCCGTTGAGTGTCATGGCGATATCCGGCTTCTTCTTCCACGCCCAGCTTATACACATCGCTGTGACTGCTCCAGCCGCAGCGGATAGATTGGTGTTACAGAACACCTTTCCAACTAGCGACACCGTATCTCCTGTCAGTGGCAGAACCGAGCTTCCGTTGAAGCCGAACCAGCCAAACCACAGAATAAATATTCCAAGCACTGACAGCGGCATGCTGTGTCCCGGTATCTTCTTCGACTTTCCGCTTCTTGAATACTTTCCGATACGCGGGCCGAGCATCCACGCTCCTGCAAATGCAGCGGCACCGCCCACCATATGTACAACTGTGGATCCGGCAAGATCATGGAATCCGAGCTGTGCCAGCCAGCCGTCTCCCCATATCCAGTGTCCCGATATAGGATAGATCACCAGACTTATCATCAGACTGTAGATACAATATGCTGCAAATTTAGTTCTCGCCGCCATGGCACCCGACACGATGGTCGCCGCCGTCGCAGCGAATACTGTCTGAAATATCAGGAATGCCCAGAATGGGATCCCGTCAGGAAGCATGCCGCCTCCATATACCGATTCCATTGCCACACCTTTGATCTTACCCAGTACAGCTCCATCGCCGCCATACATAATTCCGAATCCTATCAACCAGAACGTCACCGAACCGATACAATAGTCAACCAGATTCTTCATGGCGATATTTCCTGCATTTTTTACCCTCGTCATGCCGGTCTCAAGCATCGCAAAGCCCGCCTGCATGAAGAAAATGAGTACCGTTCCTACCATAATCCATATCGTACTGACTGCACTATATTCCATCACGATTCCTCCTTAATCTCTGTTATATCTGTCCTGCCTTGTGACAGCGAACCGTATGTCCCGGTGATACCTCTGTCTCCTCCGGGCGCTCTTTCATGCAACGTTCATCCGCATATATACAGCGTGTACAGAACGGACATCCCGGCATCGGCTTTGCCGGATCAGGTATATCACCTGGCTTAAGGTCTATGTCAAAGCCCGCATCCTCAAGTCCCTTGCTTATACTCGGAGCCGCCTTGAGCAGAACCTTTGTATATGGGTGCTGCGCATTCTTGTATATCTCGCTGCTCGGTGCACTCTCGACTATCTCTCCGAAATACATGATCTTTATCTGATCCGCGATCTGTCTCACCACAGCCAGATCGTGGGCGATCAGCAGCATGGACAACTTATATTTGTCCTGCAGATCCATCAGCATATTTATGACCTGTGCCTGCAATGACACGTCCAGTGCCGATATAGGCTCATCGGCAAATATGATCTTCGGTGTGACGACCAGACACCGCGCTATGATTATCCTCTGTCTCTGTCCACCGGATAACTGATGCGGGTATCTGTCAAGGAACATCGGTGCCATTCCGACCTGTGAAAGTGTGTCCAGAATGATCTTCTCCCTCTCCTCCTTGTCCTTCACTCCATTCAGGATCAATGGCTCCTCAAGTGATTCACGGATACTCATTCTCGGATGCAGCGATCCCAGAGTGTCCTGAAAGATCATCTGTATCTTTGCCTTCATATCGCTCTTTTCCTGGGGCGTCATATCGTCCACGGATTTTCCTTCAAATACGATACTTCCGTCCGTCTTGTCCTCAATTCCCAGCAGGACTCTCGTCAGCACCGTCTTGCCACAGCCCGACTCTCCGACGATTGCAAGTGTCTTGCCCTTTTCCAGCTCCAGCGAGACATGGTCGACTATGTTCTTCTGTCCGACAACCTTGTTGAACATTCCCTTTTTCACCGGATACTGCTTCAGCAGATTATCGCAAGATAATACTATATCCTTCATATGATCACCCCAATTCTGTATCTTCGTTAATGTCATAATCCAGTGGGAAATGGCAGGCACACATATGGCCCTCTCCAACCGGTTTCAGTGCCGGCACCTCTTTATGACATATATCTTTCGCATATTCACAACGGGAAGCAAATGGACATCCCTCCGGGACATTTGACATATCCGGCGGGAATCCCGGAATGGATTTCAGTCTCTTCGTCTTACGAGCCTCGAGAAGCGGAACAGAACGGATAAGTCCAACCGTATAAGGATGCTTTGGATTTCTGAGCAGATCCTTCTTGGATGCCGACTCCACGCATCTTCCCGCATACATGACAAATATGTCGTCTGAGAACTGGGACACCACGCCAAAGTCGTGGGTGATTATCATGATGGAGATGCCGGTCTGCTTCTGCACCTCACTGAGGGCTTCGATGATCTCCGCCTGAATGGTGATTCCAAGACTTGTTGTAGGCTCGTCCGCTATGAGCAGATCCGGGTACAATATCATTGACATCGCTATGAATATCCTCTGTCTGAAACCCGCTGAGAACTCACACGGGTATTTCTTTATGACCTCCTCGCCGTTGGTTATTCCGACAAGCTTGAGAACTCTCATTATCTCCTGTTTTGCCTTTTCTGAACCCGATGGGGTATGTGCGTTATAGGCCTCGGCAAGCTGTGCTCCAATTGTCATGTAGGGATTGAACGATGTAGTAGGATCCTGGAATATCATGGAGATCTCATTTCCACGGATGCTCTTCATCTCCTTCTCCGGGAGCTTCAGTATATCCTGACCTTTGAACCTGATCTCGCCGCCTGCTATGTAACCCGGAGATTCCACGATCCTCAGTATCGATCTCGCCGTCACGCTCTTGCCGGAACCACTCTCTCCTATTATTCCAAGCACCTTGCCCTTCCGCAGTGAGAAGTTGACTCCCTCAACTGCTTTCACGACTTTGTGCGGACCGGTCTTGAAATAGGTCTTTAAATCCTTTACCTCAAGGATCACATCTGTATCTTTTTCTGTATTATTATCCATACTGTTATCCTCCTATTTGCGAAGCTTTGGATCGAAATGAACCTGAAGATTGTCACCGATAAAATTCAGTCCGAGAACCATGATGATAAGAACGATGCCGGGGATCATGATATACCATGCATCAGATGCAATATAGCCACGGGCATCGGACATTATGTTTCCAAGGGATATCTTTGGCGGATTTATACCGAGTGACATGTAGCTGAGCAAGCTCTCGTTGATGATCATTCCGGCGATATCAAGCGGTATGAGAGGAAGCATGGCAGGGATCAGATTCTTGCCGATATACTTCGTGGATATCCTCCATGAGCTCGCCCCCATGAGTTTTGCCGCTGCGATATAATCTGTGCTCTTCTGGGGTATTACATTTGACCGCACCGTTCTCGCATAGGCCGGCCACAGTGCCAGACTCAGCACTATGGTTACCGACACCTCATTCGGTGCGAACAGTGTGAGTGCGATCATGGCAAGTACGATAAATGGGAATCCCATCTGTACATCGGTGATTCTCATCAGCACTGAATCCAGAGGTCCCGGACTTGTGAGACCGGATATGATTCCGACTATCAGTCCTATGAGGGCGGCCAGCAGAACGCTGCAGAAACCAATTATGACTGAGGTACGGATTCCATACAAAAGTCTCGAGAACAGATCACGTCCTATGGCATCAGTTCCCAGCCAGTGTGCCGGATCCTGAAACGGTTTCAATAATCTGATGGATGGATTTGCCTTGCCCGGGTCCGACGGCGCGATGAGCGGCGCAAAGATTCCGGCAAGGAGATAGATTCCTACAATAATGATTCCAAGTGTAAATAATTTGTTTTTACCAATCCACTGAAGGACTGATCTAAATTTACTTTTTTTCTTCATAATTACAGTCCTCCCTGTGCTTTTCTCATTCGTGGATCAAGACGGATACTTCCAAGATCAATGGCAATATTCAAAACAATAAAGAATACGGAAAACAGAATGATAATTCCCTGAACCAGGTTGTAATCTCTTCGAAGGATCGCATTTAACACCGTGTATCCGATTCCCGGGAAGTTAAATACATACTCGACAACAACGATACTTCCTACCAGAAAGCCAAGCTGTGTTCCTAGGGATATCAGTACAGGGATAAGTGAATTCCTGAGTGCGTATTTGAAATATATCGCCACTGTCGATATTCCTCTCGCATATGCAACCTTGACAAATTCCTGATTGTAACTGTCGATCAGTGAGGAACGCACCACCTTGGTGAGCACCGCCGTGAGCGGAAGTGCCAGTGCAACTGTCGGGAGCACGCAGGATGCAGGTCCCGAATAATCCATTGACGGCAGCAGTCCAAGTCTGACTGAGAAAATAATGATCAACACGGAGGATACCCAGTAGTTAGGCATTGACTGGAACAGTACCGCAATACTCGAGATGAGACGATCCTCCCATTTATTTCCATTTAGTCCTGCGATGGTTCCCAGGATCAGGGATAATATGATCGATATGACCACTGAAGATATCAGCAGTATCAATGATAAAGGTGTGGCCTGCTCCATAACATTCAGGACTGTATCGCTCTTGAAATATGACTCTCCAAGATCTCCGTGGAACAGATTCACCATGTACATTTTAAACTGCTCCGGGATGGACTTTTCCAGTCCCATACTGTCTCTGATCGCCTGCTGCTGTTCTACTGTTGCTGTCGGAGCCATGACCTTCGCCGGATCTCCCGGTATCATCCGAAGTATTACAAAGCTGATAAATATAACGCAAAAGGTAACAAAAATGCCCTGTGCAAGTCTTTTTAAAACGGTTCCCAGCACTTTGATTTCCTCCCTTCTTAAAAAGGGCCACATGCTGTATCCTTACACATGCAGCCCCTTTTTGTGAATCTAATATATTGCTATGCGCTTACTCTTTTGTGACATTTGTGAAGATATAATCTGCACCACTTGTGTACTCAAGACCCTTGACATTTGATCTTACTCCGAAGATAGTCATGGACTTGATGATAGGGATATCAGGCATCTCCTCTGCCAGGGCCGGAAGGTACTCGTCCTGAAGGATCTGCTTTCTCTTATCTGGGTCTGTCTCAGTTGCGAATCTGTCCATGATGTCCTGAAGCTCTGCCGTAGGCTCATAGTGGCTGATTCGACCTGCTGCATACCATGAATTCAGCTTCAGCTCAGGCTCGATACCTGATGGCTGCCATCCACAGTCGATCATGTAGCAAGGAGTTTCTTCATATAACACATCGCCCCATGATGAAGTATCAAGTGGAACGACCTTACAGTTGATACCGACAGCCTGTAAACAAGCTGCAATGTACTCGTAATATTCCTTTGTCTTAGGGTAAAAACCAACGGATGTGTAGATGTTGAGCTCTGGAAGGCCCTCGCCATTCTCATAGCCGGCTTCCTTCAGGCACTCTGCAGCCTTCTCAGGATCGTACTCGCCGACACCACCTACAGCCTTGTAGCCCCATATAGTTGAGGAGATAAAGCTGTCTGCCTTCTCTGCATATCCGCCAAATATATCATTTACGATTCCGTCATAATCGATCGCGTAGGCTATCGCCTTTCTGACGAGCTTCTCATTCATAGGCGGCATCTTGAACTTTGGAATAAGGTGCTTACACTCTGTGGTGAGGAACTTGTCAACCACGATATTGCTGTCTGACTCAAGCACAGACACCGCATCGGAATCAACACGCTCGATGACATCGGCCTCACCTGACTGCAATGCTGACAGACGTGTTGTGGCATCCGCAACGTACTTGTACTCGATCTTCTTTATCTTAGGAAGAGTTCCCCAGTAATCGTCGAACAGCTCATATGTCGCTGTATCGTTCTCAAAGCTTACCATCTTGTATGGGCCGGTTCCGTTGTATCTCTTATCCAGAGTGTTCTCAGGATCTGCAAGATCGTCAGCGGACATTATCGGAGTTGAACAAAGCATGTTGACCAGAGAGCCAAGAGGCTTTCCCGATGCCGGAGTTATGGTAAATGTATAATCGTCTATGACCTTACACTTTAACTCATCTGCCCACCATGAACCGGATACGTTCTGTGAGCTTGAATATGCCTCACATGATGCTGCGGCATCCTCTGCGGTAAAGTCTGAACCGTCGTGGAACTTTACGCCCTCACGAAGCTTGACCGTCAAGACTGTCTGACTGTCGTCATATGACCACTCAGTAGCAAGATTAGGCTGTGGCTCCTGTGTCTTCTCATCCATGACCAGTAGATGTTCCAGAGCTATGGCCTCTGCGTGAAGCATCATCGTGGAAGTGTGCTTCAGTGGGCTGAGTGATGCCTGCCAGTTCTCTGCTCCCAGGATCACCAGTGTGTCCTTGTCCGTCTTGGACTCAGAGCTTGTTGTCACTGCCTGTGTGCTCCCATCTGTACTTCCTCCAGAGCTTCCACATGCAGTCACCGTAAGTGCCAGTGCGGCTGCCAAAAGTATTGAGCAAATCTTCTTTTTCATAATTCTTCCTCCTTTTCGTGTGTTATCTATGACTCAAGCTGATGCAGACATTTATCGAGGGTTGATGCTATCCAGTCGATATCGCACTCCTGGAATGCCATAGGCGGACGAAGCTTTAAGACATTTCCATAAGGGCCTGCAACAGAAGTCAGTACATTGTTGTCTCGCAGAAGTTCGATGGCATCCAGTGCCTTCTGCTGATCCGGAGTCTTCTTGCCGTCATTCTTCGCAAGCTCAAATCCAATGAACAGGCCTGCGCCTCTGACGTCTCCCACAGAATCAGGATGTCTGTCCTTTACCTCCTGCAATGCTTTCAGAAGCTTTGCACCGACCACCTTGCAATGCTCCTGCAGATTTTCTTCTTTTATGACATTAAGCACAGCCTGTGCGGCTGCGATAGCCACTGGATTTCCTCCAAATGTATTGAAATATGGAAGTTTGTCGCTGAATGCGGCGAGTACCTCATGCTTGGCGGCAAGTCCTGATATCGGGATTCCGTTACCCATAGGCTTTCCTGTTGTCACCATGTCAGGTATGATCCCATGTCTGGCGAATCCCCAGAACGCATCTCCCGTTCTTGCAAATCCCGGCTGCACCTCATCAGCTATGAATACACCGCCATTCTTATGTACCACATCGATGGCCGTCTCCAGGAAACCGACCGGATTCGGATGTACTCCATCTGATGAGAATATAGAATCTGCAAGGAAGCATGAGAACTTATATCCTGCTGCCTCCAGCTCATCGATCTTCTTCTGCATCTCTCCTGAGTACCATGCGGTGAACTCCTCAGGTGTACCGCCATGTCTGTAATAGTCAGGTGTCTCAATGAGTCTTACATTCGGAAGCAGTGGCTGCTCACTTCCAAGGGCTGGTGAACATCCAGATGTCAGAGCACTTGTTCCGTGGTACGCCTCCCTTGAAACTATGATTCCGGTGCCGCCCGTGTATTCCTGTGCCACTCGGAGTGCCAGGTCATTTGCCTCAGAACCGGTACACATGAACATTATCTTGTCTATCTCGTCCGGCATCATCTTCAGCAGATCCTCACTGTAATCAATGATCCTCTCATGCAGATAACGTGTGTGGGTATTTAAAAGCTTCATCTGCTCTGTAACTGCCTCGACCACAGCAGGATGGCAATGACCGATTCCTGCCACATTGTTGTACATGTCCAGATATTTATTCCCCTCTGCATCCCAGAGGTACTGTCCCTGTCCTCTCACAAGGTTGACCGGCTTTCTATAGAAAAGTCTGTATGCACCACCCATCCATTTCTCACGGCGGTTTATCATATCCCTTGTCGTGTTACTGAGCAGTGAACTGTAGTCATCACTGTAGCTGTTAGTGTCCATAATGCTTGATTTAGTAGCCATATTCCACCTCCAAAAGATTTCCCTGTTAAAACAAAAGGGGCACAGAGATGAAACTTTACAGTTCTATCTCCGTGCCCCTTTGCACTCTAAAATCAGATACGCGCTTCTGTTTTGCTTTGTATCATAGCCACGCCATGTGGGATTGTCAACACATTTTGTGGGTTTTTCTGGTTTTCATTTGTTTTTCATGTTTTTTTGTGTTGTTTTGTGGTTTTATTAGTTTATGTCCCCCAAATATTTATTTTATTAACCTGGGACAGCGCACAAAAAAACATCACCCCTGTGTCTGAAGTGATGTTTTCCTGTTATATGTAATTATCAGTAATCCTGCCTGTATTATGCCTCGAACTTCTTCACAAGTATACTTGCGTTGTGTCCGCCAAATCCCAGTGAGTTGCTGAGCGCATATGTAATATCCTTGTGTACACCCTCGCCCATGGTGTAGTTGAGATCCATCTCACCCTCTGTCTCGCGGAGACCAACTGTTGGATGGATGTATGAATCCTCTATGGACTTCACACATGTTATGAACTCAACTGCTCCGGCAGCTCCAAACAGATGTCCTATCATGGACTTTGTGGAATTGATGTTCACGTTGTATGCGTCATCGCCCATAGCATACTTGATGGCTCTTGTCTCAAAGAGGTCATTGTGATGGGTACTTGTTCCATGTGCGTTGATGTAGTCAACGTCAGCAGGTGTGATTCCGGCCTCCTCCATGGCAAGCTTCATGGCACGTCCTGCACCACTTCCATCCTCCTTAGGGGATGTGATGTGATATGCATCACAGGTTGAACCATATCCGACTACCTCAGCCAGGATCTGGGCACCTCTCGCCTGAGCATGCTCAAGTGACTCAAGTACAACAACTCCTGCGCCCTCTGCTATTACAAATCCACATCTGTCCTTGTCAAATGGTATGGACGCTCTCATAGGATCCTCTGCACTTGAAAGCGCTGTCATTGAGATAAATCCTGATACATTTGTCTCGCAGATAGGTGACTCTGCACCACCTGCAACCATGACATCGGCCTCTCCTGCCTGTATATATCTGTAAGCCTCTCCTATAGAGTTTGTTCCTGTGGCACAGGCTGTAACTATGTCAGTACATTTGCCCTCAAGGCCAAACTGTATTGCAACATTGCCCGCAGCCATGTTGGATATCATCATAGGAACCATCATTACACTGACTCTGTTTGCTTTGCCCTCTACAACCTTCTTGTGCTCCTTCTCTATGGTTGCCACACCGCCAAGTCCGTTTCCTATACATGTTCCGATCCTTGTTCTGTCTTCCTTCTCAAGGTCAAGACCTGCATCCTTGATCGCCTCGCCTGTAGCTGCTATGGCATACTGACAAAATGGCTCCATACGTCTTGCCGCCTTTGGATCCATATACTGCTTTGGATCAAAGTTCTTCACCTCAGCAGCAAGCTTGCACTTGTAATCGCTGACATCAAACTTTGTGATCTCTCCGATACCAACTGTATTCTTCTTTATATTATCCCAGAATTCTTCTACACTGTTTCCTATAGGTGTCACAGCACCCATGCCTGTTACAACTACTCTTTTCATCTCATACCTCGTATTTTTCATTCTATCTGCTGACAGTGCATTTTTGCACCCCAGATAAAAATAATTTTACCACAATGTAATATATATAACAAGGTTAAATAGTTTTGATTACTACATAGTTTGCTATTTGAGCAGTCCGCGGCTCTCCTTCAGGGTGAGTATCCTTCGGACGCTCTCGTCTATCCTGTCCTCTGACAGCTCGCCGTCCGCCACTGCCTGTTCTATGGAATTCACCGCCGACGCCATATCCTTCGGCTGCAGTATCATATCCATTCCGGCTTTTACCGACATCACTACCGCATCATCCACACTGTAATTGTCCGCTATGGATTCCATCTCAAATGAATCGGTTATGGCAACTCCTTCAAACTTCAGTTCATCCCTAAGAATACCGGTCGCTATCTTGTATGAGAGAGTGGCTGGAACCTCGTCTATATCCGGGACGATCAGATGTCCGACCATGACAAATTCTGCCCCCGCCTCTATACCCGACCTGAACGGCTGCATCTCATCCGCCATAATCTCTTCCTTTGTTCTATGCACATAGGCACTGCTATAATGTGAGTCCTCCGCCGTGTCTCCATGCCCCGGGAAATGCTTCAGGGTGCACATGACTCCTCCGTCGTTGAAGCCCTTCACCGCATTTCCAACGAGCTCTGCCGCCTGGGCGTAGTCATCACTGTATGCGCGCTCGCCGATAACCGTATTGTCTGGGTTCGACCATACGTCCGCCACCGGCGCAAAGTCGAGATTGAAGCCAAGCGCCGACATATCATTTGCTATGGTGTATGCGTTCTCATATGCCGTTTCGTCTCCGTCGTCCTTGTAATAGTACATGGAGCCTATATATGTGGTTCCGACAGTATCCATCAGGCGGTTTACTACGCCGCCCTCCTCGTCGGTCGCCACAAATAATCCTATACTGCTGTACTTCTGGGAGTTGTCGATCATCTCCTTCACCTGATCCTGACTCTCAAGGTTCTTCGCAAAGTACACGATACCGCCAACAGGATAATTCTCCAGAGCCTGTCTGGTCGCATCCCCTGCCACAGTCACGCCGTCCTCTCCCGTGAGCTCCTCAGGAGTCACAAACATCATCTGACAGACCTTTTCATGAAGCGTCATCCCAGCAAGTGTCTCATCCACCAGACTCGGCTTCTCCTCCTCGGTCACCTCCGTCGTTTCCTGGCTATCCGCGGTCTGCTCTTCTGTCGTAGTTCCGCTCTCCGTGACATCAGCAGCTACGCCTGTATTTCCATTGTCATTTTCTACGTGGCCTCCGGCTTTCCCCGCGCTGCCTCTCAGCATGAAGATTCCCCATATTCCGGCTGCCAGACACACCATTACGATCAATACCACAAGTGCTTTTTTCATTGGTTTTCTCCGTGATTCAATTACAACTGGAACACAACCACCAGAAGCATCTTGAACTGCTCCTTGCCGTATACGGCATGTGGATGCTTTGCAGGCATTACTATTGACTCGCCCTCGTGGAGTTCATACTTGACACCGTCTATTGTCACCTCGCCCACACCGTCAAGGCACGTCACAAATGCATCTCCGTCAGACTCGTGTGTGCTGATCTCCTCATCCTTGTCAAATGCAAATAAGGTTATACTCATGCATACATTCTGGGCAAGTGTCTTACTTACGACCTGTCCCTCCTGATATGCCACCTGATCCTTGAGCTTAAGTACCTCTGACTGTGCGATATTCTTCATGATTCCCATGTTCGTTACCTCCTGATATATTCTGATATATTGTTCGCTTATAGTATTATTCCACTTTTTAGTATTCTAGTATGTTGAAAAATCAACGTACTAGAATTGTTGTAATGATTTATTATGACATTTGTACGAATCAAAACAACCTGGCATGCACACATTACTATCAGAGTACATCTGATCAATAACAAATGCCCAAAACATGACAAAAAAAGCCATTTTTCTATTATAAGTATAGTTTTATCTTTTGTAAACCCAATACCATTCAGCTATTATTAATTAGTGAGGGTCACTACGTTTTTTTGGATTTAAAGGAGCTCTGATTATTATGATAGGTGAACAATTAAGAACACTGCGCACCGCGAACAAGATGACACAGAAAGAGCTTGCAGGGGAGTTATCAGTGGCATTCCAGACTATAAGCAATTGGGAGAACAATTCCATCGACCCGTCTGTGAGCATGATTCTCCGCATCGCTGAATATTTCAACTGCTCCACTGATTATCTTCTCAAAGGGGATGATTCAAGTGCCAAGTATATTGATACAACCCAGTTGACAGAACATCAGCACGCACAGCTTCTTGGGCTTGCAAAGGAATTCTCCAAACTGAACAAGAAATAAAATATAACTTTATAATGTTCATATTACAGATACAGGGTATCACAACATTGTTGCGATACCCTGTTTTCTATTTGTATTATTCCAGATCGTGATCTGTATATCCTACAGGCTCATGCCACCGTCAACCTTTATGACCTGGCCTGTTATGTATGATGCCTTGTCTGAAGCCAAAAATGCCGCTGTCTCAGCGATATCTGAAACCTCACCGAGTCTCTTGACTGTGATATGGTCAAGCATAGCCTCCTTTGCCTTGTCTGAGAGTGCATCTGTCATGTCTGTCTTGATAAATCCTGGTGCTATGGCATTTGCTGTGATTCCACGGCTTCCAAGCTCCTTTGCTATAGACTTGGTGATGCCGATCACGCCTGCCTTTGACGCTGCATAATTCACCTGACCTGCATTTCCCTCTATTCCGACTACTGATGACATGTTGATGATACGTCCATACTTCTGCTTCATCATGGTTCTGTACACATGCTTGATACAGTTGAATGTACCCTTGAGATTGATATTGATAACATCATCGAAATCAGCCTCCTTCATGCCAAGCACAAGGTTGTCTCTTGTGATTCCCGCATTGTTCACGAGAATGTCTATTCTTCCATATGTAGTGACTGCAAACTTCATGAGAGCCTCAGCCTCAGCGAAATCTGCCACATTTGCCTTGAAAGCCACTGCCTCTCCGCCTTCTGCCTTGATCTCCTCAACCAGGCTGTTTGCACGCTCCTCTGAGCCGTTGAAGTTTACTACTACCTTTGCGCCATATCCGGCAAATGTCTTTGCTATCTCACGTCCGATACCTCTTCCGGCACCTGTTACTACTGCTACCTTATCCTTAAGCATTCAGTTCCTCCAATTTCGCTAAATCGTCTACAGTTGCAATATTTATACTCTTTACCTCTCTGTTGATCTTCTTCATGAAGCCTGTGAGAGTCTTGCCCGGGCCGACCTCGATAAATGTGTCAACACCGTCAGCTATCATGTTCTCTATTGTCTGCTGCCATCTTACTGATGAGTACACCTGTCTCTTCAGGAGCTCCTTAACCTTTGCTGCGTCTGTGATCTCCTCTGCGTCTGCATTGCAGTAGTAAGGAGCAAATCCCTCTGCAACATCCACGCCCTGAAGGAAGTCGTAAAGTTTCTCACCTGCAGGCACAAGCATCTGTGAGTGGAATGGACCACTTACGTTAAGTGGGATAACTCTCTTGGCTCCAGCCTCTGCAAGTGCTGCTGATGCTGCCTTAACAGCCTCTGCCTCACCTGATATAACGATCTGTCCAGGACAGTTGTAGTTTGCTATCTGTACCTTGCCAGGTGTGTTCTCACATATCTCGGCAATCTTGTCAGCGTCCATTGCTATGACTGCTGCCATTCCGCCCATTCCGAGAGGTACTTCGTTCTGCATAAGGATACCTCTTCTTCTAACTGTCTTGATGCCGTCAGCGAGAGTCATGGCTCCTGCTGCAACAAGTGCGCTGTACTCACCGAGTGAGAGTCCTGCAAATACATCAGCCTTGAGACCTGCGTTCTTCAGGTGCTCATATATGGCAACCTCTGCAGCAACCATGGCCGGCTGTGTGTACTCTGTCTTGTTGATGTCATCGTTCTCCTCGAAACAGATCTTCTTAAGCTCTATATCCAGAACGTCATCTGCCTCGTCAAATACCTTCTTGCTGTCCTCAAAACTGTCATAAAAATCCTTTGCCATGCCCACATACTGTGCGCCCTGACCTGGGAATATAACTGCTGTCTTACCCATTTCTTTTTTACCGCCTTTATTATATTTTGTAATTGATTTACATTCGCATATCATTGATGTCTGTCTGTACTGGATTTTATCAACCATCTCTCATGCTACATCCAGAAGCCAAGTCAACCATCCCTTATTATAGAACAGGGCTCCGCAAATCGCAAGGTCAAGAATTAATACTGCGTTAATACTTCAGCTTGCTCCGCACTTCGTGCTCCCGCAATCTGCCGCGCTTCATTCACACTCCGGCCTGTCAGCCTCCGTGTTTCATGTACCGCTTAACCGCCAAATGATACCGGATTTTTTCGAGCGAGCTCGAAAATCCGGCATCATTTGGCGGTGTATTAACGCACAAAAAAAGCACATGCCATCAAGCCCCACGGCTCAAAGCATCTGCTGTAAATCAACTCTCATATAATATATATAACCTTGGATGGTCAGTCAGGACTCATGTCCTGGCTGGCTACCAAAGTTATGTCATGTCCGATACATGACAACTTTGAATAACAAATGTATTCAAAACAGTCCAATCTGTTCAGTTAGCAATATTACTCCTCAACACCCTTGCTCTTAAGGTAGTTAAGTACGTCCTCAAATGTAGCTACGTCATCGAGCTCCTCAGCAGGGATCTCAACATCGAACTCATCCTCAAGCTTCATAACGATCTCGTAAAGATCAAGTGAATCAACACCAAGATCATCCTTGAAGTTTGTGTCAAGCTTCATCTCGTCCTGTGAAACTCCTAACTGCTCCTCGAATATTGCCTTAACCTTATCAAACATGTTTTAATCCTCCTAAACTATAGTAAATGTTACCATTATCCTCACGGACGCTTATACTATAACCTAAGGCTACAGTAAAGTCAACACGAAGATTTTCATTGTTTTTTCGCTTATTTTTCAGCGTCAGACTTGATCGCACCTGTCTCATATATGAACTTAACTGTGCTCTTTGTACCATCGATCGTACCTGTGAAGCTTGTGTAAGTTGTGTCGTCTGAGAAGAGTGCCTCTATATAATCAATGTCTGCCTGATAATTGCCTGCAAACAGCTTTGTGATCTTCTTGATACCCTCTTCGTTGAACTGCTTCATTCCATCGCTGAGAGTCTTTGAACCTGTTACAAGCTCCTTTGCTCCGTCATCCAGAGTCTTGCTTCCGCTGTCAAGCTGTGATGCTCCATCACTGAGGGTCTTTGCTCCTGCTGCGATCTGGCCTGCACTTGAATCAAGAGTTCCTGCCGCCGTCTTTAACTGGCTGCTTCCATTTGCCAGTGTTAAGCTTCCCTGATACAGTGTGTTCATATTTGTTGATATTGTAGCTGCTCCATCGCTGAGAGTCTTTGTACCCTTCTTGAGTGCTGCTGCACCTCTTGAGAGATCTCCGGTTCCCTTTGCGATTGCCTTGACACCTGCATATGCGGAATCGATTCCTGTTGAAATGCTTGAAGCACCGTCACTGATGGTCTTGAGTCCTGTTGACAACTCGCCCATCTTGGTATCCAGTGTCTCAGCACCCTGCTGTAATGCTGTTATCTGTGCTGTTGTCTCCTCTGAAGTCAAAGTAGCTGTGAGGGTCGTTCCTATCTGATCGATCGCATTGAGAGCACCCTTTGCCTTTGCAAGGCCTGTGTACTGTGCAAAATATGCATCGTATGTTCCATCGCCCTTTGCCGCATCCAGAGTAGTCTTACCTAATGCAAGTGCTCCTTCAAGCTGTGACATAGCCGCATCTATTCCGGCCTCGCTTGTTATGGAACCGCCGAGCTGGCTGTATACATTTGACTGAGCCTGGCTTACGATCTGTGATGGCATTCCTGTCAGCATGGTGATCAATGTGTTCACACCATTATTGAGCTCTGTAGCGCCCTTTGCAAGTGCCTGTGAACCTGCATATGCATTGCTTGCTCCTGATGCCAGTGAGCTTGCGCCCTTGGAAAGTCCAGGATTGCTGTCCGTTCCCTCAAAGCCTGCCTGAAGTTCATTTGCACCCTTGTTTAACTTATCAGCACCACTCTTGAGTGTGCCAACACTTGTATCTACTGTCTTAGCTCCAGTTGCCAGTGTCTTAGCTCCGTCATTAAGTGCTGAAGAACCATCCTTTATGGACTTGATTCCATCGTCCAGGGTTCCCATGGCTGTTGATATCTGTGAAGTACCATCTGCCAGCTGGCTTGTATATGTCTCAAGTGAAGCTGCACCGTCTGCCAGTGTGTCAGCACCCTTCTTTAATGAGTAAGTACCATCCTTCAGAGTCTCCAGACCATTTGTGATCTTTCCTGAACCCTCCTCGAGCTGATCTGCAGAATCACCGAGCTGATCCACACTGTCTGTGAGTGAGCTGACATCAGCCTTGTCCTTAACCTCGTCTATGGCATCCTCTGCGCTTGATCCAAGAAGGTCACTTGCTGCAACCGTCATGGTCATTGAGAGCTCGAAGTCTGTGACATCCGCTGTAACCTCAACATAATCAGGTACATCTATGTTATCAAGTGCTGTCTCTATCTTGCTGTCATTTATACCATCCTGTAAGCACTGCTTGAATCCAGGAACTGCATATCCGACTACGATCTGGTTGCTTCCCTCTGAGATGACCTTACCATTCTCAACCTGAACGTTTGAGAACTTATCTACAGGAAGGATCATTCCTGAGAGCATTACAAATGGTGAGATGACCTCTGTATTCTTGCTGTCCACTGTGACTGTCTTCTTGGTGTTGTTGGTATAATCAAATCTGATGGTGACCTTACCGCTCTTGCCTGCAAGCTCTGAAGGCTCTATCTCCTCGCCGTCAAGCTTGTATGTTATCTTTACATCTACAGGGAGCTCCTCATTTGACTTGCCCTGATAGTAGATATCTGATCCATTTGCAGCCCATGTTATAGTGCCATCGCCGTTGTCCTTGTATTCCTCATAGCCCTTCACGTTCTGGATGTCTGTGAGGTTTGTCTTGTCGTTGAGTCCCTCTGCACCGTCTGAGTTCTTCAGCCATGTGCTGACTGTAACGTCATTTGCATTTCCATTTGCATCGGCAAGGACATATACTGTCTCTTCCTTGTCTGCGTCAGATGCGCCATCCTTGGATATCTCAGATGTAAGTGCATCCTGAAGTGTGTCTGACTCGCTCTCGGTTGTAGCCTCGGCCTTGTCTGAGGATGAGCTGTCATTTGTATCTCCGCATCCTGTTGCCAGTGATGCCATCATAACTGCTGATAATGCAACGCATATATATTTCTTCCATTTGATCATATTATTACCTCTTTTCATAGATTACAAAAGTTCCGTAGTTACATCTGTTTATAACTGCTATGCCTGAGTGGCTGCAGTGTCCTCATCGCTAACCTTCGCTGATGGTCCATCCATCAGGTTCTTCCTGTATCTGAACATGATGACCTTATCGAAGAGCATCAGTGCTGATGGAAGCATCAGGATAACTGCACACATACTTATGAGTGCTCCACGAGCCATAAGTGTACACAGCGCGCTGATCATATCTATATCTGAGTAAAGACCTACGCCAAATGTTGCAGCGAAGAATGAAAGTGCGCTGACAACTATGGACTGTACTGACTCCTGGCATGCTGTTGCCACGGCGTCAAACTTTCTGTATCCGTTCAGTCTGTTTCTCTTGTACTTCGTTGTCATCAGTATGGCGTAATCAACCGTCGCGCCGAGCTGGATAGTACCGATAACTATTGAAGCTATGAACGGTATCTCTGTTCCGGTGAAGCAAGGGATACCCATATTGATGAATATCGCAAACTCTATGACTGCCACAAGTACGATTGGCAGTGATATTGAACCGAATACACAGAGGATGATAATGAATATCGCTCCGATGGATACTGTACTTACAGATGCGAAATCCTTATCTGTTATAGTGATAAGATCCTTTGTACAAGGAGCCTCACCAACCAGCATGTTCTTCTCGTTGTATGAATCGATGGTATTATTGATCTCTGTACACTGATTGTTAACCTCATCTGAAGCAACCTCATACTCTGATCCGACGAGTATCAACTGCCAGTCATCGCTCTTGAGCGCCTCTGTGACATCTGAAGGTATGAAGTCGGTTGGAATACCTGCTCCAATGATGCTGTCAAGTCCGAGACAGAACTTAACTCCATCGATGTTCTCGATATCTGACATCATGTTTCTTGTGTCCTTGTCACTCTGATCATTTGTGACAAGTATCATATGTGTTGAATTCATGTTGAATACCTCAGCCAGCTCTGTGTTGGCCTGAACACTCTCCAGACTGTCTGGAAGTGATGAATCCAGCTTGTAATAAACCTTTGTATGATTGTATCCGTATATTGCAGGGATCAGGATGATCACGAACAATACAAGGAATACTTTGTAGTGCTTAGCTATGAATTTTCCTACTCCCTTGAACTCTGGAAGTATTACTCTGTGTGTTGTCTTCTCTATCGCCTTGTCAAATACAAGGATGAGTGATGGAAGTATCGTTACACATGCGATAACTCCGAGTACGACACCCTTTGCCATGACGATACCAAGGTCAAGTCCGAGGGTAAAGCTCATGAAGCACAGTGCAACGAATCCGGCAACTGTTGTTATGGAACTTCCCACAACTGATGATATTGTCTCTGCGATGGCGTGTGCCATAGCCTCTTTCTTATCCGTGTATTCCTTCTGCTGTGCCTTGTAGCTGTGCCACAGGAATATGGAGTAATCCATTGTAACTCCGAGCTGAAGTACCGCAGCCAGCGCCTTTGTTATGTATGATACCTGACCCATGAGGATATTTGATCCAAGGTTGTACACGATCGCCATTCCTATACTTGCAAGGAAGAGTACCGGGATCATGATAGAGTCCATTGTGATCGCCAGGATGATACTACTCAGGATAACCGCTATAAGTACGTATATCGGGGTTTCCTTCTCTGACAGCTTCTTGGTATCGACGACAACCGCTGACATACCGGACAGGAAGCACTGCTTGTTTGATATGCTTCTTATCTCCTCGATGGCATCCATTGTGCCGTCCGCCGATGTGGTATCATCAAATATGATGGCCATCATGGTGGCATTCTTTTCGTCATTATTAAATGCATCATAAAGGCTTTCAGGAAGCATATCCTTTGGTACTGACAGGTCTGCAAAGCTGTCATACCATATAACCTTTGATACATGGTCTACTTTTTCAATCTTTGATTTCAGTGCGGATACATCTTTGTCTTCCATCCCCTCTACCACATACAGCGAGAAGGCTCCTGTACCGAACTGGTCAACCAGTATATCCTGACCTTCCATGGTCTCGATATCCTTCGGAAGATATGACAGAATATCGTAGTTTACCCTGGTCTTGATATAACCGTATGCCGCTGGTATGAGAAGAACTAAGCTGAGAATCAGTATTACGACCCTCGCACTTACTATCTTTTCTCCTAGTTTTAACATAGCCATAACATCTCCTTTTTCTATTCTGTGGTGGATTATACAACCTGATATTTCTTAAATAAACTACCCAAAATACGAAAACGTTTACATTTTGTTACAAATATGCTAATCTGTAACAAACGTTTGAACACATATTCAAAATTGATTATAAACAAATTATAAACTGAGGGAGGTTTGGGAAAGTGCCTAATCCAAGCGAGGAAAAGACTGAAGATAAAATTATCAAAAGCTTCAAAAAGCTTGTAAACGAATATTCCTTTGATAAGATCACTGTCACGATGATCGCTGAAGACGTCGGAATATCAAGACCGATATTCTACAGACATTTTAAAGACAAATATGAGCTGATGGATTACATGCTCTACAATGAGGTGACCAAGGAACTGGAGGTACTGCTTGAGCACAACATGATCCTTGAGGCCATAAAATATCTCTTCACACACATTATTAATGAAGCGAAGCTTTACAGAAAGCTTTTTGAGACAACCGGGCAGAACAGCTTTGAGCAGGTCATGATCGAACAGTTCACCAGTTTCTTCAAGGAACACCTGAAGATATTTGACACGGATCAGATTCCTGACAATCCTATGCTGTCTCCTCTTATTATATGTAAGTATCTGGTAATGGGTCTCACCGTTGCCATCAAGGGATACCTGAACAGCCCGGAGATCACGAGTATCAACGTGGATCAGGCTGTGGAGGCTTATTACTTCCTGGTGTCACACTCCATATTCGAGCTCACCAAGGAGGACTTCCGGCCGAAGCTGTTCCAGGCGGTGGATCGAAATTACATTACGCTGCCTTCCAAGAATTAACTGCCGGACGCCCATGGGTGCTGAGACGGACGCCCATAGGTGCTGACGAGGGATTGTGCCCATCCGGGAAAGCGCAAAAAGCCTACACGGTGGTGTAGGCTTTTTATTATGCTTTCCCGGAGGTAATCTACTTTTTCGTTAACACCTATGGGCTGGTTTTTTATAGCATTAAATTACACTATATGTCATTTAATATTTTCATAATTATACAATTCCTCCTTATTCCTTCTTTTCCGTTTACTTCTATGTTTTCGCTGCATGATGCATTCTGATTTTACTTCCGGCAGTTATTGGAAGCATGTGGAATTACAAAACTTGAAAATACAGGTTGCCAGTTACATATACATACGTCCTTATACCTCTTATCATTTAGCCTCTGACTGTAATCTGGCTTGATATATCTCGTTATTTCGGATGATCTCGTCAGCGGTGCACGGCATGTAGTTGTTGATCATGCAGCCTACATTGTAAGCACGTCCCTGGCCGGTCATGAAGCTGTACACTTCAGGACTGCTCTTGTGGATATGTCCATAGAAATGGTATGCCCCGCTTTTCTTCTTATTCCACTCAGCTATCGGAAAGTGACACATAACTATCAGCTTACCTCTGTCGCTCACATAGTCCATCTTCTGTATATCGTCGAAGTAGGACTGCAGCTTCTCACTTCCCATTATTACCTGATCGTGATTGCCAAGGATGAGGCGCTTGTGTCCTTTAAGTCTTGCAAGGATCGGCTCCGGATCTTTCAATTTAAAGCAGAAATCCCCGAGAATATACACTGTATCATTCTTTCCTACCCTGCTGTTCCAGTTATGTATCATTCCATCAGCCATATCATCCACATCTGTAAATGGTCTCTCATCAAATTTTATAGCATTTGCATGTCCAAAATGAAGATCTGACGTATAAAATATCATACAATATCACCTCTCATTCCTACTCAGCGTACCATGTAAATATATGCAGCAGCCTGGATAATTTTCTATGTCTGGCTGCTGCCATGATATAACATAACCCGTCAAACATTCACCGTGTTATCTCTTATGATCACCTATATCAGGCTATCGCCTTCCGCCTGCTTCATGTCATTATAAAACCATCTTCTAAGCGTGCATATATCCCTCGGAACATTTGCGGGATCCTCTGTATCGTGAAGCTTTCTCACCCACGCATAGTACTCATTTGCAAGAGGGGTGGTGAGTGCCGATGTCTTCTTGATATATCCGTTTCTGATAGCCTCATGGGATATTGTCCTCATAAACTTCCAGAAATTGTAGTATGCAAGCTTGAGCTTTGTCATATATCCGGCGCTGTCCTCGATGACAAACCCCTCTATGACTCTGCCGTTATACTCGTAATCATCCTCAAGGATATCATAATACCAGTCATAGAACTCCTGCCAGGTTGCAAGCTCGCAAGCCTTCTTCTTTGGTGTCAGGCCGAACCGGTGGGCTGTATCACACATCGCATCGTAATCATACTTTGCATAGTTTATCTGGTTGTAAACTATATCAAGCAGATACAGATTGCTCTCCGGGTACTCTATGATGTGAGGATCATGCTTCATATCAACACACTCAAATACAAATGTCACATTATTGTCCTTCGCAAACCGCTTCATATTCTCTATATTCTCCAGTGTCACCTTCTCATATATCATATCCTTCAGCCAGCCGGCGAATGGTCCCTCTATGGTGGATTTGCTCGCTATCAACAGATCGTCGTTGTACTCATCGTAGCTCACGAGTCCCAGGAAACCGTTCTCCTTGACATAGGCAGTCACCGGAAACTGCAGCTTATTCTGCAGCATATCAAACTTTGTCTCAGGGCGCTCATTGATATTAAAGAACTTGTCATACGCCCTCGCTGCGACTCTTCCCTTGAATGTGTCAATGTACAAGCCCCTTGCTCTTGTGGTCTGCTCATCCCACACCCTGTCATTGAATGCCTTGCTCGTGAAGTTGAATGACGAAATATTGCCAAATGTCTTCTCCTGTATGTACCTGTTCCCCCGCAAGGAGATGATCACATCTGCAACAGAGCTTGTGGTAACGGTCTGTTCCTCCTGTATCTCAGGTGCCTTGAACACATCATTGTGGATCTCCACCTCATGGATTCCATCAGCATCCACCCGAACGCATCTGAGTTCCCCGCCATACTCGACTCTGCCCTCAAGGTTGAACACTCTGTCATTCACCCGCACCGGGAGCAGCTTGGTGTTCCTGTGTCCATGGATCTGATAGTAATTCGCCGGCATCTTCCCGTAGAATGTCTCTGCGATCTTCTCGAAATCATTGTAAGCTCCGACTCCATGTATCATCTGATCAGTTGCCACAAATGTGAGATTGTCGGGAATCACACTGAGTCCCGCATGGGTCACCAGATATACATTATCACCGTAGCTATAGTAAGCACACTGTCCAAACCTTCTGTAAAGCTTCCGCACCTCCTTCTTGTCGATTCCGGAAGCATCGAGGATTGGTCTTGTCACAAGCTCAAACTCCTTCGACCTGCCGGTGCAGTCATTTGCCCACAGCCACAGCCATCTCTCGTGATTGCCCTCAAGCATGAGAACATTCTTCCTGTCCATGATAGATATCAGGAAATTTACAACCTCCGCATTCTCCACGCCTCTGTCGATATAATCACCTGTAAATATATAGAACTCATCATCCTTTATACCGCCATTGTCATCCAGATACTTCATCAGCGCTGTATAGCATCCGTGAACGTCCCCGATGTGATGGATCCTCTTATACTGGGAGAAATCCCTCTTCTTCATCCAGATGCTGTCAAGCTCGTCCGGCTTTATGACCGTGATTCCCGAAGGGATCTTTTGTGTGGCAAAGCGGGAGTACATCTTGTCAATAACGTCATCTGATACCCTCTTGAACTCCTCCCTCCCGGCATTTCTTCTCTTCACCTCTTCTATAGGTATATCTGTAAAATCTACACAATACATTCTGTATCTGTACGTCTCACACATATTCTTATATCTGTTCATCTCCGAAGTCTTGGAATTCGTGGCATCTATCACCGTAAATTCGCCCTTCTGCATGCGGATCTCAAGGAGGCTGAACAATGTCTTCCACACCGTACCATCATTGTTCTGACTGATTCCTCTCGTACCATCCACCTGCAGCACCGGACTCTGACAAAGCAGTCTGATGTCGTCCGCTGAAAGTGTGTATGGTTTTAATCCATTCTGCTCGATCCATGTAGATTTGCCACAACCGGCAGATCCCCTAAGCAAAAGCAATACTCTCATATTCTATCTGCCTCCTTCTTTACAATACTATTTTGTCCAATATACCCTATCTCCCTATATTTTTCACCCAACCTGTAGTTTAATCTATCTGTTTTCTAAATTGTGTTTCTTGGATCGTTACAAAGTCATGGACAAACATAGAATTCGGCTCGCCGCAGATTTAGACGATAACACGGGCAAGCAATTCCATTTTCAATCCATTTTCTGTGCAAGCATTACTCTTGCAAATAAAAAAGCTCCCCGGCAAATGATTCTTTCAATAACATCATTCGTCCAAAGGAACTTTTTTATATTTTTATGTCATATATCTTTGTCTTGTATATCTTTGTCTTCCGGCCATCAGGCACGAACAAGCACCATCGCACTCATCTTCGGAGCTTTGATCGTGAGTACGTTGTGCTCCACCATGAAATCCTGTGGCTCCAGTGTATAGCCCTCTTCATTTGTCAGCATGACTCTTCTGAGTATCGAGTGGTTGTACACACCTATCTGACGGATATGAAGCTTCAGATCCACATCCTCATAGTTGGTGTTCATGATGACTACCACCTGCTTGTTGTCAGTAAATCTTCCATAGCAGAGTATCTTGTGTCCGCCGTGGAGATATAATACAGAACCTGACTTAAGCGCCTCGTACGACTTGTGTATTCTTATCATGTCCTTGTGGAACTGTATCAGCTCCTTGTCCTCATGTCCCCATGGGTAAGTTCTTCTGTTGTCTGGATCTGTCCATCCGCACACACCGGCCTCATCGCCATAGTATATGGTAGGAGCGCCCGGCCATGTCATCTGGAATACGACAGCCTGTCTGAATATACCCTTGTCCACGCCCTGATCGGCGGCATCCGCTCCCATGGTGTGAAGTCGTCCAACCTTTCTGTTGGTTCTCGTGAGGAATCTGGAATGGTCATGGTTTGACAACTCATTCATGGACACGTCTATCGATGGTCTCAGGAATCTGGACATGTGATAGTTCATCGCGCCCTTGAACGCATCATAATTACCCAGAAGGTCACCGCGGAACTCGTCGCTGTGCTTCTCAACACCGCAGAGGAACCATGTGATAGGCTCCATGAACGCATCGTAGTTCATGACAGTATCCCACTGATCTCCCTTCAGCCAGCTCTTTGGATCACCATAGTGCTCAGCCAGAATTATCGCATTCGGATTTGCCTCTTTAACATTTCTCCTGAACTCCCGCCAGAACTGGTGGTTGTACTCTGGGGAATGTCCCAGATCCGCAGCCACGTCAAGTCGCCATCCATCTGCATTATACGGAGGTGACACCCATTTCCTTGCTATCTTCATGATGTACTCAACCAGCTTCGGCGAATCCTCGTAGTTGAGCTTTGGCAGGGTGTCATGACCCCACCAGCCATCATATGTTGTATTGTATGGCCATGCATTGTCATTGTAGAACTTGAAGAAAGTGTTGTAAGGGCTGTCCTTCGATACAAACGCACCCTTCTCGTAGCCCTCCTGATTCTCGTATATACACTCCCTGTCCATCCATTTGTTGAATGAACCACAGTGGTTGAACACGCCATCCAAGATGACCTTCATGCCACGCTTGTGTATCTCCTCAACCAGCTCGGCAAAGAGCTGATTGCTGGCCTCAAGATTCTTTTTATTTGTAACTCTGTTGATATATCTCGACGACTGCTTGTTCTCAAGGCATCCGCCCGGAAGGCAGTCACCCTCATCGTCAACTATTCTTCCATAGTGGGGATCAACGTAGTCGTAATCCTGTATATCATACTTATGGTTGGATGGTGATACGAATATAGGGTTCAGATATATTACATCCACTCCCAGATCCTGCAGATAATCAAGCTTATCCTTGACACCCTGGAGATCTCCGCCATAGAAACGTCCCACATCCATGATGCTCGGCCTTTGATTCCAGTCCTTTACCTGAACTGAACCGGTACCTATATATGCGTACTCATTATCCAGCACATCATTGGAAGTATCCCCGTTGCAAAACCTGTCCACAAATATCTGATAAAATACCGCACCCTTTGCCCACTCCGGTACCTTGAATCCCGGACATATCTCAAAGTCGTACTCTCTGTCGTTCTGCTTCGTAGGTCCCAGCTTGTCATAAAAGCATGTGACCCTTCCCGAATGTATCTCAAAATGATATCTTATGAATGGCAGACCTCCAGGTATCGTTGCGGTATAAAAGTCAAATATTCTGTTGGAACTCTCCTTTGTCATCTGTATCTTTTCTTCATTATATATAAGGAACACTTCATCCACATTATCGGCTGTAGTCCTGAATCTGACATTCACATCCTGATCCACATCCGGCTCCTGTGGGCTGACATAATATTTGCTTCCGTCCGCAAACAGTCCGCCTTTATTTAGTATGGGCTTTACATTATATACATAATCATGTATCTTCTGCCCATTGGTCTTCTTTTCCACCATACAATAAAATCTCCCTTGCACATACTCTTTTTTATATTAATACTTTTCGGGAGATTAGGCAACAAGATAAAACATATATTAGCTGCAAATATACAGCAGGAATCGCCTCATATCAGACCATCCTGCCCAATTTCTGTTTTCACCAAAAGTAAAAGAGACAGTCACCGAACGACTGTCTCTTTTGGAGAAGGTATTTTGTTACTTTTATGGGGTGTAGCCAAAACTATATAATGTATTGGGGGTTACAAGTATTATTATATACAATTCCCGTCAAAAGTCTGCCCAAACATTTTTTTATTTGGCAAATGTCATTGTGCAATATCACAATACATTTCCTGAATATTACCTGATTTTTACTTTTTATTGTTCACATTAGACAAAACACCTGGCATTTTCTAAAAACCGCGTCTCTTCAGGTCACTCACAAGCTCCACATAAAATTCCCTCACATCAAATGTATCTATATTTTCCCTGTTCAGGTCTATCACGTCTCCGTGGGAGATTCCACGCCTGCCCTGAGGCTTCAGATATATGAAGTTTGAGCCCCATTTGAAAGATTCATATCCGACAAGTCCATCGTTCTCACCATCAAACTGCTTTACGAATGCGTTGGTGGTGTTGAGCGGGAAGCGTCCGCCGGAAGGCTTCTTCATACATGAACCCGTGCTCTGTATGTATACCCCCTGCGGATCAGGGAGCTCTCTGTTCAGGTTTTCACACGCTGATGCCGTGAGATCCGTCACCGCAGCTATGAAGTCCGGGTTTGTGTCACCCAGCTTCTTGAGTGCAGAATTGTAGGCATTTGCCACGGTCTGCTGCTGTTTCTCCGGTATCTTGCCCAGAAGATAATCCGCAAATTCGCATCCCCTATGCGGAGTGTTAATCGTTGTGAGTGATGCTACATAAGGGGCCATGCCGAGCTTCGATATGGCATATCTGCTGTCAAGGCCTCCCTTGGAATGGGCTATGATATTCACCTTCCCGCATCCTGTTTCCTTCAATATCTGCTGTATCCTGTCAGCTATCTCCCGTCCGGAGTCAGCCACAGATGCGGCGGACTGATGGTTTCCGTAGAATATGGTCGCACCATTCGCCTCAAGTGCCGCAGGGATCCTTCCCCAGTAATTCAGATACCTGAAATCCCTGAAGAACACTCCGTGTACCATGAGTATTGGATATCTGGTGGCGCAGACCCGGTCAGCCTGTCTTGCCTTATCCTTTATAATCTTCTCGTTCTCCAGAACCGTCTCACCTGATGCCAGACTTATCAGCTTGCCAAGGACTATCAGATGTACCACCGGAATCCAACCGCACAGTATACCGATCACTCTCCATTTAATACCGAGCTGCCTGGATGACACATATATCCTTATTATTCCAACCCAGAATGTGACCGCCAGCACAGTCACCGCCGTGAGTATGTACAGAACCCAGTTCTTCCATGTCCACGCACCAACATCTATCACATGCACCAACATTAGTATCAGCACAGCCACAGACATGACCGTTGCCGCCAGGAAAGAGTACAGATTCTCGCATCCCCTCTGACACCTTCTGATCCCACTCGACTGGATATTTTTCAGTCCGAGAAATGGCATAGCGGTCAGCAGTACATATACTGCTATGAACACCACAACTATAAGCGGCATGAGTGGTATATTCCACTCCGGACACCTTGCCAGCAGATATACATTTGCCAGCAGGAACGGTATCACCGCATTTATCCCTCTCTTTATTATCTTCATCCCTTGTTCTCCCTTCCGTCATATATCCAACATAAGCCAAATGCCCGCAAGAAAACTGCGGGCATCTGTATTGTCTTTATATATTACTGTTTGTCTGTCTGAGTCTCAGCTTTCTGCTCTGCAACAGCATTATCTGCTGCATTTACATTCTCTGCTGTACTCTGCTCTGCACCGTTGCTCTGAACATCTGCATCTGCATCCTTAGCATCGTCTCTATCGAACAGTGCTTCAAACTCAGCTCCTGTTATTCTCTCCTTCTCAAGAAGAAGCTTTGCAGACTTGTGAAGAACATCCACATTCTGCTCCAGAATCTCATAAGCCTCCCTGTAACACTCGTCAACGATCTGCTTAACCTCCTCATCTATGGCGGCGGCTATCTTTTCGCTGTATGGCTTGGTATGTCCAAGATTTTTCCCGAGGAATACCTCCTCCTGATCATCGCTCTCATAGTTGATAAATCCAAGATTTTCGGACATTCCATACTTCGTAACCATGGATCTTGCATAACCGCTGGCCATCTTGATATCCTGTGAAGCACCCGTGGTAAAATTGCCAAATATGATCTTCTCTGCAATTCTTCCGCCCATGCTAACTTTTATCTCGTTGAGCAAATGCGCTTTAGTAATATATTCCTGATCACCCTGTGGAAGCGGCATGGTATATCCTCCGGCTCCGGTACCTGTAGGTATGATAGACACAATATGCACCGGGCCAACATATGGAAGGAGATGGAACAGTATCGCATGTCCCGACTCGTGATATGCCGTGATTTTACGATCCTCCTCGGAGACCACATGGCTCCTCTTCTCACCACCGACTCCAACCTTGATATATGATTTGTCGACATCTTCCTTATTGATATATTCCCTGCCGGCCTTCGCAGCAGAGATCGCAGCCTCATTCATCAGGTTCTCAAGATCAGCTCCCGAAAATCCGGCTGTTGTTCTGGAGATCTCGTTGAGATCAACATCTTCTGCCAGAGGCTTGTTCGCAACATGAAGCTTGAGGATTTCCTCTCTGCCCTTGATATCAGGAGGATTGACAGATATCTTTCTGTCAAAACGTCCCGGACGGAGGATCGCTTTATCCAGTATGTCCACACGGTTGGTAGCTGCAAGAACTATGATTCCCTCATTCGCTCCGAATCCATCCATCTCTACAAGGAGCTGGTTCAGAGTCTGCTCACGCTCGTCATGTCCACCGCCAAGTCCTGTACCTCTCTGTCTGGCAACGGCATCGATCTCATCTATAAATACGATACATGGTGCGTTCTTCTTTGCCTGTGCAAAAAGATCTCTCACTCTCGCTGCACCGACACCGACGAACATCTCCACGAAGTCTGATCCTGAAATACTGAAGAACGGAACCCCCGCCTCTCCTGCTATGGCCTTTGCCATGAGTGTCTTACCTGTTCCAGGAGGGCCGACAAGAAGAACTCCCTTCGGTATACGTGCACCGACCTTGATGAATCTGCCTGGGTTCTTGAGGAAGCACACTATCTCTTCGAGATCCTCTTTCTCCTCACTGAGACCGGCAACATCGTCAAATGTTATTTTCTTCTTATTATTTTTCTTATCTTCCTTCTCTTTCTCATCAGGCTCTGTCATTTTCGCCCTGCTCTTGCCAAAGTTCATCATCTGGCCTCCACCGCCCTGTGATGATCTCACGAACAGCAGCATGACAAAGAACATGACGATCATGACAAGGGCATACGGAATTATCACACTCCATATGCTCGTCTTCTCCACATCGTTCAGGCTGCATCTGGCAACGACCTTCTTATCGTCATCCGAGCTTACGGTCGCATTATACTTGTCCACACTTGCCTGATAGTCGTTATAAATCTTCACGACATCATTGACATCTGGGGAATAAAATGCAAGAGTCTTTCCGTTGGTGAACTGCACCTGAACTACCGCCGTAGGAATCTCTGCATTTGGCTGTATCGACAATGCCAATATCTTGCCATCATCCAAATCCTCTGTCAGATCTGTGTAACTGTAAGTGGTGGTCACTTCAATCTTGTCGCTCTGCATCCATCTGTTTATGAGGATGAAAGCAACTATCAGGATCAACAGATAGATTATCATTCCATTCCTGAATTTTCTCTTATCCATATTTTCCATGTATATGCTCCTTAATCAATATATTACTGCTCTATGACACCTATATATGGAAGGTTTCTGTACTTCTGGGCACAGTCAAGACCGTATCCCACAACAAATCTGTCAGGGATCTCAAAACCTGTCATATACAGCTCAACCGGGATAACTCTTCTGTCCGGCTTGTCAAGCAGGGTCACAACCTCAAGGCTTGCAGGCTTTCTCTCGCCGAGAAGCTTCACAAGGTATGAAAGGGTTCTTCCCGAATCAAGAATGTCCTCCACGATGATTACATCCTTTCCCTCTATAGACTCATCAAGGTCCTTGTTCAGCTTGACAATACCTGATGACTTTGTTCCATCGCCATAGCTGCTCACAGACATGAAGTCCATGGTGACCGGACTCTTCATTCTCTTCGCAAGCTCACACATGAAGAACACACTTCCCTTAAGGATTCCGATCAAATGTATCGTCTTTCCCTCATATGCCTTATCTATGGCTGCTGCCATCTCGCTTATTCTGTTTTCCACCTCACTGCTGCTGAGCATAACACCAATCTGTTCTTTCAACTCTGTTTCCTCCTGTTAAAATTCAACTCAATTATCTTTTGTGTATCTTCTGTCACTTTATAATTCTCGCCAATCCTAAGTCCCACGGCCCACACGACCTCCTGCCCGGATGTCACAAGTGGAATATGACGCCGCTTGTCCACCGGTATCTTACAGTCAGTATACAGACGGTTGAGCTTCTTTCTCGAGCCCGCAGAATTAACGACTATATAATCCCCGTTTTCAAATGTCCGCAACTGCAGACACTGTTTTATTTTACCATAATCAAGAAACTTCGTACACTCTTTTTTTGCAAGATCAAGGGCTTCAGGTCTGTCGTAGATCCTGACCGTAAGTCTTCCCTCACACAGCTCATACTCACCATCACAGGTGATGTCTATGTCCACGCAGCCCGGCAGCCCGCCGTCCTGACAGCTCTGGTCACCGGCGCGGTTCTCACCGCCGGCAAATACCAGTCTGCCGTACTCCAGCCACACCCTCGCACCGGCAGGAAGATTGATCCCCGCCCCGGTGTCAGCCGAGTACAGCTTCGTAACCTCCGACACATGGCTCATGCCGATATCCTTCAGGCCTCCGCACACCATTCCGATGAGCTTTCTTATGACAAGCTCCTGCACGAGCCGGTCCTGCTCCTTGAGAGCCGCCATGTCCAGCTCATATCTCCGGTCAGTGCTGTCTCCGGTCCAGCCACAGCCTTCACTTCTGACATCAATTCCCTGTCCCGTCAGGAAATCATCAACCAGTCCGGCAGCAAGCCGCTCGTAATCAGCCGCCATCATGGCCATCTGGCAAATGTGCTCCGTGGCCTGTCCATTTATCTCATTCATAAGAGGAAGTATCCTGTGTCTTATCTTGTTCCTGGTGTAATCATCCTCATTGTTTGTGGCATCCGTACAGTATCTGATCCCCTGCCGGTCAAGATATTCCTCTATGTGGCTCCTGTCGCTCCCAAGAAGCGGTCTCACTATGTGATCCCTCACCGGGGCTATACCCTTTATGCCGCCCATTCCGGTTCCCCTCGCCATGTTGAACAAAACCGTCTCAGCCACATCGTTGCGGTTGTGGGCGACTGCGATCACACAGCCCTCATCCGCATATCTGGCACGCATCCTGTCAAATGCATCATATCTTGCATGGCGTCCGGCCTCCTCCACGGTCTGTCCGGCCTGCTCCGCAAGCATCCTGACATCGATCCTGTAAGAGTCACATGTGACACCATATTCACCACACAAAGTCTCAACGTAGCTCTGGTCACCATCCGCAGCCTCACCGCGTATCATGTGATTTATGTGTACAACGTGTATATCTATTCCCAGCTCCGCCCTGTGCCTTGCCAGCACCGTGAGCAGGCTCACCGAATCCGCGCCGCCGGACACACCGCACACGCAGTGACTTATACCATCAAACATGTGGTATTTTCTTATATACTCAAGAACATCTTTTTCAAATACATCCATACATTTATCCTTCTGTAAATATCATAATTTCATATTATAGCATAGAGTTACTCAGGCTGCGCTACTTTTCTCAGATCCTGATATCACCGCCGCCATGACCGTCACGTCATCCCGAAGCGACACATCCCCCTGTCCTATCATGGCACCCAGTATATCATCGACCATCCGTCTGCTGTCACCCACTCTTATTCCCTTGAGCACATCCTGCATGTGATCGGACACATCCATATCCGAGAGCCCATCGCTCACCATGACCACGGCATCCCCCGCCGCAAGTTTCACATCCGCCATGTCGCACTCGGCATCGTCCAGCACGCCCACGGGAAGAGTAGTGCTCGTTATCTGGCGGACCTCATTTCCATCATCGCCCGGGCGTATCACATAGGTCACCGACGCCCCCTGCTTGAAGCTCCTCATGGTGCCGTCGTACATGTCTATGACCACCATATCAAATGTCGTGAATATTCTGCCCTTATTTCTCCTGGACATACATCGATTGGCAAATGCAATGCTGTACTCCGGGGCAAATCCCGCCTCCAGCAGCTCCTCCATGGTGTCCAGCATCATGCAGCTCTCGCAGGAGGCCAGGCTTCCGCTTCCCATGCCGTCAGACAGCATCATCACCAGCCTGCCATCCTCATACTCCTTCACCGAGAAATTATCCCCCGACACCGGAGAGCCATATTTCTTTATCCTTCTGACATGGTAACGCCCCTTGTAACGCGCCGCCTCCTCGTACACGGCAGATCTGTACTCATCGAAGAAAAGGCTCGGCGAATCCATGCCCGCCCTTATATTCTTCCTGAAGTACCCACTCAATACATCAGCCACCTGTCTTGACAGCACCATGCCCTGACCTGACGTTCTTCCCGCCACATAGTATCGGCTCCTGTTGCCACTGTCCATGGAGGCCGTGACCCTGACCTCGTCCATCCCCAGCGATCTTATCTGCCCCAGCAGCTTTTCATCGGATATCTCCCTCGCCTCACCTATCAGATCTATCTGTCTCCTGAAGCCATCCACGAGCTCGCCGATCTGTCCCAGGCTTATCGCCGGCTCATCGCTCCCGGCAAATGTATAATCGAGCCGTCTGAACACATTTGCCATATCTTCTATCTTGCAGGCCGTGAGTCTGTTAATCTCCGCAGCAGCCGCCTGAAGACACGCCGGATCTGTCTCCTCGTCCATGGCGCCCAGCAGAGCACCAGGTATACACGCAAACAATACGACCGGAACGGCGATATTTATATAGTAAAATGCGATCTCCCGCCCAGAGCCGTTCCACAGCACTGTTCCATCCGCCACAGAAGCAAGAACGCACCCCAGAACATAGAACAGACTTGCAGACACCTTTCTTCTCCCGGTGAGTGCCCGGCCTATGAGCATGACCAGCGTCACAAGGAGCATCCACATGAGCCACCTGCTGTCATTCAGCTTGACCGACACGATGCTTCCCGCCACCGCCGCCATTCCGCATCCGTACACCGCTCCAGTTCTATACACCGCGTACAATATCAGAACCAGAGCTAGCATAAATGCCGGATTCACACCGTAGATATCCTCACCCGGAACAACCCACAGAACGACCGCCGTCAGCGCCATGAGGCTCACTATGCCCTGACTTATATTCCAGCTCTCATCCCTCTCCACATCCGAGGCATCCCCGCAGATATATGTATATAGAAGTCCAATCCCCGGTTTCAGTATCACACTGGCACACATGAATATCGCAGCCTCCACCACTCCATAAGCTGCAGCCATAAGCATGTTATCCGCATATACCACTATGTTTCCCATAAGCACGGCAGCCGACATGACGACGATCACCCTTACATACGATCTGGAATTTCTGGAGTACACGATCTTCATAAGACACATCGCAAGTCCCAGCAGCACCAGATATTTCTCCGTCACCATCACACCGGAATACGCAGGCCCCGGTATCATATACTCATATGCGTGCAACAGCCCTGCTATGCCCATAGATCCGGCTGCGACTCCCGCCGCACACCCGATGCAGGTTATCATGTATCTCCCACACACCGCACAGGCCGCCACATACACAGCCAGAACCACCGGGGCTATCCCCCAGACCATGCATAAGCCGCTGACCATACACAGAATAGCCACCGCCATCACTCCGACGAACCCATTCACCTTTTCTCTCATCAACATTTTCCCGCCTTCCTGTTCATAGTGACAAGAAGTATATCCGTCAAATGCGCAAAAAAATAGCGAATGCTGAAATCAGCATCCGCTATGTTCTGACTTTATTCCTCAGGCTTTACCACGATCTCGTCAGGATATATGAGACCGAGCTGTGATCTGGCCACATCCTCAACATACTCATCTGTCTGCATATATTTCTCACGCTCTTCAAGCTTCTTATAATCTTCCTTCGCACTGTCAAGCTGTTCCTGAAGCTCCGCCGCCTGAACCTGCAGGCTCTCCTTCTGTGCTTTCAGGCTCTGTGCTTTGTACAGTACAACCACTGCCAGCAATATCAGACAGCTCACAACCAGAACCATTCCAAGCTTCGTTGTGATCTTGTTATTCTTTTTTGACTTTGATCTGCCGACCGTCTTACTCATTAGAAACTCCCCATTCATTACTTTATTACTTGTCTTTTCTTGTAATAATATACAAAAAGTTCGTAGCCAAACGAACATATTGACATAATTTTACTATTTAAGACTAATTATGTCAACGCACTTTTCGCCGTCACATTTTCACATTTTTTGAATCTTGTTTTTTCTTACACAATATATGGTTTGCAATTTTCGAAGCAGCCCAATTTATAGTAAAAAATACAAGTAAAAAACTTGAAAAAAAACCTAAAAAAATATATAGTCTCAGATCTCCGTCACAGCATATGTAACTGACCGCCATAACTACTACACTTAATATCAACCAAAGTGTAATATCGCATATCCACGCCACCGCGCGGCTGTTCCTAAAGAGCTTTGAGATGAACCAGAACAGCGATCCCAGTACACCTGAGCACGCTCCGGCTGCAACACTTATCCCATATCCCCAGAGCTGCCCTGCCGCCATATCGCTCATCACTTGAACAACCCCTTTATAGAAAAAGCACCTTCCTTGTCACCCGAATATATCATGGAGTTGATATTTCCTGTGAGATCCAGTATTCCCTTGTCAAGGTCCAGATTTGTCGCCTGCATATTCTTGCCTATTATCTTGAGTTTCCCCTGCTCGGTCACCAGCAGAACCAGATCAGGATCTATGGATGTGACCTTGCTGATCCCTGTCATGGACAGACTGTTCCTGTTGTCCATGACCACCTTGTGGGTTTTTGCCTTATTAACTTCCCCCATGTTCAGAAACCTTCTCAAGCTATTTAATAAACTATATGAGCCCACAAAAAAAATATGCCGGAATACACTATGTATATTCCGGCATATTTTTACACATACTCAAACATATCCTTGGCATCTTCCTTTTTAGTGGAATCTGCAATCATTGTAACTCTGACCTTCACCGTCTTGTTGCCAAATTCTATCTCGATAACATCTCCAACCTTGACATCGGTTCCGGCCTTAGCCACTTTGTCGTTGACCATGACTCTTCCGGCATCGCATGCCTCGTTCGCCACGGTTCTTCTCTTGATGATTCTGGATACCTTAAGGTATTTATCAAGTCTCATATCAAACCCTTAAAGATTAGTTGATTGAATCCTTTAATGCCTTTCCAGCCTTGAACTTAGGTGCCTTTGAAGCAGCGATTGTCATTGTCTCGCCAGTTCTTGGGTTTCTACCCTCTCTAGCTGGTCTCTCTGATACCTCGAATGTACCAAATCCAACTAACTGAATCTTCTCACCTTTCTTTAACTCATCTGCTACAACGTCTGTGAAAGCCTTTAATGCTGCCTCAGCGTCCTTCTTTGATAATTCTGTCTTCTCAGCGATTGCTGCAACTAATTCTGTCTTATTCATTAGATAATTCCTCCTTTAAAAAATAAATGCTCTCTGTCATCCGCCTGCTACCCGCAAAAGCAGAAAACTCTGAGCTCAACATGTATAGTTATACCTAAAATGGTTATATTTGTCAAGGAAAATAAGGGATTTCGAGGCCGAAACCCCTTGATTTTACTCACTTTTTGCCAAATTCTTGCATTACCGGCTACCCTTCCATCTGTTTGCCCAGAAATGCCGCCGCGATCACCGCTGCTTTTTGCTCTATCTCACCTATTCTGTGTCCGCTGTCACGCACTATCACGATGACAGAGCCCACTGCATCGCCCTCTGATATAATGGTCTGCACCACCTGTCCATCGTAATCCAGGTCGTCTGTGGTTATGTGTATGAACTTCGCATCGCCTTTGCGGGCAACTATCGCTTTCCTGTCGTTTATCACGCTCTCAAGCTCACTGTGAAGCTCCTTGCCCATCAGCTCCTTCTTCGGCATTCCCGCCACCGCTATGACTGAATCCCGGTCCGTGATGGCAACCGGCAGTCCAAGGCTCTGGGATATTGCCTCCACATACTGCTGTGCAAATGCAGTCAGATCAGCCATGGGCGAATACTTCTTGAGAACTATCTCGCCCTCCTTGCCGGTAAATATCTCCAACGGGTCCCCCTCTCTTATCCTGAGGACCTTTCTTATCTCCTTCGGAACGACTATCCTTCCGAGATCGTCTATCCTTCTCACTATTCCTGTCGCCTTCATAAACAGTATTAACCCTCCATTGCATGTTAAATAATTGCTTTGGAGTTATTATGTGGAAAATCATCAAAATTATTCTTCCACGATCCCAGCCAGCGTCATCTTTAGATCCTCTGCGCTTATCGGCTTGGCTATGTATCCGTTCATGCCCACCTCAAAGGCTTTCTTACGGTCTTCGTTGAACGCATTTGCAGTCATAGCGATTATAGGTATATCCGCCAGGCGTCTGTCGTCCAGCTTTCGTATGATCATGGTTGCCTTGTAACCATCCATGTTCGGCATCTGTATATCCATGAGGATGAGATCGTAGTATCCCGGCTCCGCTTTCTCCAGCATGTCTATACACTGGATTCCGTCTGCGGCTCTGTCGACCTCCATGCCCGCACCGGCAAGTATCGTCATTGTTATCTCAGCGTTCAGATCGTTATCCTCCGCCAGGATTATCCTTCTGCCCTCAAATGAATAATCCTCGTTGCGCTTCTCTACCGAACCAGCATCCTCAACATTCTGGGATATACGATGCTCAAGTGTAACAGTAAATGTCGTACCCTTTCCCGGTTCACTCTGCACATCTATATCTCCCCCCATAAGGTCGACTATCTTCTTAACTATAGCCATGCCAAGTCCTGTTCCAAACTGTCCGCTCTCCGTGGATGTCTGTTCCCTGCTGAAATCCTCAAATATATGCTCCAGGAAATCCTCCGACATTCCAATTCCCGTGTCACTGACCACTGTGCGTATCCTCACATAACCATCCCTGTCGCATGGAAGCTCATCGATCTTCACCGCAACGCTGTCTCCTGGAAGAGAATACTTATATGCGTTGTTGATGATGTTCATGAGTATCTCTTTTATCTTCACTACATCACATAGAATATTGTTATGCTTCACATTCACATTCCATGTAAAGTCTATGTTCTTCTCCTTCATCTGACTTTCAAACAGCCAGTACACCGAATCAAGACTTTTAAGTGATATACTGCTCTCGTCCAGTTCTGTCTTGCCGCTCTCTATCCTTGCCATCTCCAATACATTGTTGATAAGGGACAGCAGATAATCACTTGATGATCTGATCTTGGCTATATAATCGCGCGCCTTGTCCTGGTCGGACAGGTTGTCATTCAGAAGGTCTGTGAAGCCTATTATCGCGTTCATAGGGGTTCTTATATCATGAGACATGGAGTTGAGGAACACCGTCTTGGCGTTGTTAGCCTTATTCGCCATATCCAGGGCATTCTCCAGCTCGTGGTTGGCCTTCTCGATAACCTCAAGCTTCTCAACCTTTCTGATATCCTCCATGCAGAGCTCTATATACACGAACATCGCCGAAAGCGTCAGTCCAGCCAGAACATAAGAACCACCCGCAACAATCTGCAACACTGAACATATAAGCGCAGGTATGAGTGCTATAGTTATGATGACGGCAGATCTTTTCTCTCTTCTGGTAATGGAATATACTATCGCACTGACGAGTGTCACAAATACATAGGTATATGGAAGTACCACCTGAAGTGCGAACAATGCTCCTCTGCGATACATGCCCGTATCATCCACGTAGAAAAGCCAGCCTGTCCACCACGAGACCACACACAGCACAATCATCAGAACAAGCGGAATACTGCGCAATGCCCGTATTATCTTTTTTTCCACAAATAATGAATTCTGTATGCTCTCGAAAAAATAAAACCATTCATATGTCACAAATGTCTCTGCGATCATGAATCCGCAATTCAACACAAAAACCACCGCGGCCGGCATACGCACCAGTCCTGCGTCAACCATTCTTACAGGTATATTTATTATCTGGAAAGCAATTACTCCGAATACAAAATGAGAAAACAATCTTATGATCTTATTATTTCTTTGATTAAGACATCTCACACCTATATAGAGCATGATTATCAGTATGGTGTATTCACACATCATCGTCTGCAAGTGCTGTGTCATATTTACCCCCCTTAGCGCAATACGCTGAATTCTCTGTTATGACTGCTCCATACCTCGTAGAGCATTTCCTCAAACTTTCCTATGTTCACCGGCTTGGACAGATATCCCTTCATCCTTGCCCTTGGTAGCATTGAACTCATCAACCAGATCGTCAAATATTGCCTGCTGGGGTTCCATTGTAGTAATGCCATATCTTCAGTGATACCGGATGATCTGGATCAAGATTCACCTTCTTCGCTGTATCGCCGTCTGAATCACCACAACCAGCAAGCATACTCACGGCCATAACAGCCGCCATCATTCTGGCAATAGTCCTCTTCTTCATCTCATAAATCTCTTCTATTTTCTCACACTACAATGATCTATTCAACACTCTTAAGAGCATTTACAGTTATCTTATACTGCTCACTGACCTTCTCATACAAAGCCTCATATCCATCAAGCTCTCTCCCCCTGAGCTTCTCTGTCAGATCCGAGCTCACTGTATACAGATTCTTAAGTCCAAGGTTCAGGCATATCCCCTTCAGTGTATGTGCTGCCCTGAATGCCTTCTCGGCATTCTTCTCCGCAAGAGCCTCTGTCAGTTCATTGTAGCTTCCATCATCTATAAACTTAAGTGCGAATCTCTGTATAAGGCTCTCACTGCCAAGTCTGCCAAGTACATCCTCAAAATCTGCTCCTATTGTATCATAACACTCTCTGATGTTCATATCTGGTTCTCCTTCTTCATCTCATATCTGCACACAAGCTCTTCAAATTCCTGTCTGGACTCCTTGAAGCACTCTATAAGTCTCGGTGAAAATGTTCCACACTCTCCATCAAGTATCATCTGATATGCCTTGCCCTTCTCTATAGCCTTCTTGTATACCCTGTCACTCACAAGAGCGTCATACACATCCGCTATGGACACAAGCTGTGCCGATATCGGTATATCCTCACCTGCCAGTCCGTCAGGATAGCCCTTTCCATCATATCTCTCATGATGGTGGCGGCATATCTCATAGCTGATCTTCTCGTATTCCTCACTCCACGTGCCTGCAATCTGTGTAAGTATCTCACAGCCCTTTGTCGTGTGGGTCTTCATATATTCAAACTCTTCATCTGTAAGCCTGCCCGGCTTCAGGAGCACACTGTCCTTAATGGCTATCTTGCCTATGTCATGAAGTGGACTGGCTGCAACTATTACAGCTATCTTCTCCGGTGTAAGGCCGTACTCCGGATATTTCTCCGCAGCCTTCTCTGCAAGTATATTGGTAAATTCCTTTACCCTCTTGATATGCTCACCGCTCTCAAGATTCCTGTATTCAACAACCGTGCCTAAAACGTCCACTATCTTCTCATTGGTCTCACGTATCTGCTCTGCCTGAGCCTGAAACAGTTTGTTCTTCTCCTCCAGCTCTCTTGTCTGCAGTCTGACTTTATCCTCCAGATGATTCTTGTACATGAACAGCTCGGCTGTGTTCTTGACTCTTCTCCTGACCGTAACACTGTCAAATGGCTTTCTTATGAAATCCGTAACACCCATCTCAAGACATTTCACCTCAACATCCCTTGCGGATTCAGCACTTATGACGATAACCGGTATCCTCTCCAGCAGACCATGCTCTCTCATATAATCCAGTACAGCGTATCCATCCACATTCGGCATGATGAGATCCAGCAGCATAGCAGTTATCCCCTCGCTATCCGTTTTCAGGATCTCTATCGTCTGTACACCATCTGATGCCTGCAGTACCTCGTACTCATCGCCAAGCGCAACCGCCAGAATCTCTCTGTTCAGTTCGATGTCATCAACAATCAAAACTTTTTCTCTCATTTGATCCACTCCTCAATGTAGTATTTTCACTTGCAACTGCTTTTGTATTTTTCATATATTGGATCTTTTGTATAATTACGCAAAATCTTTGTAAATACCCGCATTAATTCTATTGTCTTTAACAAATATTGTCTATGGAATTAATTGACATTAATATGGATTTTTTCTCTCAAAATAGGTAAAATTGTCTTAAAAACAGAGCTTTATGTATTAATATATCAAAAATCTACACACCTAAAGGGGGGGTATTTTATGGATAATTTTGTTATACTACAGCAGATGGTTGCCATTGACAGGGCCCAGAACCGTTTTGAACTCCGAGCATCCATACAGACTCTGCTCCGTATCATCGGAAGTTGCACTTCGTCAGAACGAGTTTATATTTTTGACTGGGATGAGACTGACAACGTATTCCGCAACTCATATGAGTGGTGCGGTGACAATGTGCAGCCATGGATTGACAATCTTCAGTCCGTAGATTCCGCCGACATGCCTTACTGGCTGGAAGCATTTGAGCGCGGCGACAGTATGATCATAGATAACGTGGAGGATGTGAAGGATCTCATGCCTTCCGAGTATCAGCTTCTGGTCATGCAGGATATCCACTCTGAAATAGCATTTCCTATCTTCTATAAGGACCAGCTCAAAGGCTTTATCGGTGTGGACAATCCCCACATAGATAGTTCGGAATCCTTTATAAGTCTGCTTGGGGTTGTGGGCGGTCATCTCGGAAATGTAAGGGAGACTCTCAGAATGACCGAGCTTCTTGAGCAGCGCAATAATTCTCTCGAAAAGAGCCTGTCGGATCTGAACCGCGAAAGGACGTTCATGTCTGTTCTGTGCACGGACTACATATCCGTCTACTGCGTGGATCTTCAGAATGATTCTCTCGAGCCTTTAAAGCTTGACCCAGCGGCAAATGCTGCCCACATACACGACATCAAAGCTGGGAAAACATTCTGCTACTCAGAGCTGATCGGACAGTATTACGAAAAATATGTCATCAAAGAATCTGCCCCGGACTTCACAGAAATCCTCAGCGCAGAGCATATACAGAATCATCTTGCCGCTCACCCTAAGCTTTCTTACAGATACCGGGTGACTCCGAACGCAGCGGGCCAGGAAAACTTTGAGGCTGAGATATTCCCTTTTTCAGCGGCTTCATCTTCAAGGGTGCTGATTGGCTTCAAGCAGATAGACGAGCTTGTGAGCTTTGAACAAAATTCGAGGAGGCAGCTCCAGGAGGCACTTGACGAGGCTAACCTGAACAATGAGATCATATCCGCCATAAGCAAGATCTACTTCTCAATATACAGGATAGATCTTACACAGGACATGTACGAGGAGGTGTCCAGCGATAACAAGGTACACAGACTTACAGGCCGCATGGGAAGAGCTTCCTCCAAGATGAAGGAGCTGTGTCACCGCTTCGTCGTTCCCGAATATCAGGACAAGATACTTGATTTCTTTGATCTGTCGACCATCGCAGAGCGTCTCCACACAGACGAGACCATAGCCATGGATTATCTCGCCAACGACGGCAACTGGCACTCGGCAAGATTTATTGTGAAGAAGCGAGATGCTCTTGGCAACGTGACCAACATACTGTATGTAACAAGGCTTATCAGCGAACAAAAGAGACGTGAACAGAGCTGGATGCTCCTGGCAGAGGAGGCCAACAAGGCAAACGAGGCAAAGTCCGAGTTTCTGTCCAAGATGGCTCACGACATAAGAACACCTCTGAATGCCGTAATGGGATTTGCCGACATAGCAAAGCGATCACTAGGCGATCCAAGCAAGATAGACGACTGTCTGGGCAAGCTCAGGACGTCCGGGGCTTATATAGAACAGCTCGTCAGCAACATCCTTGACATAACGAATCTGGAAAACGGCAGACAGCAGCTTAAGCCTTGTGAAACATCTGTATCCGAGCTGTGTCATACTCTGAACATGGTTTTCGATCAGGCTCTCATGAACGACGGACTCAATATAACCTTCAACTGTCACGATATATATCACGACTACATCCTGGCCGATGGACTCAAGCTGAAACAGATCTACTCTAATCTGCTGTCTAACTCCATCAAGTTCACACCTGGTCATGGCGACGTTGGGTTTGAATTATATGAGGAGAATATACCGGGCTCCGATAAGATACGTCTCGTCGCCAGAATAAGCGACACGGGAATTGGAATAAAGCCTGAATATCAGGCGAGCATGTTCAACAAATTCTCCCGCGAGACAGACACCAGGATCAGCAAAGTGCGCGGAAGCGGTCTGGGGCTCGCCATAGTGAAGGAGCTTGTGGATCTAATGCAGGGTACCATCACAGTACAGAGCAATCCGGGTGGTGGAACTATCATCGAGGTAAGCATCGACGTCCCTTATATCATAAAGGATGATCTGTGGTCTGGACAATCCGGTGATAGCAGCGACGCAGAATCCCTGTGTGTAGGAATGCACCTTCTGGTGGCAGAGGATAACGAACTCAACTATGAGGTCGTGTCTGAACTTCTGGGTATGAATGGTATTTCCTGTGAGCGCGCTGAGGACGGCTCCGTGTGCGTTGCCATGTTCTCCACATCTGCTGCCGGAACCTACGACGGCATCCTTATGGATCTTCAGATGCCTGTGATGGATGGAATCTCGGCGTCCTACGCCATAAGAAAGCTTGAGCATCCGGATGCACAGAACATTCCTATCATCGCCATCACCGCCAACACATTTGCTAAAGATCTCGAAAGATGCCGTCTGGCGGGCATGAACGAACACCTGTCAAAGCCGCTGAACATAAGGCAGCTTATAAGCATCCTCTCAAAATTCAAGAAATAAAAAAGTCAAGAAATAAAAAAGTCCCTGTATGATATTTCAATCATACAGGGGCTTTGCCGTTATTACTTATTCATGATCGCATCTATAGACTTAATGCATGCACTCCTGAGGCCTGACTCCTCGAGGGATGCAACACCGCAGATGGTTGTTCCCGCAGGGGAACATACATTGTCCTTCAACACGCCGGGATGCTCCCCTGTCTCTAGCTGAAGTTTTGCTGAACCAAGTATCATCTGTGATATGAGTCTGTACGCAGTCTGTCTAGGCACACCATACTTAACCGCTGCATCCGCATATCCCTCTATGAACAGATCCACAAATGCAGGACCACAGCCGGTTACTGCGCCTCCTATTCCCATGAGATTCGATGGAAGCTCCTCCACAATTCCCACAGCCGCGAACAGCTCTTTGATCTGTGTCCTTTCTTCCTCCTCAAGGGAATTCTGTGCCTCAAAGAGCATAACTCCCTCATATACCATTGCCGGAGTATTCGGCATCACAAACTGCACCCTCACCGAACTGTCAAAATACTCACTGTACTTCTTAAAATCCCAGCCAGCTGCCACCGACACAAGAGCCTTGCCGTGAAGTCTCTCTCCTATCTCAACGAGAACGTCATTGATCTGATAAGGCTTGCATGCCATGATGACCGTATCCACGGCATCCACCAGCTCTGCAAGTGTCTTACACGGGGTAAATCCATACTTCTCTGAGTTCTTCACCAGCTTGTCATAGTGTGGTGCATATGCATATACACTCTCAGCCGCTATCTTCCCTGAATTCACAAATCCTGCACAGAGTGCCTGTGCCATATTACCCATGCCTATGAAACCTAACCTCTCCATGATACATTCTCCTTCTTTCAAGCCTTTATATATTTTGTCTTTTATATCTGTCTTACTCAGCCATCCGGCGAAGCTTCTTTGCACGCTTCTCCTGATAGAGAAGTCTGTCGACAGTTGCAAGCGCCTGGAACACATCCACATCCTTGTCATTATCTATGGTGCAGAACATGAACAATCCTCTGGTACCTTCAGAAGCAGTCTCCATATATCTGTTGACCATCTCCGGGCATCTGTCTGCAAATCCTCCGATTATGCCCTAGTGCAGCAGACTGCTTATAGTAGCAGCCACATCTTTATCTCCTATGAGAGATATGTTATTTATACAGATAAAATCATTGACCTTTTTGCTCTTCACAAAGTCAAGGATGTTTACCTGTGAATATCTGTAATCTATGATATATATTTTGGAGTAGTGATCCACAAGAAATGGAATAAATGCATTTCCGTAGGACTCCTTCATTACTACACACGATGAACCGTCTGTCACATTCGGGTTCTCTATCACTGCCATCGGCGTGTCACCGCCCACAAATGTAGAATACATGGTTCCCTTATCCCATCCATTCACATCCATTATGACATTCCACTTCTGCTCCGAGCCATCCTCGTTCCAGTAGGTCATGTCATTTGTTCCTATCGGTTCGTAGGCGTATATAGTATCAGGATTATTCTTCATGTCAGAGTTCTGCAGGGTGCTGTAGAAGCTTCCGAGGAATCCCTTGAAGGTATCCGTCTTCCTCTTGTCACGTGGAATGGCCGTTATGCCCTTCGTCTTGCAGAAATCCTCATACGCATAGTACGCGCCATCCGCGGTCCAGTGGTGATCTGTCCTGAAGAATATATATTCATCCTTATGCGCCTTTAACGTGTCAAATATATCGACCGTCTTCACGCCATTCATCATGCCATAGTAATACTCTATCGCCTGTTTCTGATCGGAACCGCCAAGCTTATCCAGCTCGTCATCCGATAGCAGGACACCTGAATTGTTCGGCACAAGAATATCGTACACATTTGTCTGGCCCGAGAGCTGTGCCGCTGCATTGTTGATAGCATCTATATATTCTGTTGCGGAGTCCTGAACGAAATAGTACAGGCTGTACGCAGAACCATCCTTCACATACAGGTTGTCCTGAAGCTGCTTCTGGAACGCCTTGTCCATAGCCTTTGAATCTGGTGGATCGACCGTCTGGACCGAACCGCTCTCAGTTGTCGCATCCTGCTTGTTCTTCGATGTCAGACTCGCAGGAAGTCCTATCTCAGGATCCTCTGTCGTAACCTCCGTGGTACTCTCAGTTGTCGCCTTGCCTGCATCATCAGGAGTGGCGGTCACCGCACTCTTGTCCACATCAGGTATCTCATCGCCCTTGGCATTTCCTCCAACCACCTGCGTTCCGAGCTGTATTCCGTACAGCTTCTTAAGGCTCTGGTCAGCCGACACAAGCTTATCCCTCATAGGGTATGTGTCAGAATACCACAGTGACACGTCCTCGAAGTATGATCCGTCGAGGAATGACGTTATAGTGAATGACGGAAACTTTGCAAGCGTCCTCTTCTCCACCGTGGATTTCTTAGGTCTGACAAAAAACAGCAGACCAATAAATGCTCCTATCGCCATGACTGCGGCAAATATAAGAACACCCAGAGTTCTGAATTTCTTTAATTGTTGTCTCTGACTTCTGGTATATCTTCTCTTCATAAAAATCACCCATTAAAACTGGAAATACAGGAAAGGATTATAGCTTGCACCCACAAGCGCCAGCACTGAGATCACGAGCATAAGTACCGGTGTTATCATCTCAGTTACATTGAACACGTTGAATACAAGTGGGTTGACCTTTCCAACTTCTATAGCCCATTTTCTGAGTCTCTTGCCCAGATCCGTACACGCAATACATGCAAATATCAGGAAGAATATGTTCTTCACAAATATTGTTCCAAGTGCCATATTTGCAAATCCCGATGTTCCTATTCCAAACATTCCCGCAAGCACTGTTCCAAGCTCACGAAGGCTCTCAAATCTGAATATGGTCCATCCGAACAGGATAACGAGCAGCGTATATATTCGGGATGCCACAGGGCCGAGTCTTCCGCCCAGATAAAACTTCTCCAGAAGGAGGAAGCCCAGATAATAAATTCCCCAGAATATATAATTCCAGCTTGCTCCGTGCCACATTCCCGTGAGGAACCACACGATAGCCATGTTGCGAATGTACTTCGCTGTGCTACATCTGTTGCCGCCAAGCGGTATATATACGTAATCCCTGAAGAATGAGCTGAGTGATATGTGCCATCTCCTCCAGAAATTATTTACCGATGTAGCCATATATGGGTAGTTAAAGTTCTCATCATAGTGGAAACCTACCATCCTTCCCATTCCGATGGCCATGTCTGAGTATGCTGAGAAATCAAGGTATATCTGAAGCATATACGCTATCATTCCAATCCACATTCCAAGTGTCGTCTGAGCCTTGAGGCTCGCTACTCCCGCCGGGAGCAGGGTGTCGGCTATGCTGGCACAGGAATTGGCCAGTATCGCCTTCTTTGCCAGTCCGACTGAAAATCTTCTCAGTCCCATGTATATATCGTTCGCTGTTATCTCCCTGTTGTCTATCTGATCAGCAACGGTCTCATATCTGACGATAGGTCCCGCTATACACTGATGGAACAGACTTGAATACAGAAGGAGCTTCCAGTATTCTCTCTGTGGTCTGACTTCGTTCCTGTACACATCCACCACATATGATATGAGCTGGAATGTATAGAAAGAGATTCCTATTGGGAGAGCTATTCCAGGCACGATCTTCGGCACGCCGAACACTGCCTTTATGTTGCCGAGGAAAAATCCCAGATACTTGAATATCGCAAGACAGCCAAGCATTATCACAAGGTCACACACAAGATAAAACTTCTCAGATCTCTTGGTATATCCGGCACGTGCCTCATCTATGCGAATGGCAAACAGCCAGCTCACCAGAGTCTCTCCCGCCAGGAGCAGAAGATATCTCGGGCCTCCCCAGGCATAGAACACCAGTGAAAATATCAGCAATACCTTATTGCGTTTCTCAGGGCTCACCGCAAAATATGCTATCAGGTTTGCAGTGAGAAAAACAAACAAAAATATTAAACTCGAAAAAACCATAAATATTCTCCCATCATGTCAATCGGCTGTATTATACTTCACAACAGTCAACAACACAATATTAATAATGATTAACTGTACGCTTCGGAATAGGCGCCTACAGATCGACCATCTGCACTTCCCTGTTCTTTGATATTCCATTCACCATGAAGCTCACTCTACCGTTACCGATCACGATATTTTTCTCCTCTGCACCTATATCAGTTCCCACACTGTTGATCACCTGTGTGTTGATATCCGAGTTGGAGAATTCCAGTCTGGCGGTGTGGGTGCTGTTACCCATGGCGTAGGCATCCTTGCCCTGTGCCACCACCTTGACGTAAGCGTACTGTATGCTGACGTCCGTATCGCCCTCACGGCAGCCTATACCATAACATTCATTTGCCCTGATGTTCATAGTAATATTGATATTCTTCATGGCAACCCTGCAGAACTTTCCATTCATGGTTCCTATGACTGCTGTCGAGATGGATGCCCCGGATATCTTGCCGGATATATTGTCAATAGCTATATCCGCGCTTCCGTTATATGAGCCTATGGATACACTCCTGGCGATTCCATTGTATATCTCCATGTCACAGTTCTCTATGTGAAGAGTGCAGTCGCTGTCCATGCAGCCTATCATCACACCCTCCTGACCTCTCTGATCTATCTCGTATCGTCCGTGTCCAATATATATATTACCGCCAAGGCCGGATCCTATTCCAATGCCCCTCATTCCGGTGGCCGTTATGGACAGCGTTCCATCCTGATTGAAATACAGATCTCCGTGTCTCGACGCAAAATCGTTTCCTATTCCAAAGTATCTGCCACCCGCAAGTGTGATCCTCAGATCTCCATCTCCGGCAAGCTCGAGCTTTGACGACTCGGCTACCTGTATACCGCCTGTGCGCAGCTCATTGTCCCCGGTGAGGACTATCCTGACATCGCAGTTGTCTTCTATCTTTATACAAGGTATGCCCTTCTCTCCTCCAAGGCTTATGCTGTCCACCCTGAGCTCGCCTCTGAAGCCGTCTCCTATGGTTATCAGCATGTTGGACTTGAAGCCCGGTGTACCTGTCATGTTGACGTACCTGTACTGGTCATCTATCTTCTTGAAATCAAGCGCCGTATATTTGTTAAATGCAAGCTGAACCATCGATATCTCGTCTTCATCGGTTATGACATAGGTCTTCTTGCCATACTTTGTGATCTCGTTCTGATTGTACTGGACTATCTCGTTTATGATCCTCTTATCTATCTCGGCAATCGCCTCCGGTGAAGGCTTCGCCGTGTAGTAACCCTGAATGAGATCTGCGCCAAGTCTGATGACCTCCTTGAGTTCAACATCCAGCTCAACGCCCTCCGCCAGAGTGACGATATCATTGTCATGCGCAAATTCTATAATATCCTTAACAAAATGCTGCTTCTGCGGATCCTCATGTATATTTGTCATGAGCATCCTGTCTATCTTCACGTAACGCGGCATATATCTGAGAAGATTGTTGACATTTGAATAACCTGAGCCATAGTCATCTATGGCGGTCTCTATGTTCATCCTGCCGTACTTGTCCTTTATCTGATCCAGTAGCTGGTCGCTCATCTCAGCCTCCTCGGTGAATTCCACGACCACCTGTCCACCAAATTCCCTGAGTTTGCTCTCTATGACAGCGGTGTCCTCCTCCGACAGCCTGCAGCCCGGTATACTGTTAAAGAATATCTTTCTGCCCTCAAGTTCCTCTCGCTTGTCCTCAACGAGTCTCAACACATTGATAAATGTGGCTCTCTCCACATCGCTCAGACGTCCAAGTCTCTCAGCACTCTGTATTATGTCGAGAGGAGACATGTACTGCTCTCCTGCCGATCTCATGAGCACCTCATAGGCATAGATCTGACCTGTGCGGGCATTAACTATAGGCTGGAAATGATATGTGAGCAGATTCCTGTCAAGAATCTCCGTGGCAAGCTTGTCCTTCTCTATATCCTCCTGTGACAGCTCTGCATTTCTCGTGCTCTCAATGTACGCCTTCATCTTGGCATTGTTCTTGTTGCTTATGAGTGCGTTCACATAGTTGTCCAGAGCCTCCGCATTCGCAACCATCTGTCTGTCCACCGCATAGCATATCTCCATGACAAAATTGTCGCCATTTTTCCTGTTAAACTCCCTGGTACGGCTCTCCACACTCTTAACTATGGCGTCTGCGTGATCCTCCGCATCTCCCATCACCTGATATGCCACGATGAACTCATCGTTACACATTCTCATACATACGTCTGATTTCTCAAGGGATGCCGAGATCATTCTGGCAAGTGCCTGTATGGCCTCGTCCCCGACCTTTCTGCCGAGACTTGCATTTATCTGTCCCAGTCCCTTTATATCTATAGCCAGCAGCTCAATGCTCCTGCCATGTGCAACGGCATCGTTACACATATCCCTGCACCTCGCCATAAATCCGTTATAATTGTACACTCCGGTCAGATCATCACGGATCTGCGATGCATTGACCTTGTCCAGAAGCTTCTGAAGACTCGCCTGTCTGTAGAACGCCTCCATGCCCTGCATGATCTGCTTGATCCATGTGCTATATGAAATATCGTACGCCCTGCACTCGCTTCCATAGCTCACAACCGCATATCCAAAACATCTGTCGTCGAAATTGAGTGGAGTGAATATGTAAGCCTCAGGTCTATCCCTGTCTGCATCCAGCTCAGGTATCAGTCTGGACACGTCAAAACAGTCATCGAAATCTATCGCACCGTCTCCATCACCGCAGCTTCTGATGACCCTGTATATATTCTTCGTGTATCCGACTCTCAGTGCATTTGACCCCATCATGACCTCAGGAAACTTCCAATATTCATTCAGGCAGAGACTGAAACTGCTCATGTTGCCATCCGTGTGGGCATACTGGAATATGGTATTGTAGAATTCCCTGTAATCTCTCTGGGATAACAGATCCTCCATCATATGGTTATAGTATGAACCATAGCTTCCCGGCTGAGCGTTCATATCCCATGCCGTCACGTCTCTCTTTCCCGGCTTCTCCGTACACTGCTCACATCCACAGCTTTTTCCCCAGTGTATAGACGCACTGCTCCTATAGTTCTCCAGAGATCTTCCGTTTATCTCTGCGTCTATCCATTTTGCGGCGTACTCGCCGTCAACCTTTGCAGGTATATCAACCGATGTCAGCGGTATGACTCTGTCATCGCTCGTCTCCGCAGCGTCATATCCCGTTATCGCTATATCCTCAGGGACCCTCACGCCTCTCTGTTCCAGCTCAGCCGCCAGCCCCAGTGCCATGTGATCACTGGCACACACCACAGCCTGTGGAAGTCTGTCTCTGTTCTCTGTTATCTCCATTGCGGTCTGGCGTCCTGAGTCAAACCAGTTATTGCCATAGTAAACCGACGATTCATCCACATCGATACCATGACTCTTCATGCTGTCAAAGAATCCCTGCTTCTTCAGCTCGGAATTGGCAGTATTCTCCCAGCCATCAAGCAGCACTATATCACGGTATCCGTGCTCTTCTATGAGATGATCCGTAAGCCCGCATATATTCTTTCTGTGATCAATATTTATGGATTTATATCCTTCTATCTCGTCGCCGACTATCAGTACCGGGCCATCAAACTCATGCTCCACACGCCACCGGAGTCCCTCCTCTGTTCCCGGCGTCCTGATCCTGTCAGTACATATGACCACCGCATCATATTTGTCAAATTCTATCAGGTTGAATATGTTGGCGTCCCCCACTTCTCTGCTAGCTGTATCCTGATACTTCAGATACATTGAGAACACGCACACATCATAATCAAGCTGAAATGCCTTCTCAAAAAACCCCGAGAGGAATCTACCCTGGGTGTACTCATCAGCCTGGGCTGTCAGTACCGCAATCCTCTTCCTTGTCATAACATATACACCCTTTACCCTTTTAAATTTTACCCCCTGGGCACCATATCCACCAAATAACATGCCCATAATTAGTATAATTCTATCACGTTCTGTCGAAAGTGTATATCTTTTTTATTTTGCCGTATCACCCATGCTTCCGGCACGCAAAAAGGACGCATATACGGAAAATCTGTATTCCGGTATGCGTCCCTTTGTATGGCTTTATAATATGCTCTATCTTACGATTAGAACTCTGCCTCAACACACTCAAGTGCTGCTGCGATTACCTTGTCCATATCATAATACTTGTACTGTCCAAGTCTTCCGCCGAATATTACATCCTTGCGTGTCTCTGCAAGCTCCTTGTACTTCTCGTAAAGCGCATTGTTCTTGTCGTTGTTTACAGGGTAGTATGGCTCTACGCCCGGCTTCCACTCTGCTGAATACTCACGGCTGATAACTGTCTTTGGCTGCTTTCCAAACTCAAAGTGCTTGTGCTCGATTATTCTTGTGTATGGAACATCTCTGTGTGTGTAGTTCACAACAGCATTTCCCTGGTAGTTCTCCTCATCGAGTACCTCTGTCTCGAATCTTACTGAACGGTACTCAAGTGGTCCGTACTGGAATCCGAAGAACTCATCGATCATACCTGTGTATACAGTCTTGTCTGCGATGTCAGGATTCTCCTTGATAAAATCGAAGTAATCTGTGTCAGTCTTGACCTCAGCGCCCTCAAGCATCTTCTCAATGATCTGTGTGTATCCGCCCATTGGGATTCCCTGGAAACGGTCATTGAAGTAGTTGTTGTCGTATATGAATCTCAGAGGCAGTCTCTTGATAATGAATGCAGGAAGCTCTGTACATGGTCTTCCCCACTGCTTCTCTGTGTATCCCTTGACAAGCTTCTCATACACATCTGTACCGGCAAGCTTGAGTGCCTGCTCCTCAAGGTTCTTTGGCTCTCCAATGTTCAGATCTGCGATCTGCTTCTCAATGATTGCCTTTGCCTCTGAAGGCTTCTTGATTCCCCACATCTTGCTGAATGTGTTCATGTTGAATGGAAGGTTGTACAGCTCATCCTTGTACGAAGCTACAGGTGAGTTAATGTAGTTGTTGAACTCTGCAAACTGGTTTACATACTCCCAGATCTTCTTGTCAGATGTGTGGAATATATGTGCGCCATACTTGTGAACGTTTATACCCTCCACCTGCTCTGTGTAAATGTTGCCGGCAATATGTGGACGCTTGTCTATAACCAGACAGCTCTTGCCTCTCTTGCCTGCCTCGTATGCAAATACTGCGCCGAATAATCCGGCTCCTACTATGAGGTAATCATACTTTGCCATGTTACTTAATCCTCCTTATCTTCCGCCAATCTCTTATCTATAATTGGATATGCTCTATAACCCTCAAACTCCTTAGGTCTGAACAATACTTCCTTAAGCCATGCAAGGGATCTCTCCCTCTCTGACATAAGTATCTTATTAACATTGTCGTAATCCACAGGCTTCAACAGCTCATCATTTCCAAGAATGTCTGCCGCATCCTGAACGTAATGATCTCTCACCTGGAATACATCCACGAGGGATTCAAATCTTGTCATTCCTCTTGCACTGTTTGCAAGTCCGATAAAGTTTGTCTCAAATACAAGTGAGAAGCTTATTCCGTGGCATGAATCAGTGAGAACGAAATCTGCATTTCTGAAATAGTTCAGCCAGTCCTCGACTGTTATGTCGTCGACGATCTTGTCGTCCATATCCATGATCTGACGGTTCTTCACCGGGTCCTTTGGACGTCCGTCCAGAAGAACAACTACCTCAAGGCCGAGCTTCTCTGAAACCTCAACCACTGCGGCTCTCTTCTCCGGAGTTGGATCAAGTATATATGCAAGCATATATTTGCCATCGTGCTTCTTCTTTGCCTTGTCTGCCAGTGAATCGAATATCTTTCTGTCTGCAACAAATACAGGATCGAGAACTCTCACCGCATCTATTCCATACACATCCTTACAGATCTCAACTCCACTGGTCTCTCTGATGGATATTCCATCAAATTGTCTCATGTATTCAGATATCGTCTCCCTGTCCTGTACATTACAGAAATCCCTGTCATGTCCAAATGATGCAGAGAATGCGATCTTCTTCTTATCCGGCTCAACAAAATCGAAATAGAATGAGAAGCCGAAGCCTCTGCTTATACCTCTGTTCCACACCTGATCTGATCCCATGATGAATGTATCGACCTTGGAATTGAGCTCCCTCATATCCTTCAGTGTGTATCTCTTGCTCTCATGGTAATGTGCCTTTGCAAATCTTCTCGCATGGGTGTCAGGCTTGCCGGCTCCGGTCTTGGCTGCAGGCATGTCTATCATGAGCACTGACAGACCAAATGATCTGATGATCTCGTGAAGTGCGTAATAGGTAGCAACACTTCCGTAGTTCGCACCGAACCACACGCCATATATACCTACATCGTACTTGTCCTTGATGGCATAATCGTATGCCTTCTCCATGGATGAGCCATTCTTTATCTGCTCAAAATATCTCTGTCTGGCAGGATGATTCTTGAAGCAGTGGTCAAATGGCTGTCCTGTCTTGAGTACATCATCACAAGGTATCTCCTTGTTCAGGAGCAGCTTGTCTGCTATGGCAGCATATATCTTCTCACCCTGTGGACTGTTGACTGACACAATGGATGTTCCCTTGCCGTCAGTGTAATCTCTGTTGTACTTCTGGATTCCCCAGAAATCTGCAAGTGTTATATCACCTGTTCTCGGAAGCTTCGCATATGCGCAGTGTCCACAGAACTTTCTCGTCGATATACAAGGAAGGAATGCTCTGTAATATGGATCCTGTGTCCTTGTTCTGTGATAAACTGTTCCGTCAGTGTACTTTACAGTCATCTCTGTAGACCAGCCGAAGTAGTCCTTGTCTCTGAATCCAACATCAGCAACCTTGCCCTGATCCTTGCCGTGGTATTTGTTCAGATAATCATCGAACAGCTTTGGCGATGGGCCGCCGTGGCACATCAGATCTATTGTGTAGAGATTTGATATATCCACATTCTTGAGTGTTGCGTAAAGTCCTGCGACCTGACATCCGCATCCGCAGAATACTACCACTCTGCCTTCCTTGAGTATCTTCTTAACGTCCGCATACACCTTCGATGCATCAGCCTGAACATACTTGGATTTTCTGAGCTTGTCCAGATCATCCGGGCTCTCTATGATAAAGTGTTCAACCTTGAAATCGTCTGTGTATCCTGCTCCGCATACAGCTCCACCCTGCTCAAATGCATACTCAGCCAGCAGTGTGAATATTCCACCTGACGAACTCTTTGCCCTTATCTCATCGTCTGCATATGCCGCATAGCATGCAGGCTCGACAGTGTTCTTATACTCAAGATTTATAGATGGACAGATCTTTCTGCACAGACCGCAGTTTGTACATTTGCTGCGATCCACTACAGGAGCAAGAAATCCCTCTGAATCATACTTCATGCTTATAGCATTTACCGGACATACACTGTAGCACGCGCCGCAGCCACAGCAGTAATCAGGATGTATGCATCCGACTGTCTTGTCGCTATCGCGTCTCACCGCTTTCTTTCTCCACTCTACTCGCTCTTCTTCTCTCTGTCTGGCACTCTCCTGCTTCTCAAACACTTTGATCGCAGGCTCTGCTTTTTCCTTCGTGGTGAATACCTTATTCATCCTGATCTCAGCAGGCTCGACCTTTACAACAGGCTTTTCGCCGTCTCTGAGAGCGTAATCACCGCTCATCGCCCTCTGCGCCGCATTTACTCGCTGGGATGCCTTGAGCTTATCCTTTGGTTTCGAACCGTTCTTCTCTGAGGTGTAATCTCCACCCAGTGCTCTTCCCGCAGCCGCCAAACGGTTTTTTATACCTTTAATAGTAGCCATACCCTAAAGATACTCCTTCCATATCACTTTATATATGCAGATATTCCTTCCAGAACTTAGTTGTCTTCATCTCGTCAAATGCATTTCTGTAAGCCTGCTCAACTTCCACATGTGTCTTCTTGTATTTAGCCAATACTTTTCTATATCTCTTTATAAGCGCAAAACAACGCTTTCTGTTGATCGTTCTTCTGACTCCTGTTCCACCGTTCTTGTTCACGGCAACGAGAGTCTTCTTCATGTAATTCTTTCCCGGAACAAAGAACCAGTCGTACGCGATGATATACGGTGTTCTTCTGAGCATGAAGTTTGGAAGAAGATGTCCGTTTATCGTGAGCACATACATTACCTTGCGGAACAGATTAAGACTCTCATACTTGTATGGATCTGTAGGAAGATCCCCTGCATAGCCAAGCTCTGCCAGCGGCACAAGCTTCTCGTTCTTAGCATTGTGCTCCTTGAGGCTCTGCTCTCCGTCAAGATGCATGATATACTCTGGTCCCTTGAGGTAATCCTCAATGGAATCTATGAGCAGCTCAGCATTGTTGTATGCAAATCTGGTTATATCCTTCCAGAACATTCCCTTTACTCTCGCAAGGAAATCCACATCCTGGCATATTCCGCTTGCCGCCTGGATAACAAAACTGTTTCTGTGAACCTGATAAAGCTCCATGGCGGCGTTGAATTTGCCTGCAAATCCCACATGCCATATACAGATACCATTAAGTGCTATAAATCCCGGCTTATTTCTCAGTGAGAACTCTACATCGTCACCTCTGACAAATACCGGAAGTGGTAAGCCTCTGTCCTCAATGTGCTCCACAGGTATACAGCAGTACCACCAGCCTGCATATGCATCATCGACATTGAAACTGTAGTTCTCATTTGCAACTATGTTCTTGAGAAGCCTCATATCCATAGCTGACTTGACCGGACCGTATGATCCGTCTGCCTTGTGGACAAATCCCACGTCCTCATACTGCTTCTGGCGTATGTCGTAATCGAACATGGCTCCACTCAGGAAGCACTTCTTGTACTCGTCTTTGAGGAGTCTGAGCAGATAATATGTTCTGAACAAACTCTCTGGCATGACCATAACGTCATCATCCATGAGGAGTACATGTGTAGGCTTCTTTGGAAGCTCCAGTGCCTCTATCATTCCACGGGTGAAACCGCCGGCTCCACCTACGTTGTTATTCATATAAACCTTGAGATCCTCACTGTCGAGCTCTGATGGATCGAGTTCTCTGTCATTGTCAATGACATGTACGAACATGTGTCCCTTGAGGTCGCTTCCATCATAGAGTACATTTGACTTGATGAGGTCTATATTACGCTTGATATATTCCTGCTTCTTGAATGTTGTTGTGACAAGAGAGATATTTACATCTCTTATTCTGTCCTCCTCGATGTCAGCAGAATAGTATCCGCTGTATATCTCTGTATCTTCCAGGGTATCCATATAGAAACCTACAAGAGCCTTATCTGTCTCTGGTATGTTCACAACCACCTCTGAAACCTCATCACTCTCAACTACCTGTGATACAAGTGGATTGTAGGTAACCGCAACGGATGCTGAATATATTGCATATACGGATATTGTAGCTTTTCCCTTCATTGTGAGGTGGAGCTTGAAGTTCTTTACCCCTGTATACTCTGACCAGCGTTTTACCTGAATGCAGTTGTAATAGCTCATGAAATTAACCTTTGTGAGCTTCTCAACAACATGACATTTCTTCTCTGAGTCGTATATAAATGGTGATTCCTCTCCCTTTCCAATGGCGCTGAATTCAGGATACTCTATCAAGTTCACATCCAGATTCATCTGCAGCATCACATTCTGCAACTTCACATTCTGTAACATTATCCAATCCTCCTGTGTTGTATATCAAACATCTTGCCTGATTTCTTGTTATTTCTTGTCCTTGCTCTGGGCCTTTGCCGGTGCAGGTGCATCCATCTCGGCCTTGAATGCATCGCATACCGTATCGGCATCTCCCACCATAACTACATTTCCATGATCCAGCCACATAGCCTTGTTACACTGCTTCTTGACAGCAGCTATGTTGTGGGATACATACAGCAGGGTCGTTCCATCCTCCAGCATGGCAGTCATCTTGGCCGCACACTTCTTCTTGAATCGCATATCACCTACAGCAAGTATCTCATCCGCAATGAGAATATCCGGCTCAACCGCCGTCGCTATGGAAAATGCAAGTCTGGTCTTCATACCTGAAGAAAAGTTCTTGACCGGAGAGTCAAGGAAATCCTGCAACTCTGAAAACTCAACTATATCGTCAAACTTTGACTCTATAAATGCCTTTGAATATCCCAGCAGAGTTCCGTTGAGAAATATATTCTCACGGGCCGTGAGCTGTGGATCGATTCCGGCTCCAAGCTCTATGAGGGCTGCCACAGTTCCCGATACCTTAACAGTACCGCTGGCAGGCTTCAATATTCTGCTGACTACCTTGAGCAGGGTGGATTTTCCGGCACCATTGGTTCCAAGGAAGCCCCACGCCTCGCCCTTCTTTATATCAAGATTGATGTCCTTTAACGCTATGAACTCCTGGAACATCAACTGTTTTGTCACAAGTCTTATAAAATACTCTTTCAGATTGTCCACCTTCAGATTGTTCTTGTTGAATCTTATGGTCACATCCTTGAGCTCTATAATGGTCTCACCCTTTGCCACAGTTGTTGTACGCTGTGCATTTGAGGTGAAAATCTTCTTATCATCAAGTTCGTTCTTTTTCTCTTCTACGTTAGCCAACTGCCACACCTCCTAAATATACAGAATGAACTTGTCCTGATTCTTCTTGAAACACAGCACTCCCAGTCCAAAGAAAAAGAATGCATAGAGGAATCCGAGACCGATAGTAGTGAGATCAGGCATCACTCCCTGATGCGCTATGCATCTAAACTGCTTGATATATACATACAGTGGGTTGAAGTAATTCACAAGTAACTTCAACCAGTCTGGCAGCATATCTATAGGATAGAATATCGCTGAACAGTACATCCACGCTGTGGTGACCGCATTCCATATATATCTTGTATCTCTGAAGAATACATGGAGCTGTGCAAGAAAAAAGCCCAATCCGCAGGCAAATATATAGGCCTGAAGGAATATGAACGGGAACAACAGCATCGTCCAGTAAAATGGTGAACGTGTGAATATGATAACGATAAGAAACGCTCCCAGTGAAAACAGGCAGTCAACAAGTGAGCTTGTGATCTTTGCCAGCGGGAACATAAACTTTGACACATACGTTTTCTTAAGCAGTGACGAATTATCTGTTATACTTCCAAGTGCCTTACCACATGCACCTATTACAAATTCGTACAGTATACGTCCTGCAAAAAGGTACACAGGGAAGTGTGGTATCGATCTGTTGAACATCTTGGAGAATACGATAACCATTACGATCATGATGAGCAATGGGTTCAGGATACTCCACACATATCCAAGAAAACTTCTTCTATACTTTAACTTTATATCTCTTGAAACAAGCTGATTTAAAAGATCTTTATAATTAAAAACTTCTAAAAAGCTTCCGCTTTTTACTTTCATTTTTCGTTAATCCTCCATAGTAAATCTATTCAAAACTCTTATTGTGCCTTACCTTGTTGTAAAGCTTTGAATTAAGCATTTTGTTGTAGCCTTCCAGACCCACATGCGCAGCATTCAGAAGCTTAAGTATCTTATAATGCTTCAATGTCATATCAACGACGTGTCTGTCTCTCTTGACTATATAACTCATAAGCTGATCTACCCGTGCAACACCTCTCTTTCTGTCGGAATCGCATAGCATGGAAGTTACCATGAAGCTCAGCAGAAGAAGATGTATCTTCTTGTCGCAGTATTCAAGAGCCCACTGCTCCGAGATGTCCTCTCTGTTCTTGAGCATCTTTACTATGACCATCTTGGTATGGTCGATTCTCTTGAACTGATTCTGCGCGGATACGCTCTGGGACACATCCCCGATCCTGTACTCGTACACGAACATATCGAGTGGCAGTATGGTTTTTGCCAAGCAGCATGGATATGTCGCATATTCGTGATCCTCGTAGAATACTTTTTCTGCAAGTCTGACTCCATTCTCACGGTAAAACTGTGTTCTATATGTTATTCCATGGAATGTGAGGCTTCTGTCAAATTTTTTCCAGTCTGACATGACCTCTTCCATAGTATATTCTCTGTCGAATTCATCAGGGAAACATCTCCAGTTCTTTATCTCCCCTGTTGTTATATTGATGGTGTGGTGACATGTCAGAACAACATCCGCACTGGCATTCTCGAGCTTTCCTATAAACTCAGGAATACTCTCTGTGAGAAACCAGTCGTCGGCGTCAAGCACCTTCATGTATCTGCCCCTGGCCTTCTCAGCTCCGGCATTTATCGCTGAGCCATGTCCTCCGTTCTCCTTATTAATAAGTGAATAGCTGTCAGGATACTTCTCAATGTACTCCTCACATATACTCTCACTGCCGTCTGTCGAGCCATCGTTTACCACTATCACGTCTATTTTGTCCATAAGCTCCGGAACAACAAGTGATCCAAGACATTTGTCAAGATATGGCTTGCTGTTGTAAGACGGAATTATCACACTTAATATTTTTTCACTCATTTCTTCTTCCCTAACCTGTTCTCATGTATTCCCTTCATAATAAGTCTGAAGGCCTTAAACCATGATATATCACTGTCAAACTGATGTCTCTTCCTTATACTGTAATACGCTGCGTACAATACCGCCGGTACATAACCCATGATGTATCTTGTCGTATTACCTCTGTTTATGAAAAATTCTTCGTTATACCCCTTAAACCATGTTGACTTTGTCTGCGCAACATCCGCTATGACAAATGGTACATAATATATTGCAAGCCCGTTCTTCCTGCAATCCGTGAGGAATCTGAATTCCTCTTCAGCTCCGTTGCCCGAGCCCGCACCCATGCGCTCATCAAAATATACATTATTATTGACTATGCTCTCTCTCTTGAATGATATCTGCCAGGATGCCACATGCATGAGATCCAGATATCCAAGCTTCTTAGGCATGTCGCCCCAATGGGCAGGTCTGTTGCCTATGTTGAATATGATGACATCCGCCTCTGGCAGATCTCTGTACGCAGTCAGTATCCCTTCTTCGTAATTTCTGCTGAACACCTCATCGTCATCACACAGCAGACACACATCCGCCTCGGAATGCTTTATAGCATAGTTCCTGCTCTTGGTAAGACCCTTGTCATTCACCGAAAAAATTCTTGTCTTATGTCCGTTCCTGTCATATTCATTGTACCCATCATATCCACACTGGTTGACTATGATCGTGTCGGACTCTATATGGGATTTCGTTATGATATCCTCATCCTGAAGGTTCATACACGAAAGCAGTATTTCTAGTCTCATATGTCAAACACCCATTTCTATCTGATAAAGCCCTAAAAAAGGGCATAATTAACAAAGACCGCAGAAAGCGTAGTTTACTTACTTATACAACGTCTCTTTTAAAAAGTCAATACACAGAAAAGAGCACCGGCAAATCTACATCTGATTATATATAGTATTTGTCGGTGCTCTGCTGCTTTATGTTATTTATATTTTGGAATTAGTCATTATATCCATTTGGATTCATCGACTGCCACTTCCATGAATCAGCACACATCTCGTCGATTCCGTACTGAGCCTCCCAGCCAAGCTCCTTCTTGGCAAGTGAAGCGTCTGAGTAGCATGTTGCAATATCTCCAGGACGTCTCTCCTTGATCACATATGGAACGTCATGTCCACAGGCCTTGCTGAACGCCTTGATAACATCAAGGACACTGTAACCATTTCCTGTTCCAAGGTTGTATACCTTAACTCCAGGATTCTCCTTGATCTTGTTGATAGCCTTTACATGTCCAACTGCAAGGTCTACTACATGGATGTAATCTCTCACACCTGTTCCATCCGGTGTGTCGTAATCATTGCCAAATACTCCAACGCTCTGAAGCTTTCCGATTGCAACCTGTGCAACATATGGAAGAAGGTTGTTAGGAATACCCTTTGGATCCTCTCCGATAAGTCCGCTCTTATGAGCTCCGATTGGGTTGAAGTAACGGAGAAGAATTACATTCCACTCTGGATCTGCTGTGTGGAGGTCTGTGAGGATCTGCTCGATCATCCACTTTGTCCAGCCATATGGGTTCGTAGGTGTTCCCTTTGGGCACTCCTCCGTGATAGGGATAAATGCAGGATTGCCGTATACTGTAGCTGATGATGAGAAGATGATGTTCTTGCATCCGTTCTTTCTCATAACCTCGCACAGGTTGAGGGTTCCTGTGATATTGTTCTGATAATACTCAAGTGGCTTTACAACTGACTCGCCAACTGCCTTGAGTCCTGCAAAATGTATTACACAGTCAGGCTTCTCATCTGCAAATATCTTGTCCATAGCTTCCTTGTCAAGGATATCTGCCTTGTAGAATGTGAGATCCTTTCCTGTTATCTCCTTGATTCTGTCGACTGCCTTCTCGCTGGCATTGTAAAGGTTGTCGAGAATGACTACCTCATAGCCTGCATTAAGCAATTCAACACATGTATGACTTCCTATATAACCTGCTCCGCCTGTTACTAAAATCTTCATAATGTTTTTCCTCCTTTATGATACTGTGATTCATAACCATCTGCCGGACACCTGTGCTTTTTGGGGGCACTGTTCATGTCTTGCGCAAATGTCGATCACCAGTTTATAAACTTTTTTATTTTGCAATGACGTTTTCTCCAACACTATACCACTACATCCTGTTATGCACAATAAAATGTGGCATTAATAAATATTAGTTATGGAATACGTCTGTCACAGATACACATATATTATTGCATTTTTAGTGCACACTATATTACTGTGCATTCACATAATCTACGAACTTGAGGAATGCAGCCTTTCCAGCCTCATCTCTCTTGTAAACGCCTGCACACTCAAGGATCTTTGCGAATACATCGCCGATCTCATCCTGAAGTATCTTGTGTACGTTGTCTGCATTTATGTCGTACTTTCCAATGAAAGTCTGTACCCAGTCGTAATGCTTTGCTATATTCTCATGAGCCTTGATGTCTCCACCTGCCACAAGAACCTCTGCCAGCTCTTCCATCTCGCCCTTGAGTCTTGCAGGAAGGACCGCAAGTCCCATCACCTCGATGAGTCCGATGTTCTCCTTCTTGATGTTGTGATACTGCTCCCATGGATGATAGAGACCAAGTGGATGCTCCTCTGTGGTGATGTTGTTACGAAGGACTAAGTCCATCTCGTACTTGCCATCTCTCATTCTTGCGATCGGAGTGATCGTGTTGTGAGGCTCTCCGTCTGTCTCCGCGAATATGTACGCATCCTCATCTGTGTAGCCTCTCCATGCGCCGAGAATCTTGTCGGCAAGCTCTATGATCTTGTCTGGATCCTCTCCGTCAAGTCTGATGACTGACATAGGCCACTTCACGATTCCTGCCTCAACATCCTCATATCCTGCAAATGTAATCTTTGTCTCAACAGGTGCCTTTGTCATGGCAAATGTATAACGTCCGCCCTGGAAGTGATCGTGTGTGAGGATAGATCCACCTACTATAGGAAGGTCTGCATTTGATCCCAGGAAGTAATGTGGGAACTGTCCAACAAATGAAAAGAGTTTCTGGAATGTAGCCTTTTCTATCTTCATAGGGATGTGCTGTCCGTTGAACACGATACAGTGCTCATTGTAGTATACATATGGAGAATACTGGAATCCCCACTTGCTACCATTTACCTCTATAGGAATGATCCTGTGATTCTCTCTTGCTGGATGGTTGATCCTTCCCGCATATCCCTCGTTCTCCATACACAGCTGGCACTTTGGATATGATGACTGTGACATGGTCTTAGCAAGGGCAATCATCTTCGGATCCTTCTCAGGCTTTGAAAGGTTGATGGTGATGTCGATATCACCATACTCTGTAGGCTTTACCCACTTGATATCCCTTGCAACTCTGTATGTTCTTATATAATCTGTTGCTCTGCTGAGCTTATAATAGAAGTCTGTCGCCTCCTCTGGGGACTTTGCATACTTCTCTCTGAACGTCTTTATGATCTGGCTTGGCTTTGGAACCAGCGCATTCATGATCTTCGTGTCGAACAGATCTCTGAGGACAACTGAATTCTCTGCGATAAGTCCATTCTCAACTGCGTAATCCAGAATCCCCTTGAGACACTCCTCAAGTTTTTCCGGTGTATCTATAGCTGGCACCTCACCCGGCTCCTCGTAGCTGTCCTTCTTCAGCATCTCGAGGATGGTGTTGGTCGTATATATTCTATCCTCTTCCTCTATCAGCTCATTTGCAATTCCGTACTCAACGAGCTGCTTGATATTTGTATCTATCATGGTTGTAACCCTTCTTTCTACATATCCTTATATTTTTTCACGCACAGATATTTGCGAAACCCATAAACCTGTATTATGTTTGAGGTAATTTAACATTACCAAATCAGGGGAATACGAGGCCGCCGGTCCTTAGGTGGCGCCATAAGGCGACGCCTTAGTACCGCTGCAGGCTGAGTTAAGTGGAAACGACCCCTGATTGGTATGTTAAATTGCCTCAAACACTATACACTGTCATGTTTCGCAAATATCTATTCAACTACCTTGATTCCGCCGTAAGGTCTTACCTTGAGGACGTGGCATGCGCCCTCTCCGAAGATCGACTCGATGTTCTTCTTGTACTCAGCAACAGCCGCATTCTTGACAAATGCCTGGATTGTTCCGGCAAATCCGCCGCCGTGTACTCTGCACACACCGTTCTTGCCGATGAACTTCTCCGAGAAGCCAAGTGCTATTGATACATTCTGTGTGAGTGGATCCTTTGCGCTGTATATATTCTGAAGAAGCTTGAATGATGAATCTCCGCTTCTCTTTATAACATCGAGGAAATGGTCAAATTCCTGATTCTCAAGTGCTGCAACACCCTCTGCAACTCTGTCCTGCTCTGTGTAGAAGTGGAGTGCGCGAAGGACTGCTCTGTCATTCACCTTGCCGCTTGCTCTCATCTCGCCAACCTTACTGATGAAGTCCTCCTCTGAAACTCTGCTGAGGAGCTCCTCTCCGAAGTAATTTGCTACCTGCTTCATCTCTACAGGGATCGCTGCATAGTCGTCTGTGAGATCTGCATGTGAACCCTTTGTGTCAACGATACACAGGCTGTACTGATGAGCCTCAAAGTCAACCGGAACCTGCTTGATGACAGGATTTGCCTTGTCAAAGAAATCGATATATATAAGTCCTCCGACTGCACATGCCATCTGATCCATAAGTCCGCATGGCTTGCCGAAGTATACGTTCTCTGCGTACTGTCCTATCTTTGCAACATCAACTGATGAAACCTTCATGTCATTGTAGAGGCCTGAAAGGATAGTTCCTATAAGACTCTCAAATGCTGCTGATGATGACATTCCAGCTCCCATGAGCACATCGCTTGTCACAAATGCTGTGAAACCGCCTACCTTGAATCCGTAGTCTCTGATCCCTGCAACAACGCCCTTGATAAGCGCTGTTGTTGTTCCCTCAAGTGCAGGATCCTGCTCGATATCATTTACATTGATAACTTCCTTTGGCATATCGTCTGACACAAGCTCGATCACGCCGTCCTCTCTAGGTGCCACAATTGCTATGGCATCAAGGTTGATCGATGTAGCAAGTACATGTCCGTTCTGATGGTCTGTATGGTTTCCACACACCTCGCTTCTTCCGGGAGCGCTGTAGATAGCAACCTCCTGATCTCCGAATAACTCTGTAAATTTATCAAGAGCTTTTACATATCTTTCCCTGTTGTATGGGATCATATCCTTGTCGAGATAGATCTGTGCAAGCTTCTCGTCAAACTCTCCACCTGCGATAATTTCCTTTAATTCTGCGATTTTCTTCATTGACTGTAACTCCACCTTTCTCCATCTTTTTATATTTTTTTCTTAATGTCCGTTATTTTGTTGTCCATATTGCGCACATTTTCTGCGCTACGCCGTTGCGCTTCTTGCTTTGTGAATATAATTCTATAACAATATACAGATTTTGAACATGGCATAGCGTTGCAAATATATGTCCATTTGTTAGATTGTTTTTTCTGGCGGAACATATTATTGTATGGATAATCCGGTTGAATGTATGTTATACTCTTATATAATGAGAGAACGAGTTCATATGCCTTCATTACAGAAACGTTCAGATCTTATAAATTTAGAACAGTACGAGAATCTGTATATGGGCTTTGCCAAAATCTCCTGAAGATTATCAGATCAATTTATGAAGTTACTTTATTAAGAAAATGCGGAGTTTGTAAAATGGAAAATAAGATCGTAATGGAATTCCCTCAGGAAAATGACACAGACCTCTACCTGAACGTGTTCGGTCACTCAATAACCGAGCCTCTTCATAAGGCAGGTCCTGCGGTCAAGACCTTCTACCTCATACATTTCGTGCTGGAGGGAGAGGGCGACTTCTATGTAGGGAACGCACACTATCATCTGAAAAAGGGTCAGGGATTTCTGATTGAGCCGGACACCCCTGCCACATATATATCAGACGAACACCATCCATGGAGGTATGTCTGGTTCGGATTCTCTGGCAGATGTGCCCAGGACACGCTGAGCAGTATTGGTCTGACACAGAACCAGCCTATATTCACCTGCGAGGATGGCGACAAACTGAAAAAGTACGTATTTGATATGCTTGCTCACAACACCTCGGATCACGCAGATCACTTCAGGCTCATGGGCATGCTCTACCTCGCTCTGTCTGTCATCGCAAATGCACAGAAAGACAAGCTGGAGACTCCATCGGGAAATGCCTACGTAAACCACGCCATCTCCTACATTCAGAACCACTACAGTATGCCTATGAAGGTGGAGGAGCTGTCGGATTACGTAGGCATCAACAGAAGCTATTTCTCTGACCTGTTCAAGCAGTACACCGGGATGAGTCCTGTGAAATACCTGCAGAATTTCCGCATAACAAAAGCCCAGCATATGCTTACCATATCTGAGCTTTCTATAGAAAGTATTGCATTTTCATGCGGCTACCAGTCCGCCGAGGCTTTCCACAAGATTTTCCGCAAGACCACCGGCATGTCGCCTAATGCCTACCGGCAGGAGAAACGCCAGAGAACCATCTCCAGCCAGGAGACCATGAACAACAACCGGCCGGATTATATTGATACAGATGATGATTTTTAAAATTATCTCCAGTGGCAAAGGCACCAGACATTATTACTGTATGCTAACCAAAAGTAAATCAATGCCATCAGCATATTCTTCTAAAAATCAGCAGGCGTCTGTGTGCAAAATTCTCCAATATGGTGAGCCTGTGATCGTCATCTGTGATATTACAGAATATAAGTGCTGACACATATTACAAATTCCTACTTTCTTTTCCACCAAATTATCATCATAATAATAGATGCACATACGCACAATCCCCCTACAGCAAATGCCACAACAGCTATTTCCTGCCACATTTGTGCATTATACAATTCTACCCCCGTAACTATTATGCAAATACCTAATAATGCCATTGCCGTAATCACCAAAGGCATCTTTTTAGTCGCTATACCAACTATTGATACAAGGACTGCCACAACTCCGATGGCAGCCACAACAATTGCCATATTCATATTTTCTTCTCCTCTACTTCTTTTTTGACGGAACCTTTATCGATGTTTGACACGCGACATAGCTCGCACCAGTATTTTTCATTGCTATGTATCTTGTTGTGGTACTCCAGCCATCGTGGACCACCAAAAACGTATACACCTTTCCCGTTCTCATATTCTTATATTCCTTATAACCTACCACTGCAACAGTATGATTATAATAGTATCCATTTGCAATAGAAAACATACACGGATTTCCACTGTCAATTTGTTTCTTCAAAGTTGAATATGTCCACATATAGTTACTGTTTCCAGTGCCTGAAGAATAACCAAATCCCTTTTGCCACGTCCTTTTCACCAAGTTATTATTTTTATTAACTGGCAATCCCCTTTTCTTTGTATAGCCAACATCTATCGCGCACTTTTTTACTATATCATACATCTTGTTATTATCTTTTGGTATTTTATTATATCCCTGTGTTCTATAATATTTTAATATATTATAAAATGCTGTCAACGTACAATTATTATTTCCTCCTAAAGAATTACATTTTGTATTTCCAATGCCCGGCAATATTTTCGAGCTTTTTAGGCTATAAACATCTGTCTTTTTACCAACATTCTTTTTCAAATAACTTACAGGATTTTCTATCGCCGAATTAACTTTCGGATTGTTCTTACCTCCAACAAATTTATTAGCATTTAATATTTTATCGATTTCTTTTTGACTTTTCCCAATTAAAATATTATTATCTGTATTAATTTTGTTTGATGTTCGTCCATTATATTTATTTTTTCCCTCTTTTCCATATGCCTGCTGTGAACTTTCTACAGGCACTTCCGCCCCATAAACTTTAATCACTGTAATTTTTTAAAAATTAACGGAGCATATAATAGCCAACATTACCAGAATTAGTCTTATTTTTTTCATTGTGTTTTATCCCCCTCTTTAATTATATATAAGTTCAGATCAACCTAGTTTGTAATTCAATAATGTAGTATATCTATATTGATGTCAACAAATTATTTTGCTAATATGTTCAGTTACAACGACATCTCTATATGCCAATGAAGGTGGAGGAGCTGTCTGACTACGTTGGAATCAACAGAAGCTATTTCTCCGACCTGTTCAAGCAGTACACCGGGATGAGTCCTGTGAAATACCTGCAGAATTTCCGCATAACAAAAGCCCAGCATATGCTTACCATATCTGAGCTTTCTATAGAAAGTATTGCATTTTCATGCGGCTACCAGTCCGCCGAGGCTTTCCACAAGATCTTCCGCAAGACCACCGGCATGTCGCCTAATGCCTACCGGCAGGAAAAACGCCAGAGAACCATCTCCAGCCAGGAAACCATGAACAATAACCGGCCGGATTATATCGAGACGGACGACGAGCTGTGATCTTTACAAGGCCACAGCTCGCTTATCATTTTGACATATTCTATTTATCATAAGCACAATATAAACGCAATTACATGAATCACCAGATCATTGTCGGATGCCACATTATCAGCAATAACAAACACAAACCAAATCTCCTTTGAATCAAACGCATTTATATTTTAAAAAGTGTTAGCAGTAGAATACTTACCATTTCCATACCTTGACTATAGTTCAAGAGATTACATATGTAATCTCTCTTTCTACCATTAACACTATGTTCTGATTTAGGTTAAACTCAATCTTTGTCATTTGCTTCACGATATTATAATCTTTACTAATTTATCTTATAAAGTTCGTCTGGTTGCCTCTCTCCGTGTCAGGGAGTGCAACACCTGCTGCCTTGCCGGCTTCAAAGCATTTGAGCATCCATGCAAGGTTCTTAGCAAGATTCCTCATGGTCTGCATACCCTCCGCATCCAGCTCAGCCTCTCCAGGCACGCGTCCGTGTACAAGATTCCAGTATGTAGAGCCAGCCACCGGCATCTGTGATATTCCAAAGTATTTATTCATCACATCGAATGATGCTGATGTTCCGCCACGTCTTGCAACTGCCACAGATGCACCCGGCTTGAATGCAAATGCACGGCCGCTGCTGTAGAATACTCTGTCAAGGAATGACTGCACACGTCCGCTTGGATGAGCATAGTATACAGGTGTTCCAAATACCAGTCCGTCTGCTTCCTTTGCCTTGGCAACGAACTCATTTACCTTATCGTCATCAAACACACAGCCTTTTTCCGTACACTGTCCACAGCCTATGCAGTCTCTCAGTGGAGCTGCTCCGATCTGGAATATCTCATAGTCTATCCCCTCTTTCTTGAGCTGCTCGCCTACCTCGTAAAGTGCACGGTATGTATTGCCCTGCGGCTTCGCGCTTCCATTCAACATTAAAACCTTCATATTCAGTTCCTCCAATCATTTACACCACTATTTATATGTAACTGTCGATTACTTATCAGTAGTTCTCTTTTCTTTTATATATTTGACTAAAAATATTATCGCCAGTACAAGCAAAACGCTGACACAGAATACCGTCACGCCCAGGGAATACACTGACTTTTTTATCAGCTTAGCCACCACAAATACTATAGCCAAAATTACAAAACATATTGATTTGTATAAATTGCTGCTCACGTTTTATCCCTCCATGTTAATTTCCACCGCCACACACACATGGCAGTTTCTTCTATATTATATATACACTTAATGATAAATTTTTTCCAGCTATTTATCACCGCCTGATCGACTTCCTGTACTCCATCGGTGACATCCCCTTTTCTTTCTTGAACACCCTGCTGAAGTAGAGGGGGGTGTCGTATCCAACAATCTTGGCGATCTCTGTCATGTTATAATCAGAGCTCTCGAGAAGCATCTGGGCGTTGGCTATACGCTTTGACATGATGTACTGTGTGGGCGTGGTGCCGATGCGCTGTCTAAAGTTCCGTATGAACCAGCTCACGCTCATGTTATGCTCATTTGCATAACTTTCCACCACTATCTCTTCGTTATAATGCTCTCCCAAATATGCCGCCGCACGGTCCATCTCCTCTGCCATGACCGAAAAGGTTTTTGAATCATCCTGCTCCTGCTGTCTGTGAGCTGAGATAAGCATCTGTCTGAATATGTATTCCAACATCTCCTCATAGTCATCCCGGCAGAGCTGTAGCTCCTGTATCATTTGCCTGAACAAAATTCTGTACTCAGCATGGTCTCCACCATAGAACATATTCACATCGTCATTTATTCCGTACCGCCTGAGTGTCTGCTTCACCTCTCCCCCGGTGAAATGCACCCAGAACACCTCCGTGTGTTCGTCTCCGTAATACACATACCGTTGCATCTGTCTCGGCCTGTATATCACCATGTTTCCGGGACAGGCGATCACATCCTGCCCATTTATCTCAAAATGTGCCTTTCCCGCCGCCACATATATGAGCTGATAATCCTTACGCCCCTTAGGTCTGTAGGTCGTAAACTCTTTCTGTGTATACAGCTTGTACGTTCCGCAGCTTGTGACTATGAGCGGTCTGCTCTTGTCCACTATGTCGAGCAGTGAGTTGTGAAGATATGCTGAGTTTGTATACATGTGTGGCTCCTTTCTATATGGCAAATTACACTATTATTTCACTATTTTTACACTATTTTGAAGCGTGTGCAGGCACATCCTGTATGCTTTATACTTTTCTTTTGTCTGTTCAGAGACTTCACCCTGCAAGCGGACTTGCAGGGTGCGGCGTATCCGCCTTATAAAACTAGAATGTGCATATTTTGTCTCATTATATGTATGGACTTTTCATGTGCCGTTATCTTATAATATATCTAACAAACTACGAATATACAACGTTTTATATATTAAATTAACCACAGGAGGTATTGTTATGATCATTCCGCGTCACTACGAAAATCTGCATATTCTGCATGAGAACACCATGCCGGATAGGAATTACTATATTCCTGCTGGGAAGGCATACAGCACATCCCTTGATGCAAGGGATCACTCGGACAGAGTACAGTTTCTGAATGGAACCTGGAAGTTCCGCTACTATGACAGCATTTACAAGCTTCAGGACGAATTCTACAGAGAGGGCTATGATGTGTCCGGCTTTGATGACATCCCGGTTCCATCGGTATGGCAGATGCACGGATATGACTATCACCAGTATACAAATGTCAGGTATCCATTTGCATTTGACCCACCTTATGTGCCAAAGGACAACCCTTGCGGTGCATATGTGACAGACTTTATCTACGATCAGAACGAGGACGCACCTCTCGCGCACTTGAACTTTGAGGGTGTAGATTCCTGTTTCTATGTATGGCTCAACGGCAGGTATGTTGGCTACAGCCAGGTGTCCCACTCAACCAGTGAATTTGACATAACCGGATTCATAAGAAACGGCTCCAACAGGCTCTGCGTGCTGGTCCTCAAATGGTGCGACGGAAGCTATCTTGAGGATCAGGATAAGTTCCGCATGAGCGGTATTTTCAGGGATGTATATATCCTGAACCGCTCTGAGGGTGCTGTATACGACTATTTCATAAAGACCAGCTGTGACGATATAAAGGATCCAACTAAGGCAGATGTAACCATAGACTTCACAGCATTTACAGAATATTCCTGCGTTGAAGACCGTTTTTCATCAAAACCGGAAACAGTGGTTGATAAAGGCGCTGATTCAAATGTTGATATTGAAGTTACTATTCTGGACGCCGATGGCAGCATATGTTCATCAGGCTGTGTAAAATGTGAAATTTCCGCTCAGAGCGATGCCAATACCAATGCAGACGAAGGCAAAACCGCAGCCAGCTCCAGCAGCATTACTTTGTCGATCGACTCCCCTGTGCTGTGGAATGCAGAAAAGCCATACCTCTACACTGTCATCATAAGATGCGCCGGTGAGGTCATCACTGACAGGATAGGAATCAGGGAGATAACGATAGAGAATAAGATCGTGTACATCAACGGCATGCCTATCAAGTTCCACGGAGTGAACAGACACGACTCTGACCCTGTGACCGGTTTTACAATCAGCAGAGAACAGGTCATCAGGGATATGTCTCTCATGAAGCAGCACAATGTCAACGCCATAAGGACCAGCCATTATCCAAATGTTCCTTATTTCTATGAGCTCTGCGACGAATATGGATTCTATGTGATAGACGAGGCTGACATAGAGGCACATGGTCCAAGTGAATTGTTCTATTCTGATAATAATTGGGATAACAAGGCAGCAAGGTGGAATGAGCCGATCGCCAACAATCCTGAATTCTGTGAATCCATTCTTGACCGCATCAGGCGCTGCGTCATCAGGGACAAGAACCGTGCCAGCGTAGTCATCTGGTCCATGGGAAATGAAAGTGCTTACGGCGTGACATTTGAGGAGGCTCTGGCATGGGTCAAGTCCTATGACAGCTCCCGTCTCACCCACTACGAGAGCGCCCAGTATACAGACGGCAAGAGAAAATACGATTACAGTAATCTGGATCTCTACAGCAGAATGTATCCATCCATATCCGAGATGGCTGAGTATATAGATGGTGATGGCGACAAGCCTTACATCCTGTGCGAATATTGTCATGCCATGGGCAACGGCCCTGGAGATCTGGAGGACTACTTCCAGTTCTTCGACAGCCACGAGACCACCTGTGGCGGTTTTGTGTGGGAGTGGTGCGACCACGCCATATACAGGGGCAAGGCGGCAAACGACAAGGATATGTACGCCTACGGTGGAGACAGCGGTGAGACTATCCACGACGGCAACTTCTGTATGGACGGTCTGGTGTATCCGGACCGCAGACCACACACAGGACTTCTTGAATTCAAGAACATCAACCGCCCGGTAAGGATCACTGGATATGATGAGACAAATGGAGTTTTGACTCTGCACAACTACATGGATTTCACTGACATCAGGGACTACCTCACTATGAGCTATGAAGTCACTTGTGATGGGCAGGTGGTTACATCCGGAAATATTGATGTTCCTTCCGTGGCACCTCACGGCGATGGAACTGTCAGCCTGAACCCTACTACAAATATACAGAAATCATTGTCAGACTTATATGCAGCAAGTCATGCTGACATTTCTGGCAGCTCAGATGTTACCGATTATTCAAGTGTTGTTGAATGTTCAGATGTCGCCGATTGCACAAAAGATATTATTACACACAGAATGTTTCTCCGTGTGATATATAAGGCAGCTTGTGACAGTGCATTTGTCAAGGAAGGTGATGTGTTGGGATTTGACGAGATAGAACTTGCCACACAAAAACAGAACGCAGACAAGGTCCTGGATAAAGCATCGTCTTTGGACAAGGCGCAGAATTTGGTGGAACAATATCTGACTACTCAGGATACAGCTTCTGCCCATCTTCATGTATCGGAAAGCGACACAGAATTTGTTGTCAGCGGAAGTAATTTTGAATATATATTTGACAGGAATACAGGAAACTTTACGGACATTGTGGTTGATGGTCAGGAACTTCTATCTGCACCATGCGACAAGACTATCTGGCGCGCACCTACGGACAATGACAGAAATATAAAGAACGAGTGGTTAAGAGCCCACTATGACATGATATCCGAGAGGACATATGAGACTGGCTGCATTATAAAAGATGGATGTGCCGTGATATCGTGCACGTCAAGCCTCTCAGCACCAACGGTACAGCCTGTTCTGAGGATAAACGCTGAATGGATAATAACACCTGAAGGAACTATAAAATCAAAAATGCATGTAAAGAAAAATGCTGAATTCCCTACGCTCCCAAGATTTGGCGTGAGGATGATTTTGAGAGAAGATATGCGAAATGTAAATTATATCGGTATGGGTCCATATGAAAGCTACGCAGACAAGCACCATGCAAGCTGGCATGGCTCATTTTCTGCATCCATTGACGAGATGCACGAGGACTATATCATGCCACAGGAAAATGGAAGCCACTTTGACTGTAGCCTTGTTCAGGTCAGTGCCCCTGGAGCAAGCGACGAGTCTGACAGGAATAGCTCCGACAAAAATAACTTTGTCAACGGTTCATCATATCAGAGCATTTGCAATGCGCAGACAGCCGAAACGATCGCAGCTACAACAGCCCACAGCATAACCGTGACATCCGCTGTGCCATTTTCAATGAACGCCTCGCCTTACACCGCAGAGGAACTCACAGTGGCAACCCACAACTACGAGCTGCCAGAGAGTGACAAGTCCGTCCTGTGCATAGACTATCGCCAGAACGGAATCGGCTCCAACAGCTGCGGCCCCGAGCTTGATGAGAAATACAGGTTTGATGAGGATGAGTGGGAATTTGGATTTACCATGCATGTGAAATAGATACAAAATTATCGCTAAATTAAGTTTATCTCATGAAAAAGGACAAAGCCTCCAAACTTTGTCCTTTTTTCCGCTTATATGAGTATTTAGATACAATTTTGTATCTTTTTCACCATTTTGACTGTGATTAGCGAGAATCAATTATCAGATTTACCCGAAATCTGCCAAGCAGCGGTATTCCTCTTCATCCGGCGCATCTTCTCCGGATCCTTGCCCGATTTTTGGACGCCACCTACCACATCGTACTCTATGCCAGATGACACATCGACTACGTCAGGATGCACCTGCTCTATCGCCCGCCGCACATTGTCCGGCGTGAGACCTCCGGCAAGCACAAACAGCCTTCCATCTCTGTCGATATCCGTCAAACTGTTCCAGTCAAATGTCTTGCCACTTCCAGGTTCACCGGCATCGAACACATAACCTGCAACATTCGAAAGGCTTTGATAATGTGGGTACATATCCATATCCTTCACATTGAACGCCTTCCACACAGGCAAATGCGCACTCTCTATAAGCTCATCGCTGGTCTGTCCATGAATCTGTATCACATCAAATCCCAGCTCACCTATCTCCGCTATCTGCTCCGCATCCGGGGATACCACCACTGCAACCTTCTTCACATCTTTCCTCAGTTCTTCAAGCAACCTGCGCGCAGTCTCCACGCTGACATTTCTCTTTGACTTTGGGAAATACATCACCATTCCTATATAATCAGGTCTCACCTCATTCACCGCGGCCACATCGGCCGGGGTCGTGATTCCGCACATCTTTATCTTCATGCTGTCTCTCCTATTTTTTAACATCGGCTCGTCAACAGGCGAAAACTGATGCTACATATCCTTATCGAACGTCAACCCTGATAGGTCAAGTTTATATATCGTGTCAGCCATCTTTTCGTTTTCCAGAAACATCATCATATATATTGGCAAATATACTTTTTTGCCGCTGACCTCTACGTTTCTCTCCGAAAAAACATATGCATATTCTATTCCGTAATTTTCATCAGCCAAGACATTGCACAGCGCAGAGTGTCGTTTGTAATCCTTACCCGATTTTATCTCCAGTGGAACTACTTTACCATTCAGTTCTATTACAAAATCAAGCTCACCCTGCTTTTTGCTGTTAAAATAATATTCTTTATGACCTTTGCTGAGTAGTTCCTGGGAAACCACATTTTCAAATAGCGCACCATTGTTTATAGACTTTTCTTTATTCAGTATCGCCATTTTCACCTGATCCGAATACCTACTTGTCAGCAGTCCTACATCGGAGAAAAATAGTTTAAAGAGATTCCTATTCTCACTGATCACAAGCGGAAGTTTCGGCTCACTTATATTGTAGACCGGTATCGCAACCCCAGCATCCTTAAGCCACAGAAAATCATTTGCAACCCTATCATAACTGAGGCCTTTACCTATACTATTGATCTGGAATCGTTTATTTTTCTGATCAAGCTGTCCCGGCATAACATCATATATCTCCTGCAGTTTCAGCTTGTACCTTGTCTCATACTTTGTGAAATCACTTCTGTACAATTTAACTATCTTTTCATGTACCTCCGCTACCTTCGCAAGATCATTTGTCTCCACATAGGTATTGACCGCCTCCGGCATTCCGCCCACGATAAGATACAGATTAAATACATCAAGCATTTTTTCATGTACAAACGAATCAACAGGCAGCCTCTGCGTAAAGCATTCCTTCAGTGTGTCGATCACATTCTGATTCACACCAACAGAAACCATAAATTCGTGCAGATCCATCGGATACATATCACATACACGCAGATATCCAACCGGCGCAGATCTGAGATCATTCAGCTCTACGCCCAAAAGCGAACCGCTCATGATATACCTGTAGCTTTCATCTTCCACCAGAAACTTCACTCTTGTCACTATATCTTTAAACTCCTGCACCTCATCCAGAAATATGATCGTACGGCCTTTCTCAAGAGGCTGTTTTGTCACCAGACTAAGTCTCATAAGCAGATCCTTTGCATCTCTGGCACCGCCAAACAATGTGGCAAGCTCCGGCTGGTCAATAAAATTCAATTCCACATATGGCACTCCACTTTCCCTGAGGCATTCTTTTATAAGATATGTCTTACCAATCTGTCTCGCTCCCGTTATGAGCAAAGCGTCTCTGCCGCTCTGAATCCATGAATCTATATATTTTTTTGCCGATCTTTCCAGCATAAAATCACCCCACGTACTGCATTTGCAACTTTTCTATCCCTATGATATCAATTTTTTGCAACTTTTCCAACCTTTTCGCGGTAATTTTTGCAACTTTTCCAAACTTTTTTCGGCAGATTATGCAACTTTGCGAGCTTTAGTAACAATTTTCTTTTATTTTACGGCGGGTCCTCCTTATGAAAATATCTGTCCGGGCAGTGTCTTTTTCTCTTTATATAGAAACTGCCTGTCGAATTCTTCCACAGCCTTTTCGTCCACGAAATATCCTTCTGGCGGAGCGTACTCACCCGTGACTCCATCAAGATATCCGGGAATCAGCTCCTTGCAGAGGAAAAACGATGCATCCTCCCCCTCATCAAGTCCATGATAGCGAATGCCAAACTCGCTTGCCGGTCTGAATCCGCTTTTGCCATAGAAATCAATATTCCCCTCAAAGCATAGTGCTCCGCAGCCGAGCTCTGCAGCTTTCTGCAACGAATAATCCAGTTCCGGGACAAATGCACCGTCTTTTCTCAGCTGATTGAGCACATAGTGTTCCAGGCAGCCGGGACGATACACATTCCAGAAACTGTCCCGCACCAGATTCTTGACTTCCCGGTATTCATCCTCTTTCTCCAGCCGTATAACCAGATCATCATTATGACTGACTTGCGTAATATTTATGTGAATTTGTCAAGCATTTTATATATTATTTTCTCACCTGTCTGGCAGCCTCAACCATATTTCTGAGGCTGGCGTCAGTCTCAGGCACACCTCTGGTCTTAAGACCGCAGTCCGGATTGATCCAGAGCTTATCCCTGCCTATCTTCGTGAGCATGACATTTACCGCCTTCACGATCTCTGCCACCGACGGAACTCTTGGAGAGTGAATATCATATACGCCAGGTCCCACCTCTGTCTCAAAGTTGTTCTCCCTGAGAGAATCCAAGATCTGCAGATCGGATCTTGACGCCTCAAATGTGATCACATCCGCGTCCATATCATCTATGGCAGGTATGATATCCGTAAATTCACTGTAGCACATATGCGTGTGTATCTGTGTCTCAGCCTTCACACCGCTGTGTGTCAGACGGAATGCAGGTATCGCAAAATCAAGGTACTCCGTATACCAATCAGATTTTCTGAGTGGAAGCTTTTCTCTGAGTGCAGCCTCATCTATCTGTATCATCTTTATTCCATGCGCCTCCAGATCCAGCACCTCATCTCTGATCGCAAGCGCTATCTGTGATATAGATTCCTTGATTGATATATCCTCCCTTGGGAATGACCAGTTGAGTATCGTCACCGGACCGGTCAACATTCCCTTCATGATCTTGTCTGTGAGCGACTGCGCATATACAGACCAATCAACCGTGATCGGCTTTTTGCGGTATACGTCACCCCATATCACAGGCGGCTTTACGCATCTCGTTCCATATGACTGTACCCATGCTTTCTCAGTGAACAGGAATCCGCCAAGTGCCTCACCGAAATATTCAACCATGTCATTTCGTTCATACTCGCCATGCACTAGCACATCCAGTCCGATGTCCTCCTGCCACTTTACACATTCCTTTATCTTTCCCTTTACAAAGTCCACATATTCCTGCTCAGATATCTCTCCCTTTCTGAGCTGTGCTCTCTGTGACTTCACATCCTTAGTCTGTGGGAATGAACCTATAGTGGTTGTCGGAAGCTCAGGAAGCCCAAATTCCTTCTTCTGAAGTGCCTGCCTCTCGCTTCTCTTCGGAAGTCTTGCATAATCTGCCTCAGTCACTGCCGCAAGCCTCTGTCTCACCTCGTCGCTGTTGCAGTCTCTTGTTCCCGCAAATAACTCCTGATTCTTGTGGTATGCCTCAAGCTCTGTATAGTTATAACTCTCGGCAAGTGCCGCAAGCTCCGAGAGTTCAATAAGTTTCTCCTCTGCAAATGCAAAGAACCTCAGATAGTCCTGTGACAGCTTCGTCTCTTGCTTAAGTGTGTATGGCACATGGAGCAGTGAGCATGATGTAGACAGAACCACATCTATCTTCTTATCGCGGAGCTGCCCTACTATCTTGAGGGTCTTGTCGTAGTGATTTCTCCAGATATTTTTGCCATTTACCAGGCCGGCAAAAAGTACCTTATCCCCAGGGAAGCCGTATCTGTCTATAAGCTGACCGGTCTGTTTGCCCTCTATAAAATCAAGGCCTATTCCGGCAAATGGCATATTTATGATATCTTCATACACATCCCTCACATCACCGAAGTATGTCTGGAGAAGTATCTTACAGTCTGCACGATCTGCAAATACCCTGTCATACACCCTGTGGAAAAGTGCCTTATCATCGTCATCCATATCTCTCACCAATGATGGTTCATCAAATTGCAGCCACTCCACATTCTCTTCATCGCACTCGGCGATGAGCTGTCTGTAAGCCTCTGCCACATCATCAGCAAAGTCTTCTGCATTCTTTGATCCCACATATCTGCAGAGCTTAAGCATTGTGTATGGTCCTATAACCACAGGCTTTGTCTTGATCCCCAGCTCCTTGGCCTCCTCGTATTCACCTGTAAGTTTCTCGCAGTCAAGGCTTATCACTATGTCATCCTCTATCTCCGGAACTATGTAATGATAGTTTGTGTTAAACCACTTCTTCATCGCAAGAGCCTTCACATCCCCGGATTCTCCCTGATACCCCCTTGCCATGGCAAAGTACGTGTCAAGCTTTGAGACATTTAGCTCTCTATATCTCTTTGGCACAATTCCGAGAAGAACTGCTGTATCAAGCACTATATCGTAAAATGAAAAGTCGTTGCACGGAATAAAGCCTATCCCTGCTGCCACCTGTGTCATCCAGTGTCTGTGTCTGAGATCCGCTGCAATTCCTGTAAGCTCCTGCGCCGTTATCTCATGTCTGAAATATTTTTCAGATGCAAATTTTAACTCTCTTAATGTTCCCACCCTTGGAAATCCTATAACCGATGTCTTCATCATATCCTCCTGCTCACTCACTGGCATATCTCATAGACCAGTGTTATTTTCTTGTTTGTTGTTGACATTATATGAAGCTCTGGTTCACTTGTATAATACATAAAAATATAGCGCGGATATAGTTTTTTGCTATACCCACGCTATTTCTATGTCTTTTATTCTATGTCAGCTATGTGGCTTTAACCCTTCTCATATGTTCCGCCGCCTTCTCCCTCACATCTCCGCAGGCAGGCTCTCCGTCATCCCTCATCTCGTTGAAGCGGCCCCTGTGCTGAAGTTTTCTCTGAGGAATTTTTACTGAATCTTCCGGCTCGTCACTGCCAGCCGTGAGATAATTTGCCAACGCACCGAGATAGGTGTTTCCAAGTCTGCTGAGGATCGCCTTCCTGTGGACGATATACCCTATCCTCATATCGCTCTCATCCGCAAGTGGCACCGATATAATATCCTTGCCGTTCAGCTTTTCATCTATGACACCGCTGCACACAGTATATCCATTCAGACCTATCAGCAGATTGAACAGTGTCGCCCTATCCCTGACTCTTATATTCTTCTTTCGCTCCGTCGTAGAGAATATTTCCTCCGAGAAGTAAAAAGAGTTGTGCTCTCCCTGCTCAAATGACAGATATGGATACGCCTCCAGCTCTTCATTTATTATGATATCGTTCTTCGCCAGTGGATGCTTTCTGCTTATGAACACGTGAGGCTTTGCCACAAACAGCTCATGAAATTCCAGGTCATTTGCCCGGAGGATCTTGTTCAGCACCTTCTCATTAAAGTCATTCATGAACAATATTCCGATCTCGCTTCTCATCCTGGCGACATCATCTATGATCTCATAGGTCTGTGTCTCCCTTATGCTGAAATCATATTCGTCCTGTCCATACCTCTTTATCAGGTCAACAAATGCATTTACCGCAAATGAATAATGCTGGGTGGACACGCAGAAGCTCTTCTTGCCGCCATCGTCCCCCTTGTATTTGTCCTCAAGGACCTTCGCCTGCTCAAGCACCTGTCTCGCATAGCCGAGGAAGACCTCGCCCTCTATGGACGGACTTATTCCCTTATTTGACCTGTTGAATATATTTATCCCCATCTCTTTTTCCAGCTCATGGATGGCATTTGTCAGGCTTGGCTGGGATATATACAGCCGGTTCGCTGCCTCGGTGATCGTGCCCGTATCCGCAACCATCACCACATATCTAAGCTGCTGAAGTGTCATATTCTCACCTGCTTTCTACTATTATTTTCTTGAACTGCTTTGCTGCCTCATTCAACGGGTGCAGGCAGTCATACACAAGACATACATTCCTGTCTGGAAGCTTTTCCTCAAGTGAAAGCTTTACAACCTCTTTGTTCTTTACTGCCTCCCTCGCCATCAGTTCCGGTATAAATGCAAGTCCAAGCTCACACTTCACAAGTGGCAGTATCTGATCCGTGGTGGCCGCCTCCGTGTCCGGCGCAAGCTCCACGCCATGCTCCCTGAATATTCTGTCGTAGAATCTGAATGTCATAGTCTCCCTGCCTAGACAGATCATAGGATAGTTCCTCATCTCCGCAATGGACAGTTTTTGCTTTTTAAGTGAAGAAAATGTCGTTCCGCCGATAAGTATCTCACGATATGACTGCAGCACGATCTTCTTGAGAGGAGCCTCCACATCAGCCGGAGTTGTAACTACTGCAAAGTCTATACTTCCATTCTTCACTTCCTCCACAGCCTGAGGTGTAGAATGGTTGTATATCTTGAGATTTATACCCGGATACGCCATGTGAAATGCCCGCAGTCTGTCCAGCAGATATATATTTAACGCCGTCTCACTGACACCTATCGTTATACTTCCGTGAGTGAGATTCTCACCATCTGCCAGCTCATCCTCCGCCGTCAGAAGCTGTGACATTGCAGCCTCCACATATGAATAGAGCTGTTCCCCGTCTCTTGTGAGCTGTACACCCCTGTTTGTCCTGACAAATAGTATCCTTCCAAGCTGCTGCTCCAGGCAGTTCATCGCCCTAGTCACATTTGGCTGACTGTTTCCAAGAACCTTTGCGGCTTTGGTAAAGTTATGATATCTCGCAACATAATAAAATATCTTATAATACTCGAAATTAACGTTCATAATCTATTGTTAGCCACAGACTATATTACATGTCTGCTATACTCCCTTTCTTAAAATTATTTTCCATGCAGCAGCCCCAGCATATCATTTTGTTATTACTGGCATATCAATTATGATTTTCACTTATTGCTACTCCAATAGTATAATCTAACCAGATTTAAATGACAAGACAGCATTTATCATATGAAAGGATGCGCATATCTATGGAAGAAAAGACCATTTTCCCAAGGGAAGAAAAATCAGAAATATTATTTGAAAAGATCCTCAGGGATCCCTGGGCATGTGAAAAGCTCATGGACACATTCTGTAATTATCTGTTCTGCAATGATGACTTCGACTGCAATCTTTCACCGGAAGAATTTACAAAATCACTGCTCTCAGCTTATCTGGACAGAGATATGTCGGCATTCCTCATGTCCATCTGCAACAATACAATGTTCGATCTGCTAAGAAATTCCTACCTCATCCCATATCGCTTCAACGCCGATGGCAAGACCAATCCTGTCATCATGACCGGTGAGCACGGCGAACTTCTGCCTGAATTCAGAAACTCTGTAAGAGAAAAGGATTATCAGCACTTTCACGATATATACACACATATGACACACAACGAGAATATGTATCTTGCAAAGGCGTACAGATACAGCCATGAATACACTTCTGACAATATGGAAGTCGGACAGAAGATCCTTGAGGAGTGCATCGGAGTCCTGCTCATCAGAGAGCTGCCGGACACGGTAAAGCTCAAGGAAACCGAAGCTGAGGCATACTGTGCTGTGTGGGATATCATGGTTGAACTGGAGAAGAATCTTCCCATGGCATTTGTATTCTACGGTCAGGATACTTTGGACAAACAAGGCATGCGATATGACGAGCTTGGAATATTCCTGCCGGATTCACTGCTCATGAAGAATCTGGAAAGACACGTTGCGAAAGCCGAGGCGATCATATATGCGGAAAAGTAAGAATGCAAAAAACGTAAATGCGGAATCATACATAGACATTATGGAAAAAAATCACATGGAGATTCCATGGCATGACTACGCCAGTGCCGACAGCAATGTACTCATATGCAAGGCAGGTCTGATTGAAAAGGCTTCTGTCATAGGCAGAGTCGGTCTTATCATGCTCTCATGCGGAACAGGTGCATGGCGTGTCCGTACTTCCATGAACAGGCTTTCCAAAGAACTGGGTGTCACATGTACCGTCGATGTCGGACTCATGTCCATAGAATTCAACTGTTTTGACGGTCACGACTGTGTATCACAGTCCCTGTGCATCGCCAATACAGGCGTGAACACCTCAAAACTCTACAGAATGGAGCAGTTTGTTGACAATTTTCCAAATGAAGAGGCGCATCTGACCGGTGAGGAAATCCATCAGAGACTTGATGAGATAGAAAAAATACATACCTTGTACTCTCCTCTCCGTCTCGGACTTGCCTCTGCCCTCGCTTGCTGTGCCTTCACATTTCTTCTAGGCGGCGGGCCTGTAGAAATGATGCTGGCATTTGTCGCAGCTGGAATCGGAAACCTCATAAGGACAAAGCTTATCAAACACCATTTTACTTTATATATGAACATAGCTGTATCCGTGTCAGCCGCTTGTCTTGTGTACGCACTGCTGCTAAAGGCCGCCGAGCTGGCATTTCATATACCTGCCTTCCACGAAGCCGGATATATCTGCTCAATGCTGTTCATCATACCGGGATTTCCATTCATCACCAGCGGTATAGACCTTGCAAAGCTGGATCTGAGATCCGGACTTGAGAGACTTACATACTCGATCATCATTGTGCTTGTGGCAACGATGTTCGCATGGATCATGGCGCTTCTGCTGAAGCTTCACCCACAGGATTTTGTAGCACTCGACATAACACCAGGACTTCATCTGGTATTCAGATTGATTGCCAGCTTCTGTGGTGTGTTCGGATTCTCCATCATGTTCAACAGCTCCATACACATGGCCGCCACAGCCGCTGCCATCGGTGCCATAGCCAACACTCTCCGTCTTGAACTGGTAGATCTTGCCGGCATCCCTGCAGCTGCCGCCGCATTTGCCGGAGCCCTCACGGCCGGACTGCTCGCTTCATTCATCAAAAGCACCAACGGTTATCCGCGAATCTCACTGACAGTCCCATCCATAGTCATCATGGTTCCAGGGCTTTATCTTTATCGTGCAATATACAACTTTGGAATCATGTCACTTTCCGATGCCGTGTCCTGGTTTGCGGCTGCCATCATGATCATCATAGCCCTGCCACTTGGACTGATATTTGCAAGGATCCTGACGGACAAAACCTTCAGGTACTGCACCTGATCCCCAAATGGGGACAGGCACCTCCGTCCCCCAGATGGGATCAGCGCCTGAATGTCAAATCTACAACCAAGGAGTATATGAACCATGAAGTTTTATCCACATAGACAAATGTCAGAATCTTTCATCACCGCGGCCTTCCTGTCAGTATCAGGAGGTCTGCAGGATGCATATACCTATATATTCAGAGGAAAGGTATTTGCAAATGCACAGACAGGCAACATAGTTCTTCTCGGTCAGAATCTTGTAGACCGAAACTGGAGAATGTGTGTACACTATGCCGTTCCTCTATTATTTTTTGCGCTTGGAATTGCTGCTGCCGAGTGTATAAAACAGAAATTTCAGAATATGCAGCAGTTTCACTGGAGACAGATCGTTGTATTGTGTGAGATTTTTCTGCTTCTTATCGTGGGATTTCTTCCCATAAAACTCAATCTTCTCGCAAATGCCATGGTTTCATTTTCATGTGCCATGCAGGTTCAGGCATTCAGGAAGGTCAATGGCTACGCATTTGCCAGCACCATGTGCATTGGAAATATCCGAAGCGGCACAGATGCCCTGTGTGCATACTTCAGAACAAAGGACAGGAACACACTGTTCAAATCCCTATGCTACTGGGCGATCATCCTGCTGTTCGGAATCGGCGCAGCTATAGGCGGTCACTTCATCCGTATATTTGATATGAGGACCATCTGGTTCTCCTGCTGTCTGCTGTTCGTGAGCTTTCTGTTCATGTTCATCAAGGAAGAGAGAGAGTAAAAATGAGCTTACGCGAGTCCTCAAGGAGCAGACGCATGAAAAGGCGCTTCGCGCGGCGTCTGCGTGATATATCGTCAAGCTTTGCTTGATGACCTACGCGCACATCAGTGCGCTTCCAGACATCATAAGGGATCTCCTCTATCGACAACAATCTGGAATCCGAACGCCTCTGCGCGCCTGTCAAGGCAGCCGCGGCACTGAGCTGATTCCTCCCCCGTGCATATCTTGTTGTCGTAGAGCTCGTATTTCTTTCGGACAGACACAGGAGACAGATTCGGCATGACCACATTCGCACCGTGCATAAACCCACGCTCCCTGCCATCCGCCGCTATCGTTCCGAGAGATGTGGTGGATGGTATGAGTGCCTTCGGGAACATCAGTCTCAGCAGGCTTATCATCACCAACGTCTGCCTGACCGTTCCCTGCTCCATCTTCGCAAATGGCGTCTCCTTGTGAGGAACATACGGCCCGATTCCTATCATCTGTGGTTGCAGCTTCGCAAGGAAATGCAGATCCTCGGCCAGATTCACCGGCGTCTGATACGGCGATCCCACCATGAATCCGCTTCCCACCTGATACCCAAGACTTTTAAGATTATACAGACATCTGACTCTGTTGTCATAGCTCATCGAATCCGGGTGTAATCTTTCATAATGCACCCTATCCGCGGTCTCATGTCTCAGAAGATATCTGTCCGCCCCGGCCATCCGCCACAGCCTGTAAGTCTCATATGGATGCTCGCCAAATGACAGCGTGACAGCACAGTCCGGATATCTCTCCTTGATGCACCTCACTATGTCAGCTATAGCCTCATCCGAAAAGCCTCCGTCCTCGCCTCCCTGAAGCACAAATGTGCGAAATCCCAGCACATATCCCTCATCGGCACAAGCCAGAATCTGATCCATTGTCAGACGATATCTGTCCACATGGCTGTTGCTCTTCCTGATACCGCAGTAGTAGCAATCATTCTTGCAAATGTTCGTAAACTCGATAAGTCCTCTTATATATATCCTGTTGCCAAAACTCTGATGAGCCAGATCGTAAGCCTTCCTTCTGAGATACTCAAAGTCAGAGAGATCATCCTGAGAGCTCTGAGGGTTCTCTGAATCCGACAAAATTCTTATAGCTTCACCCAGCTCATTGACTCCCGGCAGTTCACCTCTGCCCTGTCCATATTCAAATGTCTTATCTATGATATCTCTAACTTTTTCCATATAAACTCTATACCCTGTTTTTACATTTATAACTCTGTATGATCAAGTGACTTCCGATACAAGGTAAACAAAGTTACATCCAGATACTCCATTCCATCCCTTTCTACTCCGTCATACACAGCAGACTCCTAATGCGCGCAAGTCTGGCATCAAACTGATCATAGAAATCCTTCTCCGCATCATACATTCCCACATACATAACCTGCAGCACCAGCATGGTCTGATTTCTCGCTGTCTCATCCTCGCCAGCGCGCATATACTCGATCAAGTTTCTCTGCATGTCCTTCTGGAACTTGTGCCAGTCATTTATATATTTCGTGTACCGCGGCAAGTCCTCTGTATCTATCCATTTCGACACCTTGACCTTAGTCCTGCCCGCGCGCTCACACTCATGTATCTGCAGGATGTATCTGAATCCGTCATCGGTGTAATATCTGCCAAGTGGAAAGAGTCTGCAAAAGCCAGGTCTCGCGCTATGGATGCTGCATCTGCCCTCATCGTTTAAGAATGGGCACTTATCCGCCGTCATCCTTATATTTGGAAGCACCAGACCATCCACCACATTGACCTCAAGCTCCTTTTCAAGCAGCTGTGTAAAGTTCTTTCCGGTCTCCTTACAAAGTCTCATCACGTCCAGTGGATCAAGGATGATGGAACTCCCCATCCCTGTGCAGCAGGCATGGCACCCCTTACACTCATCGCAGTACGCCTTCACCATATCATTTGCATCGTATAATCTTCCATCTGAGATATCTTCCAGTTTCTCATTTCTTATCATAGCAGTAATCCTCAATCATTTTATTATTTGTCTACAGAACACCATACTTGATCCGCACCCTGTCAAGCTTCTCAAGAAATGGTCTTGCCAGTAGCCACAGGAATATCACCGTTGCAGTTCCATGCACCACGTCAAATGGGAATCCCGTCACATATGACGCTATGATCATGCTCCTGTTCACAGCCGGCTGCCAGATTATCACCGACGCCGGATTCATTATTCCGCCATATATCAGGATACAGATAAGTGCACCGAATATGCACAGTCCAAGCTTTGTCGTGTTCTTTGTCCGCACTCCGCTTTTGGAGAAGAAGAGTCCCGCCATGAACCCCACCAGTCCCATGGCAAACATCTGCCACGGAGTCCACGGGCCCTGCCCCATCAGAAAATTAGACACGAACATGGACATTGCGCCGACCACAAATCCTCCTTCGCAGCCAAATGCCACTCCGGATATGATCACTATGGCCATGGTCGGGCTGAAGTTCGGGAGCATGAAGAATGCCGCCCTGCCCGTGACGGCCAGAGCACACATAACCGCCAATATGACTATATCCCTTACCTTGGGCTTTCTTCCCTCAAATGATACGAAGAACGGGATCATTACCTCTATTATAATCAGCAGAGATATAAAATAATATTTTTTGTCTCCAAGTCTCTCGCATCCAAACCATATCGTAAGTGGAATCACAACGAGCATAGCCACTATACTTAATATCGTTCTCCTGACGGATCTGTGACCGGCAGCTTCCATGACGATATCCTCGTTCTTCTTTTTGGTGACAGGTCTTATAGCAAGGAGCAGCCCCGCTATGGCACATATCATCACTCCATACATAGCCAGATATTTCCATCCCTTTGACGTGATGGTCATCCCTCTCTGCACAAGATCTGCCAGATTGGACTGGGCCATGGTCTGCCAGAAGCAGAATATGATGATCACCGACGTGACAGATATCGTGAGTATCTGCCACCATTTCAGGGGATCAGCTTCGCGCTCCTTCGTCAGCACAATATCTCTGGTTATTTCAGCGTCAGGAATCCTGTTATCATCATCCACATCTGCATCTTCACATCTGGGCTCACGTGAGTCACCACCAGAGCTGCCTTCCCCTCCGGCTTCGCTGTCAGAAACGCCATATGCCCTCAATATGTCGGTCACAGTAACAGCACCATGAAGTATTCCCTGGGAGATCCTTGCCGCCGCAGTGGTGAAGAAATTGTTGCCCGCCAGATATTCCTGTACGCCGTTCACTGTGGCAAGCTCGCCATCGAACAGCAGCGCTATGCGGTCTCCCGCCACAGCGCAGAATTCCACATCATGGCTCACCACCACTATGGTCTTGCCATGTCGCTGCAGATCTCTGAGCATACTCTTGAGTTCTGCCTTAAACCCATTATCAAGCCCCTTTGTCGGCTCATCCATGAGCAGAATATCAGGATCATACAGAAGTACCTTTGCAAGTGCCAGCCTCTGCTTCTCTCCTCCTGACAAATCGTAAGGATGTCTGTCCATCAAATGCTCCAACTTACAGAACCTCACTGTGTCCACCAACTTTTTTCTGTCACTTGCGTCCACCAGTTCTTCCCGTACAGAACGTCTTGTGAAAAGAAGCTCCGGGTTCTGTGGGAGCATGCCCACACTTTTACCCTGTTTTATCTTTATTCTTCCACGGTACGGCTTATTTACCCCCGCTATCAGGGAGAGCAACGTCGACTTGCCGCATCCGTTGCTTCCATTTATCATAAGTATCTCATTATCGTATATGTCAAGATCCAGACCGCGAAGTACTTCCTGCGAACCCTTGTCGTATCTGAAGTGAACCTCATCTATCCTGACTGCCCAGGACTTGTCCTGACGATTCGCAATTTTTCTTGTAGTTTCTACAGCACCATGGTCAGTTTTCTGACCATCTGCCTCCCTGGCATCCCCTTCATCCACCAGCACATACCCAGGCGCAACCTCATGCCCCGATTCCCTGTACTTACTGTCAAACTGTGACAACCAGTTTCGCCCCTCCGCTACGGTCACCGGAGATTCATCCGAGCCATCAAGCCCCAGATACACCTGGACAGCCGCCGGCATGGAGAGATACAATCCATTTCTGTTTATACCTTTTTCCTTTAACCTCTGTCCTTCATTTTTCAGGGTGGCAGCTACCTCCTTGACAGTTCCCTGACACAGCACTGTGCCTTCATCCATGACCACCGCTCTGCTGCACACCGGAAGCACCTCCTCCAGCCTATGCTCAGTCATGATGATGGTCGTGCCAAGCTCCCTGTTGATTCTCACAAGACATGCTATGAATTCATTCGCAGCTATCGGATCGAGCTGGCTGGTTGGTTCATCCAGTATCAGCACCTCCGGAGACAGAGCCATGACCGACGCAAGATTCACCATCTGCTTCTGTCCGCCAGACAGCTCTGCGACACGCCTGTGGAATATCCCGGATAACCCGAAGAATGAACACATCTCCGCAACGCGTCGTCTGATATATCCATTATCGTATCCCAGACTCTCCAATCCAAATGCCAGCTCATGCCACACTTTATCAGTGACAAGCTGTGCATCGACATCCTGCTGTACAAATCCGATCTGCCTTGCTGATGTCCGGTCATCCATCTCCTCCAGGCTTCTTCCTTTGAACTCTATCTTCCCGGACGATCTTCCGTGAGGAGCGATACTTGTCTTCAACTGCCTAAGAAGTGTGGTCTTTCCACATCCGGAACTTCCCAATATGACCACGAATTCCCCCTGTCCCACTGATAGTGTCACATTTTTCAATGTATCAGGCAAGTATCTCTCGCCCGAATCATCATTGCTATCGGGATATGCAAATGTCAGTTCTTTTATATCTAATATATTCACCGCTTCTCCTTTGTCACATTTTGCGAATCTTAACATTTTCTTTTGCCTGCATATATATTGGAACACATATAAGACATACATACACTACATACATACTTACAGTGAATGTACCACTTACACTTCCTCTTATGGACGGATAATACCAGAACGCAAATCCTCCGCACACACTGCCGGCCAGCACATACAATCCACACACAAGTATAAATGCAAGCGCTTTAGTATCACTTTTTCTAAATCTATACAGTGAATATGCAGATCTTCCGGAAAGTCCATATCCCCTTGATCTCATACTGTCTGCAGTGACAAGCGCCCGTTCAAGAGCCCAGGTTACAACGGCAGAAAACACATGGCAGCCCGTTCTAATTCTCACAAAATACGAACCTTTTGGTTTGTATCCAGATGCCCTCTGAGCTCTGTACACCTTTCCAAACTGTCCTGCTATGTCCGGAATAAACCTCAGTGTCATGGAAAGTATCAGAGACAACACTGGCGCCGCCTTGCCGAACAGATACACCATCTTGTCCGATGATATAACGCAGTTAAAGCACGAAAACCAGCATATCACTGTCACCAGCATAAACGCAGCCATGATTCCATACATTATAGACTCCAATGTCAACGGATTTCCAGACGGAAAATATGTGAGTATCGTCACTCCCTGATGGCTGAACGCCGGGTTGATGAGCGCCGTCAGCAATATAAGTGGGATCATATATTTTATATTAGTCCTGAAGCCATCATATCCCCTAAGCAATACCGAATACACAAATACCCCTATAAAAGACATGCCCAGGCAAACCGGATGGGTAAATGCCAGGGCATATCCTATAGTGAAGATAAAGTATACCAGATTGACTATAGGGTGATATGTGGAAAATGAATCCTGTCTTTTCACAATTATATTTTTATCTCCTATCAATCACTATGTCCAGTACCCATGTCTCAGCGAATCTGTCAATGCATCTCGGATCCAACATCTGCTCCCAGGTCACATGTATAGAGCCATTTTATCACATCTCCCTGCTTGAGTTCATAGCTTGAACAGCCATAATTTGGGAACCAGCCATTTACCGAGTACATCCAGCCTGAGCCATCACCACAGTCAAATTCATACAGATTGTGAATTCCTTCTATATAATAACTTCCATACATAGGCGTCCATGAATATTCAAGCTGTATACCATAATCCCTGCACACCGACTTAAGCACTTCGAATACTGTGTCCCCCTCCTCAAATGTGGCAGTCACAGTTCCCAGAATGACACCATCATCAGGTACATAGTCCTTTTTCTCCGGTCTTAGCAGTTCCAGATTGTCAAATATTGTGGAACATCCTATTGATATAGTGCAACTGTAGGTTTTCTTCGGCGCCTCAGTTGTATTCTCTGTGGTTGCCTTTGTCGTGGCAGAAGAATCAGTAGTTGTCTTATCCGGTTTCCGCTTTTCCGTAGTCGCCGTGGTCCCCGGCTTATTCTCCGTTGTTTTTTGAGACTCCGTGGTGGTATTCTTCTTTGTAGTAGCCTCCGTCTTCTTCTCCGTGGTTGTCTCAGTATTTCGCTCCGTCACATTCTCCGATGTGCTCTCAGCGGAAGTCTGATATTCTGTTTCCGATGTATCAGAATCCGAATGAGTTCCTGAGGAGGTATCGGTTACAGAACTGTCTGATTTCTTTTTCCTGTCATTCCCTGCATCAGTATTTTCCTCTGTCGCACTCTTCGTTGTCTCCGTCAGTTCCGCACCGCCTACAGCTTCAGTTGTGACTCCCTCTTCGGTCTTTTCCAGCTTGAAACCTCTGGCTCCCGGCGCATTTCCCCCGTACCAGAAAGCCCACACCAGGATCAGCAGAACAATCACAGCTCCACCTATGTGTTTCTTATATTTCTTTACAAATTCTTTGATCTTATCCATATGCCTACTTCTTTCGGATCACAACGTTTACAGTCTTGCTCCATGCTCCGTAATAATAAGTCTTTCCAACCTTCTTGAATCCCTGAACTCTGACATAATACCGCTTTCCCGCCTTGAGTCCGCTCAACGTCACATTTGTCTTCTTGTTTACCGATGCCCTGTACACCTTGACATTCTTTTTAAATGTCTTATCCGTGGAATACATCACCCTGTAACCCGAAGCACTCGCATTTTTTTTATAAGTCACAGTGCACTTTTTCTTCACCGTTGACTTTATCTTTGTTATCTTTTCCTGATTGACCCTGTATATTGTCTGGGTCGTATACGCAGCCTCCCCGCCACTTCCAACAGGCTTAACTGCATAGATATATTTCTTGCCATTTGCGACCTTCCGGTCAGTGTAGCTCAGAGATTTTGTGGTGGCCACAGTCGTCCAATTCTTTGCATTTCCAACCTTTCTGAGCACCACATATCTGTCAGCCCGTGCCGCTTTCTTCCACTTTACTGTTATGCCTGCTGCTCCATTACCCGCCGACACACTCGTCTTAGCCGGCGCAGCCATCTTTATGACAAATGTCTTGCTGGCTGAGCCCTTGAATATTCCCTTGCCGGTCACCACTACCTTTGCCGAATTGCCAATATTGACATTATTCTGATATGAAATAGTGTAATCCACGCCATCCTTAAGCACTCTGTCACCAATCTTCACCGTCACGCCCGGCTTCTTGGCCTTGCCGTCGTACACAAATGAGCTGGTGCTGAGTTTCACACTTATAAATAATGGCTTTTTCGCATCCGACATATCATACAGAGTGTTCCTACCTTTTTTGAATCTGTCATAGGCAGTCAGCGCATATCCAGCCTGCTGCGATGCCATTCCATTTACAACCAGTTCTCCATTCTGATTTGCCGCATGCGCAAATCCACCGGCACTTGCAACATAGAATTCCATCAAAGCATCCAGCACAGAATGTCCATTTTTGACAAATGCCTCATCTGTTCCGGCATCCCTGCCTATATCAAGCAATCCACATATCACCTGCGCACAGCTCTCAGAATTCACAGTTCCCCATGAAGCAAATCCACCATCAGCCTTCTGCAGCCCCGACATTACATCAAGCGCCCTGTCAACCGCCGTCTTAACCTCTGTGTTAGACTTGTAATACGGCGCAAGTGCCTGAATTGTCATACCTGTCATATCCGGGTCAGCATTACTACCAGAAAATGCCCAACCACCGCTAGAAAGCTCCCGTCCAAGGATATATTCAACAAGCCCTTCCCTTGTCGTCTGAACACCGTCACTTCCATCTGGAAGCTTCGGAATATCATAACCTACCGTGTCAAATGCAATCAACGCAAACACCGGGCCATTGATTCCCTGTGTTGTTACATAATTCATATCGGCCAATGGCTCAAGCAGATTGTATCCACCAACATCTGTGGCATCAGCGCCAATCGCAGTTAAGGCCAGTATTACCCTGGAATTATCCGTACCCTTATACTGCTTTTTATCGAGCTTCAGAGAACCTGTCTCCTCAACACATGACTGAACATATTTCGCAATATTGTCATAGTATTTTCCATACCATGCCTCATCCTCATAACCGCATCTGGCAAGAGTCATCACATTCCACTCAGCCTCATACTGTGGATCATCCGCAGTCTTCCGCAGATATACAAGAGTATTGCCAAGGGCCTGTGTGTAATCAACTGCAGCCACATCTGCAGTTTCCTCTGTCGCAGTTCCTGTCACCGGATCCGTCTCGTCATTCGTCGCTGTAGATACTGCTGGATTCGTCATATCGTCTGGCACTGTGTATATCGTAGAATCTGTTACACCATCCGACTCTGCATATATCGTAGAATCCGTTACATCAGCCGCCGCATACACGTTCACAGCATTTCCTGTTGTTCCCGTGAACATAACCATTGCCATCGTGCACATCGCCATACACACAGCAAAAATTCTTCTCTTCATAATCGTGTCTCCTTTCACATTATTCCGAATGGATATATAGCAAGCGATCTGACTTGCCAGAGTCTATGCTCTGCATACAGTAATGGCTGTTGCGACGGATTCTCACCGCACTTCTCTTCTTACTGAGCACACCTCGTTTACAACATCCTCCCAGGCACCATAAGCTTCCTTATACGCCCAGTCCGCAATGTGTGTGGTATGTCTCATTCGCCGGAATTCTCCGGGACTATACACCCAACATATTATATTGTCACAATTACCCCAATCTTATCAACGCTCATGTTCTATGTCAACCTGAAGCAATCAAGTCAAATAGCACAAAATTTTATCTTTTTTGCAAAAAAGCACCTAAAATAACACCAATTCCCAGAAAAGGGGGTACTGTGATATCTGCAATCGGCAGCGCGGACTACCAAGCTTCGATGCTTCCTGCCGAGGTGTAAGCTGCAACGCCCTTATCGCTGCTGGAACCGCATATAACGCAAATGTCCTTCCTCACACAACGTAAGACCCGCTTGGTAATATATATATCCGACAATCGGTAGCGCAGACGTCTGTGCTTCGATGGTGCTTGCTGGTGCGCAGATCCGCCGACGCCCTTTTGGCGGTCGGAGCACCATGCAGATAGCACCCAATCGAAGTGCAGTAAGTCAAGCGTGATTGCGGATGTATATATTACCAAGCGGGTCGTCTGTCACAAAAGCTTCTTAAAATCCTCCAGGCAAACCGGTCTGGAGAAATGATATCCCTGATAGTAAGTGGAACCATACCTATGAAGGTAATCGAACAGTGCCTTGTCCTCGACACCTTCAATGCAGCTCTTGTATCCGAGTTGATGTGCACAGGACACAACCGCCTGTACAAGGACCTGATTAGGCTTGCTCTCCTGTATTCCCCTGACAAATGACATATCGACCTTAAGCTCATCTATCGGTAATTCCGTGAGCAGATTTAGGGTAGCATTTCCCGTTCCAAAATCATCGATAGCGATCTTTATTCCAAGTTTCCTGAAATATTCCAGCTCATTTTTCAGAAATGCTATATCCATATTCTTACATCTCTCTGTGAGCTCTATGCACAAATACTCAGGAGGGAACTTCGTCTTTTTTAATATATCCACAACAGCCTGCCTAAATCCATGATTCTCAAGCTGAGTCGCTGATATATTGACATTCACCACAAAATCAGGTCTGATCTTGCGGATCTCCATACCATCCGTGAGTGCCTGCTCTATTATCCAGTTGCCAAGTTCAAAGAAACACGGCTCCATCTCAAGCCACGGTATAAATATTCCCGGTGGAACCACTCCAAATTCCTTGTGTTTCCATCTGAGAAGAGCCTCCATACCTATTATGTGTCCCGTCTCGGAATTTGCTATAGGCTGATAGCACATGAAAAAGCCTTCCATGTTGTTTGCCACACATTTGTGTATTGTGCTGTACAGCTGCAGTCTCATTCTATCATTGTCCTTGATCTCCTCATTGAAGAATACAAGTTCACCATGATGATCCTCCTTGGATCTCTCCAGGGCATATTCCACACTGCTCTTTATCACGTCCTCATCGGCTCCTACATGGTCATATATCAGACCACCTCCGTACAATTTAAGCGGGATCGATGTGCCGCTCAGACCCACATTGTCAAGTGCAAGATTCTGTACATGTCTGTATACCTCTTTGAGTTCCTGTTTGGTATACACGTTTGAACAAATCGCAAATTTTGCACCGTCAAGTCTGAACACGAGTCCCTTTCCACCGACGACATTTTTGAGCTTTGTGGCAAAATCCTTAAGAACAGCATTGCCATATGCATATCCATACATCATATTGATACTGTTGAACATGGATATTCCTATTGCCAGAATGCTCATCGTCTGCTTGTTTCTCAAATGTATTGATATATACTTGGTATACTCATGCTGATTGTGCAGGTTAGTCACCGGATCAACCCCATCTATGACACCGTGGTTTATGACAGTGCCCACAAAGAACTCCGGATCACCATTTTCTTTCTTGGTGATGAAACCTCTGCAGGTGCAGACCACATATTCACCATTTTTGTTTCTCATTCTATATTCTACATCATGATACTTTTTGCGCCCCGCAAATACCTCTGTAATATCCTGTTCAAATATTGCTCTGTCATCTGGATGTATAAGCTTCTCCCACACTTTCTGTGTATCATATATGTATTGCCCCGGAAGCCCAAAGTAATCCACCGCACTTGCAGACCATTTTGTAACATTCGTATCGAGATCATCCATAAATATATAATTTCTGAGTGTTGTAGCTGCAAGGGCATCAAATATCCTGTCTGTCTTTCCAAGATTCCTGTAATGCGGGACTCCATCCTTTGTAGTTCCTACAGCTATATTCGCCTCATTCTCCACGCTCTCGCGCCTCTTGACCTCAGGATGCTTCGAATAGAATCTCTTCTTATCCTCATACATCAGTCTTTCGGCTTCGTTCATTATCTTGTCTATGGAATCAGCCTCAGCCTTCCAGACTGCGCCGAACGCAACCGGAGCCTCCTCCTGCTCATCAATTACCTCTTTATATCTGGCGATCATTGAGTTAAACGACTGCTCAGCAATATCCATAATGATGACAACAAATTCATCGCCACTTATCCTGTAACATGCATTTTCGCCAAAATGCTGTGCCAACATCTGCGATACCCTCTGAAGATATAGATCTCCTTCTTTATGTCCATAATGATCATTCACATACTTCAATTTGTTCACATCGTTGAATACGAATCCGACCGACCGCTTATCATTTCGGTCTGCATACGCGTCGCACAGAATGTTAAATGCATTTCTATTGCCGAGACGAGTGAGTGTATCCTTGTAACTGTAAAATTCCAACAGCTCCTGTTTCTCTATGCTCTCAGAATACTCCTCATGTATATCCCTCGTATAAAGATAGAATACCTTATTGTCATCTCTATAGTCAGCAGTAGGTATGACCTCTGTCATCACCCATCTGTACACCATATCCATTTTACGCTTATATCTAATGGTAAATCTGTCATGTCCATTTGCAAAATATTTTATGAGGAACTCAGGAGACAGGCACTTTCTTACCCTGTCCACATCGTCAGGGAATATCTCACCACCCATAGTCATGTCTTTCATGTAATCTCCAAGGCAGTCATGCTTAACCTCATCTCTGCTTCTTATATATCCGCCTCTCAATGTCTCGCAAATATTGTGCGTCACATCAATCCTGAATATACGCCTGTATACCCTTGTCAGTGTCCTGAGACTATCCTCCAGCACCAGGGTGTCAAGGCTGACTGCCCTCATGCCGAACACAACCCATTGTCCGTCCTCTCTCGGCTCTTTCTCAGCTTCTATATCCATGGAAACCCACTCATAGTCCTCGCCAAGTCTCAATCTGAACCTGAAATTACGCACGATGGATCTGGCTCCGGCTTCTATGAGTGCTTTGACATGCTTCATATCACACATATATGCAAATTCTCTGACTTCATCAGGATGACAGCAGTCCAGTCCCTTGTTATCCTTAAAATAGGAAGATACGTCAGAGGTACTTTTATAATTATCTGCATTCTTGTCCACGCTGATAACACTCACATACTCCCCAGTATCAATGTTGACCAGCGCCAGCTTCACATAATTATCATATAATATATTCTGTATATGTTCTTTGTAGTATTGTTTATCAAGTGATACTTCTTTCAAAAGATCCCTCCTTGCAGCAACATCCAGCCTGCCATATATTCCCACGAAACCGTTTCCATTATAGCATTTACGCCATAATATAAAAAGGATGTTTTAACTAATTACATGTCTAAATAGATAAAAATAGCTGATAAAAAAGTTACACAAACAATTTTACCAGCTATTAATAACCATCAATTAATACAATATTAAATTATTTATACACCAGACAACAGCTCTGTTTATTTGCTCTGGCGTTTCTTGTAATCCTCAAGCAGCTCCTTAAACAGCTTATCATGCTCAGGATATGCCTTTCTGATGAACACAAGCTTGTTGTTGCCATCCAGCAGACAATGTGAGCTTGTACAAAGTGTTCTAAGCTCGCCTGTCTTCTTGTCCACGACCTCATACGAAAACCCTACCCGGACACCTGTATACTCCGAAAGGCTGACATGTATCAGCACGTCATCGCCAAAGTGGCACATGCTCTTATACTCAGCAGTTACACCGAGCACAGGAATTATATATCCGTCATCCTCTATAGACTTGTAATCCCAGCCTATCTGCTTCATCCAGTCCAGCCTTGCCTCCTCGATCCATCTGATGTAATTGGAGTGGTGTACTATCTGCATCCTGTCCGTCTCATAATAATAAACCGATCTATCATATGGCTTGATCTTACTCATATCTATCATTTTTCTTCACCTGATTTCTGACTTACTTCCAGTCCTTTTCCTTGATCTCAACACGTCTTACCTTGCCGCTGATGGTCTTTGGCATCTCATCAACGAACTCGATAACTCTAGGTCTCTTGTAGCTTGCGATGTTCTCTTTAAAGTATCTCTTGAGCTCCTTCTTGAGGTTCTCATCGCCAACTGTACCCTCTGTGAGAACTATAGTGGCCTTTATTGCCTGACCTCTTGTGCTGTCAGGTACTGATGTAACTGCACACTCAAGGACATAAGGTATTCTCATGATCTCATTCTCTATCTCGAAAGGTCCTACTCTGTAGCCTGCAACCTTGATGATATCATCCACACGTCCAACGAACCAGAAATATCCATCCTCATCCTGGTAAGCCGTATCACCTGTGTGATAGAAGCCGTCATGCATAACCTCGGCTGTTCTCTGTGGATCCCTGTAGTACTCCATGAACAGTCCGTCCGGCGCACCGTCTGCGATGTTGATGACGATCTCACCTGTCTCACCAGGTGCAGCAAATGTTCCGTCTGCCTTCATGATCCTCACGTCATACATTGGGCTTGCCTTACCCATTGATCCCGGTCTTGGAGTAGTATTCTCAAGGTTACCAATGGTAAGAGTCGTCTCTGTCTGACCAAATCCTTCATATATAGTGAATCCTGTCTTCTCCTTGAATACGTCAAATACCTCAGGGTTAAGTGCCTCACCCGCTGTTGTACAGTATCTGAGGGATGAGAGGTTGTACTTACTCATATCCATACGGATAAGGATTCTGTACAGTGTTGGAGGTGCACAGAATGTTGAGATATTGTACTTCTCTATAAGCTTGAATATAGTGTCCGCACTGAATGTATCAAAGTCAAATACGAATACGCATGCCTCGCACAGCCACTGTCCGTAGAGCTTGCCCCAGAGAGCCTTACCCCAGCCTGTATCTGAAACTGTGAGATGAACCTCACCAGGTTTGTTGCAGTGCCAGTATTTTGCTGTGATATAATGTCCAAGTGGATACAGATGATTGTGTGCAACCATCTTTGGATGCTCTGTTGTTCCCGATGTGAACATGACGAACAGTATATCATCCTTTCCTCCTACAGCATCCTCGCCTGTAGGTCTTGGAAACTCGGTGCTGCACTCCATGATTCCCTCATCGAAGAAGTTCCAGCCTTCTACTGGATGATTTACAACGATCTTTGTCAGCTTGTCATCAGCAAATGTATCTATGGACGCCGTGATTCCGTCATCTGATGTACACACAACCGCTGATACGCCTGCTGCCTCAATTCTATACTGATAATCTGTTGCCTTTAATATATTTGTCGCCGGTATAGCTATGGCACCGATCTTGTGGAGAGCCATCATGGTGAACCAATACTGATAATGTCTCTTTAACACGAGCATTACCTTGTCACCCTTCCTGATGCCCAGGCTCTTGAAGTAATTGGCTGCCCTGTTGGAATAATCCTTGATATCCTGGAATGTGAATTTCTTCTCGATCGTTCTATCCTTTGATACATAGATGAGCGCTGTCTGATCAGGCTTCCTCTCTGCCAGAGCATCCATTACGTCGTATGCGAAGTTGAAATTCTCGCTGTTGGTGAACTCAATCTTGCTGAGAACTCCATTCTCATCAAGAGCTGACCTCACAAACTTTCCTGCTATTCCCTGCTCTGGTCTCATTTCTGTTGACATGTTAATTTCCTCCATAAACTATAAGTTCTGATAATATATATGGTAAAACGGCTTTTCCGCCTTTTAACGCCGGCGATACATGCCGTTTTTTATCACATTATGTATTAACTTAGTATAAAAAGTCTTCTAAGTTCGTATTTCTATCTAGCAATCAAAATAAACATTACTTTAATTTGCGTTTTCAATTAACTTTACATGTAGTTTCGATTACTACATCCATATATTATCATATCTCTTTGTCATGTCAACAGAAAAATATAAGTTTTAATTTATTTTCACATATTGGTATTACATTTTGACTGCACAGTTTTTTCCCTCAATCCATAAAAATAAGGCGTGCAGCAATGAATCCCCCCGGATAAGTCCAGTTTCATCTCCATCGCTGCACGCCTTAATTTTCTTATTATTTCATTATATATCACAGTCTCTACTGATCCTGTACCTGCTTGGAATCCTGTGTCTGCTCCTGACTATTCCACTGAAGTCTCTTCTTTCGCATCTGTGACTTGTATACAAGTATCGCCGTAACCACCGATACGCACACAAATATAAGCACACATATCACAAATATCAAAACTGTTGTCATGTCTTTGTCCTCCATGCACTAATCTCTCACCATATCAATCTTGTCTGCTCCCTGCTTCTCAAGATTCTCTGTGATGTTGATATCTGTAGAATTATCAAGGGCTGCCTTTCTGTCACGCATCGCCATGTTCGGATCCCTGTGTCTTGAAGGGCCGCCCACGCAGCCACCTTCACACGCCATACCTTCCATGAAGTCATCCTGGAATCTGTTGAACTTCATGAGAGTCAGTGCCTTCTTACATGCATCTATTCCATCGCATTTGCACACCTTAACCTCGTCCTCGCAGCCGAGCTCCTTCATGCTCTCTATGACTGCCGCTGTAACTCCGCCTGCATTTGCAAATTTCTTGCCGAACAGTGTGGACTGGTCGTTATCTTCAGCCTCAGGCTCAAGCTTGACATCCTTTGCTCTCAGCATGGCTCTGATCTCTCCGTATGTCAGCGCATAGTCCGCGGATTCCTTCTCTCCGGCCGCGCTCTCCGCCTTCTTGCCGATACAAGGGCCTATGAATACTGTCACGGCATCCTCATAATTCTCCTTGATGTATCTCGATACTGCGCACATAGGTGATACGGTCTCAGATACCCTGTCTGCCAGCTCAGGGAAATGCTTCTCCACCAGAAGCTTGAATGCAGGACAGCATGAGGTTGTCTTCTTCCTGCCCTCTGCCTTGGCCTCCATCCATTCCTTTGCCTCTGCCATGGCTGTCATGTCGGCACCAAGTCCCACATCCACCGCATCGTAGAAGCCTATCTTCTTCATGGCTGTTCTCCAGCTCGCCATGGTGATATCCGCACCGAACTGTCCATATGTGGCAGGTGCGAACATGGCAAATACCTTCTTACCGGCTCTCATGTCATTTATTATATCTACTATATAAGACTTTGATCCGATCGCACCAAATGGGCACTTGTGGATACATGAACCACAGTCTATACATTTGTCCTTGTCTATGACCGCAATACCGGTTCCATTCTCAGCCACAGATATGGCACCAACCGGGCAGCTCTTGATACATGGACGCATCAGATCTGCAATGGCATTGTACGGACATGCCTTGGCACACTGTCCACACTCCTTACACTTTGATGGGTCGATGTAGGACTTGTCGCGTCCCATGCTGATGGCACCGAAACGGCACGCCTGCTGGCACGCTCTTCCCATGCACTTCTGGCAGTTATCAGTTACTACGTAACGTGAGATCGGACAACCCTCACAGGCAGAATTGATGATCTGGACTACATTCCCATCATCCTCTGTTCCAGGGGCTTTGCCCTCGGCAAGTCTGATCCTCTGTCTGATGACCTCCCTCTCTCTGTATATACAACATCTGAAAAATGGCTGTGGACCGGGAACCATCTTATATGGAAGATTGTCCCTCTCATCATCCAGCCTGCCTTCATACGCAAGCTTTGCCACCTCATAAAGCACCTCGTGCTTTACCTTTAATAATGTAGCGTCATTTGTAATCATGTGTTAACCTCTACTTATATATATTGTGGATCTTCTGTCATAGCAATCACTACGCATATGATCCAGTTGCTGATCGTATCACTCTTCCCATTCAGATCCAGTTATAATCTCCACCCGTTATAGCCAGGCTGAGCAATGCATCCATCTTCTCTACCTCTTCTGCGCCCTCTACGATACGCATGAGCTTTGCAGTTTTCTCCTCAGCTTCCATCACACTACCTCCATTTATAACATAATTTTCGTTCAATAACAATCTATGCAATTGACTAAAACCATTTATTTTCATTTGATGGCAGTTATGCTATAATAAAAAACACTTTGGATCATAGTAATCAATCTTTTATATAAGGAAGGCGAAATACAAATGTACAAGATCAATTTTTCAAAGCCAATCAACGTCCATTTCATGGGAATAGGCGGAATAAGCATGAGCGGTCTCGCAGAGATACTTCTGAAGGCCGGATTCAAGGTTACCGGATCAGATATGAAAGCATCCGAAATCACCGATCAGCTTGCCGACATGGGAGCGCTTATCAACATCGGTCAGTGTGCATCTAACATAACAGACAACATAGATCTGGTCGTATACACAGCAGCCATACATCCTGACAATGAAGAGTTCAAGGCCGCAGTGGAGAAGAACATTCCTATGCTCACCAGAGCCCAGCTTCTCGGCCAGATCATGGAGAATTACAAATATTCCATAGCCGTCAGTGGAACCCACGGCAAGACAACAACGACTTCCATGCTGTCCTACATCCTCATAGATGCGGACACTGATCCTACCATATCAGTCGGAGGAATCCTCGACAGCATCGGCGGCAATATCCGTGTAGGCAAATCTGAATACTTTGTAACAGAGGCATGTGAGTACACCAACAGCTATCACGCATTTAAGCCTTTTATCAGTATCATACTGAACGTGGATGCCGACCACCTTGATTTCTTCAAGGATATAGATGAGATCGCTGAGTCATTCCATGTATTTGCCACCAAGACTCCAAAGGAGGGCCTGGTCATCGTGAACGGCGATATGAAGTATTATGATACCGTTGTCAGAGACCTCGAGTGCCGCGTGGTAACATTTGGAAAGGGCGCACAGAACAAATATTCAGCACACAATATACGGTTCGATGACTTCGGCCATCCAACCTATACACTGGTTGTGGACGGCAAAGAGATCACCGACATAACTCTCAAGGTATTCGGTGAGCACAACGTATACAACTCACTGTCAGCCATAGCGGCATCCCTTGAACTTGGAATCTCCATAGATGTCATCAAACAGGGACTGTCAGAGTGTGTCGGTGCCGAGAGACGTTTTGAGTACAAAGGAACCATCCTCGACAACGTGAGAGTCATGGATGACTACGCTCACCATCCAACTGAGATAGCAGCCACACTGAAGGCAGCAAAGAACACAAGCTACAACGAACTGTGGTGCGTATTCCAGCCACACACTTACTCAAGAACCTACGCTCTGTTCGATGAGTTTGTAGACGCACTCAAGGTATGTGACCACGTCATCGTGGCAGATATTTATGCAGCCCGAGAGAAGGATACCGGACTTGTCTCAGCAAAGCAACTCGCCGAGAAGATCGCCGAGACGGGTACTGATGCGTTCTATCTTCCATCTTTCGACGATATAGAAAATTATCTCTTAAAAAATTGCAAAAAAAATGATTTGTTGATAACTATGGGCGCCGGAAACGTCTATTCTATCGGAAATGACCTGATAAAAAATTAGTTATCCACATTATCCACACAGCTCTGTGGGAAAGTTTTCCCCACAGAGCTTATATTTTTTTGTTGACATAATTTTTACAGAAATATTACAAAGCCCTGTTAAACTATGACTTTTGTATTTTTATGTCTCTTTTTCGTCCACATTATCCACATTATCCACATCCCCACCATTTTTCCCAACCGACTGTATGTTCTGTTTGCATTCCAAAAAGTTCATGTTATAATGCATTTGCGCTAAGGGAAATGCGCTATTTCAGGAGTATGATCAAGGAGTTTTTTGACATGAGCTACATTACTATTACAACAGAAAAAAACGAAACATATTCCTCTATATCAAACTTTTTTATAGACTATTACATGACCTCCGCCAGCGGAGAGTTTGTTAAGGTATATCTGTATCTGGTCAGACTTATGTCTTCCAGTAAACCCGTGTCTGTCGCCAACATAGCAGATCATTTTAATCTCACAGAGAAGGATATTTGCAGAGCCATAAAATACTGGATAAGCCAGGATGTTATGAAACTCAACTACAACAAGAAGAAGGAGCTTACAGGAATAACTCTTCTCCCTCTTCACGACAAGGGCATCTCCTCCGACAGCGGAGTTGACGACCTCTCTATTCTCGGCATGGATTATTCCACCGGGGATGACGATAACAACAGCGAGATCACGGCGACGATCACAGACGAAGACAAGGCCGAGGTGCCGGAGCGCACTCTGCCTGACAAGATAACAGTTACACCAGAATTTCTTAGGAAGAAACAGGAGGACGAGGTTCTCTCTGATATTATGTTTGAGACAGAGGCATATTTTGGCAGACCGCTTTCCATGCCTGAATCAGAAAGTCTCATATACATATACGACCAGCTTGGCTTCTCCCAGGAGCTCATCGAATATCTGATCGAATACTGTCTGACCATGGGCAAGGCAAGCTTCAGATATGCGGAGACCGTAGCCATAGCATGGTATGAAAAAGGAATCAACACGGTTGACAAGGCCAAGGCAGACAGCTCCGCCTACAACCCATTTTACAGAAAGGTCTTCTCTGCACTCGGAATACGCAGAAGCAATCCTACCAGCATAGAGACCGCATACATTGACGCGTGGACAGGTGAGATGAATTTCTCAGAGGATCTTATCCTTCTGGCATGTGAGAAGGCCATAATCTCCAAGCCACAGTCCGCCAACTTCGCATATGTCAATGGAATTCTTGAAAACTGGCATAAGAATGGTGTACAATCCATTAGGGATGTCGAACTGCTCGATCAGGAGTTCCTCAAGAAGAAATCAGCGGCCACAGCGCAGCCTGCAGCCACCAGGAATCCGAATGGATTTGCGAACTTCAAGCAGACAGACATGTCCAACCAGTTGGACAAGCTGGAACAGATGCTTGCAGATGAACTCAATCTTGACAAGAGGTAATATATACATATTATGGGCAATATAAATTATGATGATATTTTGTCCCGACTGAGCAGGATCAGACAGGACAATCTTCGCAGACAGGACAACAGAAAAGCTGAGGTATATGCCAGGATCCCTCGTATAAAGGAGATCGACGATGCCATCGCCCACAGTGCCGTCCAGGCATCAAGGGCAAGGATACTGCATCAGGAAGTGGATGAAGAAGCACTCTCCATGAAGAACCACGCTCTCCGCGATGAGAAGCATCAGCTCATGGCACAGACCGGATACCCTGACGATTATCTGGCACCGATATACAACTGCCCCGCATGCAGAGACAGCGGATATGTAGATGGTAAGCCATGTTCATGTCTGAAACACATGGTCATCAGCCAGTTGTACCAGCAGTCCACCATAGAGAAGGTGCTGGAGACGGAGAATTTTGCCAGCTTCAATCCTGATTTCTACAGAGATGAACACATTGCTGGCTACAATTACACTCCTTACCAGAATGCACAGAGCATATTGTCTGCATCAAGACAGTTCACAGAGAATTTTCAGGACAGCAGACCGGGCATTCTTATATATGGAGAGACCGGAACAGGCAAAACCTTCCTGACAAATTGTATCGCTAAGGAACTTTTAGACAAAGGTTATACAGTTTTATACTTGTCGGCGATAAATTTATTTGATAATATCTTACAGGACATTATAATAAAGGGTGGTCATGAACCGCATCAGAAGATGCTGTATGACTACATATATAACTGCGATTTTCTTATAATTGACGATCTGGGCACAGAGTACACCAACTCATTTGTCCTGTCTCAGTTATTTGAGATTATAAATACGAGAACTATCAAGAGACAGTCTACTCTCATTTCTACTAATCTTGATCTGCAGGAATTCAAGAACAGGTATACAGAGCGTATCATGTCACGAATAGTTGATAGCTATCTCATCTTCAATCTCTACGGAGATAACATCCGCTATGTAAAAAGAATGAAAAGCATAGCCAGGAACAAAAGGTAGACAACGAAAGCAGATTAGGAGGATTTTTATTATGCCAGACGATAGCAAGTTGGAAACAATACCTGTAGGAAGCTTAGGAATCATTGCTCATAAGAGCATTGTACCTCTCGGAGAGAAGGTCGATTCTTATATCGTAAAATGGAGAAAGAACCGTCAGAACGAGAACAAGTCAAGCATCGTATTCCACGGTTACGAGAAGGACTCTTACCTTATCAAGGCAGACTGCCCTAGATTTGGTTCAGGTGAGGCAAAGGGTATTGTCAACGAGTCAGTCCGCGGTAAAGACATATATATCATGCTTGATGTAGGAAACTATAGCTGCACATACACCATGGGTGGCCAGACTCAGAGAATGTCTCCTGACGATCACTATGCTGATCTGAAGAGAATCATCTCTGCCATGACAGACAAGCCTAGAAAGATCACTGTCATCATGCCTTTCCTGTATGAGAGCCGTCAGCACAAGAGATCAGGACGCGAGTCCCTCGACTGTGCAGTTATGCTCCAGGAGCTTCAGCAGTATGGTGTAGACAACATCGTTACATTTGACGCTCACGACCCACGTGTTGTAAATGCTATTCCAAAGAGCGGTTTCGAGAACGTAAAGCCTACTTACCAGTTTGTAAAGGCACTTCTTAGATCAACTCCTGATCTTGAGATAGATAACGACCACATGATGGTTATATCACCTGACGAGGGTGCTATGCACAGAGCTATCTACTTCGCTAACCTTCTCGGTGTAGATGTAGGTATGTTCTACAAGAGAAGAGATTACTCAAGAGTTGTGGACGGACGTAATCCTATCGTTGCCCATGAGTTCCTCGGTGATTCAGTTGAAGGCAAGGATGTTATCATCATCGACGACATGATCGCATCAGGCGAGAGTATGATAGATGTTGCCAAGCAGCTCAAGGCAAGAAAGGCTAAGAGAGTATTTGCACTTGCTACATTTGGTCTCTTCACCAAGGGTCTTGAGGTATTTGACAAGTGTCACGAGGAAGGTCTCATTGAGAAGGTCATCACAACCAACCTCACTTATCAGCTTCCTGAGCTTGCAGACCGCGACTGGTATGTATCAGCCGACATGAGCAAGTACATTGCACTCATTATCGATCACCTCAACCACGATGCATCTCTCAGCGATCTTCTTGATCCATCAGAGAGAATCAGTGCGAGAATTGCTGAGTACAAGGAGAAGCACACTATCTCAGATAACTACGAGAATTACTAATATACAATTATAGACTTACAAAAAAGACCTACGGAAGCTCACCTGATACATACCATGTATCGCAAGCCTCCGCAGGTCTTTTAATTATTTATTATTAGAAACTATCTACAATGTCACCACATTGCATGCTATATGCATATCCTCAAGTCTGTTAACCAGATCCTTATCGGATGTAAGCAATATCGTCTGCTCCGTGTTCACCATACTCATCGCCTTGAGCACTCCCGTGAGCTGACTCTCATCGGTCACATCTATCACATCGTCCAGCACAAGTGGCATTTTCTCGTTGTTAAGTATCTCTGCAACAGCCAGCCGCACAGCCAGATACACCTGCCGAACGACCTCATGTCCCAGGAATTCCGCCCTGAAGAAATGGTCATCCTTTTTCACTGCAACATGCATCTCATCATCGAGCTTTGCCTCCTGATACTGTCCACCGGAGAGTGCGCTAAGAATATCCGATACTCTGCCGTCTATACCGGCAAACAGTCCTGAGAACTCCTCCGATATGTCCATTATGGTATTGATAGCCTTATCTATGGCCTTCTTCTCAGTCTCAAGCACATCATAATCGGCAAATATGGCGTCTCTCTTCTCCTTGAGTTCATAGTAGGCATCCCTCTTCTCTATGGCATCATGCTCCTGGAACTTGAACATATCAAGCTTCCTGTCATGCTCCTCCTGAAAAGCTCTGTCTATCTCAACGCGAACCGTCCTCGACTCAGTTGCTCTTCCCATCTCATATATGGTTCTCCTGAACTCCTCCTCAGACGGAAGCTTATCACTGTCAAATGCGCCTTTCCTGAACAATCCATCTATGATGGTTATAGCAACAAACGCAATCGTACATATCGTGAATAGCTGTTGTATGGACTTCTGAAAACCAACAAGGTGAACCACTAGCATGACCACCGCAACAACCAGTATTCCTGTTGCCATTATGACAAATATATTGTCCGTCAGCTTCTTGTCCTTCTTCTCCTGCTTCTTTTTCTCCTTCAGCTCGTCCTCATCATCTATAGCTTCAACCTCGAGGAATATTCTGCTTCGCTCCCTGTCCTCATCCTCGTCAGGGATCTCAGCATCCTTTTCATTCACAAGCTGCCTTGCCTCTCTCTTCAAACGTGCGATCTCCATATTATAAGCATCAAGCTCCTCACGTCTGGCAGTTCGGATGTCTTCAAGCTCCTTATCAACTTCACCCAGCTCATCCATCTGGGCTTCCAGCTCTTCTATCTGAACCAGATACTTCTGATTGTCATATTTCTTCTTTTCGTTCTCAAGATACGCCACTGCGTCTGCTCTGTTTATTCCGCTGCAGCCCGTCTCCTTCATATTCTGAAGATACTTCTCAAGTCTGTCACACAAAGCTTTGTCATCTCCGCCCATCTCCTCCGGCGGATCAACACACATCGCATCCACAAATGTGCTCTTGTCCATATCAAACAGGACACCTCTGTAGGAATTCTTAGACACAAGTCTCTCATCCTTACCACTCTCTATATCAGTGAGCGTTGCACCGTCCGTGGACATGTTGAAATTTCTCTCCATAAGATGACTCTTTCCGGCATTTGTCACCTGTGCCTTTCCGGCATATCCATTTCCACCGGATGGCTTTCTTAATGCAAAATTGTCTCCCCGGGCTCCAAGACCCTTGGTTTTATTCATACCATACAGTATACCGGACACAAAATCCCTGATCGTACTCTTGCCGGCTCCGGGCTCTCCATAGAGCACATTCAAGCCTTTGTCCAGCTTTATTTCTTTGTTATTGAATTTTCCAAATTCTTTCAAAAAAAGTTTATTTATATACATTACTTTTCTCCAGTTGCTATGATCGCCTCAAGACCATATTCAAGTGCCTTTTTGCTGACCTCGTCATCCTCACCGGACAACTCAGCGATAAATCTTCCAAGTACATTGTGCTCATTGTCCCTCTTGAGACCATCAGCATTGTACTCGAACATCGTATTATCCACAACCTCATATATCTTGTAATCCTGAGACACATCATCAAACTGAGGTCTCACTCCGCGCCCCTTCTGACCCTTCAGGATAACCCGATATATGTTCTGCGTTCCCATCTTATCGATCTGTTTCAGAACAGCATGCTCGATCTGTCTGTCAGTATATTCCGGCTTTATCTCAAGTCCAAGGTTGATGTAATTCCTGCAGGCAACAGGCTCCCACTTTATCCTTGTCTCTCCGTTTATTATCTGTCCATAAATAAAGCCATGCTTTCCTGTGTCAGAAGGTGACAAAGGCTCCGGCGATCCCGGATATGCCATACGGTTCTTCACCATGTGCTTCGGCTTTCTCAGGTGTCCGAGTGCCACATAGTCAAATCCTGTGTCAGCCAGCTTTCGGAAATTAAATGGACTGTGGCTGGCATCTCCTCCATGCATGAGAAGTATATTGACAGCGCCTTCCGTCTGGGCATCTATCCCCTCTGAGAAATCCTCCGTGTATTCCGCCTGTCCATAGCTGAAACCGGTCACACAGGTATTTATATCTTCAAAATACGCATTGCTGAACTCCCCAGCCGGAAGAAGCACTGTGTTCGATGTGAACTCATAATTCTCCGATGGAGATCCACTTTCAATGTAATCACTACTGCCCGCAATGATCACCGTTCTTGTATTTGTAAGTTTTGCAAGTCTGGCATCAAGCTTTGCAAGATCCGCTGCCTTCGGCGCACTGTGATACAGATTGCCGGCAATGAGGAGCAGATCTACCTTTCTCTCCTCCGCAATATCCAGGATCCTGTCAAATGTCTCTTCTATCTCTTTCGCACGGACATCGCTCCAAGGCTTTCCCTTGTCAGGAATCATCCCCAAATGCACATCCGAAACATGAATAAATCTCATATCCTAACCTCTAATCTATAGTTAAACTGCCATTTTCTAATAGCCCACACTTAGTCCACTATTATATAATCATCAAAAGTTTAACCCAAATCAGAGAAAAATACAACATAAGCTATGTTAAAACTTTGTGACATGCAGATACTTCTCCCTCGTGGCAAGCCCTCCTCTTATATGTCTCTCCGCCTTGTTGGCGTCCAGCACCACCCTGGCCTGGGCCGCCAGCATGGGTCTTATACGGACCAGCCGTTCCGTTATATCCTTGTGCACCGTTGATTTGCTTATACCCATCTTGTCCGCTGTCTGTCTCACAGTCGCCCTTGTGTCTATGATATAATTTGCCGCTTCGATTGCCCGCTCTTCTATGTAATCCTTCAAAGAAAAAGCCCCCGCATATTCTGTTTTTACAGTTTATGCGGGGGCATGCGGTTTATGTACATTTAATCCTGATTTATGGGGATCAGCACAAGTGTTTCATATTCCCCATATGTATTCTTTATCTCCATTATTCCATTGTACTTGTCCATGGTATTTTTCACATTTTGTATACCATATCCATGAGTCATATCCTTACTGCCGCCCACGTCAGACTGTGTACTGCTATTTTTCACATCTATTACCAAATGCCGATCTGTCTGCACTATTGCCAGCTTTATATATACCCCCTCTTTTTCCTTCTGTTTCTTACATGCATTGATACTGTTATCCAGCAGATTTCCTATTATTATACACATATCATAGTCAGAGACCATTATTGAATTTTTATCGAACTTAAAATCCGTATGAAATTTCACGCCATTGTTTTGGGCAAATGTATACGCACTGTTCACAAATGTATCAATAACAAGATTTCCTGTTTTTGAAACAACATATTTATTTTTTAATTCTTCCTCATATCTATCACATACTGTTCTTATCCTGTCATATTCTTTCTCTTCTATGCATGACCTTATATAGCTTATATGCTTTTGGGTATCATGAACCATACTGCCAATTTTCTTATAAGAAAGAACCAATTGGTCATATTTATCCGACTGATGCTCCAACTGATAACCAAGCATTGTTACCTGATTTTTCAATTTATAATTATCCACCATGTTATCAAACAGATAATAATTCAAAACATTTAAGACCAGCACAATTATCAGCACAAATATAAATCCATACCCTGACAAAAGCACGATCTGTTCTGGTATTATCAAGTATAGATAACAACTTATCATTGGAGTTATAAGCACTATGACCAACTGTTTAAATGAATATCTACCTGATACATAATTTCTCACTACCAGTATTATGATCAGGACAGGCAGCATAATAAACTGTGCATACATATCCATCACCGAGATCAGATGAGTTATTCCACCGTCATACAGCATCTGATCCGTTGTAATTACCACTACATCAGATAAACCGATGCTCACCAGATAACCCAATACCCATATAATAAACGCAGATATACATTCAGCTATACGGGAATCATATAGGCAAATAAATACGAGCATGATAACTATATGTGCGGACACCTGGCTGACCATTGCTTTCTCCTGTGACACGTCTATCATGAAAAGCTGTCCGCCTCTTGAAGCCAGCTCTGTTAAAATAAATATACCCCAATATGCTATTGTCGATATTCTAAGCGTAGGCTTTCCAAGCCATTTCTCTACATAAACTTTTACAGTCACAGCATCCATAATTGCTGATATAAAAATTAATACTAAATAACTCACCCTTTAACCTCTGATGCTCCCCACATCTGATATAACCGTATTAATAAGACTCTTCCTTACCTCTTCCTCATATTTCCTTGACAACGGAATAATCTCGTTATTATCCAAAACAAGCTCCCCGCCTCTCAAGGTAACTATGTGATCTATATTTACAATATACCCCTTAAAGCTGTATACAAACCTTTTGTCCTTTAACAAGTTAAACCATTTTTTTAAATTTCCTGTAACCTGTATAATCTCTTTTGCAGAATGAATATCTACACTCTTTTGAAATTTTCTCGAGGTTTCTATATACATAATATCAGATATATTAACAACTCTTTCTCCATCTGCCGCTGGCACAATCAACTTATTAAACTCCATGTCCCTTATCTCACGCAAAACCTGAGATAATACTTGTTCCAACTCTATATATTTAAGAGGTTTCTGAATATAATTATATGCATGCACAGAAAAGCTCCGTCCCATATGTCCCGGGTAATTGCTTACAAAAATGATAATTGCATTTTTGTCGTATCTTTTTCGGATAATTGAGGCGATATATATTCCATCCTCCTTCTCCATTTCCACATCAAAGACAAAAAAATCATAATGTTCACCAGATTCCAGCTTGTCCAGCAATTCCTGCCCCGTCCTGTAGTTGGCGCATTCAATATCCAGATTGTGTTTAAACGAATACTCCAATATGCATTTTTCTGCAATGTCTATATCCTTCTGCTCATCATCACATATAGCAACTTTTAACATCTTCCGCCTTTCATTTACCAATTAATACATCTTGAGTAAATCTTAGTACAACTAAGTTTTTCTAATTATAATTTATTATTGATAGGAGGTAAAGCAATGCTTAAACAGAATTACATACTATTCAGGAAAACTCCACAATGCTTTTGGCCTTCCATCGCTGCTATCATATTTTGTATTTTATACTCAGTATACAAATTCATTGAAGACAGTCTGCTTAGAGAATTCAACTACATTGATATAGTTGAACATACAGATATGATGCTTGGAAATTCCATATATTATTATATTCTGTTTTTGTACTTGTCCTTTGAATACACATCTATCGTAAAAAAAACCAATGTGGTAGAGAGCATAAGCACATACACTATGTCATCAATTAAAAGAGAATCACAGCAACTGCTTATTCTCTCTATCATAAATGTCTTATTATGTATGTGCATGTTAGTTCTATGTATATGCCTTTGTATACTGTCAGGTTCTTCCTCTACAGACTTTTATATATATACAATTAAGGCTATTTTCACACATGTATTTATGGTTAACACTTGTGCGGTTATGACAGGGCTCATCATATCGTATATCAACAATACTATCCTTGCCTATCTTGCATTATTTGGGTTCACTATAGTTGCCATATTGCAATCGGGTAAGTTCACCTTTCCTGCGGAAGATAAAATCGGCAGTATACAGGAAATATCCAATATATTCTGTGCTTCTCTTACTTATATTCCAGATGAAGCAGCTTTAATTCCTGTAAATATACATTTTCTGTCCAAACCTTTGTATATAGTATTTGGCGTGATCTCCGTATATTTGATCACAAATTTCTTCAGATACAAGAAGTTATCTTTGATTTTTGCCACCATATTTTCAGTGTTATGCTCGTTTTCCTTTATTTATATCTGCAACATCCCATATAATGGTAGTAACCCTGGATACGCAGACGATTCCTCGGATTTATTTGCAAATGAACAGGAATTACTTACTCCAACAAAGGAAATAGATTTTTATGTTACAGAGTATAACATACATTTTGACATAAGGAAGAATTTGATCGCAGATATGTATATGCAGCTATCAGACACCAGTCTCCCTGAATACCATTTTATACTCTGTAAAGATTACAATATCGACTATATAGCAGATGATAAGGATAATGCTATCCGCTATAGCAGAAATGGGAATAAGCTATGCATATACAACGAAGCCGGCAATCTCTCATCCATATACATAAAGTATACAGGAAAATCCTACAATATTTGCTACACAGGGGAAAATGGTGCATATCTTCCTGGGAACTTCCCGTATTACCCAATTGCTGGAAATGGAGACTTATTTCAAAACGGATATTGCCAGCTTCCTAAGGATCTGAGCAGGTTCACAGTATCCATATACTCTGATTTTACTACGTATAGCAATCTCAGCTTGTCCGGTGACACGTTCAGTGGTTTCAGTGATCAGCTAAGCATTGTTTCCGGCATATTTTGGAGAGAACAGATTATTGATAATGTGCGATACATTTTCCCATATATTGGCGCGGACACCGATCCGAGTCGAAACCACTACATAACAAGCCAGATAAAAAAATATATAAACTATACACCTGAAGAAAAGGCAACTGATTATTCCCTTATCGGGAAAACAATCCTGATACAACCAATACACAGAAATGCATATATGTACGGTTCTGACATGGTGATGTTTGATGCTGCAGGTAATTTGGATATTTACTACACCAATTATATACAGACAGGTAATTGGTACAATATTGATTCAATTCTCACCGATGAGGAACTTCAAAAGATTCAGGAAGATGTATACGACGAACTTGGCATCACTGAAACAACAGAATAAAGTAACTTGTATCCGTTCAGATAAAGGGGGATTATTATGCTGGAAATAAAAAATATGACAACTACTTTGGGAGGGAACACAATTCTTCACAATTTAAACTGTAATTTTGAATCAGGAGTACACGGACTACTCGGTCCTAATGGTGCCGGCAAAACCACATTCATGAGATCCCTTATTGGGTTATATCCATCAGCTACCGGAAGCATTCTCCTGAACGGAGCAAATATACATTCTGTTGATATCGGGTATCTGCCTCAGAAATTTGGTCTTTTTCCCGGAATGACCGTAAGAGAATGTATGCGTTATATTGCATTTTCCAAGGGTATTTCATCATGTAGTCTTGATGAAGACATCGAATCAGTTATAGAAAGTGTCAATTTATCAAGTTATATTGACAAAAAGGCTCATACTCTGTCTGGCGGAATGGTGAGACGTGTTGGAATCGCCCAGGCTTTTCTTGGCAATCCCCCTATAATAATATGCGATGAACCGACAGCAGGTCTTGATCCTGAGGAAAGACTCAGATTCAGGGATCTTATAAAACAAACCAATTGTGATGACAAGATAATTATTATATCCACACACATCGTAGACGATGCGGAGTTTTTGTGTGATTATATAGAAATTATCGATCAAGGCTATATAATTGCAAAAGACACTACAGACGGAATCAAAACAGCCATGACCAGGCTTTTGGCTTCCCCTTCTATTGATACCTCAGAGCCTGCATCAGCTGATCCCACTTTGGAAGATGGATACATGTATATTCTTAAGTCTTACAGGAACGGAGTGTAACTATGGTGCAAAGAATACATAACTCACTATTTATATTGCGTAAGGGAATGATACTCTGTGTAATTATAGCTGTTTTAGCTGCTATTACGGGCTTTATGATGATGAAACCCCTTGATCTGCAGGATAAAGAAAACGCACTGCAGCAGTGTTACTGCATAGCATATCCTGTGTGCGTTATGCTGCTATATACAATAACCTTTATGCCGTTTGTATATAGCCCAAGCCGGGAACTTTTTTACATAGCCCACAGAATAAAATGGGTAGAAACAATTATTCCATTTTTATACCTGTCTTTATTAATGTGTGCCATAACATCGTTGTTGTTCTTCAGGACAATTCTCTACCCAGAAAGATTTATAGCCAAAAATCTTATTATAATATATTGCTTCTGCGGTTTATATTACGGCACAGTATATACAGCGAAGAACATCACCATAGCCATCATTTTATCATTTACACTGATCATCCTGTCTCTTAGCGGAGGAAATCTCTTTAATGCTATCATACCATGGTATATTGATGTTCACTCAGTTAAGACTCTCGCCTCTTTTATGAAAGAATACATAATTTTAGGAAGTGCAGGCTGTATTCTGGGATTGTTCAGCAACCACAGATACTCAGATTACCAATAAATATATGCAACCTCTCTTTTTAAGCAATTTTAGGAAACCTCACAACAAATCTTGATCCTATATCCGCTCTGGATATTACCTGTATGGTACCTCCGTGGGCATCAACTATCCATTTAGCGATGGACAAGCCAAGACCTGAGCCTCCGGTCTCATTATTCCGGGCCTCATCCGAGCGGTAAAATCTGTCAAATATATGAGCCAGATCGCCCGGATTCATTCCGGTTCCCTCGTCCTCTATCATATAACTGACATAACCGGGCTCCTCTTTTACACCGAGTATTATGGCCGTGCCGGGTTCAGAATACTTCGCCGCGTTCTGGACAAATATCCTGACGGACTGCTTGATCATCGCCACATCGCCGAGCACACACGCCTCATTCTCAGTACCACGGAACTCATATCTGTGGCTCTCGTCTATCATCATGGACTCCTCCCACACTTCACTTACCATGCGGTTGAGATCGGTTTTCTCCATGTTCAGGTGCTGCCTTCCACTGTCGCCCCTTGCAAGGAATAACAACTGTTCCACAAGCTCCTTCATGTGCTGGGATTCATTTTTCAGCGCCTCTATGGACTCTTCCAGAACCTGTTCGTCCTCCTTACCCCATCGGTCGAGCATATTCACATATCCCTGGATCACCGCAATAGGCGTCCTGAGCTCGTGGGAAGCATCCGACACGAATCTCATCTGACGTTTCTCATTTTCCTTCATATTTCTGAGCAGATTGTTGAGCGCGATCTCTATGCTCTGGAGATCCTTGTCTCCGGTGTGTATAACCTGCTCGTCATCATCCGCAGACAGGTGTGATATGGCTTTCTCCAGATCGTCTATCTTATTGTGATCCATCGGCTCTTTGCTGAGCTTTTCCGCCGTAACTGCCAGATCGTTCAACGGCTTTAATCTCCTTCTGACATCCGCTGTCCTGAACAACGCAGCAAACAACACTATAGTCTCCATCCCCAGCAATATAATGCCCGGAAGCTCTATGATATCCCAAAGGATCTTAACGTCATATCTGTACTTCTTCTCATCTGACCCTTCTATTATATATTCATACGCTCCGCCATCTTCATTTTTCTCAACGTAATATCTCATTCCGCCCACGCCCTGTGGAAGCTGCTTTCTTCCCCACACGGCAAATGCGCTTACAATAAGAAAGGCAATGACGATATCTATAAGTATCACATTGCCCAGTTCTTTTAGCCAGAAGCTCATATTTATCCTTCTGGCTATCGATGACATTCTTTTGTTTTCGTTAGTTTTCTTTCCCATGTATTTTCTCTCTATCTGTGCGTATCCGTGCCATGCGTTGCTGGCTTGTCACATATCTATCTGCTCTATCCTGGCATCCAAAATGGTCATTCTCTGATAACATATCCGACACCTCTGACGGTGGTGATCAGCTTAACTCCAAATCTGTCATCTATCTTTGTTCTCAGATACCTCACATACACATCTATGATGTTTGTCTCTCCAAGGTAATCGTATCCGCACACTGCACTGAGCAATTTCTCCCTGTCCATCACGATGTCCTTGTTTTCCATGAGCGTCCTGAGCAGCTCAAATTCCCTGTTTGTCAGCTCAACTATCTCGCCGCACACTGTGACCTCATGTCTGTCGGTGTCCATGCACACTCCACGGATCTCTATCCTGTGTGTGTGAACCTCCGCAACTCCGCGTCTCTTCAACGCAACCCTTATCCTGGCAAGCAGCTCCTCTATGGCAAATGGCTTGGTGAGATAATCGTCTGCACCGGCATCAAGACCAGATACCTTGTCCATGACCGCATCTCTCGCGGTCAGCATGATGACCGGCACATCACTCTCCTTGCGGATTCTTCGAAGCACCTCCAGACCGTTGAGTCCCGGAAGCATCACATCCAGCACCACGAGGTCGAAGCCACCGGACAGAGCTTTGTCCAACCCTGTTCTTCCATCAAATACCTTCTCCGCCTCGTATCCCTCATGCAGCAGCTCCAGCTCCACAAATCTTGCAATTTTCTCTTCATCCTCCACAATGAGAATCTTCTGTGCCATATCTTTTTCCTTTCTTTTATGACGGACGCTGATATAGTTTGGTTTTGAAGTAAGCCTGTGAAATATGCCTCGGCAAGAAGCACCAAAGCTCAGTCGCCACGGCTACCCATTGCAGAGGTATATTTCACAGACATTACATTCTCAAAGCCAAACTATATCAGCTGGTAATTAACAGAATATCGGCAAAAGATATTCCTGTTTTCATCTTTTTTATGTCTGTTTTTACTTTTAATATTTTTCTTTTTCAGTTTATACCAACTTGATATATATGTTGTTTTTATTACATATAGCTTTTTATTCTGTGTTGATATTGTTTTTATATATCTTTCTGATTACTTGTTGTTGACGTCGGACTTAAGGTTGTCAACTGAGTCTGCCATTTTGTCACATGCGCTATTAAGGTTTACGTTGATGTCGCCGATTCCTTCAAAATGGTACCTGCACTCACAGAAGAGACCTACCACAAGAAGTGGAAGCACTACCCAGAATGCAAGTATAAGTGCGATCACAAGCACCAGCACCGGAACGTTTATCATGGTCTGGCCTCTGCGTTCTACTATGAATGTGCTATCCACACTCTTCTTTAACACCTTGCCGCACCATTTGAAAAATTTGTCCATCATCTGTCCAAACGTCACTTTATTGCAGTCATTTGTATATGTCTGCTGTGCCTGCTCGAACTCTGTTGATGTCTTCTGTTCCTCGCCTGTGGTAAAGCTCTCCACCTCAGGGGCTTTCACCTTGTCCAGCTTCTCCAAATAAATGATCGCATCCAGCAGGTCATAATCACATGCCTCCAGAGCGTTCTTCGCATCCTCATAGCTGACGCCTGTCTTTTCTCTTAACTTTTCTACCTTTTCAAGTTTATCCATAATCATTACACCCTTTCTCTTTATCTTGGTTACATCATCTTCCGACGATCTGTCGTCTTTCTGATTGCTTGTTGCTGATATCATCAACTGATGTTGTTACTATACTAATCGATGATTAAACCAAGATATGAGAAACATTAAAATCAGATTAATTTTATAATGAATAGAAGGATATGTCAAAGTTTGTTCCCCTTTTTATCTCGCTGTTATTTTTTACTATAAGTTAACTTATAGTTATTTTATATTGTATTAAATTAGCTTTAAGTGTATAATTTGTTCAAAAGGAGGTTGATTACTATGTCCGATATAGAATTTGAAAGAAGAATGAATGACCAATTTGCAAAGAATCTTTTCTTTTTTCTTAATAAATATCAATATACTCAAGCTGCCTTTGCTAAGCAGATGAATGTCAGCACTGCAACTGTGTCAAATTGGTGTAACGGGCTAAAGTCTCCCCGAATGGACAAAATTGACCACATGTGCGCTATTTTCAATTGCTCTAGGTCTGATCTTCTGGAAGAAAAAGATATCATAAGAAGCCAAAAGAAATCAGAGGCATATGCAATTCCTGTATTTGATTATATATCATGTGACAAAACATTTTGTTCAACCGAAAAGATTATTGATACAGAAGAAATACCCGAAAGTCTTGCTAAAACTGGCGAATTCTACGCTCTTAGAATAAAGGGGGATAGCATGGAACCCAAGATCAGCAGCGGCGACGTTGTAATTGTCCGTCAACAGGATGATGCAGACACAGGGGACACTGTTATTGCTACAATAGCTGGTGAATACGCCGTGTGCAAACGCCTGAGAAAATATAAAGAAGGACTGGAACTGATTTCCACCAACCCCAGCTATGCACCGCTCTATTTTGACGATGAAACCATAAAAAATAAACCTGTCAAGATCATTGGTAAGGTAGTGGAGTTAAGGGCAAAATTTTAATGGATTGGAGTGATTATTATGCTTTTTTATGTATATGATGAGAATACTTCCTCGACTGTTCCTGTTGAGGTATCAGATATACCAGAGTTAAGCGAACAGGAACTTGAATTTATATATGATGATAAAGTCAGAAAAGTATGGCACTCACAGGAGGAGGAATGGTATTTTTCCATAATTGATGTAATTGACGTTTTGACCGATAGTTCCGACCCAAAACAATATGTAAAAAAGTTACGATCCCGCGACCCAGAATTATCAGCTAACTGGGGTACAATTTGTACCCCTATTCAAATGATAGCCGCTGATGGTAAAATGCGTAAAATCCAAGCAACCAACACACATGGGCTATTGAGAATTATCCAGTCCATTCCGTCAAAAAAGGCTGAGCCATTTAAGCAATGGCTGGCAATGGTAGGCAAACAACGTCTGGACGAGGAAGTTGATCCTCAGATTGCTATAGATCGTGCTATAGAATCATACCGCAACAAAGGATATTCTGAAGAATGGATAGCCCAGCGTATGCGTGGGATAGAGATTCGTAAAGATATGACCAATGAGTGGAGACGTGCCGGCATTACCGATTCCAGACAGTATGCTTCTCTTACAAACATACTTACTGCCGCATGGTCAGGAAAGACAGTGAAAGAATATAAAAAGTTTAAGGGACTGAAAAAAGAAAATCTCAGAGACAATATGACTAACACAGAGCTTGTCCTGAATGCTCTTGCAGAGATATCAACAACAGAGATATCAAAGGCAACTAATCCTCAAGGTATAACCGAGGCCACAGATGCTACCATCCAAGGTGGCAATATTGCCAGAAATGCACGTGAATCCCTTGAAAAGCAGATAGGGCGCAGCATACTATCCCCATTAAACTCCAACACTCCCAAGCTGCTTGATGACAGCAAGGAAAAGTAATATAACCCGAATATGTCACAACTATAAAATGCGTATGAATCCTCAGACAACAGTCTCGGTTATTCATACGCATTTTTATCTTTTCCATATCACACCGTTCCCGCAGCAATCTTCGCCGTGGACTTCTTCACGCAGTAGAGACATGTCGGCAATATGTAGATGGTCGCGGTGACCCATGCCGTCTGATCAGCAAAGCAGATGGCTGTGAATCCAAATGTTCCGACAAATCCCAGGCTCACTATGATCCTGGCCGCCATCTCTGTAACACCTGAGAATATAGCCCGACCGGAATATCCAAGTCCCTGTGTCACCATACGCGCCACGTTCAGTATACCGAGACTCCAGTAGAAGAATCCCATACATCTGAGGTATTTCGCAGAGGCATCAAGTACGTCGACTGCGCTCTTCTTTACAAATATCATTGAGAGCGGTCTGCCAAAGAATATCATGATAAGTCCTGCTATCAATCCATATCCCACTGCGACTGCTATCGCCTGCCTCAAGCCCTGTTTTATACGTTTCGCCTGTCCGGCCCCAAGATTCTGGCTGCAGAATACAGAAGCCGCAGTTGCAAATGCGTCAAATGGACACATAGTAAACTGCTTTATCCTCATACCGGCTGTAAAGCCTGATACGTACACGCTGCCCAGCTTGTTATTTGCGGACTGCATGACCATACTTCCTATGGCTGTTATAGAGAACTGCAGGCCTGTCGGAATTCCCATGACGAGAAGTTCCTTCACTGCAGATCCCTTTATCTCCCTGTCCTCCGCCTCAAGATGCATGATCTGAACCTTCTTGAAGATATATACAAGACACAATATTCCACTCACCGCCTGTGCCGTGATGGTTGCTATAGCCGCACCGGCGCAGTCCCATTTGAGGACAACTATACAGAACAGGTCAAGGAATATGTTGAGTATTGCCGAGAACGCCAGAAACATGAACGGCGTTCTGCTGTCTCCCAGAGACCTGAGCACACTTGACAGATAGTTGTACATGAGTGTGAACGGAATTCCCAGGAATATAACTATAAGATAAGCATATGCCTTGTCATATATATCCTGCGGAACCGAAAGCAGATGAAGTATCTGATTACAGCACACCGAACATACAATCGTGACCATCAACGCTATGATGCCCGTCAGCACCGCGCCGTTAAATATATACTTTCTCATCTTGTGCAGATTATTTGCACCAAAAAACTTTGCAACAGGAACACCAAATCCTGTGCAACAGCCCATACAGAATCCCAGAACCAGAAACTGTATACTGCTGCTTGCTCCAACTCCCGCCAGAGCCTTATCTCCCAGTATCTGCCCCACAATAGCCGCATCTATTATGTTGTACGTCTGCTGGAGCAGATTGCCGAGCAAGAGCGGGGTGGCAAACTGCAGCATCAGACTGAGGGGCTTACCGGAAACCATGGACTTAGCCATGTCTTACACCTTCCTTACATTATTGATAGGACGGTGAGTTGCCAATTCTATCTTTGAACACAGAGCTACTATACATATCATTCGCTGGGTCGCTTCCGCTTATTTCGCCCTGCAGCGGTACTAAGGTGCCGCCTCACAGCGCCACCTAAGGACCGGCGGGTTCAAATTCCCTGCTCACGATATGTATAGCAACTCTGTGTAACAACTTTATTGTGACAACTCACCTGTTAGATGAATAATAACTACGTATGTAAGTCGGTTTCAGACTTACTTTATGTTTATTATCCTTATCTCTTATAACAGTTTTCCAGCCAAAGCCTCGAGTGCTGCCACATCCGACTGCTTGAACGCAGACCTTATGGTCACGTGCTCGTCCACGATCTCTATATCCTTCATCGCTGACATCTGTTCCTTCATGAGCTTGGCTGCCATTGGAGCCCACGAACCATTCTCAATGAATGCCACTTTTCTCTTCTGGTACGCCTTCATCTTCAGGTGGTTGATGAAATCCGCCATGACAGGCATCACACCGCCATCATATGTTGGGGCTGCCAGAACCAGTCTGTCGTATCTGAACGCATCCTCTATACACTCTGCCATATCATCCCTTGAGAGGTCTGATATCGCAACCTTTGGCGCACCCTTTGCCTCAAGTATCTCCGCCAGTTTCTTTGCAGCCTTCTCTGTGTTGCCATGGAGACTGCAGTATGCGATGAAGATTCCCTCATCCTCAGGTGTGTATGTTGACCACAACTGATATTTTCCGATGTAATATTCAAGATTCTCTGTGAGGATTGGTCCGTGGAGTGCACATATCTTCTGGATATCCAGTCCTGCTGCCTTCTTCAGAAGTGCCTGTACAGGCATTCCATACTTTCCTACTATATTGAAGTAATATCTTCTCGCCTCGCATGCCCAGTCCTCGTCGGTATCCAGAGTGCCGAACTTGCCAAATGCATCCGCTGAGAAGAGTATCTTCTCACTCTGTTCATATGTGACCATAACCTCAGGCCAGTGGACCATAGGAGCCATGAAGAACTGGAGCGTATGGCTTCCAAGTGAGAGTGTCTGTCCCTCCGCAACTGTCACGCTTCTGTCAGCCACAGGAACCTCGAAGAAATTTGGAAGCATTCCGAAAAGCTTGGCATTTGATACGATCTTGATATCCGGATACTTCGCAAGCACATCACCAAGATTGGCGGAATGATCCGGCTCAAGATGGGATATGATGAGATAATCCGGCTTTCTGTCGCCAAGCACCTCTGCCACATTTGCAAACCACTGGTCTGCACACTTTGCATCCACCATGTCCATGATAGCGATCTTCTCGTCCATGATGACATATGAGTTGTACGCTATTCCGTTTGGCACGATGTACTGATTCTCGAACAGGTCTATGTTCTTGTCATCCACACCCACATAAAATACTGTGTCTGTTACATTCTTAAGCATTGTATATCCTCCTTTTGATCCTAATTATCTAATATAAATAATCCACGTTGTGTCCACATGATATAATGAGCGCAAGTGAGCCAACATGCTTGCATGATTGGCGAGCGGCGAATTGGATCATGATAGTTGCGACAGCAACGAAAAGCACCGTAGGTGCGAATCATGATATAATGAGCATTGCGACAGCTGTGCTTGCGCAAACTATCATAATGACAGTTAATTATAACATACTAAATGAAAATAGAGAATCAGCACATAAGACCTGATTCTCCATTTTTTGATAATTTTTTATTATTATCTGCTTACCCTTCTCTGTATCTTCTCCTGATACATGCTGTGATCCGCTTCCCTCACATACTCCTCAAGGGTTTTATCACCATCCGGGTCTGTTATAACATAACCTATACTAAACTCCAGGGCAAATGGAAGTTTCTCCTGCGACGCTATCTCCCTGGCTTTCTCAAGGATTGCCGTCTTTCTTTCCTCAGGAGGTTCCGCCTCATCGTATATAGATATGGATACAAATTCATCTCCGCCATATCTAACCGGAATACTGCTTATTCCGCCTCCGCCTGCTACGGCTCTTGCGGCACTCCTTATGGCTTTGTCTCCGTACTCGTGACCATAAGTGTCATTTATATATTTGAGCTTGTCCATATCGGCAAACATTATGAGAAGTGCCCTGCCCTGACCCGCAGCCTTGTCAAATGCCTTTGCGGCGATCTGTCTCATACCTTCCCTGTTATATATCTGGGTAAGTGGATCCTTTATGGATATCGCCGTAAGCTCCTGATTGATCTGCTCTAGCCTCCATTTGTTGAACAGGTTTATCATGGCTACATTCACTTCGCTCATTACAGTTGACCAAAGCTGCTTATCCATGAGGTAATATCCATTTTCGACACAGCAGAACCCAACTGCCTTTTCTCCGAAATGAAATGGCGCAAATAAAAATATATTGCCGCCTGTCTCATCATCCAAAAGAGGAAACATACTATGGTATGTATCGTCACCGTCATCCGCTATGCCCTGCCTGTACACGATCTGCATTCTCTGAGGATAGCCTTTCACAGCAAATACATCCTCATCGTATGCTGCTGAGAGAGTCGGTCCAGCTCCCCCCATCTCCACAAGAGATCTGTCGACAACCATAACGCATTTCTTACACTCTGCCTGTGAATATGAGGACTGAACGCACGGATACAGTTCACTGTAATCCTTGCATTTGCTGAGCAAATGCGTGAAATCCAGTGTGCTCTCATCTATCTCCTCGCGTTCCACAACTCCCATTATATAATTCTTCAGGTACTGTCTGCCGTTCAGCATAGCATCCGCGCCACAGCCACAGCTCTCCGTAAATATACAATTATAATCTATATAAGAGCTGGTATCCGGATTGTTTCTCGCCCAGATATTCAGCATGATCTCTGCAGCCGCAGCTCCGATCTTCTCACGGATCCTGCTCACCGTTGTTATACGCGGCGTATAGTACGCTGCTTTATCAAAGTTGTCGAATCCTGTAACCTTAAAATCATTTGGCACTGAAAGTCCAAGTGCTTCAGCTCTGTTGCACACACCCACAGCCAGGTTGTCATTTGCACAGATTATTGCATCTGGAAGGATCTTCCTCACTATCTCTCGTTCTTCCAGCCTTCTATCATCCATCTCCTCATTATTCGAAGCCTCGGCATCCGGAGCAGAATCCGCAAAACTGCCACTGGTTATCTCACCGTACACCTCCGCAGGGCCGCCGTAATCCGGTCCGTCCTTCTCGTGTTTTATACACGTATGTCCATGTGCTCTGAGCAGCTCCTCAAAGCCCGTCACACCGTCATTGAAACCAAAATCTCCAAACAGGACATCCTCATCATCCACAGTCAGGCCATATTCATCCATACAGTCCCTGAATGCCCGACATCTCTCCTGAGCCTCATAGTTGTCCTTCGGTCCGGCAAGATACCACACCTTCTTCGCACCGTGTTTCTCTATCATATGCCGAGTCATGTCATACATGGCATCATAATTGTCTATACCCACAAAATGCAGACCGTCAAAAGCAGTCTCGAGGCTTATAGCCGGAACTCCGCTCTTCCTTATCCTGTCCAGCAGTTCCGCCGTGACTTCCGGATATTTGATATTGTTGACAGATATTATGATCCCATCAAAGTCTGTCAGCTCCGGAAGATTGTATATATTGTATTCTCCATAGCTGTAACCGTCGTCCCTGTTCCAATTGCCATTGCTGTTGAATATGTACAAATTCACATCAGCCCTGGCTTCCTTTATCTTCTGCATAAATCCAAGCGGCCAGGCATAGGTGAAATACCTCTTCCAGCCATCCATGAACAATGCTACTTTTTTCATACCTTACCTCCTGATCAATCAGAACAACCCGTCCTGTCCCCCATCTGTAAATTTGCCAAATATATTAAAAGGGCGCATCTGTATATATTATACACAGACCCGCCCAACCAAAACATATCCAAATGTATCAAAAATATGTACTTTACTATCAGAAACCACGGGGACGGAGGGGACAGACACCTCCGTCCCCATAATTCACTTAAGTGGATAGTCGCTGTGCAGCGGCTTGTAATCACGTATAGTCTTAAGTGCCGGCAGAGCATGTCCGTCATAATCAAAAAGTGCCTGATTTGCCCATTCATTTCCGCATGGTCCAGACTCCTCTATATATGACAGAGCACCTTCCGTAGCCCAGCCGCTTCCCGGTACTGGTATCCAGCCTGCCTCCCAATAATAAAAGCCATCACCACCAGGAACATCATCTATCAGTTTCATTATGTCGTTCATAAATTCCGCCTGTCCCTCAGGTGTCATAGAGTAGTCAAGATTCTCCACCAGTGAAGGTTTTGTGGCATAGCCCTTTCTATCGTCAGGCCCCAGTTTCTCATAGTCAGCATAGTCCTCCATGGTAAATCCCATGGAAACCTCAGCAATAACTATCTTTTTGCCATATCTATCCGCCATATCCCGCATATTTGCCTCCAGCTCCTTCATGGTTCCATGCCAGAACGGATAATACGACATTCCAATTATATCAAAATTTTCTCCTCTTTCCATGTAGTTATCAAACCAGTCCACATACATAGGATTGTTGCCGCCATTGTCGAGATGTATCATGACCGGAATATCAGAGTCAACCGATCTGACCGCCCTTATTCCTGCGCTCACAAACTTCGCGATATTGTCATACTCCGGCTTCTGTCCCAGCGGCCACATCAGTCCGTTTGTAAGCTCGTTTCCAACCTGAACAAGCTGAGGTAAAACGCCCGCATCTTTCATCTCTAAAAGAGTCTCCCTTGTGTAGTCGTACACAGCCTGCTCAAGCTGATCCGCATCCATGCCTCTCCACGCCTTCGGCACCCTCTGCTTGCCCGGGTCAGCCCAGAAATCACTGTAGTGATAATCAAGTAGAATGCTCATTCCATGATCCATAGCGCGCTTCGAGAGTTTCTTGTATACCTCAAGGTCATTTGTGCCCGCACCATAAGGTACGCCGTCCTCCGTGTACGGATCATTCCACAGACGAAGTCTCACAGAATTCACACCATAGTTCTTAAGTATGTCAAATATATCTCCCTGCACACCATTGTCATAATATTTCGCACCCAACTCTTCAACCTCGGCAACAGCGGAGAGATCCACGCCCTTTATATAATCTGCCATATTTTTGTCTCCTTCACCTGCATTTATTTTACTGCCTGTTATAACCAAGAACAGCCGCCGAAGAAAAATGTTCTGCATACTCCTGATGTACCAGTTCATCTTCATCTGTCGGCGGCCTTCTATCAAGATGACATCTGTCACCTAGTCGTCAAATGTAATCCTGTCATACATTCTTCCATATTTTATTCTGATGAGCTCGTTCTTTGCCAGAACGTCCTCCTCTGGTCCAACATACTGGCAACGGATACAGTAGTATTCCTTCTTGTCCTTATCATAGAACATATCTATATCCAGATCTCTCATAAAACACATTGGACATCTGTAATTTAATTTGCCTTTTCCAGACTGAGCCATGTTGAAAATACCTCCTTATCCTTAAGTGTCTTTGTATAACCAAGAGTGAACATTGGCGAGAACGCATATCCCTCTTTGAAATATCCTGTTGCATCGCTGCCAGATGCTCCCATGGCAGCCTTTGTCTCGATCGCAGGTATAACTGCTGACACCTCATCGGCGCTTGCGAGATCCTCTTCTCTGCACTTGTACTCATATGTGAGTGACTTGCTCTCTGAAGCATTCTTTGCTGTGAGAGTGATTCCTGTCATGTCCTCTGGGTACTCTGTTGTACCGTAGCATGCCACCATGTACTCATTGATCTCAACCTCTGCATCAGGGTTGCTCATCTCGAGGATAGTTCTCTCATGTCTTATCTTGGATGAACCCTCCTCAAAATATATCTTTGTCTGAAGTTTAACTGTCAGATCGTAGAACTCGATGTCAACCGGGTCAAGTGTAAGGATTCTTGTGCTTCCCTCCTGCGAGAATGTTGCCTTTGTTCTGCACAGACAGAGGTCGACCTCCTCACCCTTGTAGCTGATCTTGGCACTTCTTACAGTACCCTCTCCAGCATAGTGTGTGAAATATCCTGCTCTGTACTTCTCCTGGATCAGGAATGGATATGAAGCATCCTGAACATGTGGAGTTCCGATACCTACAGGCCAGTTGAGCTTTGCAGCGTATGGTCTGAGGTCAACGATCGCACCGCCCTGATCCATGTTGATCTGGGCTCTCATGTATGGATCGCAGTACCAGAATATCTGCTTGTCTGATCCGTACAGTATATCCTTCCAAAGAGCACACTCAGGCTCCTCGTATGTCTTGTTCTCTCTGTAGAAGTCAGCAAATTCAGCCATTGTCATGTCGATACATTTGCCTTCCTTCTTCAGGTCGCCATAATACTTCATTCCGTCCTCGTAGCTCTTCTTGAGCAGCTCATATGGAGCCTCCCAGCGTCCCATCTTATTCAGCCAGCCCGGTCCAACGAACATCATGTTGTATGAATATCCATTGTTGAACTTAGCCAGATGACGATACTGGTCGATAAGGTTGTACAGATATGGGTACTCCCATGTCTTGCTGTCATAGATCATTCCACGGAGAACGTTCTGTGGATGTGTACCAAAGTTAGAACCATTTCCATCGTAACATGCCAGCAGATCTCTTGAAAGATGAGGGATAGCGACGATTCCGCTGTCCTCAGCCTCATTTGCTGCAGGTGCATGTGTGTTCTGCTTTGAAGGTATCCATGGATTCCATGGGCCGCCATCAAACAGTGTGTACCATGAGTTGTTACATGTGTGGTAAGCCTTAGGGCCCTCCTCCCAGCATGTTGCAACTGCACACTTAACTGATGGGTACTTCTCCTTAATGTAGTTTGTGAGCTCTGCGTCCATGTAGTATGAACCTGTAGACACTGGATAAAAGCCAAATATATCATGGAACTTTCCAAATACGTCATCGACGATATTCTTCTTGTCCTCCATTGAGAACATCCAGATACAGAAGTCCTTGGTCTTGTACTTCTCTCTGAACTCTGTGCAAGGAAGTCCGAGAAGTGAGAGCGCTATCTCATCTCCATACTTCTCATGATGCTCCTTGGCGAGTGATACAGCCTCCTCATTGAAAAGACTGGCATATGTCATCTGAATAGTAGTCTTGAGTCCGTTCTTGTGAGCTGTCTCCTGCTGGAACTTGAATATGTCCAGTGACTCTGTGAGGAGAGCTTTTCTTCCGATATCCTCTGCCTGACCATGGCCTGTAACCTTCTCGGCATACTCAGGAACCATCTCAGGACGATGGATAATGTTTACAATAAATGTATTCTCCATATCTTAAATCTCCTATTTCGTATATGTTGTAACCTTTTGATCTAAAGATAATTGTCCCCAAATAAGCGACAATATCCTCATTTTTCATCCTGTCTGCCCTATTTTAGGGCTAATTATAGCAGGCATCCACACCACCATCCATATGTGGTCCATCCGGTACGCAGACACCTGCCCAAAATAAATTTTCTCATTTCTCTCAGACCGTCCGCCTTAACCCTTTACAGAACCGCCAGTTACACCCTCTACATAGTACTTCTGCATGATGACGAACAGTATTGAGATAGGGATAGCTACCACGATACCGCCGGCACAGAATACTGAGAAGTATTTGTTGACAAGTGATTTTTCAAGCATATTGTAAAGACCTATAGCTACTGTCCAGTCCTTCGAAACTCCTGAGTTGAGCATAAGCTTTGCGAATACAAAATCGCCCCAAGGTATAAGGAAAGAACTGATTACCTGATACACTACTATTGGCTTACACAGAGGAAGAATTACCTTCATAAATATCTTTGCCTCCGAAGCGCCCTCAAGTCTGGCAGCCTCCTTAAGTGACATTGGTATTGTGTCCATGAATCCCTTCATGATGAGGAATCCAAGTCCCGATCCCGCTGAGTAAACTATGATCATACCGAAATGGCTGTTTGTAAGTCCCAGCATCTTCAGGATAAAGTAAATTGCTATCATGAGAAGTGGGCCAGGGAACATGTTGAGTATCAGCGACGCACTCATGATCTGTTTTCTGCCGTTGAATCTCATACAACTCATCGCATAGCTGACCATAATTACAAATATAGTAGAGATGATACATGTAAATACTGCAATGATAAGTGTATTCTTGAACCATGACACATACTGCACAACCGAGTCAGGTCTTGTGAGCAGCTGAACAAAGTTGTCCATAGACCAGCTAGTTGGGAAGAAATGCGCTGTGTTGATTCCCTTATATCCGCTGAATGAGGTGACAACCAGCCAGATGATTGGAACCAGCCAGATAACTGCGAGGACAAGTAATACGATATGTTTAACGATCGAACCTATTGTTTTCTTCATTACTGGTACTCCTCCTCTTTATCTCCTGAGATCATTCTTGAGAATGATATAAGTGTAAATGCTGCACATATGATAAATACTATGATACCGATAACAGATGCCATCTTGTAGTCGTAGTATTCATTTGTAAGTCTGAACAACCATGTAACAAGAAGGTCAACTTCCTTTGCATGCGAATTGGCAAGCGCCTGATTCTGTGTGACGAATACATCCTGTGTGAGCAGGTAGATTACGTTGAAGTTGTTGATATTCTTTACAAAGTCTGTTATAAGTGCCGGGCCCTGAATGAACAGGATATATGGCATTGTGATCTTCCAGAACACCTGGAAATTTGTTGCTCCATCAATCTTTGCACTCTCAATCTGATCTGTAGGTATGTTCATCAGAACACCTGTTGCGATCAGCATCTGGTATGGAACACCGACCCAGATATTGATGAGAATGATCATTACCTTTGCCCAGTGAGGATCGGTCAGGAACGGTATATATGTAAGATGCTCACCGACAAGTCCTGCATGCTTAAGCATGTCTGTGATACCAATATTTGAGCAGATAGTGTTCACAATACCTGAATCAGCAAAGAAGTTTCTAACCAAAAGCAGTGTTACGAACTGTGGAACTGCTATTGATATGATGAAAAGTGTTCTCCACATCTTTGGCAGCTTGGTTGTCTTGGAATTGATCGCCTTGGCAAGAAGGATACCGCCTATGAATGTGGTAAATGTTGCCATGACCGCCCATACAAGTGTCCAGCCAAGAACCTTTCTGAATGAATATCCAAATGTAACTGTCATGCTGTTTGAGAACAGGCTTGCGAAGTTCTTGAAGCCCACCCATGTAAACAGTGAGTTTGGTGGAAGGTGCTGCTGGTCATAATTGGTAAATGCCACCGCTATAAGAATAAGTATCGGCAGAATATTCATTATGACTACACCAATTGTCGGAAGTGTGAGAAGTGTTATGTGAAACTTCTCGTTGAAGAGTGACTTCATATCTTCCTTGAATGTATTTATATGTTCTCCATTTTCCTTCATCTGCTGAAGCTTGTACACTGTCTTGATATTGTGAATGTAGAAAAGCACGAATATAAGTATGATGAACAACGCAACCACCGAATTGAGAAGGATCTGGAAAGAATTGTCGTAATTATTAGTGGTTGTCTGCATGGTGAGTGGATCAAATACCTGCTCAAACTTTACAGTTCCAAGAGTTCCAAATTTGGCAAGGTTTGGTGCCGCATAGCCTACGCACATCAACACAAACGCAGCCTCAACGATGAGCATGATCAAACCATTGACGATCTGCTTTCTTGCGAAGTAACCTGCACCCATGATAACCGCTGAGAGCTTAACCCATATATCACCTTTTGCAAAAGCAACACCAAAATTCTTGAAGTATCTTCCTATGGCTTTAAAGAATCCTGATATTTTCTTCATGAAAAAGCTCCTCTCTTTTTAAAATGCCCCACATGCCACGAATGACATATGAGGCATTCTCATTATAACCTATAAATATTATTCAAAGTACTTCTTAATTGAGATTACTCCTGTGATACAGGTGCTTCAATTCCTTCTACAGCATTGTCGAGAAGCTTCTGAAGATCTGTTCCGTCCGGATTACCCTGGGCAAGGATTGAACCAAGTGTCTCAGCTGGTGTCCAGTAGTTGCCGCCTACACGCTGTGGTGTTGCATATGCTGCCTGAGCTGCAAGAGCTGATATAGCTGGATCAGCCTTAACTTCTTCTGACTCTGAAGCGTTGATGTTTGAAGGACCAAGGCCTCTCTGCTTAAATCTTGTAACCTGTGTATCCTCTGATGTAAGATACTCAGCAAGAAGCATTGACCAGCCTACGTTCTTTGAATGTGGGTTTACACCTACAAGCTTGCATCCTGAGAATGAAGCCATCTGAACCTGCTTGCCTGCAACTGTGTATGTAGGAAGCTTAGCTGCTGCATAGTTCTCGCCCCATGCTGCCTGAGCGTCTGCCGCTCTCCATGTTCCGTTAACTGCTGCACAGATCGTACCCTCAGCGATTGCTGTTGCCTGTGTAGGATCATCCATATCTACAAATGCGCCAGTCTTAAAGAGATCAAGTATTGCCTGAGCTACGTCTGTACCGCCTGCCTGATTCCAAGTACATGTATTTGTAAGTCCGTCATCGTTAAGTGTAAGGTCAAGACCTGCACCCTGGAAGAATGAGTATACATACCAGGCATCTGATACGTTCATAGCAATCTTCTTATTTGCCTTCTTTGCTGCCTCGATCATAGCATCCAGTGACTGAACATCATCCTCTGTGAATACTGATGAATCATAGAACATGAAGTATCCGTTATCTGCTGTCATTGGATATGCATATAATGTTCCATCAACAGAAGCTGCCTCAACAGAAGCTGCTACATTCTCGTTTGCAACATCAAAAGTATATGTAGCCTGTACCGGCTGAAGTGCTCCAGCCTTAACCAGCTCATTGATCTGATCATCAGCAAATGCGAATACATCAGGAGCAGCCTCAACGTCTACCAGGATATCATCCTTTGTCTTTGACTCTGACTCGGCTCCGAGTGTGATGTTGAAGTCAACATCTGAATACTTTTTCTTGAATTCTTCAATAACCTGTGTTGTGAGATCCTGATCTTCCTCAGAAGCCCATACCGAAAGATCTACAGTTCCTGTTGTTGCATCAATTAAGTTCTGAATCGCATCATCTGATGCTGCAGCCTGTGTTGTGCTGTCGCCAGCAGCTGCTGTTGTTCCTTCGTCCTTTGAATCTGCGTTGCCACATCCCGCAAGGCATCCTGCCATCATCGCAGCAACAAGTGTTAATGATAAAACTTTCTTTCTCATTCTTATGTCCTCCTCTTTAAATAAATAATAAGAAAATTAGTTGCCCTTATTGTTTCCCGTGCGCAATCGGTTGTTCTTTATGGTTATATATTATCAGTTCTGTTTATTGTTGTCAACTACTAATTCATATAACTTTTAAAATAAAAAAATATACATTTTGCACAAGCCGCTTCATTCGGAAACGTTTCCATGTTCGTTATATTTTGCGCACCCGTTTGCGTTGCACACTATATATGGTAATATTTGTTAATCATCCGCAATCCCATATGTGAGATTTTCATGTTTCATTTCCTTTTCTAGCCATTATTACACTCATTTAGGCCGTTTTTTCATTACTTTCCTCTTTGTTACACCATAGAATATTGCTATAACAGCAATATTCTATGGTGTATTTTCATGCCCGTCGCGCATCATTTTTTGCGCATATTGCGCATATTCTGGCCCTTTTCACATAAAAACAGGGCGTCAGCCAAACACTGACGCCCCTCTAGGAAGGATATATAACTATGAATTACTTCGTTGACTCTTTTAATCTGAGTTCATAACCCAGATGTGTCTTCTTCTTAACTTCGTTGCCCTCTATAAAATCCACCAGCAGTTTACATGCCACCATTCCAAGCTCACGCGGATCAAACTGGAGCGATGTGATCGCAGGCTGGTAATTGTTCAGAAGTGAGCTGTTGTAGAATGACGCAACTCTCACATCAGTTGGCACCTTTATGCCCTTCTTATCCAGTATATTAAGTACATTCTGGCATATTCCATCATCCATACACAGTATGCATTCTGCTTTCTGCTTCATTATCTCTTCAATGGCATGTTCACATAATACGGAATTATCTATATCAAAGTATACCAGGCTGTTATCTACCGGTACCTCCATATCCTCCATCGCATCAAGATATCCTCTATACCTGTTGAGGGTTACCACATGATTCTTATTGCCACCCATGAGGGCTACCTTAGTCATTCCTTTGGCAAGCAGTATAGATGTAAGCTCACGGCATGCACTTCTGTGATCATGATCAACCTGGACAACATTGTCATCATCCATACTTCCAACCACAACAAATGGTATCTTTTTTTCCTTGAGATATTCTGCCGGGGCATCATTCACAAGAGTTCTTCCAAGTACAACCCCATCCACCTTATGATTCTCAACAATTCTCTCCAACTGGCTCATATCATCCGGTGACACTGTACACACAAGCACATCATAATCCACTGGCGCAGCCATCTCCAGCAATCCCATCAGGCACTTCTGAAAGAACGGCAGATCCACCACGCTGTAGTCGCTCGGCATGACCCATCCTATATTATAGGATTTTGACTGTGCCAGCCCCTTCGCTATAACGCTTGGCTTATAATTATGCTCCTCTATATACTCGAGAACTCTCCGCCTTGTCTCGGCACCGATCCTTCCCTTTCCGGAAATCGCTCTCGATACTGTAGTCTTAGATATATTTAACGCCTCAGCCACATCAGAAATGGTCATCTTCTGGCCTGACTCTTTTGTCTCCATGTTCAAGTCTCCTTTTGTTCAGCACATATCTCCGCATTTGCGCAACGCTCCATGCGCAATCGGTTGCCCTTGATATTATCATAGCTTTTTTTGTGCACAAGTCAAGATTTTTTTGATTTTTACCATGTCAAGTTGGATATTTTGTCAAAAAGAACAAAGATATTTTTTTTATTTGTGCAATTATATCTTACTTTGATGCCCACAGATCCCTGAGAGCCTGCTGCAAATAAGAGAAATCCACAGATGGCACATCCTGATTCAGTCTGCCCTCTTTCCTGCACACATCATATAATCTTATTCCAAGAGATGCCACATCCCGTCTGTCCTCCGCAGGCAGACTTGCATACAGCATGTCAAATTCAACCAGAGCTTTAAGGTCACCTGACCAACCCGATGCAAGCCAGGCTATATCAGCCGTCTTGTCATCTCCAAGTGCTTTAACGCTCTCAACCAGTTGACTATATTTACTGTTGACAGTTCCATTCTTCATACCCTGCCAGTGAAAAAGTGCAGTCTCAGACACACCGAGAACACTAGCTATAGCCGGAATGTGCCGCGCTGTCGGAAGCCTCTCCTCATTCTCCCACTTGTAATATATCCCTTCTGTTATCTTATGATTCTCCGGCAGGAGCTCATTTATCTCCGCAACCATATACTTTACCGTATACTTCGAAGATCTGCTGTTTTTGCGGATATCCCGCATATTGAAGCCTATCGTATCTACCATTTCTGTAGAATCCGACGCCCCCTTTTTTGTTCTCCTTCTATTCATCTCTCTCCTCCATTGTATACATTTATACATATTGTTTATTTTATAATTAATATATTGATATGTCAAAATATCTCAAAATGGCTTAAATACGTTACTTTTTGAAGGTACTTCGTGTAATAACATATCATGGCAAATCAATTTTTTGCCCCTAAATTGCCCCTAAATTGCCCCTAAATTGCCCCTAAAAAAAGCCCACCATATTGCTATGATGGGCTCTCTGTTCTACTTCAAAATCTCATTGACTTTGTTCTGGATTATAGTTGGATTATACCCCGCTGCCTTAAGCCTATTGATACGCTCCTGTCCGTTGCCCCACTTGCCTATGATGACTTCATGAGCAACTGCATTGATGATCTTGTCCTCTGACATCTGTGAAGCCTTGACGAGCTTGTTGACTGCTGCCTGTACCTTATTGTAATCATATCCAGCCTTTGTGAGTCTATTCTTACGATCAGTACCGTTGCCCCACTTGCCCGCCAGCACCTCTTTAGCCAGTGTGTTGACGCTCTTCTTTACCGGCTTAATAGTGACAATCTTCACAGCCTTAGTAGCTAGCTTGTGCCATGATGCTGCACTTATGTATGCTTTGTTGAGGTCAAGGTTGCCATTGTAGCCTGAGAGCTTGCCAACAGATGTATACTGCCTGATCAAGCAATTATATTTTCCTTCGTTCCATGGGTGCTCCTGGTATCCAGTCTCAACATAATCTGGGTACTGAGCGACCCACAGGCCAAAACCAGTTTTCTTCACTGCATCCATAGCGCTCTTCTGGATGTATATCAGTGGCTTAATGCCTGTCTTTTTCTGCACATAACTGCACCACTGCAAGCACCATTCCAGATCCTTGACACCAAACAGATGGTTGTCCTTGGCTTCCCAATCCAGAATAAGTACCGCCTTGCCGATATACTTCTTTACATACGCAAGGAAGTGGTCAGCCTCTTTCTGTGGATCTCCGCCATTTGAATAGTGGTATACTCCCAGAAGTTTTTTTCTACTCAAAACTTTATCGCAATGCGCTGCAAAGTATCTGTTCTTGTAGTTCGTTCCCTCGGTCGCCTTCACGATGCAGAAGTCGTATGGCACTTTGGCAAGGTCTATATTTTTATCTCCCTGCCATGCACTGATGTCTATTCCATTCATATTATTCCCCACCTTTCTCTTCGCTCTTTGAGGTTAATATATCTATTGCTTTATTGATTACCTTAGGAAGCGGTACACCCATGAGACCAGCGTTCTCCACAATACTGATCGTCTCATTTACAATAAATCCTATTATCACCGCATCCCGGATATAGTTTGACCCTATCGCCAGATCGAGCCTATAGGCTATCAATACAAACAAAAGGGACATGCCCTTACGACATAATCCCTTCCATCCTGCCTTGCTCTCTAAGGCTCCTGACGTTGTTTTCTTACTGTTGTGAAAAACTCCAGCCACCACCAAGCCACTCACATAGTCTATGGCCATGAACATGACCAGTGTTGCCAGCCCTGCATCCCATCCACCAAACAGGGATGCTATCACACCGCCTATTGCTCCGGCGGTTGTACATATTGCATTTTTCATACTTTTTATCCTCCTAAATTAAGATGTCAATTTATCGCCTGTCAGCCATGTTCCAGAGAGTGATATCTCATCATTTGCTGCAAGTTTCACTGTAGTACCCATCATGCAGATGTTTCCGTCAGGCCCCACGATTCCTGTAACCGGCGGTCCCTGCTGACCGGATGATACAGCTACGATCGATACCGGCCTGAAACCAGTCGGGACGGATGCAACACCTACAGTTCCGGTCCTACCAACAGCGTATGACTTCTTGACCTTACATGACATGTACATCTGCACAACATTGCCGATACGTCTGAGGTTTCTGTTTGTTATATTAGATGCATTTGTGCTGTTAACCGTTATTGCTCCAGATACACCTGTACCATCGAGAACCATTCCAATGCCGCTGTCAAGATAAGATGAGTTGCCTGTCTTCCTGTTTGTACCGGCTGAATAGTCACTATCTGTTGTCCTCGTAAACGCAAGTGCATTTCCATACACACTATTGTATGCCGCTACTGCCCAAGTCGAATTTAGGGTTGGAAGCGATATGAGCGGGTAATAGTCGTTGTCAAGAATGGTATCGCCAGCATTAAATACCGCATTATCCCTTGCGGTCAGCCAAGTCGATGCTAAGATTGAGTCTATTACCTTAAAAAGTGACGCTCCCACATCTCCTCTGACTGTCAGTGACGACTCGCCAGAGTTATCACCGATGATAGTATTCTTTCCAAGCCATACCACGCCTGCCTTAGCTGCGCTCACCGAACTGTCATTCGTTATGTATATACCATCGCTTCCGATCACAAGCTGCTGCTTCAGTCCAGCGATACCTACAATGATGTTGCCATCCTTGAATGTTATATACTTTGAATAGTTGTCCGGATCCGCTTCGTCAACGTTTATAAGTTTCTCCCAGAATAGCTTCAATTCATTCCCAGACTTCTCAACTGACAGAGCCTTGTTGTAAGCTGCCTTTGCCGCTTCATAGCTGCTTGACTTAGATACATCTGAATATGACACAGAACCATCACTCAATATTGTCTGATCTACAAAGTACAAAGTATTGGTAGATCCACTGGTGTAGCTTGGCTCAGTTGTAACCCATTTCCCACCGGGAGGATTTGCCGTTGGCTTAGCTGGTGCTGTAGCCGTGGATGACTGAAGTAGATAATATCTTGTTACACTCTTGACATCCTTGACATTAAATATGGTTATTTCTGCCTTGGCTTTGATTGTAGCCATAGAAACACCCCCTTACGCTTCAAGCTGACATGTTATAGCCAGTGAGTTAGGTACATCTCCTGCACCCACCGCATAAGTATTTGAAGACTTCTGGTATACTCCGCCTGCATACCACTTGACTGTACCTATCCCAGATACTACTCCTGTTGAAGAAATAGTTTGTTCAGCACTGCCCTTGAATACATGTGCTGTAAGTACCGTAGAACCGGTGTTATTCTTAAAGATGATTCCGGCACTTGATGTAATTGTTAATGTCAGTGCATCCGCTCCTGCATTGCCCTGAGGGCCCTGTGGGCCTGTTGCTCCTGTTGCGCCTTTCTCACCCTGAGGGCCAGTTTCTCCAGTTGCGCCTTTATCACCCTTGGCGCCCGTTTCGCCTTTGATTCTTGCCCATGTATAAGCCCCTACTGTTGCCGGGTCTGTCGGGTTATAATCTGTACATGTACCTATATACATTCCAACATCTTCACCCGAGTTTGATGTGAATGTTTTTCCTCCATCGTTTGAATATTTTACATGAAAATACGATGTCTTGCCGTTTGCCCCAGCTGCCCCTGGAGTTCCATTAGTGCCGTCCTTAACAGTCTGGGTATGTGTACCGTCTTTATCGGTGATGGTTATGGTTGTCACGCCGTTTGTTTTAGTGACTGATACAGTTGGGGATACACCCTGCGGGCCCTGAGGTCCCTGTACTCCCTGATCACCTTTATCGCCTTTAGCTCCTGTTGCTCCTGTCTTCGCTACGGCAAACGAGAACTTCTTGTTGATCGTTACCCCATCAACAACAACTGGGATAGTTGCCTCGCATGCAGTTGTCAGCTTCGCCGTCAGAGTAAACGTGATTGTGACTTTTGAAGTTCCACTGTTACTTACCGCAGCTGTCACTCCTGTTGGGCAAACTATTGCCTTGGCATCTACTGTAACAACGGAACACATGTTATTACCACAATATGCTGCCGCATCTGTTGTGCATTTAGAACCGGCCGCAGCTCCCTGCGTGTCCCCAAGGAATGTGTATGCTTCGCTTGACAACACTACGTTGTAAGCATCTGATACATCAAGTACAGTAACCTGATCTGCTGCTTTTATTGTTGCCATATATATAATCCTCCTTAATCTGTTATAAGTTCACACATGAAAGTTACTTTTGTGTCCACGTCATCTGGTGAAAGGGTAAAAGAAAATCCGTCGTTACTCATTCTTGAATCGGCGGATGATATTATTCCATATTCTTCTTCATCAAGTTTCTGCCATTTCCACTGGATGTAGGCTGAACTTCCATACACTTCATGTAACTTATCTATTTCTGTTATCCTGTCTTTTCCGTGGTATATCACCACAGACAAGACTGTTGATACTGCATTATTTTTAAATACGGTTCCTCTTGATGATTCTATCCTCAGGAGTGTGGTTATCTCATCTCTAACATTATCAACATCCTGTTTTATGTCGCTTATAACGTCCTCTATGTTCTGCTTACCGAGGGTAAATTTATCTGCCGATATGGCAAGATGGGATTCTCCCTTATTGTCAACATAGAACATTATGAAATTGTCAGAATCACCAATGTTTATCTGGCCATCACTTCCGAGATATGTTCCCCGGGATGTATTACTCATACTCTCTTTTGCGCCAGAGTATAAACCACCATCCGCTATGTGCCAGCCGCCTATTGTTGCTCCAAATGCCACAAGATCATCAACAGCTATCTTAGTTGCCGTGATAGACTTGGCTCTGATCACACCGCCATCAAGGCTGTTGTAATCCGTCTGCTCTTTCTCTACTGTGTTACCATCAGTATTCAGTTTGTAATACAGACCATCTTCACCCTTGATGACGAGCTTATCCGCTATGACTGTACCACCCTTGATACTGTCTCCCAGGATAGTCACACCAACGAGTGTTCCTGTGACCTTCTGATCACCGACCACAACATCTTCAATCAATCCCGACTTGGCGAAAAACTGCTCCAGAGCTGCCTTACCTATATTTGCAAAATCTATCTGTGCATACTTGATAGCCGCATCTTTCGCATCCAGCTTATCTGCGTACAAACGCCTGTATACCTGCTGCACATAGTTCTCGGTTGGGCTTACATATGTCGCTTCACTGAGTTCTGTACTGCCATATGATCCGATAGCCGTTATAAGCCCGCCGTCATAACTGAAATCCAAGCTCATGACCGGCACCGGATATGCTTTGCCATCTCTGCTCAATACCTGTACTATATCTCCAAGCTCAAGTCTCATATCACCCGCAAAACTGCATGTCGTTGGATGATAGCTCATATCCTTCAGCTTTGCATACAGGCCGTCAAGAATCTCCTGTGTCATCAGGAAGTTGCTTGTTGCTATTCCTGTAAGCCCCTGTCCTGATTTTATTGTGCTGTTCTCATCAACAGCACATGAGATATACCCAACCTGAAACATGTTCTCTTGCACAACAACATCATCAAACGACCTGTTAAGCCCTACCGAATAATCCGTTGTCGTGTACCACCTGAAATCAAGCACTCCGTTCCTGTCAAATGTCGCAAACTTACCAGTAAGGCCGGCTATGAACCCAACTGCCTGTCTGTATGTGTAGCCATCAAAGTTTTTTGATATGTTGATTCCTGACGGAGCATTCTTCATTCTGATGCCTGTCAATGTCTCTATCTCTGCACATACCTCCGATATATCACAAGGATATAAGAGATTAGACAGATAATATCCTGACATCTTGTAAGCCATCCTGTCGTATGCCGTGAATGTGATCCTGCCATCATCAACAGTAGGTTTCTGGGCCATGAAGTATCCCATCTTGACATACTCTATACTGTCATCATCAAGCATGAGGCCTATCTCAAGCAGAAATTCCTTGCCGGTCAGACTTATATCCGGCTGTATCATTGTGATATCAAGCTGCGTGGAACTGGCGCACCCTATCTCTAAGGTGCTTGTTCCAGTTCCGGCTATACACTTCATATCAACACTGACAAAACCGGATTCTATGACAGTGTCATCACATGTTATACGTGCTCTGAAGGTTCTGCCATCGCCCATTATTCTATTGCCAAAGTTATCTGATACTTTCGTGTACATCCGATATCTCCTACTTCTCTATCAGGTCAACTCCAACCCCTGTATACCTGTACATTCCATCACGTATGTCATATACCGGGTATGTCGGAGTGCCTGCATACATCCTCTTTGTTACATATTGCTTTGTTCGTGGATCCTTGAATTTAACATCAAAAAAAGAATCATAGATTGCACTCTCTATAAGTGCTATCTGTGATTCTGTGAGGTAATTCCACTTAATCTTCAATGTCATCTTTCTGGCCACGATATCACCGAACATTTCTCCATCCGAGACTCGCCCAGTGTTCTTGCTCCAGATCTTCTCTGGCGCATAAGTGAGACCACCATTGATCGCTGGATCTGGCATGTCCACTCCATTTATAACAAGCTCTGCTGCCACAGTCTCACTCCTTTCCTATACCAATATTGGATTCTTGCCTGTCTGGATGGTCCTGCCGTTGATGTCCTTTATAACAACATCTGTAACCTGTTTGCCGCCGACATATACATTTATCACAGGTGTGTTTCCACCTGGCTTGCCGCCACCGCTGTTCGCCGCTGTGACCGCCCTGTATACACCAGCTTCAATACCTTCGACTATCTGAGCATTATTCGCAACTGCTGTCTTACCATTGCTGAACTTACCAACAAGCTCTCCGTGGTTCGCCATGAACAAGCCGTCCTCCGGGAAACCGCCAGTCGCAAATGTGGATATATGTCCAACATTAAAACCAATTGTAGTTCCATCGAATAATGTCTTATATTTTCCGTGAATAATATCATAATAACGGATAGGATTAATCTTCCAACTCAGCTTGTTAAGATTGTCGATAATGTAAGTATTTATCCATCCAATAACCGTATTTATGGCTGATCTGAAACCGTTTTTTAGTGCCTGCGCAGAAGTAGCTGCTACGATTGTGAACCTTACAGTCTTATTCTTCCACTGTGCCGCTCTATTGTTCCACCACGTTTTTATGCTCTGAATCGTTGTCACGGAATTAACGCTAAACTTTGATATCTTATTTTTCCACTGTGCCGATCTATTGTTCCACCACGTTTTTATGTTCTGAATCGTTGTCACGGAATTAACGCTAAACTTTGATATCTTATCCTTCCACTGATCCGCCCTGTCCTTCCACCATTGTCTTATAGCCGCTGGTGTAGTTGCTACAGTGGCAGTCAATATAGCGGTTTTATCTTTCCAGTCCTGCAGCTTATCTGTTGCCCAGCCTTTTATCTTACCAACAGTTTCCTCATCAAGCGCCGCTGACAACTTTGCTGCTATAGGCAGTGACTTGTTTTCTGAGTCTCCCCACAGGCTCTTTATCGATTCCCAAATATCTGACAAAGTATTCTTCAACTTGAGACCAACCTCAAGTGCTGTATCCTTGAGTTTAGCCCATACATCTTTGATACCTTCCCATATCTTCTGTGCCTGATCTGACCAGTCTGTGCTCTTGATCTGATTGATAATAGCATCCCAGATAGCAAGTACCAATTTGTAAAATGCGCCTGCAACACTGATGACAGCCTTGATAGCACCTGTAATGATTCCTATCCAGTCTACCGATGTTATTGCATCGACAAGATCTGTACCAATAGAATCCCAGTCCACTTCATCGAAGAATGTCGATATACTGTTCAGTACACCCTTTACACCCTCACCGAAGGTCTTACCACCCTCCTTAAAGTCTATCGCTCCAAAGAAGTTATTAACTGTCTTGCTTGCACTCTCCCCGGCTTTCTTCCAATCAAACGTCTTGGCAAAGCCAAAGCCTGTATCTATGACATTCTGAACCGCTGTACCAAGCGTATCTCCAGCCAGCGACCAATCTGTAGTGGACAGCGTGCTGTTTAGTGTTTCCGCAAGGGACTCTCCCCACTTCTTAAAATCAAACTTCTTCTGGAATGTATTGATTGCTCCCAGAATTGTGTTGATTCCATTACCAAGTGTGGATCCTACAAGATTCCAGTCTGTCTCCTCAACTGCTCCATTTAAAAAGTCGGCTATCTTCTCGGCTATGCTGTTGCACTTCTTCTGGACACTGCTCCAATCAATAGATCCTAAAGCACTGTTTATCTTGTCTCCAAGGGCCTTTCCAACAGCTTCCCAGTTGCCACTCTTGATAGAATCTGCAAGGCTGCTTGATATATCAACCTTTGTGGTTTTCCAGTTGCCTGTATTCAGTCCGTTTCCGGAGCTGCCGCTTCCGGAGCTTCCACTGTTATCATCCAGCTTGGTGATCTCGTCAAACCCCAGCAGCACATTCTGCAGTTTCTTTGCACTTGCCGCCGACTGGTCAAGGCTTGCCGAATAATCTTTCTGAGTATATACAGCCTTTTCAAATGTTGTTTGACCTGTAAGGTATGCAAAGAACTCAGCTAGCTTGTTGAATGCATCAGCCACAGTGTTCACTATACTTGTAAGTATTGGTGTTATATAGCTGAGTAGCGGCTGAAATGCTGATAATATGCTACTTTTCAGATAGGTAAATGATGATGCCAGCAGTGACAGATCATTGTTCACAACTGCCGATTGCTTCGCAAAGCTCTGCAAGGTCTCACCCATGCCACTCATAAGCTGCATAAACAGCATTGAGAGCACCATAGACTTCACCATTCTGGCAGTCTGTGTAAACTTAGAGCTTAATCCTGACAGCTTATCTTTAAGTGATGATAATCCTCTTCCTATCAGTGTTGTATTCTCATAAAGAGAGAGCAGTCTGTGCCCAGCATTGCCCGCCGCAGTTCCAAAGTTTCTTATGTGGGACACACCATTTTGGAACCTATGAATCAGTGATGCAGTAGCATTACCGACATTCTTGACAGTAGATGCAAGTCTGCCAAAAAAGCCAGTAGATGTATTCTGAGATGTATTCTGCAAAGCGGCACTGAGCTGTGATATGCGTTCCTGTGCCTGCTGTATAGAATCCCTTGTCTGCTGCATATTTGCCTGAAGCATTTCCTGCTTACCGCTTAAACTTGCTGACTGTGCCGATGCCGTACTATATGCGTTCTGAAGTGATCTCAGTTTATTCTCCTGCTGAGTAATAATAGAGTTCATTCTCTGAAGCCCCTGTGTGCTTCCAAAGTTTCTGCTTTCGGCACTGACTCCTTCCATGGCTGTTTCCAACTTCTCAAGTCTTCCCCATGCCTGTTCACTTGATGTATCCAGTTCATTCATCTTTTTAGTCATGTCTTCCATGGACATGAACGAATTACCAACATCTATGATGTCATAAGGATACTGCTTGAGTCTCTCCATGGCATTGAATAACTCGTTGGCTGATATTTTATTTTCATCAAGTGTAGTCTTGAGTCTGACCATCTCTGCATTTATGCTGTCGTCAATATTCAGCTCAGACATTATTGAGGACATCGCCTCATAATCTCTTTTTAAACCATCAAGTCTTGTTTGCTGTGCCTGTATATCATTACTGGTTTTCTGAACCTTCTGATTCTGTATATCGTACTTCTGATTCACTGCGTCCAGCTTTATCCTGTACCCATTGAGGGTATTCTGCAACTTCTGGAGCTTGGCCTGTTCCGCATCAAGAGCTTTCTGTGCCTTTTCCTGTGTTGCATCACCGGGATTTCTCGAAACCTTATACGATCTCGTCTCACCGCCATTGTTTGTATTCCCACCCCAATTAGCTGTTGGCCTTGAGTTGAATACATCCTGCATAGTTTCTTTGACTTTTTTCCATCCGGTCGTTATTTTGGCCGTTTCAGCAGTGCTCTGCTTTGATACAGTCTGCATCTTGGAATTTATCTCACCAACCGCCTTGCCTGTTCCGCTAACAGTCTTCGTAACCTCTGACATCTGCTTGTTATATGCAGCACTCTGCTCTGTGAGCGTCCTGAGGTCTTTTGACATATCCTTGATAGGCTGCGTTATCTCATCCAAGGCACTTGCTATGTCCATGGTCTGTGCTTCAGTTCCCTTGAGAGTTTCGGTAATATCTGAAAGAGCTTTCTTCAGCTCATTGGTGTCAGCAGTAAACTTGACGGATATCTCCTCTATTGTCATATTCTGTCCCACCTCCTTCCTTTTCGTATTTCTTCATGATTTATTTTTTGCTCTTATCCACATGCCTGTACATTATTGCCTTGTACTTCTCAAGCTCTGCCTGTCTCTTTTCTTCCTCGTTCCAGTATGGGAATATATCTGATACATTTATATCTCCATCATTCTTCCATACCCACATGGATATAAGCTCAGCCTGCCTGAATGCTATGTTGGCTTCTTGCTGGTGCTTCCTGCGTTCCCGCTCGTTGTAAACCTTTATCATTTCAACAAGCTCACCCCAGGTATAATCCAATGCCTCAAAGAAGCCCACACCGGCTATCCTTGCTTCAAAGAGAAGCCTATCTATATCATAAGGGAGTGCTGTCTGACTTATCTTCGGAATCGCCCGCCGTTGGGGTCTGTCCATTATCCTTCTGCAGCTTCTCTACCCTTTCCTCAAGGCTGTCAAACATAGTCTTATATGTTGTATTGATGCTGTTCACAACACTGTTTGCCTGATCCTTCTTGATGATTCCAGAATTGACTGCAATGTCGGTAAGGACCTTTGCAAAGTCCTCAGCTCCGCTTCTGCCGTTCTCAACAAGCAGATCGTAAAACTCCTCTCCATCTGTGATCTCGTTGTCATTGTCCTTGTAACCCAGAGCTATGCCAAGAATATCAACCGCTCTGTCTATATCATCTACTGCACCCATAAGAGTTGCCAGCATGTTCTCTTCGTACTTCTCCTTGAGAATCTTCTGACCACCTGCTGTAAGTCTCAAGTGAAACTTCTTCTCTGCTCCATCTACCTTGAGTTTGATTTCCAATGTCTGCATATCTGCTTTACCTCCTAAAAAGGCAGGGAGACCATGCCCCCTGCCTGTGATGTATTATTTCATATTGTTGTATTACAAAAATGGATTACGCTTCTACCGGATCAGTAACCTCCCACTCACCCTGAAGGTTTACAACTGCCTTTGCCTTAATGAGGTTGTTGACCTCGGCACCGGTAACTGTCGTTGTAACATATCCCTTATTCTTGAATACTGTCTTGTCAGGGAATGTGACCTCAACATCAACTATAGCCCCAGCATCCTCAAGGCCCTTGAGTATACGATAGTCTGAGGTTGTTGCTCCATTGTCATAGAGATACTCTACCTCCCAGCTATCGTTCTCCTGCACACCTGGAACACTTTTCTTTGACTTATCCTTGAAGCATGTAGCATCAAGTGATGAAGGTGTTCCTCCAATGTCTCCTATCTTTGTTGCATAATTAAGGGCTGTCTTGCCTATCTTGATATCAAGACCTATTGAGGCAAGTCCCTGCTTTGGTGTATCTGCCATTGTTTTATACCATCCTTTCTGCTTATGAAATAAGCCTGTTTGTTCTTGTGTCTACTTTGCTGCTATATCTGAGAGTCTTTCTGCAATATCCGCTGGCATCAACATTATCTCCATCGTCATCCGGGCTTTCGTAGTCCCTGTTGAATCCAAGATCCACCATCTTCTCATCAACCTTCAGCATGATATCTATACATTCATCCAGAGTGGTTGCCCATATGTCTATCTGAAAACCCAGATTGTCAACAACGCTGTGCATCCCTGTGCTAGTATTGGCTATCTGTATAAATGTGATAAGCGGAACATCTCCAATGGACTTGGGGTAGCTCATTTTCACCTTAAGTCTATCGTGATCTATACTCTCAAGCAGCTCTCTGATCTGTCCTCTTGCGTCTATCATATGGTGATCTTACTCTCCATTCTTACTGCTGATTTCAGCCTTTCTACTATGTGTTCCTCATTGTTCTTCATTGCCGGGTAAAGGTATGGTTGTGGTGCCTGTCCTCTGGTAAGATATCCAATAACCTCTCCATCCTTCTTTATAGGAATGAAGTGATACTTTTCAGCCTGAGCCTTATCTATCTTGTCAACAGGTATCATCCATGGTGTCTGCCTGTATGTGAGGTCTATACCCTCAATCTTAAGGCCTGCCGCCTGTCCAACGGGTCCTGTGCCAAACTCCACATATGCTGCATAGCTTGCATTGTTGTATACCTCACCAACAATCTTATCCTCTGTCTCGGTTACCCTTGTTTGTATCTTCTCTCTGAGATATCCACCATCAACAGGGGCAAGTGCTCTGGCTTCTCCTGCTATGCGGTCGGCTTCCTGTTCCACAATCTGCTTTACATTGCCATCAATCCCATTAGAAAGTTTATCCAGGGCACTTATGAGCGTATCCAGTCCTTTGATTTCAATAGGCATATCTACTTCACCCTTTCTATGATGACAAGGCGATAAGAGGGATAAGGTTTGATGGATTCCACGTTGTACATGTTATCGCCCACCTTCACCCTGTCTTTTTCTTTCAGACTGATGGAGTCGAAAACACATCCCTGAAGCATCTCATTGACACGCTCACCATACTCAGCTACTTCAACCTCTGAAGATATAGGACTCCACAGGATTCCCTCAAGTATTCCAGATGGCTCCGTCTCATATACATATGTTTCGTTACCATACCTACCCTCACGTACAGAATAGCGATATATCCCGCTATTCTGTCTCTTCTGTGCTATCTTTCTTCTTATGCTTGACATATACCCTCCTGTATCTCTTGAGGCTGTCCAGGACCTTATCAACCTGTGTATCAAAGCTCTCTCCTGTGAGATATGTTGTATTCTCGGACACAACACCCTCTGAATAACTCTCAGACTTTATATGCTTGTCAGCCTGGTCTCTCTCATAGAGTATAGCTGCGATCTCGACCGCCTTTGAGGCAAAGGCTTCATCGAACTGCTTCACATTCAGAAACAGAACTATCTCATCCTTCGCCTCTTCCAGATAATCGGTAAGGATCTCATCGCTTATATCCTTATCAGAGCCTATCTTCCTCTTAAGCCTTGCCAGTGAATCCATCATGTATCACCTCTCAGTCGGTCGCCTTTGTGGCTGTCTTTGTTTTCTTCTGAGGCTTTGGCTCTTCCTCTGCCTCGGTATCCTCCACCGGCTCATCCTCTGCCGGTGCCACGCTGGCCGGCTCATCCTCTATAACAAAGGTCTTTATGTCCTTGCGGCAATGCTCTACAACACGCTCATTCCGGCAAGTGAAGCTGTGTCCTGTGATAATATTCTTTATAATAGCCATATCTGCCCTCCTACTTCCTGTTCACTGTGAGAGTTGCAAGTGCATTCTTCTGGAGTACCTTGACACCACAGAGGTGAAGTCCCTTGACAGCATCTGAGAAGTTGCTCTCTGGTCTGTAGCCCTCTGTCTCAGTGATCTGCTCAGCGAATGAAGCACCGGCATTTGTACCGGCAAGTATCTTGTACTTTGCACCATCTGTGTTTGGTACATTGTTTGATACATAGATCTGGAAGCCTGCAGCAGCTCCGATGTGTCCGCCCTGAAGGATTGCCATGTTTACATCTGTACCATTGCCAACGAATCTTGAATCCTTCTGGAGAAGTCCATGATAGAATGGTGGCACAACTACCCAACGGCCTAAAAGTGGAACATTCTTCTCTGTGAGTTCTGTTCCAAGATCTACAAGCAAGTCATATGCATCATCCTTAGTCGGAACAAATGGCGACTCATCACTTCCGATTGCTCCAGCGGCACCGGCTACCATGATTCCTGCAAGCAGTGAATCAACCGTATCATTCAGACCATATGCGGCTCTTGCCATAGCCTCGTTCATCAGCTTAGGGTTGGTCTGCGCATTGTCCACATCCTTGATGGCAAAATTGAAGTAATTAGCCTGATCAATAGTAAGTGTGTCCTGCTCACCTGTAAGATCATCTGGAGCATCGATAGCCGCTCCTGTATACTTCTTGATCGTGATATCTCCGATCTGGTTGATCTTTACAGTATCACCAAACTGCTTGATCTCACCCTCATAATCTCTGTTGACAAGTCCTGCATATACATGGATCTTGTCAAGATGTGCAAGAAGTCTTGCACTCCATATCTGTGGAATAAAATTCTTAACTGACATATTTCATCGTCCTTTCTTACTTGTTCTGCTTGAGCACATTCTGCACCTCATCCCAGTGTGCATTGATCTCCTCGGCACTCATAGACTTAATGCTATCCATGGTTATTGTCGTGCCCTGGGTCTTATCCCTTGGTGCTGTGCCTCTCATTTTGTCGCTTACAGAATCCGCAACGGCTGTTCTGAAAGATGCTTCAAACTTATCAATCTTATCCGCTGTCTCTTCTGCTGTGTCGCCTGTCAGAACATCAGCAAATGAAGCATCAAGCCCTCTCTTGATCAGCTCCTTGCCTGTCGCAAGTACAAGCTGCTGTCTCTCAAATGCTTTCTTCTCAGCGTCAAAGGCGGCCTTATCCTTATCAAACTGATATTTTGCTCTCTGCTCCGCTGTCATCTTCTCCAGCTTCTTAGCCTCGTCAAGGTTTTCAATAGCTTCCTTGTCCCACTTCTCCTTGGCTGTAGCAAGTGCCTGTGTGACTCTTGCGTCCGAAGCTGACTGAACAGCCTTTTTGAACTCTGGTCTTGCCAGAATCTCCTCGACTGTCATAGTCTTAAGCACATCTTCAAGTGATGCTGTGCTTGTTGCCTGGTTCTGCTGTGCTCCCTGTGTCTGTGTACCAGGCTGTGTTGTTGCCTCACCAATCTGTGCCTGTGTCTGTGTTGTCTGCTGTGTTTCATCCATAGCTTATACATTCCTTTCTTGTGCCTGTCAGTTCATGCCTGCCAGTAGTCTATTGATATGTCCCCAGCAAGTTCATGCCTTGCTGTTGAGGTTTTAATGTCTTTTCCTTGACAATAAAAAAGACCATGTTTTTACCATGATCTAAATTAGCTACTATTCTGTTCTTATTCCTCTGTATAACACGTATTTGTCAACTTATGGTATACATCCTCATACAGTTCCTGTTTATTGCCATTGTAGGTATACTCAGCATATATCCCATCACCACTGATATTTGTTGACGCAAGGCATTTATAATTCTGTAATGTCTTGCATGACCAGACAATATATATGTCGCCCTCATCTATCTGTATATCTGGGTGATTCTTACGATACCATTCAGTCAACTTCTTGCGACATACATTCTCAAAGTGTTTCATTCCTGTTACTATCATTACTTATCCTCCTATTTTATGCATTAAAAAAGCACCATACATCTCTGTACAGTGCTTGTAATCACATCTAGCATTCTTTTCTACTCTTCTCCTATATGCCTTTTTCCGGGCTTATATAGTTCTTCTATAACTCCATTGGCTATATCTCCGCCTACGTATCCTGGACCATACAGTTTGTCCAAATGTGCTCTAACCTCCGAATCTCTAGGCAATGACCTAAATTTTTCTCTCTGCTTATCATATTCCTCATATGATGTAATACTTAAAAACTCTTCTTTTAAAGTCATCTTAATGCCTCCTCTATCAATTTGATCTCGTACTCATTGAGCATTGTTTTGTCCTTTTGATACACTCTGAAAAGCTCTGAAATAGCCTCCCACATAAATTCTGTATTTAAATTACCATCTGGGGTGATAGCCTCAGTTACGCTATCAATATATAATCTACCTTGATATTCGCTTATAAACTTATCACCATGCAATATATAAATATTGAATTTTTCACCTGAATCATTTTCATATATTTCCGAAGTAATATCTGCATCGCTTAATCCCTCAGTTAAGTATTTCTTATACTTTTCCACAATTTTAGGATCCATCATGCGTTCTTCTATCAGGTGTCCAAATTCATGATCTATATCCTCTTTCTCAGCGCCTTTGGCAATGTTGATAATGCCTTTTTTTACATCACAACTACTGCCATTCTGCCCCATATTAAAGGTTACATCAGCCATTGCTTTCTGCACTTTATCTGGCAACTGTGAGTATGCGTCAACAACAGCTTTTTCATCTCGAATAATGTTTACATCCGACTTTGACGCTTTAAACATTATATCTCTTATATTATCACCATTTTTTGTATTATCAACATCTTTCTTCTCCAACACATACTTCCTGTACCACTGTGCATAACTCATATCAAATGGTACATGAATGTTCTTGTTGGTCTCCGGATCCCTTGCAATTCTCTCTTTTGGAAAAATCCCATCCTCAGGATATGCCATGGTTGTTGATCTGCAGTTGGGGTGCATAGGAGGGAAGTTTACACCTACCTTGGCCTTTGAAACAAAGAATACTTCCTTGTCCAGACTACGGCATATAGATGATGTTCTCATATCAAGTGTAGCAAGATAAATATACCTGAGTGTTCCTGCCGCCTTATATGACATCAAGGTGCCCTGATTACAACAGTGATTCACCTCTGTGCGGATAATACGATTTATCTTATATCTTTCGCTTACTACCCTTGCCTCAAGTGCCAGCTCCATATCTCTGATACTCTGTCCTGTCATAAGGCCCTGTGTTATAACCTCTTCAAGGCTCTCTGCCAGCTTCTTTGTATTCTTCCATACCCGCTTTGAATAATTGGAGCCCGCCCAATTGGTTGCTATTGCCGCTTGTACATCCCTGTCAGTCAGCTTCGTGAAGTCAAAGCCTGTCTCTGTTCTTCTCTGCTGGTCGTATATGCTCCTGTAGTAGCTCTGCTCATATGTATCTATAAGCCTGTCTGTGAGCCTGTAATGAGCTGCAGAGCCAACTTTATAGGCTTGCGCATGTATCAAATCCTTTAATGCCTCAAGACGTGATATGCGAGCCGCATAAGCCGGAGCATTGAGCCTTGCAAGTATAGCCTGCCTGGCTATCTCCTCCTGACACTGTGCAAGTGTGATCATAAGATTGCGGCGCATAGTCTCCGTCTGTTTTTCATTAAGAAGCCTCAAGGCGGCATCCTGGCTTATTCCTGAATCACGTGCATACTTACCAAATATCTCCTCTATCTGCTTCTCTACGATATCCACAGCGCCATCAAAGAGCTTGTTTACATGCATAATATCAACATCGGCTCTGTCCTGGGAGAGCTTCTCAAGATCTACAGCTCTCTTCTCCCAATAGTTGTTGTCGCTCATAGATCACCTACTCTTTCTCAGGATCCTTTTCTTTGTCATCCTTTATAGGTGTCTCCATATCTTGTGCATGCTGTTTAACAAATGTATCTAAATACTGCTGCTGTTCTTCGGCTTTCTGCTTCTTCACATTCTCTATGACCTCATCAACATCTTTGATAAACCAGAGCTGTGAAAGAAGTGTCTTATCATCCACTATACCCCTGAGCTGAGTTACCATATTGATGATTGTTGGCTTATCTATTGGCATTGCAACTGTGAATACAACATCAAGCTCTTTCTTGTCTATGAGAGACATTTCACCCTTGACATTAAGCCAGTGGTTGTACATCTCGAATCTCTTCTTGAGCCCTTTCTCAAGGCTCCTCATCTTGTTCTTCACAAGCATATTCATAACCATCAACTTGAGCATGAGGGCCTGTCCTGAGCTGTTTCCTGCAAAATTCTCATCTGTCATATCAACTGTAAGGGTCATCTTGTGGATTTCTCGGATAATATCATTACAGAGCACTGAAACACTGTTTTCATCAAATGCTTTCTGTATGTACTCTATCTTTCCATCCAGTGGCAAGCCATCAATGAAGCGGTTCTTCTTCAGTTCTTTCTCGTCATCGTCATCTAATGTCATACCGAACATGGCAAGGATTGAATTGACGAACTTCTTCTTGTCTGTCACTCGGTCGCTGAAAAGCTCGTTGAGTGCATCCTGCATAGGAATGATCTGTTCAAAGTCACCCTGTCTCTCATCGTTGTTCTGGTACTCCACCACAGGAACCTCACCAAAGTAATGCTCCTGTTCGCTGCCCTCAACAAGGTAAAATTCAAAGTTATCAAGGTCACGACTCCTGTATTCTTTGGTGTTGTGATCATTGCATACAGTGATTGAATAATACTTTGATTCATTCAGATCTTCCTGTATCTCATAAATAATCGCAAATAACTTATTGTGCTCCACTGTATTGTCTCTGACCATGATACAGTTCATAGGGTTCACTACTGTACTTCGTGGCTCTGGATTTTCATCGCTGTTGGCATAAAGCTGTTCATAGGCTTCACCATATATGCCTATAGCCTTACCTATCTTGGAATCTATCTCTGATATAGTCTCATTGTCGTATACGTCCTGTATGCGGCTTATATCAAGTTTCTGGGACAAGTCAGGATCATACAGCTTCACGCTTCCATTCTTGATAGATGCTTTCACACCACCTTCAAGCTCCTTGCGCTGTTTATCCGCTTTATCCGCTTTGTCGCTGTTGTACTTGACCGGTTCACCGAGATAATAGCCAAGGCCGACATCAACCACATATTTAGCATAGTTGACATTGAACCTTACAACATCATCATCGTCATCCACTTTGTGTGCAAGAATATCATGTCTACCCTCGTAGTAATCCTTACACTTAGCCCATCTGGCAAGCTGCCCTTTATGCTTCTGTATGAGGTATTTGAAAACCCTTGAATCTATGTTGTCTAAGTCCGGCACCATTGCCGGATCTATGTATATTGCCATCGTGCATATATCCTTTCTGCCATGTGTTTATAATCCCTTCGGTCTCTTCCTTGACTTAACACGGCTGTTTCTTCGTATATCCTCTATTGAGTACCTGAGAGCCGCCATGGCATCGTCAAAGAACGGCACAGGCTCATCGGTGTACTCGTTTGTCTTCTGGTCAAGCTGCCATTTCCACTGTCTGATCTCGTCATATGTGTTTGTGCAGCTATAATGTATATGTATCTTTGGTATCTGCTTCAGATAATCTATCTGTGCATGTACGCTTCCCGGCTCCTTTAGGACTCCTCTGGCTCTCTTATATCCGGCTTTCTGCCACATCTTGATTCTGTCCGGCTCTGCTGAATCACAGTACATATTTAGCTTTTTATCAAACTGCTTTTCAGCTGCCATCTGTATGATCTCGTTCGTGTCTTTCTCGTACACATAGAGTTCTTTGCAGATGTACAATTCACCATCCTTGAAAGCCACCTCAAGCAAAGCATTTGCATGGTTAAATCCAAAATCCTGTGCATTCACTACATAATCGAAGTTGCTGTGATCTGTGTTAAAATCCTCAACAACATAGTTTGTAAGGATAAGGCCACCAACTTCGCCCCACTCCCCAAGTCCATAGACCCTATATCCCTCAGGATCCACCTTCTTACGTCTCTCCATTCTTGCCCTGTATGCCGCATCAATAAATCTGTTGTTGACATAGTTGCTTGAATGTGTCAGTACATTCTCGTCCTCAATATCAAAGAAGTTTTTCTTTATCCAGTGGGTAGCTGATACAGGGTTAAATGTCATCTTGATCTGGTAGAACTGCCCTGGTGGCAGCTTACCTCTGAGACGGTCATCTATAATCTCAAAATCACTCTGCATAAGCTCCGTAGCCTCTTCTATCCATACATCCGTGAGCTTTCCACGCTTAAATGTGATAGATTTCAGCTTTTCACGCTGCTTATCATCATTTACCCCTCTGAATATGATCTGGTTACAATTTGCCTTGCATTCGATCATGAGCGGGTTTTGCTTGATGGTCCAGTATTTCTCATATTTATCACCGAACATACGAAAAATAGCACCCTGCAATTCTGCAAAAGTGCTATCTCTGTTTGTTATATCTGATTTTCTTACACATAATAAATTCCTGCCTGGATCCTGAAGGAGCCTGAGTATATAGTTTGTGGCTGTGTCAACACTTTTCCCGGATCCAGCCGAGCCTTTCATAACTATATATCTTCTCTTGCTCCTGTTCACTTCCTTAAATGCAGGATTAAGCTCAACTTTAATGTTCATCGTCTGCCATATCCTCCACTTCTGAATTATCCAGAGGTGTTTCATCACCATACGACACATTTATATTCAATGTCATATCTTCGCCCTCGGTATTCAGATTGATAATATCCTCAGGCCTCTGCCCCACTGTATCCCTAATGAACTCAGCACTGGCAATTGAGCCTTTGAGGGCTTTCTGAACTTGGGCTATGAGTATAGCGTCCTGGACTGTGATATTCTTGCCCTTTATATCTGCTATGTTCTTTATCTTGTCGATATTGACCACAGCGCCTTTATGCAGGCTCATGGACAGGATAGTCTCAAAGGTATCTTTCATCTGCTTCTTTGCAGCTCTTGTCTTACCTGATTTGACGCCGCCTTTCTTGCCTGCTTCCTGAAGCTCTTCTTTTGTCATGTCCTTAAAGCTCTTTCCCATCCGTTTCACCTGCCTTTCATATCAATCTATTTACACCTTATTCTTCGCTGGCTTATATGAATATTCATATCCATACTTCTTTGCATTTCTGCTGAGCCACTTACTGAGATCCGCATCATAGTTATCACTACTTACCTTGACGCTATGAATGGCTTTGTTGAACTCCGTAGCCTTAAAATGTGGTTTCTTTTTAATCGTATACGTTCCCGCTCTTCTTTTGCTGTATAGCTTAGGATCTATACCTCTAGGTGGCAATGCGTTTCTGCTACTTGCTGTTACCGCCTTTTGTCCACTACCTGCCCATGTCTCAAGGTCTGCCCCACTAAAATTGCCCCATCCATTCGCTGGATGATTGTGTATAAAGTGCTTACCTTCGCTTTCAAATGCATCATAACTCACGCTACCTCTGGAACCCTTATAATAATGTGTCACATATCCATTATCATCCACTTGGACTCCCCATTCTCGGCCACTCTTGGTATGCTTATCATTAAAATTCTTGATAACCCTGTCTATACTTCCTGTATTCTTTGAACCATTCATCCAGGCAGGAAACAACTTCTCAGATGACTTACCTCTTCCATTTGAAAATGACAGTCCTCTATCTCCTTGCTTTGCCCTGAATGCGTTTGCTCCTCTGCCACCCAATTGCTTTACCTCCACGAAAAAAGGACACTTCACAATGAAGTGTCCCAACGTACTATAACTATGTAATATCTATTCTTCCTCTATCGGGAACCACAAACTGCTGTCGTCATTCACGCACATACATAAAGGATTGTTAAATGCATCCTCCTCAGATTCCCAAAACTCTTTAAGTTTTTTATCTCCAAGCATTCCATTCTCATAGAGGTCCTCTATATTCTTGAATGTTATCTCCTCATCCGTATCATAATTAACGATTGATGCCGGACTATAATATATAAAATAATCTCCGATCCTGAATGCCTGAGCTTTCTTCATATGGTGTAAAAATGTGTCCTTAAGCATATCTCCCACCTAACCTCTCTTAAATGCTTTATTGTCATAATATTTCACCTGAATACTGTCAGGGAATTTATAACCTATATCACCGCCATATACAAGCACTCTCTTTGGCCTGATACGCTTGAGTGCTTCTGTCATTCCATTATACCACATCTGCTTATTTTCGTCATCCAGCTTGACTCCAATAGTTGACACCGAAACAGTTCCACCCTGTTGTATTCCATCAAAACAGAATGTATATGTTTCTTTCTCAGCCCATGAAAGCGTTGGTATAACGGTAATACCCACATCCTGCATCATCTGACCGATGAGGCGGCTTCTGTACACGTTCCATATCTTCATAGGCATTGGCATGTCCATGTACAGGCTGAAGTCTGGAGTAAATACACAGTCAAACTCTCTCAGCTTGTCCATATACTGCTGTGGGCTGTTCCAGATCCGTTCAAACTGGTAGTCATCAATGTAAAAATGCACCCCACATCTACGCTTCTTGGTAGATAGAACATAATTGAATGATATCAGCTCATCCGGTTCTGCGTTCTGTGCCTCTATAATCGGCATCTGATAAAATCCCTCTGCCCTTGCTCCGTCAAAATCATCAAGGTTGTATTCCTCGTATGTTCGCTCTCGTTCATCGCCGTAGTATCCGTCATCCTCATCATCCTCAAGCAGATCTGGAACATCAAAACCAAAGTCAGCCATGTCAAACTCCTCTATGGCTGTAAGCTCCTGGTTGAGTAAATCCAAGTCAAAACCACTGTTCATGGTCAACTTGTTGTGCGCCAGAATATATGCTTTCTTCTGCTGCTCTGTGAGCTCTGTAAGCCTTATACAAGGCAGTTCGGTATATCCAAGCTCCTTGGCTGCCATGAGCCTACCATGTCCCTCTATCAGGACGTTTCCCTCGTCGATTGCAAGCGGATCATTGAAGCCAAACTCACTGATAGACTGCTTTATCTGCTCAACCTGTTCCTGTGGATGCTTCTTTGCATTCTTGGCATATGGTATTAACTTATCAATATCAACATACTCTATCTGCATATCTGCCTCTTCCTAGCTTCGATATAGGTTCGAAGCTATACTTTCTTACTCACTCTCTTCGGGATCACAATCTTGTACAGCGGTTTACATACATTCTTTACCTCTCCACCCCAATTTATAGTTGGCTGAAATTTGTATATCTTAGTGCACTTAACCATCACCTTTATCATGGCTATTGGTAAAGCCAGTCTACCAAGTACAGGATGTATGTATTCAAAACTATATTCAGGTCTCACGACCTCAAACCTTTTAATCTTACTCATATCTCACCTCAAACAAAATAGCCCAGTGGGGGAGAGATCAGCGTTCACTTTTCACAAGGGGAGGTTTACAACCACTGGGCATAAGAAAAGGGACACAACCGATTATGGCGAACGGTAATGTCCCTTATGAATCAATATAATTTTACCATACTAGTATAGCACGTTTAAATGTAACATTTTGTAGCTTTTTACATTATCTTCTCAAAACTCAACAATGCCCATCCGTGCAGCCTCCGAACATACTCATGTGTATAGTGCATTTCTTCTGCTATGTCCTTTAGCCCTTTATATTCAATATATTTCATGAACAATACATTGACGTACTTCGGTTCATCCAGCATGTGTATCTGTCCTATGACCTTATGCTTGAGCTCCATGAACCGCTCTATGTCCTCATGAATCTCATTTTCAAGGTCAACATACTTTGCCACCTTATTGCTCATAGAATCAGCCTTGGCGCTTGTCTGCACCTTTTCTGCCGAATAATCAAATGCCCCTGTACAGGTTGCATCTTCCTTGAGTCCTGCAAGCTCTATCTTCTTCTGTCTGATCTTCACATCAAGAAGCTCCACCTGTTTCAAATACTCTTTCGCTTTCACCGCCTCACCTCCTACTTGTTCTCCCGGATGGTGAAATCCAAGCCTGTTTCTTCCTTTAGTGTCTGTATCAGATCATCCCAGATAATTTCTTCATCACACAGCGCATCAGTCTTTAAATTAAATCTTTCGCAGAATCTCTCAAGCCTCTTCTGTCCAAAATCAAACTCATCCCGAAGTACCATGCAACTCATTATCAAAATACAATCTATTGTATTCAGTTTGATTTTATACACAGCTTCGTCAAGCTGCTTCTGGTTGACCTCAAGCGGAACAAACATGGCTCCTCTGACCTTGAGTTCTTTCTCTGCTGCTTCCATGCCCTGTGTCTTGATGACATTCATCAGCCATGCAGCCCCCGCCATTCTTGCTTCGTGTAGCTTTCTATCTGATTTTGCCATCCTCTCACTCCTTCCGGGTAAATCTGTTCATCAAATGATTGTACGGATCTACCTGTGTCTTAAACCCTATCTGTCTTTCTAACGGGTCGTTAAGTTCTGCCCCGCCAAGGAAGTTGCAAAGATTCCGCATACAGTCCGGGCATAAGTCCTTTGAATCTGTTACACCATCGTACACATCAAAAATTCTTGTCCTTATCGGCGCTCCGTGTTCAAACGGAATGTCGTAGAACCCGCCGCATCTATCGCATTTGCCTGCGTATGCCATTATGTATCACCTCTCCTTTATCAATTCTGGATTATCAAATATGTTGCCAATAACTTCAACTCGATTTCCGTTTTGAACATATTTCCATAAATCATCATTCAAAGACCCACTTCCACTCTTTCCCATTTCGATAGCAAAAGTTGTCCTAAAATCTTTATAAAATACTTTTCCAAGTCTTTTCTTTGTATCTTTGTCCGGGAATGGACAATCATCATTATCTCGTTGGAACAAAATAATGTCACCTTCCCATATCAGCTTGCCGTTCTTATCCCTTAAGCCGGTACATTGACAGATTGTATCTGGTCGCACTTCAAAAATTCCATTTTCCTCTGTAAAATCCTCAAAGCAATCATATTCTGCTTTATCTGGGCATAAAATGTATGGAATGCTTTGACCTAATCTAAAGAACACATTTGTAATTAGATTGCCAATTACCCATTCTCCGTTATCGGCTCTCTTTGCTTTGAATAGATATCTATCTTCCATCTGTTCCACCTTCCTTTACAATTTCGATTGCTTTCCCAATCCCATCTAATAGCCCTTTTTCGTAGTTGTTTTCGTACTGTATTTCTATTTTGCTACCCTCTGTTTCCAACTGCTCCACAACCTTGTCCACATCGTAGACTGTTGGATGCTCCTCAATAAGTTTTTTTGCCTCAATTCTCATTGATTTCTCTGACTTACGTTTCTCTGATGCCTGTTCTTCAAGTGCCTTTATCGCCATATCAAATGCCTTTCCGGTATCGTTCGTATAGGCATAATGTGAATATCTATAATCTGTTGTTGCCTTTAATTTAGCTATTGCTTCTCTCTCTTCCATATTCCCACACTCCTATCTTCTCAACCTTGCCACGGCCGCATTCCACTCGTTTATGAATTTAAGCACCCAGGTAGCTGGGTATGTGCTTACAGCATACTGTTTTGAGATAGCAACTGCCCTTGCCCAGTTCGGATCCTGTTTGATCTCATTTGGAATCTGTGCCATCACTCCTCAACCTTCCTTTCTGCCTCAAGCCATCTGCGGGTACATTCTATGCAATGTTGCTTACCCCTCTGACACACAATCTCGTCAAATCCAATCTCGTCAAATCCAATCTCACTCGGACACATGATGATCGGCGCAAGATCCGCATCACCAAGCGACCTGATGTAGTCGCCGTTGGTCATCGGCTCATAGTTGTCAACTGCATTCTTGGTGCAGTGTGCGCATGGTTCCTGTGACTCGTCTCTATATTTGTATTTGCAAGTTTTGCAATTCTCTATTCTCTCTGGTACTATCTCCATCGTATCTCTCCCTTCCTGATCAACTCTCTTATGTCTATGTTGCTGAAGCTCTCATGGTAGCCCTTTTCGCTCTGCATCAGTACATGGTGTTCATATGCCTCAACTATTGTCCATCGCTTCCAAACCCTTATAGGGACATTCTCCTCTTTCCCGTTCTTAGTGAGTATCCTCACCACCCGCCCAGGTCGGCAGATGGTGTTAAATGCTGCATCTATCTCAAATTCTGTCATGTAGTCTCTCCTTTCAGATAGCAAGTAACTTATTCACGAAATACTGCTGTCCCTTACCTGTAACCTTTGGTGTCCTGGTGATTCTGACTGATCCATCTGGATTGCTTATAGTGCTTTCCTTCACCTCAAACAGCTTCATCTCCATGCTCCTCTGAGTTGGCATATTTCGATCTGAGCCCTCTCTTTTGATGAGGTAGCCATTATCACGCAACCACTTAAACAAGCGCTTCTGACCGATGCTGACGCCATTCTGGCTTATCAGCTTTGCAAGGTCACCGATCAAAATTGATGTGTGACTTGCTGCAACCGCATCGGCGAATATTGCCTTTGGCTTCATGGTCTCTATCTGCTTGTCCCTCTCCAGAATCTTGTTCTGAGCTACCTGTAAGGCTCTGGCCATTAATTCGTCATCCGACATTGTTTCCTGTCCGACTATGTACCCGCCGTTCTTTCGGATGGATGGAAGCACCTCACTTGTCACCCAGTCTGTAAATCTCTCAGCCGCCTCTTTTCTGCTCTGGAAAATAACCTTGTACAAATTTGATTCATTGACAAATATCGCAGTCTGTTTTCTTCCTAAACTGTCGATGACCTCGCTAGTACCGACCCCATCTTTCCTTAATCTGCTTTTAACATCAGTTATATGTGTAATTCCAAGAGCTCTGCATACATCTGTTAAACAAAACATCGGTTCATCTTCCACAACCGCTGTTCTGATTTCTCCAAACTCTTTATTTTCAAATATCTTCAAATCGTTCATTCCATACCTCCATCTATAAAGTCAAACAACGTCGGTGAATCAACCTCATTCTCCTCGGACTGCAGATAGCCAACACCATCTCTGAAGTAATCCGGATTGAGCTCACATCCCTTGCCAAATCTGTGCATCTTGACCGCCATCATTGGTACTGTCATAAGGCCGCCGAACGGATCATATACCACATCGCCCGGATTGCTGTACCTGTTGATAATCCTCTCAACAATATCAAGCTGCAATGGACATACATGCATGGTCGCCCTTCTGCGGCTCTGTGTCGTGTTGAGCGTCCGCATCCTGTTGATGTCGTCCCACACATCAAGCTGATTCCAGGATCCCGGCGCTACAACCATGAATGTAGCTGGAAGCCTGCCATCTGTATCCAGGTACTTTGCAAGTGCCACATGCTCCTCATAGTTGTATATGTGCTCTCTGCTGTACTGCCTGTACACTCTCTGTAAGTTGTCCACAGATACACCCTCAAGCTCCTCTTTGCTTATCAGCCTGTCTCCTGAACTTCTCCAGTATCCATGAGCATCTATCTGCCACTGTGCTCTTGTGTACTCATCCTTGGACTTTGTAACCGGATCATCAGCGTATGCCTTACTGTGGTCTGTTGGCAGCTTGCGGAACAACAAAATGTATTCCGGACATCCCACACCCATCTTGGTGCCATCCTTGCACTGCTCAGTCCATCCAAGGCGATATGTCTGGTTATTCTCTCGTACAACATCCGTCACAACAGTGATCATGCCGAAATACATAAAACCATGCTTCATGTAATGTTCGATACAATCCGCATGAAACGGCTCGATAGTCGGCATTCCTGTGCCAGTGGCATTTCCAAACAGCACTCTATCCTTAACGTGGATGGCCGCCACTCTTCCCGGCTTCAGCACCCTCAGAAGCTCCGGCGTCAGGTAGTCCATCTGTTCAAAGAACCGCTCTGTATCCTGATTGTGTCCGAAGTCGTTATAATTTGCGCTGTACTCGTAGTGATTGCCGAACGGTATCGACGTATGTATCAAATCAACGCTGTTGCTCTCCATTGCCCTTGTCTCTTCCACACAGTCGCCATACACAGCCTCATAATGCTTGCCTCTTACTGTTCTCTCTTCTCTTGTACCTTCCACACCCATCTTCCTTTCCAGTCTCTCTGTCTTGTTCGCCGAATCAAGGCCATACTTCTTCACAATCTCGATCATTTTCTTAACCATGTGATTGTGATTCTTCCACTTCTCGATCAGTGCGTCCTTGATCTCCCGCTCATTCTCCATGTAGATGATGTCTATAACTACTGTATTCTGCTGCAGGAACCTGTAACACCTATGCACCGCCTGTATGAAGTCATTGAACTCATAGTCAATGCCAACAAATATCTCCCGGTGGCAGAATCGCTGGAAGTTACATCCTGAACCACTGATTGACTTCTTGGTAGCAAATAGCCTTGTCTTGCCATTGCTGAAGTCTATGACTCTCTGCTCCCTAAGGTCGTAGTCCATGGATCCGTATATGTCCACTGTCTCCGGCAGGGCTTTCTTGATAGCGTGCCTTTCTGCTTCCTGGTCATGCCACAGAATGAAATGATCCTCCGGAGAGCTATCAACTATCTCCTTCATCTTCTCGACTCTGGCATCTATGCTCTCACGCTTGATCTTGGCTGCCTCTTTAAGTCCTGTACTTGCCTGAGTGAAAAGCTCCATCTGGCCGTCCCTGTCAACTGAATCTCCGTAGTGTATCGGTATTTCGTGCCACCTCACATCAAGCGGTGGAAGCACATAGCCGTCATCGGAATAATCAGGGTTGATGTCTGAAGGTTTTGTGATGAACAGCGCCCAGCTACTTACCCACAACCAGAACTCATCCTCCATGTTCGGGTACAGTGTCAGGTTGTTCGCCTTGGTTGAATCCCTTTGAAAGAACCTTGTAAGTGCCTGTCCTGTGTCCATGACTTCAAGATATCCAGCATAGTGTATAAGCTCCTTGTACTTGTTCGGTGATGGTGTAGCGGTCGCTACGAGCTTGTAAGGTACATTTTTGAACTTGTCAAGGAACGTCTGGTATGTCTTAGATCCAAATGATCTAAGCACGGATGCTTCATCAAGTGAGGTTGCCGCAAAATACGATGGATCTATATCTCCGTCTCTCACTCTCTCATAGTTCGTCAGAACGATCTGACTTGTGCTTGCCTCAACCTCTTCCATGGTTCGGCAATATTCAGGTTTCTCATAGCCCAGGAGCTCTACAGCATCCCTTGTGAACTCCTGCTTAACTCCAAGCGGTAATACAATCAACGCTCTACCGCCGGTATGTTCTGCTGCAAGGTGGCAAAACTCTATTTCCTGTGCAGTCTTGCCAAGCCCAAACGACTCAAACAAGGCTCTACGTCCACCCTTCAGCGCCCATGCCACCGCATCACTCTGATGTGGCTTTAGGGCTTCATTTATGCGGCTCTTATCGACCTCAAAGCCGCTGTCAGTAGCAAGCTCTATCTTGCTCTCTAAAAACTCTCTGTATGTCATTCACTTCTCAGGAACCCGCTATAGCATTACCCCGGCCGGAGGTTCGGCTCCTTTCGTGTGTTATTTGTTTAGATCATCGGCAAGGATCCTCACCGTTTCCTCATTTCCTCTATTTTTTCCCTAATCCTATCTGGTATCGGAACACCCTCTGACTTATCTTCCAGTACCTTAATTCTGCTTTCATTTCCTGCAGGCAAGGAACTTATCGCATGTTTCCTTAAATTGTCTATTTCAGTAGAACAGCCCTGAGCGATATTCTGAATGAGCTGCCTTACTTCGGTTGGCATTTTGGAGATTTCCTGTGCCCTTGCGACCTCTGTCCGATAGCAACGCTGAAATTGTGACATTACAACCTGCTCATTGTAATCTTCATCTAACGCCCAGACCCGAAGTTGGCTCGGAAGTCCAACTGCTTTCTGAACCACCGGAGGCAACTTTGCATATTCTTCCACCGAATTGTAGGCACTGTTCCGAATTGCTTTGCTGACCAATGCCCATGCTTCCATTTCGTTCAGCTCCTGTGGTTTGGTGATTGAGTGAATTTTATCAATCAGTTGTCCGGGAGCTGGTGCGAACCCGCTTGTATTTGTTTGCATATAGACCTTAAATGCCATGGCAATTTCATCTTTGCTGTATTCCTCTAATGCCATAGTCCACGCATTGACCGCTGCTGTTCTGCTTGGAGGGTTGTAATTTGGATATGTAGCCTGCACCATAGCAAGTAAATCTTGCACATCTTCTCTTGTCATCAACTACTCCTCCATTCATTTAAAATGTCCCGCTCACCATTTCTTGAAAATGGCTGCTGATTGTTATTTTTGCTGATCTTATCCCATAAGATCCCCTTGTAGCTGTTTCCCATTGACAGGTCGATTACATCTACCACCGCCGCATCTCCATTTTTCTGTGCCTCTTTGGATATTTTGGTTAGTAACGACTTCATGCCCTGTTCAACATAATCCTCTTTTCTGGCAACCTTATACTCAATCCATTCTCTGACTTTCTCCAAAAGAAAATCCGACATGGAATAATTCAGTATGAGCCTATCCAAAATCTGAATACTATCCTCTTTGGTCTTACGTACTCTTTTCGTTTTGGGCTCATCATTTGCCACCTGCAAGGGGGCTATAAGGGGTGTATTGTCTAATCTTGTTTCCTCTAATTTCCTTTCCTCTTCTCTACTTTCCTTTCCTTTACTCTGTGTATTCCTTCCACCATTTATTGAATTTCTTCCGTCAAAAATTGAATTTATTACCACTTTTTTATTATTTTCGGGTACAGCAATTAAAAGGTACTCTTTTTTCAGTTCAATCTTTTCTCGCTTGGACGTAGCATTCAAATATCTTTTTTGCACCCCTTCAGATGTTAAGATATTGAAATCATTAAAAAGTTGTTCTGAAAAAATGTCCCTTCTGATACAAGCTGCCACTATATCTGCTATTAAATTTTTATTGTCACTCGGTAAACCGTTCTCCGACATAAAGAGCAACAACGAGTCTGTAGTCCATTCACAGTAGTAACCAAATCCTCCATAGATTTTCTGATAGAGTTTGACAAGTACCGCAAAGCCTTTCAGTCCAAATTCAGCTTGTATCAATCTGACCTTTTCTTCCATGTGGCAATCCAATTCAAAGTAATCAAGTCCTGCTTTGGTTGGTCTGCCTGCCATTTATCATCTATACCTCCTTGATTCTGATTCCATATATGTGGAGCATCAACTTGCGCTTTATAATGTATTCCTTTGTTCTCATGCCCTTGGCATCTTCAACAATCATCTTTCCTGTATCCAAGTCCCAATACACAAAATCAGCCATATATGAGCATTTATGCTCTATGACCTTCCCCGGCTTGAGTTTGCCTTCGTTTGGGCCTTTGGTATATATCTGGTCTGTCATCTCCCTCTGCGCTGGTATGAGCTCAAATTCTCGTTGAAGCTGCAAGCCTGTTATCTTGCCCGCTTTCTCAAGGATCTTTAACTCTGTGTATCTGTGTGCTTCTCTTTCGCTGTCAAATGTGATGCCGTCTATTACAGCTTTCCTGTTGCCGTACTTGGCTCTTGACCTGTTCCAAGCCATCAATGCTCCTTTCCCCCTGCCGCCCTCAAATAAGAGCAACAGGGATATATGCTAAGACATTACGTTACTGTGCTTGTGATGTATTAAATGTAATGTCAATGTAACCTACTTGAAACTTCCGAATAGTGCCGCCTCGGCAGCGTTCATCTCTGGCTGTGGATTTTCTGCCGGTGCTGACTCTGGATCTGAAATATTTGAGTTGTTTTCAGCAGAATTTGAGTTGCTATTTGAGTTGCTTTTCACTTCCTGTGATTCCTGTGGAGCCTGTGCTTCTGGTTCATTCATCTCTGTTGCTGTGGCTTCCACATACTCATCATTGTCATTCTCAACGTATGTAGGATGTCCCTCAGCGTCCAAGGTTGCCATGTCACCCTCAAATGCTTTCTGGAGATCTATGCTCATTACTCCCCACTTACTGATTAGCTGACGGAGCATTGTCTTGTAAGCCATTCCATCAAAATTCTTGTACCAGAATGATGAATACATCCATGAATCTCTCGGATCATAATTGCCAGCCTCATAGTCAGCATATGATACTCTCTGCTTCTCTCCGTACTTTGTCTTGACCTTTCCAGCGTCCTTGTAGAATGCCGGTGCATACTTGTCCGCATGAGCAAGCATCTGAGCCTTACTCCAATACATTGTCTTTCTGAATCCGTTCACAAGCTCAAACATTGCATAGTAGCCGATGGTCTCAGCCTCTTCACGCTTGTCCCAGTCATCAACCATGAGATTGACCTTGATATCCTCGTTGAGTGGGTCGAAGTATTCCAACTCCCCTTCCTTGATTGCGACAACATTCAGTCTCTTATACTGACCGGAACGGATCGCAAGCTGGATATATCCCTTATATCCCATCTGGAACTGAGCTTCCTTGACACCAGTCTTTGTATTGTTGAATGGAACCATATAATAGTGTCCGAGCTGTGGAGATGGTGAAAGCTGTAAGCTCTCACCAAGAAGTGCAGCTGAAAGAATCGACTGATTCGTACACTCCTGAAGTGTAGGGTTGGTGTTGTATGCTGATACAATAGCAGATATGAACCTCTGTCCATTCTTACCACCAACTACCTTGTTGATCTGATTCTTGATTGCATCTTTTGTAAGATACTCTGTAATTCCCAGATTCTGCTGTGCTTTACTTTTTGCTACCAAACTGTTATTTACTGCCATTATTTTCTACCTCCGCTATTATACTCATTAACTCTGTCCCCAGGTCTAACATATCAATACTGCTGCTATTTAACTTTGCGATCTCTACAGTCTTGTCTATAATCTGCTTTGCCGCATCTGTTCCAAAGTCTTCTTCCACGATGGCTCGTACGCCTCTTATAGCTGCCATCATTTCGACGATCAGCATGATTGTTGACCCATCCAAGTGCACCGAACCTTTATTTAATACGATCATCTTGTATACCTCCTAATGCATAATCATATCTTCTAACATCTTGTGCAGTACCTCTTTCAGAGCCTGTGGCATTTCCCTTATGTTGTCCTTGTTTATATTGGCTTTTGGCAATATCTTAAATAAAACATCATCTATGAGGTCACTCATAATCTCGTTAATGTCTCCCTCAGCTTTGGACGCTTCCATGGCTCTGCTTATCATTTCTTCTGTAGCAACCTCTCCATATCTTTTAGCAAGCGACTCTCTTAAACTCTTCATTGCAAGTGCTAATTCTGATATAAGCACAGGTGTTGTTCCTCTCATTGATACTGATCCCATTTCTGACTTAATCATCTTGTTACCTCCTACTTAATCGCTCTAAATGTTATATTTCTGCTCTGGAAGAACTCTCTCAAGGCTGCTGCATCATCCGTTGTAAGTTCAACCTCAAACTTGACTACCATCTTCTGTGGTTCCGGCTGTGATTCCTCTACTGGTGCTGGCTGTGCATCCTCAGGTGGTGTCATAGCCTTTGCCATTGCGGCTCTCTGCTCCTCGGCAACCTTTTCCTGTGCCTTGCGCTCTTCCTCAGCCTTTCGTCTTGCCTCTTCTGCTGCTTTTCGTGACTCTTCCTCAGCCTTTCTCCTTGCCTCAGCTTCTGCCTTTGCCTTGGCAATCTCTGACATCCTCTTAGCCTCTGAGATGGCCTTGTTGATGTCTAATGTCTCCTTGAATACCTCTGTAGCCTCAAATCCAAACTCCGGGAGCTGGCTGAGTGTAAGCACTCCGTTGCCGATCTCATACATCTTTGACCTCATCTGATCTTCGATACTCTTCATTGATACCGAAGCATTCAACCACTTAGGATCCTGTATCTTCTCAAGCGTTACGAAGTTCTGGAAGCCGATAGTCGCAAACAACTCTTCAATGGCTTTCTGCTTCTCGATCTTGCGTTTCTCGTCAAATGCCTTGACCTGTTCATCTATCACCGCTATAGGCTTGTCTATAATGCCTATAATCTCGTTGATCTGAGCCTTAAACACATTAAACGGCTGCATGTATTCTTTCTCTCTTCTGATGCGCTCATCATTGAGGGCTCTCTTCAGCTTGTTCAGATTGGCCTTGTCTGCCTTTGCGTCCTTGATCTGGTCATCTGTGTAGACAAGCGTCTCATAAAATGAGACCTTAGATGTAAGCTCAGCCTTGAGCTCCTCATAGTTAAAATCAATCTTCTCTGGTATCGCTACCTCATTAACTCTTAATTCCATTTTTAACCTCCTAATTCAGCACCAGCTCCATCTGGTGACTCTCCTTGTTCTCTCGCACCATTGCCATAATGCGTGCTGTCTGTCGCTGTCTCTCTTCCTCGCAGTCACAGTGTTCGCCCGGGTCTAAGTAAGCGCCACACTGTGGACATTCGTTGTAATACATTGCCATTTCCTTTCATATCTCCGGGAGTATCAGCGGCGGCTCTTTCTTCACCTGTACGCTCTCCCAGAACTCTCTCTCAGCATCAATAAGATACTGGATGTCATCCTCTACCTCCGACCGCTCTATCGGATAGTGTTTGGTCTGCAAATATACCTCTCCATCAATTTCAAACTTGAGCTGTGCCTTGAGTACCGCATATTCAAACTCTGTCACCATCAAGTAATGAAGCACCTGTATGTAATAGTTATCTGGCACTCTGTTATCCCATTTTTTCTTCTGACTTGACTGCAGGATCTCTGTGGTCTTGATCTCAAGCACACCATTGCGTCCATCCCGGTCCATAAGCCATCCGTCAAGGCTTGCATGCGCCCATGGGTACTTATCATTCGTGAACATGTTGTTTTCCACATATCCAACTTGATACTGTGGATAATCCAACTTGAATAACTCCCTCAGATGCTTTTCTGCCTCTGTTCCATACTTGACATAAGGCTTATCTGATATGTCCTCCGGCTCTATGCCGTATGCTTTCTCTTTAAACAGTTCCACGTTTGTCTTGTATGGGCTCATCCCAAAGATCGCCGAGGCATCCGACCCGCCTATCTTGGTTCTTGCCTTAAGCCACTCTTCATGACTTCCGAGCACCTTCATTTCAACCATTCAGCCTATCCTCCATGGCTTCCCTTGCATCGTCTATGTCCTTCATGGCAAGGACGATGTAGTACAAACCGATCTCTATCGCCATAGTGCCAATTATGTACAAGATGAGCATTCCTGTTGATATGGTCATAAACCACCTAAAGTCTGTCGCCATTTTATATATGAGTCTTACAAGTACCGCAGCCATGGCAACTAGGCATGATGCACTTATAACCTTTGTGTCCATGTTTCTCCTCTTCATTTGCTTTCTTCTCCCTTTTCTGCTATGATTTTCTTGAGTATTTTTCTATGCACCGGCGGAACTGCTATTCCAAAGGTGCTTTTTTATTGTCAGGGATCTAATTCATCCCAGTTTATGACGGCTTCTTTTGCTACCTTATTTATGTCGAACGGCGGCACTCGTCTGCCAGCGTCAAGCTGTTTCTTGTACTTCAGATAATCCACCAAGGCAAGCACATTGACCCTTGTTACTCCGGCACCATCCAGTATGGTGTATGGTCCATATCTGCCAGACTGGACATATCTGTCAAGATCTGCTATACGTCTGGTTGCTGTAGATAATGACATCTCAAATATCTTCATCATTTTCGCCTTGCTTATGTACGGCAACCGGCCAATCTCCCTGACACCTATTACCTGTATGTCTTTGACCGCTCTGCTCATCACTCTCACTCTCCTTTCTCTATGACCAGCCTCAGCCCAACCGCTTTTAGTAAGCTGTCGGCATTGGTCAATGTCATTCCTCTTTTATCTGATTCCCACATATACAAGCTCCTGTCGGTAAATCCTGCCTTTTCAGCCAATTTACGCTTTGACATGCCCTGTCTGATTCTTTCTCTCTCAACGGCCTGTAATATTTCACTTTTATCCACTTGACTACCTCCTTGTATTTAGATACAGTATATATACTGGTATGAACATATGTTTATAACCAAATACATAGAAAGGAGCGCAACTATGGAAACTTTCAAGACATTTCCTGCTACTAAGGCTGATGCACTGACACTGCTTTACCTTCAGAACCAGGACTTATCAGACAAGACCATTGAAGAGATCGTAGCTTTGTATGACAACATATCTAAAAGAGCTATTAAAGCTTGTAATGTAAACGTAAAGCTTAGATAATCTCTTACTTAGTCTTTTTTGACTTACCAAGCCGGGCTCTTGTTTTCATCATGGAGTCAAGAGTCCGTGCCATGGAATCCTTGTAGTCACACATATAGTTATCGTCTCTAACCTTCTTGCACAGGTACTTTATTGTCTTGTCCACTTCTTTCTTAAGTTTCTTTGCCTTCATCGTTCCCATCTCCTTTCCTTCTTGATTTCCAAATGTCGAAAATCAACCTTCCGACAAATGTTCCAATGGCTATGCCAATGATCGTGGTCAACATCTTTTCTTTGGTTCCTCTCCATACTCTTTCTGAATTACGACAACAGGATTCGGCTTTGGCTCCAGTAGCTTTCTGATTGTCTGGAGCTCTTTTCTTATCTGTACAAGCTCTGTGTATATCTTCTTGAGCATTTCTTCCCTCCTTTCTCCTTGTCGTCTCCATCATTTCACCCTATAATTTCCGTAGGTGCTTTTAGCATCAATCCATACGAAAGAAGGTGAAACTATGCGAATTTATGCTTGCTTACTTGGCGAATGGGTAGATATAACCGAAACTGCTACCGTTGCAGATTGTCAGGATCCTGTTACATATTTCAAAGAGAACTTGAAATATGAAAATGGTTCACGATATGCAAAATGCTTTGAGTACGATTACATTCATATCCAGTACCAGGGCAAAGACTATCGAATAAATCCAGCATTTATTCAGATTGTCAAGGAATAAAATTCTGTTTAAGCAGGAGGTCAAGTTCCTTTGGTGGCTCAAAGGTCAACTTGGCTTCTTGTGTCTCAAAACCAGTCACAACGATATGGTTGATTCTGCTCCACTCTGCATGTGTCATACCTTCCGCAAGAGCGATTATCTGCTCTGCTTTTTCTTTGGTTATCAACTATGTCTCTCCTTTCTATCCATTTTAATTGCCCATGTTGAATTATATTCACTCTATTAAGCAAAAAAAATATCATCTCTTTCCTTTTTTGTAAGTGATAATACATTTGTTATAGCTACTATTTCAGACGCTTTGAAGTCTCCGTTATCAAGCCTATTATATAAGGTTTCTCTTGTTATTCCAATCTTCTTTGCTACTGACGTAATAGTCATTCCTTTGTCTTTTATCACCTGTTTTAATAAAATCGCCTGCATGTTATTCTCCTTTCTGTTGAACTAAATTCACTATATCACCCATGTGAATTTCTGTCAACATCTTTTCACATTTTTGTTGATTTTTTTTCACACTTATTTTATAATGACATCAAGGTGGTGATGAAATGCTAGAACTATATAAGAACATCAAGAAAAAAAGAGAACAATTAGGTATATCTCAAGAAGAGCTCGCAAAATTAACTGGATACACTAGTCGCTCTTCAATTGCAAAAATAGAAAAAGGACAGGTCGACCTTTCACAGACTAAAATAGATCTTTTTGCCAAGGCATTGAGAACATCACCATCAGATTTGATGGGATGGCATGACACTATAGATGACGACGACACAGATCTTGTCTACCAATATAAATATGGTGAATTGCTTTACAACTATGTTCAAGAACTAGGTGAATTTCTATATAACAATCCGAACCATAAGAAATTGTTTGACGCCTCTATGAGAGTCTCCGATGAAGATATTGATCTTGCAAAAAAAATGCTAGATAAAATTAGTGGCTACGAAGATTGTTAATCACTAGGGACGACTTCAGCAAAGGCTCTGCCGATGTTATTGAGGCTTATGCGCATGGGCTAACTGAATTGTAAATTGGTAAAAACGCATTATCAAGGCTGTGAAAACAAGCCTCAAATTTTAAACATTTTGTTCATTATATACAAAAAAATGTTTAATTTTCTGAACTTTTAGTATTGACTTTTGATTAAAGGGCATATAATATAAATATACAATATTTATAAGTTAATTTTGCCCTTGGCAACGTCCTCCCACTATAAGGGATGTGACAACGCCCTGGGCTTTTTTTATACCTAAGAGGAGGATTTTATGGGAAAAACGAATAACTTATTACCAGATCAAAAACATCAAATAACTACCGCTATCCTAGTTGATGGAGGGTTTTATAGAAAAAGAGCCCGCTATCTATATGGTGACAAATCACCATCAGAAAGAGCGGACGAATTGAACGAATATTGCTATAAACATCTTCGTGATAAATATGAAAATAGATATTTGTACCGCATATTCTATTATGATTGTCCACCTGCAGAGAAGAATATATATAACCCCTTGACTAATAAGAGTGAAAATTTGAAAAAATCAAGCGAATATATCTGGATGACTGATTTTCTAAATGAATTAAAACATCATAGAAAATTTGCCCTCAGATTAGGTCGCTTATCCGATACACAACTCAACTATCATCTTAACACTGAGACTACCAAAAAACTTCTTCAAGGCAAATTGGAAGTTGAGGATATAAGTCAGCAAGATCTTGTTCTTAATATAGAGCAAAAAGGGGTTGATATGAGAATTGGTGTGGATATATCGTCTCTTGCTTTTAAAAACCAAGTAAATCAAATTGTTCTCATTTCTGGTGATAGTGATTTTGTGCCCGCCGCCAAACAGGCTCGAAGAGAAGGCATAGACTTTATACTGGATCCAATGGGTGCACCGATAAAAGAAGATTTATTTGAACACATAGATGGAATACGCACACCTAAATTGAAAACACCAAACAAGGTCGAGGAGATAGAAAAATAATAAGGTAAAAAAACTATAAACCGTATGCTAATGATATTTTTTATAGTTGAATGCGAGATAGATTTTGATTATAATAACTATATTAAGCCGCCTATAGGGCACGAATTTTATGTAGTTATTTTTCTTAACATTTTAGACCTCGCAGAAATGCGGGGTCTTTTACGTTATGTGGTGAACTATTTCCATTTTGGAAACAACCACTTGGTTATTGCATTTTTTGCAACAACTAACCAATTCAATATTGACTTTAGAAGATACATCGTGATATGTTCGTTGTGAACGTACTCCGGTGTTCTTCGGGCCCGGGGTCTTTTACGTTGTATGAACCTATTCCAGTTTGGAAATAGTTCAAAATAAAAAATCCCTCAGGTGCTACCAACACCTGAGGGAAGTTACCCACAAACCAAAGGCTTATGAATAACGCTCTGATCAAGCTACATTATATCATAAGCCTTCTCATTTTAGTAGGCTTATTTTTTATGCCTATTTTTAGATAGGATGGTGATTTTATGTGGTCAGAAATACAAAAAAATGGAACAGTCAAGTATTGTGAGAGGTACACAGATCCGCTCACAGAGAAGGTGAAGAAGGTCACTGTGACGATGCCTAAGGCATCACCTCAGAACAGAAACAAGGCGGCAAGGATCCTTGCCGGGAAGATTGAGAAAGCCGAGACTTCCTCTCCTGTCCGATCTGATACAACGCTAGGGGAGCTGGCTGATGCTTATATAGCATCATTACGGCAGTGCAAGAGGAAAGAAAGTACAATTGTAACTGAGAAATCATATATATATCGTTGTGTAAGCACAATTGGTAATGATGTACTCGTTGACAAACTTTCTCCCCGCTATATATATGATCAACTTCTTGCTACCGGTAAAAAAATCAGTACAATAAACGGATATATAAAATATCTGAAATTCGCTCTAAAATGGGGGGTGAAAAACGACTATCACTCAAATCATGATATACTATTAAAACTCGACTATATCAGTGAAGAGAGCTCCGACGGAATACCAGAGGTATATGACATCAGCAATGAATATCTGGAACATGATGAAATAACAAAATTACTTAATTACTTTATAGACAATAATCACTGGCAGGACTACTACATATCCTATTTTCTGATTCTTACAGGCATGAGGATTGGGGAGCTTGTGGCACTTGAAGATTCAGATGTGGATATTACATCTAAAACTATTCGTGTTACCAAGACTTACTACCCTGCAACCAAATACGCAACGTCAGCCAAAACAAGTGATTCAATCAGAAATCTTCATATACAGCCTGAGCTTCTCTTACTTATAAAAAAACTCAGACTTTGGCGAAAAGAAACAATGTTTGAAAATGGAATTAAAAGCACACTTTTTATGCCGCACTTGAAGACAGGCGGCTATTTATCCTATGGAACCTATAACCTACACTTGAAAACAGCCGCCTCTGAAGTTCTTGGCAGAGAGATAACTCCGCACAAGCTGCGGCACACACACGCTTCCATTCTGGCAGAAACTATGTCAGCAGAACAGATATCACGTCGTCTAGGCCACCATGACGACAAAATAACAAAAGCTATTTACATTCATATCACTAAAAAAATGAAGCAAAAAGACAATGCGGCTGTCGACACAATATCAATTATCAACTAAAAAAAATGACCACTCAGTTTTCACACTGAATGGTCATCTTTTATTTTTTTGCCCCTAAATTGCCCCTAAAGGCTCTCTCACAATTGTCGTACACAGCATAAACCCTTGATTCTTCTAGCTATTCATACATTATAAAATTATACATATTGTACAATTTTGTATCCATAAATATCCTACCACTTATCGCGTTAAAGTGCTACATTTTTATCCATACAAAAACAAAGGAGATCATTATGACAGACTTAAACAATGCCGAAACACAAACCGATGCCCCCTGTTCCGCCATCAATTATTGTAACCTCAACGGATACGAACTCACCGCAGAAGAGAAGATAATCTTTCTTAGTTCCTATGTATCCCGCATTGACAACGAGACAGTGTATCAGCCCGCAACCAGGGAATTTGTCCAGAATTTCAATGTAGATGCAGCCATCAGCATAATAAACAATTATGCCACAGCAGACTCATTTTTCAGAAGAATGACAGGTTCATTTCCGTATATCAAAAACTCGCAGCGTTTTTCATCCCCGGATATATATTTTCTTCTATTGGAGTTAAAACTGTACATCAACGAGAGACGGCGCGTAATAGCAAAAAATAATTCAGCGGACACGCTCTCTATCATTGAACAATACAAAAACCGTTACTCGTTCAACCAGTCAGCCACCCAGAAAATGGAAGCCCTGCACAGCATAAAAGGTTTCGCACATCCATCTTTCTTTGTGCCGGAAACCGTACTGTACATAAACGAAAACTCTATCCTGTACGTACACTCAGCTTTGCGCTATATCGATATGCTTCTCGAATACATGCAGCGGAATGACAATTCTATAGATTATGAAATTTATTCTTTTTTTCAGAACTTCAAATCCATGTTATTCAACAACGAGCACGACACAACGCCAACATATATAATCGAACAGTCAAGAGATTATATCTATAGCATTCTCGGAAATAGCAAAAGAAAATCTAAGATGACTGACATATGCAAATACGCAGCCTTCGTGGAAAGTCTCACAGAACTCGGTAACGCCATAAGCGCATCCAATATGAAACTCTAAATCCCCCTGTTTTTCAGAACATAAAAACAGCCCGTCGCTTATGCGACAGGCTGTTAAGAAGGGGGGAGTGGAGGATTCCTATGTTTTGGGGTTTGGGGTTATGGGGTTACATTACATCGTATAAAGGGATTTCTACGAATTTCGTGCTAAGGGAACCCTCCGTCTATCAAAATATAAGTGATTGTCTTTTTTATAACCAGAAGGCTTGTTGATCACAACTCATCTCCTTGTTATGCCCATATACTATCAAAACACTTTGAAATTGTAAATACGCAAAAATTTATAAAACGAAGGCTTTTTTTTGTGGTAATTTATCAACAGTTGCGCATTTCAATAGTTTTTAGAAGATTTTTGAATGCAAAATGATTGTTTTTTTCACGTTTGAACGGTTTATTGTTCATTATGATCACTTTTCGCAACAATAAATTTCAGATTATCGTGCAAAGCTGTCAAATTCGTTTGACTGTTGGCGAAGATCGGAGTGTTGTAATATAATAGTAAGAAGTCAATCATCTCGGAGGACATGCTATGAATGAAAACGATATTCTAAAGGGGCGGTTAAAGGATCTGGCAAATGCCGCCTTCCGCCAGAACAGATATACATATACTAATTTTCTGAGTGCTGCAGACATGGAAGTATTTTACAGCAATCTTGAACAGTTGTCATTTGCAGGATATACCATCTTTGGAGGCAGGGAATCCTGCGACCGCGTTATGATCGCCTTTGGAAATGAAGCCGACTGCGGCTACGCACCGGCTTTTCCCATCTGCACCATGAAGGTCTCCGCTGTTTCGGACAAATTCTCAGACGATCTGAACCACAGGGATTTCCTTGGGGCACTTATGAATCTTGGCATTGAGAGGGAGATGGTGGGCGATATACTGGTCACCGAATCCACTCATTCTGGCAAGCACAACAATGCCTATATATTCTGTGTGGACACTGTTGCCGATTATATCGCAGAAAATCTGACAAAGATAAGGCACACAAATGTAAAATGTACTTTTTGCAGCACCCAGGATACTGATGAGATACAGATAAAAAAGGAACCTCTGCACATAATCGCGGCATCTGCAAGAGCGGACGCAGTGACCGCCACAATAACAGGCCTTTCAAGAAGCAGCACATCCCTGTTGTTCAGGGAAAAGAAATTTTCACTAAACAACAGGTTGTACGAAAACAGCAGCTACCAGTTAAAACCGGGCGACGTATTTTCAATACGTGGATATGGCAAATATGAATTTGTCGAGACAGGCAGCGCAACCCGGAAGGGCAGACTGAACATAGAATTACTCAGATATATTTGATCTTCTAACAACTAGCAATTGATCAGTTCACTGTAGTATCTTTTCACATCAGCGCGTCTTGTTGCGCTGATGTGTATACTTTTACCATTTGTCAGTATCATTTCATGAGCCGTGCATCTGCTCACATGATCCGGATTTACAAGATAGGATTCATGTGGTCTGATAAATCCCCCGTAGCCCACCTTCATGCGTTTTTCCATCTCGCCAATACTTCCATAAAAAACATATTTTTGTTCCGTTGTGACCAGATTTATGCGACGCAGTTCGCTTTCAAAATACATTATGCTCCGGGTATCTACACTGTATCTCACCCTTCCGGATACAAATGTGAATCTTCTCTCATCCCGGCTCCCCTCAACCGCCATCGTCATCACCTTTTTGAAATTTGCCGCATTAACAGGTTCATACAGAATATAACACGGTTGGATATCATACAATCTCCGGTTTATTCCTGCTGCTATCATCACGAGACTACCTACCCTGCGGTCTTTTTTCAAGACATCGGCCACATCCCAGGAACGATACACCACCACTACATCGTAAATTCCTTCAAGATCCATGTCGACCATGATCGCATGCACATTGTCATAATATCTCACAGCGCACACACATCCCGCATCTCTCTGCCATATACCCATGTACTCCTGCAACAACGGGCTCATTACTTTCTCCTCACTGTACACAGCAATCTTCAGCATATCTCCCTCCAAAGCTGCAGAAGCTTCCGCTCCTGTTCATCCCGGATAACGATTTCCTCCCTCGGAGTCATATCCTCCTCCATCACATCGATATCCCATATGAAATAATCACATGTGCGGTTAAGCACCCTCGACAACAGCACCAGCCGCTTCAGGCTCGGCAGACTTCCGCCATTTTCAAGACGGCTTATATATTTGCCATCTGCATAGATAAGATACCCCAGCTCCTTCTGTGTGAGGTTCATAGACTTGCGGGCATCCTTTATTCTCTGCCCAATAATAACACTGTTCAATTTTTTCTCCTCCCTATCCGTCCCCGCGGACAACAATATTACTTTACAATAAAATCGCAAAATAAAAAACCGCATCCCATGCGGACTTTCCACATAAGATGCGATTTTTAGTACACTTATTTACTAAATATTTCGAAAAACTTTATTTTTATTCTTATTTTGTAATTCCAAGCTTTATTGCCTCGTCAGCTACAGCCTTGGCAACCACCTTAGCAACTCTCTCGTCAAATGCTCCAGGAATGATGTAATCCTCCTTGAGCTCATCATCTGTTACAATGGATGCGATAGCCTTGGCTGCTGCCATCTTCATCTCTTCAGTTATGCCTGTTGCCTTGGCGTCCAAGGCACCTCTGAATATTCCCGGGAATACTAGAACGTTATTAATCTGGTTTGGATAATCCGAACGGCCCGTCGCCATTACTCTTACTCCGCCCTTTGCCGCTTCCTCAGGCATGATCTCAGGTGTAGGGTTTGCCATGGCAAATACTATAGGATCTGCTGCCATAGATGCAACCATCTCTGCTGTCACGATATTTGGAGCTGAAACTCCGACAAATACATCCTTACCCTTCATTATCTCGGCAAGAGAACCTGTCTGTCTGTCCTTGTTTGTAATCTCTGCCATCTCTGCCTGTGCCGGATTCATCCAGTCCTGTCCAGGACACAGAGCACCCTGCCTGTCCACAAGAACCACATTGCCTATACCGAGCTGAAGCAGAAGCTTACATATTGATATACCTGCAGAACCCGCTCCGTTGATAACCACATTTGCCTCGTCAAACGGCTTGCCGACAAGCTTTAACGCATTGATGAGTCCTGCTGACACAACGATAGCTGTACCATGCTGATCGTCATGGAATACAGGAATGTCAAGTTCTTCCTTAAGTCTTTTCTCTATCTCGAAGCATCTTGGAGCTGATATATCCTCCAGATTGATTCCGCCAAATACAGGTGCAATGCGCTTTACTGTCTCAACAATCTCATCCACATCCTTTGTGTCAAGGCAGATAGGGAATGCGTCAACTCCGCCGAACTCCTTGAAGAGTATGGACTTTCCTTCCATTACAGGTATAGCTGCCTCAGGTCCTATATCTCCCAGGCCGAGAACCGCTGTTCCGTCTGATACCACGGCAACCATGTTGCCCTTGCATGTATATTTGTATACGTCAGCCTTATTGTCACGGATCTTTCTGCAAGGCTCTGCAACGCCCGGTGTGTAAGCTGTGCTCAGATCGTCTCTGTTCTTCACTGCTACCTTGGACACTACCTCTACCTTACCCTTGTGCTCCTCATGCATCTTAAGACTTAAACTATTGTAATCCATGTCTGTTCCTTTCTGCGCACCCGCGCATCCTGTATTTTATCTACTGTATATATAACAGCGCCTCTCCTATATAGCGCTGCTCCGGAATCCCTGTTTTCCCCGGCAACACCGCTTATTCCATAATAACCTTGACTCACATTTTAGTCAACGATATGTGCCAGCATATGTACTCTGTTGAATGGGAACGAGAAGTAATATCCATCTGCAAAATCCGAAGTGTACTCAAGTATATCTCTGGCGATCTGTATGCCGCACTCCTCGCCTTCCTGCCTTGTGGCATTTTCACTGTATCTCTCTATGATCTCGTCCGGGATCTCTATGCCCGCCATCTCATTTTTCATGAACAAGGCATTTCGCCTGCTGACAAGCGGCATGATTCCCACAAGTATTGTCGCGCCGGTCTCAGCCTTCATGTCTCTGAGGATCTGTGCCTGCTCTCTGGAGAACACCGGCTGTGTCAGAAAGAATTCAGCCCCGGCTTCCATCTTTCTTTTTATTCTGTCTATCTCAAACTTTGTGTTAAGTCTGTTCTGGTTGATTGCTCCGCCGTAGGTGATCTTATCCCCGCTGAACACCTCTTCGTTCATAGACTGCAGCAGCTTCATCATTCCGACTGAATCAAAGTTGAACACGCTCCTGGTCGTCTGTCTGAACATGACCGGAACCGGATCACCTGTTATGACAAGGAAATCCTTTATGCCATTAAGCTGTGCACCGAGCACGCTTCCCCTTATGGCTATGGCATTCTTATCACGGCAGCACAGATGCGGCATGACCCTAAGTCCTGTCTCCTTGTGCACTTTCTCCGCCATGAGTATGGAATTCGCTCTGGTTCTTCCCGATGGAGAATCAGGGAATGTCACCACATCCACATGTGACTGCTTAAGTATATGGGCTGCATCAAGCAGCTTCTGATCGTTGACATCCACCGGAGGTGCCAGCTCCACAGCAATCAGCTTGTGCTTGTGTCCGTCGGCATTTTTTGTGGCTGCCCCGCCACGCTCCAGACGTCCTTTGAGGAAATTGTCCTTTACAGCACTGTCAGCCTGTACCTTTTCCACATGAACCTTGGCAGCCTTTGCAATATCTCCGGTTTTCACCCGTTCCATGATCTGATGTATGTATTCAGGATTTGTTCCGCAGCATCCTCCTATGATATCTGCACCAAGCGCCGCTATGTCCTGGATCTTATCTATGAATCCCTCTTTGTTGTCATTGAACACCAGTCTGCTCTGTGTAAACTTCGGGTATCCCGCATTCGGCATTACTGATACAGGCTTTCCGCAGTCTATATCCAGCTTTTTCAGAAGCTGAAGCATATGGTACGGACCAACTCCGCAGTTGAATCCAACACAGTCCACGTCCTGATTTCCTGCCACCTGGGAGAGCAATGCCCTTGCCGAAAATCCACAGTTGCTGTACCCAAACTGGTTCACGCAGAACGACACCATGACCGGCGTGTTCTTTCTTGCCTTCAGGTGCTTCACCACAGGCTCGAGCACATTGAACTCAGGAAATGTCTCAAACCAGATGATATCCACTCCCATGTCCTGCATCGCCTCACCCAGCAGCTTGTACTGTGACACCCTTTCATTCAGTGTGAGACCGGCATCCGCAGGTATTGGGCCTATATCTCCGGCAATGTATACCTTTTTGTGATCCGTTCCAGCTTCGCCGTCCGCAGCCTGCTTCGCAAGCTTTACCGCCGCACGCACATTTGAAATGACATAATCCGTGTCAGCATCAAGGCTCGCTGTATTTGCCGCAAATGTATTTGTCCTTATAAGCCCGGCTCCCGCCTTCACATACTCTTTATGGATCTCAAGCACCCGCTCCGGGTGGCGCATGTTTGCAAGTTCAGGGGCCACAGTCCCCTGCTCTCCATACATTCCCACATAACATGTTCCAAATGCTCCATCCGCGACAAGTAATTTATCCTTTAAGCTTTCAAGTATATTCATCTAACAACTCCATCCTAATATTATTTTTCACCTGCGTCTATATCCGTACGATTATACAGTACTTTTTGAGCAGATGTATCTATTTCTGCGCTGAGTGCGCATTTATCTTTAGCACTTTACCATATTAAACTGTCCTATATAGAATAATATAGGAATTGCGATTAGTCAAATTTACGCTAAAAAATTGCCAGGTTCAAAAAATCTATTTGAACCTGACAATTTTATAATATCTGATCACTGGAGCAGCGTGTACTGCTCCAGATTCCACACGTCTGTCACAAGACCATCATAAAATTCAGGCTCATGACATACCAGAAGTATAGACCCCTTATACTCGGAAAGAGCACGCTTCAATTCATCCTTGGCATCAACGTCAAGATGGTTTGTCGGCTCGTCAAGCAGAAGCACATTTGTATCAGTGTTGATTAACTTGCAAAGTCTCACCTTCGCCTGCTCGCCACCCGAGAGGACCTTCACCTTGCTCTCGATATGCTTGGTGGTAAGTCCGCATTTGGCAAGAGCCGCACGTACCTCATACTGGGTATATCCCGGGAATTCCTCCCAGATTTCCTGCAGGCATGTATTCTCACTCGGCTTGACCTCCTGCTCAAAGTATCCAATGTGCAGATAGTCGCCAAGCTGCGCCTTGCCGGATATAGCCGGGATAAGTCCAAGCACACTCTTCAGGAATGTCGTCTTTCCTATACCATTCGTTCCTGTGATGGCTATCTTGTCACCGCGCTCCATGCGGAGATTCATCGGTTTGGAAAGCGGCTTGTCCTTGCTGTAACCTATCACCAGATCATCAGTCTCGAATATGACCTTACCAGAGGTTCTCGCTTCCTTGAAGTTGAACTCAGGCTTCGGTTTCTCACGCTCAAGCTGAATGACATCCATCTTGTCAAGTTTCTTCTGTCTGGACATAGCCATATTTCTTGTGGCAACCCGGGCTTTATTTCTCGCCACAAAATCCTTCAGCTCAGATATCTCCTGCTGCTGCTTTCTGTACGCAGCCTCAAGCTGGGATTTCTTTACCGCATACACCTCCTGGAACTTGTCGTAATCGCCGACATATCTGTTGAGCTGACAATTCTCCATATGGTATATGATATTTACAACTGAATTCAGGAACGGAATGTCATGGGATATAAGAATAAACGCATTCTCGTATTCCTGAAGGTATCTCTTGAGCCACTCTATATGGTGTGCATCAAGATAATTCGTAGGCTCGTCGAGCAGAAGTATCTCCGGCTTTTCAAGCAGAAGCTTCGCCAGCAGAACCTTGGTTCTCTGTCCGCCCGACAGCTCAGTTACATCCTTGTCCAGTCCAAGCTGCAACAGGTCAAATGCTCTGGCAACCTCCTCAACCTTCGAATCTATTATATAGAAGTCATGGCTGTCCAGAAGATCCTGAAGAAGTCCCATCTCCTCAAGAAGAGTGTTCATCTCATCCTCGTCAGTGACCTCCGCCAGCTTGTCACATATCTCATTTATCCTCTTCTCCATATCGAAAAGTCTGGAGAACGCATCCCTCAGCACTCCGCCTATGGTCATGCCCGGCTCAAGGACCGTATGCTGATCCAGATATCCGACCTTCACATTCTTCGCCCAGGTCACTGTGCCCTCATCCGGCATGAGACTGCCCGTCACTATATTCATGAAGGTTGATTTACCTTCACCATTTGCACCGACAAGCCCTATATGCTCACCTGCCAGAAGTCTGAATGACACATTTTCAAATATTGCCCTGTCACCAAATCCATGGCTAAGGTTGCTTACATCTAATATCATAATCTCTCCTTTTTACTAATCCACCGGCTTTAAATACATTACAGACAGAGCCGGAAGATCAAAGCCGAAGTCACCGCATACGCCCTTGATACTCTTCACGGTGTCTTTAGTGTTTCCACCGTATTTATTCCAGTCCGTGTTCATGAGAACTTTCATGGAATTGCCCTCGCCGTATCTGAAATGATAATCCCTGTATGTATTTCCTGATAGGTTCATGACTACTACTATCTTATTTTCCTCAATAACTCTCTGGAATATATATACAACATCCTGCTCTTTGCCACAGAGTATCCAGTCAAACCCGTGAGGATCATCATCCCACCCTGACAGCGCAGGCTCTTTCAGATAGAGCTTATTCAAATCTTTTATAAATCTGTTAAATGAATCGTGGTTCGGGTATTTCAGTATATCCCAGTCCTGCTCACGCTTCTCGTCCCACTCTCTTAGCTGGGCTATCTCGTTACCCATGAAGTTAAGCTTCTTGCCCGGATGCGCATACATGTAGGCGTAGAGCGCCTTTGCATTTGGGAATTTCTCTTCATATGATCCCGCCATCTTCTGGGCTATGGTTGCCTTGCCATGCACAACCTCGTCATGCGAGAGTGGCAGCATGTATCTCTCATTATAAAAATACATCATGGAGAATGTCAGCTTGTGATACTGGTCACCTCTGCAAAACGGCAGAGTTCTGAAGAAATTCAATGTGTCATTCATCCAACCCATATCCCATTTGTAGTCAAATCCCAGTCCGCCGTATCCGACTTCCTTGGTGGTTCCCTTGTAGTCCGTGGAATCCTCGGCGCAGAGAATACATGACGGGTGTCTGTCCTTAAGTCCCTGGTTAAGCCCCTTTATAAACTCAACCGCCCTGTCATTTACACCTCTAGACTCGTCGCCCATCCAGTAGATTATCCTGCTGATGGCATCCATTCTTAGGCCATCAAAATGATACTCTGTGAGCCAGTAATTCGCCGCACTCTTGAGAAATGTCTGAACTTCTCCCTTGGAATGGATGAAATTCTTACTACCCCACTCGCTGTAGCCCACATCATCGGTCGGATGCTCATACAGATTGGTTCCGTCATACTTTGCAAGTCCATATCCATCCAGTGCAAAATGCACAGGCACATAGTCCATGATGGCACCTATGCCGTTCTTGTGAAGCGTGTCGATGAGGAACTTCAGGTCATCCGCCGTTCCGTATCTAGCCGTCGGACTGAAGAATCCGGTATTCTGGTAGCCCCATGACTCATCACATGGATGCTCCGAAAGCGGCATAAACTCCACATAATTGTAGCCCTGCTCTTTCAGATATTCCACAAGCATCGGTGCTATCTCTCTGTATGTATACCAGCCCTCAGCAACTCGGTCAGTCTCAATGACTTCTTCCGGTGTCAGCTGTTTTCCATTCTCATCATACACCGGCTTGCAGTGCCATGAGCCCATGTGCATCTCATACACATTGAGCGGACCACCCTTGCACTCATTCCGTGTCCTCATCCATCTTGCATCGCCAAATGTATACTCATCCATATCTCTTATTATAGATGCAAATGCCGGTCTCAGCTCCATGCCGAATCCATACGGATCACAGTGATCCACACAATATCCATCTCTCTGGTATATCTTATATTTATACATCTGTCCGGCCTTTGCCCCCGGCACAAAACACTTGAAAAAGCTGCCATCGTAACACCTCTCCATGGCAGTCTCTCCCCATGAATTGAACTCACCTGTAACCGTCACCGACTCCGCATTCGGTGCATACGTCACAAAGTCCACTCCTGTCACTGCTTTCCTCCTGCTCTTGCCCACGTTCTCCTTCACAACGTGTGCGCCGAGCTCATTGTAGGCATCAAAGCACCTTCCCGAATAAAACTCATACAAATCCATAACTTTTCCTCCATACAAAGTTAGTGTTCAAGTTCCATCATCCAAGCCCTCTCAGTCATTTCTTGACTGTAGTAAATTACCTTCAGTATACCGTTGCACATCCGCTATATGAATATTCGTTTTTTGATAAAAGTAAAATAATTTACTCCAGACAATTATTGACAATTAGATTTAATATGTATATACGTTTTTTTGACTATATCTTTCTTTTGTTGTATTCTATATTATAATGCATAGAGCATCATCAGGGCGCTTACAGCCATTTATAATCATTACCCGCGTACAGCTTTTGTATGATCAGAAAGGAGCTTTTATGGACAGAAGGATTCAGCGTACACGCAACAGCTTATTCAGCGCATTTATCGAACTGCGTGCCACCAAACCTGTGGAGAAGATCACAGTGAAGGAACTCACAGAAAAGGCCAATATCAGCAAGCAGACTTTCTATCTGCATTTTCAGGATATATATGATCTGTCGGAATACCTCGAAAATGATGCTCTTCTGTCCCTCATCGGTGACATTCCAAATCCAGAATATATGCTTACCAATCCTGCAGAAGCAAGCAGGCAGTTATGCAACGCATTTATCAACCAGGGACATTTGTTCTCCATACTCTTTCCTGATGACAATAGAAGCTATGGAGTCCTGACCAACAAGCTCGACGCCCTCATCAAGGAGAAGATATATGACGCCCGTCCCGAGTTCAGAGATGACCTTGCCAAGAATGTTGAGGTGTCAATGTTCGTACAAGGCTGTGCTTATACTTTCCTGAAATACAAAGATCAGGATGCCGCTATGGTCATAGATACCCTTGCTGGGATCATAGACAGGGCAACCAGAGCGTAAATAAATGGCATGTGAGCTTTTCAGACGACAAGCTCGCATGCCACATATTCATAATTCACTTTCTCTCTCCGGTTTATCTTAAGCTGATATCCTTTATCTATGCCACCAGAATGACCTGTATCAGCATTTTCATCGGAATGTACCTCCAGCACAGCATATACAGTTTCGCCTCTGCCAGCAAGCGTCTCATATGGATACTCTGCAAGCAGCCTTCCTTTTCGCACCTTCTCACCATCACCACATGTAAGTCTTATATCTACATAGCTCTGTGTCCTCTGCCATCCGGTGTCGATCTCTGATATCAGATATATCCTGACCACGTATCCTTCCTCAGATGTACACTCTATCTGACCTTCTCCGGCTTTACTATATCCAGCCTTGCAGTCAAACGGCGCTCTGATCTCTCCCCGTGTGGCTCGAATCGCACACAAGCCGACACTCCCGTCTCCCAGGTTCTGTAGGCAATGTATATCAGATACGCGCACAACATCACCTTCAACAGGCACATACACCTTCTTAAGCACTCTTTCATAATCGATCTCAGCCTCCTGTTCAATATTATCTTTCCTGTGTCCATCTATATATCTTCCAAGCTCTCGGCATATCCTTTCCACCTGATCCTCATAGAATACCTGCACCTGCCTGCCCTTTGCCAGTATTCCCAGAGCTCCTGTGGCTTTCAGTTTTCTCCTGTCCACCAGCGCCCCGTTGTTCACCGTAACTCTAAGTCTTGTATCACTGCTCCTCAGACTGTAAATATTTGCTGTTCCTCCCAAAGCTCCAGCAATGGCAATGGCTACAGCATCACCATCGATGTAGTTATCCTCCGATGAATACTCCCTGTCCTCCCGCTCATCCTGACTATCTTCCAGACTGCCTGAGGCATTTCCCCTGACGTATTTTCTTATCCATACGGTCAGACATACCGCAGCCGCCAAACAGACAATCACCAGCACCATTGCCACCATAAACTCATTTTCAATATTATTGATCCCAGCCAAAGCAAAAAGGACATCCATATCCGCATTCAAATTTCTCATAAGAATTCCTCCTGCAAATATAATGTCCTTCTCTTAATTTTAATATTCATTTATAACTTCCGCAAACCTGTTCACATCCGCTTCCAGCAGCCTGTATATCTTCTCTATCTTGTTCTTCGTCATCTCCAGAATCTGCCTGTCAAACTGTGCACATTTTATGTACTCAATCGTCTTGTCCGGGAACACGAAATAGCTCTCCGCCAGGCCAAAGGCTACACCGTCCTTTGCATAGTAGCCGCCACCCTGCATATGTTCAAATGCATAAAGGCATTTGTCGATATACTTGTCATTCACAAAGTAGCACTTCAGCATGATAGCCACGAACCTGAGTCTGAAGTCATCGGACATATCCTGCCAGGTTCCTACTGCGATGCCTCCCTGTCCCTCTGGAATCTCTGCCTCCTCCTTCTTTCTCCACGCAGGATTCAGCTCGGAATCTCCCATATACTTCATGATGAATTCCCACACTATCTCCGGGTACATGGATGCCGCCACAAATGTACTGCAGAACGAGTCACACACCCACCAGTTGTCTATCTTGGGAACAAATTCATCGGCATATGCAAGTATCTCCTCCAGCTTGCCCTGTGCGAATCCAAGGACAAGCCCCTGAATGACCACATCCTCCAGCGTATCATCCGGCGCATGCTTCAGATACTCCTTCCAATTTATGTCGGCTATCTGTCTGGCTATCTCCTTCAGGTCATCCAGCCTCACACCTATTATATTGCCACAGCCCGGAAGGTTCATGGCCAGATATTTGCCAAATTCCGGATCCATGTGCTCATACAGTTCAGACCTAACCAGTCTGTTCACATCCTCAAAAGAACTGCTCTCCATCTTCCTGATCTATCCTTTCTTCTTACAGCTAAATTTCTGCTCAATGGCTAATCTTATTCTTTTTATACTGTATTTACAGGCTTTCCATTGAGAAACGCCTCTATATTGCCACCCGCTATATTGAGAAGTCTCTCCCTGACCTCCTTCGGTGCCCAGGCGATATGTGGTGTTATGATCACATTCTTTGCCGTGAGAAGCGGATTGTCCGCCGCCATAGGCTCCTGTGCTATGACATCCACCGCGGCTCCAGCTATACGTTCCTCGTTCAGGGCATCTGCCAGATCCTTCTCCACTATGCAGCCGCCTCTGGCAGTGTTTATGATGAATGTAGTCTTCTTCATCCGGCCTATCGCACTCCTGTCTATCATTCCCTCCGTCTCAGGGAACAGAGGACAGTGTATGCTTATCACATCCGACTGTGCGAACAGTTCATCCCTCTCAGCCCAGCTTATCCAATCGCCATCCGGCAGGGCTTTCCTCGTCCGGCTGTTCACCAGCACCCTCATGCCAAATGCATGTGCGATCTCAGCCACCTTCATACCTATACTGCCATAGCCTATGATACCCATAGTCTTGCCCGCAAGCTCCATGGTCGGCATCACACTGTAGGAGAAATCCTTACTTCTCACCCAGCCACCGTCCTTCACTGACGCATCATGCGCCCCGACCCTGTTTGCCAGTTCCAGAAGCAGTGCAAATGTAAACTGCGCCACAGCATCCGTACTGTATGCCGGAACATTTGTAACCACTATGCCGTGCTCATGTGCCGCCTCCACATCGACCACATTGTAGCCGGTGGCAAGCACACCTATATATCTGAGGTTCGGACAGGCCTCGATCACAACCCTGTCTATCACCGTCTTGTTCGTTGTTATGATCTCCGCATCGCCTATCCTTGAGACCACCTCTGACCTGTCGGTTCTGTCATACACCGTCAGCTCGCCATACTTGCCAATGCTGTCCCAGCTAATATCGCCGGAATTCGCCGCACATCCATCCAGAACAACTATCTTCATGTCCATCACCCTGCCTTATCGTATATTGTTGTTCTATATTTTACATCAACTGTCTGATTTTTTTAAAAAAATTATAATATTTTATTCAACTATACCATATTTTACACCATATACTTCACGGTAATTTTAACATTTAACACAAAAATGCACAAATATTTCTGTACGGATTGAATAATTTTATTGAAAAATACTGTCAAACACATTAAAATATAAGTAACGTGCATTGGTAACATATCAAAACGAATGGGAGGTTTGAAATGGACAAAGACACATTAACAAAAAAAGTATTGGAGGTTTTTTCTGATATTCTTCCAGACATAGATGCGGGCAAGCTGGACATGACTGCAGAACTCACCACCGAATATGGCGTGAATTCCGTTTCCATCATTCAGTTCATCGTCGGACTTGAGCAGGCTTTTAACATTGAATTTGATGATTCTGAGCTTGCACTTGGCCTCTACTATGACATGAACGATGTAGTCAAGGCTGTAGCAGCCAAGGTCAGCTAACATCACGTAATCTTAATATGAAATGGAGGTAATAAGCACATGAGCAAAAAGATTTTGCCAATAAGCTATCCAATGATAACATCCTGGCAGTGGCATGCCACACTTTTCTCGATCATAGGGGACGACGAGAAAGCCAAGAATTGGATATTCAGCAATTATATACAGTTAAGATGTTACAACATCGAAGAGATCTTCACAGGAGATGAGATGCTTCTTGCAGATATGATGCCGGGAAGCAGTTCACTTAAGGAATGCCCTTATCTTCTCTTCTCTCTCATGACAAAGGAGCAGGTAGAGAGCTACTGCGGAGATATTCTCACTTTCATCAAGAAGACCATCAATCTGGGCGGATATGTATACGGAGTATTTGACGAGGCTAAGATCCTCTGCGATTCCGGTGCCGACTACAAATTCCCACACGAGCTCTTCATCTACGGATATGACGACGAGGAGCAGCAGTTCTATGTTGGAGATTTCACATTTGGCGAGCATTATTCCTACTCAAAAGTATCATACTCAGATGTGAGAAACGGCTACGACACAATCACAGCCCAGGAGGATCATATTTTCAAGGACGACTACAAGGGACGCCGTGGAATATACGTGATCCAGAAGAATCTGGCTGATACATACTACGAACTCGACACACAGTATATCAAGGATACCATCATCGAGTACCTTGAGTCAAAGGATACCAAGAATCACTTCCGTATGATGAGGAATCGTTTTAAGGACACAGTATTTGGGGTTGATGTCTACGATGCGGTTCTGAAGCAGATCGGCAAGCAGCTTTCAGCAGAGGATCCAGACTTTGATATACGTGCTCTTCACATCCTGTATGACCACAAGGTTCTCATGATGGAGAGACTCAAGTACATGATGGATCACGGATATATTGAATTCAACGGTGATATCCTGAATGATTATATGGAGGTTGAGAACACCATGCTCACCGCCAGAAACCTTCTCATCAAGACTTCCATCACAGGCAAGGTTGACTGTATGGACAGATTTGAGAAGTACCTTATGGGTGCAAAAGAAAAAGAGATCGCAGTTCTGGGCAAAGTTGTTGAGCTTCTGTAATCTCATATCATTCTTTTCATGTTTTCCCTTTGCGGGGCAGTCCTATGGCTGCTCCGCATTTTTTTGCGATTTTACATTATTTTATAAATAATTTCTTCCAAATTATCATTTACTTCTATATACTGTTTAATAAATGATTTTTCGGCAGTTCAGGAATACCTGGCATTGTCACATCGGAGGTTTTTATGAATATATGTGTATATGGCGCGTCAAGCAACGACATTGACAGATCTTATATAGAAGAAACAGAATATTTAGGAAGGGAAATCGCCAAAAGAGGCCACACTCTTGTGTACGGCGCTGGAGCAAATGGGCTCATGGGCGCAGTGGCAAGGGGTGTATACGAGGAAAATGGCACCATAATAGGCGTCACTCCCTCATTCTTTAATGTTGACGGAATACTGTTTGAGAATGTCTCCGAGCTGATAACCACTGAGACCATGAGAGAGCGCAAACAGATCATGGAAGATAAGGCAGACGCTTTCATCGTAACGCCCGGTGGAATTGGCACTCTCGAGGAATTCTTTGAGATCCTCACGCTCAAGCAGCTCGGACGTCACGGCAAAGCAATCGTAATTTTCAATCAGAACGGATTCTACGATCATCTTCTGTCCATGCTCAAAGAGACGTCGGACAAAGGCTTTATGACGCCTGCGACCAACGAGATATATACCGTCATGGATAATTCAGATGAGATCCTTGACTATCTTGAAAGCTACAAGACAGACATAGGTCGTGTATTCAAGTTCTGATAAGCTTCTTCACAGCTTCAATAGCCACACGTATGGCTTTATCGGTGTCGTGTACCTCAGGATTCGGAAGACCGGCTGCAGCCCTCTCCTGATTCGCCACCACAAGGAAGCACGCACCGACCCTGACCCGCAGGAACGCTCCAACTATGAACAATGCAGCAGATTCCATCTCAGAGGCCTTGCAGCCCATCTTCTTCCACGCTTCCCATTTGTTCATAAGCTCATATCCAACCGGCATGATTCCCGGCGAATGCTGTCCATAAAATGAGTCCTTGCTCTGAACCACACCTGTGTGTGCCGTCACTCCAAGTGCTCCTGCTGACTCTCTGAGCGCATTCACCACATCTATATCCGCAACCGCAGGGTACTCTATAGGCGCATACTCTCTTGACGTGCCCTCCATCCTGACAGCTCCCGTGGCGATCACCACGTCTCCGCCGACGATCTCAGTCTGCATACCGCCACAGGTTCCAACCCTGATAAAAGTGTGGGCACCGGCGTGCACCAGCTCCTGCATGGCTATGGCCGCCGACGGGCCGCCTATACCTGTGGACGTGACACTGACCTTCTCTCCATCCAGATAGCCTGTATACGTGACAAATTCCCTGCTGTCCGCCACCAGCTCCGCATCTTCGAGATACGCTGCTATCGCCTTACATCTCTTAGGATCCCCCGGCATGATAACATACTGGCCTATCATATCCTCATTTACCTTTATATGGTATTCCAACCCCTGATCCGCTTCGTATATCATAATCATCCCTCCTGACACTTGTCTCACAGCATAGGAAAAGCAGGCTTGCAGAAAATCTGCAGCCTGCTTTTCTAAGCTTTCTTATGTATCCTATAGAATTAGCACTTAAACTCATCAAGCTTTGCCTGAAGCTCTGGTGCAACTTCTCCATGAAATTTCACTGTAAGTGGCTTCTCAAGATTTAAACTGAACACACCTAAGATTGACTTTCCATCTACGACGTACTGAGCTGATGAAACGTCAACATCATTTGGAAACTGATTCAGGTATGCAACAAACTTCTTGATGTCATCCATAGTGTTAACTTTAGCTTTCATCTCTGTAATCTGCATTGGCTGCGCCCCCTAATATCTCTTAATATTTATAAGGACATTCTAACACTCCATCAACGAATGTGTCAATGCATACAGACCACGAATTAGCTATGAAAATTATTGTAATAAATACTCCTTATGCAGCCAGCATAAATGGCTGTAATGTATTTATAAACGACTCTGTCGCTCCGTTATAGAACTTTACTGTGAGTTCCTGATCAAGTCCAAGACTAAAAACTCCCAGTATTGATTTGCCATCTACAAGATAATTCCTGTTGGATGAATATACATCAACGTCTCCATCATATTTTCTCATTGTCTCTACAAACTGTCTTACCTGCTCTACCGAATTGAGCTTAACCCTGATATTTGTTGATTCCATGATAATTACCTCCATTCCTGTCCGTAATCAATGTTCAATTTATACTACTTTTTGGAATAATTTGCAAATTACAAAATTGTAATTTTGTAAACCAATTTGTGCAAATGGCTTGTTTTTATTAACCTAAAGCGCCTTTTCAGGTTATTTTTTAGTCATGTTGTATAAATTCAGGAATGTTTTTTTACAAATATACTGTCGGGTGGAGATCATGGTCTTATATATTTTCGTCTATTTTTAATTATTCTCAAATGGTATTTCTATTATGATATGCTTCTTGACTCGTCAATTCTCCCCAATTACAATAATACTTACATGCAAAGCCGTTTTCACGGCTCATTTTGACGAAAGGGCGGGCACAAAGCCCCATAAGAACATATATGAACCTACTTACAATAAAAGGATTTTCAAAAGCATACACTGACAAGATTCTGTTCGATGACGCAGACTTTTCAGTAAATTCAGAAGAAAAGATCGGTGTCATAGGCGTAAACGGCACGGGTAAATCAACACTCCTCAAGATCATAGCCGGCATAGACGAATGTGATTCAGGACAGTTGTCAAAGGGAAACAACGTGGTCATAAAATATCTTCCACAAACCCCCGACTTCGCAGAGAAGGTCAGCATATACGACTATGTCATCACTGCAAATGTCGACGAGGAGAACAAATGGAGCATAGAGGGTGATGCCAAGGCATTTCTTCACCGTCTCGGATTTGACGACACCAGCCTCATGGTGAGCACACTTTCAGGAGGCCAGCGAAAAAAGGTCGCTCTGGCTGCGGCACTGCTGTCAAGATGTGACATTCTTGTTCTGGACGAGCCCACCAACCACCTCGACAACGATATGACAGAATATCTGGAGGATTACCTTAACAACTACAAGGGCGCTCTGGTCATGGTCACCCACGACAGATACTTTCTTGACAAGGTGTGCAACCGCATAGTAGAGATCGACAAAGGCAAAACCTACAGCTACAATACCAACTACGAAGGCTATCTCATGCTGAAGGCAGAGCGTGAGAGCATCGCACTTGCCACTCAGAACAAACATCAGAATATCCTGCGCAAGGAGATCGCATGGATGCAGAGAGGTGCTAGAGCCAGAAGCACAAAGCAGAAAGCCCATATCCAGAGATATGAGAAGCTTGCAAGTGAGGAGCTTATAAAGGAAACTCAGTCGGTTACCATGAGCTCAATCGCGAGCCGGCTGGGAAACAAAACAATAGAGCTCTCCCATATAGCCAAGACCTGGCCGGGCAGACCAAGTCCGGTCATAACGGACTTCTCATACAACTTCCTGAGGACTGACAGGATAGGTGTTGTTGGCCCAAACGGCTGTGGCAAGACAACGCTCATGAAGCTCATAACCGGTGTCACCAAGCCGGACAGCGGAACCATAGAGATCGGAGACACCGTAAGGATAGGATATTTCTCTCAGGAAAATGAAGCCTTGGATCCCAACATGAAGGTACTCGACTACGTCAAAGAAACCGCAGAGTATATCCAGACCACCGAAGGTCTCATGTCAGCATCCACCATGTGTGAGAGATTTTTATTTGACGGCACTCTGCAGCACCAGCGCATAGAGAAGCTCTCAGGAGGCGAGAAGCGAAGACTGTATTTGTTAAAGGTTCTCGTATCATCGCCAAATGTACTGATCCTTGACGAGCCGACCAACGATCTGGACATTTCCACACTGTGTATACTTGAGGACTATCTTGATTCCTTCCAGGGCATATTAATAGTCGTATCACACGACAGATACTTTCTGGACAGAGTCATAAGAAAGCTTCTGGTGTTTGACGGCTGCGGCGGGATCTCACAGTTTGAGGGCGGTTATACCGATTATTATCTGACCCACGGTTCATTTGCCAACAGCGCATCGGCAGGGGCAAATACCCAGACAAAGCCGGAGCGTGTCAGCACAGCGGACAAGGAACCTGCCCAGAAAAAGAAAACGCAGAATCCATCCGTGAAGAAAAAGTTCTCCTTCAATGAGCAGAGGGAATATGACACCATAGAGGACACCATCGCCCGGAAAGAAGCTGAGATAGAGCAGACGGAGACCGATATCAACAACTCTGTATCAGATTTCGTGAAGCTTAACGAACTCACGCAGAAAAAGGAACAGCTTGAATCAGAGCTGGATCAGCTTCTGGAGAGGTATGTGTATCTCACGGAGCTGGCGGAGTCATTTGAAAAGAACTGATCACATTGATCATTTGCCAGAAAAACGGGAGACGCGCTGCTGCACATCTCCCGTTTTTCTTCAATCGTCACATCTGATGTCTCACTATCCTGTATTCATCATCCAACTGAAAATACGGACAATTGTCGTAGCCTCTTGCCACAAATCTGGCAAAGTCATCCTCATCCATATTCACCAGGCACTCATAAAAATCATCTTCTTCATCGTACACATAGTGTGCACACATATCGCAACTGGAAGCCATGTGTTTCCTCCTTCCATCCGTTAACCATCAGGTTTTTACTATTATACACATATGCGAAGCAAAATCCAACCGCTTTAACCCATTTTCTCTGGCAATAATAACCATAATGTGTTATTATTGAAGGAAGTATATAAAGGGGCTTTGCATAAGCAAAAGAAGGAGTGTGTTCCAGTTATGAAGAAAAAATTTCTTGTACTGCTGCTTACGCTTACCATGATATTATCATCTTCTCCATATGTCGCAAAGGCGGCGGATACAGATGATAAGGACAGCAGTAACAAAACCGATACCATAGATGGCAGAACTTATTTCTATGACCAGTTTGACAACAGTGCGTACAGAACCGTCTACAAGCAGATCAACGATGCAGCTCAGAAATTCAACGAGTCGACATCCAATGCTTCTTATCAGGACGGCGGATATTACACAGCATTTACATTGTCGGTCAGCAACAAAGACTGGGAAGTTATCGGCAACGATGGAATGGATCAGATCGTCAACGCTGTGCTCGCCGATCATCCTGAGTATTTCTGGATGTCCGACAGCTATCAGTGCAAGCAGGAATCCTCGGGAGAACTCAGATATACAGCTCTCACCATCGAGTGCTATTCACTGTATGCCAACGGAGATACACGTTCCATATACAAGAACAACTTTGACCTGACCGTCAAGAATTATGCAGCTTCTCTGGATGAGAGCGCAAAGGATTACGAGAAGGTATATCTTATACATAATTCGATCATCAACAAAGTTTATTATGCCTCAGATGCAACATCTAAGAGCAAGGACAACATATACGCATACACCGCAGACGGCGTGTTCAACTCCAAGTATCAGTCGGCAGTCACCTACGGATATGCAAAGGCTTTCAAGGCCATTATGGATTACGTTGGTGTGCCATGTCTGTACATTGAGGGACAGAATTCAGATCTTCTGGACGACTCGATGGACACACAGAAGCAGCTCAAAGAAGAGAGTTACATCAACAACTGTGCATGGAATGCCGTTTATCTCGGCGGAGAGTGGTATCTCATCAATCTCGGTCTGGACGATCCTATAACCACAACAGGTAAGGAGGCATTGTCATATACATACTTCAATGTAACCGACGAACAGGCAAGCAACCTTACAGCCATCACATCAAGACTTCCGGGTATACCAAAGTGTACCGGAACAAAGTACTGCCTCTCAAAGGTTCAGGCAGATCTTGAAGCGGATGGACTGTGGGAGAAGTCAAGCTACAACATAATCGACAAGATACTGGACAAATACGGTTTATCCGTAGTCCTCATAAGCATAGGTCTTATCCTGCTTCTGGTGGTAATGCTCATCAAGAACATACACAAGAGCAGATCGAAGAAGAAAAAGGAAAAGGTTAAAAAGACCAAGACAACAGTGGTTGACAACTCAGAGCTGGATGCAGAGCTGAGAAAGCCGCCTATCTCATAAAATACTAAAATCAAAAAGCTCAATGCTTTCGGATTTCATCCCCGTCAGCATTGAGCTTTTTTCTGTCATTTTTCAAGATATTTTATTTCGTTCACACCCTACTCATCAAAGTTACTCTTGAGTACATTTACGGTGATCTGTCTGGACGCCTTGTTGCCTGCCCAGTCCTCCGCTGTGAGAGTCACTGTTACGGTTCTCTCCTTGCTTGTGTCCACATCCTGAGAAGCTTTAAGCGAATCCTGCACATCCGGATCCTCATCTGTGACATTGTAATAATCACTCCAGTTTATATCCGTTCCCATAGAAACGTCTATCTCGTCCGGGCCGTCTATGTATGGATTTACCTCGTCAACAACATTTATCACAGCCTTTTTTGTCTTGCTTAACTTTCCACGTCTGATCTTATATTTGATGGTGTACTTACCAAGCTTATCCGGTGCAAATTCTGAGTTGTCATATTCCAGCCTGGCATCATTGCTGTCCGGCTCAATATAGTTTGTTATATCAAATATATCACCCATATTATAATCCGTCTGGATCTGCTTGACCCTGAGCATACTGGATCTCATGATCATCGTGATCACAAGTGCAAGCACTATTCCAACCACCAGAGCCGCCACGACCATCATTTTCGTATTCAGCTCATATCGCTTCTTTTTATTTCTGCTCTGCGCGGATTTTTTACCGGAACCTGTTGACGATCTGCTATTCGCCGGTCTCCTGGTCTTGCTTCCTGAAGACACGGACTTCACCGACTTTTCAAGTGGACGTCCCGTACTTGTGCGCCTTTTGTCCTGCGCAGTTGCACTTTTCGGACGACTCGCTGATGATAAGTGGCTGCCCGATGCCGGACGATTTCCCGACACAGGACGGCTGCCTGATGCTGACCGACTGCCTGACGCTACTCCCTTGCCCGGCTGTGTCTTTTTCACACTGCTCGTTGTTGCACGGCTCACAGTTCCCTTATGAGCTCCTGCGCTCCCTTTATTCTGCCCCATATCCTGTCTGTCTGCCAATTTATATTACCTCCTAAAACATTTGTCTTAACTTTATTCTCAGTACATTATACATAATATTTTACACCCATACAATCATTTCGGATTGCAATAGTTGTAAATAAGTGAGATAATTCAATGAAGACTTACCTGAAAGGAGTATTATATATGTCAATCAATAATCTTAGTTCATTTACGAAGGAGCGTCTTGGTCTCTGTATTGAGAACGATACCATAGATAACAACCTCTACGAGGAATACGGCGTAAAGCGTGGACTTCGCGATCTGAATGGAATAGGAATAAATGCCGGCATCACCAACATTTCACTAAGCCGGGCGTATACAATGGAGGACGGAAAGCATACTCCTACTGACGGTGAATTATATTATAGAGGTTACGAGATCCGCCAGTTGATAGACGGATTTACAAAGGAAGGACGATTCGGTTTCGAGGAGTGTACATATCTGTTACTGTTTGGAAAGCTTCCGGACGAGAATGAGCTTGCCAAGTTCAAACAGGTCCTCAACCTTGCATACGACCTTCCACACAACTTTATACAAGATGTCATAATGAAGAACCCTACCAAGGATATCATTTCAAATATGACCAAGAGTATCCTTGCCCTCGGATCATACGATAAGTCTGAGACGGATATATCTCTGGACAACGTTCTTCAGCAGTGTCTTATGATAATAAGTGTATTCCCAAGACTCGCTGTATATTCTTTCCAGGGATACAGACATTATGAGCTTGGCAAGAGCTGTTATATACACAAGCCGGATCCTGAGCTTTCATTTGCAGAGAATATCCTGAGCATGCTCCGTTCAGACAGAAAGTACACACAGCTTGAGGCAAAGGTTCTCGATCTTGCCCTTGTTCTCCACATGGAACACGGAGGCGGAAGCAACTCTACGTTTACAACACGTGTTGTCACATCATCCGGCTCAGATACATACGCCACAGTCGCAGCAGCACTCTGCTCACTCAAGGGACCGCTCAACGGCGGTGGAGACCTCAAGGTCATGGAGATGATGAAGAACATACACTGCAATGTCGAGGATGTTACGGACGAGGAGCAGATCCGTGAGTACATCAGGAAGATCGTGCGCGGCGAAGCATTTGACAAATCGGGCGTGGTATACGGAATGGGCCAGCCTGTATACTCTCTGTCAGATCCAAGAGCTGTCATTATCAAGGAGTATGTAGAAAAGCTCGCCGAGGAGAAGCACGAGAAGGACGAATTCAAATTATACGAGCTCATAGAGCGCATCGCACCTGAGGTCATTGCCGAGGAGCGCAAGATCTACAAGGGTGTGTGCATCAACATAGATTACTATTGCGGATTGTTATACAAGATGCTCAAGATCCCTTACGCCCTCTACACACCACTATTTGCCATTGGCCGAGTGGTTGGATGGAGTGCGCATCGTATGGAGGAGCTGATCAACAGCTACAAGATAATGCGTCCGGCTTATCCAAGTCTTGTAGAGCCTAAGGACTATGTACCTATCAAAGACAGGTAATATGCCATGAACAATTCTGATAAATTCGAATATTCTGTCGTCAGGAGCAGGCGCAAATCTATCTGTATCGAGATAGACAGAGACCTCAACATAAAGGTTCGTGCGCCCCTCAGAATGACCGACAGTCAGATCCAAAGCTTTGTGGATTCCAGACAAAACTGGATCCGCAGCCATCTGGAAATCATGCAGAAAAGAATTTCCAATATGTCAGACGAAAAAAATCCAAGCACTGCCCTGACAGATGCCGATATAAAGGCACTGTCAGAACAGGCTCGGATATATATGCCTTCACGTGTAGAACATTTTGCTCAGATAATAGACGTGACTTACGGAAGGATCACCATCAGGCATCAGAAGACCCGCTGGGGAAGCTGCAGCTCCTCCGGTAACCTGAATTTCAACTGTGCACTGATGAACACCACTCCCGAAATCATAGACTACGTGGTAGTCCACGAGCTGTGTCACAGAAAGCAGATGAACCACTCCGCACTTTTCTGGGCCGAGGTAGAAAAAGTACTCCCAAACTACAAGGAGCTCCGTTCCGCCCTCAAAAATTACAGGTGTTAAAGCCTCTACCACTCCATAACCACAGCGCCGTATGTGAGCCCTGCGCCGAATGCCGACATGGCGATCTTGTCGCCGCGCTTCAGGCCGTGCTCTCTCACGAGCTGGTCGAGAAGTACAGGTACACTCGCCGCAGACATATTTCCTGTGTAGTCGAGAGTCGTAGGGAACTTCTCAAGCGGTGCCTTAAGTCTCTTGGCAACAGATTCAATAATTCTTACATTTGCCTGGTGGAGTACGAAGTAATCCACATCGTCAACGGTCATTCCAGCCTTGTCAAGAGCCTCCTGGAGGCACTTAGGACACTGTCTCACCGCAAACTTGTACACCTCCTGTCCATCCATATACAGATAGTCATGATTGATCTCATCTTTTACAAATATATTGTTGGTCTTTCTGCTCTCGCAGTTGAGCACCATACCCTTCTTGCCGATTGAACCCTGGACAATGCTTATGATTCCCTTGTCAGACTCCTCTATATAAGCGGCACCTGCGCCATCTCCAAACAATACGCATGTACCTCTGTCATTCCAGTCAAGTATCTTTGACAGCGTCTCCGAACCTATTACAAGAGCATTCTTCACAAACCCTGTCTCTATATACATCTTTGCAACATTGAGGGCAAATACAAAGCCCGAGCATGCCGCATTCACATCAAACGCAATCGCCTTATCCGCACCTATAGCCGCCTGAACCTGACACGCCCCGCTTGGTGTGTAATAATCCGGAGTGACTGTGGCAAGCACTATAAGCTCCACATTCTCTGCGGACTTCCCTGCCATCTCAAGTGCCCTCTCAGCAGCCTCAACAGCCATGCTCGTCGTCGTCTCCTTAACAGCTATTCTTCTGTTCTTTATACCTGTTCTTGAAGATATCCACTCATCAGATGTATCAACATACTTTGCAAGCTCATCATTTGATACCTCTTTCTCCGCAAGGCAGCTTCCTGTTCCTAATATTCTGATTGCCATTATATATTTTCTCCCTTTTATCCGTTATTCTCTTTATTCTTCCTTGTCTCCAAGCAGCTCAGTCACATACTCACCCCATTTTGTGAGTTTCTTATATCCCTTAGTAAACATGGATGGCTCCACCGTATCGTCATATCCAACTGCGATCCATCCTATATTATGCTTTTCCAGATATCTGGTAAATTTTATTCCAAATACATTTCTGGTGCCCTTCAGCTTCTCATTCTTGACCTCGACATCATCGTCTGCATATCCCCACTCTGTCACTATAAGAGGATAACTTGTCACATAGCCCGACAGGAACTTCTGCCAGAACACCTTGTCTGGGTAAACATGAACAGAGAACGCAGTATTGTCATTCTTCACGCCAAGCTCGTCAAGCCATCCGAGATCATAACAGTAATCCGGACTTCCAACGATTATAAGCTGCTTTGCGCCGGCATCCCTTATAACTCCTATAAGGCTCTCCGCGCATCTCTTCCACTCTGAATCACTCATGCCAACCGGCTCATTGTATATCTCAAATATAACATTTGGAGTGTTCTTGAAATAATCCGCAATGTTCTTCCAGAATTCAGCAGAATAATCCAGCGGATTCTCGTCGAGATCCGGCATCTCATCCCCGGAACCATCTATCGGGTTACCTGTATAATCCCAGTCGAGAATAACATAATTATCGTTCTCTCCGGCCCAGGTAACTATGCGGTCAAGATATCTCCACATATAGTAATCGTCATTCTTGTACTCCACAGGGCTTATTGGCACCCTTATGGCATTACCACCCTTGGCAAATACATCCTTGTAGAAATCCTCATTAAACTTCTTCTCCTCATACAGACTGCGCGACTCTGGAACCATCACACCCTTGAGAACAACCTGTTCTCCGTCTGCATTCAGGATCTGAGTCCCCTTCGCTGTAAGCATGGTAGGATATTTGTCTGTATCACCGATAAATTCTGCACGTGTTCCCACAGGTGTCAGCAGATCCTGCTCCTTGCCCCGCAGGTACATCACGTACCATATGATTGCTGCCGCAATGATGGCGGCCACGATAACTATCAAAGTAACCTTTATCTGTTTCTTCATAAACGCTCCTCCAATTCAAGCTGTATCTTCAGCCATATACATAAAGTTTACCAAAAAAACACCATCACTTCAACATATGCATGAATAAAAGGCATTCCCCGTGAGATAAATTTCTCACTTGAGAAATGCCTTTCATCTATAGTATATCTGTGATCTACAGATTTCTGAATCTGTCGTATCTGTCCTGTGCAATCTCCTCAGGAGTCTTGTCTGAATACTTCTTGAGGAATTCCTTAATGTTCATCTTAAGGTACTTGCCTATATATGGAACTGACTGCTCATCTGCTCCGCCGTACTCAGGTACGACCTGCTCGATAACGTTCAGTCTCTTGAGATCCTGCGCTGTAATCTGCATAACTTCTGCAGCCTCCTCAGCTCTGTTGCTGTCCTTCCAGAGGATAGACGCATATCCCTCAGGTGAAAGGATTGAGTATGTCGCATTCTCAAGCATCCATACCTCATTGCCGACTGCAAGGGCAAGTGCTCCACCGCTTCCGCCTTCTCCGATAAGGATACAGAGTACAGGAACCTTGAGTGATGACATCTCATAGAGATTTCTCGCTATGGCTTCACCCATTCCTCGCTCCTCAGCCTCAAGTCCACAGAACGCACCCGGTGTATTTACAAATGTAATGATAGGTCTGCCGAACTTCTCAGCCTGCTTCATCAGACGAAGAGCCTTTCTGTAGCCATCAGGAAGAGGCATACCAAAGTTTCTCTCCATGCACTCTGCCATGGAAGCTCCCTTGACCTGTGATATAACTGTTACAGGCTGTCCATCTATATGACCGATACCACCCACAATGGCTCTGTCATCATTCATGGTTCTGTCTCCGTGGATCTCACGGAAATCATCGCATATATACTTCACATAGTCGAAACCTGAAGGTCTGCTCATCTGACGAGCACCTCTGAGCTTCTCCCACGGAGTCTTAGGCTCATCATCCTTGAGTCTCTCCTTGAGGATCTCGCTTATGTCAAATTTCTCATCTTCAACAGCACTGTCAAAGTTAGCATAGCCCTGTCTCTGCTTATGTGTGACGATGAGATCATACATTGTGTCCTTCATCTTGTCTCTTGTGATTATGCCATCTATGATACCATGCTCAACAAGGAACTCTGATCTCTGGAAGCCCTCTGGAAGCTCCTGACCAATAGTCTGCTTGATAACTCGTGGTCCTGCAAATCCTACGAGCGCACCTGGCTCTCCAAGGATAATATCTCCAAGCATTGCAAAGCTGGCTGTAACACCACCTGTTGTAGGATCTGTAAGAATAGATACATACAGAAGTCCTGCATCAGAATGTTTCTTGAATGCAGCGGATGTCTTGGCCATCTGCATCAGAGAAATGATTCCCTCCTGCATACGTGCACCGCCTGAACAGCAGAACATGAATACCGGAAGCTTCTCCTCTGTAGCCTTCTCGACAGCTCTGGCAATCTTCTCACCCACAACATATCCCATGCTGCTCATGAGGAATCTTGCATCACATACACCAACTACAGCAGGCTCACCATTGATGGTTGCCTTTCCTATAGTAACAGCCTCCTTGAGGTTTGTCTTGGCCTGTGCAGCCGCAACCTTGTCCTCATAGCCCTCTGTTCCAAGAGGATTTGAGCTTGGCATATCCTCAAACCATGGCTCAAATGACTTTGGATCTGTGACCATTCTTATTCTGTTCTTGGTCTTAACTCTGAAGTAAGAACCGCACTCATAACAAATGTACTTTGCGTTCTTCACTCTTTCCTTCTCAACTTCTCTTCCGCACTTAGGGCACTTTACAAGCTCCACCTTTGGTGCTTCCTGAATTCCCTCAGCAGCCTTTGCCTCCTCTGCAGCCTTTGCTGCAATTATCTCGGCATCTTTTGCCTTTTTTTTGATAAATAACATGATATTTACTGCTCCTTATACTTCTGTAAGACGATACATGCATTGTGTCCGCCAAATCCAAGTGAGTTGCTGATCGCAACATCAACGTCCATCTCGCATGGCTCCTTACAATAATCCAGATCAAGCTCCTCCTCACTCTCCACAAGTCCTCTTGTTCTGTGGATATAACCTTCCTCTATACTCTTGACACAGGCAATACACTCGATGGCTCCTGCTGCACCGAGAAGATGTCCTGTCATAGACTTTGTTGAATTGATCTTGATGTCCTTTGCGTGATCGCCAAATGCCTTCTTGATAGCACGTGTCTCAACAAGATCGTTCAGATGTGTGCTTGTACCATGAGCATTGATGTACTGAACCGCATCAAGTGGAAGTCCTGCATCCTTAACCGCATTGGTCATGGCAACTGCTGGTCCCTCACCTGACTCCTCAGGTGCTGTGATGTGGTGTGCATCACTTGAACATCCGTAACCTGAAAGCTCTGCGTAGATCTTTGCACCTCTTGCCTTTGCGTGCTCAAGCTCCTCAAGAATAACAATACCTGCACCCTCGCCGAGAACGAATCCGCTTCTGTCCTTATCAAATGGAATAGAACATCTGTCTGGATCTGTTGATGATGTAAGTGCTGTAAGTGAATCAAATGTTGATATACCGATAGGTGAAACTGCTGCCTCACATCCGCCGGCTACCATGACATCAGCATCTCCGTACTGGATAGTTCTGAATGCCTCACCGATACTGTTTGTTCCTGAAGCACATGCTGTTACAACATCTATACTCTTGCCCTTGAGACCAAACTGGATCGCAACGTTACCTGCTGCGATGTTGCTGATCATCATAGGAACTACGAATGGACTTACACGAAGTGGTCCCTTTGTAAGTATGGTTCCATATGCGTTCTCAAGCTCCTGAAGTGAACCAACACCTGAACCAATACATGTACCAACTCTGTAAGCATCTTCCTTTGTCATATCAAGTCCTGAATCTGCCATAGCCTCCTGGGTTGCCTTCACAGCAAACTGTGTGAATCTAGCCATACGTCTTGCAGACTTTGGATCAATGTAGTCCTTTGCTACAAAGTTCTTAACCTCGCCGACAAGCTTGCACTTGTATGCTGAAGCGTCAAACTGTGTAATAGGTCCGAAGCCATGCTTTCCTTCCTTAAGTGAATCCCAATACTCGTCAACTGTATTGCCGACTGGAGTTATGGCTCCTATGCCTGTTATTACTACTCTCTTCTTCATACTTATCTCCTTGCATTACTTATTCTGCTTTTTATACATATTTAACCATTCAATTATACTCCAACTGTCAAATGTTTGGAAGTAATTGTGTCCATGTTTTTCTATAAAATTTCGATAAACATTCGCATTTATACATATCTCTTACAGTTTTTCCTTTATCTTTCTGAATATAAACTTCTTGCTTATATAATAATTGAGGAATATCACCAGCACTGATGTGAACGTCTTTATGCCCATCGCCCACAGGTGAAGCCTGTCAACCAGTATATAAATCAGGCCCTCCTCCACCACCAGTGTGAACACCCTGCTCACGTAGAATGACACCAGTTCTTTTATGAACTCCCACGCAGTCTCTGCGACAGTGTGGAACACCGATTTTCTATTTGTTATGAATGACACAAAATTGTACAGTATCCATGCCAGGAAGTTGGCCCTGACAGGTTCTATCCCGCATTTGTACATAAATATCCAGGCGGAGCCAAGATTTACCGCTCCCACGACAATTCCCCACAGTATATATATGTATATCTCCCTGGGTATCTTCTTCAGCACTTTATCTACAAACATGTAACTCCCTTATAACATCCGCCTCTTCCGGAAACTCCCGCTCTATCCGCTCGCAGAGACGTCCGTTAAACTCAACCCTTTTCCCATAGTTAAACTTCAGAATATTCTTATATCCCCACAAATGTGTGAACACATCCTGTCTCTCTATATCCGCCGCCTCAGGAAAAAATGAAGCAATGATCTTTCCCTTTCTCGCAGCACACATCGCAAGCAGTCTCTGCTCCGCAAATACCATGTGGCACAGATTTTCCTCAGTCTCCCTACAATTCTCCATAAATTGTATGGAGCTGTCCACATAATAGTTCTTAAATTGCTCCTTAGCCATATATAGCATACAGGTATTTACCGGCGGAACATCCCAGCTCCACAGGGGATCAAAGCTGTACGAACTGTCCATATTGAAGAAGTCCCTGCCGGGATATACATCCGGATATATTCCTTCTCTGTGTATTGCACAAATATCCGTCCCCGCTATGTATTCCCCTATATTCTTCCACACTATAAGGTCCAGATCCACCATGACCGCCGGCATATGCGCCGCCTTAAGCGCATACAGCTTGCCCGCAGCCCAGAACACTCCCGGGGATATGCTGTCAGGAACCTGTATCTCTTTTATACCGCCATTCCATATATGCGACAATCCCTGTCCCTCAACATAATCAATGGCCCTTGCATCACCGTAAAGTGTGATAGGGCCATTCATTTTTCTCCACATAAGAGCAGACAGGATCATGGTCAAAAGCTCATAATCCTGCATGCTGTAAGTGTCATCTTTACTTTTCTCAAAATAAGGAGCAGTCCACAATATGTGGAATCCCTCTATATCCTTCATATATCCTCCAAGATCCGGTCATGTACTAGATCAGATCCAGTCCATATCCAAACTTAGCATTGCCACCAATCCGGCTGGTCGGTCTTCTGCTTCTGTTGATAAGCTGCCACTCCTGAGGGAACTCAACCATCAGCTCCTGGCTTGTTCTGATTGAATCCATACTGTCCTGTGGCTGCTGTGTGTCACTTTCAAGCACCATCGGCATATTTTTTATCCGCTGACTTCCAAATATTCTATATTGGCTGCCTGACAATATTCTCTGGCTACCCAACAACATACGCTGGCTGCCAAACACTCTGTACTGGCTTCCCGCCAGGTATCTGAAGCCTCCCTGACTTCCAAACAGCAGTCTCATCTGACTGCCATTCCACCGGAACCGCTGACTTCCTATCATTCTATACTGGCTTCCCGCCAGGTATCTGAAGCCTCCCTGACTACCGAATAACTGTCTCATCCGGCTGCCATTCCACTGAAAACGCTGGCTTCCTGTCATTCCACTCTGACTTCCCATCAAAAGCTTCCGGCTTCCAGTATCCACAGTCTGTTTCGCAGCTTCGCATCCAAGCTCTTCGTATCTGTCCTCAAAAGGGATCAGAACTCCACCGCCGAATTCCACACTGAAAGGTCTGCCGTCCATCATGACATATGTCCTGTAAGGATACAGTCTGCCATTCTGCGCTATCAACTTCATATATACCGGCAATCCACTGTCGAGCCTGTTGAATCTGTACGCCTGCGGTGTGGTTGCTTTGACGAAATATCCTCCCGCCGGCAGTGAATATCCAAGCACTGCCTCAAGCTCACCATCCCATTCAATATATACTCCGAATTCTCCAGTCTGGGCATCATAATTCCTGAAGTCAAAATATGCCTTTCCCGTGACAAAAGGAAGCATCCTGGCTATTCTATTGTCAAATAGTGCCACACTCTCGCCGGCACCTCTATTTAAAGACGAATATATGAAACCCACACACAATCTCCATTCCCAAACTAGCCAAAATCTATACCCGACTATTTGCCTTATACTATGTATGGTACTCTATTTCTCCATATAATTCAATTTAATTTGAGGGATTTAACAGTCTTATTTTCCACTAATTTCCTAATTAAAATTACTTGCCAAATGTAAGGACATAATATCTCTTATATCCCTGTTTATCATTTTTGAGAGCCACAAATACTGCAACGCCCATGGTCTTGTATGTAGTATTCAGCATATTGCTGTCATGTGCGGTCGACTTGGACCATGCTCTGAATACGAGATCTCCACCACTGAAACCACATGCAAGATTCTCTCCGTACAACTCGTACATGGAGTTGAGACACAGTGTTCCATTTGGTCTGTAATGGCTGTACTTGTTGCTTATCTCCTTTGCTCTTGTGGTAGCGGTCTCTGTCAGAGATGTTGACACCTTAAGGCTTGAAAGTCCATTTTCTGAACGATGCTGGTTGACCATCTTACTCAGCCTGTTTGCCGCGCCTATATCATAATATCCATATACTCTTGTCTTTCTGCCCTTACCAAGATCGATAGTGTAATATCTCTTGACCGAGAGATCGTACTCTCTCTTATATACAACGCCTCTTCTGTTGACATATGCTATGTAGCCATCGGCTGTCTTATACTTTCCAGCCTTTACAACTCGCTTTGCAGCGCTGTTGAAATAGTAATTGGCATTTCCGATCTTCATTATGAGCTTCTTTGCAGGCTTCCACTTTCTGCCTGTAAACTTGTATGCCTTCTTGGTGCTGTTGTTATAGCTCATTGTGGCTACGCCTTTAGAGCCAAAATAATATCTGCTGCGGTAGACAGTCTTCCACATATTTTTCTTCTGCACCCATGTGTTCTTCGAGTAATCAAAGTCGTATACCTTCTTTGTACCCTTCTGATCTGTATATCTTGAGGTAACATATCCGCCGTCACATACGTAGTAAGCGGTACTTCCATTTACCTTCTTCCATCCTGATGATGTACGTCTGTTTCCATTTGCATCATAGAAGTAGTATCTGCTTCCGTTGAGCTTGTCGATCACATTTGAGACTCTCTTGTATGACTTGCTGCTTGATATGTATCTGTACAATATATTCGATGCCTGATCATACAGAATGGTACATGTGCCTGATCCATCAAAATACATCAGCTTTCTGCCTGTATTCTTCCACAGGTTCTTGTTCATATCCCAGCTCTTCTTTGAATCGTTAAATGAATACTTTCTGAAAATGCCTGATGCCTTGTAGATCCTCTCCTTTACATAGTGGGATCCACCGCCTGTTACAAATACCATATTGTCATAATTTATATGATACCAACCGCCCTTTGTGACCTTGTCACCATTTGAATTGAAATAATATGTTCTGCCATCGTTGAGAATAAGCATCTGGTTCTTCACCTGGACAAGCTTGCCGCTGCTCAGTGACTTTGCCTTCTTGCTGCTATTATCGTATATCTTTTCACACAGTCCGGAATTGTTCAGATAATAGAGAACGTTATCCACTGTCTGCCACTCGTTCTTGCAGATCGTCCAGTCCTTTGAATCAGCGCTGAATCTGTATATCTTGATGGTATCGCCAGAACGTGTAAACTTCATAGCTGCCACGCCATTTTCATCTATAAGATATCTGGTGCCATCATCGGCATCTATCCAGCCTGCAGTTTTCTGCACTTCACCATTAACATAATATCTGAAGTAACCATCCTCATCCTGTATCACTCCACTCTGAACTACATCTGATGCTGTGGCCAGAACTGCCGTGCCGTCAGCTCCCATCTCATCTGCCTGTGTCACCACATTTGTAGAAAAAATCACAATAGCCAATACAGCAATCGCCATAAGACTGCCTATAACTTTTGCCGCCATCAGGCTCTTTTCTCTCTTTGCAATATTAGTCTTCATTGTAGACATCTTTACTGTCCTCCTTTTTATTAAGCATCAGTTTCCGCAGGGAATCTGATGTTTGTGTGCATTCTGCTACGCTCGTAGTATACACGTGTTACATATTTTTTACAAGTATAACTTTTTTACAAGTTTTTTGTTACAAATGTGTTAAGCTGCCCCATCTTGGATTATTTGTCTACATATGGTAAAATAAATCCGCAAAATTCAAAAACAGACAACGAAAAATGTCTGCCAACGGCAGTACAGAGAAAGGATACATATATTATGGGAGCTATTGTTACATTAAAAAAGGGAGAGGGACGACTTCTGAAGTCCGGCGGAGCATGGATATTTGACAATGAGGTCGACACCATAGTCGGCAGCTTTGAGAACGGCGACATCGTCATAGTAAAGGACTTCGACGGTTATCCACTCGGCAAAGGATTCATAAATACCAACTCCAAGATCTTCATCCGCATGCTCACAAGACATGTGGACACCGAGATCGACGAGGCATTCTTCACAAATAGACTTCAGGATGCATGGGATTACCGCAAGAAAACCGTCGACACCAGTAGCTGCCGTGTCGTATTTGGCGAGGCTGATTTTCTGCCGGGAATCGTCATTGACAAGTTTGAAAACGTGCTTGTTGTCGAATCACTGGCACTCGGCATCGACAAAGTTAAAAATTTGTTAATAAATATTTTAAAAAATATACTTAAAAATGATGGTATAATAATCGAGGGTGTTTATGAACGAAGCGATGCAAAAGTCAGAAAACACGAGGGGATGGATACCTACAAAGGGTTTATTGGTGACGAATTTAACACAAAGGTTCATATAAATGAAAATGGCGTTCGATATATTGTTGATGTGAAAGACGGTCAGAAGACCGGATTCTTTCTGGATCAGAAGTATAATCGTCTTGCTATTCAGAGAATATGTAAAGATGCAAAGGTTCTTGATTGCTTTACACACACAGGCTCCTTTGCTCTAAACGCAGGCATAGCCGGTGCTTCCAGCGTTTTGGGAGTAGACGCTTCAGAACTTGCTATTGCCCAGGCCAGAGAAAATGCAGCGCTCAACGGATTGGAGAGCACTGTCTCTTTTGAGTGCAGAGATGTATTTGATCTTCTTCCTGAACTGGAATCAAAAGGCGAACAGTTTGACGTTGTCATACTTGACCCGCCGGCATTCACAAAATCAAGAAATTCAATAAAGAACGCAGTCAAAGGCTATCGCGAGATTAATCTGCGTGCTATGAAACTCGTAAGGGATGGTGGATTCCTTGCAACTTGTTCATGTTCACATTTTATGGATTTCGAGTTATTTACCAAGACCATAAAACAGGCCGCCATGAATTCACATGTAAGACTTCGCCAGGTAGAGTTCCGCACACAGGCTCCTGATCACCCAATATTATGGGCTGCAGATGAATCTTATTATCTGAAGTTCTACATATTCCAAGTAATAAAGGAGAGATGACACAATGCAACTAATTCAGAGAAATAAGGATTCAGCATATTTGCAATACGACAAGTATGTAAATTATGACAATCCTATCGTCGCTGCAAAGGCAAAGGAACTTGCTGCAGATTGCAAGAGCAGTGATGAGATCATACAGGCATGTTACTATTTTGTCCGGGATAGGATTTCTCACACATATGACAGCAACTTTTCAGTAATAACTATCAGCGCTTCCGATGTACTGGAAGCCAGCACGGGCATCAGCTATTCAAAGGCCAATTTGCTGGCAGCACTGCTTCGTGCCAACAACTTATATACAGGATTCTGCTATATCCGTATCAAGCACAAGGGCGGACTTATGGCTATGCATGCACTTAATGCGGTATATCACCCAGATCTCAAGAAGTGGATACGTCTTGATGCCCGTGGCAATAAATACGGCGGTTTCAACGCCGATTACACACATAATGAGACTCAGATGGGACATGTGATTGATTCAGCAGCCGGAGAGTATGAGTTCAACGACCTCATCGCCGTACCGCTTCCATCAACCATGAGGGTTCTCGAACAGAGTACCAACTTCTACAAGATGTACTTTAACGATATGCCAGATTATGACGCTTAAAAAAATATTACCAGCGGATGACCGCTGGTAATATTTTTCTATACTATATAAATAAGAGGGGAACCGATCCATGTCAAAGACAAAATCCAAAACCATATTAAGAATATCTTTTAACTCACCTGTGGTACTTACATTTGCACTCATTTGTCTGGGAGCTTATCTCCTGAATATCCTCACAGGCGGCAAAAGTAACTTTCTTCTATTTGAAGTATACAGAGCCCCTCTCACCGATCCTTTAACCTACATCCGCATGTTTGCCCATGTGTTTGGTCACGCAAGCTGGAGTCACCTTATCAACAACATGACGCTGCTGCTTGTGATCGGCCCACTACTTGAGGAAAAATACGGCTCAAAGGATCTGCTCATCGTAACCATCACCACCGCACTGGTGACAGGAATCGTGCATTTTATATTCTTCCCTGGTACAGCATTGCTCGGCGCCAGCGGAGTGGTATTCGCATACATTCTTCTGTCTTCTTTTGCATGTATAAAGGACGGCTCCATACCGCTCACCTTCATACTTGTTGCAGTGCTTTATATCGGCGGACAGGTGGCTGACGGAGTGTTTGTGAAGGACAATGTGTCGAATCTCACCCACATTATCGGGGGGATCATCGGAGCGTTCTTCGGGTATATCTCAAATGTCAGGAGATGATATGACGAACGGACGGATGACATACTCTCCAGGGACAGAAATTGGGTCTCTATATATGTAATCACGCTCGACTTACATATATAGAGACCCAATTTTATATTCCCAGGGAGTATGGCATCCTGGTCTTGTTGGATATATACTTTTCAGATCATGTTCCTGACATATTTCGCTGAAAAATATATTTTATACACCACACTATATTATAGATATCGACTCTTACCTGTTTTTCTTTTATTCAGTTCCCCAGAGTGTCATCCCACAAAAATAATCATAGATATTTAATAAAAAATATATATCAACACAGACATCTATAAACTATAAGCTACCTTTCTATCTACAGATTCAGGATTTCCTCTGGGCTTTCTACTATGTTGTCTGCGCCGACTGCTTCGAATTCTTCCCTGCTGCCGTAGCCGTAGAGGACTCCTATGGTCTGGAGGCCGCAGGCTTTGCCACCTTCTATGTCGTAGCGTCTGTCGCCTATCATCACAACCTGGTTTGATTTTATCATATCTTCTGTCAGTCCGTGATCTTTCTTGAGGCTTTCAAGGACCTGGGATATGATGTGCTTCTTGTCTGATCCTGTTCCGTCGGGATTACTTCCAACTACAACGTCAAAATATTTTCCCACACCGAACTTCTCAAGGATACGGAGTGTCGGCTCTGTCGGCTTGCTGGTTGCAACTGAGAGTATGCAGCCCTTCTCCTTAAGGGCACGCAGGGTGTCTGCCACTCCGTCGTACACCTCAGCCTCGAAGAGACCTACCACGTTGTATCTCTCTCTGTACTTCGCAACCATCTCTTTCGCTTTTGCGTCGTCCATGCCGAATTCCCTCACGAAAGAATCATAAAGTGATGGTCCTATAAAGCTTCTGAATACTCTGTATTCAGGATATGGAATTCCAGCCCAGTCAAGAGCGTATTTTATACAGTTGAATATTCCTTCCTCAGACTTGGTGATGGTTCCATCAAGATCAAATAATAAATATTTGTACATATACCGTCTTCCTCCTTGCGAAAATAATGGGTCAGGCACACCAAAAAAGCGCTTACCGAAATGCCCCGCAAATTCTATGAATCTGTGGGGCATTTGTAGTATTTATATATTGAAACTACCCATGAATATTACATGATATCAACATCTGCTGAGTAATCCACACCGTCGATCTTGAAACCGAACATGTTGTAGAAATCCTCCCAGTATCCATCGATGTCTGCTATATCCTTGACATTGTCATTGTTGACTGTATCCCAGTGCTCAGCAACAACTTCCTGAACATCATCTCTCATCTCCCAGTCGTCCATACGGATGAATCCGTTGTCGTCCACCTGGGTGTCATCCAGGATCTTATCCATGAACAGTCTCTGCATCTGCTCTATGCATCCCTCGTGGAGTCCCTTCTCTTTCATAACTTTGTAGAGAAGTGTGATATACAGAGGTACGATAGGGATAGCTGCACTTGACTGTGTGACAAGAGCCTTGTTGATGGCTATCTTCGCCTTTATGTTAGGGAACTTTTCATTTATAATGTCTGCTGACTTGTACAGATCCTTCTTTGCCTGTCCGATCGATCCCTCAGCGTAGATAGGGAATGTGATCTTTGGTCCTATGTATGAGTATGCAACTGTGATCACGTTATCTGCCAGAACTCTGGCATCTGAGAGTGCCTGCATCCAGTCGATCCAGTCCTCACCGCCCATTACCTTGATGGTAGCATTGATCTCGTCATCATTTGCCGCTGTTATATGTGCATCTGTGATGGTGTTGTCCTTGAGTACAAGTGTCTTGTTGGTGTACTCCTCACCTACTGTCTTGAGTACAGATGTGTACTTTGTTCCATCCGGAGTTGTTCTTCTAGGCGCTGCCAGACTGTATACGATCATATCAATCTTGCCCATGTCTGCCTTGATGGTCTCGATAACCTGCTCCTTAATCTCGACTGAGAACGCGTCGCCATTGATGGACTTTGCATAGAGTCCGGCCTTGTGAGCCTCCTCCTCAAATGCTCTGTTGTTGTAGAAGCCAGCGGTTGCTGTACGGCGTCCATTTGACTCCTTCTCAAACATAACGCCGAGGGTATCTGCGCCATAGCCAAATGCAACTGCGATACGTGATGCAAGTCCGTATCCTGTTGACGCTCCGATCACCAGAACCTTCTTAGGTGCGTTATCGCTCTTAACTGCTCCCTTTGACTTGACATACTCGATCTGATTCTTTACATTCTGTGCGCATCCCACCGGGTGAGCTGTTGTACAAATAAAATCTTTAACTCTTGGTTCAACTACCATTTTCAATTCTCCTTATAAAACATAATATATTTAGTGCTCTTTGTTGGCAAACTTCGTGTATTCCTGCAGCCATACCAGATCCACAGATCCGGTGGCACCTTTTCTCTGTTTAGCTATGATTATCTCCGAGATACCCTTCTTGTCGGTATCAGGATTGTAATAATCATCTCTGTATATGAACATAACCACATCGGCATCCTGCTCGATAGATCCCGACTCTCGGAGATCCGCAAGCACAGGCTTGTGATCCGGTCTCTTATCAACCTCTCGGTTAAGCTGTGACAGCGCTATGATAGGCACATCCAGCTCCCTGGCAAGCATCTTCAACGATCTTGACATATCAGATACGAACTGCTGTCGCGACTCAACTCGTCCCGTCGTGCTCATAAGCTGCAGGTAGTCGATGATGATGAGTCCAAGATTGTTCTTGCTCTTGAGCTGTCTGCATTTTGATCTCAGCTCGGATATGGTGAGTGCTGAACTATCCTCTATGTACAGCGGTGCGGCAGCTATACTCTCCGCACTGGCAAGCACCTGATCCCAGTCGTCCTCAGCCAACTGTCCCGTCTGTACCTTCTGGGAATCAACCAGGGAATCCATGGCTATCATACGCGTTACAAGCTGCTCCTTGCTCATCTCCAGGTTGAATATCGCAGTGGCAATTCCCTTGCGCACGGCAACATGGTGGGCAATATTAAGGACAAATGCCGTCTTACCCATGGCAGGTCTAGCAGCCACCAGTATAAACTCCGATCCATGGAGACCGGTAAGCATATTGTCCAGATCTATGAATCCCGTAGGGATACCTGTTACTCTTGTGTTCTTTCTGGAAGCCTCCTCTATCTGCTCGATAACGTTCATGACGATCCTGTCGATCCCCACAAATTTGCTGGAGCCGTTCCTCTCCTTTATCAGATTGAACACACCACTCTCGGCCTGTTCAAGAAGCTGTTCAACTCCCTCCGAATCAAGATAACAATCCTTCTCCACTTCCTCGCACAGCTTTATCATCTTCCTGAGTATGGATTTGTCCGCCACGATCTCTGCGTAATGCTTGGCATTCACCGATGTCGGAACCGTCTCCAATATCTCCGCTATGGATTTGGTGCTTATGACCTCATCAGGTACATTGTTCTCCTCAAGCTTGTTCTTCAGGGTTACCAAATCGACCGCCTTACCCTCCTTGAACAGCTCTACCATATTCTCGAACAATATTCCATACTGACCGTAGTAAAAATCCTCCTTGGTCAGCATATCGGACGCCTCCACTATGGCGTCTCTGTCCATGAGCATGGAACCAATAACAGACTTCTCGGCATCCAGATTGTAGGGAAGCTTTTTTCTTGCAAATGCATCTTCCATGTTTTATCTATACTCCTTATGCTTCCTCGACCTTTACAGCAAGCTCTGCCTGAACCTCAGGGTGAAGTTTGACCTTCACTGAAAAGCTTCCTAACGCCTTGATGGAGTCCTTCATAACGATCTTCTTCTTGTCTATATCCTTGCCGAGCTGGCTCTTGATGGCATCTGAGATCTCCTTTGTGGATACTGAGCCAAATGTTCTTCCGCCCTCTCCAACCTTAATCTTAACAGTTACTGAAGCCTTCTCAAGCTCTGCCGCAAGTGCCTTGGCATCAGCAAGATTCTCTGCTGCCACCTTTTCCTCATGAGCCTTGCGGAGCTTGAAATCATTCATATTCTTTGGAGTTGCCTCCATGCCGAGCTTCTTAGGAATGATGAAATTTCTTGCGTAACCCTCATTTACCTCTACCATTGCGCCTTTCTTTCCAAGGCTTTTAACATCCTGTAATAATATGACCTTCATATCCTAAATATCTCCTTCCTTATACATCTCATTCAGGAGCCCAACAAGCTCCTTCTTTATATCCTCTGCTTTCGCATTTTCAAACTGAGCTGCCGCGATATTTGCATGACCGCCGCCACCCATTCTCTCCATGATTATCTGGACATTGACATCGTCAATGGCTCTTGCACTTATCTTGACATCCGCACCCATCTGCGCTATTACAAATGAAGCTCTGACACCTGCGATGTTCAGCATCTCATTTGCAATCTTGGCGGTGAGTACCACCGGCGACTCAGGGCCATCCCCAGGTGTAATGATTGATATGGCAAATGCATCAAGCACCATCTCTGCGTGGCTGACACCCTCCGCCTTCTGTCTGTAGGTCTCTATGTCAGTTCTGAACATCTTCCTTACTCGCATGACATCCGCACCGCTTCTCTTCAGGAACGCGGCTGCCTCAAAGGTTCTGACACCGGTCTTGCTCAGGAAGTTGTCGGTGTCAATGAGTATTCCGGCATACATGGCGTCCGCCTCTGTAGGCCTGAGCTTTATCTTCTCATCCATGTACTGGAGCATCTCTGCGATCATCTCACATGCAGATGACGCAAATGGCTCTATATACGACAGTGTCGCATTTGCAATGACATCCTTTGTCTGCCTGTGGTGATCGAACACCACTATGCTCTTCGCATATGCCAGCAGTTCCTCACACTCCGTGAGCGTAGGATTATTCACATCCGTCACAACTACGACCGTGTCGTCATCGACCAGACTGAGCGCCTGATCGTTGTTGATTATCATATCTGCCGGGTAGGAATTGCTCGAAGTGAAATTGCCGTATATCGGACTTATGGCCGATGACACCTCATTTACAACTATATGCGCCGTCTTGCCCAGCGCAGTCACCATCTTGTATATTCCTATACCTGAACCAAAAGCATCCATATCCGGATTCTTGTGGGCCATGATTATAACCTTCTCTTTGGTCTCAAGAAGCTCCTTGAACGCAAGAGTCTTAACCCTCGCCTTAACTCTCGTGGACTTCTCCGTTCCCTGACTCTTACCGCCAAAGTAGGTGATCCTGTCGGCGGACTTGATAACCGCCTGATCGCCGCCTCGGCCCAGAGCAAGCTCCATGGCAGAACGCGCTGCCTCAAAGTTTTCTATAAAGCTCTTGTAATCAGTACCAAGACTTATACTGAGTGTAAGCGGAAGATCATTTCCGATATTTATAGCCTTGACCTCATCGAGCAGGGCAAATTTGTTCTCCTTGAGCTGATCCAGATACTTCTGTGGCATCACGAACATGTACTTGTCCTTCTCAAGGCTCTTGACTATGGCGTCGACATTTGCCATGTATTTGTTAATCTTTCTGTCGACCAGGGCAACAAGAAGAGAGTGTCGTACTTCCTCAAGCGACTCAAATATCTCATCGTAGTTATCAATATATATGAGACCCGCAACCAGCTTCTGGTCATGGTTCTCCTGAGCGAGCTGATTCACCACTGTCACATCAAACATGTAGAACGCAAGGAAGGTGTCCGTCTTGCCGTGGTGTCTTGAACCACCGTGCGAAGACTTCGTCTCTTTCTTCTGCTCATCAGCCCCATCTCCGTCTGTGCCGGCCTCACCCGGCTGGGCATCCGTCTCTTCCATAGCAGGCTCAACCTTATTCACCTGTACACGTCTGATCTCATAACGGTATTCTCTTCCGTTAAATGCTATCTCTCCCTCGGTGACATCCTCCTGATAAGGAAGACTCTCCTCGGTAACCTCCTCAAATACCTGAACTATATTCAGCTTCATGAGCTTTCTCTTACTGGTCTCCGTTATACCTGAGAACTCGTCGTTCACCCACACAACTTTTCCATCCTCGTCAAGCAATGCGTACGGAACCGGAAACTCCTTTATGAGCTCCTTCTGCATCTTGCCGTGCTCCATGGCAAATTCCACATATCTGTCGCGGGACAAAGCATTCATCCTCAGGAAAACAACAATGCTCACCGCTCCGTATACTGCCGTAAAAATGGTGGCTATAACGCCGGCTCCTATTCCGACAAAATACATGAACACTGTCATCAGACAGAACATTCCTATCAGATACAATGGAACCTGTCTATATCGGTTGTACAGCCCCTCTACATCTCTCTTTTCATTCATATGTCACTGCCCTTCTTATCCTTCCATTCACAATGCAAATGATCAGGCTCAATTCTGAGCCTATACACTTCATAAGTATAACATTGTGCGATTCTGATTACAAGAAATATAGAATTGCAAAAAAATGCAGGTGTGGCAAAACACACCTGCATCTCTTATATATTAATCTGTAAAGATCTATTAACCGTTGATTCTTGCAAGAAGCTTCTTGCCAAGCTCCTCGTTGCCCGGCTTGCCGAGAAGAGCGAACATGTTCTTCTTGTAGCTCTCAACACCTGGCTGATTGAATGGATTTACACCAAGTGTGTATCCACTCACACCACATGCAAACTCAAATGTGTAGAACAGCTCACCGAGAGTGAACTCATCAATCTTGTCGATGTTGATCTGGATGATAGGAATTCCACCATCTGCGTGTGCAAGGATAGTTCCGTTCATAGCACTCTTATTTGCAAAATCAACTGTCTTGCCTGCAAGATAGTTAAGTCCATCAAGATCTGAGTCCTCTTCCTCCATAACAATCTCACATGTTGGGTTAACAACATTGATAACTGTCTCGAAATGGTTCTGTGAACCCTGCTGGATGAACTGTCCAAGTGAATGAAGGTCTGTTGTAAAGTCCGTAGCTGTTGGGAAGAGTCCCTTGCCATCCTTACCCTCGCTCTCGCCGTAGAGCTGCTTCCACCACTCTGATACATAGTGAAGTGCTGGCTCAAAGTTAGCAAGGATCTCGATTGACTTACCCTTGTTGTACAGTACATTTCTTACTGCTGCGTACTTCATAGCATCTGAATCGTCGAAGTCCTGTGCAAGACAATCCTTTCTTGCTGAAGCTGCGCCTTCCATAAGCTTATCTATATCAGCACCGCTTACTGCTATTGGCAGAAGACCAACTGCTGTGAGAACTGAGAAACGTCCTCCTACATCATCAGGAACTACAAATGTCTCATAGCCTTCCTCTGTTGCAAGTGTCTTGAGAGCTCCCTTTGCCTTGTCCGTTGTGGCGTAGATTCTCTTTGCTGCGCCCTCCTTGCCATACTTCTCAACAAGCTTCTTCTTGAAGATTCTTGAAGCGATACCAGGCTCTGTTGTTGTACCCGACTTGGAGATGATGTTGATAGAGAAATCTCTGTCACCGATCACCTGAAGCAGATGAGCCATGTATGTGCTGCTGATGTTTGATCCTGCATAGTAGATCTCAGGAGTCTTACGGATTGACTTGTCAACTGAATTATAAAAGCTGTGTCTTAAAGCTTCGATGGCTGCTCTTGCACCCAGGTAAGAACCACCGATACCGATTACTACAAGCACGTCTGAATCTGCCTGGATCTTAGCTGCTGCCTTCTTGATTCTCGCAAACTCTTCCTTGTCATAGTCTACTGGAAGGTCGATCCATCCAAGGAAATCATTTCCCTCACCGGTCTTGTTTACAAGTGTTGCCTTTGCAGCTACTACCTGATCCTTGATTGCTGCGATATCAGCGTCTGTAGCCATGGCTTTTGCATTCTTAAAATCGAAACTTACTGTCTGTGCCATTTGTTTTCTCTCCTTACTTGTATTAAATTTTTCACATTGAATCAATTTTAGCAAATAGGTATACCATAATCAACTATTAATCTCAAAAAACTCCCCCAAAGCCACAACCGGTTTGGAGGAGTTTTCAATTATAACCATGTCTAAAGCACTACTTAACCGTCACTTTGATCTTTGCACAAACACCATTTTCAGACATTACATAAACCGTACATGTGCCCTTACGCACTGCCTTTATAACTCCTGCAGATGAAACAGTTGCCACCTTTGCATTGGATGTTATGAACCTTTCCTTCTTCGTAAGATGGTTTAACGCCTTCTTCTTTGGATTCTCAAGCTTAACCTTCTTGGTGATCTTAAATGTTTTACCTTTTGCAAGGTTAGCCTTGGTCTTGTTCACAGTAACTTTCAGGACATTTGTCTTTGCTGCATAAGGCATTGCAACATGGACTGTATTTGTCCTGCCGAGATATACCTTCTTGCCACCCGACATCTTGTATGCGACTGTAAAATACTTGTATTCTCTCTTATTATTGAGGTTCTTATCGGCATATTTCTGGGACTTCGGTACATTAGCAAGCTTATTGAAGTTGTTCTTTCCATTACAGTATGACCAGTATACATCATATCCTGTTGCACCTTTGACCTTATCCCATGTCAGATCTATTCTTGTTCCTGTTCCCTTTCCTTTCATAAGGAAGAACGGAAGTGTCTTCTTATAGAGTTCTGTTCCACTAGGTTCAACATTTGGAGATTTCTTTATAACAAGACGGCCAATGGCAAATGTTATATTGTAGTTTGGATTTGCACCCTTCTTCTGGCTTGCTGTGATCGTGTATGTTCCGGACTTCTCACCAGCAGCTCTCTTGAGAACAATTCCTGTAAGCTTATCCTTGCCAACAAGTCCCTCCGCTGTAAATGTAAACTTCGGATCCGCCTTGCCTTCATACTTAGATGCGTCATTTGCAGTTACTCTGATGGCTTTTTTGTTTACCGTGATCGCAACCTTTGTAGCAGCTGCCTTATAGTTCTGATTTGCCGCAACGGATACTGTCACAACCGCCTTGCCTGCACCAACTATAGTTACCTTGCCTGTGCCATCCACCTTGACAACCTTTGTATTGCTGCTTGTAAATGTTTTCTTGTCATTTCTACTGCACTTCACATTGAGGGCAAACTTTGCACCTCCATATGTCTTAGCTCCAACCTTTCCTACAGTAAGAGTTGTTCCCGCAGGAGTGATATCTGCCTTTGCTGTCTGCTGCTGGGCATCTTCTGTAAGTATATAGTTTGAAGCGGTCTTTCCGCTGATCTTTATATCTGTGATGCTTACAGTTTTGCCTGTTCCCACATCTGCACTGTCAAATGTTCCTGTAGCTGTAACTGCAATCACATCTGCGCTGACCTTACCATTCAGAACAACGCCTGAATAGTCAAGCTTTGCCTCTGTCTGTCCATCGTAAGCCTTTGATGTAGCTTTGATTCCCGATACAGCAAGTGGTCTTCTGTTGATGGTGATAGTTGCATGTCCGGATATCGTGTTATATCCCCTTGCTGCAACCTTATAATATACAGTGTACGGTTCATCTGAAGCCTGACTGTACTTCGGACTTACAGTCTTATCGCATGCATCCTCAGAAGTTCCATACGTCACAACCGCATCCTCTGGAATATCACCTGTAACTGTTATTCCATATGCCTTGCCGTCATATGTCTTTACAATATCTGCCGCTGTTATGTCTGTCGGAGCTTCTCTCTTTGCAACTGTGAACTGAACCGGTTGTGTTACATACTCATTGTAATTGGTTGTAGCACAAACCTTGGCATACATATAATATGTGCCCGGATCTGCCGATCTGGAGTTCTCCCACAATGTTCCATCCGTGTTGCTGTTCTCTGTTGTGTAGTAATACTCTATAACAGGATCCTCTTGTGCTCCTGTAACCTCTGGAGCCTCTACACTGTCGCCAAATGTGTAATTGCATACATCAAATTCAACATTCTGGTCAAGTCTCTGTATTTCAAATTCTGCATATGCCGTAACATCAGCTATCTTCACAACAAACTTATAAGTACCTGCATTTACCGGCGCATTCTCATTTTCCGGATAATCGGTGTCACCTGTTCCCTCATAATATGTAACAGCTGCATCTCCGGTCTTCTCTGTTATCCAGTTATTAACAACTGCACCTGCATATTCTGTGCCGTCATACGCTCTGCTTTCTGCTGTCACAGTACAGCTGACCGCCTCGTTTCTGCCCTGATATGCGCAGTGTGCCGGATCCTCAGTTTCATTGCAATATGCAATTATCTTGTTACTGTGGCCTTCTTTTATCTCATACGTCCAGTCATGATAATGAACCATATCCCATGACTTGTTCTGAAGCATGTAATTGGCTGCATTTCCCGTAGTTGCAAGCCCAAATCTGTATGTAGTTACAACCTTCTCTATTCCTGGTGCAACGTCCCACAGTACCACAGTATAATCCTCGTCATATACCAGTTCTTCTCCATCCAGCAATCCTGAGAACTGGATTCCCTGTATATATGCATTTTCATCAACAATTACCTTATCCGCTGTGATCGTTTTCTTTTCGATAGTCACAGTCACATCGCCAAATACCGGTGAACACTCATCTGCTGTAACAAGGTAATACACCTTATATGTTCCTGCATTTTTAAGCTCAGGAACCGCCTGTGTGTACGGCTCATCTGCAGCCAGCGAATAACGGATAGAAGCTCCATCCAGGCCATCTGCAATTGTAACAGATGGGCTATGTATCAATCCATCGTAAGTGCAGGTTGTATCTTCTGCAGTTACTCCGGCGATCAGGTCACGTGAGACTGCCTTGGCATCTGACCACAATGAAGCTGGTTTTGTCGTATTAGCCACGTATCTTGTGCGAACATATACCCTCTGATTCTCTTCAAGTCCTGAGATAACATAATTATCTGACACATTCAGATCATCGAGAACTGTCCAGGTCGCTCCATCCGTCGAATACTGATACTGCTGTCCGCCAAGCGGGCTTACAGTCACAGAATCGCCAGTCACGCTTACTATCTCAACGCCTTCGCCGTCTGCAGCACTTTCCATATCGGCTGGTGTTGGATTCTGTATGTCTGCAAGAGTCTTCGGTGCAGATGGTGCCTCCGGTCTTGCTGCAACAGTTATATCAGCAGGTGTATCCTGACTGTCTTTCTTGCGGATACTTATATTTTTACCAAACAAACTATATGATACGTCGTTATCATCTGTTCCCTCAAGAGCTATATCACCATACATATCACTCACAATGTCATATGACTCGCCATCAACAGTGATGATATATGATGTATCGCCATCAAGCTCTGTCAGATTTTCTGTTATATAATCAACCTGTCCTGTAACTGCTCCTACATCAGCCACCGCTCCAACGCTGAATTTGAAACCTATATGTCCGCCATCTTCAACATTTGTCCATGACATTGTCAATCCCGAATCTATTCCTTCAACCAGGGATGCAGCATTCTGACCATTTATTTCAGCAGTTTCCTTTATGTAGCTTGATGAACCTGTATTGTACTCAAATATTCTTCTGGAATCATAGCCCCCGATCCAGTAATTACTTGCCTGTGTTATAGGGGCAAGAACAAATGATGGAGTATCATCTGCCGCATCCGCCGCTTTAGCAACTCCCATCATCGCTATCTGCTGTAATTCACCATTCTTGACAGTGGCAGCAAGCACCGCTTCATCTGCACTGTCAGAGCTTGTAATACTATTTCCAATGTTCGCATCCGCTCCTATTGCAAATGAATGCTGTCCCTCACCAAGTTCAGCATCAAAAATCAGATCGTGAGTATTCATAGGATCAAACGACAATCTTAGAGCTGCAAGCGAAGCCACAGATACTTGTGATGTAGCCGTTTCAGCTGAAGGCTCTGAATCGCTTCTGCTGTACAATCTCCATACTTTGTCGTAGCTTGTTCCAAGCATATAGTTCTTTCCGTCCTTGGTATACAAGCCAACAATATCAACCCCTTTGTCATTGGCCATATAGGCCATAACTCCATTGCTTATATACCAGCAAGTATTTGGCTTTGTCCACGTATTTCCATTGTCACTGGTAGGGATAACTGCCTTTACCGCTCTGCTGGCTGTGCCATCCACCACGCACCTGTACCAGTATCCATGAGTCGGGGTGAACGTATATGTACTTCCATTTGCACCTTCAATATCTGTAAATGGTCCACGCTTACTGGTTGCGCTCTGCCACTGATATGTTGCAGCTTCCCCTGTCACGTCCATAACGAGAGTGATTGAACTATTCGTCATATTCTTGCCATATGGATATCCATTGTTCATGAATACAACTTCTTCCTCCGAAGGATCTGTATTGCCTCCGCCTGAAAAGCCACCGATCTGAAATGTTATTTCATTGCCGCTGGCGTCCACGATCTTGCCAGCATTCAGATCAATACTTCCTATGTAAATATCAGGGAATACATAACCATTGTAATATGTCCACGTATACAGATAATACACACCCGTGGTACCCATATCTATTCCCTCTCCGGAAATGGTATCCGTTCTGTCATATGTACCTGAACTCCTTGAGAACGAGTTCTCTGTTATCCAGCCTTTAAATCCGCAGCCTTCAGGTGACTCGGCACTCGCCCATCCACTGTACCTATGGCTGCTCAGATAATCACCAAAGTTTGTGAGATCTCCAGTCGTGAACTTCTCAGACTGAATGCCAAGCTTGCAGCTCGCGCTGGCATAACCGCTGGTTGTCCACCCCCACTTGAGACCTCTCATATGTCCATCTGTGCTTATATCCACGTCTGTTACCTTGATATTCTCCATAGCCGCTGCGTAGGCAGTATTCTTACCACCTATCGAAATCAAACACGTTATGACCATGAAAGCTGTCATGAGCCATGCCATAACTTTTCTGCATAGAATTCTTTCTTTCATACACTTCCCTCTCTTTCTCAATAAAACCTCTTTTTCGTGTGTCCGTTAATGTTTTCTCTCTGCAACCATTACCTCCTGTTAATTCTTGACTCTTTCCCTTTAACAATTTATGATAATTATAATTCGTACATCAATGTTCAAGTCAACAATATTTTTGCGGTATTTATGCAATATTCACAATTTTTTTTGTCTATTTTTAAGGGGAGGGAAATCATATGAATCACGCAAATAAAAATCTGTATCAAATTGGGGAAGTCACTAAAATGCTTGGAGTGACAAGAAGAATGCTGTTAAACTACGAAGACCTGGGGCTTCTGACACCCGCACACAAAAATGAGAGCAGCGGTTTCCGCTACTACTCTGCCGATAACATCGTACATATACGAATTATAAAAGTTCTTCAGGGACTAGGATTATCGTTATCCGAGATTAACAAGTACTTCAATAATACCGAAAAGCTTGAGGATGTCATTGAACGTATGACTGCGCTCCGTTCCCAGCTGGATCTGTGCATAGCCCAGCTTCAGCTGCGTCAGTCCCAGACATCAGAACCGGAGATCCATTTTACCACTCTTCCCTCATTCACTGCATTTTGTCAGGAGTTCAAAGACTCTGATCCGGCCAGAAAAACTGAAGATCTGCGCAAGACCTTTATCGAGGCAACAAAAAAATATCAACTGGACACCACAGGCAAAATGTGTACAGAGGTTTTTGTCGAATCAACATCCGAAGGAAGATATGTCATACCTGTCGCAGCAGATCCTGACACCAATGACGAACACATAAAAAAACTTCCACAGACTGCAGCTATCTGTATATACTATCGTGGTCCATATGAAAATTTCGACACTGTCCAGAAAAAACTATTGGACTATGCAAAAGAAAACAATCTTGCGACCTGTGGTTATTTTCGCAATTCATTTATGGAGGGTCCTCCAACCCACGGAGCAAATAAAGATGCTTATATCACACAGATCGCACTGCCAATACACAAAAGCTCTCCGTTCGGATCGGCATGATCCGCACAGAGAGCTTCTGTTTCTGATACCACTATTCAATTTTCATCTCATTCAAAGACCTGAACTCATATCCCTCCTTCTCCAGGTTTGTGAGAACCGTATCAAGTGCCTGCGCATTGGACGACGACACATTGTGTATGAGAGGAATGGCTCCCGGATGATGATATTTCGCAAAATGATCAATGACATAGTCCGTCCCCGGCTGATTGTTCACATCATAATCAAGGTAAGCCATACTCCAGAATATGGTCTTATACCCCATATCCTTAGCCAGCTGCAGAACCTGTTCACTGTACTCACCGCTCGGCGGTCTGAAATACATATCCATTTCATACCCAGTTTCATTCCTCATAAAGTCTGAGCACTCCTTTAACTCACTTTTCTGCTCCTCCACACTCTTCTCCGGCATGCACGGATGATGCACCGTGTGGTTTCCCACCTGATGTCCCTCCTCCTTCATCCTCTTTACTATATCCGGATTGTCCCTTATGTAAGTCATCGTCACGAAGAAGCAGCCCTTTGCATTGTGCTTTTTAAGCACATCCAGCATCTGCTCTGTATATCCGTTCTCGTACCCACAGTCAAATGTCAGATACATCACCTTTTCATTCTTCTCAGCACACACTCTGTCCACGTAGAACGCATCGTACTGCTCCAGCGGAAAGCTGTTGTCACAGCCACTCATTCCATGATTTTTGTCCCGCACTATGTACCATGAATATTTCTTTGTCGATATCTGGCTGTAATCCCTGAGTCTGGTCATATCCTCACCCCGACTCTCCCCGTCTGTGTCCGTGTTACTCTCCGCATCTTCCGTCTTGTCTCCCGATTTTTCTTTTCCTTCCGCATCACCTTCCCCATTCTTCGCACCGTCCGCCTGACACTCTGCGTCCCCCGGAGTCGCCACCATCTTGGACAGATCCTCCTTGTCATATATGGAGCATCCGCTGAGCACGGCTCCGATCACGCAGGCAGCATACAGTCCTGCTATCAAGTACAGCTTTCTCACTATCTACCATCCTGAATTTATTGGCTTCTGCAGGCGGCTTTCACCTGCATTTCATCTGCCACGCACCTGCTCATCAACACCCCTGCTATCCGTCCGCAAGCATTTTCTTCATTATTCCGTCAAGCAAAGCATCATAATCTGACTTATCACTCCGCTGTGCTTTCCGCGCAGGCTTCGCCTTTCTTTTTATCCTGTCATTTTCATCTGTCTCACTGCATGCTGCCATGGCCTCAACAGTATCCTGCTTCGTCGTCTGTTTCTCTTCTTCCTTTTTCAATCTGTTTGCCAGGCTGTTGCCCAGATAATTTCTGGCGCTGTCACGCAGAGTCCTCATATGCCATTCACAATTCCACTGGTTATGAGCAGCCACCAGCACTATGCAAGCTGCCAGTCCACACCCCAGCATCTTCAATGTCTCCACGCCATCGCCTACTACATAATATTGATACGCCGCTGCAAATATGCCTGTCCCAGCTGCGGCCACTCCCATATTTTTCACAAATCCATTCCACACATTTATCGGTATAAAACCTATCTTCAGCCTGTCTATGTACTTGTCCACAAATGCGGCAGTGTCATGTATGTTCACATCCAGCGATGTTATATCCTCATACCGCCTGCGCATCTCCATCAATTGTTTTTTCCGCGTCGTTCCCATGCGCTCAGCCGCCTTTGCCAGTCTTGCAAGATAACTGCTCATCACAGCCCGTCCTGTCAGCCCTATACACCCACACACTATCATCACATACATACACACATTCTGATTCAACAAAATTTCAAACATAGTTTTCCCTCTCTTTTCAATTATTCGATCATATCCTGTCAGGGCTTAACCCCATATCCGTTTGGCCGGTCCGGATGGTAGTATTATATGAGCGACATTCCGGGGTATACAATTATTTTCGCTCGACAAATGTTTGTCTTTTGCATGCTCTTTTGATATACTTCAAGATGAAAAAAGCAGGATACATACATCTTAGAATGTATCAGCGAATATTAAAATGATTGGTTAAGTACAATAGAAAAGAGGTATTGTTATGGTTTATAAGACTAAAGGAACCTGCTCTGTCGAGATCAACTTTGACGTCATCGATGGCAGGCTGCATGATGTAAAGTTCACCGGAGGATGCAATGGTAACCTCAAGGGTATCGGAGCTCTCGTAGAAGGCATGAAGCCAGAGGACGTCATCGCCAGACTTGAGGGCACAACCTGCGGTTTCAAGCCGACTTCATGCCCGGATCAACTGGCTCAGGCACTCAAGCAGTATCTGGCTTCAGCACAGTAACAGGAGGATTAACAATCATTATGAAGAGAATTATATTGACAGGCGGCGGTACAGCAGGTCATGTCACACCAAACATGGCACTTATGCCGGAGCTGAAGAAGCACGGATATGACATCCAGTACATCGGTTCATATGACGGCATGGAAAAAAAGCTTATAGAAGATATGGGCATCCCTTATCACGGCATAGCTTCAGGAAAGCTCAGAAGATACTTCTCAATGAAGAACTTCTCAGATCCGTTCAAGGTACTTAAAGGAATATCTGAAGCAAAGAAGCTCATGAAAGAGCTCAAGCCTGATGTAGTATTCTCAAAGGGAGGATTTGTCACAGTCCCTGTGGTATTTGCCGCACACTCAGCAGGTATCCCTGTGGTGATACACGAATCAGATATGACTCCCGGCCTTGCAAATAAGCTCGCCCTTCCAAAGGCGACAAAGGTATGCTGTAACTTCCCTGAGACAAAGGATCTCTTCCCTGAGGGCAAGGCAGTCGTAACCGGAACCCCTATCAGAGAGGAACTTTTCCGCGGCGATTCCGCATTTGCATATAACTACTGCGGTTTCACTGACAACAAGCCTGTTCTCCTTATCGTGGGCGGAAGTTCAGGAAGCGTCATAATCAACAACGCAATAAGAGACAATATCGACCGTCTTCTGGAGACCTTCAACGTCATCCACCTGTGCGGCAAGGACAATCTGGATGAATCCCTCAAGGATAAGAAGGGCTATGTCCAGTACGAATATGTAAAGAAGGAACTTGCAAGCATGCTTGCACTGTGCGATATCATCATCTCACGTGCAGGAGCCAATGCCATCTGTGAGCTTCTCGCACTCAGAAAACCGAACATCCTCATTCCTCTGTCAAAGGCTGCATCAAGAGGTGATCAGATCCTCAACGCCCAGTCATTTGAGAAGAGCGGATACAGCTATGTGATCCAGGAGGAAGAGCTGAACACAGATTCCCTGTTCGCCGGAATAAATGAAGTGTACAACAACAAAGAGAAATATATCCAGGCTATGGAGTCCAGCAACCTGACCGACTCAACGGGAATCATCATCAACATGATAGAGGATCTCGTAAACGGCCACGACTGATCTGCATAAGATCTGCAAAAGCAATTATAAAAAGGCAAAATAAAACTCCACACCGTCTAAATCATAGTCGGTGTGGAGTTTTATTGTATATTAACTATTATTAGTTAGCCAGAGCCTGAAGTACAGCAGCCTTCATCGCATCGTCACACTGCTCATCTCCTATGTACAATGTAACTGTACTCTTTCCGCCTGCAGGGAAATCAAATACTGCCTTCAGTGTCTTGTCTATATATGTTCCATCTGAACCATACTTTGCAAGATCCATGCTGACCTTTGTTCCATAATATGTGATTCTGAATCCACCGTTTGTTGTGTCCTCATAATACCATACTGTTGTCTTGGCCTTCTTATCAAGAGCGTCTCCATATGTAACACCTGTAGGAACCTTCTTCTCTGTTCCGTTGCTCTGTACATCTGTATAGACGATCTCATTCTTCTTAAGGCTGTCTATCTTGTCCTTTGCCTCATCGTTAGTACGATACTGAATATTACCCTTTACAAATATCTGAGCTGTCTCAGGAAGAACCAGATACACACCGCCACAGATAGCTGCTACCACAATAATGGCTACAAGGATCTTAACAAATGTCTTCATAATTATCTCTCCTATCCACAATCAAATTCATCAATCGATACTAGAACAGTTCTTTCTCAAGCTGGAATATGAAATCCTCAAGGAGCTGCATGCGTTTGCTGTACTCAAGTCGTCCAGCCTCCGTCTTACATCTCTTGATCTTTGGTTTATTGATCTTATAAAAATTCTTGATTCTGTAATATGCGCGCTTATAGCTTGCCTCGTCCTCTATAGCCGTAGCCATGGAATCCCACAGAACACTGATCGCTCCCACTTCATCCAGCAGGTCTGCATCCATAACTATCCTGCACTCAAGTGACAGATCTGCATCAGTATCCTTCTCCTCATGGATCATGATTATCTCGCCTATCTTGGCTATCTTCTGTGGATCGACTCCCAGACTGTCAAGATAATTGACAGCTATCTCTGCTCCGACCTCCCCATGTGGTCTCTCGTCATCCCAGCCCACATCATGAAGAAGTGCCGCGAGAACTATTATATCCAGATCTCCACCTAACTTCGACTGAAGCTTTATCGCCCATCTATACACCCGCATAGTATGTTCAAATCTGCTCCTGAATGGATAATTAGGCGGCCTACCATTAACGGCTGTCTGTTCCTTTACAAAATCAATTACTTCAGCGTAATTCATATCCGTTTCGCCCCTTGGAAATCACTATTCTGCAGCGCATAATAACACTGCAAAAGTATCATACTTGATGATAACATCTTTTGTGGGATTTTGCTATATTTTTTTAAATTTTTAATAAATAATGTTAAAAATAAAAAAATCCATGCGATCTTCCTTCGAAGCGTCACCATAGACGTTACCTCAGCAGTTAACTCAGCCCAGGCACCCTCACGGCACACAGGAGATTCCCCTTAGTGCTGCTTCGTCTCCGACCTGACACGGTTCGAAGATTCCTGTTGCGCGAGACCCAGACATCAACATCACTTACTGAGGGCAGCCCTACAGCGGCCACCCCTCAGGAAGACCATCACCCCTGCTATAGCGGATTGCAGGTACAGGGCGCCGCTACCTCCCCGGTTGCATGGAAACTTTAAAACATATTTAATTGGCTGTGCACAAGATGCACCGCAGGCTACATTATATCTGACATGCCGCCCGCCGTCAAGCATTCTTCGCTTTTCCCTGTCTCAGGTCGCGAAAAAAGCTCTTCATCATCTCACTGCATTCATCCTGCCGCACACCACGTATAACCTCAACCTGATGATTGAACTGTTTCATGTCCAGCAGGTTTATTATGGAGCCCGCACATCCGGCCTTGGGATTCATACATCCTATCACCACATTTGGGATACGGGCCTGCACTATGGCCCCGGCACACATCTGGCACGGTTCAAGGGTCACATACATTGTGCACTCCTCCAGCCGCCAGTCGCCGAGCTTCTTTGACGCCTGTTCTATGGCCAGTATCTCCGCATGTGCAAGTGTGGTCTTTTTCAGATTTCTCTTGTTGAAGCCCCTTGCGATTATCCTGTCATCGTGGACTATGACACAGCCTATCGGAACATCGCCATTTGCATAAGCCCTCTTTGCCTGGGCTATGGCTTTATCCATATACTTCTCATGGATACGCCGCTCCTCCGGCGTCAGCTCATCTATATTGGTATCTTCCATTCTCTTTATCCTCTTCTTCCTATCTTATATCCACTATCCAGTAGCCGAAGCTGCCGGTCTTGATATGTGTCTCCTTCTCCGGCACGAATCTGTCAAATCCAAATATCCCGGCAAGGTATTTCTCCCTCGAGGAATACACCCCCGGAACTCCAAGTATATAACTGACGCGGTCATTATCTGGGGAAAATATGACTTTGCCGAACATCAGGTATTTGTAGCTGTAATACCCGTGTGTCAGGAAGCTGTTCACCCCGAGCTTCCAGTTGCACATGTCCAGCAGACCTATGTCATTCGGGGATATCTTCACGCTCTCTATGACGCTGTCCAACCCGTCATCCAGGGAGCTTCCCGGAAGAAGTGGCAGACGTTCATAGTTCTCAAACATTTTGTCTATCGCCGTTCCGGTCTCGGAGGTCTCGACCTCATCAGAACATACAGGCTCCGCCGGTGCAGCACAGCTCTCAAGCTCCAACTCTGCCGTGACCGTATCTGTTATGGAGGCCTCTCTCACCGCCTCGCTCAGTTCCTCAGCATCGCGGACCGCACGTTTCGCATCCCACATTCTAGAATAATCTATCACACTGTCCGTCCAGGACGAACAGAATATATCGCTGTCGTAATACTCCTGCCCCATATTTCCATCCGGCTGTATACGCCTTATGACGATACCGGCAAATGCAGTCACAGGCCGTCCGCTCTCCATGACATCATCCCAGCAGAATGAGAAGCACTCCTCACCGTGTCCATTTCTGAGTCTCATCTTACCGACGAGCACCGGCAGAGGGATCATCACGGGCTCATTTGTCTGTTCACCGCCCACTGCGCCTTCGTCGGCCAGCGTCTCCCTGTAAATGAACACGCCATAGATTTCCTCTCTGCTGTTCATTCCGTTTCTCAGTCCAACCGTGAGTCTTCCCGTTCTCCCCACCTTTGCCACCTTGGCAAATCCTGAATTTTCACATTTGTATCCGTCGTGATACCTGTAAATATACGATATAAATCGGTTCCAGTACACCATAGATAATCCTCCTCTCCCTTCCGGAATTCTGCGTCCTTTTCCGGGGGCTTTATCAATTATCTATGATTCTGTCTCACCACCTATGACATTATTTGTCCGTGAGAATGTCGCTCAAAGCTGCAAATTCCGCCAGACTCAAACTTTCTCCACGGATATTTGCTGATATTCCAAGGGATTCCAGTGCCTTTGCGATCTGCTCCTTGGTAAATGACAGTTCTCCGCTGTTGGCTATGCCGTTCTGAAGAGTCTTTCTTCTCTGGTTAAATGATGCTCTTATCAGCCTGAACATGAGCTGCTCGTCCTTCACCTTGACCGGCGGCTCCTGGTATCTGTTCAGTCTGATGACCGCTGAGCCCACACCCGGTCTCGGTATAAAGCAGTTTGGCGGAACATTTGCCACTATATACGGCTCGGCATAATACTGAACTGCCAGGGACAGTGCTCCGTAATCCTTGGTTCCCGGGCCCACCTGCATGCGGTCCGCAACCTCCTTCTGCACCATGACCGTCACCGAGAGAAGCGGCACATGCTTCTCGAAAAGTCCCATGATGATCGGTGTGGTTATATAGTATGGAAGATTCGCAACCACCTTGATAGGCCTGCCGCCATTTCTCTCCTCCACGATCTTGTTGATATCCACCTTCAGTATGTCATCGTTGATGATGGTCACATTGTCGTACTCCGCAAGGGTCTCGTCCAGAATAGGGAGAAGATTCTTGTCTATCTCCACCGCCACAACCTGTCCGGCACTCTCCGCAAGATACTGGGTCATGGTTCCTATTCCCGGACCTATCTCCAGCACGCAGTCGTCCTTCGTGATGTCCGCTGCGCTGATTATCTTATTTATGACATGGGCATCTATGAGGAAATTCTGACCGAACTTCTTCTGAAATGCAAATTCGTATTTCTTTATCGTCTCTATCGTAACCTGTGGATTGCTTAACTTCTCCATGCTTTGTCCTTTCCTGCGTCCAGACAATGGCGGTTTCATCAAGATTTTTGTCACGACCAGGGCTTTGTGGTATGCCTGTCTGGGGAATACCACAAAGTCCTGGTCTCAATTCACATTACGAAACCTCCATTGCTTGTAATCTACGTTTTTATTACATCTTGTACATTTTCAGGGCATTCGCGTATGTCTGGTCATACACTTTCTGAACCGGAACGCCCTTGATCTCGGCTATCTTCTCAGCTATATAAGGTATGTTGAGGGCAGAGTTCCTTGTTCCCCGGAATGGAACCGGAGCCATGTATGGGGAGTCTGTTTCGAGAACTATCTTTTCCAGAGGGATGTCCTCCACGACCTCCTGAAGCTTCCGGCTGTTTTTGAAGGTGACAACTCCGCCAACACCGATATGGAATCCCATCTTAATATATTCCCTGGCCTGCTCAACGCTGTATGAATAGCAGTGTATCACACCGCCATTTCTGCCGCCATCCATTCTTTTAAGCATCTCCATAGTGTCTGATGCCGCATCACGACTGTGTATAATGATCGGCATGGCAAGCTCCTGCGCAAGCTCAAGCTGCCTGAGAAACCATTTCTTCTGAACATCCCTCGGAGGATCATCATCAAAATGATAATCAAGACCTATCTCTCCTATGGCTCTCACCTTTGGATTATCCAGCACCATGCTCTTAAGCTCCTGTATATCCGTCTCCGTCAGCTCTCCTACCTCACTCGGATGTACGCCGACTGCCGCATAAAAATGCGGATATTTTGCGGCAAGCCCCACCGAATTCCTCGATGACTGCATATCCGCTCCGACGTTCATGACCTTGTCTATATCTTTCTCAAGGAATTCTGCAATTAACTGTTCTCTGTCCTCATCAAACTGAGTATCGTCATAATGACCATGTGTCTCAAATATCATATCTCAAACCTCTCTTATGGTACTAATGCATTGTTTATAGTACCGCAATATCGTATCCGTCACGCTGTATTATACAGAAATACCCGCACTTTGTGAACGTTTAATTATTTGTTTATGATTAGTTATTAATCTTTATAAATAGATTAATCTTTAAACACATTTTTTTCACAAATCCTGGATATACTAACAATTGTAAAGAGTTTTTCATTTATTTGAATCCTCTCTCCCCTCATTTTTTTGCAAGAGGCAGCAGATCTTCCCCGTTCTGTTACCTCTTGTTTTTTTGTGTCCAAAACTGTATATTTATTGTGATGTATATATGTACACATAGATTACATCAACGTATAATATGTGTCCACATTACACGTGTCATATCGCATTGATTTTATATGTATATTTATCATAACATTTTACATAACAGGAGGACTTTCATGATTTCAAAGAAATATTCATCAATGTTAAACAACACTTCCATCATCAGGGAATTTGCACAGTATGCTTCAAAGCGTGCCGCTGAGATCGGTGCTGAGAATGTGTTCAACTATACTATAGGCAATCCATCTGTGCCTACCACAGACGACTTCAACAAGGGACTTATCGACCTTATCCAGAATGAGGATTCACTGGCACTCCACGGCTACAGCCCTACACTTACCATCTACTCTGTAAGAAAGGCTGTCGCAGAATCACTGAACCGCCGTTTCGGCATGGAGTATGTTCCTGAGGACATTTTCATGACATCAGGTGCTGCCGGAGCCCTGGCCCACGCCATCAGATGTGTCACAGAGCCGGGCGACGAGGTTATCACATTTGCGCCTTACTTCCCTGAGTATGTACCATACGTTGACGGAACCGGTGCTGTTCTCAAGGTCGTTCCCGCGGACATAACTTCATTCCAGATCAACTTTGACGCATTCCTCGAGATGATGAACCCAAATGTTCAGGCAATCCTCATCAACTCGCCTAACAACCCATCCGGAATCGTCTACTCAACAGAGACCATAACACGTCTTGCCCAGATCCTCACAGAGAAACAGGAGGAGTACGGACATGACATTTACCTTATATCAGACGAGCCTTACAGAGAGATCGTATTTGAGGGAACTGATTCGCCATTCATCTCAAAGTTCTACGACAACACCATCTGCTGCTACTCATTCAGCAAGTCTCTGTCACTGCCTGGAGAGCGTATCGGATACGTGGCTGTAAACCCTAAGTGCAAGGATGCCGAGCTCATCATCAACATGTGCGGACAGGTATCACGTTTCACAGGACACAACTGTCCTTCATCTCTGATACAGCTCGGAGTTGCAAAGGTGCTTGATGAGACATCTGATCTGTCTATCTACGAGAAGAACAAGAACATCCTGTACAAGGAGCTCACAGCTATGGGATATGAGTGTGTTGAGCCAGGCGGAACCTTCTATATGTTCCCTAAGACTCCTATCGCAGATGCAAATGAGTTCTGTAACATGACTGCCCATGAGCTTGATCTGATCCTTGTTCCTGGCGACAGCTTTATGTGTCCGGGACATATGAGACTGGCTTACTGTACTACAACAGATATGGTTGAGCGCTCTCTGCCACTGTTTGAGAAGGCTATTAAGATGTGTAAATAATGATCTGTGTGTACGACAATAATAGATCTTGTTTGTACAAAATTATTTTAGGAAAGTATAGAGATATAGCATATGACTAACATAAAGATAATTCTCGCCTCGGGATCGCCTAGAAGAAAGGAACTTCTGGCCCAGGCGGGATACGACTTCGATGTGTGTCCAAGTCTTTCTGATGAAGATCTTGAACCGATGGCTCCATCTGAATATGTAATGCTTCTGGCTAAGAAGAAGGCAGATGAAGTGTGCAACAGGATCATCGCCCAGGATGTTGTAAGACGGGTTAAAAAGCTTCCTGAACGCTTCGTTGTCCTCGGCGCAGACACTGTTGTATCGCTGAACGGAAGGATTCTTGGTAAGCCTTACGACTACGACGATGCATACAACACCTTGAACAGTCTGTCCGACCAGACGCATCAGGTGTACACCGGCGTGTGTCTGATATATGTGAACGGAAGAGCCAAGTCATCCAGCTCATTCTATGAGAAGACGGATGTCACCTTCTATCCAGTATCCCACGACGAGATAATCCAGTACCTCGCCACAAATGAGCCGTTTGACAAAGCCGGAAGCTATGGAATTCAGGGCAAGGGCGGTCTGTTCGTCAAGGGAATTGATGGCGACTACAACAATGTTGTCGGGCTGCCGCTTGCCAGAGTCTATCACGAGCTTGAGGAATTAGTATCGGAAGAGTAGGTATACTAACCACCAAAATAAATAAACCAGCTGCTGCTACATTTTGTAACGACGGCTGGTTTATTTTTTACTGTAAATATTTAGTGTAATTTACCATATTCTGATTTATACTTTACTTAAACAGAAAGGGGCGAAACAATTATGAACGACAAGAAAAAGAAAAAGATCCTGTTAATAGGCATTATTATAGGGGTAATGCTTGCAGCGATTATTATAAGTGCCATCATTCTTTTCAGGGATGACACCAAGGAGGGTGTCCATGAGGGAGGTACATTCACTGAAAAGATGACAGAGGGTACAACAGAGAGAAAGGCGGATGTCAAGACGACTTCCAAGGCTACAACCACCGAGAAGGCAACCAAGGCTGCTACCTCGGAAAAGAGCAAGAAGGGTTCTGCTAAAACTGCGAAGAAGGACAAGAAGGGTTCTGCTACAACTACAGAATCTACAACGAAGAAACCAAGCAGCCAGACAACAACCGAGGCAAAGACACCGGGCAGAGAGGATGGCAAGGTAACGACCAGCCAGCCAGTTACCACCGAGAGGTCAACGACTGAGACGCCAACTGAGAGACCTACCACAGCTGCTACAACCGAGAGACCTACAACTGAGAAACCAAAGTCGGAGCCAACGACCACTGAGCATGTCCATACCTGGAAAGATGTGTATGAGACTCAGGAGAAGAAAGTTTGCGTATCTGAGGCTTGGGATGAGGATGTATACGAGGATCGAGATTTTTGCTCATACTGTGGAAAAGACATCACATACGATGAAAACCATATCTTTAGATGTGGTAGAAAATACTACGATGAGGATATCGGCGAAGAGATCTACGAAGGTTCAAGCGCAATAATCAGACCTACCAAGGTAGACACCATCCACCACCCTGCCGAGTACGAGATCCAGAAGGAAAAGGTACTCGTAGGCAGAAAATGTAGCACCTGCGGCGCATGGCAGTAGCTGATACAGGAATCCTGATGTGAAAACATCGGGATTCTTTTTTTTATGCAAATGTGTCGCCTAAGTCCGGACTAGAACTTGAGGGTGATTTGCCCTAATTAATCCTCTTCTTGAATCAATATATACAAACGTTCAGACATATCAAACGAGAGGAAAATCTCGTTTGACCTTCTGGGATTTTTACAGCAAGTTTTTACACTATAATTTATTTGTTTATGCGAAAATGTATGGTAAGATAAATTGTAGAATTGATAAAAAAAGGGGAGAAAAGCGTGGTGAAGAGATAGGACCAGTGTGTAACAGCATTGGTCTTATTTTTTTTGATGGGGATGAGGGTGATCCTTCCCTAATTAGCCATTCTCTGAATCAATATATATAAACATTCAGATATATCAAACAGGGGAGTATCAGTCTGGGACCGGGCTTCAGGAGAGCGACTAAAAAATGCAAAAGCCAGGGAACAAAAGAGGGGCAATTATACGTCTGTATAAAGTGTAATGGTATTTTATTACCAAATAATTTTGCATGTCACATAAGGTAGTGGCGGATGAGTGGTATGATCCGGCGGCGCAGAAATTCGATTTTTCAGGGCTGATCTCAAAGATTCGGGATGCCCTGGAAAAAATCTATGACAGGTATGGGATCACTGGATTAGAGCCGGGCAAAGGCTTGGGTACTTAGAGGTCATCCATGGGACCTTCGCCCATCCATTATTCTTATTTGACGCCTGGGATACAAACCTTGCTACCGTCATAGTAGTGCGCATTTGTACACTCAACTGCCTTGAAAGTTCTTCATTCAGAGGGCAGTTTATCTTACGTATAATTAATAATCTGTTCAAAGAAAAAGTGGCAGGCGTCATATATACAGACATCTGCCACTTTTAATTACATCTCATATTTATCTTCTATCTCAGTTCTTTCTTCACATTGAAGATAGTTCCAACAACCTTTGGTCCTGCATTGGATGCAACTGCTGCCCCGATCTGGAAATAGTCTGATGGGCCATATCCAACCTTCTCCGTCATACGAGCTGTCAGTTCGTCTCTGACGGTCTCATCATTTCCGTATACTACCTGGTACTCTGAACCTGGCTCCATCTCTTCTACTGTGACATCCACCATCTTTGCCATGAGCTTCTTCTCGCCGCGGCACTTGATAGCTGTCACGATCTCATTTGCCCAGATCTTCATGATAGGCTTCACGCCGAGTGCGTCACCAACCAGAGCTGCCGCACTTGGGATTCTTCCTGACTTGGCTGCATACTTGAGGCCATATATTCCGAAGTATATCCTTCTCTTTGGAAGCTCTTCCTTCAGATACCACACTATATCCCTGGCATCCCTGCCCTCCTGAACCATTCTAGCTGCCACAACCACCGGATAGCCATACTGTCCACTGTAGCCTATTCCGTCAAATACATATATATTGCACTTTCCGGCGCACTCAGGATATTCCTCCTCGAACTGATCTGCGGCCATCTGCGCATTTGCATATGAGGCAGAACCATCCTTGTTGATGCTTACATATATAATATCCGTGTAACCCTGCTCCACCAGCTCCTTATACACCTCGCCGAACTGGTACGCTGTGATCTGTGATGTCTTTGGAAGATCATCATTCTCTGCCATGAGCTTGTAGAAGCCCTCATTGTCAAAATCAACCCTGCTCAGATAAGATTTGCCGCCTATCACGACCGGGAAAGGAAGGATCCTGATTCCAAGCTCCTTCTCCTCCTTCTCCGAAATATCACTGGCAGAATCTGTCATTATAATTATTTTTCCCATAATTCACAAAACTCCATTTTTTGCTAATGAGCAGACGCATGAAAATGCGCTGCGCGCGGCGTCTGCGTGCTTCATAAGATGTCACTAAGCCCAGCTTAGTGACGGCGCACCCAGTGCGCCACCTCCTTACGAAAATTTACTTATCATTCTCCATACGCCACTTGATACATCTGTTGAGATAATGAACATAATCAGGGTTCTTGCACATACCCTTGCCCTTATCATCAGATATCTTGGCAACATCCATGCCGTTACATGCTGTAGTCTTCATAACTATGTTGAGCGGTTCATCGCACGTATCGTTGGATATATATGTTCCTATTCCAAATGCAACCTTGATCTTGTCCTTAAAATAGCTGTTGAGTTTGTCCGCTTTCTCGAAATCAAGGCTGTCGCTGAACAGAAGTGTCTTGGTCTTTGGATCAAGTCCAAGCTTCTCATAATGATGAACCATCTTGTCGCCCCACTCAAAAGGATCGCCACTGTCGTGTCTCACCCCACTGAAAAGTGTCGCATATGTGAGCTGGAAATCCTTTAGGAAGCAATCTGTTGTGATGGCATCAGTGAGAGCTGTTCCGTTCAGCACTCCATACTCCTTAACCCATGCATCCAATGCATACCAGTTGGAATATGCAGGATTGTGCTTATGATTACCCTGTCCAACACACATGATCCACTCATGCGCCATAGTTCCAACCGGAACCAGATTATACTTCCTTGCCAGATATACATTACTTGTTCCGACAAATGTTGAACCCGGATACTTGCGCTTGCTGAGTTCCTTGACTGCAAGCTCCTGAGCTTCAGCCGAAAGTCTTCTTCTGAGTCCAAACTCACTGAAAGCTCCAAGGTTATACTCTCCGGTCTCGACTTTTCGAACCTTCTCATCTAGCTTCTCCCTGAATGATGCAAGCAGCTTATCATAGTCATCGTTCATTCTGAAGTAGACCTCATTCACTATAGCCAGAGTAGGTATCTCATACATGGAAGTATTGAGCCAAGTGCCTCTCGCCTCTATCTTCAGTCCACACTCAGCGTCATCTGATATCTCAAAGTCCTCATATCTTGCCTTCCAGAGTCTCAGAAAATCAACATAAGAACCCTTTATCCACTTGATATTGTGCAGATACTCAAGCTCCTCCTCTGTAAATCTCAGATCACAGTAGAGCTGTATCTGTCTCTTGATCTCATCAACCATCTCCTTTGTGAAGAACACGTCAGTATTCCTGCACTTGAATGACCATGTTGTCTTATAGTCACTGAACTGATGGTAAATCGCCTGTCCCATACTAAACTTGTACATATCCGTTTCAAGCAGGCTTGTGATTATTCTTTCCATTTTTATACTCTTCTTTCTCTTTTTATCCGCTCCACACATACGGCTTAACCGCCATATATCACGGAAATACGGAAGTATACGCAAGTTAAAATACTTCCACTTATAATAAGTTAGCACACAGCCCGCTGTCAAGCACTATTACCTTGCAACTATCACACATAGTATTGTATAATGTTACCGTTCAGAGCCATGCAGCACAATATAAGAAGTGGCTTGTCATGCTTGCATGAACAAGACATTTCTTATATTGTGCTATACGGCGGATACGCCGCACCTCACAGGCTCGTAAGAGACTGTGAGGTGGCATGGCTCTGAACATGGCAGAGTCGTACACCAGCCGAACAGGCTCGTAAGAGACTGTGAGGTGGCATGGCTCTGAACACAGCAGAGTCGTACACTTCGAACAGGCTCGAAGAGACTGTGAGGTGGCATGGCTCTGAACACAGCAGAGTCGTACACCAGCCGAACAGGCTCGTAAGAGACTGTGAGGTGGCATGGCTCTGTGGTTTTACATATTATGAAAAGAGGATAGATTATGTTAGAGCAGAACAACGGAAAAAAGCCTAAGAAGTACGCTGGTATTCTGGCTCACCCGACATCATTCCCAAGTCCTTATGGAATCGGAGATCTGGGTCCGGGCGCTTATCAGTTTATCGACTTTCTTGCAGCTTCAGGATTAAATCTGTGGCAGGTGCTTCCACTCGGTCACACGGGCTTTGGCGATTCACCTTATCAGCCATTTTCAGCATTTGCAGGACAACCACTTATCATCGATATCGACTACCTCAGAAAGAAGAAGTTACTTCTGGACGAGGACTTCTCAGCTATGCCTGACTGGGATCCTGAGAAGATCGACTATGGAACACTTATAGAATTCAAGACTGGCCTTCTGAAGAAAGCGTACGAGAGATTTATCGACGCTGACTATGCAGATGATATGTCAGGAGACGAGGATCTCATGGCAAAGTTCGATGCATTTGTCAAGAATACATCATGGCTTGCTGACTACTCTCTGTTCATGGCAGGCAAGGATGCGCACGAGGGAATGCCTTGGTACATGTGGGATGATTCACTGAAGAAGCCGACCGCAAGGCAGAAGACCGCATGGAAGAAGAAGCTTGCAGACGGCATCGGCTACTACAACTTCCTCCAGTTCCTTTTTACAGAGCAGTGGCAGGCCCTCAAGACATATGCAAATGATCTCGGAATCAGTATAGTAGGTGACACACCTATATTCCTCGCATGGGACAGCGCAGACGTATGGTCCAATCAGGAACTGTTTCTGCTGGATTCAAAGGGATACCCTATCGAGGTTGCAGGTGTTCCACCAGATTATTTCTCAGCTACCGGTCAGCTCTGGGGCAACCCTCTGTACAACTGGAAAAAGCATACCGAGACAGGCTATGCATGGTGGATAGAGAGAATCAAATATCAGCTCACAGTAACAGATTTCCTCAGGATAGATCACTTCAGAGGATTTGACCGTTACTGGGCAGTGCCTTACGGTGAGGAGACCGCCATCAACGGCGAGTGGAAGCCAGCTCCAGGGCTGAACTTCTTCACACAGCTCGAAGCTAATCTCGGCTACCATCTTCCTATCATCGCCGAGGATCTCGGCGAGATAGATGATTCAGTCATAGAACTCAGAGACAAATTCGGACTTCCTGGAATGAAGATCCTTCAGTTTGCATTTGAAAATCCAAACGAGAACGACTTCCTTCCACATAACTATACACCTAATTGTGTATGCTATACAGGAACACACGACAACGACACCACCCTTGGATGGTATACGCAGGCTTATGAGGCTTCAAAGGATAAGCTCAGAAGATACTACAGCACTGATGCAAGTGATATCTGCTGGGTTATGATAAGAGCATGCTTCTCTTCTGTTGCCAACATGGCCATCGTTCCTATGCAGGACGTGCTAAAGCTCGACTCATGGGCACGTATGAACACGCCAGGCGTTGGAGAGGGCAACTGGGCATGGAGATTCAAAGCCTCAGACCTGGGCAAGCAGTTGTCAGACAGGCTTCTTGAGACATCAAAGCTCTATGGAAGATATACTCCAATACCGGAGAAGAAGGATTCTGAGGAGAAGTAATCATACGACGAGTCAAATCAATGCTGGAACATTTAAAATAGCATAAGGAGAATTATAATATTGAGAACAATATTTGCATATTTATTTGCCTTTCTGGGCATCATCCTGTGTACTCCGTATCACCTGTATCTGTACCTTCTGGCTAAGAAGGATCAGGAAAAGGCGTACCGCCATGCCCAGAAACTGGTCAAAGGCTTCTTTGGAATAGTCATGTTCATATGCGGTGCCAAGTGCACTGTCATAGGTCTGGAACGGGTGCCCAAAGATCAGCCTATTCTGTTTGTCGGCAACCACAGAAGCTTCTTTGATATACTGTGCTGTCACAACGCACTGGACAGACCTCTGGGATTTATGTCCAAGGACGGAATCCTGAAGGTTCCTATCCTTCCATGGTATATGAAGGACATAGGATGTACATTCCTTGACAGATCCGACCTGAAGAAGGGACTGGAGACTATCATGCAGTCGGCTGATATCGTAAAATCCGGACATTCCATGATGGTATTTCCTGAAGGACACAGAAATAACGGCGAAGAACTTCTTCCTTTCAAGGACGGAGCATACAAGATCGCACAGAAGGCCGGATGTCCTATCGTACCTGTATCCATATGCGGAACAGACAATATCATGGAGGCCAACAAGCACAACTTTATCAGAAGTCACAAGGTGGTCATCGAATTTCTTGACCCTATAGACATAAACGGAATGAAACCAAAGGAGCGCAAGGAGGTTCTTGAAACCATTCCAGGGCTCATTCAGGAAGCAAGGGTTAAGAATCTTCCCCTTGCAACAAAAAAGTGATCAGACTATAATAATCTGATCACGGCAAGACAAAACACCAATAACTAAATATAATCAGGAGGAACTAAACATGGCATGGTGGGTATGGTTGATAATAGTTGCAGTTATACTTATCGGAGGTCTTATTGCATTATACATAGTGGGCAATAAGCTTCAGAAAAAGCAGTCTGCACAGAAGGAAATGATGAAGGAACAGGCACAGCCTGTGACGATGCTTGTCATCGACAAGAAGATGCTCCCTATGAAGGATGCCGGATTGCCTAAGATGGTAATGGAACAGACACCAAAGCGTTACCAGAAGGCCAAGATGCCTATAGTAAAGGCCAAGATCGGACCTCAGATCATGAATCTTATCTGTGATGACGGTATATATGATCAGATGCCTGTCCGCGGAGAGGTAAAGGCTATGGTCAGCGGTATCTATATCATGAGCGTCAAGAATGTTCGTGGTAAGATCGAGGAGAAGAAGGGCAAGAAGACCTTTGGTGAGAAGCTTCGTGCAAAGCAGAGAAAGTATCAGGATATGTACGACAAGGATGTAGCCGAGTCAAAGCTCAGCAAGGATCAGAAGGCCGCAGCCAAGGCTAAGGCCAAGGAAGAAAAAGAGAGAGCTAAAAAGATCCAGAAGATGTAACAGCTTGAAAGGAGATTCCCAATATGAAGAAATGTCATATTAACCTCCGCGAACTTGGAATAGCTTTACTCGCACCGATATGCATAACTTTTGTCCATGGGCTTATTCCATCATCTCTGGTATCATGTGTTATAATAATTATTCTCTGCGGATGTATACACCATGTATATCCTTGGGTATTCACCACAGGAGATAACCGTAACAATAAAAACAGAACAGGAACGAGATCACTCTCATTCCTGTTCTATTTTTGTATTTTTATACTTATTGTCATAACAGGCCTCAGCCTGCAGTTATTTTCGACCGGAATACTGAACGCCATTGAGCTCCATCGTCCAGAGCTTCTCGGCAGTTACAGAGACATGGTTCGTTCATCATTCTCTCTAAACAACGGTATCTTCAGAGTTACAACAGTCATGTTGCTTGCACCGGTCTGTGAGGAGCTTGTGTTCAGAGGGATCTCTCTGAGTTCTTCCAGACGTGCATTTACATGCAGACATTCAGATGCCATCGCCATCCTGCTGTCAGCGCTGCTGTTCGCCCTTTATCACGGCAATTTAGTCCAGTTCTGCTACGCCCTTCCCATGGGAATCCTTCTCGCGCTGCTCGCCACATGGACGTCTTCCCTGCTGCCATCGATCCTTCTTCACATAACGATCAACGTATCTTCTTATTTCACCGGGATGCTGCCATTTGCACTGCCACATACAGGCTGTATACTTGCAACTGGTATCACGTCAGCCGCAGGTTTCATCGCCCTATATCTGCTGCTGCGCCGAAGTGGCAAATCACACAAAGTATCTTGACATGTGATACACATACACTTTTTCATCGGGATCCTCTTCGTATCCTGACAACTTGATGATATTCTTCAACACAAAATACCTGCTGTCCCTCATGACTCTCTGATATTCAAATGTCGGGTAGTACAGCATCAGATATATATTTCTTGGTGCCCTGCGCACGGAATCTATTATATTGTCTATGACCTTCTTGAACACCTCCGGGGAAAATGGATTGAAGAAATAGAAATAATTATCTTCATCTGCAACCTCATACTCCTGCGCCGGAATGTTATAGAAGTTCATCCTGTCTTCCTGATCATAAAATCTGCTCTGATAACCCGCGGCATTTTCCAGAAGCTTCTCGTATATGTCAGCATCTGCCTCTATACCCGTGGCGCGGCAGTAATGCCTTGAGTTGCCATAAAACAACACACGCCCCAGTCCGCAGCCAAAATCAACAAGTGTATCCTCCGGCTCCATGGACACGGCATTGAACAGGGTCACAAGATCCCTGTAGTAAGTCGCCTGATATATATTATTCTCCTCGGTGGGCTGCTCCGCACCTATACACAGCGTCGTATCTATAGACAAAAAATCATCAAACGCCTTCTCGTCATCCATATAGCTATCCTCACTCCACGGTTATCCTGAGTACGTTAAACGATACACATTCATTGCCATAATCCATCACATACACCACGACCAGACCAAGCCCCTTTTCCGTCTCCACGAGCTGATAGCCTTCAGTGAGTATGCTTATATTCATCATACCAACCGGAGTAGAATAAAATGCCTCTCTGGTCTCTCCCGATCTGAACGACATGGCAGCACTGACTTCGCCCTTCTTTGTCAGGTCAAGTCCTAATTTGTCAAACTTCAGCAGATTTCTCGCCGGTTTCTCAAGATCCTCATAATACTCATCGTATTTCAGGTAAAATACCCCGTCCTTCTCATGAAGGCTTCCCCTGGTAACAAGCTCTATGGGTTCAACGTTGTTCTCTTCCCTGCTCGTCCTCTGCTCTCCAACTACTGTCACAGTAACATTCTTTACCATATAAACTTCCAATCTATGTAATTTTATAAATTTATCTCTCTTTTGCCATCTCAATAAGCGTTGTGACGAGAGTCTTTATATCGTATCCCTGAGCATTCCACAGCATTGGATACATGCTTATTCCTGTAAATCCAGGAAGTGTGTTGATCTCATTGAATACAACTCTGTTTGTTCCATTCTCAAGGAAGAAATCCACTCTGGAGAGTCCGAAGCCGTCAAGTGCTTTGAATATCTTCACAGCGTCTTCCCTTATCTCGTTCTCTGCTTCCTTAGGGATGTCGGCGCCGATAACCGTTCTCGACTCAGCATTGTTGTACTTTGCATCGAAATCGTAGAACTCAGCAGCGGCAAGTATCTCGCCAACTCCCGAAGCCTTGGTATTGTCCTTGTAACCGAGGACTCCGCACTCAAGCTCACGTCCAACTATCGTCTCCTCAACGAGGATCTTGTTGTCGTGCTTTACGGCCTCATTCAGCGCATACAGAAGGCTTGCTCTGTCAGTCGCCTTATTTACACCCTTTGATGATCCGGCCTTTGAAGGCTTTACAAATACAGGGTAATCAAGCTCAGCCTCAACTCTGTCCATAGCACTGTCTATGTCGCTGAAATCCTCTGCAAGCACAGGTACAAATCTCGCCTGTGAAACACCGATGTGATCAACGATTATCTTCGTATAGAATTTATCCATGGATGCTGCCGATGCCAGAACGCCACATCCAACATATGGAATATCTGCCATCTCGAACAATCCCTGTATAGTTCCATCCTCGCCATACATACCGTGAAGTACAGGGAATATGACGTCCACCTTCTGGCGCTCCACACCTGCATCGGAGAAAACTATAAGCTCTCTTCTGGTGTCCGGTGAGATCACTGCTGTGACCTTGCTGTCATACCAGCTTCCATCCGCTATACTCTCTATATTATCTGCCTTTAACCATCTTCCATCCTTGGTAATGCCAACCAATGTCATATTATACTTTTCAAGATCAACCCCCTTGGCAACTGTCTGTACCGATATACATGAAACCTCATGCTCTGATGATCTTCCTCCAAATATTACAACCAAATTTTCCTTAGCCATGACATGTGCTCCTTATACTTTAATCCGCGGTGCACCCGGGGCACACCACAGGTCAAAGTATAACACCTGGGAATCAACTTTTCAACGTCACTTATCCCCCAGATCTATACATAATGTCTCATACATTCCGGGCGGACAGTCCTCCCCGGAATCGCCAAAATACTCATAAGAAAATCCGGAGTTTGCATCGGCATCCACGCCCCACGCATTTGCCGCGCTCTGGGCAATGTCATTTATATCCTCCATCGCCATGACAAGATTGTGGCGCATCTGTATATAACTCAGATTCTCATTGTAGTCGTCCCCAAGCCACATGCCGATCTGCTTCATGACTGTGTTGCCCACATAGCTCTCAAGCTCATCTCTCTCATCCTCAGACTTCATATCGCCATCATAATCGACCTTAAGCCTTATGACCCTTCCACTGTCATCCAGTGAATTGTTGTACATGACCGCATCCGCCATTATCTCCCTCGACACCTTATCCTTATATTTCTTCACATAAGAAACCTGTCCAAATATCACACCGCCGACAATTCCTATGAGGACACCCAGTATGGCCGCCCTGAACATTCTCCACATAAACAATACCTCCTGATCATCTAAGTCTCTATTCACCTATCCCATCTCTCGCGTATGTCGCCAGACACTGGCCTTCATAGTGTGTCTTAAGATATTCATTTGTATTGTTATCCCCGGATTTCTCCAGTATATTCTGTTCTATCACCACAGTCACATAGCTTGTAGCAAATTCCTTCTCAAGTTCGGCTGCAGCCTCGTTCATTACCTGGGTATCCTCCGCTACTATATACTCCACATGACTCGTATCGAGGGACTTCGCATGACTCTCATTATAACTTCTGCAAGCATCGGCAAATGAACCGGCGTCCACCTGGTACACCCCCTCCTCGGTCAGGGAATCCTCATCGTCGTCCAGTCCTGTTACGACCAGACTGTATCTCAGCCCGCCGCCGGCAGGCTCCTCCGTGCTGCGCTCTATGATGACCGCATTCACATAGTCCACATCCTCCACCGGCTTGTATTCACACCCACTCAATATACACGCCGTCAATAACACCGCCGCCAGTCCGGCAGATTTTTTTACAGGCCATTTCCCGGCAAGTGATGCCGCCGGCAATATTATCGACAGGGGTACATCCACCAGAATAAGATATCCGGAGATGATCTTTATACGGTCCTGCTGTCCGGGCAGCATCCCGGCCCACAGGCATACGGCAAATGCAAGGACTGCCCACAATGTCTTCCACAGCCATCTGTGCCGAACACCCAGTCTGTCCACAGCGCCCCATCCACCTATGACGTTTGGAACCAGTGCCATCACACCGAACACGATGACAAGGTAACACACCAGCATGAGCGGCCTGAGCTTCACTCCGCCAGGCAGTTCCATGGCTCCCACTATATATAGTATATTTTTCTCCTTAGCCATGAGCGCACCCGTACCCAGTGTACATATCACAATTATCGAACAGATAATGCCTATTATGGTACTTGTGCCTACGGCTGCACACAACATTCCTCTTCGCCTCCGAATGACGTGTATATACACCAGCACCACCGTCTCCATAGCCGAGAATCCAAGAAAAAGCAGTCCTCCCCTAGCCATGACACGGCTTATGGTGAAATTCGCCCCGCCCTCGTCTCCTATCTCAGTCACAGTCTTAAGCACTGACAGATCAAGGTTACTCACAGAAGACAGAATGACCACAGCCCCCGCCGCGACAGCGAACCAGAACACGGACTCCGCAAACCTGACCATCCCCCTTGTGCCACGGCTACCCATATACAGACATGCAAGCAGCAAGGGGATTGAGATAGCAATTACCGTGTATCTTTTCAACATCAACTGCCTGGAACACTCGGCAAGGACAAACAGCAGCAAGCCCATCCTAACGGCAGTTCTCGCCCCATAAATCAATTCAATAGTCCTATTTTTGACTTTACCGCTTTCTCTGTTCCCTCTCTCATCAATCTTCATGTATACAATATATAGTGCTATCACGTAAGCAAAAGCCATGCATAGCGTCAAAAAAAGTGACAAAATCAGGCAATTTCTTCCAAAATATGAGGGTATTAATGTAGCTACAAAAGTTATCATCCCTGGCAAAACAAGCAAAGTCATCTTAAAAAAGGCAGGAAACGTCACATTATATTTATCATTCATATCTATTTTCTCTTTCTGACCAACCTGCGCCGCTCATCAGGATTGCTCCATTTAGGTCTGTTGATCATTTTCTTTATAGGCGCGCGGACAACAAAGTCCTTATATCCCTCGCCAGTGTATCCACAGGTCACGACAGGTGACATATACGGCACGCCAAAGCTGTCCAGGGATGCAAGATGAAACACGAGAACCAGCATCGCAAGGATAAATCCAAGTATCCCATAAAGTGCGCTGGTGATTATAATTACGAACTTAAGCAATCTGAAAACAGACGCAAACGCCTCATTCGGAATGGCAAATGAAGCTATAGCCGTGAGTGCCACAACTATCACAACCATGGTGCTGACTATCCCCGCCTCCACGGCTGACTGACCAACTATCAGACCGCCAACCACTCCTATCGTATTTCCAAGCTGGCTCGGCAGTCGTATCCCGGCCTCCCGGAGCAATTCAAACAAAAGCTCCATTATCAGCACTTCAACTACAACGGGGAACGATAGCTGGCTTCTCGCATCGGCTATCGCATACAGAAGCTTGTCGGGTATCAGCTCCCTGTGATAACAGGTGATCGCAATATAAAGTCCCGGCAGTCCCACCGCAATGAACGCTGCCACATACCTTATCATTCTGGCAAATGTCGCCACCGGCCATCTGTTATAATAATCGTCCGCCGTCTGAAACAGAGTGTTGATGGTGGCTGGAGCAATTATGACCTCAGGGGAATTGTCAAACACAACGACAACCCTGCCCTCCACCAGAGCCGCGGCCGCCTTGTCAGGTCTTGTGGTCGCCTGGTATATCGGAAATATCTCCTGCCATTTCTTCTCCATCAGATGTTCAGCCATACCGCTGTCAAACACCGCATCTATCTCATACTTATCGATGGTGTCCCTTATCTGCTGTACCAGCTCAGGCTCCGCTATATCTTCCATATAGAATATCCCGTACTCTGTTCTGGATCTGACGCCCATTGTCCCCTGTTCCAGCTTCAGATGTACGTCCTTGATCCTTCTCCTTATCAGAGCTGTGGATGTCCTAAAGTTCTCATTGAAGCTGTCCCTCGGCCCTCTCATTCCTCCCTCGGTGGAGCTTTCCTCTATACCTCTCACAGGGAAATGTTTCGATGACACTACTATTGCCTGATTGCTCCCGGATACAAATATAGCCGTATCCCCCCTGAGAACCGCCCTGACAACGTTGTCCATGTCACTTTCCTGGGTATAATCCGCCGTCTGACCCTCGCAGGAGATTATATGCTCCCACAGATCTGCCGTGTCTTTATTCCGCCATTCCCAGGTTATTGGTTTTATTAATGTGTTCTCAATCAACTCATGATCGCACAGTCCATCTATATACACCACGTATATTGCCGGATCATCTCCCCAGGCACAGCGATCCAGATCAAACCTTCGCTCCACGATATCGCTCCAGTTACCGAACATTGTCTCAATTTGTGTGATGTTTTCGTCTATTTTTTTACTGATTGAAGCCATCGTCCGCCGTAAACACCTCCAACATACCGTTTATCTTCTGTAATCTATCTTGTCCAACGGATGAGTTTTTATTCAGACATACACGTAAAAAGGCGGAACACGTTTTCACGCATTCCGCCTCTTATACAGGTATTTATTATTATGCATATTGTTATTTCTGTGCTTTGACAACATTTGTGATCACGATCTGTTCCTGATCGTATATATGTATACGGGTTATCTCCTTGGCTTTCTCTTCATCCCTGGCTATTATCGCATTCATGAGAGCCTCATGCTCCGCTATAAGCTTGTCGTGATAGCTGAAATCCTTTACATACTCCACGCGGTATCTGTACACCTGCTCACGAAGACTCTGGGACATGCTGATCAGTCTCGGATTGTTCGTCATGTCCATTATAGTATTGTGAAATGCAACATCCGCATCTACTATCTCCGGGATTATCTTGGAGCTTACTGCTTTCTTGAAGTCGGCATAGGACTGCTTCAACCGCTCTTTTCCCTCGTCGTCTATCCTTTTGCAGGCAAGCCCTGCCGCAAGATCCTCAAGCGCCATCCTGATCTCAAGCGCATCGCTCAGATCCTTTGTCGTTATCCTGGCAACCTCTGCTCCCCTTCTCGGGATCATGACCACAAGCCCTTCAAGCTCAAGCATTCTCATGGCCTCCCTGACAGGGGTACGGCTTACGCCAAGCCTCTTCGCAAGAGTGACCTCCATAAGTCTCTCCCCCGGCTCAAACTCACCGTGAACTATAGCATTCCTCAAAGTCTTAAACACTACCTCTCGAAGAGGCAGGTACTCATCCATATTCAATCTAAGATCCATCACATACCTCTTCTTATGTTATACGGGGTGACGGCATACGCAGCCTGTATCTCGTCCTTTTCACGCAGCATATCTACTACCCTTTGTGCCAGTTCTTTATCCCTGTTGTCATATATTCCGAACACTGTCGGCCCACTGCCACTCATGAGCACTCCCATGGAGTCGTTCTCCGCTATGAGATTCTTGACTGAATCTATCACAGGATTTGCAGGTATCGTAACCGTCTCGAGCACATTTGCCATTCTGTCTGTTATTCCCTTCAGATCTCCGGTCTTGAGTGCATCCACCATGCCATCGATATCTGGATGCTCCTCCAGCAGATCCACCTTCAGGTTCTGGTATACCCATTTTGTGGACACTCCGATCGCTGGCTTCGCTATGACGATCAGGCAGTCCGGCATAGATGGAAGTGGTGTAAGGATCTCTCCTATTCCCTCCGAGAGTGCCGTACCCTGCATGATACAGTAAGGCACATCTGCGCCGAGCTTCACTCCATGTTCCATGAGCTGTTCATCGGAAAGGTTCAGTCCAAACAGCATATTCATCGCCTTGAGGGCTGCCGCTGCATCAGCGCTTCCCCCTGCCATTCCGGCTGCAACCGGTATGTGTTTATCCACGGTTACATGAACACCCTTGTCTATTCCATATATATCCTTCATCATCCGGCACGCCTTGTATATGATGTTATCCTTCACATCCGGCAGCTCCGACGAATCCGATGTTATAACGATCTCGTCTGTGGTGACATCGCAAAATGTCAGTTCATCCCACAGATCGACCGTCTGCATGATCATTTTCACCTCATGATATCCATCCTCACGTCTCCTGACCACGTCGAGACCGAGGTTTATCTTTCCATATGCCTTTAATGATATTTCCATTTTCTCTCCTGTCCGTGACATTTCCCCTGCAGCTTTTCAGCCTGCGATCACTTTTTTCTAACAGAATATCCAAATTTGCCGAGTTTGTCGCCAAGTGCAAAATACTCTCCATGTGAATATGCGACAAGTCCCGTGCTGTTGAGGTTGAATTTGCCGGTCTTATCCATGTATTCATCACTTATCTGGACTCCGACCACCTCAGCGATAAACATGTGGTGGGATCCAAGCTCAACTACCTGCTTTACCTTGCACTCTACGTTCACCGGACTCTCCTCTATAGCCGGGCATGACACATTCACGCCGTCACATGCATGGAGGTTCATCTCCTTGAATTTATCCACGTCTCTTCCTGACTTCACACCACAATAATCAGTTGCAAATGCCAGTTTCTCGGTGACGAGATTTATGGTAAATTCTCCTGTCTCCTTGATTATGTCGTAGGAATATCTCTCCGGACGCACCGATATGGACACCATTGCAGGATCGCTGCATATGGTACCGGCCCACGCTATCGTCACTATGTTTGGCTTCTCTCCTGGTCTCTGGCAGCTCACCATAACTGCCGGAACCGGATACAACATATTTCCTGGTTTCCAATTCTGTTTTGCCATGTCTATACCTCTTTCTCTATTGACCTTCAACTCATTTTCAGCCACTTTCAGTCACTGTGGCGCAACGCACCACAGTGCTGATATCTCAAGCTGTCAATTGTTCGTATTTTGTATATTGTATACATTATACATAATAATACATGCCAGTGCATAAAATTACAACCGCATACAGCGCTCTTTATTTATCTTATTTTATTGACAGCGGATTTATTACTATAATATGAATGATCTGTCCCAGTGTTACACAAGGAAATGCAGACAAAAAAAATGATCACCCGGAAGATCATTCCAGATAATCACTTATTATTCCCTGTGCCGTTTCGCTGTCATCGGACACCATGTATACCACAAATGTATCATGCACATACAGAACCGCATCATCAAGTCTGGCGGCCTCCGACGATTTGTAATCAAGGTACATCTGCAACTGTGAGTCGCGTCTTTTCTTCATATCCGCCAGTATGCCCTGGGCATCGACCGTTGACGACGCCTGAAATACTGCGAGCTCCTCGGCGGTGGCTCCCGTTGACATGTACACTGCACTGTCCTGCACCTGAACGCTGTCTATACCATAATATCTGAGCGCCGTCTCAGAGGAGACCTCCTCCACGGAATCCTCAAACTTCACGTTCTGCATGAGCATATCAGCCAGAGAGTGCACATCCGGCGTATCTGCCTCGTCGTCTCCATTTCCTGCGCATCCCGCAAGCGAACAGATCATCAGACAGCATGCAAACAAATATATTTTTCTTTTTATCATATGCCTCCGTCTCCACTATCTCCTGACATACACGTTCTTTCTGATGTAGTCCATCATCTTGAGACAATATTTCTTATTACAATGTTTTCCATCTATTCCCGCATTCTCCGGCAGAACACCATCCACAGACACGCTGTGAGCCACATCGAGATAGATCACCTGATCGTAGCTGCCACACATCTCCTGCATGAGAGAATTGAGCTTGTCCACACCCGGGTTGTTATACACCTGGTCTTTTGATGAAAGCTCCGCCGATACAGGAAGTACTGACATCACATATACATTTGCCGCAGGCTGTAACTGGGAGATCTGATCCAGTAAAGTCTTGTAGGCCGACATGTACCGCTCGTTATACCACGAAAGCTCCTCAAGCCCAAATGAAATGTATATATTCTCATAGTTCTTCATGCCAAGCATCTCGACAACCGTACACTGTTCTCCTGAATCGCAGGTGAACATCTTGGTATTAGAGACCTTCTCTATGTCCAGATTCTTCGCTACACACATATCCCAGTTGTCTACACCGCTGTACAGTCCCAGCGCCTCGGCTCTGGAATCACCTATGAGCAGAGATGTCGAGAAATACTGGTCATCCGTGGCATTCGCCGGCATGTATATATTGCTGTCATATTTGTCCGCTCCCTTGCCGCTCACATCAGGGTTGGTGTAATTGACAAATTGTACATACTGACCATTTCGCTGATCCGGAATGGCCGCATCCTCCGCAGTTGCCAGATACTGCTGTGCAGCCTCCTCCGTGTCACTGTATGACATATCCTGACTGCTGCTCTCACTTATATCTGCCGATGTTCCGCTCTCAGGCTGGAACTCCTCCTGGCCGTTCACATTCTTTTTCAGGTTGCCCTGTCCAAGCGCAAATATCATTATGACTGCGACGACCACTCCTATTCCGCTCTCGACGAGTTTCATTCTGCGGTGATGCCGCTTTCTGTATATCTTTTTTCTATAATCAGTGTTATTATTCTTAGTCACCTTCGACCTCCGAATTAACTAACTTTCATGTCTTTCGCAAAATATCCTATGATAGTATAGCAATTAATGATAAAATAATCAAGAACGCCGCGTTTTGTGAACCTCATTGTTGCCATACAATTTTTTCCGTGTTACTATTTCACATAGGAAAGTTCAATGTTTTTGTGGATTTCAGCATACAACTTAAACACAACATATTTATAGAAGAGGAGAACACGATGAACACTACAGCACGTACAATAGACTACAAGGGCGAGACTTGTATTGAACTTATATCAGGCGATTACCGTGCACTGATCGCACCATTTAACGGAAGCAACATTATGAAGATGGAGAACACAGCTCTGGATATTGATATATTCAGGAACGATCCTTCCCTGACTCCTGCACAGCTCAAAGCAGCAGCAGAGATCTACGGAATGCCTACCCTGTATCTCCCTAACAGACTGTCACACGGCAACTTAAGAACCTCCGATGCCATGTATCATTTCCCATGCAATGATCCTCTCGGCAACCATCTCCACGGTTTTCTTCATCTCAGAAACCACAGCATAGAGAGCGTGTCAGTGGATGGAGACAAGGCCATCGGCAAGACTTCATATGTATATGATGAGAAGGATGAGTTTTTCGCTACATACCCTGTGAGCTTCAGAGCAGACTTCACATTCACTCTTGCTCCGGACGGTATGCACTACGAGTTCACACTCACCAACCTCTCCGACAAGCAGATGCCGTACGGCGTATGTAACCACGTTGCATTTAAGGGGCCTTTCACAAGCACAGGAAAGGGCGAGGATGTACGTCTCTGTGTACCTGTTGGAGACAAATGGGAGCTTGATGAGCACGCTATCCCTACAGAGAAGAACCTTCCTATAACAGATTACGATCTCCAGTACAAGAACGGAACCATGGTACCTGTTCTGAAGGACATCGACAACGATCTCTACACAGCGGAGATGAACGAGCTGGACGGCAAGCCTTTCTACGGAGTATACGCAACTGATGTTGCCACAGGCAAGAAGGTCTGCTATGAGGTTGACGACACAATGAAGTTCTGGATCATGTGGAACGATCACGGCGACAAGGGTTACTTCTGTCCTGAGCCAATGAGCTGGAATATTGACGCTCCAAATCTCTCAGGAGCACCGGAGATCACAGGCTACACAGAGCTTGCTCCAGGCGAGTCCAAGACAGTAAAAGAAAGAATATTCACAATGGCATAAAACATGACATTTTCTATGGAACGGTCTCCCGGCGGAGGCCGTTCTTTCATATTATTAATTTTTCCCCTGTCTCGTTGTTTTTCTCCCCACGGTATAATAAAATTATTATAATACCATATGCAAGGAGGGATTCTATGAAAAAGATACTTAGATTTTTACTGGTTTTCGCGGCAATGTTCTGTATGACATGCTTCACAGCATTTGCAGAAGATACCGACGATCCAGACACATACTATCTGGAGTTGGATGCAGCAGGAGGACAATTATCAGGGGAGACTTCCACTGTGATAAGCAGCCCATCAGCAGAATTTACGACTGTTGACCTGTCAAAGTACAAGCCGGAGAAAGACGGCTTTACATTCACAGGATGGTACAATGACAAGACAAAGGTCACCAGCATTGACACATCATACTTCCAGTCTACAAACCGTATAAAGCTGACAGCGATGTACACCAAGGACAGCTTCTCCGGTTCAGGGCTCACCTTCACACTGAATGCAAATGGAGGCAAGCTCGGAGATGCGGACAGCGGAACATATGACTTTGATGTAGCAGGATCAGGATATGGCGTGGCACTGAACGACTACCCACCGACCCGTGAGGGCTATGAGTTCAAGGGCTGGAACACGAAGTCCGACGGATCAGGCAAGACCGTGAACATCATATACACCTCTTCCTTTGAGAAGGCGGCAGATAACGGATATGAGTATTCCGATACTGATGACTCATCGGCTAAAAGAAACCTGGTATTTTATGCGATGTGGAAATCAGACTCTGCTCCTACAGGCACCATCAGCATGGGCGATAAGAGCTGGAACGTTCTCCAGGATGTATCATCATTTGAGCAGTATTACAACAAGACCCAGAAGGTTACCATCACCTGTGACAACAACTCCGACCCTTCCATCACAGTCGGCTACCTGATAAGCGACTCAGCTCTGTCATCGGACGATCTGGGTGCAGCAACATTTACCAAGTATAAGAAAGCATTTTCCATAAAGGACGAGGGCAAATATGTTATATACGCAAAGCTTTCATCAGAGGACGGCAAAACAACATACTTATCCACAGATGGTTTCATCATCGACACACATGCGCCAAAGGTCACAGGAATCGCCGACGGAGAGACTTACTGCCTGTCAGCCGTGATGACCGTGAAGGAATCCCATCTGGCAAAGGTCACAGTGAACGGCGAGGAGAAATCCCTTGACGACGATCACTCACTTGCTCTGGAAGCCACAGATGGTGAGCAGACCATCATCGTATCCGACAAGGCGGGAAATGAAACCAAATTGACTGTAACAGTAAACAAGAAACACACCGCAGAAACCGACGACGGTGACTGCACGACACCTCAGAAATGCCGCTACTGCGGTGAGATCGTCGTAGAGGGCAAGAGCAGCCACGACCTCGGCAACTGGACAAGTGATGGCAACGGCAAAACCCATTCCCGCAAGTGCAAGAACAAGGGCTGTGGATATAAGGTCATCCAGGACTGCTCCGGCGGAACCGCAACCTGCCAGAAGAAGGCAGTGTGCTCTGTGTGCGGCAAGAGCTACGGCAAACTCAGCACAACGAACCACACAGACCTTAAGAAGACTGATTATGTAGCAGCAACCACCTCCAGCAAGGGCAATATAGAATACTGGTATTGCTCAGCCTGCAAGAAATATTTCAGCAACAAGGGCTGTACAAAGGAGATAAGCAAGGCTGACACAGTCATCGACAAGGCAGCACCCGAGATTATCGGCGGCAAGGGAAGCAAATGGAGCAAGGCCAGCAAGAACACTATCAAGTTCAGATCGAACGCTGAGTACGCTGACTTTGTCTGTGTCCTCATAGATGACAAGGAACTTGACCCTTCATATTACAACAAGAAAGAGGGAAGCATCATAATCGAGCTCAAGACGAGCTATCTTGAATCCCTCTCGGTCGGAAGCCACACCATAACCATCAGATCCAAGACCGGAGATGCTGTGACAACATTTACAGTGTCCAAGAAGGAGACTTCCGCAACCACACAGACAACTACCAGAGCCACAACCGAGGCGACAACGGCAAGTACGACCGAGGTCACCACAGAGTATAGAAATACATTTACCCCTGTGACGACCGAGGCGACCACAACTGAGATATCCACGATAGAGCGTACCACAACCGAGACAACCACTGAGGTCACAACAGAAAAGAGCACACTCACCGTGGGCAGCTACGCTTCCACTGATAAGAGTAAGAGTAAGGTACATAACCTTCAGCTCATAATCCTTATAACAGTGCTTGCGACCATTCTAATCTCGTTTGTGATAATCATAATTTCAGGTATGAAGAAGAAATAATACCGAAAAGTTCAATAAGGCAGCACGTCAGGACAACCTGACGTGCTGTTTTTCTATGTTTTTCCATGTGACAACGTTTTCACTTAAAATAACGTTTTTATCTGTTTTTACCCACATCCCACACTCAATCCAGCCATATATAGTTTCATTTTTATGCATAGATTGTGCATGTGACAACGTTTTCACTCTTTTCTTTTGATTTCCAGCATTTACAAGCATATATTGCATACATACCCGATATGAAAACGGGAAATTAAAAAAAGAGAGGAAGAAGATTATGAAGAAACAATTGGCAACATTACTCGCAGTCACAGCACTTGGAATTGGAGTTCTGTCAGGATGCGGTGTGAGCGCAGCATCTAACTCAACCGGCAGCTCATCTGACTCAGCGGGCGCTATTGAGATAACGAACGTATCCTACGACCCAACCAGAGAGCTATACGCAGCGTACAACGATTTATTTGCAAAGCACTGGAAAGAGGAAAAGGGACAGGACGTATCAGTTGTTCAGTCACACGGTGGTTCAGGAAAGCAGGCGCTTGAGGTGGCAAATGGGCTTCAGGCCGATGTGCTTCTCGCATGGGAGAACGAGGCGTTCCTCTCACTGGATGAGCATCCTGGTGAGTACGAGATCGTGGTTCCTTCCGTATCTATACTGTGCCAACCTACAGTCTCAGTAGTCGACGAGGTGGTTGACAAGAGAGGCACAAGGGATGTCGCAACCGAATATCTGAACTACCTGTATTCCGACGAGGCACAGAAGCTTGAGGCAGAGTGGTACTACAGACCATCAGATCAGGATATCCTGAAGCAGTTCGAATATCAGGGACAGAGCAACACCATATCGGAGCTGCCACAGGACGGCAAATGGATCATAACAAATGTTGACCTCACAGACATATCACACTTCGGAGGCTGGACAGAGGCCAGCAAAAAGCATTTCGCGGACGGAGGGCTCTTTGACTCCATATACGAGGAAAAGAATTAATTTGAAATGGCAGTCTGGCGGGAAATCCAGATAATACATACAGGAAAGGAATGACTGAGACATGACACATCGGCACACACACGCAAAAAAGAAAAGTAAAAGCATCATACCGGGATTCGGTTTGTCATTTGGAATAGTAATGGCAATCCTCGGAATTATAGTGGTGATCCCCCTGTGCTCTCTGGTGGTATTCTCAGCCAGACTGTCACTATCCGAATTCTGGCAGACCATCACCAGACCGAGAGTTCTGTCCAGCTACGCAGTGAAGTCAATACTTCTCACCTTGAAGGTCGTAGTCATCACGGTGGTGGTCAACACAATTTTCGGACTTTATGCCGCGTGGCTCATAACCAAATTCACCTTCCGGGGCAAAAAGATCATATCAACGCTCATCGATCTGCCGCTTACCATATCCCCGATCATCGCGGGCCTTATATTCGTACTTACATTTGGCAGGCAGAGCTTCCTGTATCCATACCTTGAAAAGCTCGGGATACAGATATTCTCACAGATCACACTCCCCCACATACGCTGGGCTCTGCTGTACGGAATTGTACTGTGCTCCGCAAGGGCCATGGGTGAATTTGGAGCTGTGTCAGTTCTCTCGGGACATCTCAGAGGACTCACCAACACCATGCCACTCTATATCGAGCTGCTGTACCAGGCATTTGACTTCACAGGAGCCTTTGCCATGTCGTCCATACTGGTCATCATGGCAATCATCATACTGATACTTAGAAACATACTTGAACACAGAGGAAATAAAGAGGGAGGTATATGATATGAATACACCTGCAGATACACATTCATACGTAGAGCTCAGAAACATCAATAAAACATTTGGAGATTACAGGGCATCCGATGATGTCAGTTTCTCCATTGAGAAAGGAAAGCTCATCGGACTTCTGGGTCCAAGTGGAAGCGGCAAGACCACTATCCTCCGCATACTTGCAGGACTCGAGACCGCGGACTCAGGGGACATATACATAGATGGCAAAAAAGTAAATGACATTCCCGCCAGCAAGAGGGAGATTGGCTTCGTATTCCAGAATTACGCGCTGTTCAGATACAAGACAGTGTATGACAATATCGCATTTGGAATGAAGATACAGAAATACCCAAAGTTAGAGATCCGCGACAGAGTAACGGAGCTGATAGAACTGGTTGGACTGAAGGGCCTTGAGAAACGATACCCAAGGCAGTTGTCGGGAGGCCAGCGTCAGAGGGTCGCATTTGCCAGAGCTCTTGCCACCCAGCCACAGCTCCTGCTTCTCGATGAGCCATTTGCCGCTATAGATGCAAAGGTCAGAAAGGAGCTCCGCGCATGGCTCAGGGATAAGATCTGGAACGCAGCTATGAAGCTCAACTACACGCCAAACCAGTCTGCCCGCCAGCTCAAGAATGGAAAAGGCGCGACTGTGGAGAAAACCTACTATATAAATGTGCTCATGACCAGAATGGACTCTGCCACGTCGGACCCATTCTTTACAGAACTGCTGCATGTCATAGAGAGTGAGATCCACAAGAACGGATGCATCCTGTCCAAGGTATGGTATCGGTCCATCTTCTCCGACGACAGGAGATGCAGGTATGAGAACGTGGATTCTGTAATCCGCAGGATGTGCGAGGAAGCGGATGGCCACAACGACGGACTTATTGTCATCGGAAAATGCAACCGCGCAGCCCTGAAGAAGCTCAGCCAGTGCTATCGCAGCACAGTGTATGTCAACAGGGATTCTGCAAACGGCGAGGTGGATGAGGTCATCTGCAACGGTAGCCAGATTGCCAGAACAGCGGTTGAATACCTCATATCTCTTGGACATGAGAATATCGGATATGTGGGAAACTGCAATAACGAGGCCCGCTACAAAGGATATCTTGAAACTCTTCACGATCATGGACTTGATATCGACACGGACTACGTCATCAACACAAAGCTCAGCGAGGTTGAAGGATTTGAGGCCATGGAACACTTCATGAAGTCCGACAAGAGCCCAACCGGAATATACTGTGCCAATGACATAACGGCCATAGGGATGCTGAAGTACCTTGCCAAATGCAAGAACAGGTATTACACTCCTTCCATCATATCCAGCGACGGTATCGAGGAAGCCCAGTACACAACTCCGATGCTGACCACCGTGGAGATATCCAAGACGGACATGGGGCACTTCGCCCTGCAGCTTCTAATGGACAGACTCAAGGGCGGTCACAAGGGAGTCACAAGAATTGAGCTCCAGTGCAAGCTCATCAAGAGAGATAGCTGCACACTGGCAGAAGACAGCAAATGGTGCGAATATTACATTTAATATCCGCACCATTTGTCGTCTGTTCATGTATCCATGTCCATATATTCAGTTTCTGTATTCAATATCTGTATCCAGCAATTATCCTTCTCGTGACTACTCTGTCGTATCATCTGTAGTCGTATCTCCCGTAGTCATAACTGTTCCGCCGAGATACCACTCTCCATCCTTCTCATAACAAATGATATCCATGTCCAGATCATACGGTGAAGTCTGACCCTGGAATGTCATCATTATCTTTCCGGTAACTGGAATGACATAACCCTTTGATATACCTGCTTCCTTCTGGGTCTTTCCATATACAGTGCTGCTGACTGCCGCCAGATCGCTGGACTCTGCCACATGCCCATCACCCATGGTATAGCTGACTGTATATTCTATATTATTTTCTTTATAAGTCTGGAACACAGTGACCAGATCCTTTGACGAATCGCTGTCTATGGTATCAGGATCCATAACACTCTCCACCTTGTCAAGATCCGCTTCCTCAAGGCCCTCCATGTAGGTCTTTATCAGATCCTCGCTCTCTGATTTTCCGGTCATATTTTTTCTGACAACTATGTATATCACCACTACTATCACTGCTAACACGATCGCACCAAGTGCTATAAACAGCTTCTTTTTGCCTTCTTTTCTGCTCTCCTCCATAAGCTGTATATCACGCTCGTCCAGCTCCATATCATCCATTCCGCTTCCGCCTACATAATTCTTAGTTTCATTTTTTCCCATAGTAAATAACTCCTATACTGTTTTGATATTACACAGTATAACACAGCATAAGCATCAATTAATTACTCAAATACAGGAATTAATACATTTAGTAATTGTGCAATTTTCACTATAACTTTGTTGTGTTTTAAAGTCTTTTATTATATAATCAGAGTGTATGGCTGACTTTAAGGGAGAATTTAGCACAAGTCGATACAAAAGCGGCTTCAGGGGGGCTGGCATAGCCATCTGGAAGCCTTCACAAAACATTGGAAGGAAGGTATATGCTACATGAAATTTGGTTATTTTGATGATGCCAACAAGGAGTATGTCATCACATCTCCTAGAACTCCTTATCCTTGGATCAACTACCTTGGAACACAGGATTTCTTTTCACTGATCTCCAACACTGCAGGAGGTTACAGCTTCTACAAGGACGCTCGTCTTCGTAGAATCACAAGATATCGTTATAACAACGTGCCTATAGATATGGGCGGACGTTATTTCTATATCAACGACAATGGTACAATATGGAATCCGGGATGGTCACCGGTAAAGACAGAGCTTGACGAGTATCAGTGCCGTCATGGTATGGGATATACAATCATCACAGGTAAGAAGAATGACCTTAAGGCTGAGGTTACTTTCTTTGTTCCTCAGAACTACGCTGGAGAGGTTCAGCAGGTCGTTCTTACAAATGAAGGCTCAGAGGAGAAGACATTCTCATTCTTCTCATTTGAGGAGTGGTGTCTCTGGGATGCACAGGATGACTGCACCAACTTCCAGAGAAACTTCAGTACAGGTCGTGTAGAGGTTGTCGGATCAACTATCTACCACAAGACAGAGTACAGAGACAGACGTGACCACTTCGCATTCTACACAGTGAATGACGAGATCGATGGTTACGATACAGACAGAGATTCATTCATCGGACTTTACAATGGCTTCCACAACCCACAGGCTGTTGAGGCTGGCAAGTCAAATGATTCATTTGCTGATGGATGGTCGCCTATCGCTTCACACTACAAGAAGATCACTCTTGCTCCAGGCGAGACAAAGACTCTTGTATTTATACTTGGATATGTTGAGATGCCTGTTGACCAGAAGTTCGAGGCAGACGGCAAGACTATCAATAAGGTAAAGGCTCTCGAGATGATCGAGAAGTACAACACTCCTGAGAAGGTTGCTGCAGGTCTTGAGGAGCTCAAGGAGCACTGGAACAGACTGTTGAGCATTCTCAACGTTAACACACCTGATGACAAGGTTAACCGTATGGTCAACATCTGGAATCAGTATCAGTGTATGGTTACATTCAACCTTTCACGTTCAGCTTCATACTTCGAGTCAGGTATCGGCCGTGGTATGGGATTCCGTGATTCCAACCAGGATGTGCTTGGATTTGTTCATCAGATCCCTGATCGTGCAAGAGAGAGAATCATCGATATAGCTTCAACACAGTTCCCAGACGGTGGATGCTACCATCAGTACCAGCCACTTACCAAGAAGGGTAACGCAGATATCGGTGGAGACTTCTCAGATGATCCATTATGGCTGATCCTTTCAGTTTCAGCTTATATCAAGGAGACTGGCGACTGGGGCATCCTTGACGAGATGGTTCCATATGACAACGATATGTCAATTGCAAAGCCTATGCTTGACCACCTCAAGGTTTCATTCTACAAGATCGTGAACAACCTTGGACCACACGGACTTCCACTTGCAATGAGAGCTGACTGGAACGATTGTATCAACCTTTCATGCTTCTCAGATACACCAGGTGAGAGCTTCCAGACATACACCAACCCTAAGTTCGCTGCTGAGGGTGGATACTCAAAGGTTGCTGAGTCAGTTATGGTTGCTACACTCTTCACATATGCAGGTCCTAACTACGTTGCTATCCTTAAGCACCTTGGAATGGACGCTGAGGCTGATGCTGCTCAGGCTGAGATCGACAAGATGAAGGCCAACATCATGGAGTCAGCATGGGACGGCGACTGGTTCCTCAGAGCTTACGATGCAAACGGTGAGAAGATGGGATCCAAGGAGTGCGAGGAAGGTCAGATCTTCATCGAGCCACAGGGATTCGCTATCATGTCAGACATCGGTAAGGATCAGGGCTGCGACAAGAAGACTCTTGCTGCAATCGATGAGAGACTTAATACACAGCACGGACTTGTACTCAACAACCCAGCATTTACAAAGTATTACATCCAGTATGGTGAGATTTCTACATACCCAGGTGGATACAAGGAGAATGCCGGAATCTTCACACATAACAATGCATGGATCATCTGTGCTGCTGCTTACGCAGGTGCCGGTGATCAGGCATTTAAGTACTACTCAGAGATAGCTCCAGCTTTCACTGAGGAGACATCAGATATACACAAGACTGAGCCATATGTATACGGCCAGATGATCGGTGGTAAGGATGCCGGATCTGATATCGGCAAGCCGGGCAACCACTTCGGTCAGGGTAAGAACTCATGGCTGACTGGTACTGCTGCTTGGAACATGGTAGCTATATCACAGTACATCCTTGGTATCTCAGCAGACTTCGATGGTCTGAAGATCGATCCATCAATTCCTGCTGCATGGGATGGAATGACAGCTACACGTCAGTTCCGTGGTGCTACATACGACATCAAGGTTTCTAACCCAGCTCACATCAACAAGGGCGTTAAGAGCGTACTCGTTGATGGCAACGCTATCGAGGGCAACGTTATCCCAGCATTTGGCGATGGCAAGACTCACTCAGTAGAGGTTGTAATGGGCTAATATAGACCGTGGATTATAAAGCACATTTAAGAAAATATACGTAAGTATATAGTGCAAAAGCCCCACAATATCTATTTTAGATATTGTGGGGCTTTTTTGTTTATATGACCTATCTTCTTCATCCCGCCACGGGATTGTCGCAAAACGCTGTGTTATCCTCGCAAAAGATACAAATTAACAACCTGTCCAACCCTCCATCTACTGTATAAGCAGCATCGGATCCACAGGATTGCCGTCCTTCTCGACTGCAAAATAGAGATTGCTTCCTTCCTCGCTGTAGAATCTGCTTGGCTCGCCAACGGTTCCCACTACCTGGTCGGCATCCAGATGCTCGCCAAGTGCAACCTTCACATCCTGAAGCTGTCCAAGTGTCACGGTGTAGCCGTCTCCAAGCTCAAGCTTGACGTAATTGCCCAGCTCTGGGTTGCTTGAGACCTCCGCTACCTTGCTCTCATATACAGCCTTGACCTCATCGCCCGTCTGCGCCTCAATTACCATTGCAGGGCTGCACTTGTATTCCTTGAGTGTCTCAAAATACACTGTCGTATCCATGCTGTAAGGAATTATCACATTGCCATTTATAGGCCATGATATGCTATCCTTTGGATCGTAATGCAGGCTGTCATTTGAAACTCCTGAAGCTCCAGTCTCAGCACTCTCACTCTCCGCTGTGGATGCAGCGGAATCCTCTATGGTATTATCCGTCTCAATATCTTTCTGCTCTGATGTACCTTCATCCGACACTCCGCTGTTCTTATCATTTTTCTTATCGTTCAAAGCTTCCTTCGCATCGGCTTCCGTCGTACTGTCATTCGGCGTATTCTGTCCTATTGTTATGGTCTTCTCCTTTGAATTGGTCTGTGCGTTATAAAGTCCGAGCACTGTCACAAGCACTGCCATGCCTGTGATGAGCGAGATATAAAATATATTCTTCTTTATGCCGCCCAAAAATTTCTTCATATTCATCACCTCATCTGTATCATGTCCACTTATTGGCACTTATATACAGATGATTTGAATGTGTAAATATTTTTTATCAACCTTTATTTTGCAATCTCTATTCCAGTATAATAATACCTGAGGATCTGATCATACTTCTCTCCATTTTCCGCCAATACAGACGCCCCATACAGTGACATTCCCAGAGAATCTCCAACGCCCACCGTTATGATCCTGTATCCATCCTTAACCTTATCTATGTGTATATTCGTCGAGGCAAGTCCCAGTTGTTCTTTGAAAACATCAGCCTCCAGCTCGCTCCCAAATACATTTATGGTCTGTGCAAATCCAGATTCTGTGGCTGTCATAACCTTGACCTCATCCGTCATATTGTCAGCGTCTATCCATTTTCTGAATATCTTCTGAAGCCTGTCCCCGCTGTATATCTCAGTGGTCGAAAAGTCCTCCGCCATCTGATCCACATCACTTGCCACCTGCCTGAGATACGGTATGTCATGCCCATATATTTCCTGTGCACTCACAGTATGCCCTGTACTTATCATATGATACGCCGGAAGTATTACCTCTCCACCGTATTTCATAACCTGTCCACCGGTCGCATACACCGCCTTCTCCGCCCTTCTCATTATCCCGGAGCACTCGCCTCCCCATTTCTTCTTGAGCTGCGATTCCGTATATCTTATCTCCCGGAGCTGGGACTCATTTATAAGATTCTTTGTCTGCCCCTGTGTGGCGGAATTTCTGTCATTTTCATCCATCTGGTAATAGATTCCGGTCCTAACCACAACTGCGACCGCCTTGAGCATTTCATCGCTCCATTTGTCACTCATCATTCCCGCCAGCGTCGATGCTGTATACTCTTCCACATCCACGAGGGAATACTCCCCATTATCATAAATACACACATTGCGTCCGCTTTTTGCCGATCCGTCAGTGTTATCTCCCCCAACCGCCTTGTCGTATATTCCTGATATTATGTAAGCAAGTGCCATAGCACACGCAATCCCTATAATGATCGTCTTTGCATTCCTCATTTCACCCTCCCGCATTTTTATACCTCTTATATATATATCGTTTTTACACTGCTCATATACCCTTTTTACTGAGAAATCTTAACGCAAATTTTAGTCGTATCGTTTATTGACAAATGCAACATGACATAATATGATAATAGCGTATTCAAGATTAACGGTTCGATTGCTATATAAGGTAAGCTTTTCTTTGGAGTATTCTCTATAAGGTATATTGTAGTGTTTTCATTGAGTACAAATTTTCATTTTTAGGAGGTACTCGTGATGAAGAACGGTACAGTTAAGTGGTTCAACGGAGAAAAGGGTTATGGATTCATCTCAGATGATGAGACAGGAAAGGACGTATTTGTTCATTTTTCAGCAATCAACTCTGATGGATATAAGACTCTTAACGAGGGACAGAAGGTTACATTTGACGTAGAGGCTGATCCTAAGGACGCTTCTAAGGAGAGAGCAACTAACGTAACAGTTGTAGCTTAATTCACATATAACCATTAACACAAGAACAGGCGCTATACAGATCTTTGATCTATATAGCGCCTGTTTTTTATTGCTTGTTAATATCACGGTTTCCTCACGGCTTCCCGTTACGCCCTGCTTCCGAGAGCCTTCTTGCGGGCTCTGTATTTCGCTCTTATGTATCTGCCAGCTGCAGACAGCTCTGTAGTCTTCCACCTGCTTGTTTTCTTCGTCTTAGACGAAAGCAATGAACACGACTCATTCTTGTTGCTGAGACTCCAGCAGAAATAGCTGACATTCGCCTTGTTGAGTCTGGTCAGCCATTTGCCGGTGTAGGCTTTGCTTATGCCTCCATCGCCGCTTGCCGCGGACATTCCGAACTCTGTGACTATGACCGCTATCCCCTTCTTCCTTGCGTATGCAAGCTTCGCAGGAAGATACTGGTTGTGGCTCCACTCATTTGCATAGAAATGGAGTGAGTACATTATATTCTTGTAGCCCTTGATAGGGTTATCCGCAACCTCATTGTGTGTGCCATCCGAACCGAGCTGGGACCATGTCGGCGTTCCCACTACGATGATCGCCTTCTTGTCATACTTTCTTATGACCTTTATGACCTGGGACGCATATCGCTTGACAGTCTTCCAGTCGCAGCCATTTGGCTCATTGCATATCTCATAAATGATATTTTTCTGTTTCTTATACTTCTTCGCCATAGTTGCAAAGAATCTTCTTGCCTCTGCAACCTGTGTCATAGGATTCCCGTCGTTGAGTATGTGCCAGTCGATGATCACATACATGCCGAGGTCGGTCGCATATTTCACGCCCTTGTATATCTGATTTCGAAGTGCCGCTTTGCTGCCGCCCGCGCAATAGCCGTTGTATTCAGATGTATACATGGCAAGTCTTACCGCATTAACTCCCCAGTCGTCTCTCAGAGTCTTGAACGCCGCCTTGTTCACATAAGGATATCCCACATCCCAGTTGATACCGTGTGTGCTGATTCCCCTGAGCTGGAATTTCTTGCCTTTGGCATCCACCAGATCTGCCCCCTTCACAGACAGTCTTCCATGTGTCGCCACCGGCGTCTTTACCTTCGTAGCTGCAAATGCATCACAGTTCGGCTGTACTGCAACCGCTGTAAATATCATTGCAAATGCGAGCAGCAGAGCCGTGAGTCTGTGTCTCAATTTTCTACCTTTCATATGTTTATAACCCCCTTTTCATCACAACGTAACATATATATCTATCATAACATAGGCGCGGATGTATTAACAGATACAAAATAAAAACGGACACCATACGATCCTTACCATATGATGTCCGTCCTTTATTTTGTTATTTCATTCTATCTGATAATTACTTATCAAGGGAAACCTTAACCTTCTTAAGCTTCCAGATCTCCTTTGCATACTCCTCGATAGTTCTGTCTGATGAGAACTTTCCAGCACATGCTGTGTTGAGCATAGCCATCTTTGCCCAGCCCTTCTCATCCTGGTATGCCTTATCAACCTTCTGCTGAGCCTCTGCATATGAATCGAAGTCCTTAAGGATGAAGTATACATCTTCCTTTGTGAGAGAATCATAGAGATCTCTGAATCTGTCCGGATCATCCGATGCATAAGTACCATCGATAAGCTGTGTGAGAACTCTTCTTACAGCCTGATTGTTATTGTAGATATCCATTGGGTTGTAGCCGCCCTCGCGCTCATACTTCATAACCTCTTCTGCTGAAAGTCCGAAGATAAATGCGTTCTCGATGCCAACTTCCTCAACGATCTCTACATTTGCTCCATCCATGGTTCCAAGTGTAGGTGCACCGTTCAGCATGAACTTCATGTTACCTGTACCTGAAGCCTCTCTTGAAGCTGTTGAGATCTGCTCTGATACATCTGCTGCTGCAAAGATAATCTCGGCATTGGATACTCTGTAGTTCTCTATAAATACAACCTTTATCTTGCCTTCGATTGAAGCATCGTTGTTGACAACATCTGCAACTGAGTTGATGAGCTTGATGATAAGCTTAGCTCTCTTATATCCTGCTGATGCCTTTGCTCCAAAGATGAATGTTCTTGGGTACATATCGAATTCTGGCTCTGTCTTCAGTCTGTTATACAGATGCATAACATGAAGGATGTTCAGAAGCTGTCTCTTGTACTCATGAAGTCTCTTAACCTGTACATCGAAGATTGAACGAGGATCTACATCCACATTGTTGTGCTCCTTGATGTACTTTGCAAGACGGATCTTGTTCTGGTACTTGATGTTCATAAACTCATGCTGGCACTTCTCATCGTTCACATATACCTTAAGCTTCTTAAGGTGTGAAAGATTGGTTATCCACTCGTCACCGATCTTGTCTGTGATCCAGTTTGCAAGAAGTGGGTTAGCATGAAGCAGGAAACGTCTCTGAGTGATACCATTTGTCTTGTTGTTGAACTGCTCTGGTCTCATCTCATAGAAGTCCTTAAGCTCTCTCTCCTCAAGGATCTTGGTATGAAGAGCTGCAACACCGTTTACTGAGTAAGAACCTGCAATTGCAAGATGAGCCATCTTAACCTGGCCATCGTACAGAACTGCCATATTCTTAACCTTATCCTGGTTGCCTGGATACATCTCCTGGATCTTGAGAACGAATCTTCTGTTGATCTCCTCAACGATCTGGTAGATACGTGGAAGCAGTCTTGAGAACAGCTCGATAGGCCACTTCTCAAGTGCCTCTGCCATGATCGTATGGTTGGTGTATGCACATGTTCTTGTTGTAATATCCCATGCGTCATCCCACTCAAGGCCTTCCTCATCCATGAGGATTCTCATGAGCTCGGCAACTGCTACTGTTGGATGTGTATCATTCATCTGGAATGTTACCTTCTCTGGCAGCTTGTGGATGTCCTTGTTGAGCTCCTTGAACTTGAGGATTGCTCTCTGAACTGAAGCTGAGATGAAGAAATACTGCTGTCTCAGTCTGAGCTCCTTACCTGCGTAGTGATTGTCATTTGGATAGAGAACCTCAACGATAGTCTTTGCAAGGTTCTGCTGCTCTACTGCCTTCTCATACTCACCCTTGTCAAATGAGTCAAGGCAGAACTCCTGGATTGCCTCAGCATCCCAGATTCTAAGTGTATTTACAACGTTGTTGCCATAACCGATGACTGGAAGGTCATAAGGTACGGCACGAACTGACTGATATCCATCCTGTATAAAGTAGTTTCTGCCATTCTTGTTCTCAACTCTGACATATCCACCGAACTTAACTTCAACAGCGTACTCTGAACGCTTAACCTCGAATGGGTTGCCATCCTTGAGCCAGTCATCCGGCATCTCAACCTGATATCCATCCTTGATACCCTGCTTGAACATACCATACTTGTATCTGATACCACAACCGTATGCAGGATAACCAAGTGTTGCCAATGAATCAAGGAAACAAGCTGCAAGACGTCCGAGACCGCCATTACCCAGAGCGGCATCAGGCTCCTGATCCTCTATAAAGTTCAGGTCAAATCCTAACTCGTCAAGTGCTTCCTTAACTGCATCGTAGTAAGTCAAGTTGATAAGATTGTTACCGAGTGCTCTACCCATAAGGAACTCCATAGACAGATAATAAACTGTCTTGACGTTCTTCTTCTCATACTCCTTGTGTGTAGCAATCCATCTGTCAATGATGTCGTCCTTTACTGCGTAGCTGACTGCCTGGAATACCTGCTGTGGAGTAGCCTCCTCGATAGGCTTGCGGAAAAGGGTCTTTACGTTAGTAATGACTTCCTTCTTGAAGCCTTCCTTATCGAAATCTGCTAACATCTTCATCTGATTCATTCCCTCCTTGGATAAATAGATATAATTTTTTCCATTTTCACTGTTTCATTCTATCATCAACCTTTTTTTTTAACAATACATGAGAAAAAATTTGTTAAATAGCACTATAAAATTAGACTATAGTCAAATAGAATTTGCAGTTTTTTTACATAAAAGGCGATAAATGTCTGATAATATCGAGATTAATTGGGGGTTCTTGCGTTTTCAATGATTACCAGAATATTGTAAATGCACCACGTATACGATATAAAACCCCTGGGAGAGGCAACTCCCAGGGGTTTTATATCTAACTTCGTCCGTATCCACTCGGCATGCAGCACACGCAAGGCATACCGCCCATGCAGCACGACATGAGAGCACATATAGTACAAATATTGTTGCAAAACTTTCCGCCGGTCGGCATATCCATTCCATACCCGGCACCTCTGTCCATGTACCACTGACGGCCGCTCTTGATGGACTCATACGCCTGGCGGTATTCCTGATTGCCCGGCTCAAGCTCCATTGCACGCTTCAGCATCTCCATGGCTCTTATCTGATTGCCAAGTCCGGCGTTGCACACGCCACTGTAATAGTGCCACTTGGCATCGTGATTCTCTATCTGATTGAGGACGTTCTTCGCCTCCTCATAGCTTCCGCTGTTCATATAGTTCTTCGCGGCCTGAAAATATCTGGAATCTTTATCATTCGGATCGTAGTCATTCTGTCTCTGATAGCCACCGAAACCAAATGGGCCAAATCCTCCGAAACCGCCAAATGGATCATCATACTGTCCGTAGCCTCCTGACGAACCGCCGTAAGAACTTCCACCATACGGACCATATGAACCGCCAGATCCATAACCGCCGCCGTAGCCCTGCGAGCTTCCAGTTCCATACCCACCAGCACCACCGTAACTTGCACGGTCAGCCTCGCCGCTCACTATGGACTTGTAAGCCTGCTGTATCTCCTTGAACTTTTCCTCAGCCTCATCCTTGTGAGGATTGTTGATATTCGCATCCGGATGATACTTCCGGCTCATCCTTCTATATGCTTTTTTTACTTCTTCTTCGCTGGCACCTCTTTTGAGTCCCAGCACCTCGTAAGGATCTTTCATAATTTATTCCTCATCGCCGCATCTTCTATTTGTAGTCGAATAATATGCTTCCCATATTCCTGAGTATATTATGTTCCTGAGTATACCTACATTTTCAATAATAGGAAGCATCTCATACTCTTTTGCAAGTGGTGCCACCATCATCATCAGAACATCCTTCGTCCACTCTGCAAGCTCCTGCCATTTGTCCTGTTCTATGGTTTTATCTGCCCCCACTGATTGTACCTCAACACCCAGCTCATGCGCAAGCCTGCACACGAATGGATTGTAATTTCCAGCACCTATATCCTTCTCTATATCGTCATACGCGTCCATTATGTAGACAAATTTGCCCAGATAATAGCCTATGGTGCGGAGATATGATTCCCACTCATCATGTTTCGGGGCACATATCTCTGCCATTATATTGCCGAAATGCCCTGACAATGCATCCATGTCATCGGATCCCACCTCCTCAAGCTCACTTATCGCCTTGAGGTTCTCCGCAATAACCTGGATCTTCTGTTGATAATCTTCCTTGAGCCTCCTGCCATTTTGTCCTGCGAGCAGTACATCCGCATACAGCTTTCGGGTAAACATATGCTCATCATCCCAGTCATCTATACATTTATAATAGGTAAGGATCACGTTCATATCAGCAACATAATCTGTGTACTCGTTCTGTACATAAGTATGCTTCGATGTCGGGTGTGCGATACATCTTCTGCTGCCCGAGTGCTTCTCCGGTTCGTACAGTCCCGTCAGAAGAAGGACCAGAAATGTCATATCATAGCTGAGACTTATCTGTCCTCTGGCACCATATCTGTCCTTCAGCGATTTGCACAGGCCGCAATAATACTTACGGTATTCATCATATTCTTTCATCTTAAGCTCAGGCTGGTTCACCACTATATATCCAAACATCTCTCAATCTCCACACTATATTCCAACATAAGACTTTATCCGTCTGCGCTGTTACTAAGACTTCTTCACAAATCTGTTGCCGCACTTAGGGCATCTGATCTCTATCTTGCCCTTTCCCCTTGGAACTCTGATCATCTGCTGGCATTTGCTGCAGACAAATATCTTGTATTCCTTGCCGGCTTCCTTCTGTTTCTTCGCGCGCTTGAATATATTCCTCACGCCCGCGGTATGCTCCATGAACCATCTGTTCTGCGCCGCGCGCTTGTCATAGTTCTTGGACATGATCCTGACATATCCATATATGAACATGAGAAGTCCAAGGAAATAAAATATCCCTGTCTTGATAAATGCATCCAGCACCATAAAAATCAATCCGCCCCAGGTAAGGAATGATGACAACTGATCGTTGCCGTACCTGGATCTCATAAATCTTATAAATTTGTCTTTCATAATTCACCATTCTCCTCGCAAATTCTTACATTGTCTCCAGCTTCTCTGCGGATTCCTGAAGCTGCCTGTAGGCTTCCTTCATCCTGCCCATCTCCACATCATCTACATGATTCATGTCAGTTCGTGTCACAAGCTTCTTCAGATACTCGCAGTCGCTCTTGATCCGTTTCATCTCCTTCTTGTCAAGCTGTGCGCCCCTGGTCTCAAGAAGATTCTCTACCTTATATACATACGACTCGGCCTCGTTCATAATGTCTTTGAACTCCCTGGCTCCAGCCACGTCATCCTCGTACTTCTTCGCATCCTCCCTTGCTCTGCGGATCTCCTCCTCCGAAAGGTTGGTGCTGGATGTGATCACTATCTGCTGTTCCACGCCCCTGCCAAGATCCTTAGCTGAAACCTTGAGGATACCATTTGCATCCATGTCAAATGTGACCTCGATCTGAGGAACGCCCGCCATGGCTCTCTTGATACCGCTGAGCCTGAAGTTGCCTAGCAGCTTGTTGTCCCTTGTGAAATGTCTCTCGCCCTGGTACACCTTGATCTCGACATCCCTCTGGAAATTGCCCGCCGTGGTAAATATCTTTGATGCCCTGGTCGGAATGGCAGAATTTCTCGGAATGATGACATTTGCCACGCCTCCAAGGGTCTCAATGGACAACGAAAGAGGTGTCACATCCATGAGGAGAATGTCATTCACCTTGTTCGACACAGTGAGCTCGCCGCTGAGCTTGCTTCCCTGGACCGCCGCACCCATGGCAACGCACTCGTCCGGGTTCATATTCTTGGATGGTTCCCTGCCGGTTATGGCACGTACCTTATCCACAACCGCCGGTATACGGGTGGAGCCACCCACCAGCAGCACTTTGTCTATCTGATTTCTCGTTATGCCCGCATCGGATAATGCCTGGTTTACAGGTCCCGCCGTTCTCTCCACCAGATCATAGGTTAGCTCGTTGAACTGTTCCCTTGTTATAGTCATATCCAGATGCACCGGCTGATTCTTCACTGTCGATATAAATGGCAGATTGATGTGAGCAGTCTGCGCGAATGAGAGCTCCTTCTTGGCATTCTCACAGGCTTCCCTCACTCGCTGGGACGCTGTGATATCCTTCGCCAGATTGACCTTTGTCTCCTTTTTAAAGGTCTTGATGACGTGATCCAGCAATCTCTCATCAAAATCATCTCCGCCCAGATGATTGTCTCCCGCGGTGGCAAGAACCTCTATGACGCTGTCCCCTATCTCTATAACAGACACGTCAAATGTTCCTCCGCCCAGATCGTATACAAGTATCTTCTGCGCCTGTCCATTGTCAAGACCATAGGCGAGAGCCGCCGATGTAGGCTCATTTATGATTCGAAGCACATTCAGTCCCGCTATTCTTCCGGCGTCCTTTGTGGCCTGTCTCTGGCTGTCGTCAAAGTAAGCCGGAACTGTTATGACTGCATCAGATACCGGTCCTCCCAGATAACTCTCAGCATCGCTCTTCAGCTTTGCAAGTATGATGGCGGATATCTCCTGCGGCGAATAGTCCTTGCCGTCTATCCTCTTTCTGTATGTTGTTCCCATCGCTCTCTTGATGGATGTGATAGTTCTGTCCACATTCACAGTCATCTGTCTCCTGGCAGCCTCACCCACCAGTCTCTCTCCATTCTTTGTGATGGCTACTATGGAAGGTGTGGTCCTGCCGCCCTCCGAATTCGGTATGACAGTTGGCTGATCGCCCTCAAGCACTGCCACACAGCTGTTTGTTGTTCCTAGGTCTATTCCTACTACTCTGCTCATATATGTCAACCTCTCTGTAATGGTATTCTAATCTACTCATGGGGACGGAGGGGTCAGGCACCTCCGTCCCCATATATTGTATATAATAACCATCACTTATGAACATAATTTGGACAAAAAATAAAGTAAGTATAAAGTTAGGTTAAGAGAGTATAAAAAAAGAGGACGGAGGTTTCTGACCCCTCCGTCCCCGGACTTAATATTCTACTTTGATGCTTTCTCTGCCTTGATAACCGCCTGGAATTCCTTTATATCCTTTGCGATCTCTCCGCTTAATGCCAGCAGGCAGATAAGGTTCGGAATCGCCATGAGCGCATTCGCTATATCTGAGAAGTTCCATACAAGATCCAGTGATATCGTCGCGCCTACGTATACAACGAGCGAGAACACTATCCTGTATATCATATTGTACTTGTGCGACTTGAACAGGTACTCGAACGCCTTCTCTCCGTGATACTCCCATCCAAGGATCGTGGAGAATGCGAAGAGCACAATTCCTATAGTTACGAGCCAGCCTCCCACCTTGCCAAGTGCAGAGCCAAATGACAGTATCGTGAGAGCTGCACCTTTTATAACAGTTGAGCAGGCAAATGTTCCATCCTCAGCAAATGTATAATGGTTTCCGGCTGCATCAGTCCATGTACCGGTAAGACTTCCTATGGCTGCCTGACTCTCCTCCACCGCAAGCTCACTTGCAAGCTTTGTATTCTCATCCTTGTTGAGTTCGTCGGATGGAAGAACTGAAAGCGTCAGGGTATTTGACGAATTGGATGTATCTGTCAGAATGAGCTGGTCATCTGTGAATTCATATGTATAATCCGTCGTGGTAGTCTTGTTATCAGAATCAACAGCCTCCACAGTAACCGCCGTTCCGCTCACCTGATAGCTGCCCTTTGTACTGTTCTCAGTAATACCAAGCACACCCGATGATGCAATACAGAGACCTGTGATGGTGCAGACTACTATAGTATCCCAGAATGTACCTGTCATATTGATGTAACCCTGACGGACAGGATTGTCTGTTGTGGCAGCCGCCGCCGTGATGGCCGCAGAGCCCATTCCAGCTTCATTTGAGAATACTCCTCTGGCAACACCGAATCTCATGGCGTTCATCATAGCTACTGTGATCGTACCACACAGACCGCCACCGACTGCCTTGACTGAGAATGCCATCTTGAATATCATGGCAACTCCTGCCGGAAGATTCTGGATATTGATGATTATTACAATAAGTCCGGCTACAACATAGAATATCGCCATCAAAGGAACAACAACTGATGACACCTTAGATATAGTCTTGATTCCTCCAACTATTATAAGAAGGGCAAAAACCGTAAGTATGATTCCTGTAACATATGTAGGCACGCTGAATGTACTGCTAAGAGATTCAGATATGGAATTGGCCTGTGTCATATTTCCTATTCCAAATGAGGCGATGACTGCAAAGAGTGCAAACAGCCAGCCCAGCACTGCGCCGAACTTCTTATGCTTGAATGCTTTCTTCATAGTGTACATAGGACCGCCGCTCATCTCGCCCTTGGCATTCACCTCACGATACTTGATAGCAAGCATACACTCTGAGAACTTGGATGTCATTCCAAATGCTGCGGATATCCACATCCACACCAGTGCTCCCGGACCTCCCGATACCATGGCCGTTGCAACACCAACGATATTTCCCGTTCCTATGGTTGCAGCAAGCGCGGTGGTCAGTGCCGAAAATGGTGACACGTCTCCGGTTCCTCTGCTCTTTGTCCTTGCCTCCTTGCTAAGTGTACTCTTCAGCGCATAGCCGAGATTCCTCCAAGGAAGAAATCCTGTTCTAATCGTCAGAAATATTCCCGTTCCAACCAGAAGCACCAGCATGACCGGTCCCCAGACAAATCCATCCACCGCCGACACGATCTCATTTAACTTTTCCATACAACCGCCTCCTCTTTCCAGGTTATCCATATCATCCGACCCGGCACTCCCCTCATTTTTTGTCCCGAATCAGTTTATATACCCGTAAATTTACTTTATTTTTGCCACAAAGTCCAGAGTATTGTGGTGTTATGGTTATTTTCCTTTATTAATTAAGTTATGCGAGCGGTTGGCGAAATATTATGCGGTGTGGTGGTCATTTAAAATTCACCGTTATCGGACATATCTCCGCCTTGGTTCCAACCCGCATATCAGGGCCAAACACACCGACTCCGGATGTCACTATGTTGTGCATGCCGTCAACATTCAGGTAACCGCAGGAATTTTCCCACATCATCGCCACAAGGATGTTGCCTGGGAACATTTGTCCGTCATGGGTGTGTCCACACAGATCCATATCCACACCTGCCGACGACAGCTCCTCCAGCTCCTTTGGCTCATGATCAAGGATTATGATAGGTTTTGATTTGTCCATATTTTTCGTGATCTCGTCTGCGGATACTCTGTCTGTGACTCCATTTCCCGGTCTGTGGGCATCGCGGCGGCCATAGATGTATATGGAATCGTTTATCAGCACTCCCTCATCACGAAGAAGTGTGATTCCCGCTTTCTCTATAAACTCGTCCATCTCAGGGCTGCTGGTCTTCTCCTTCTGTCCGCCAAATGTAAATCCGGCAAGCACCTGCTCCTGTATATCATGGTTGCCGTAGCAGGCATACACTCCATACTTTGATTTGATCCCCCGGAGTATTTTCTCAAGCTTCTCCGGCTGGTCAACGGCTTCCCATTCGTTGTCAAATATATCACCCGCTATCAGCACCAGATCTGCGTCCTGCTTATTTATAGAATTCACTATTCTTTGAACCTGCCTGACGCCTATGTTGTATCCAAGATGAAGATCTGCAACCAGCACTATCTTCATGGAATCCATCTTCTGACCATTCTCATTCTGTGCTTCCTTATTGATGGTCACATCATAAGGCGTCACCCGCACAAGTCTCGCATTTACCACTCCCCAGAATGATATACACATGATGAGTGTTGCGCACACACAGCCTACTATCCTGCGAACCCGCGGCACACATATCTTATCTTTGCTCACTCTGAATACATGAAGCAGTAGGAATCTTCCAAGCTCGGCTATCACTATGAAGAATATCATATAAAGCAGAACACCCAGCCAGTAATTTCCCACCAGCTTCATGCCACGTCTGAACCTTCCCTGTGGCAGGAAGAATGCGATCACCAGCGCAGACGCCAGAAATGCGTATAGCACTATCGGGACTATCCAGCCCTTCTTGCCTTTGAGTTTCGGGAAATATGCCTGTACCCAGCCCTTTATTCTCCAGAACAAATATATATTTAACGCTATGTAAAAAGGCGCAATGAAAATTGCTATCATCTTTTTTCTCCTTTGTTTTTCTGACTGGCCAATATACATATTGACGGCAACCATTTGTACGATTTATTCATACAATAATATACTCCCAACACCACACATACACAAACTTAATAAATCGTAATTCCACCATCATCCCCTAATATCCAAATATATTTAAAGAAAGTACAAAATTTTCCTAAATCACATAAAAATAGCCCGAAAGATACAAAATCTTTAAGATTTGTACCTTTCGGGCCGTATTCTCTTGATCAGGGATAATTTTTTCCAAAATGCCTGTTTTAAACCCTAATATTATATCCCTTAGTCGTTCTTCTTCACGCCAAGAGTTACCTTCTCGCCATTGATGTTCCACTCCTTGGTGTATCCATCAACTGAACCGGTGATGATCTCGGTTGCCATAACGTCGCCGATGATGGCATCTGCATTTGATGAAATGATGTCTTTTGCCTTCTGGCTTCCGTCTGCGTATACAGTGATCTTGTCCATAACCTCGAATCCAGCCTCTTTTCTCATAGTCTGAACCTTGGATACTATCTCACGGACAAATCCTTCCTCAAGAAGCTCCTCTGACAGATTTGTGTCGATGACTACTGTCACACCGCCGTCTGCCTCAGATACGAAACCGTCCATCTGAGCCATGTCGATCAGAAGATCAGCCTCAGTGAGTACGATCTCCTCTCCGTCTGCCTCAAACTTCAGAGCGCCCTCTGCCTTGAGCTCTGCCATGGCTGCGTTGCCATCCAGTGCTGACAGATGCTCCTTGATCTTGCCAAGGTGCTTGCCGTACTTAGGTCCGACTGTACGAAGCTGTGGCTTGAAGCTGTATGTTGTGTAAGCGCTTACATCATCATCGAACTCAACATTCTTCACGTTCAGCTCATCCTCGATGATAGCCTTCTCCTCACCGAAAAGCTTCTTGTCAGCCTTGACATACATCTTGCCGATAGGCTGTCTGTTCTTGATATTTGCTGTATTTCTTGCTGCACGTCCCAGAACTACGATCTTCAGGATCTCGTCCATAGCTACCTCGAGCTCTGGATCGATCATCTTCTCATCCACCTCAGGGAATGAGCACAGATGAACTGAGAGAGGTGCATCCTTGTCTATATTTCTAACCAGATTCTGGTAAATATCCTCTGCCATGAATGGGAGCATAGGAGCTACTGTCTGTGCGATCGTAACGAGCGCTGTGTAAAGTGTCATGTAAGCATTTACCTTGTCCTGCTCCATGCCCTTTGCCCAGTATCTCTCACGGCCACGACGGACATACCAGTTACTCATGTCATCCACGAACTCCTCGAGAACTCTTGTTGTCTCAGGAATCTTGTATGCGCCAAGGTTTGCGTCAACTGCCTTGACTGTTGAGTTCAGCTTGGACAGAAGCCACTTATCCATAAGTGACAGCTTGTCGTACTCTAGCTCATGCTCAAGTGGATTGAAGTTGTCTATATTTGCATAGAGTACATAGAACGCATATGTGTTCCACAGTGTACCCATGAACTTTCTCTGACACTCAACAACTGCATCCTCATGGAATCTGTTAGGAAGCCATGGTGCTGAATTGCTGTAGAAGTACCATCTGATGGCATCTGCACCGTACTTGTTCAGAGCATCCATAGGATCTACAGCATTTCCCTTGGACTTACTCATCTTCTGTCCGTCCTTATCCTGGACATGTCCGAGAACGATTACGTTCTTAAACGGAGCCTTGTCGAACAGCAGTGTTGAGATCGCCATAAGTGAGTAGAACCATCCTCTTGTCTGGTCAACAGCCTCACTGATGAAATCAGCAGGGAAGTGCTTCTCAAATATATCCTGATTCTCAAATGGATAGTGCCACTGTGCAAATGGCATTGATCCTGAATCGAACCAGCAGTCGATAACCTCTGTGACTCTGTGCATCTGCTTGCCACACTCAGGACACTTGATAGTTACAGCGTCGATGAACGGACGGTGAAGCTCGATGTCCTCAGGGCAGTTGTCACTCATTGAGCGGAGCTCTTCCTTTGATCCGATGGCATGTCTGCAGCCGCACTCACACTCCCAGATGTTCAGCGGAGTACCCCAGTAACGATTTCTTGAAAGTCCCCAGTCCTGAACATTCTTCAGCCAGTCGCCAAAACGTCCCTTACCGATGCTCTCCGGGATCCAGTTTACAGTGTCATTATTCTTAACCAGCTTGTCTCTGACTGCTGTCATCTTGATGAACCATGTATCTCTTGCGTAATAGATAAGTGGTGTGTCACATCTCCAGCAGTGTGGATACTCATGCTCGAACTTAGGCGCATCGAAGAGAAGTCCTCTTGCGTCCAGATCCTTGAGTACCTCAGGATCTGCATCCTTTACGAACATTCCGGCAAATGGAGTCTCCTCAGTGAGGTCACCCTTGCCATCTACAAACTGTACAAATGGAAGATCGTAGTTTCTTCCGACATTTGCATCGTCCTCACCAAATGCAGGTGCGATATGAACGATACCGGTACCATCTGTCATAGTTACATAAGTGTCACATGTGATGAAGTGGCCCTTCTTGTGCTGCTTCTCACATACAGGCTTTACGCACTCATAGAGTGGCTCATACTCCTTGTACTCAAGATCCTTACCAACGTATGTCTCAAGAACCTCGTATGCAGGAACTGCTGCCTGATCGTCTGCTGCTTCCTTTGCAAGACCGCCGAGAACCTTGTCTGCAAGCGCCTGTGCAAGATAATATGTGTAGCCGTCTGCTGCCTTAACCTTCACGTATGTCTCATCTGGATTTACACAGAGTGCTACGTTTGAAGGAAGTGTCCAAGGTGTTGTTGTCCATGCGAGGAAATATGCGTCCTCTCCAATAACCTTGAATCTTACTACTGCTGAACGCTCCTTGACTGTCTTGTATCCCTGTGCAACCTCATGGCTTGAAAGAGGTGTACCACATCTTGGGCAGTAAGGCACGATCTTGAAGCCCTTGTACAGAAGTCCCTGATCCCAGATCTTCTTCAGCGCCCACCACTCTGACTCGATGAAGTCATCATGGTATGTTACATATGGGTTGTCCATATCAGCCCAGAAACCTACCTTGCCTGAGAACTCTTCCCACATGCCTTTATATTTCCATACGGACTCCTTACATTTCTGGATAAATGGCTCCAGTCCGTACTCCTCTATCTGCTCCTTGCCGTCGATTCCCAAGAGCTTCTCAACCTCGAGCTCAACAGGCAGACCGTGTGTATCCCATCCGGCCTTTCTGACTACGTTATGTCCCTTCATTGTCTGATATCTAGGGATCATATCCTTGATTACACGTGTGAGAACGTGTCCGATATGTGGCTTACCATTTGCTGTTGGAGGGCCATCATAGAATGTGTATGTTGGCAGATCCTTTGTCTCTTCAACACTCTTCTCAAATACCTGATTTTCTTTCCAGAAGTCCAATACCTTCTGCTCTCTGTTCACGAATTCCAGTTTAGTCGAAACCTTGTCGTACATGTCGTCTTTCCTTTCTGTGATAAATATAAAAAAGCCCTTCGTCGTAATCAGGACGAAGGGCTTTGAGTTCGTTATACCACCTATTACTTACATACTAACATATGCGCTCCCTTTAACGCAGGAAATACGTCAGAGCCTACTTGAGCAAATCTCTTTTGGTCTGCAACTCCAGAGTGATATTCCGAAAGTCTCTACTGTCACCGGGCTCGCACCGCCCCCGGCTCGCTGCTGATCTCGCAGACTCCGTACTGTCTCTGTCATCGTTTTTAACTTATATGATTCAGAAAACCGCCTGTATAAGCCATTTCTGAACCTATCCATTCATTAGTATAGCAAGTATTTGTGGTTTGTCAATCGCAATATGCGCAAATAATTTACTATTCTACTTCTTTATAACCACATTCTTTGTTGTGCTCCATGCCGAATAGTATGTCACTCTGCCGGACTTTCTGTACGACCTTACCCGCACATAATATCTCTTGTTCTTAGCAAGTCGTTTCACTGTCTTTGACACGTTCTTTGCACCGGCAATATTCAAAGTCTTGGCGCCCTTAAAAGTTTTGGCAGTAGCATACTGTATAATCTTGACTCCTTTTGCTGTACTTTGGGCTGTTTTTATAGAAACTGCCTTAGGGCAAATTACAAATGTTGCTGTGATCCTTCCAGCATAATTGCCCTTGAATGTGACTGTTACACCAGCTGCGCCCGAAGCTGTATTATTCTTATAGCTGACAGTATAATCTGTCTTGTTCAAGGTATTGCCATCAACATCGTATACAGTAACTCCCGGCTTTTTAGCAGTGCCGTCATATGTACAGCTTGTATATGCCAGTTTGATATTTTTTATATGAGGAATTCTCCTGCTGTCAATAATCTGTCCGCACTCTGTACACTTATCTGCCAACTTTCCATCTGCCTTGTTTGTGGTCTTGGTAACCTTTGACGAAGTGATTCTCATAATGGTTTTCTGATTGCTGTCAGCCGCATTGTAACTTGTCTTGCCTGCCGTCTTGCACGCAACAATCTTATATGTGTATACCGTTCCATTTTTAGCTGACTTATCTGTATAGCTCAGTATTGTGTTTTTGTTTATATTGGCCAGCTTGCTGTACTTTCCCTTTCCAGCCTTTCTGTATACGATATATCCACCAGCTCCATTATTAAGATACATATAAAAATTTCTTACGTTTTTTATATTATCACCATGCATATACAAATACAATTTGTTTTTTATACATATTTACTACAAAACACGTTCGTATGTATCTAATATATACAAAAATCTCATGAACTGAGAAATCAATCCTCAATCCATGAGATTTATTTTCTAATATACGTAGAGATCATAGTCTACAAGATACCACTTACCGCCAGTCTTTATAACTGTGTATATGATCTCGCCATCTGATTCGTCAGTAGATCCTTTTATCTTGACATCAAGGTCCACCTCGTAGCACTTGTCAACCGTCATGTCGACATCCAGCATGTCAAATGTATCATTTACATCCTTAAGCTTATCCTCGTCATATTCCTTCTCTGATCGGTCCTCGACCTTGATACTCTTGACCTTGCCTACCTCATCTACCATGTCGCTGACCTGCTCGTTGAATGTATCCTTGACATAGTCATCACTGCCTGTATAGCTTCTTATCCTGTTATACAGCTTGTAATATTCCTTGTCCATCAGATCAACCATGGCATCGGCATCGCCTTTTTCATAGGCTGTCACCAGCTTGTCTCCGACCTTCTTGGCACTTCTCTCACCGGAACCACCCGCCAGGATCAGAACAACGACTATTATCGCGATCAGGACTGCCGCTGCGATTCCGCCTATTATTGCTATAAGCTTCTTGTTCACCTTTTTACCCGGCTCCATGACACCCGGAGTCATGCCCGGCTGCTGGCTGTACTGTGGCTGACCATACTGTGGCTGCCCAAATCCTCCATACTGTCCACCTGTCGGCTGGACATTTCCACCAAACTGCTGACCCTGACCGTACTGCGGCTGACCATACTGTGGCTGTCCAAATCCTCCATACTGTCCACCTGTCGACTGGACATTTCCACCAAACTGCTGACCCTGACCGTACTGCGGCTGACCATACTGTGGCTGTCCAAATCCTCCATACTGTCCGCCCATCGGCTGTCCAAATCCACCCGGCTGCTGATTCTGCTGTGGCTGAGCCGGGTTCGGCTGCCCTTGTGCACTGTTCTGCACCGGAGAAAATGCGCTCACTCCCGGAGTCGTGAGGACAGTAGTTCCCTCGTCCTCATCGTCGTCCATATCATTAAATCCATTTACGTTATTCTCGTCCATCTTTCTCTCCTTATTCTGCTCATCCCTTTTGCTGCTCTGGAACAATAATGTTCCCATAGAATCATGGTAGCATTTTATGTCTGCCATGTCCAACCAAAAACATCACATTACCTCAATTTTTACACTTTATTACCTGTTTTCTTTCGCTATTATGTAATAAAAGGCGTTATGATGATGAACACACAGAATAAAAAACAATCCGCCACGGATACAGATTGTATCCATGGCGGATTCTTCTATTTCTTTTGATATTATCTCTTCTTTATTACAACCGATTTCTTTCCACTCCATGCGGAATAGTAAACCTTACCATCAATCTTCTTAAAGCTTCGTACTCTGACATAATATCTCTTGCCCTTAGTAAGTCGTTTGATGGTCTTACTTGTAACTGAACCTCCGTTTACATTGGCCGTCTTTGCAGATTTAAACGATGCATTGTCTGCATACTGTATCTGATATCCGGTGGCCTTGGCTGCCTTATTATATGTAACCTTGGCTGTTCCGGCAGATGCACTTGTGAATTTCTTCAGCTTCACGGCAGGTACATAACTTCCTGTCTTCTCGCCGCCAAATGCCGAATTGTATGTCACATCGCCAAATGTCTTATAAGTTCTTATCTTATATGTATACTTTACACCCACATTTTTAGCTGTGACGTCCACGAACGATGTTGTCTCCGGATTCTGAACAACACCTGCTATCGTATATGCTTTTCCATTTACTCCTCTGTAAACAACATATCCCGATGCCGCTTTATACTTCTTCCAGCTCAACTTTATTCCATTTGCTGTGTTGTCAATGGACTCAACTTTTCTCACACCCATCTTGATGTCAAATGTGAGTGTCTTCTCCCCTTCATAGTCACCCTTGAATTTGATGACAACTTTGGCCTTGCCGATATTCTTGTTATTTGAATATGAAACGCTGTAATTTCCTGCGGCAACCTTTCTGCCCTTTGAGTCTTTTACCTCTACCGCAGGCTTCTTAGCTGTACCATCATACTCAACAGCGCTGTATGCAAGCCTGATACTCTTTATCCTGTATATACTCTGAGTTTCCTTGCTGGCTGACTTGCAGTTTTTGCACACATGCGCCTTATATCCGTCACTGGTCTGTGATGCCTTTTTCTTAACCGTCCACACCGTCTGATAATCGTGAGGAACTGTGGTCTCATCGTCTATGATAGTATCCTTTTCTCCGCAGTTATTGTCACATTTTGCCGTCTTGGTTCCCTTCTGCGAACATGTGGCATTTCCATCTGACTCATACTTTGTGAAACTGTGTCCTGTAGCAGGGATCACCTCGGTCTCATATATATCCTCATCCTCAATATACCTTGTCTTCTCTCCGTTCTCAGTACATGTCGGAATCTTGGTTATGATCCATCCCTCGTCATCTCCATCCCCAAACTTCTGGGTCTTTGACTCGGCATACACCCATTCTGATGAACCCGTATTCTTATATCTGAGATCCAGAGTCACATCTGTGTATGTGTCATTTTCCACAACAGACATGATTCCCTGAATGATATTTCCATATGCATCAGTCCATCTTCCGCTGACAAATGGTGTCTTCTGGCTCTCATTATTTGCATATGTTATCTCTATATCTCCGGTTACACTGTATCCGTCCTCTGTCTTCTTCACCTTGCATCCTGATATGCTCACAGCGGAGATATCGTACTCGTTCTCTACCTCTGCCTCCACCTTCTCAGGAGTGATCGTCACGCTTCCTGTCTGCTGCGACGCAAGGCTGATCCTGAATGTATAACTGCGGTTCGCCTCAAATGTCCTGTCTATAATGAGTTGTCCGCCGTTCCGTGAGTATGTCTTTTCCAGAACCCCATCAGCATAGATTCTGGTGTATACTGTATTATCTCCGCAGTCCACCGTAAATCTGTACTCTCCGGTCTCCGTTGGGATAAATTCATACTCGATGCCCTCTCCGTCATAGCTTATATCCGCTGTTGTCTTCTGACCCGGTGTTATTTTTCCATTACCTGTCACATACGAATCGTGATATGTAAATGTTATCTGATCATCTTTCTCTCTCGCATAGAGTGCTATAATATAGCTTCCCTTTTTCAGAGAGAAAGCATCTCCACTGCTATATGTATCTGAAAAGCTGCCATCATCCTCAATGGTATATATACCCTTAAGCTCAAAGCCCTGTCTCTGAAGGGATACCACTCCATCTGACGCAATATCAAATCTGTACAGCTTTACATCCCCAGTGTTCTCAACACCTGAAAGCACCGCAGGCTCACCTGATATCAGGTACTCCAGCTCATCCACATTCAGATCTACGACGTCAAATGATGCTCCCTGAACTTCACAATCGTCAGCCATTCCCCATATGGAAGGTATTATCTCATATAATCCGGTCTGTTCTGTTATCGTGTCGATGCTTAAATAGCTGCTCACCCTGCCGTTTTTCTTGATCGTAAAGCTTATATCATCGTCATCCGCGCCAAATGTTCTGGTACTTCCATCAGAATATGTGACAACGGTTTTTATGCTGCCCTTGATCTCATCAAATTCCCTCAGATATTCAGTCTTAGAAACGGTTGTGCTTACACTTACAGCCTTGACGATCTCCTTCATTGTCACGCCGCATTTATTTACATTTTTTCCCGGATACACACATACATACAGATCCCCGCCTGCTGTGTCAAATCCCGCACTGCCAAATCCATCAGATGAATAAGCCACGTTGTTAGTCGTTATCTCTGTTCCATTTGCATCCAAAATCCTGATGCCATCGATCTTCTCATCAGCGGATACCACATACGAACCCGCCTGGGCACTTACCTTATATACATACACATATCTGTCGCCTGAAATATCAAGCGTCTTTGAGCCGTCCCATGTTCCAAGGCTCATGCTCTGTGCAGTCTTCACTGCAAATGGTATCTCAACCGTATCCATGCCATCCGCACCATCGATTGCAAGTTCAACCATGTATCTGCCTGTATCAACCCTGCTGCCAAGGCCTGCGATCTCGACATACTTTCCAGTTTTCTCGTTATATCTGTACCATGTACTCGTGATCAGCTCATTATCCTCGCTGTCACCGACACTGGCCTCTTTTACACTGCCATCATCATATACAAACTGGAGAGTCTCTCTATCCAGAAGGTTTTTGATACCTGATAATTTCATATCTGGAAGGAATTCATAGGTTCTGTTATCTCTCAGCTTCCATGAACTGATCTTTGAATTTGACAAAGTTTCTCCCCTTGTCACATTCATGCTCCAACTGGTCTGCGTATCTCCCCACTTGTCCTCTACTCCGCCATCGAGACAGATATAGTATGTATTGCCGCTCTCAAGTGCAGCCTCGCCATCCGATACACTAAGTTTCTTCAGATCATACATTGTCTCATCGTCAGCGTCGATCTTGCTGTAGATCTCCATACCGCCCACTGGGGCAAATGTATACCTGGCAGATATCGAAGGCTTAAACGTATAGTATGCACTGCCATTCTCCGACATGCTTACCTGATTAGAGCCCTCCGCAAGACTTCCGGCAGCAACATCCTCTATATCCTTTATCTCTATGTCATATGCATAAGAGTCCTCACTATACAGTGTGTATATCCTAATCTGTGCCGCTCCGACAGGGCACTCATTTTCCATATCTGTAACTATCTCAGCACGTACCTCGTCTCCTCTGGAGGTTTCCACACTGTCCGAATCGTCAAACACCAGCTCCTCTGTTTTTCCGTCAGCATACGAGATCTTTACTCTGGTTCCATCTACATAACTGCTGATATCCTTATCGTAGCTGCCCATTCTGATGAAATCCGTGTTCTCGGGAACAGCAATCATATCTGTCACTTTCGGAATAAAGCTCAGTCTCACATTTGTCTTGGAAGTAGATAACTCATTATACAGGCCTACGTAATAAGTGCTGCCTCCGGTAAGTTTTCCTGTAACCTCTACCGGGCCCTCATCACCGGACTCATATACACAATAAGGACTGTCGCTTTCTATTACCACACTTCCGTCAAATGGCATGACAAAACTGTAATAGGCCTTGTCATACTCATCCGTTCCGACACTCACATTGTTGTCACCTTCGGAGAGCTGTCCTGCGCTCAGCTTGTCTATGGACACTACCTTAAGCACTGCCGTGCCGAGCAGCTCCTGATCTTCCTCAGCCGCATTATATCCCACAGCTACTTTGTACTCGCCCTCTGAAAGAGTTACACCTTTTTCATATTCGTACTCTTTCCAGTTATCATCAGATGACGAATAATATACTGTATATCTGTTTCCATTACTGTATCCACTTCCACCGGTCAGATCTATGCTTTCCGTGGACTTATCATTATACTTTATTGTACTGCTCGCACCATTCATGAAGCTTATCGGCGTTCCGGCTGCCCATTCGCTCTTTGCCAGCTTCAATGTCACCCCTGAAGGTGCCGCATACTTCTTCGCCTTGAGCCTGACCTCATTCAATGTTTCATTGTCATCATCCGTTGTTCCTGAAAGTCTGACATAATAGGTCTTTCCCTTGACAAATGAATACCTGTCATTATCGGTCTCAACCACCGCCATGTCCGAATCATATACATCTATAAATGCAGTTGATGATTTATCTACTTCAAACACAAAGTCAGCAGTTGCAGATGGTATAAATCTGTAATACTCGTAACCGTCCACCCTAGTATCATATGCGTAGGTATCCGTCTCACTGATATTCCTTTTTCCTACAAAATATTCAGCAGGAGTCTGCACCTTTGCAGTGTACGAATCGTATATCTTGGTCGACTGGTTCGGCTCACTATCCATTTTGTCTGTAAGCTGAACAGTATACGTACCGGCCGGAAGTTTTTCCGCATCCGCATACGATACCATATCCCCTTCATCGCCCTCATAATAATAACTTCCCTTGGAATCCTTCACCCACAGACTGTATGTAACTCCATCTATCTTACAGTCTGAGCCGCTGATACCTGAACCGCGCACCTTTCCACCGGAATAGGTTACCGTTGCGTACGCCGATGTTATGGAGTCTGGTGTTCCCTCCAGTATCGTTGTATTATCCGGCACCATTTTTATTGCCGCCACATCCGGAAGCTTTCTCACGCTTATATTTGCACTTTCGGAAACTGTATAAGAACGGGCATACTTAGACCCAAGAATGTATTTCTCCCCCGCAGTGCACTTGTATACCAGCCTGCAGCATCCACTGCCATCCTTTTTACCTGTAGCAAGGCGCTTACTCTTACTGTTATACAAGGTCTCCTGAAGCATCAGCCGTGACTGGCTTCCCTGCAATATTATCTCATAATATCCTGTCTCATCCGTGACAAACGATATTTTACTCTCCTTGCCATTAACTATGTTCACAACCCCATAGTCACCCTCAAGCTCTGAAATATCCTCTGTAGCTGCTGATATCTCAGCTTCATTCATCTGTACGGCATACGCTGTCATATTTGACAGTAAAGTCTGTGCCTGTGCAGTCGTCATCGGTATATGAATGCACGACGACACCATGGCTACAGTTACAGCCGCAGCCATTATCCCCTTCAATTTCATATGTAACCTCCCTTTTTCTCCCATACATATTCAGCACATTTATGCCGAATATATAAGCACAAAAAATTACAGCCTCATATTATCATGAAGCTGTAATTTAATACAATATAATTAATATTTATGTATAAATAACACAATATCACTTATGCAATTTTACTTTCTAACCAGGTGGATCTGGTAAGCATTGTACTCGCCGAACTTGAGTGGTACAGGAAGTCCTATCTGTTCAAGTCCCTGTCCGCTGTACTCTGCGCCGGTCTCCTCGTCAACATATGTGGCATCCACATCAAGTCCCTTTACTCTGACAAAAGGTACAGGGGCATTGCAGAAGCTCTCCACCGTCACGATATTGACAAGGGTCTCTGACTTGTCCCTTGCGACAAATGACCATGCAGCTACACCTTTGCTCTTATCCGCATCCGTCAGTCTGTAGTAAAGTCCATTATGAAGAAGATCCCAGTACTTCTTGTAGTTTTCTACCTGAGCCTTTACCTCTTCCTTCTCCTCATCGCTGACCTTGTTCAGATCAAGCTCGTAGCCAAAGCTTCCTGCCATGGCAACAACGGCTCTTGTATTGAATGGAGTTGTCCTGCCTGTCTGATGATTTGGAACCGCTGATACGTGTGAACCAACCACCGATATAGGATAGCCAAATGAAGTTCCATACTGTATGTCAAGTCTGCAGATGGCATCTGTATCATCACTGCACCAGATCTGTGGTGTGTAATACATCATTCCGGCATCAAATCTTCCGCCGCCACCACTGCAGCCCTCGATGAACATCTTTGGATATCTCGCCTGAAGCCTCTCCATAAAGTCATATACACCGAGTACATACTTGTAGAGGATAGTTCCATTGTTCTGGATTCCCTCAGTCATGGAGTATACATTTAAGATGCTTCTGTTCATATCCATCTTTATATAATCAACATCTATCTTGTCCAGCACTGCTATCATCTGGTCAAATATGCAGTTTACGACCTCTTTTCTTGAGAAATCCAGATTGAGCTGGCTTCTTCCCATGACAGGCTTTCTTCCAGGGATCACAAATGCATAATCCGGATGCTCCTTGAAAAGCTCGCTCTTCTCGGATACCATCTCAGGCTCGATCCAGATACCGAACTTCATGCCGAGATCCTTAACCCTCTTGACAACATCAGCCATAGGGCCGCCCATCTTATCCTCATTTACAAACCAGTCGCCGAGACCTGACTTGTCATCATTTCTCACACCGAACCAGCCGTCATCCAGAACCAGCATCTCAACGCCGAGCTCTGAAGCCTGCTTTGCTATATTAACTATATCATCACCGTTGAAGTCGAAGTATACTGCCTCCCAACTGTTGATGAGAATAGGTCTTCTCTTTATCTTGTACTCGCCGCGGCAGATATTGTATCTCACAACATCATGCATCTTGTGTGACATGTCGGCAAATCCATCAGGAGAATACACCATGACAACCTCAGGTGCCACAAATTCACTCTCTGGATAGAGTACATACTCGAACATATCATCCTGAACGCCCATGTTGAGTCTCACCTGATCTGTCTGATCCTTCTCAACCTCACAGTTGAAGCTTCCACTATAGAGAAGTGAGATTCCGTAGCAGTCGCCCGCATCCTCATTCGCATCCTTGCCTGCTATAACCACAAATGGACTGTGCTGATGGCTTGAAGTACCTCTTGTGCTTCCGATCTTCTTCACGCCGTGCTTGATCTCTTCTCTCTCATACATGCGCTCCATGGCATGTCTTCCGTGAAAATGTATAAGGTCGTAATCACCTGTCACAAAGTCCAGGCTCACGCTTGAAGCCTTTGCCACGAACATATCCGCATCGCTGATATTCTTGATGATAGCTGATCTGGTTATCAGATCCTTATCCTCTATAATTCCATACAGAAGATCAACCTCCACTCCCACCTGAGGATCCTGAAGAACGATCTTAAGGGTCTCACCCTTCTCGCCGTCATTTGTGTAAGCAGCAGGAAGTCCCTTGAGACTATACTTACTGTCCATCACCTCATATGAAACATATCTGAGATCACATCCATGTATTCCCTCTATGTCCTTTATGTTGAATGCCGGAGTCCTGAAATCTCCGTTGCCGTAGCAGCTATATTCCAGTGGAATGTTGTCCAGAGAGAATTCTCTGTGCTCCTGTGCTTCATAAGGATTGCCTGAGAATCCTCTATCGTAATGAGTTATGACATATGACATATCCCCGTCCATTTTCTTGCCATAATACAGATGAGCCAGATACCCATAGTCGATCACCTTCATCTGATATGTAGTATTTTTGGTGTTCAATGTGAAAAGCTTTTTCTCTTCATTTATCAATATTGCCATGCCCAAGTCCTCCTTTTCGTGATCTCCAGTTTCTCTACAGCCAAATTTCATTTGACTGGTCTTTCCTCATAATTTATCTACAACCAGCTCCGCCGGATTGTATTCCAAGTTCCACCATGTAGTCCACAAATTTCTCCACATATCCATAATCCGCCGCATATGCTGACAATCCAATATATGCCTTGCCATCTGTGTACTCAGTAAGTCCTGCCGCCTTGTATCCTTCAGATACATCTATTCCGACAGGTATCTTCTTCCCCTCTTCATCCTCGTAATAAATTATCCTATCCTTATACTTATCATATATATCGCCGACCTTCTCATCCGACAGGTCTGCAAGTCTGCCGCTCTTCGCCAGACCTATGAGATTGTCATACTGGCACAAGACTGCCTGAGCAGTGTCCGCCTCAAGGTATGCCAGCACCTTCATATAGTAACTGTTCTTATAATCTGAGTTATTTGCCAGATTAAAAAATGCATTGTTGTCAAACGTAACCCTTCCCGGGAGATTTTCTTCCCCTACATACGACACAAATCCCTGTGCCAGCCTGCAGTCCTCTGAAACATCATCGTAGTTGTTCACAAGGACGACATCCAGTATCGGCTTGTCCTCCCTCGTTGCAAACACAACAGTAAAATACACTACAAGTCCCACGAGAACGACCGCACCGATTATCCAAAGCTTGTAATAATCCCAGATATATCCTATTTTTTTGCGTATGGAGTCCATCTCTTTGATCTTCTGTTTTTCTTCTTCCGTGATTATCGGCTTTTTCATAGACGTCCTCCTTTTGTTTCGCACTTACGATATATTTTGGAGTGGACGCATGAGAGGCGCTTCGCGCGGCGTCCACGGCATCATAAATACTTCGTATTTACGATATATTTTGGAACAGACGCATGAGAGGCGCTTCGCGCGGCGTCTGCAGCATCGCAAGTACTTCGCACTTACGATATATTTCACAAGGGTGGCGTCAGTAACTGACGTCACCCTGTGGTCATATATAATATCTTCTTTAACTTTCTTTAGAGCTTTCCACCTGATGTTGCAATACCTTCTACGAACTGCTTCTGGAATATCAGGTATATAACGATCATTGGTATACATGATATAAGAGATGCAGCCATCAGCTGTGGATAGTTGGACTGATACTGTCCCTGCATTGTTGCAAGAGCTGCTGAGAGCGGCATCTTGTTTGCACTGCTGTTTACAACCAGTGGCCACATCAGATCCTTGAATGCGAACACTGCTGTGAATATACCGAGGGCAACCATCGATGATCTTGCAAGCGGAGCCATGACAAACACGAATGTCTTTGGAATGTTACATCCGTCAAGTCTCGCTGCCTCCTCGAGATCTCCAGGAAGTCCCATGTAAGCCTGCTTTAGCAGGAAAGTACCGAACGCTGTTACAATTCCTGGGAATACCAGAGCAAACATTGTATTTGTCATGCCCATCTTACTGATCATCAGGAACTGTGGGATGATGAATATCTGTGAAGGAATCATCATCTGGAAAAGTATCAGGGAGAACATAAAGTCTCTGCCCTTGAACTTAAGTCTTGCAAATGCATATCCTGCGAGTGTTGCTGTGAGACATGCACACACAACTCTGAAGAATATGAGCAATAATGTGTTCTTGTAGAGAACAAGGAAGTTCATGTTATTCCAAACAGTAGTGAACGCGTCTGTACGCCACTGTGATGGGAATATTACGAATGGACTTACCGAAGTTGCCTCTGTTACTGTCTTAAATGCTGTGAGTGTCATCCATACAAATGGCACTATCATAATGATTGAGAATATGATCAGAATGAGGTGAATCAATAATCTCTGCATTCTTCTCTTAAACTGTACGCCTCTTGTCATATCGATTCCCCCTTCCTAGTTATAATGAACCCACTTCTTCTGACCGATCATCTGGAATACTGTAAGTACCATGATGACTGCGAGAAGAAGAACTACTATTGCTGATCCATAACCCTTGTTACCATTCTGGAATGAGTACTGGTAGAACAGATATACGATGGACTCTGTCTTCTTGAGAGCCGGATTGGAAATATCCATTACCATGTATACAAGGTCGAATACCTGAAGTGCTCCGATTACTCTTGTTACGAGTACGAAGAATACTGTAGGGGAGAGAAGTGGAAGAGTGATCTTGAAGAATGCTCTTACTCCTGATGCTCCGTCAATATCTGCTGCCTCGTAGTAATCCTTAGGTATCTCCTGAAGTCCTGCAAGGAACAGAACCATGTTGTAACCTATAATCGACCAAACACCGATGATCGCAACTGAGATCCATGCGATCTTTGGATTGGATATCCACTCGATCTTTGTACCGAGGATGTGGTTTAACAGACCGAACTGTGAATTGTATAACCATCTCCATACCATGGCTACAGCTGCAGGTGCAACTACCATTGGCAGGAAGAATATTGCTCTGTATATTGTTCTTCCGTGCATCTTGCGATTCAGGAATACCGCAAGTATAAGTGCGATGGCGATTGAGAATGGAACCTCAATGATCGCATACTTGAATGTATTGAGAAGTGACTGCCATACCTCAGGGTCAGCAAACATCTTCTTGTAATTTGCAAATCCTGCAAATGATGAATCTCCGAATGAACCGACCTTGCAGAATGACTGATATATTGTCTGTACTATAGGCCATAAGTTAAGTACGATGATTCCTATCATTGTTGGGAGGATGAATGCCCAGCCCCATTTGCGCTGGTTTCTTTCCCATGTTGTTGACTTCTTTTTCTTGAACTCTTTATCTTCTGCTGCTGCCGGCTTAACTGTCTGTGTCTCTGTAGCCTGAATTATCTCAACCGCTTTTTCTTCAACTTTCTTGTTGTTATCTGACATAAAATCCCTCCTCTTATCATTTATACTGTAATTAACACCCCATTGTTTCTGGTAAGCAATGGGCAGGACCTTCATCCTACCCACTGTTATGTTATCTTATAAATGCTCTGTAGGATTACTTGTCTTCCTCATCGATGTACTGGTTCATCTGAACTGCGAAGTCCTTACATGACTGCTCCATCTTTGATGGATCTGCCCATGCATCTGCGAAGAATGTCTGTGCTGCCTGTGACCAAACTGTTGAGTTGTATGTGTAAGGTCTGAGCACGAGCTCATTTGTAACACCTGCTACTGTTGAATCCTTTGTGATGTCAAGGTAAGCGTTGAGGTTGAACTTGTCTGTGCAGTTAACCCACTTGTCTGATGTGTTGTTGTATGCTGACATTGTTACACCAAGCTCAGCCTGCTTCTCCTGCATCTCCTTTGAACCTAACCACTCGATAAGCTTCCAGCAGTCATCTGGTCTCTTTGTGTCTGCTGATGCAGCCCATCCAAGTCCGTTACAGATAGAAGTTCTCTTACCTGTTGTCTTGTCGTATGGAAGAATTGCTACGTCACAGTTCTCAACGAGATACTCGTTGTCAAGGAATCCTGCTGTCATCCATGAACCCTGTGTGATCATTGCTACTGTACCTGACTGGAACAAAACGTCTGTACCTGTCTCTGACATTGTTGTTGCCGGTGGGCAGCAATCCTTGAGGAGCTTTCCTACATAATCCATAGCCTTGATAGTGTTGGCATCGTCATATCCTGACTTTGTGTGATCATCATTTACGATGTAACCGCCCATTGAGTAAACCATGTTGTAGTATGTGTCCTGATCGTTTGATGTGTTCATACAGAAACCGTACTTGTCGCCAGTTGTGAGCTTCTTAGCTGCCTCATAGAGGTCATCCCATGTCCAGTTCTCATTTGGATACTCAAGTCCTGCATCATCGAACATCTTCTTGTTGTACCAGAGAGCGATTGTATCGTAATCCTTTGGTACTGCGTAATATGAGCCATCATATGTGTAGAGCTCTGTGATCTCTGACATGTAGTTGCTCATATCAACCTTATCGCTCTTCTCAATGTAGTCATCGAGCTTTAAGAGCTTGTTGTTCTTCATGTACATCTGTGAGTTGTTGGAGTGCATCCAGAATACATCCGGCATATCTCCACCTGATGCTCCAGCCTCAAGAAGTGTCCAGTATGAATCCCACTCCTTAACCTGTACATCAACCTTGATGCCTGTCTCTTCTGTGAAGAGATCACATATCTGCTGCAGACCCTTCTGCTGGTTGTTATCCCAGATAACTACCTCAAGTGAATCCTTGCTGCCGCTCTTGCTTCCGTCGCCGCTTCCGCCACATGCGCAAAGTGAAAATGCTGTTGCTGCTGCAAGTCCAACTGCTACTGTTTTCTTTAATGTTCTTCTCATAAAACCTTCCTCCTTTTTACATCACCGGCAGGATTTACGACACCCACATTCTCTTTCATACCCTGAATTCTGCGTCCTGTTCTGCCGGTTCGCCTTACGGCGTTCTGTGTGCTTTCTATGATTGAATTATAAAATTTTGGTGAACATTTTCACATGGAAAAATGTCAAAATATCATGGGTTTTTGTCACAAATGTATATTTTTAAGTAGTTAAGTTCGCTGTTTTTGTGCTATTTTATGGTAAATTGTAGAATACATATGGTAAATTGTAAAATTCGCTATATAATGGCATACCTTTTTGTGCTATAGTTAAACAAACGATATTATCACTTTTTACATCAGGAGGAATTTTATGAACATTTTCAACAGTGACGGCTGGTTTTCCAGATTTTTTGGAACGCTCGGCGATATTATAATAGTGAACATTCTATTTATATTGTGTAGTATTCCCATAGTCACCATGGGAGCTTCCATGAGCGCAATGTATTTCACTCTGTTAAAGAAGCAGAGGACAGGCGAAAATGGAGGTGTAGTGAAATTATTCTTCAAAGGCTTCAAGGATAATTTCAAACAGTCAACGATTTCATGGCTGCTATTCCTTCTTATATCATTTATATTCACTCTGGATTTCAACCTTTTTGGCAAGGGTGGTCCACAGGAGAACAAGCTCATGTACTACACCAGTGTCGTGCTTATGATATTGACATGCTTCATCGCAATTTACCTGTTCCCTGTCATAAGTGCATTTAAGAACACATTGAAGAACCTTCTCTTGCAGTCCATTTACCTGGCGGCCAAGAACTTCATATTTACAATAGTGATCATGGTTCTCTACACTCTGCCTGCATATGTTCTGCTATCCAGCACTCAGGTATTCATGGTAGGTATATTCGTGTTCATAGTATGTGGCTTTGGCCTTATAGCATATGTATCATCATTCATGTTTTTGAAGGCATTCACCCCATATCTGGATGAGGTCACAAAGAAGTACACGGACGACGATCCTGCTTCATGGATGCACAGCGATGACCAGACATCTGAATCAGATGAGGATAATCCCGAATCCACAAAGGTGACCAAGAAGCTTATCGTTGACAATTCATATCATGGCAGACAGTAGTTTTTACCGTATATCGTAAATACAGCAAAGGCGGATGTGCGACAAATCGCACACCCGCCTTTTGCTTAATTCAAATTTTTTGATTCAATTATATCTTACAGCTTCGAAGCCTCATGTCCAAACTTGGCATCATTCGTCTCAAGCTCAACCTCAAGATTCCTGAATGACTTAGGACTCATTCCAAACTTCTGCTTGAATGCTTTAGAGAAAGAAAGAGAATCCTCATAACCACACTGATATGCGATTATATTGATCTGTTCCTTTGATGACCGGAGAAGACTTGCAGCTTTCTCCAATCTGAAGTTGATAAGATACTCCTGAGGAGATACACCCATCTCCTTCTTGAAGCTTCCTGTCAGATGACTTCTGCTGATTCCTATGAAATCCGCAATGTCATCGATCTTGATCTTGTTCATGTACTTCTCTGTTATGAAGTCGACAGCAGCCTTTACATATATCTTACTTGGATACTCAATGTTATCAGATTCCTGCGCATCGGAGGCATTATCCTCCATAATGGTTGCAAAGAGAAGCATCAGTGCACTCATTCTCTTCACCTCGTTTATACGTGTGATCTGGGAATATTCGAGCATCTTGTTGATACATTCTGCACACGTATCCATCTGCTCTATCTTGATGATAGGTGAGCCCTTTACATACCCCATCGCCTCAATAAAATCTTCAGCTCTGTAGCCATGAAATCCAACCCACATGTAGCTCCATGGATCATCATCGTCAGCCCTGTAAGTAGTCTCCTCACCAGGTCTGATGATAAACGCCTGTCCAGGTCCCAGTTCATAAGTCTTCCCCGCAATTGTAAATGTACCCTTGCCCTTCTTTACCATATGGATAACATATGATTCTCTGACGTATGGACCAAACTTCCAGCCTTTTATACAATCCTCTCTGCCACAATAGTCCAGACTGATTGCGGTACCCCACATATAGGAGTTCGACAACTGTAGATCTTCCAGACAAGCAAAACCAACACTGTCAGTTAAACCAACCTTTCTTACCATAACCCGTCCTTTCCTTTACCATATCTTTGCCACCCTTTTATATAAGTTAACACCAAAAACACCTTTATATTTTAACAAAAGCAGACAAACCTGTCAATTTTCAGATCTGTCTGCTTCCTGTAAAATATCTATAAATTATGTCTTACCAGTGACGGTAACCAAATACTGTTGCAGCGTTCTTGAAGTAGCTGAGTACCTGCTCTGCACATGTTGCGCTGTCACTGAATATCTTTTCTGCGATGTTATCTATAACAGTGATGAGGAATACTGAGATAACTATAGCAGCGATAACTGCAAATATCTTTGAGTTGTCATTTGTCTCAAGGTTATCGAATAACGCATGAGCTGCGATCACGATTCCGCAAAGGCTTATTCCGAGGAAGAGTATGTATCCAAAGCCTCCGATGATTCCGCTGAGGAAATCAACCTTGTGGAAGAGTGCTGAGATGATCTCAAATATGATTCCTGCAACCATTGCTATTGCCTCATAAAGTGCAAATACACCAACGGCGTTAAGTGCTTTTCCAAATGTGATTCCACCCTTGAATATAATTCCTCCGGCGATAAATACCGCTGCTGTCATGATGACTGCTGCGATTATAGTGAAGAAGAACATGTAGAATCCCTTTGCTATTGAATCGCCAAAGTCAAATCCCATTATGAGGAATCCGACAGTTACAAATATAAGTGAGAGGATGGCATTTACTCCTGCAAGTATTCCGCCAGGAACCATGTTGTCACTCTGAACCATCTCACCCGCTGTATCTGCAGGGCTCTTGAAAAGACCTATCACATTCTTGAGAAGATCATTTATCATATTGCCCGCTGCTGATGGCTTCTTCGGCTGTGGCTGTACATAGCCCTGCTGGCCGTACATCTGCTGGTTCATCTGTGGCTGGCCGTAGCCCTGCTGACCATACATCTGCTGGTTCATCTGCTGACCGTAGCCCTGCTGATTGTATGCTCCCTGGTTCATCTGCTGGCCATAACCCTGCTGATTATACATCTGCTGGTTCATCTGCTGACCGTAGCCCTGCTGGTTGTATGCACCCTGCTGGTTCATCTGCTGGCCGTAACCCTGTTGATTGTATGCACCCTGCTGGTTCATCTGCTGGCCATAGCCTTGCTGATTGTACACTCCCTGCTGACTCATCTGCGGCTGGCTGTAAGCCGCTGCCTGCTGATCTGCCTGTGGCTGGCTGTTCTCCGCCGCCTGCTGATTTGTCTGTGCCTGATCTGCCACCTGCTGTTCTCCCTGTGGCTGACCAAACTGCTGATCCTGATTCTCGTTCATTCCTGTTACCTCCAATTCCTTTCCCTGTGTGAAAATATATCAAAAATATGATACCAAATTCCCCTGGTTTTGTCATCATATCATTGCTCTATAAACTTCTGTGCGATATTGAAGGATCTGACTCAATCCTTATAATAGCCATCGAAATAGTTAATCGGGCTGTGGCTGTCATACTTTGCATGATACACAAATGTGGCATAATCAACATATTCCGCTTTTTTCTCCTCATTCTGTCCAATATTGTTGGATCTTACAAGAGCAGAAATCACTATGGATACCGTTAAGCATATCCCGCACACGATACCTATTGCAACATACAAAAATACTATCGAACCCATGTCTTATCCTGCCTTTCCTTAACGTATTCTATAGTGCCATAGCTTCTGAATCTGTGAATATCTATTCTAGATCTGTGAAGCTTGTTGATCGCACGCCAGAAGCTCACCAAACTATATATAACTCCGGCCACATACGCGGAAAATACCATAAAAGCTCCACTTGAATCACCCACATCTGCACTTATCCTATACAGATCCGTCATAAGTCCCCCAACAAATACAGATACATATGTACACAGCACAACCATCACTGTCATAAGTATTGCTATGGATGCCCCAACCTTAAATCTGTTGGATGGGACATTTCCCACGACCTTGCCGGTCTGCCCATTCACCGCCACGGTATAGAGTATTCCCTGATAACGAAAAGTCATGAACCACGCTGGCAGCAATGCATACTCGATATCTGTCATCTTTATATCCGTTTTTTCCTCAGTAATCCGGGCGTTTTTCGGAACATCGCTCATCATCTCTTCCTTCACCGCATCATTGCTCTTTCTCTTTGCAACGGCTGCGATCTCGGCAGCTGGTACATCGTACCTGTCCGTGTAAAATCCGGACAGATATTCTGGAGAAAACGTCAAAGCCTTCTCTAAATCATAAGGCTCCAGTCTTGCCGAAATGTGATCATTCAATCTTCTTGTTGCATCACCAGGTACCCTTGGAACTGTACACTCACAATCTCTCATACAATTGTGTGTGACTGTTTTGTCTGCAGTTTTCTGTGCAACTGCTGCTATAGAACCAAAGCATTTTTCATAATTACTAACGCGCTCGCCTTTTTCATTCTCCTGAAATACATACTTGAGCTTTTTTCTAACATGATAAGATGCCAGCCAATATGGTATATATATTCCTCGTATCTTATCAATCTCAAATTTCTTTATCTCATCCGGAACAAACCACCCTTTGCAGAACCTGTCACGTATAAGCTGTTCTGCTCTCTTCTGAGAAATTCCAAATGGAATAATAAGGTCCGGCTCCAGTTCATCCTTAACTCTGTCAACCAATATCATCGGCTGCCCACAATACGCACAGAAACTGGAAGTTTCCGTGGATTTCACCATAAGTCTTGCACCACAGGATGTACATTCATATAGATTCATATCCATATACCTTGGTGATTCATCATCCTTTCCAATATTGATCTCATCCAATGTGTATATCGTATCCGTGGCATCAGTTATGTATCTTTTTATTCTGGCAATCTTCTGAATTGCCTTATAGCTTCTCTTATCTACAAGCTCTCCATCCTCATTCCTGACCATGGCAGAGTTTTCTTCTCCTATGCCTCTGCTGATCACCGAATCACACTGCGTACACTGCAGCTGCCTCGTCTTAGGATTCAGTACCACAACACCGCCGCAGGATGGACATTTTACTGTAAGATTCATTGCATGTTACCCCCATGTCTACCAAACATAAGCCCCATTTGACTAAAACAGTATCATCTAAATTATAAGCTATCAAGTAGTCAAATTACAACTATATGTACCTGTAACGGATGTAAATATTACATAAAACGTCTTATCATCCAAATAAATCTGTATCATAATCATTCCATCACAATACAGCTTCATAATGTTATCAATTTATCTTATTCACGTCGTCTTTATTGGTGTCGGAAATTATATAATGTGGTCTTCCCTTGGTCTCCATATATGTCTTGGCGATATATTTACCCATTATTCCTATGCACAGGAACTGGAGTCCTGATATAAACAGTATGATGCACACAAGTGACGGCCATCCCGCAACAGGGTCTCCCCACACCAGCTTTCTTATGAAGAAGAACAGCATCATGACAAATGAGACAAATGTACAAAATATTCCAAATCCTGAAGCTATACTCATCGGCGCCTCGGAGAAGTTGATTATTCCGTCCAGTGCGTATTTGAAAAGCTTCCAGAAGTTCCACTTCGTCTCGCCCGCAACTCTCTCCACATTCTCGTATTCCAGCCATTTTGTCCTGAACCCGATCCAGCCAAATATTCCCTTGGAGAATCTGTTGTACTCGCACATCGACACGATGGCATCCTTCATCTCTGCCTTCATAAGCCTGAAATCCCTGGCGCCATCCACGACATCGGAGTCGGATATCTTGTTGATGATCTTGTAGAACATCCGCGCAAACCATGATCTTATCGGCGGCTCGCCCTTTCTGGTGACTCTTCTGGTCGCCACACTGTCATATTCTCCCTGCTCAAGTATACCGAGCATCTCCGGGAGCAGACTTGGCGGATCCTGCATGTCGGCATCCATCACCGCCACGTAATCCCCATCTGCATTGCAGAAGCCCGCATACATTGCAGCCTCCTTACCAAAGTTTCTGGAAAATGACAAATACTTGAAATAATCGTATTCCTCTGAGATCTTTTTCATGGTCTCAAGAGTCTTATCCGACGAACCATCATTTACCATAAGAACCTCAAAATCATACTGCCTGAGTTCCTGTCTCACCTTGTCCAGCTCCCCTGCAAATATCGGAAGAGCCTGCTCTTCGTTATAGCATGGAATTATCAAGCTAACTTTTTTCATTTTGTTTCACCTGCTTTAAATTTATAAATTCGTATTCCTGAAAATCTGTATTCTATAGATTTCTTTGTATACTTTGTTATCTCTGCTATTTTCTCAGTCATCTTGTGTATCTTTTTCTTTTCAATTTTTGGATCATTGATGACTGCCACATATATCTCATCGCCGCAGTCCTTCACCAGATCAGCGATGCTGTCTATATCATCCTCGTACACATACCGGCATCTTCCCATCTGGGAAAATACGTTCATTCCCGCGTACACGTTGTTCCATTTGCCATCTCCGTGACACAGTATGATACAGTCCTGTCCCTTCATCTCCTCCAAGGCTGTGCTCCAGTCGCTGTAGCCCCTGTACTGCCAGTCTACACCCTTTACAGCTATACTGCCTGCACATAATGCAAGGCATATGACAGCGGTTACAACTGCACATCTCTTCCTGGTTATTACTGGAACCAGCTTCATCATACACCATATCATAAACACAGCCACTATAGGAAGTGCCGAGTAGATATATCTTGCATTTACAAGCTCGGACCCCTGTATTCCCACAAATGCAAGAACGGCGTCGGCCACGATAACCCCCGCCAATAACAGTGAGCGTGACTCTATCCTTCCTGTTCTGTCCGCATCTATATCTCTCCTGTGTGTACATACTCTGTAGGATAATCCATCATTTTTCCTGACCAAGGATATCCTTATATCCACAAATGAAAGCACTATCCTTGCCACGATGAGCACCAGTGCCACAAGCACGATCAGCGGAAGCAGTCCTGCAAAATACGACCTGTTTATATAACTGATATAATATAAGAATTTGTGACCGGAAAGTCCTATCAGATTATCGGTAGCATAGCTTCCCCTGTAACCAAATATGTGTTTTATCGTCGCGGGAAATACCGCTATTGCCGCACCAAATCCAGCAACAAGACTAAAGCCATACGCAAACATCTGCTTTACCTTTCGCATATACAACAGGTATATACATACACACAATCCAAGTCCGGCAACATAGAAGTAGAAATAATAGTGTGTGAGTCCGCCGAACATGACCGCCAGTGCCAGCAATATAAAATACGGCACGGTCATCTTCTTTTTATGTCTCAGTATATATACATGAACCGCCGTCAGCAGCAATACATTCAAGGTCTGAAGAAGATACATCCGTATGAGCATACAGTTGCTTATGCCCACCGATGATACGCCCCACAGAGCTGCCGCCATCAGTCCATACCATCTGTTTCCAAGCAGATATGCCGCCACATACAACAGAAGAATATCCACAAATATCAGGAGTATGAGGTTGAGCACTATTCCCGGAACTGCACTGTATCCCGCTCCTTTGAAAAAGTAGCACACCGTATGCAGCAGCATATAATATACCGGCGGGTGGACATCATTTTCCTGATTTCTGTATGCCGCACTGTAGTTGAATGAATCATCGTTATAATTCATATAGTTCTCAAAATATGACCCCGTCACCCACTCATCAAGTGGCGTGTTGTCCTCTCCCGGATGGAGAAAAGTCTTGTCCGTGGAGTTTGCAAGGCCATAGCTGTACACCTCATCACAAAACAGATACTGTCTCTTAAGCCCGTAGTGGATGCACAGTCCATACTGCAGTAACACCAGCACTATGCATGCGATCCAGAAATACCGATTTGTCCTGATTTCTTTATTTTTCTTTACACTCTCTGTCATAATCTATTCTCCCACTGTCTTTGCCCATATAATAAGAGCAGTTTACCTCCTTTGTATACTTAATTTATTTTAAAATAAAAAACGGACTGCTACATTGTGACCGTATATTATACGTCACTGTAACAATCCGTTTGTTTATGATTATTTTTCTTTATTACTTTTCAAGTATATCGTAGATAAGATCCATGACCTTGTCACCAAATGCTGCTGACTCCTTCTGTGCCTCATCGTATGATGAACCCTTGATTCCGTAGTAGAACTTGATCTTTGGCTCAGTTCCTGATGGTCTTACCGCAAGCCATGCATCGTTCTCAAGCTCGTAGTAAAGTACATTGGCATTCGGGAATCCGGTAGGCTTAACCTCACCTGTCTCGATATTCCTTATATACTCAAGACGATAATCACGTACCACTCTGGTCTTGTATCCTGCTACTTCCTCAGGTACATTTGCACGGAGGATATTCATGATGTGTCCGATCTTCTTAGATCCCTCAACACCCTTGAGTGTTACGGTCTTGATATCATCTACATAATATCCGTACTTCTCGTACATATCCATCATCGCATCCCAGAGAGTCTTGCCCTGACCTCTGTAGTAAGCTGCTGCCTCACAGAGAGCCATAGTTGCAACAACGGCATCCTTGTCTCTTGCGTGGGTTCCGATCAGGCATCCGTAGCTCTCCTCGAATCCGAAGAGGTATGTTCCCTTGCCTGTCTGCTCAAATCTGAGGATCTCACGGCCAATGTTCTTGAAACCTGTGAAACACTCGATGAGATCTGTTCCATAATACTTTGCTATAGCATCTACCATGTTGGTAGTAACGATAGTCTTGATGATTGCTCCGTCTGCTGGAAGGCTGCCATTCTTCTCCTTCATCTGGCTTACCTCATACTCGCAGAGTAAGCTTCCTGACATGTTACCTGTGAATACCTTGTACTCACCTGTCTTGGAATCCTTGGCGTAGCATCCGAGTCTGTCGGCATCAGGGTCTGTTGCCAGAACGAGATCTGCATCGACCTCCTTTGCCAGCTTGAGTGCCAGTGCAAATGCTTCCTTTGCCTCTGGGTTTGGATACTCAACTGTTGGGAAATCTCCATCCGGAAGCTCCTGCTCAGGAACCACGTACACATTCTCAAATCCGATCTCCTTGAGAATCCTTCTTACAGGGATGTTGCCTGTTCCGTGAAGTGGTGTGTACACGATCTTGATATCCTTGCCATACTTGTCAATTGCATCCTGATTGAGGATGAGCTTCTTGAGCTCGCCCATGTATGCGTCATCAACCTCTGAACCGATAGTTACAAGAAGCCCCTTCTTCTTTGCCTCTACCATGTCCATGGTCTTTGTATCTGCGAAATCTGTGATGGCCTTTACCTCGGCCATGATTCCCTGGTCATGAGGTGGTGTGATCTGTGCGCCATCCTCCCAGTATACCTTATATCCATTGTACTCTGGTGGGTTATGTGATGCTGTTACATTGATACCAGCTACACAGTCCAGATATCTCACTGCAAATGAGAGCTCAGGTGTCGGTCTAAGTGACTCGAATCTGTAAGCCTTTATGCCATTTGCTGCCAGGCAGAGAGCTGCCTCCATAGAGAACTCAGGTGACATTCTTCTTGAATCATAAGCTATTGCCACACCTTTGTCCTGCTTGCCCGCCTTGATGATGTAGTTTGCAAGTCCCTGTGTAGCCTTGCGCACTACATATATGTTCATTCTGTTAGTACCAGCTCCGATGATGCCTCGAAGTCCGGCTGTTCCAAATACAAGATCACAATAGAATCTTTCTTCTATCTCTTTCTCGTCGTCCTTGATCGCTAAGAGCTCATCCTTGGTTTCCTGACCAAACAAAGGATTGTTCACCCACTGCTCATACACGTCCTTGTAATTATAATCGCTCATCATTTTGCCTCCTGTGAAATCTATTGCTTTATGTTACCCATAGAGCATCCTACAAATGGAAAACACACACACGAAAAAACCATCTGTAAAATACATCACAATTCAGTATCACGTGTCTAACTCAATTATTATCCACGCCCCAACATTATACTCTTAATTTGTCAGCTTGTGAAGTCCATAGGTATCGTTAATTTCACTCAAAATTTTGAGCTTTTCTTGGTCATCTTCGATAACTTTTTGGAGTTTTTCCATCAAAACCGGGGATATGTAGCTCTTTCTGGTGTTCATATACCGGTTACTTATCTTCCAGAACTTCTCCGGGAAACTGTACATAAGATATATGAATTCATAATCCTCATGTTCAAGATAATTGATCTGACTGTACGCACTCAGAATGTCCTTCGCCATGGTGATATCATACCTGTTCTTCTCCATGGCTTTGCGGAGAAACTGGTACAGATCCATGAGCTGGTATCCCACATGGAACCGGTCAAAATTTATGGTTGCTATGTATCCATCACAGAACATCACGCTGTGATAATTATACGAGCCGTGACAATAGCCAAGCCATTTGTCGTTGTATGTGAAATTATCCTGAAACAGCGACAGGCACTTCTCTGCCTGGCTGTAAAAATAATCAAATGTCTTTATGTACAGCATCTCAAAGTCATTCTTCAGGGTTCTCCTGCTGACAAAATTTCTTATCCTGCGAAGCTCATTTACCTTTCTATCCAGATTTCCCGGAGTTTTTTTTGTGTATGACGTATTCTCCTCCATGTACAGTTCCCTTCCGGCTCTGTGAAACCACGCCAGATTTATAACTGCTTTCTCAAGATCCCTTATGCTTGATGCATTACACTCCCGCCCTTGGAAATATTCCCTGCACACAAATGGATTTCCATACCTGTCGCAGGTCACCAGCTCGTCTTCTCTGTTGGCCACGACCCGGTCTATATTACAGAAGCCCTTTTCATATATCTTATCCTTAAATTCCTTCTCCTGCTGAAGCCTCTCGTCAGTTCCATTCAGGGATGACACCTGTCTGACCCCCTTGTCCGTCATCAGGATCACAGCACCTCTGCCTCTGCCCGTTCCCTGTACTTCCATATCGTATGCTTCATACACTTCACCCATTTTTTCAGCCAAATAAAAACCCCCTCCTACAACCATCTCTTGGCAGCATAACTGCCTGCTAAGTAATTGTATGAGGGGATGTTAAGTTTCATTCTTAAGTTGTAACTTTTTATTTGTCTGTTTTACGACGGGTATCGCTGATGCCTACATCTGCTTTACCTGATCCAGCAGATATTCCCTGCCGTTCTTCTCCGGGTCTTCTATAACCATATCCAGCAGTTTCTGAAGTATCTCGCCCATCTGAGGTCCCGGCTTTATTCCCAGCTTTATGAGGTCTCCGCCATTTACCTTGAGGTCCTTGATCCTGACGCAGTCAGCATCTGCCACGATCTCTTCATATTTCTTCTCAAGCTCCGCAAGCTGGCTCTGTCTCTCCTCCAGCTTGTAATCGCTCTGGGCAGCCATATCGGCTTTCTTGATCTCGATTATATATGGGAAGAAATCCTTTCCAACCTCTCCGAGAAGCTTCCTGATGGTATTCTTCTTCGGAACGCAGCCCATGCCAAAGTCATGCCATCTCACCAGCTTGCACACGTCCTTGATGGTATTGTTGTCAAACTTCAGTCTTCTGAGAACCGACTCCGCCAGTGGAACTCCAGCGATCTGGTGGTCGTAAAAGTGATCTGTTCCATTCTCGTCCACAGTGTGTGTGGATGGCTTGCCTATATCGTGGAGAAGCGCCGCCCATCTCATGGTGACGTCAGCTCTTATATTTTTAACCGCCTCAATGGAGTGTACACCCACATTGTATCTGTGATACTGGTTGTTCTGTGGCTGCTCCATCATCTTGTCAAATTCAGGAAGGATATATGCAGTGATACCTGTAACATAGGCCTCGAGCAGCTTGTCCGGGTGATCTGATACAAGGAGCTTTGTGAGCTCCACCCTGATCCTCTCCGCACTTATATCCTTGAGGTACTGTGCCTGGATGATCATGGCCTTTCGGGTATCCCTCTCTATGTCAAATCCAAGCTGTCCCGCAAATCTTATGGCTCTGAGTATCCTAAGTGCATCCTCATCGAATCTGTCCCTTGCCACACCGACAGCTCTTATAACCTTGTCATTCAGATCCTGCACACCGCCAAACATATCTATTATGCCCTTGCTGTGGCTGTACGCCATGGCATTTATGGTGAAGTCTCTTCTCTTCAGATCCTCCTCAAGGCTGGCTGTGAACTCCACCTGATCCGGTCTCCTGTGATCACTGTACTCTCCATCTATCCTGTACGTCGTGACCTCATAGCCTTCCTTGCCCATCATGACTGTTACGGTTCCATGCTCTATTCCTGTATCTACGGTTCGCCTGAATATCTCCTTGACCTGCTCAGGTCTGGCAGATGTGGTGATATCCCAGTCCCCCGGCTCTCTTCCGAGTATGCTGTCTCTCACGCAGCCGCCGACTATATAGGCCTCATAGCCTGCTGCCTCAAGACCCTCTATAACTTTATTTGCTCCCTCTGGAATGTCTATTCTCATATATCTTCTCTCCGCATCTTTATATCTGTAAAATAATAACTTCTCCAGCAAAATGCTGAAGAAGTTATTATACATGATTATTATCTATATTTTAGTATGCTCTTCCGAAGTATACCATCTTCTTGGCCGGCTTGCCGCAGTGTACACATACATCTGAAAGATGCTCCTGTGCAAATGGCATACATCTTGTGGATGCTCCTGTCTCATCCTTGATAGCCTCCTCACAAGCTGTCTCGCCACACCACATAGCCTTTACAAAGCCCTGCTCGTTGTCGATGATATTCTTGAACTCATCCCAGTTAAGCGCTGCATGTGTATGTGAATCTCTGTGAGCCTTTGCTCTCTCGAACATATCCTTCTGGATAGTCTCAAGAAGCTCTCCAACCTTTGTATCTATCTCATCAAGTGATACTGTGATCTTCTCTCTTGTGTCACGGCGTACCAGAACTGCCTGATTGGCCTCGATATCCTTTGGTCCGATCTCAACTCTGATAGGAATACCTCTCATCTCCTGCTCTGAGAACTTCCAGCCTGGGCTCTTGTCGCTGTCATCGACCTTTACTCTGAATGCTCCAAGCTTCTCACGGAGCTCTGCTGCCTTCTCAAGCACTCCTGCTTTCTTCTGCATGATAGGAATGATCATGACCTGAGTTGGAGCAACCTTTGGAGGAAGTACAAGACCTGAATTGTCTCCGTGAACCATGATGATGGCTCCGATAAGTCTTGTTGTCATACCCCATGATGTCTGATGAACATACTTGAGCTTGTTGTCCTTGTCTGTAAACTGTATTCCAAATGCCTTGGCAAATCCGTCTCCGAAGTTATGGCTTGTTCCTGACTGGAGCGCCTTGCCATCGTGCATAAGTGCCTCTATTGTGTATGTTGCCTCTGCTCCTGCGAACTTCTCCTTCTCTGTCTTCTGTCCACGGATAACAGGCATAGCCAGTACATCCTCACAGAAGTCTGCATACAGATTCAGCATCTGTATTGTTCTTGCCTCAGCCTCCTCAGCTGTTGCATGAGCTGTGTGACCCTCCTGCCACAGGAATTCTCTTGAACGAAGGAAAGGTCTTGTCTCCTTCTCCCAACGCATTACTGAACACCACTGATTATATACCCTTGGCAGATCACGATATGACTGGATATCATTCTTGTAGAAATCGCAGAACAAAGTCTCTGATGTAGGTCTTACACACATACGCTCTGTAAGAGGATTGAGTCCACCATATGTAACCCATGCTACCTCCGGTGCAAATCCCTCAACGTGATCCTTCTCCTTCTCAAGAAGGCTCTCTGGAATAAGCATAGGCATGTACACATTCTCCACACCTGTAGCCTTGAATCTCTCATCAAGCTGCTTCTGTATAAGCTCCCAGATTGCATATCCTGCTGGCTTGATAGCCATACATCCCTTCACGTTGGTATATGCGATAAGTCCTGCCTTGAGGACAACGTCAGTATACCACTGTGCAAAATCTTCATCCATGGAAGTAATAGCTTCAACCATCTTCTTATCGTTTGCCATCTTATTTATCTCCTTAATTCTAAAACATTCTATATCTGCTGCATAGCTGAACTACCTAATTGCATACACTCTTTAATCTACAAAATTTCAGGACGTATGTCAACACGAAACATGCCAACATCCGCCCTGTAAATAACATTTTAACTAAAACTCATCCAGATCCAGAATGGCAAATGCTCCGCCCTCCGGCTCATGCTTGAACACCATGTGTTCTCCTGTTGTCGGATGGTCAAATTCCAATCTGGACGCGTGAAGACCTATCTCTTTATATTTCTTCTTCGTCTTCTGGAACTTAGGGTTGTACTTCGTGTCACCCCATATTCCGCACTTTCTCTTCGCAAACTGAGCCCTGATCTGATGATGTCTGCCTGTGATAAGCTCCACCAGCACGTATGTGAGAGTTCCCTCGTCTGTATCCATAACGTCAAGTACCTCATACTCAAGCTCAGAATACTTTGCTCCCGGTGTATCCTTGTCCACAACCTTTGTCACGTTGTCCTTAGTATCGTGAAGAAGATAATCCTTCAAAACTCCCTGGTCATTTGGAAGCTCACCAGTGAGGATCGCCTGATAATACTTCATCATAGAACCATCCTCGCTCTGCTTTGAGAGATTTGCAGCCGCCTCAGGAGTCTTGGCAAATACCATAACTCCGCCTACAGGCCTGTCCAGTCTGTGTATAGGCACAAGATATGGCTCCTCTTTTCTGTTCTCCTTCTCGTATATCCTGAGCTTGAGCATACTCACCATGCTCTCTGAATTGGTCTTGTCCGGCTGAGTTGGCACACCACATGGCTTTACAGCCACGATTATATCATTATCCTCATGTAAAATGTTTAATTTCATTTGTTTTCTCCTCATTCGCCATCTGGGGCTTATCACATCCTAAACCTGTAGCCCACGCCCCATACAGTCTCTATGTACTGTGGATTCGATGTGTCAAATTCAATCTTCTCTCTGATCTTCTTGATATGAACAGTAACCGTGGCTATATCTCCTATGCTGTCCATATTCCATATCTTGCTGAACAGCTCATCCTTGGAAAATACCTTGTTCGGGTTGCTGGCAAGGAAGCACAGTATATCGAACTCCTTATTCGTAAATACCTTCTCCTCGTTATCAACATACACTCTTCTGTCCGTCTTGTCTATCTTAAGACCTCTGATCTCGATGACGTCATTCTTGAGTGCCGTTGAACCAACAAGTCTCTCGTATCTGGATATGTGCGCCTTGACTCTTGCCACCAGCTCACTTGGACTGAATGGCTTTGTGACATAGTCGTCAACTCCCAGACCAAGACCTCTGATCTTGTCTATATCATTCTTCTTGGCTGTTACCATGATGATCGGAATATCCTTCTTCTCCCTTATCTGTCGGCATATCTCAAATCCATCCACCTCAGGGAGCATGAGATCCAGAAGGATAAGACTGTATTCCTCATCCAATGCCTTCTCAAGACCCTTAAGTCCATTTGTCTCTATCTCTACCTCGAAATCATTGAGCTCCAGATAATCTCTCTCAAGCTCTGCAATACTAAGCTCATCTTCTATGATCAATATCTTACTCATCTGTATCTCTCCTTTTCTTTAGTGAATTTATGATCTGCAATGATCCTTTTCTCTGACCATCCTTTTTCTGATTGTCTTTTCTCTGATCATCTTTTTTCTGTGTATCCTTTTTTACATTTGCCTGCTGTTCACCGCTGGCGTCAGAAGTATCACCCTCGATCTCCTCAACCTTTGGAATATACTTCTTCAGGGTAAATACTATCGTTGTTCCGACACCAAGCTGGCTTGTGGCATATATGTTGCCGCCGTGCTCCTCAACGATCTTCTTGCATATAGCAAGTCCAAGACCACTTCCGCCTCTTGACTGTCTTGCGCTGTCAGCTCTGTACATTCTGTCAAATATATGAGGCAGGCTCTCTGAATCTATTCCACGGCCATTGTCGCTTATGGATACCTTAACCTCCGCGTCATTGTCATATATGTTGATATCTATCTGTCCATATTCCTTATCGGTATACTTGATGGCATTTGTAATTATGTTGTTGATGACCCTCTTGAGCTGGTCAGGATCAACTATGACCTTCACATCGTCATCACAATAGTTCTTGTATGTGAGCGTCATGTTCTTGGAAAGGAGCGTCGTATATACCTCCTCCATACAGTCATCAAAATAATCCTTCACCGATACCCTGTGGAACTCATATGGTATGGCGTTGTTGTTGATATTCGTATACAGTGAAAGCTCATTGATGAGGCTGTCCATCTCATTTGCCTTGCTGTATATCATCTTCAGATATCTCTCCTGCTTCTCAGGGGTATCTGCAACTCCATCCATGATTCCCTCCACATAACCCTTGATGGTCGTGATAGGAGTACGGAGATCGTGTGATATATTGCTTATGAGCTGCCTGTTCTCTTCCTCATATCTCATCTTCGCCTTGGTAAAGTCTGACAGTTTCTGTCTCATATCCTCAAATGACTCACAGAGCTCACCAACCTCATCGACTCTGTTATCGCCAAAGTCTATCTTCTCGTCAAGGTTGCCTGAGCCCATACGCTCTGCTGCCTCCTTGAGCTTGACAAGAGGATTCACAAACTGCTGGTATACAAGGAATGCCACGACACCGCTCAGGAGCATCATCATTAGAACCATCAGTATGGAATAACCCATGATGGTTCCCCTGAACTTCGCCATATAATTACCATAGTATGTGAGCATGTAAATATCTACCTGACTTCCATCCAGCACATATGATACCTGGTTGCACAGATAGAATGACGGCTGGGTTATGAGATATTCCTGAACCTTTATATCACTGTTATTTCCGGTATCAATCGAATCACCATCTATCGCATTGATATTCGAACTGTTATCATTTCTCTTTAACTGCTCCTTCAGGCTCTCAGAAAAAGGATCAACGGAACTATATATGTACTCTCCACCCTTCTTCACTGCTATATGAGTATTTAATACCGAGCTCTTTTCATCCAGGGCATCTGCATTATCCTGGGTTGTATAGTATGAAGGATCCTTCTTCACCTTGCTTATAACTTCCTCACGCAATGTGGACAGAGATTTGTACACATCATTGACCGGATCGTCCTCCGAATATAAAAGCTGCAGTGAGTGATTACGGCCATAAGTTCCAGTGATAAAATATCGCCCTATGATAGCCGTACCTATAACCATGGACAATATCGCTGCTATCCATATAAAAATTATCGCTATCTTAACTTTCTTAGTAATCTTCATTCGTGTTAACTCCCATCTTACTAGCGCTAATTATAGCATTAATCCCTATTGTTAGTGTGTGAAGTTTTTATAAACTCTCTCTCTGTTTTCTTCTGAAAATGCCCTTTTTCTTCCTCTTTATCTCCGTTGCCGCAACCTCCTGTCTGGTCTGCTGAAGTTCTCTTATGGTGGCGTCAAGCTTTCTGTATCTCGCTTCCTCCTGATCCTCCTTCTCCTTCATCAGCACATCCATCTGTTTTACCACGTCATCGGACACCGCAGCGGACACTGACTGTGTTATCACCTTAAGGTTGTCCTTTATGGAGTTGCTGATTATCTTGTCCATGATATTCTGGAATTGTGCCATCTTGAAATCAACTATTCTTGAATCATCCCCCACATCGCTGCTCACCCTTATGGTTTCTATGGTCTTCTTCTCTGTATTTTCTCTCTCTGCGATAAGCTCCGTCACCGCATCATCCACATTTTTTTCCTCTGTGCTCTCTCCCTCGTCAAGAAGTTCATACATTCTGTGAACCATATCCTTTATCGCCTTGAGCTGTATCCCCTTATCCTTCAAAGTCTTAACCCTCTGAAGTATCTTTACATCCTTCTCACTGTAGCACCTGTGACCCATGTCATTTCTCTTGATATCGATCTCAAGCTCTTCCTCCCAATACCTAAGCACATGTGACTCAACCTCAACCTTGGCTGCTGCCTCACTTATACTGTAAACTCTCTCTGTCATCGTGTATATCTCCTCCTTGTCTCAGATCAGGTCCTGTCTTAAGTTATTTCCTGTCCTGATACAATTCTAAGGACTTTGATACACAGTCTCAACGCGAATCGTCCTCTAAATTTTCCCACTATACTTGTTTATTCTCCCATACTTATCACATTCTGAACTTATCCGTGGCAAATAGAACTTTTTCAGTATTTTTAAACAGAAAAATCCCCTGCACATATCAGTTTGCCCTTATGCGCAGGGGATAAATATCAGTTATTTATTTTTGTGATGACAAACTGTCCATCGTCGTTCAGTCTGAAATGTACATTTTTATAGTTTGTTCCAATTACATATTCGGAGCCGTCGTTGGTTTTTCTCAGATTATCCAGTGCATTCTCATCGTTCAGAGCCTTCATAAGAATGTCAGTGAACAGCGCCTTCTTATCAACATTCAACAGCTCATTTTCATTTGCTATGGACTGTCCACCACTTGTCTCCTGAGGATATAAAACCATATCCTTCATGGTCTCAAGATCTTCATCATTGAACACCTTCACGATCTTCTCAGCAAATGCTCTGCTGTCCGTCTCTATCTGCTGCTGGACATCAGCCCTGTCCGTATATCTGTTCTCAAATACTATATGTGACAGCACTTCATTGAGTACCTCATCACTGGCTGTGACGTATATATATAGCGAATAGTTAATTGTTCCATCGCTCCAGAAAGCTATACGTCCGGGAGTCAGAGTGTAATAAGTAGCACTGTATCCCTGGATGTTGCCGGTTATCATGTCACCATTGCTGGTGTTCTCAACGCCCGCCAGATCGTACATCTCGTATTTGCAGGAGCCTCTGAGTTCAACCTTCACTCCGCTGTACCTGAAACTCACGATACCTATGTCACCGGATATCTTGTACTTCACATCCGTTATCTCGGAACTGTTCTTATCCACATCGAGATACACTCCTATCTGAGTCATATCCTCCGCGGATTCAACATCACCGCTCTTTATCTGGATACCGGTACTCTCCTCCTGACCGTCATCCACCTTCCCGCATCCCATGCAGATACCTGCAAAACAGATGACCGCAATCATAAATAATATATATTTTCTGCCCATGTCCATCCACGACGCTTTTTTCATATATCTATTCTCTCCACATTGAACACGATATTACCATGCTATTCCCTTATGACATCCGTTCTCTCTACACTTGTATGCCATGGTTGGATCTGTAGGATCCCATGTATGGCTGTAATCAAGCTGAACTGATGTAGGCTTAGGGAACGGGCCGCTCTTATTGCTCTCGAATATAGTTACCTTTGTTCCAAGATCGCAGTTATCATATATCCACTTTGCATCTCCTGCCTTAAGTCTTATACATCCGTGTGAGCATGTCGTTCCCAGCATGTTATAAGCGCTGACTGATAATGTGGTAGGATCCTCCTCTCCGTAATACACAGAGTGGAAAAGTATATCACCTGTTATAAGTGTATCCCACTGTCCATAGCATGGCCCCATCAGTGTCCACCATCTTCCCTTTGCCGGGGTACAGAATGTTCCAAGAGGTGTTGTGTCACCGCCTGAACATACAAATGCCTTTACCGGAATGATGTATCCCTTGTTGCCATCCTTTGCATATACAGTCACAACATTTGTGGTCTTGTTGACCTTTATCTCATAGGAATCCTGTTTTCCGAGGATCTTATCAACATCTGTGAGTCTCTTGCCACCTCTGTTGAAATAGAACTTATATCCATTCGCATATGCCCACTTGCTTCTGTACATGGCACCGCTCTTACTGAAGTAATAGTATGCTCCATCCACATATCTGTATCCGGTGAGTAATGTTCCCTTGACGCTTACGAAGTAACGCTTGCCGTTGTAATATTTCCAGCCTCTGCCCTTCACCAGTGCACCATTCTTGTCGAACAGATACAGCTTGCCATTTACCTTCTTAGGTCCTTTGTATGCAACACCTGAAGCACTGTAATACTGTCTGTTTCCAAGCTTTGTAGTATACCATCCTGTATATGGCTTTCCATTGGAACCAAATCTGTATGTCACGCCATTTATCTTTCTGACACCCTCCGCAAGATAACCATTACTTGAGAAATTATAGTAATACTTGCTATTCTTTACCTTATGTGCACCCTTATAGGCTTTTCCATCAGAACCAAAGTAATACTTCTTACCCTTTATTTTCTTCCAGGTATTCACCAGTGCCTTGCCATTTGTTCTGAAGTAATAGTAATTATTCTGGATCTTGTTAAGACCTCTCACCATGCGGCCATATCTGTTAAAATAATACTTGTCGCCCTTGTATGTAAGGAACTTGCTCTTTAACGCCTTGCCGTTCTCATCGTAATAATATGTCTTACCGTTCTTGGTATACCAGCCCTTCTTATTCTTCACAGTGGCAGTTGCATCCGTCAATGTCGCAACACTCTCTCCGACATCAGCCTGAGCCTCCGCAGCGTACACCGTGTACTGTCCGCCGACCCTGCTTTCTGACAGATTTGAGATTCCTGTCGCACAAGTTGACAACAATACTGCTGCCATTGTCAAAAACGCAATTTTTCTAAACTTTACCATATACTACCTCTCTTATTCCTCACATGGATTTTATTCATTCAAATGCTTCTGATACACTCTTCTCGTCTGCTGCCTTCTGATTCCTATACACATACCACACTCGACCATGGTCATGAGAAGTGCGGAACCTCCCGAGCTTATGAAAGGAAGAGTGACACCTGTATTCGGAATTACATTTGTCGCAACGCTTACGTTGATCACTATCTGGCATACAAGGTGTACCATCACACCTATGACCATCATGCTTCCAAATACGTTCGATGACTCTTTAACTATAACATACATCTGGTATAACAGATAGCCATACAGAAGAAATAACATGATTGCTCCTGCCACACCAAGCTCCTCGCAGATTATCGCGAAGATCATATCATTCTGGGCCTCCGGTATAGCCGAAAGCTTCTGTGTTCCATTTCCAAGTCCCTTGCCGAAGAAAGATCCGCTTCCTATGGCATACAGCGACTGTATGACCTGATATCCTGCACTCTTCTCATATTTCTCTGTGTACAGCCATCCCAGGATTCGCTTTGCACGGAAGTTGTCATTTGACAGAAGTTCTTCCTCCGTAGGCAGGTAGCTCGTGGCTACCTTCACATAGACCACCGCCACCACCACAGCTATCAGCAATATTCCCAAATGCAGTTTCCAGTTCTTGCTGGCTATAAATGTTGAACAGTAACATATTCCAAGAACGACCAGACACGAACTCAGGTTTGTGGATATGACGAGCAGAAGTCCCGCCTGGAGTCCCACAAGCACCCACAGTATTATGACAGTCTGCCACTTGTGCATCTCTCTCCATTTGCTGCTTATAAATGAAGCTATGAATATGATCATGAGAGTCTTCACTATATCAGCGATCTGGATTCTGAATGGTATGTGAGGGATCTGGATCCATCTCGTCGCACCATTTACATTTACTCCCAATGGCGTGAGAAGCAAAAATGTCAGTATCAATGACAGAAAATATGCAGGCCATGTAAGCTTCTTATACAGACCGTATGGGAAAAACGCCAATCCCCATATTGCCAATGCTCCGAAAACGATAAACACCAACTGGCTTCTGAAATTGCTGGCAGCCGTGCCGTAACTGGATGCGCTGAATATCATTATCAGTCCAAATGCCAGAAGGAACGTTATAGCAATTATCATCTTATATATGGTTCCCGATGTATATCTGCTTTTTTCTTTGCCCGTGGAGTTATCCACAACTGATGTATCACTCATATACAAATCTCCATCTATCTGTTCATTATCTCTTTTATAAATTTATACGCACTTATCACATCTGTGTCAAATATATCCAGGCTGTCCCTGTATTCCGGTTTCTCTATCGCTCCTGAATCACAGCCGATATGCATGCTTCCATCACTGTCCCCGCTCCACGCAAGATCAATGCTGTTACCCTTATCATATCCGGTGATCTCCGCATTTTTTCTGAACACGGCATCTCCAACCTGTATACCAAGAATTGCATCACTTCCAGACAATCTAAGCTCCAGCGATGCACTTATACTGACAGGCTTCATGGAATCCATGAGATCGGCTGCCGATATATCCACATCAAACACCACTCCTGTCTCTCCGTCACTGCTCACATCCCTCTTTTTTATCACAAGATGGTTGTCAGAATTGTCAGTAACAGTGAACTCATACGACTGTGCTGTATATTTGTCTCCGTAAAATGTCAGCGACATGCTCATATTCCTGTCGGACACATGATCCGCATACAGCTTGACCAGCTCATTTTTACTGTTCACAGCAAAATAGAGCGTGATATCCCTGCCGTCTAACATTTCATCCACAAATTGCTTTATATCATGTACCAATTCTGCCGTATTGTCAATGGTATCTATCTCCGGTATGTATTTGCCAAACATGTCATACACTTCCTGAAGATCTATATCATGTGTGCCAAAACATTCATCCAGATAACTATAGAAATCATCCACATTGAAGATGACCGAGTACACCTTGCAGTCCTGTGTACTATCCCCAGTAACCACAGTCTGTTTTCCCTCACTCGTACCCTCCATATTGAAGAAATACTTAAGTGTCTTCTGGATAATATCTGTCTGGATATCGTCACCGTTGATGTCCGCATAATTATTTGCAGCCATCCTCATACAGTTCTCATAGGCAGTGCCAAATGAGTACACTGTGTCGCTGTCTATCCCAAGCAGTGATACCACCTGAGAATTGCTCATGTTCGTGATGAGATTGTCAGCGTACTGTATTCTGATTGCCATATCATCTATATATATGAGAGAAGTCCTCTTATTTGCATAGAGCTTGAATGTCTTGTCATCAACTCCTGCCTCCGCAAGAAAATTGTGATCCGAAGCACTTCTCTTCAGCGATATGTCAACGCTGTGATCAGAATTATCCTCAAATGAAAAGCTCTGACTGCCATTTATCATGTTCATACCCATGTCAAATGTGCCATACTGCTGATTCATCTCCGACTCTCTGGAAGAATTGATGGTATTTACCATGGCCTCCACAAGCTTTATCTGAGGTTTTCTCATAAGATGAAAAAAAATAATTGCAACAACTGCTGCCATCAGAATGATGACAGTCGCTGTTATTCCAATTATTCTTTTAAGTAGTTTATTATTGTTTTTTTTGTGCATATGCATCATGATTTTCATTCAACCAGGCTATGGCCTCACACAATCCTTCCTCGGAAAAATCAAACTGCTTCGATCCCTTCTGTTCATCCGGTGTGACCTCAAAACAGAATGGCTCCGGCCATATAAATGCCGTGAGTACAGTTTTTGTCTCCTTCGGTGCATCTTCCTCTGTCTGATCTTTTTCACCCTCCGGCTCAATCTCCACAACATCCTTCTGTATCATGTAACGGATACCCTTGTCACTGCCCTTAAAAGGCCGCGACTTGTAGAATTCCAGAGCCAGCAATTCAGGTCTGTTTATCACATATATCACCCTGTCTCTTTACTTTATTGTGAACGGATATACCTCTATGATCTTCTTGGTCGTCTCGTTCTGAAGATACAGATATGTTACACCCTTAGGTGCACTGTCACCTGATATCTTGACCCATGTTGACCAGCCGTCAACCACAGGATCTGAGAATGTTATGACGTCAGACTTGTTTCCATCCGCATACACAACGTATCCCGATATCTTCATAGAGTCATCACCGTCAAATCCAAATGACGTATGAATATATATATCTGATCCATCCTTTGTCTTGATGCTGTTAGATCCCTTATCAAGATCTTTTTCACTGCTGTTTACAAATGATTCTATATTCCACTTCACAAGCTCTGAATACAGCTTCTGAGCCTTCTCGTTGCCGTCGTATCTGAGTTCTCCGAGATATGTCATTGTAGTCTCATTGGCTGCGTTCTTATTTGCATTTGCAAATGCAAGCTTTCCATTTGCTATCTTCTTGGACACATCAGTCTTGACTACCTTCTCATAGTAATCAACTGACTTCTTGTATTCCTTATCCTTGTATGCCTGGGCTCCAAGTGCCTGATAACACTTGTCTTTCTCAGCTACACAGTCCTTGTAATCCTTGTCCACCTTATCATAGCTCTTGATGGCATTCTCGTAATCCTTGTTCTTGTAATACTGCTCTGCCTTCTTGTATGTACACTCACTGGCCTTGTTCTTGTAGTCATCAAATTCTGACTTCATGTACATATCATACGCATCGTCATATTTGCCGCCGTCGAGCAGCTCTGATGCCTTGTTGTAATAGCACTTTGCAAGAAGAGTCTGGGAATCGCTGTACTCCTCTATGGTTGACAGAATACTGATGGCGTCATCGTACTTCTTGGCTGTTATAAGTGCCTCCGCTTTCTTATATGTACACTCGATAACCTTGTCCGATGCATCCTTGTATGAGCCTGCGTTGTTGAATGCATCTATGGCTGCATCGTAGGATGCCGCATTCATCTGATCCATTCCCGCATTGTAATAACACTGATAAGCCTTATCAAATGCGTCATCGCTGCTGAAACTCTCCTCGTCACCGTCAGATGACTTGCTGTAGTTCTCTGCAGCCTTTCTGCTGTTGCCTGACTTCTTATAATATTCAGCCGCCTCAAGGTTCTTGCCTTCTTTTTCAAGACCCTCGGCATACTCATAATAAGCGTCTCCGTTTGCCTTTGTATAGGAATCCTTGAATTTTCCAAGATCCTTATACAGTGTCACGGCCTCTTCAACCTTTCCCTGGTCCATGAGGTCGTTGGCCTCGTTATACTTTCTAAACTTTGGAACAAATATAAATGCAAAGACGCCTATAGCGATGACGATAACCACTGGTATAGCTATGAGTGCGGCCTTTGCACCCTTGCTCATACCCTTCTTCTCGCCCTTTTTCTTTATCATTATATCGGCGCCTTCCTGTGGCATTTTCTGAGGTTGTGGCATTCCCATCTGAGGCTGCTGCGGTGGCACAGGATTACCCTGTGGCTGCTGCATCATCTGAGGCATGCCCTGTGTTCCGCCTGTCAGGACAGTTGTGCTGTCATCGTCCTCATCGACATCCGGCTCACTTGTAAGCACAGTTGTGCTGTCGTCAACTTCCGGCTCTATCAAAGGAAATTCTTTTCCACAGACAGGACACTTTCTTACGTTCTCCCCCAATTCACAACCACAATTATCACAATACATATCTCTTCCTCCATCCTTACGGATCAACCTGATTTATTACATTTATCGAACTCCATATTTAAGAATTTATCCTGAATATGAACTCCTCATTTGAAAGCCTTATCACACTGTTATCAGGGATAGCCACATCAACATTGCTGTACACCTGAGTTCCGTTCAGGAATGTATGGTTTGTTGAGTTGTTATCTCTCAGATAATGTGTTCCATTGATACTGGTGATATAGGCATGTCTTCTACTTATAGACTTGTTTCCTGTTACCTTATAGTCAACACCCTGATCAGCCTTGCCAATACAGAATACCTGTTTATTAATCTGAACGCTCTCACCCGTAGTCTTTCTGGTGAGGGTCGGCTTGCTGCCTGTGACAAGTGTTCTGTTGCTGAACAGTGTTGTAGGTGGCTCCTCATCCGGCTGCTCGCTAAGTCTCTTGGCTTCCTCCGCCTTGAGCTTTGCAAGGCCTGCCTGTCTCTTAGCCTCCTCAGCATTCTTGCGGGCTGCAAATTCTGCCTGCATTCTAGCCTCCTCAGCATGCATCTCCTGCTCTCTGGCACGTCTTATCTCATCTGCATACTGCGATGAAACCTTCTCTGCCCTGATTCGCTCCTCCTCGGCATTCCTGAACATTTCTTCAGCCTTAAGCCTCTCACTGTCATCGGAATTGCCCTGATATGAGTACATATCCTGAGCTGTGAGTACCGCTGTCTGCTCATAATCCTTTGCCTCAGCAGTGACCTTCTGTCTCCATATCTCGGCTTCGACCCTTGCCGCCTCGGCCTTCATACGGGTCTCCTCTGCCTGTCTGGCAACTTCCGCCTGATACTTTGCTTCCTCTATCTGTCTCTTTACCTCATTCTCGGCCTGCATTCTTGCCTCTTCAGCCTTTCTGGCTGCCTCCTCGGCTTTGTGGATTGCAAGCTCTTTATTATTCTCATTTGAAGTGAGTACCTTACTCTTGCCCTTTTCACCCTGTATTATAAGGAGCTGACTTGATGCTCTGAGATCTGACACAAATTCATTGAAATGAAATGCATCAAACTCCCTGTGATCGTTGAAATAATCAACTATCTGGTTAGCACATTCTATGGCTGGTGTGTGTGCATATACAAATCCTGACAAGATGCTCTTCACAAACTCCCCAATGTCCTTCTTGTCAAATTTGCTTTCAAATGGAAGATACAGAAGCTGTATGGAGAAGTCACTAAATCTCACATACATATAATTCGTATCCCACACTACCTTCTCGAGTGCTAGTCCATTCTGTATGACTGACACAAGCTGCTTGCTTATGCTGAATATGTATTCCACCAGTTCATCCCTGAAAACCGGTTTCTGCATTATCTGACTAAGACTCATATCCCCATCTATTGAGAATTCGAGTTTTCTTTCCCCCTTAACAAACACTTCCCTGCACATGCTTGTGTTGCCTGCAAAAGGCACATTATAGGCATTCATTTCATATTTGCTAATAGGAGTAACCTGATCAAGTTTGTATTCAATTTTTATTGAATCTTTTAAAATTTGAGTCATACCCCACCTCCTACTATTTCAATAGCCAATATACCTCTACAGTATAACAGACAAAAAAAGCATATTCAAGGTTACAAAAAAAGGAAGATATATATTACATATATCTTCCGCTTGAGAGGTGCGAGCCGGATTTGAACCGGCGATGACGGTGTTGCAGACCGGGGCCTTACCACTTGGCTATCGCACCATATTATTTAATTAAAGCTCCCCGAGTAGGGCTCGAACCTACAACCCCTCGGTTAACAGCCGAGTGCTCTACCATTGAGCTATCGAGGAATAACGTCATAAGCATCTCCAAAAAAGGAAACGCAGAAGGAGGGATTTGAACCCTCGCGCCGCGCAAACGGCCTACACCCTTAGCAGGGGCGCCTCTTCAGCCACTTGAGTACTTCTGCAAAATGCCTAAATAAAAATCTCCTACCAAAGAGTATTTAATTTTTGACGCTTGTTTATAATACCAAACCTGGCAGTGAATGTCAAGGAGTTTTTACAAGAAAATAATAAGCCAAAAATCGACAAAAAGGCGGATACTTTTTTGTATCCGCCCTCTTATCGTTTTGTAGATGTTTCTTACTATCTTATCTATAGTAGTAACTGCATCTTATATACTCACAAGCCTGTCCTCTGTAGGTCTTTCCTCTTACCTTGACAACAGGGATAACATATACTCCAAATGTAGAATATGCCTTAAGACCTCTTATTGTATAAGAGCTGCTCTTAGCACTTACCTTTTTCTTTATCCATTTTGCATTTGAAGCGTATGGATTCTTTGTATAGTATACAAGATAATACTTTGTATTTGCTACCTTCTTCCATTTTACCTTTGCAGCAGTGCTGCTTACAGAAGTTACATTACTCTTCTTTACACATGCCTGAGGTATGATTGTCTTGAATGCTGACCAATCGCTCCAGCACTTAGCACCACCATTTGCCTCTTTGTATGCACGGATTCTTACCTTGAATCCCTTGTTGTTGATTGCCTTACGAACCTTTGCGTTGTTGATCTTAACTCTGGTCTTTGTTGTAGCCTTTGTTGTGTATAATCTGGTCTTTCCGTTGAGAGAGTAGATCTGAACCTGATATCCTGTAGGATAGTCATAGTTTGGATTTGCCTTCCATCCGATTGTTATTACATTTCCACTCTTAGCTGGGCTCCATATAAGAGTTCCTGCCTTTGCATCGGCAACATACTGTGGGTTAACAGGTGCTGAGTAGAGTGTACCTGTTGACTGTCCATAACCAAGTGCTATGTAGTTTGACTCTGATCTCTTATATGAATATACATAATATCCACTGTAGTGGGTTCCGGCCTGTGCAGGTACAGTTGCCTTGTTTGTAGTAACGTTGTACTGAGCCTCAACCTTTGAACCACTGATCTTGGCAACTACATATCCTGTTACACCTGAAACGCTGTTCCACTGTAAACCAATCTTGTTCTTTGTGCCTGAAGTCTGCTTTATTGACTTATAATTTACATTCTCAGGAGTTGTTACAACCTGAAGTGGATCTGACTGTCCAACAAGCTGCTTGTTGACATATGTCTGAACTATTACATAGTATGCTCTGCCGGCCTGAAGATTGTAAATATACTTCTTATTTGATGTTGAAGTATAAGAACTTAATGCCTGATATCCTGAAGATCTATCCTGGGATAAATACACTAAGTATTCCTCTCCATAATTACCGCTCCACTGAACTGTGACACTTGTCTTGGTATCATCTGTTTGCTGAAGATTTGTTACTGCTCTTCCTGATGCTGCCGATGCTGTTATTGTCATTGCAAAGAGCATGATTGACATGATTGCAAGGATCAATAACGATCTGTTGAAAACTTTTTCTCTTCTCATTAAATCTCTCCTTTTTCTTCTTTCCCTTGTTAATACAACAATTAATTTAATATGAGACTAACTCATATTAAAAGTTTACAAGTTTAATATATTTTAGTCAACATTATTGTGACTGTAATATTCAACAATTATTTTGTGCATTTTTGCTAATTCATTGTTGAGATTCTGTATACTTTTTATTTTATTCCTGTATTATTTATTCTGCTCAATATAATCTTTTACCGCTGTTTCATACAGGTTGTGTCCCTCTGAATCTATAACCACAATAGCTGGGAAATTCTCCACTGTCATCTTCCTTATAGCCTCTGTTCCGAGATCATCGTATGCAATCACCTCGGATTTCTTGATACATTTGGAGAGAAGCGCTCCTGCACCACCAACGGCTGCCAGATACACAGCCTTGTTGTCGATTATTGCCTGTATAACCTCCGGGCTTCTCTTTCCCTTTCCTATCATTCCACACAGACCCTTGCTGAGAATGAGTGGAGTGTATTTGTCCATTCTGCTACTGGTTGTCGGTCCCGCCGATCCTATGACCTGTCCAGGCTTTGCCGGTGTCGGTCCGAGATAATATATCACATTGCCGTTAAGGTCTATAGGAACTATGCCCTTCTCGTATAACTCAGTTCCACTGGCGTCCACGTATCCTGATTCCATGATGAAATCATACATTCTCTTGTGTGCGGCATCCCTGGCACTGTACACTATTCCATCTATATATACATAATCCCCTGCCTTGAGGGTCTTTACCTCTTCTCTGTCAAATGGTGCCTTTATATGTCTATCCATGATGAACCTAACCTCCTCCTATAATACTCTCGTAACGTGTCTGTTCACATGACAGCACATATTAACTGCCAGTGGCATTCCGGCTATGTGAGTGGCATATGTCTCTATGTTCACAGCCAGTGCCGTGGTCTTTCCTCCAAGACCGCCAGGTCCTATTCCAGTGTTGTTAATCATCTCCAGAAGCTCACTCTCTATCCTTGCTATATGCTCTCTGTCTGAGTGAACTCCGACCTTTCTTGTAAGAGCCTTCTTTGCAAGCTTCGCAGCGAGCTCAAAGTCTCCTCCAAGACCCACACCTACAAATACGGGAGGACATGCATTTGGTCCGGCATCCTTTACAGCCTGAAGAACAGCAGCTTTCACACCCTCTTCTCCATCTGCCGGCTTGAGCATATACACCTTGCTCATATTCTCGCTTCCAAATCCCTTTGGAGCTATAGTTATCTCTATTTTATCTCCCGGAACTATATCATAATGTATGATCGCCGGGGTATTGTCCTTTGTATTTTCTCTGATAAGAGGATCCTTTACCACTGATTTTCTCAGGTATCCGTCAGTGTATCCCTGTCTCACACCTTCGTTTATGGCATCAGTTATGTTCATTCCTTCTATATGTACATCCTGTCCAACATTCACAAAGAAAACAGCCATTCCCGTATCCTGACAGATAGGAATATCATTCTCCTTTGCTATATCCAGATTCTCACATAACTGTCCAAGTATCTGTTTTCCGAGCGGACTGTCCTCAGATTCTACTGAATCCCTGATTGCCTTCTCCATATCCTCAGACAGATTTACATTTGCTTCGATGCACATCTCCCTTACATTTTTGGTAATCTCTTCTGCTGCAATAACTCTCATCTCTTCACCGCCATTTTATAAATTTTTTTTAATCATCCAGGAACGTATCATCGTTCTTTTTGTAGTTTGGATCTCTCCTGTTCATGATGAATTTGTATATGTATAACACCACTGTAAATATCGCAACAACTATGATCATCGCCGCCAATATATATATGATGTTCATTATACTGTAAGAAAGTTCAGACGCCTTCTCGGAGCTCTGGAATATCTTGTCCAGTTTTCCTTCCGTTGTTGCCTCTGTAACCGTAGATGCAGCCGTTGTAGCTGCCGATGCCACTACCTGTATCACATTCGCCGTCATGCCTTTTACCCCCAATAATTTTGTTGTATTTTCCCATAATTTCAATCTCTTTATAATAACCTTCAAAATCCTGCGTTCAGGATTATTTTCTCCCTATGTGTAATCCAAGATAAGTATATCATAACGGCTATTTGCACACAATCTGTAAACATCCATGGACATAAAAAAAGATGTACTGTCTTGCATATTACAACACAGTACATCTATCTTTATTTGTGATTATAATTACTCCTCTGAATTACTCTCGGCATCATTCTCCGTATCGTTCTCTACATTCTCTGATACTTCATTTTCTGCTGATTCTGGATTCTCTGAGTCCTCTGCCTCTTCATCTTCATCACTTCTTGCAAGCTTTGCAACAGATGCCACAAATGTGTTGCCATCCTTGCCGATATTCATAAGCTTGACACCTGAGGTTATTCTTCCTATTACAGTTATATCTGAACAATGCATTCTAATCATGATTCCCTCATTGGTCATCATCATAATGTCATGGTCATTTGTCACGGCCTTTGCGCTGACGATGTCACCGGTTTTATCGGTTATCCTGTAACATTTGACACCCTTACCGCCTCTCATCTGAGGGGCAAATTCTGACAGTTCAGTTCTCTTACCCATACCCTTTGTGGTTACGAAGAGAATCTCATCGCCCTGAACATCAAGCTGCATTGCTATGACTTCATCTCCCTTGTCGCATCTTATTCCACGTACACCCATGGATGTACGTCCTGTATCACGGACACATTCCTCATTGAATCTGATACACATACCCTTGGCAGTTACAAGGAATACATCATTCTCACCGCTCGTTGCCTTAACCTCTATGAGTTCATCTCCCTCATTCAGTGTTATGGCAGCCAGACCGGTCTTTCTTATATTCTCAAATGCCTCTATCTTGGTCTTCTTTACAATACCATTCTTTGTAGCCATCATGAGATACTTCTTGTCAAATCCGGCTATAGGGATTATGGCTGTTACCTTCTCACCAGGAAGAAGCTGAAGAAGGTTGACTATCGCAACACCCCTTGCATTACGTCCCGACTCAGGTATCTCGTATCCCTTCATTCTGTATACTCTTCCCATATTGGTGAAGAACATTATGAAGTTGTGGGTATTAGTAAGGAATATCTCATCGATTATATCGTTGTCGATGGTGTTCATTCCCTTGATACCCTTGCCGCCTCTGTTCTGTACCTTGAAGGTATCCTTTGGCATTCTCTTGATATATCCGAGCTTTGTCATGGAGATAACTATCTCTTCTCTCTTGATAAGCTCTTCATCTGTTATATCATCTGAATATGCAGTTATGGATGTTCTTCTCTCATCACCGTACTTGTCAGCTATCGCTGCAAGCTCAGTCTTGATAACTCCAAGAAGCTTATTCTCATCTGCAAGTATCTCCTTGTACTCAGCTATCTTCGCAATAAGCTCATTGTACTCGTTCTCGATCTTCTCTCTTTCCAGACCTGTCAGAGCACGGAGTCTCATATCAACGATTGCTCCGGCCTGTGCCTCGGAAAGTCCAAATCTTTCGATCAGCTTTGCCTTAGCCTCTCCAACATTCTTTGAATTTCTGATGATCGTGATGACCTCATCTATGTTGTCCAGTGCTATGAGATAACCCTGTAATATGTGGGCTCTCTCCTCAGCCTTGTTCAGATCATACTTTGTTCTTCTTGTGACAACATCCTCCTGATGCTTCAGGTAGTATGTGAGCATGTCCTTGATGTTGAGTATCTTAGGTACTCCATCCACCAGAGCCAGCATGATACATCCAAATGTATCCTGGAGCTGTGTGTGTTTGAAGAGCTGGTTGAGTATTACGTTGGCATTGACATCCTTTCTAAGCTCAATGACAACTCTCATTCCCTCTCTTGAAGACTCATCTCTTATATCTGTGATTCCATCGATTCTCTTGTTCTTGACAAGATCGACCATATTCTTTATAAGAAGTGATTTATTTACCATATATGGTAGTTCGGTTACAACAATACGGTGCTTTCCGTTGTTCATTGTTTCGATTTCTGTGATTGCACGTACTTTTATCTTGCCTCGACCTGTTCTATATGCATCGTTTATTCCCTGTCTGCCCAGTATCTGTGCGCCTGTAGGAAAATCCGGACCCTTTACTATGTCCATGATCTCATCTATCTCTGTCTCACGTCCTTCTTCCACTCTGTTATCGATGATCTTTATGGCTGCATTGATAGTTTCCTTTAAATTATGTGGTGGAATATTGGTAGCCATACCTACTGCGATACCTGATGTACCATTTACCAATAGGTTGGGATAACGTGATGGTAGTACCACAGGTTCTTTCTCTGTACCATCAAAGTTAGGTGTGAAATCAACTGTATCTTTGTTTATATCTGCCATCATTTCCATGGATATCTTGGAAAGTCTTGCCTCTGTATATCGCATGGCAGCGGCATGGTCACCGTCGACCGATCCAAAGTTTCCATGTCCATCCACAAGTGGATATCTGGTATTCCACTCCTGAGCCAGCTTTACAAGTGCCTCGTATATTGAACTGTCTCCATGTGGATGATATTTACCCATTGTATCACCGACGATACGGGCACATTTACGGTGTGGCTTATCAGGTCCATTGTTAAGTTCTATCATAGAATGAAGTATTCTTCGCTGAACAGGTTTAAGACCATCTCTTACATCAGGAAGAGCTCTGGCAGCGATAACGCTCATGGCATAATCTATATATGAACGCTCCATTGTTTTTTTCAGACCAACTTCATCTATTTTATCAAAAATCTTATCGTCATCCATTTTTTGATTTCCTTTCTCTCGATATTGGTTATGTTCTATCACATTTATTTAATCAATATACTATATATCGAGATTCTTTACATACTTGGCATTTGTCTCTATAAACTCACGACGTGGTTCAACCTTATCTCCCATGAGTACATTGAATGTCATATCGATTTCTGACTCATCGTCATCATCAATTGCCACTCTGAGAAGAATTCGTTTTTCTGGATCCATGGTTGTCTCCCAGAGCTGTTCTGCATCCATCTCTCCAAGTCCCTTGTATCGCTGTATCTTGTTGTTCTGATCTCTTCCGACTTCATCAAGTATACTGTTCAGCTCATCATCACTGTACGCATACCATACCTTCTTGTTCTTCTCCAGCTTGTAAAGTGGTGGCTGTGCCAGATATACATGTCCCTTTCTAATAAGATCAGGCATGAATCTGTAGAAGAATGTGAGGAGAAGAGTTGCTATATGAGCTCCATCCACATCGGCATCGGTCATGATGATGATCTTGTTATATCTAAGCTTCTCTATATTGAAGTTCTCATGGATACCTGTTCCAAATGCGGTGATCATGGCTTTGATCTCTTCATTTCCAAGGATTCTGTCTATTCTTGCCTTCTCAACATTAAGGATCTTACCTCTGAGTGGAAGTATGGCCTGTGTTGCTCTTGATCTCGCTGTCTTAGCTGAACCACCGGCGGAATCTCCCTCGACTATGTAGATCTCACAGTTCTTTGGATCCTTGTCTGAACAATCCGCAAGCTTTCCAGGAAGTGCCATGTTGTCTGAAAGATTTGCCTTTCTTGCAACATCCCTTGCCTTTCTTGCAGCTATTCTGGCTCTCTGTGCAACAGCCGCTTTATTCACAATTATCTTAGCAATCTGCGGATTCTGCTCAAGATAATATGTAAGCTGCTCAGTTACAACACTCTCAACTGCAGGTCTTGCCTCTGAATTACCAAGCTTCTGCTTTGTCTGACCCTCGAACTGAGGATCACTTATCTTGATAGATACAATGGCTGCAAGTCCCTCTCTCAGATCATCACCCGAGAGATTGTCATCCTTCTCCTTGATAATATTATTCTTTCTTGCATAATCATTGAACACCTTTGTTATGGCTGACTTAAATCCTGTCAGATGTGTTCCACCCTCAGGTGTGTTGATGTTATTTACAAAGCTGTATGTGGATTCATTGTATGAATCATTGTGCTGAAGTGCCACCTCAACACTTATTCCATCTCTGACTCCCTCACAGTAGATTACCTCATTGTACAGAGGATCTCTGTGTCTGTTCAGATATGTTACAAACTCCTTTATACCACCCTCATAGTGGAATGATCTTACCTTCTCAGGAATAAGTCTCTTATCTGTAAGACTTATCTTCAGGCCCTTTGTAAGGAATGCCATCTCACGAAGTCTGTTTCTCAGTATATCGTAATCGTATATGTTATCTTCAAATATTGTATGATCCGGCAGGAATGTAACCTTTGTTCCTGATACTCCCTCAGGTGCTTCACCTATAACCTGAAGCTTGTACATAACCTTGCCCTTCTCATATCTCTGCTTGTACACCTTGCCATCTCTGGTAATCTCGACTTCAAGCCATGTTGAAAGTGCATTTACAACTGATGCTCCAACACCGTGAAGTCCTCCGGATACCTTATATCCTCCACCGCCGAACTTTCCGCCGGCATGAAGTATGGTAAATACCACCTCAACAGCAGGTATTCCCTGCTTTTTATGTATTCCAACAGGAATTCCTCGTCCATCATCCACTACGGTGATGGAGTTATCCTCATTTATATACACCTGAATGTGGGTACAATATCCTGCCAGAGCCTCATCTACAGAATTATCAACTATCTCGTATACAAGATGGTGAAGTCCAGTGGAGGATGTACTTCCTATGTACATACCAGGTCTCTTTCTGACTGCTTCCAGTCCCTCCAGAACCTGTATCTGTTCAGCTCCATAATTATCATTTTCCATTGTCATGCTTCCTCCGTTCTTACTCTGGTGGCCGTTCCCTCTACCACTCTATAAACATTGTTGATTATTACCTGCTCTTTAACAAAATCATCATATCCCGTACAGGTTATGATAGTCTGTATATCTTTTATCTCTTCTATCAATGCATCACGTCTGCTGGTGTCCAGCTCGCTCATGACATCGTCCAGAAGCAATATCGGATTATCATTGATTATCCTTTTTACAAGTTTTATCTCCGCCATCTTGAGTGACAGGGCAACTGTTCTCTGCTGTCCCTGTGAACCATATTTTCTAGCGTCTATTCCATTTATGAGAAAACTTATATCATCTCTGTGTGGACCAGATTGTGTACTTGAATATCTGATATCCATCTCAGTCTTTTCCTGAAGTGTCTCATCGAATTTATCTTCATCGACATTGCACTCATACACTATCTCTAGCTTTTCCTTGCCCGATGTGAGATGACTGTGGATCTCCCCAATTATCTCATTCATCATGTCGATAAAATTTCTTCTCTCTTTTATTATCCTCGACCCATAGTCCACAAGCTGCATATTCCACACATCCAGTGTATCTATGAGACTTCTGTTATGATAAATCTGCTTTAACAGATTATTTCGCTGATTGAGTATCCTGTTATATGATGCCAGATTCTGATAATACAATCTGCTTATCTGACACAATTCAAGATCCATGAACCTTCTCCTCTCGGCTGGTCCATTTTTAATGATAGTCAGATCTTCAGGTGAAAAGAATATGACATTGAGAAGACCATATAATTCCGTGGCCCTCCTTATGGGTATGCCATCGATCGCCACTCCCTTATTTTTGCTCTTTCGAAGATGCATATCTATCTTGTGCGATATGTCTTTCTTGTTGACAAATAATCTTATATGGCTCTCATCTTCACCTATCTTTATGATATCTTTATCCTGCGTATTTTTTCTGTGTGACTTCGTAGTCGCTGCCATGTATATGGATTCAAGTATATTTGTCTTGCCCTGGGCGTTATCGCCGTACAGGATATTCGTATTTTTTCCAAATTCTACTTTCACATTACTGTAATTTCTGTAATTACTCAGCTCTATCGACTCTATATACATAACCTTCACCATCTGCAAGATGGCGACCACAATTATTTCTGAATACTTATCTTATCACCATCAAATTCTACTTCATCACCATCATAAAGCTTTCTTCCACGTCTGGTCTCTATCTCACCGTTAACCACAACCAGTCCCTGAACTATGACCTCCTTTGCGTCAACTCCTGACTCCACCAGACCGGCAGCCTTAAGCGCCTGTCCAAGCTTTATGAACTCATCTCTTAACTTGATTATCTCCATATTCTCACCCCTTCTTACTCTTCGTTGATTCCCATAGGAAGGATAAGGTAGATATATGTCTCTGCATCATCCTTGATAACACATGGAGATTTTGTATTGTTGAAATAAATAGTTACATTCTCATCGTCAATTACTCTGAGTGCATCTATTATAAGCTTTGGATTAAATCCAATGACAAGATTGTTACCTTCCTTCTCGATATCTATCTCCTCATTCAGAGAACCGATGAGAGAACTGATCTTGAGACCGAGAGTTCTGTCATCAATACTGAGTCTGATAGGCTTCTTGTCTGAATCCTTTATAAGAAGAGTTGCTCTGTCCAAACTGTCAAGGAACTCTCTCTTGTTTATCTTCATCTTGATCTGATAATCAACTGAGAGCATATGGCTTATTCTGAAATACTCGCCCTCTATCAGTCTTGAAACAACCTTTGTATTGTCAAACTCAAATAATATATTGTTGTCAGTGAAATAAATATTTACAGGATCATCAACTCCACCGTTCATGATCTTACTTATGTCGCTGAGGGATTTTCCTGGAACTACAACCTTAATGTCTGAATTATCTCCCTTGAGCTCTATATATCTGATGGATATTCTGTGTCCATCCAGAGAAACCACGCTGAGCTTATTGTTTGATACCTCAAATAACTCACCGGTCATAAGCTTATTGTTCTCATTATCTGATATAGAGAATATTGTCTGATTGATAACCTCTCTCAGCGCAAACTGAGATATGGTTATGAACTTATCCTTTGATACAACAGGAAGATTGGAGAAATCCTCTCCTGACTTTCCAGGTATGTTGAACTCAAGTCTCTCACACTTGATAAGTGTCTTGCTGTCCTTATCACTCTCTATAGTTATGTCACTGTCAGGAAGCTTTCTTATGAAATCTGAGAAAAGCTTTGCCTCGAGTGCAACCTTTCCGTCCTCTATAACAGTACCGTCAACATAACTTTCTATTCCTATCTCCATGTCATTAGCTGTGAGCTTAATAACACCGCCTGCAGCTTCAACCAGGATACAAGACAGTATCGGATGGGTCGTCTTGTTGGAGACAGCCTTTGATACGATATTTATACCCTGAAGTAAGTTAGATTTTCTTATGGAAATTTTCATTTTAAGTGTGATCTCCTTTCATGTCCAAATATAATGATCATCAAAATATGATATGTGTGTATAACTTCAAATAACAACAAACAGTGCGAGCGTTTAACTATAAATATATTAAGATAATTAGTAGTATCAGTAGTAGTGCTTTTGATAATGTTGAAAGTGTATCAAGCCCTTACAAATCAAGGCTTTGAGAATTATGTGTCCATGTTACTAATCAATTTTAATCTGTTCATAAACTGACCATTTACCAACATGGCAAAATCCTGTTCATCAGGAGTAAGAACAATTCTCAAACACATAACAACATGTAACAAACATCAAATAACAATATACAATCACGTTATGTTTGTAAGGTTATAAACAAATAAGTGAGTTTATAATATAAAAATGTGGATAACTTGCTATTTTTGTGGATTAAGCTTCTTGATTATGACGTCAACCATCTCAGCAAATTCCGGATCCTTCTCAATCTTATCTTCAACCTTCTGTATATTGCTGTGCACGGTGGAGTGATCCTTTCCTCCAAATGCATCTCCTATACTCTTCAGCCCCTTGTCCGTGTACTTTCTGCACAGGTACATGGATATCTGACGGGCAGTGGCTATATCCTGGCTTCTCTTCGTGGATACGATGTCACTGACTGATATATTAGTGTGCTCTGAAACAGTGTTGATAATGAGCTCAGGTGTTATGGTAACCTTGGAATCCTTGGATATGAAATCCTTGAGGACGTTCTTGGCAAGTTCCTCAGTGATCTTGATATCTCCGAGCTCTGAATATACGCTGAGCTTGTTGAGCGCACCCTCAAGCTCACGTACGTTGTAGGTTATATTGTTGGCGATATACTCAAATATCTCCTCGCTGATGATATCGGTAAGTCCCTTTATCTCAGCCTTGTTCTTGAGGATAGCCATACGTGTCTCGTAATCAGGAGCGTGGATGTCGATAGGAACACCCCACTCAAATCTTGATCTGAATCTCTCATCCAGAGTCTTAATCTCCTTTGGTGGCTTATCCGACGACAGGATTATCTGCTTACCTTCGTCATGAAGAGCGTTGAAGGTGTCAAAAAATTCCTGCTGCGTACTTGCCTTACCGATCAGGTACTGGATATCATCGATCAGAAGAACATCCACTGTTCTGTATTTGTTTCTGAATTCTTCAGTTTTATTCTTGGAGATTGCTTCTATGATCTCATTCGTGAATTTGTTCGATGGCACATAGAGAACCTTCATATTACTATTGTGCTGGAGTATATAGTGGGCTATGGACTGCATAAGATGAGTCTTGCCCAGTCCTGATCCTCCATACAGGAAAAGCGGATTGAACTTGTCCTGTCCAGGTGAATCGGCAACTGCCAGACATGTTGCGTGAGCGTGCTTGTTACTCTCACCAACAATAAAGTTCTCAAATGTGTAGTCAGGTCTGAGATTGCTCTTGGCAATGGCATCGTTGTAGTCCTCTGAATATGTAGGGGACTTTTCATCCTTTCTCATCTGACTCTCGAGTGTGAATATAACCTGAATTGAATCGTCCTGAAAGAGCTCTCTGAGAACTGTTTCAAGATATATATCAAATAATTTTCTCTTGAGAAATTCTACGCCTCTCTGTCCGTAATCCTCGTCCAGAGTGAAATAGACCTTGTTATCCTCAACTGAATATATCTTGAGAGGTTCGATCCATGTATGGATCATGATATGGGAAATTCCATGTTCATTTTCAAGTATATTCAAAATGTCATTCCACTTGGCTAATATTAAGTCCTTCATCGTAAAAAACCTTCCTCAAAAAAATAATTCTTCCTATTATTAATAACACTATTACATTTTATAATAAATGCACCCCTATTTCAAGCATATTAAGGTCAAAAACAAGATAAATTGCCTTTATTTTGATTTTACATGCTTATACGGTTAGGTACACGTATTTGGGGGTAAAATCAAAATAAACGAGAATAAGGGGCAAAAAATGAAAAAGTTAATAAAAAATCTTATTTGTGTATAATCCACATGGAATGTTGATAACTTTGTTACATAAGTTTCATAATAATTATTATTTTCAAACTTATGTAAATATAAAAAAATGACTGTTTTATATTTGTGAACATCACAAACAGCGATAAATACTGGGTTTTTTAGAATTAAACCCACAAAAGTAAAAAGTTATCAACAAGTTACCAACAAATTGTGGATAACATTATGTAAAGCGACTGGTAACAAAAATTAAATGCTTACAAAAATGTGATTAATCTATGAAACCACAACATTTTGTGATTAATATTAATGTATCCACCTAATTAATCCAGAACGATTCGTCACCTTTATCAAATAGTGGCTGAAATCCTTATAAAATATAGGAAAAACGGCAAAAAAGGCTTGACTCACATTACCTATTTATTTATAATAGGCAAGTAAATTTGTAAAGAAGGAGGTGTTTTGTAATGAAGATGACATTCCAGCCTAAGAAGAGACAGAGATCTAAGGTTCATGGCTTTAGAAAGAGAATGAGTACTGCTAATGGCAGAAAGGTACTGGCCGCTAGAAGAGCTAAGGGAAGAAAGAAATTATCAGCGTAAGGTCACATGGTTGTGACCTTTTTTTATAGGGTCACAGCAACAGTTTTTCTAATAATCAAAGTTTCGGTGGTTACACAATGAGTAAGATGATTACATTAAAAAACAGCAGAGAGTTTGGCAGTGTGTACAGCACAAAGAATTCGGTAGCCAATAAATATTTAGTTATGTATCTGAGAAGCAACGGCTTGGATTACAACAGACTCGGAATCTCTGTTAGTAAGAAAGTTGGTAACAGTGTGGTAAGACACAGGGTAACCAGATTGATTAGAGAAGCTTACCGATTAAACAGAGCAAATATTGATGTTGGCTATGACATAGTGATAGTAGCCAGACCGTCATCAAAGGACAAGAAATGTCAGGACATTGAGAGTGCTTTGATGCATTTGTGTGGGTTAAAGAAGATAAGCCACATAGGGTAAAAAAATGAAAAAAATATTTATTGGTTTAATCAAATTTTACAGGAAGTATTTGTCACCGCTTAAGGGACATGCTACCTGCAAGTATTTTCCTACTTGTTCGCAGTATGCAATTGAGGCTATCGAAAAGTATGGAGTTTTAAAAGGTGGTCTCCTTGCAGTATGGAGGATACTTAGATGCAATCCTTTTTCAAAAGGAGGATATGATCCAGTTCCATAAAGGAGAAAATTATGTTTCTAACTAGAGAAGATGGTATGATACTCGGACCAGTTTGTTGGGTTCTCGGTAAGATATTCAACTGGATATATATGTTCGTTGGATTTATCGGAAATCATATGGGAATCACATATGTCAATTTAAGCGTGTGTGTTATATTGTTCACATTTGTACTGAGAGGTGCACTGTTCCCATTATATTTCAAACAGCAGAGATCTACCAAGATCATGAGTTTCATCCAGCCTGAAATTGCCAAGGCAACAAAGAAATATAAAGGCAAGACTGATCAGGACTCAATGATGAAGCAGCAGCAGGAAACTCAGAAGATCCAGAAAAAATATGGTGTCAGCATGGCATCAGGATGTCTGACTTCGCTTATACAGCTGCCTATATTCTATGGTCTGTACAGGGTTATCCAGAACATACCTGCGTATGTTCCTTCAATGACCAAGAAGTACAGCGAGATCGTGGACATATTGAGTACAAAGACTGATTATATCAAAGCTATAAGTGATGTAGCCGGAGAGTCAAAGGTCAGCACTGTGACAATGGCTCTTAAGCAGATGGGAGATGATCCTACAAGAAACCAGATCATTGATGTTCTTGACAAGTTTGCCAAGAGCGACTGGGATAAATTGATAAGTAATCTTGATCTTGCAGGCAATGCTACTCTCACAAGCTATGTTGACCAGTTCCACAACATGAATCAGTTCCTGTTTGGACTGAATATTGCAGATGCACCGGGATGGAAGCTTTCAATAGCTTTGGTGGTTCCTATCGTTTCTGCTCTCCTGCAGTTCTTACAGACAAAGATATCCATGAAGTCATCACAGAATAACAACATGGATAGCAATCAGCAGACAGCCAACAACATGATGAAGGGTATGATGTACTACATGCCTATCATGTCACTTATATTCTGTATAACTCTTCCTATAGCTATCGGTCTTTACTGGATAGTTGGTTCTGTTATTATGATAATATCTCAGCTTATAGTTGATGCTTATTATAATCATCAGGACAAGGATGAGCTGCTTGCAAAATGTGCCGAGAAGGCTGCCAAGAAGCAGGCAAAGAAGAAGAACCCTGACAAGAAATCTTTCTATGAGAGAATGATGGATGCTCAGAATGGTAACGTTCCAACAGAGAACAGTCAGTCAGAGAATATAAATAAGATGGCTTCTTCAAGACTTAAGAGTTATGTTAATCCTGCACATTCAGTGAATGTTGACAGTGATGATGTAACCCGCAGAGAAAATGTAAACTATAAACCAGGCAGTATAGGAGCTAAGGCGAATATAATGCTTAAGTACCAGAACAATAGCAACGATAAGGGAGGAAATAAATAATGGAATTCTTAGAATTCAAAGGTAAGACCAAAGATGAAGCCCTTATGCAGGCCAGTGTTGAACTTGGAGTCCCTAGTACAGATCTTGAGTATGAAGTTATCAGCGAAGAGACAAAGGGATTTCTTGGTATAGGTTCAAAGCCTTGTATCATAAAGGCAAGAAAAAAGAAGACATTCCTGGACGATGTTAAGGAGTACCTTGACAGCCTGTTCAAGGCTATGGATATCCAGACAGAGATCCAGATGGATTTTGATGAGGAAGAGAATGTTCTGTCTATCAATCTTGAGGGACCAGAGATGGGAATTTTGATTGGAAAGCGTGGACAGACTCTAGATGCTCTTCAGTATATTATAACACTTGCTATCAATAAGAAGAGCGAGTCACGTATCAGAGTTAAGCTCGATACAGAGAACTACAGAGCAAGAAGAAAAGAGACACTTGAGAATCTTGCCAAGAATATAGCATTCAAGGTTAAGAGATCAAAGAGATCATTTGCTCTTGAGCCAATGAATCCTTATGAGAGAAGAATAATCCATGCTACTCTTCAGAACGACAAGTATGTAGCAACCAGAAGCGAGGGCGAGGAGCCATATCGTAAGGTTATTGTATATCTCAAGAAGAAATAATAGTCACGCTGATGCGTGTAAAGATCATCGCAATATTTTATGGTGACAGGAAAGAGATCATTTGAGAAAATGGTCTCTTTTTTGTTGCAGTTTAGTCTTTTTATATGGAAAATGAATTGGTAATGTTGTACACTACATAGATAGGTTGTTTAATCACGGTGAAAGGAAAAGTGTAAGACAGATATGTTCAAGGAAGATACCATTGCAGCTATAACCACCGGTATGAGTAATGCCGGAGTTGGAATAATAAGGATCAGCGGAGACAGGGCATGTGAGATAACAGACATGTTGTTCCGCGCTGCAAATAAAAACAAAAAAGCGGTAAATATGAAATCTTACACTGCTGCATTTGGTGGTGTGTATGAGGATGACAGAATGATAGATGAGGCTATACTTCTGGTCATGAAGGCTCCCCATACGTACACATGTGAGGATGTGTGTGAACTTCAGTGTCACGGAGGTATAGTAGTTCTCCGAAAGATACTTGATCTGGTAATAAAATGTGGTGCAAGGGCAGCCGAACCTGGAGAATTTACAAAGAGAGCATTCCTCGGTGGAAGGATAGATCTGTCACAGGCAGAATCCGTCATGGATATAATAAATGCAAAGAATGACTTTGCAGCCAGAACGTCTGTGGAGCAGCTTCAGGGAAGACTTAGGGATAAGATCATTGATATGAGAGAACAGATTCTGTACAATGTGGCGTTTATTGAATCTGCTTTGGATGATCCTGAACACTACAGTCTGGATGGTTTTCCACAAAAGTTAGAAATAATTGTGGATAACCTTGTAGATAGTGTGGATAACCTTTTGACAACATTTGACAATGGAAAAGTGTTGTCTGAGGGAATAAATACGGTTATTGTTGGTAAACCGAATGCGGGTAAGTCTTCGCTGATGAATATGTTTGTGGGCGAAGAAAGGGCGATTGTAACAGATATGGCCGGCACAACCAGGGATACGCTCAGTGAAGTGATAAATGTAAGAGGTATAACTCTGAACATAGTTGACACTGCGGGAATAAGAGATACAGATGATGTAGTTGAGAAGATAGGTGTGGATAAGGCATTAGAGTCTGTGGATAAAGCTGATCTTGTGCTCTATGTGGTAGACAGTTCAATTGACCTGGATGAGAACGATCACAGGATCATGTCCAGAATACAGGATAAGAATGTTGTTGTGATACTCAACAAATCTGATCTGGAAAAGAAGATAGACGAATCGAATATTAAGAAATATATAGATGCAGATATAATTCAGTTGTCAGCACTGACCGGTGATGGCAGTGAAGAATTGTATGAGCTTCTGAACAGGATGTTTTTTGAGGGTACACTGACATATAATGATCAGCTTTATATCACTAATACCCGGCACAAAAATGAACTTGTGTGCACCAAAAATGCACTGTTAAAGGTTAAAGAAAGCATAGATATGGGAATGGAGGAAGACTTTTTCTCCATTGATCTCATGGATGCGTATGAACATCTCGGTTTGATAATAGGTGAAACTGCCAGAGATGATCTGGCTGATAAGATATTTAAGGAATTCTGTATGGGAAAATAGATTGCAGGATATAAGGTACTGGAAGGAGGACATTTGTATGCCTGTTTTGAATGAAGAATATGATGTGGTAGTTGTGGGGGCAGGACATGCAGGATGTGAGGCAGCTCTTGCAAGTGCAAGACTTGGTCTGAATACTATTATTTTTACGGTGAGTATGGACAGTGTGGCCATGATGCCATGTAATCCGAATGTAGGAGGAAGCTCTAAGGGACATCTGGTAAGGGAAATAGATGCACTTGGCGGAGAGATGGGCAAGAATATAGACAAGACGTATATTCAGTCAAAGATGCTCAATGCGTCTAAGGGTCCGGCGGTTCACTCTCTTCGTGCCCAGGCAGACAAGGCAAATTATTCCAGAACCATGAAGCACACCCTTGAGAATACGGATAATCTCACATTGAGACAGGCAGAGGTGTCGGAAATTATTATCGAGGATAATGTGGTTAAGGGTGTAAAGACATATTCGGGAGCAACTTATTTTGCAAAGGCTGTGGTTCTGTGTACAGGAACATACCTCAAGGCGAGATGTATATACGGAGATGTCGTATATCACACCGGACCTAATGGACTTATGGCAGCTAATTATTTGTCAGATTCCATGAAGAATGCAGGGATAGAGATAAGAAGATTCAAGACGGGAACCCCTGCCAGACTGGATAAAAGAACGATAGATTTTTCTCAAATGGAGGAACAGAAGGGCGATGAGAAGATAGTTCCATTCTCATTTACAAATACTGAGGCGGATATAAGACGTGATCAAATATCATGCTGGCTCTGTTACACAAATGAGAAGACACATGAGATAATCAGAGATAATATAGACAGATCACCTCTGTTTTCAGGCGTGATCGAGGGTACAGGACCAAGATACTGCCCTTCCATTGAGGATAAGGTTACGAAATTCCCTGATAAGACCAGACATCAGATATTTATTGAGCCTGAGGGTGAATATACGAATGAGATGTATATGGGTGGAATGAGCAGCTCTCTTCCTGAGGATGTTCAGTATGAGATGATACACAGCATGAAGGGACTGGAGAATGCAAAGATAATAAGGAATGCTTATGCCATCGAGTATGATTGTATAAATGCCATTAACTTAAAACCTTCTCTGGAGTTTAAGAGTGTATCAGGACTTTTTGGTGCCGGCCAGATAAATGGAAGTTCAGGATATGAGGAGGCTGCAGCCCAGGGTATAATGGCAGGAATCAATGCTGCCAGAAAAGTACAGGGCAAGGAAGCGGTGGTTCTTGACAGATCACAGGCATATATAGGAGTTCTTATAGATGATCTTGTCACAAAAGAGACATCGGAGCCATACAGAATGATGACATCCAGAGCTGAGTACAGACTTCTTCTCAGACAGGATAACGCTGATCTGAGGCTCACGGAGATTGGACATGAGATCGGTCTTATAGATGACAAGAGATATGCTGCATTTACAAAGAAGAGACAACAGATAATGGATGAGATACAGAGACTTGAGAGCACCATGGTTGGAGCAAATTCAACCATACAGAAGTTTCTTGAGAATCTTGGAAGTACAGGACTTAAGACTGCTGCATCTCTTGCAGAACTTATAAGAAGACCGGAACTGTCATATGAGGCGATTGATCCAATAGATGAGGGAAGAACCAAACTTCCGGATGATGTTATAGAACAGATAAATATAACCATAAAATATCAGGGATATATAGACAGACAGAATCAGCAGGTAAATCAGTTTAAGAAGCTGGAGAAGAAAAAGCTGCCGGCAGATATTGACTATAATGATATATCAAATCTTAGAATCGAGGCCAGACAGAAGCTGTCTCTCATCAGACCTGAAAATATTGGACAGGCGTCAAGAATATCAGGAGTTTCTCCGGCTGATATATCAGTATTGCTGGTGTATCTCAAGATGAAGGGTAGAGACTAAACTGGTATAGAAGTTATTCAGAATAATTTGTTGAAGGAGAACAATATGGACAGATTAAATTCCATAACAAAACAGTTTGGTCTGGAATTGAGTGATAAGCAGATAGAACAATTTTCAAAATATTATGATATTCTGGTTGAGTGGAATAAGGTAATGAATCTTACAGCCATAACTGAGAAGGAAGATGTAATAATAAAGCATTTTGCTGACAGTCTGCTTCTTTCAAAGTATAAAGATCTTCATGAGAATATTGACGTTATAGATGTTGGTACAGGTGCAGGATTTCCGGGAATTCCTCTGAAGATTGCTTTTCCAGAGCTGAATATAACACTTATGGATTCGTTGAATAAGAGATTAAAGTTCCTCGATGAAGTTATAGATGAACTTGGACTGCAGGATATCCACACTGTTCATTCAAGAGCAGAGGATGGAGGCAGAGATGAGATGCATAGAGAAAAATATGATCTGGCTGTATCCAGGGCAGTTGCCAATCTTGCAACTCTGTCGGAATGGTGTATTCCATTTGTCAAGCCGGGTGGATATTTTGTATCTTATAAGTCAAATGCTTTGCCGGAAGAGATGCGGGATGGAAAGAAAGCAATCAGGATTCTTGGGGGACAGGTCGAGAACATATTTAATACGAATATACCGGAGACCAATAACCAGAGAAGCTTTGTGTTTGTAAAGAAGATTGCAAATACAGACAACAAGTACCCGAGAAAAGCGGGAGCTGCTAAAAAGCCAATAGCATAAAAAAATAAAACAGCCTCAAATGGCTGTTTTATTTTTTAGTTTGAAGATTTCATATGTCTTTTTTCTTTTCTTTTTTCACGAATATCTTCCTGTTTTTGTTTAATTGCCTCTATACCTTGTTTGTCGATAGGTTTTATTGTCTTGTGAACATAATAGTTATTGTTTACAGATTTGAATTTTATCTTGCCACAAAAATAACCATGCATCCAGCATTTTCCAACACACATGTACGATGATGGACTATTTGCAAACCAGTCAATATGTGTCTTGACCTTCTTGCTGCATTTGTAACAACGAATCTGAGTTACTTTTTCATCGTCCAGTGCTGCATGTTTATTTCTGAAACCCCTTGAGATATATTCGTACTGGTTATTATGAGATACTTCAATCTCTTCTTCTTTATTCTTAGGTGTTATATAGAGATCAAAGCTGTAAAGCTGATTTATATTCTTGGCTTTCATCTCTTTCATAACAAGTGCGGTGTATCTTGCATCGTTGAGAGCTGTGTGAAATGGTTCATTTTCCGGAATATTCATTTCACTGACCGCTTTTTCAAGTTTACTCATACTCTGAGGTATTCCTGAGGTATTCGTAACGCTTGCATATATACTTTGGAGATTCAGAAACTTAAGTGGCCTAGGAAGCTTGTCCATATAATAAAAGTCCATATTAGTCTGAAGCTCTGTGAGGTCCATAGGTCCCCATGTGCAGAATATGTAATCTTTTCCACACCAGTCAAGAAATTCTGAACAGACTTCCTTGAATCCTCTTCCGAGACTCAGGTCATCCTCATCATAGTTCAGAATTGTTCTGATCTTTGAATGTAATTTCTTATAAATTTTTGGTTTGATAAGACTTGAGTATTCGTCAATGATGTTGAGATTCTTATCTACCTTAACGGCACCAATCTCTATAATTTCAAAAGGCATACGTGGATGTTCACCCATATGCCCATTGTAGCTTTGATTCCATTCAAGATCCATAACAATATAATTCATAGTCATGTCCCTTTAGAAAATTTATTAGTGAAAAATAGTGCACCTGACGGGATTCGAACCCACGACCTTCCGCTTAGGAGGCGGACGCTCTATCCTGCTGAGCTACAGATGCACATCAATTATAAGTGTAACATTTATAGAGTTTATAGTCAAGGATTAACTATATGCCCCTGAAGCCACACATCACCCTTGAATCTTCTTCCCGGAGCAGGTTCACCCAGAAGATGGTTTTTGTTGATCGCTACGGTAAATGTCAGATCATTGCTTTCTACATCAATCAGATATATCGATTCATTTGTATAGCTGTTGGTTGTCTCGATATATGATGTGATAGTTCCTATAACTGCGTAGTGATCAGTCTCAATACCGACAGGCATGAAGCTTGATTTCACTATGGACAGAACATCCTCTTTGTGAGTCCTTCTTCCAATGGTGTTATAGGTGTCCATATCTTCAAGAGTAAGACTTTCTATTGCGTCCGGATCACCCTTCTTTGCAGCCTCGATGAGTTTACTTCTCTTTGCATTGCCGTAGGATGTATTTTTATCACTGTGATCATCCACATCAAGAATGATCATACCATTTACTGACAGACCGGAAAAATACGCCTTTGAAAAGTACTTGTTTGATCTGTTCATCCACAATGATTTTTCATAGTCTGCTATGTTGGTTATGAAGAAAATAAGAGTCATTCCAAGACTGAAATCACTGCTAACACCGGCATATGCTCTCTTGTCAGAATATTTCTCAACGTATATATTTTCGTCATCGGTCAAAAGCTTTGATGTGACGTAAGGAAAATAATACTCAATGGATATTGAGCCATCCTTTGACATTTCACCTACAAGCGATATTCCAAATCTCTCCCCAAAGTCTTTGCTGAATTGTACAAGACAGGTGTCAGCACTTATAGTTGATATAAATTTCCTGTCAGGCGATTCAAGGATCTGCCTGTATATAGGTTCAAGCTGCTGTCTGTTTTTTATGTTAGTAAAGCCTATAGATGGAAGAAAACTATGCATTCCGACACCTCCCTTGTTGTATGTTTTTATTTATATTATTACTTTCCTGTCTTCTCAAGATACTCTTTTCCACCCATGTATGGACGAAGCTTCTCTGGAATTCTGACTCTTCCGTCAGCCTGGAGATTGTTCTCAAGGAAAGCGATAAGCATTCTTGGTGGAGCAACAACTGTATTGTTGAGTGTATGAGCGAGATACTTCTTGCCATCCTCGCCCTTTACTCTGATCTGAAGTCTTCTTGCCTGTGCATCGCCAAGGTTTGAACAGCTTCCAACCTCGAAGTATTTCTTCTGACGAGGTGACCATGCCTCAACATCTACAGACTTAACCTTGAGATCTGCAAGATCTCCAGAACAACACTCAAGTGTTCTTACAGGGATATCCATTGATCTGAAGAGATCAACTGTGTTCTGCCACAGCTTGTCAAACCACATCTTGCTGTCCTCAGGCTTACATACAACGATCATTTCCTGCTTCTCAAACTGATGGATTCTGTATACACCTCTCTCCTCAATTCCGTGAGCACCCTTCTCTTTTCTGAAGCAAGGTGAGTAGCTTGTAAGAGTCTTTGGAAGCTCATCCTCAGGAATTATAGTGTCGATGAACTTACCGATCATTGAGTGCTCTGAAGTTCCGATGAGATACAGATCCTCACCCTCAATCTTATACATCATGGCATCCATCTCAGCAAAGCTCATAACACCTGTGACAACGTTGCTTCTGATCATGAAAGGTGGAATACAATATGTGAATCCTCTGTCTATCATAAAATCTCTTGCGTATGAGATAATAGCAGAGTGAAGTCTTGCTATGTCGCCCATGAGATAGTAGAAGCCGTTTCCTGCAACTTTTCTTGCTGAATCGAGGTCAATTCCTCCAAGTGCCTCCATGATATCTGCATGATAAGGAATCTCAAAGTCAGGAACAACAGGCTCACCATACTTCTGAACCTCTACATTCTCTGAGTCATCCTTTCCTATAGGAACTGATGGATCAATGATGTTAGGAATTATCATCATGATCTTCTTAACCTTCTCCTTGAGCTCAGGCTCTAAAGCTTCAAGCTCCTTGAGTCTTGCTGATGTCTCAGCAACCTGCTTCTTAACTTCCTCAGCCTCTTCCTTCTTTCCCTGAGCCATAAGAGCACCAATCTGCTTTGCTATTGCATTCTTGTTTGCTCTGAGTGTATCAGCTTCCTGCTGAGCAGCACGAGCCTGTTTGTCAAGCTCTATTACTTCATCGACAAGTGGAAGTTTGTCATTCTGGAATTTATTCTTTATATTCTGTTTTACTACGTCTGGGTTTTCTCTTAAGAATTTAATATCAATCATGATATCCTCCTATTAAATATATAAATTTATTTGAAAATATATTATAATAATGTAGCTACATAATATATTTCCATGTTTTTGTTTCTTTTTTTTTCCTTGTTTATTTTATAAATCTTGTTCTTATCGTTTTAGCGATTTTACGTTTTATACGCTTTTTTGTTTTATACGCTTTTTTGTTTTATATGCTTTTGTATTTTATATACTTTTGTGCTTTATACGCTTTTCTATTTTATGCGTTTCATACACATTTGTACGTTGCATGTTTTGTATAATATTTTTTTGAAATATGGTTATTTTAGTTTGTTTTCAGCTATTTCATCCTCGAGGGTTTTAGCTCGTTCAATAGCCTCTTTTTCCTCTTCTGACAGTGCAACATATGCTTCACCACCTATGATCTCTTTTGCATAGTTAAAACAGCCTTCTCTGGTATGCATACAGTTGAGTACGACACCATTGTTCTCTGTATCCAGAAGAGCAAGTGCAAAACTTAGATTACCACCCATTCCTTCAAATGCATTATACTTTACAAGACCAATTTTACTGACACATGCTGAAAGATGACTCTGTATTTCCTTATGTTCCTTTGTGAGTCGTTTGGAATTGTTTTTTACAGCATCCATCTCAGCGAATCTTTTCATGATAATATCTTCAAGATCACCTGCCTGAGTTCCGCTCAACAGCCTTTTTATCTGTTTGTTTCTATTTTTAATATTGCCCATCAATATGAATAATAGTACAAACAAGGCTATTATGAGAACCAGCATACCAATTAGTATGTAGGCAGGATCAATACCTATTTTTTGTAATATGGAACTTTCCATTATAATATTGTCCTTCCTTGATTGTGCATATGTATGATGCAGATGGTTACTACATCATTTCTTTATTGATTGAGTAAAGCATCTCTGTTATTCGGTCAAGCTCGTCCTGAGAATAGTAGTTTATCTCAATTTTGCCTTTGTCGTTATTAGATGCCTTTATAGCTATCTTTGCACCTAAAATTGACTTTAATTTGTTCTCTATATCAGAATAGAAGACGGATAAATCCTTTTGAGGCTTCTGTTTTTCCTCTTTTTCCGGCTTTTTCTCCAGAATTGCCTTTACATATGCCTCTGTTTCTCTAACACTGAGCTTCTGATCGTATACAATTGCAGCCGTTTCGTACTGTAATTTAGGATCTTCTATAGGAATAAGTGCTCTGGCATGTCCTGTTGATATCATATTATACATGACCATCTGTCTTACATCCTCGCAAAGCTTCAGAAGTCGGAGAGAATTGGTTATGGTTGATCTGCTTTTTGATACTCTCTCTGCAACTTCTTCCTGCTTGAGATTATATTCCGATATAAGAGATTCGTAAGCCTCAGCTTCTTCAATTGGATTCAGATCTTCTCTCTGAATATTCTCTATAAGAGAAATCTCCATTATTTCTTTGTCAGTATAATCACGTATAACTACAGGAACTTCCTTTATTCCTGCCATTCTGGCAGCTCTCCAACGTCTTTCACCTGCAATTATCTCATAATAATCGCCTTTTTTAGTGACAATCAGAGGCTCAAGAACACCATATTTCTTAATGGAATCAGATAATTCCTGTAATGCCTCTTCATCAAACTGCTTTCTTGGCTGTGACTTATTTGGCTCAATGAGATTGATTTTAATCTTCTGTTCAACCTCTTTTACAACTTCCTTCACAACCTCTTTGGTTACTGTTTTTACCTCTTTACTTGTGTTTTCAGAGGAGTTTTGCTGATTACTTCTACTTCGGGACGGCTTTGAAGCCTCTGAAGTGCCTAAAAGGTCGTTCAAACCTCTTCCTAAACCTTTTTTCTGTGCCATATTAGCCCTCCATTATCTATAGTAGTCATTTTCTATAACTTCATCTGCCAACATCATATAATGCTCAGCTCCGGCTGATCTTGGATCATACTCAATTATTGGCATTCCGTAACTTGGCGCTTCAGCAAGTCTGACATTTCTCGGTATAACTGTGTTGTATATGTGCTGTTTGAGGTTTTCTTTTACATTTTCAACAACCTGAACTGATAAATTAGTTCTTGAGTCAAACATTGTAAATACAACACCTTCTATAGTAAGAAGTCTGTTCAGATTTTTCCTTATCAGTTCGATAGTGTATACCAACTGTGAGAGACCATCCAGTGCGAAAAATTCACATTGAATAGGTACAAGTACCGTATTTGCTGCTGTAAGAGCATTTACAGTAAGCATTCCAAGTGCAGGAGGACAATCAATGATAACGTAATCAAATTTGTTCTTTACCTTCTTGATATGTGTCTTAAGAATGTGCTGCATATCCTCCATTCCGACAAATTCAACCTCAGCACCTGCCAGTTCTCTGTTGGCAGGAATGAGATTAAGACCAGGATATACGTTTATGAGCATACATTCTCCTATGTTGCACTCATTTCTCAACATATCATAGACTGTGTATTCAAGAGAATCCCTGTCTACACCTAATCCACTTGTCATATTGCCCTGTGGATCCATATCAACGGCCAGAACCTTTTTACCCTTTGCTGCCAGACATGCGGCAAGGTTTATGGCTGTTGTTGTCTTGCCAACGCCACCTTTCTGGTTAGCAATCGCTATAATTCTGCCCATTTTGTCTCCTTTTCATTCAAAAAAAGAATGTTTCACGTGAAACATTGTTGTTTGCTTATTTAATATAGATAAAATATGATGATATTTTATGTTATAAATAGTGCTTGTCTATTATAGCACTTATAAAGTGCTAATTCTACAAAATACAGAAAAAATATGATGTTTAATAAAATGTTTCACGTGAAACATTATATTATCTAATGAATGGATAATATCGTATACAAAGTGGCAATTAAACTGTGTAAAATCTGATAAATAGTGGGTGCATGTTTTGTATTCGTTATATGGGTAAAGTTTCACGTGAAACATTTTATAATTGAATTAATGGTTAAAAAGGTAAGTAAAGTATTGACTATGCTTGAAAGTTCTGGAAATTCTTTGAAAAAATTAGAATAATAGACAAGAAAGTACAATTATTATATGTGGATTACTTAGACATATAAATATTATATGTAATGATGAAAATGTTTCACGTGAAACATGAATATTATCAAATAAATCAGAAAAGTAGTTCATGGAGTGATAATTGAGTTGTAAAATACTTTGTTATAATGTAAATGAATAATAAGGTAGCAGAAACAACAAACATGATGTAAAAGATTTATAAGTGTAGAAAACAAATGTATGCGATATCTGAAGTTTGAGTTGAAATACGTTTATCATAAAGTTTCACGTGAAACATTCAAAAATATATAATATTAAAGCAAAATTAAATATACAAAGGATCTATTTATTGAAATTATGTAAATCATCATATAATTTATTATTTAACAGCTTTAAAGATTCTGTATTCATAAAAACGCAATGTAGAATATAGAAGTATATAAAGAAATAGAATAGAAGAGATTATATAATACGTAATATGGTTAGAAAAATGATTTTGTTATTGCAATAAACAATATCTTCACAAAGAAAACTGTAAAACTTAGAAAAACAAGAGAAGAATACCTAAAAACATTCTGATATAAGAAAAAATACCTGAAATAAAGATATTCAGAACAAAATTATCTAGGATAATAATTTCGGAACAATGATGTCTGGAAGATAGTGTTTAGAAGACAATATTCAGAATGGAATATTCAGAATGAAATATTCAGAACGATAATACTCAGAACAATAATATCCAGAACAATGACAGCCAGATAAGAATATTCAGAATAGAAATATCATGAGTAATATTATTTAGAGAAAAGTATCAAAAACAATAATATCTATGACAATATAATTTAAAATGGTTCCTGGAGATATATGAGAAAAAGAGAATGTTTCACGTGAAACATTCTCTTTTTCTTTAACCAGGTTATATGGTCATATATTAATATAGAAGAAACACTGATTACATTGCCTCTGGAGCTTCGATTCCAAGGAGGTCAAGTGCCTCAGATATTGTATTCTTAGTGAGATATGTGAGCATAACTCTTGCATTCTTGAGCTCAACATCATCTACATTGATTCTTGTTGAGTTATAGAACTTGTTAAATGCCTGAGCAACATCAACTGCATATCTTGCTACAACAGATGGCTCATACTTATCAGCAGCATCCTTGATCACAGATGGGAATCTGTTGATCTCTTTTAATAACTCTATGGCATCCTGCTCTGTAATGAGACTGTAGTTAACCGGTTTTGATGGATCGAATGACTCAGCAAGTCTTACAACGCTGCAGCATCTTGCATGTGTATACTGAACATAAGGACCTGTCTCACCATCAAAGTTGAGAACCTTATCCCAGCTAAATGATACATCCTTGATTCTCTGGTTATATAAGTCATTGAAAAGAACAGCACCAACACCAACTTTCTTGGCTACATCCTCCTTGTTTGGAAGATTTGGGCTCTTTTCGGTGATTATCTCAAGACTCTTTGCAATGGCATCCTTCAGAATATCCTCTGCGTATATGATATTACCGCTTCTGGTAGAAAGCTTTGCTCCCTCAAGACTTACAAGACCATAAGGAATATGAACAAGCTGATCCTTTGCCCATTCGTTTCCAAGAAGCTCAACTACCTTGAATACCTGTGCAAAATGAAGTTTCTGCTCCTGACCGGTTACATATAAGCACTTTGAGAAATGATATGTGTCTTTTCTATAGAATATAGCAGCAAGATCTCTTGTTGCGTATATTGAGCTTCCGTCTTTCTTGGTTATGATACATGGAGCCATATCGTAATCTGAGAGATCAACGATCATAGCACCTTCGCTCTCCTTCAGAAGACCGGCAGCCTTAACCTTGTCCACAACAGCCTGGCACTTGTCTCTATAGAAACTCTCTCCAAGATAGTAGTCGAAATCCATTCCGAGGAGGTTGTATGTTCTCTTGTATTCAACAAGACTTATATCCTTGAACCACTGCCATATGCTGAGTGCTTCCTCGTCTCCATTTTCCATCTTGTTGAACCATGCTCTTGCCTCGTCAACAAGCTCTGGATTCTTGTCAGCCTCTTCATGGAACTTCACATACAGCTTCATGAGCTCTGAGATTCCATCCTTCTCAACAGCTTCCTTTGAACCCCATGCCTTGTAAGCTACGATAAGCTTACCAAACTGTGTGCCCCAATCGCCAAGGTGATTTATTCTTACAACATTGTATCCAAGCTTGGAATGAATCTTGTAAAGAGAGTTACCGATTATTGTAGTTCTGAGATGGCCAACGTGGAAATTCTTTGCAACGTTAGGAGATGAGTAGTCAATACATATGGTCTGTCCCTTGCCTATATCGGATTTGCCGAAGTCATCTGTGTTGGCTGCCTCTATCATTGTCTTTACAAATACATCTTTCTTGATATAGAAGTTCAGGTATGCACCTGCTACATCGATCTTCTCGATGAAATCTACATCTCCTATGGCTTCCTTTATATCGGCTGCAATCATATTTGGGGCTTTTCTGAGCACCTTTGCCAGCCTGAAGCAAGGAAATGCAAAATCACCCATATCAGGGCGTGGTGGGATCTCGATTGAAGCCATGATATCTGACATTTCGATTCCTTCTACGTTATTTGAGATAAGCTGTGCAATTTTTTCTTTCATGATAATGTTCCTTTTATGTTTATTTTATTCGAAATATATATGTGTTGATAAAACAACATATACACAATATAACACTTTGCTACTTTAAGATATCCAACCTGTAAACTAAGTAATATATGTCTTTCAACAGATACGTTATTATTCAAGTGGAATAGTAAATCTTACATTTGTTCCGGTTTTTGAATCTCCATCGATCTTCAGAGTTCCATTTAACAGATATATGATCTCCTTGATTCTGTGGAGACTGCTGTACCATGGACTGTTGGTATCATAATTGTTGTCTATACCCACGCCATTGTCGTTGATATATACATCTATGAGCTTACTGCTCAGATATATCTTGATTGAGACCTTGTTGGCATTTGAATGAACAAATATGTTGTCCATAATATCTTTAGTTATTGATAAAAGATATGTGGCTACAATACCTGGAATATTCATGGCATAATCAGCACAGTTGATATCGTATGATATGCCACATTCAGGATGTTCATCCTTGTAACCCTGGAAAAGTTTCTCAAGATGATTCCATACAGGCTCTTCGCTGTCTGATTCTCCAGAGAGAGAATTGGCAAGTTCATCTACATGGTCGGCAAGTTTTGCCGTTGATGAGGTGAGCTCTTCGAGTGTGACCTTAGCTCTGTTGATATCTGATCTTATAAGCCAGGACAGTACATCCAGCTTGTGTGAATTGGAGTCAAGAACATCTGTGATGTCGGATTGAATCCTGTCCGCAAGCTGTTTTTTCTCATATTGGTACAATCTGAGGATATTTTTTCCGTGATCCGCTGCTGTCAGGGAATCAGTATCTGGTCCGCCTGTTTCTGTTGTATCTTCATTATTAATAGTAGATACTTCCTCAGTCACCTCCGTCAGAAGATCATCTATATGTCTGTTGGAGGTGGATAAATCAGTTATACGCTTCTTAAGCAATGCGGTTTCTTCTTCGTCCTCTTTGATCTGAAGATGAAGAGTCTGCTGCATATCCTGAAGCTCTTTTAACTGAAGCTCTATCTGAGTAGCCTTTTCCTGCTGTGAGGTGGTGTCTACTGAGAATGGTGAAAATACATTGTGACCAGTGCTTGTCTTGAAGGAGTATACATCTAATGTCTTTATAAGCTGGTCTATTTTTGCCTTGAGTTCAAAATCTTCAGTTTTGAGTGACTGAACCTGCTCAAGCTTGCTGATATATGAATCATTGAAGAAATTCAACAGATCCTGATTGGTCTTGCGCACCAATTTGAGACTTTCTATAGAAGATGTATCCATGATGAAACTCCTTTCCATAAATTTGCTGTAATCTTCATTGTAGTATACCAAAAACTGTGTGTCAACAAATGCAAAATCAACGTTTATTTCTTTTCTCTGTATGCGACGAGTCTGTTGATAGGTGTTCCCATTGCTGAGAATTTGGTCTCATACTCGGTCATGATGTTGCCTTCGTTGTATTCTGAATTGTGAAGGTCATATGTGTAGTTCTCAAGGATCCATCCTGCCTCGGGAACCTGTTCCAGAGAGAAATCAAAGAGACCTCTGTTATCAGTCTTAAATATAACTCTTCCCTCAGGGGCGAGGAGCTGATCATACAGACCAAGAAAATGTGTAGATGTGAGACGTCTCTTGGCATGCCTGTCCTTTGGCCATGGGTCCGAGAAATTGAGATATATTCTATCTACTTCATTTGTATCGAATACGTCAGTTATATATTCGGCATCCATTCTTATAAAGTAGAGATTCGTCATCTCAGGTTCAAGCTCTCTTTTCTCAAGGGCACGCACCAGGACACTTGAATACTTCTCTATGCCTATGTAATTGATATCAGGATTGCGTCTTGCAAGCTCCATGATAAACTGTCCCTTGCCCATGCCTATCTCAATATGTATAGGGTTATCGTTGTCAAATAACTCATGCCAATGCCCCTTCATGCCTGTTTCATTGTGCACTACATAGTCATTTGCTGCGATAGTCTCTCTTGATCCTTTTACATTTCTCAGTCTCATAGTAATCTCCATCTATTTATTGTAAAAATCTTCTTTTTATTGAAAAAGTCATACCTTATAATAATAACATAGGCGAAAATGATATTCAAACAATATATATAACTGGTAATTTTGGTATGGGATAGGAGCAGAGTAATACCGAACAAATAAAAATGAAAAAAGTTGAAAAAAACACTTGCATTATAAAAAGAACTAATGTATACTCTAATCTGTTGTGACGAACACAACATGATAAATACGGGCCGCTAGCTCATTTGGTAGAGCACCTGACTCTTAATCAGGGTGTGCGGGGTTCGAGCCCCCGGCGGCCCACTACAAGGTGGATTGACTGCAATATAATTGTGGCTGGTCCATTTTTTTGTCACTCAGTTTGGAATCATTTGCTGGATGTCAGAAAAGTTGAAAAAAATGAGAAAAACACTTGCATTATTCTCAGAACTGGTATATAATCTATTCTGTTGTGACGAACATAACAAATAAATACGGGCCGCTAGCTCATTTGGTAGAGCACCTGACTCTTAATCAGGGTGTGCGGGGTTCGAGCCCCCGGCGGCCCACTACAAGATGGATTGACTGCAATATGTTGTGGCTGGTCCATTTTTTTGTGCAAAAATCCATGGTCTTTTATTTATTTCCTTATTTGAAGATGTGTGGGTTACACGCCTTCGTTATCGAATGCTGGAATGAAACTTTCTTTTGCTGTCTCACCCTCCTGTATAAATCCATTTTCAACGCCGATATCAATGGCATAATCCACAAGCTCATCGTATTCAGAAGAAGTTATAGTTCTGCCAAGCTCTGGAAATCTATTCTCAATTCCCGGCATAGGGGTGTACTGGTTCATGATGCTTATATATATTGAATCTTTGTATGTGTTATATAGATATGTGATTATTGACTTGGAATCATCCAGATGATCAGGAAGCTGCAGATGACGGACGATAACACCTCTCTGCATAATTCCGTCGTCATCAAAGCGGGTCTGGTCTCCTCCGCATTGTCTGACCATCTCAGATATGGAGGCTTTGGCATGTTCAGGATAGTCTGGAGCATTACTGTATTTTGCGGACAGATCCGGTGACATGAATTTGAAATCAGGAAGATACACGTCTATATAGCTATCAAGTAGCTGTATCATCTCGGCCGTTTCATAACCACTGCAGTTATATACAAATGGAAGCTTGAAGTTCCGTGATCTCGCCATGTCTATAGCTGATATGATCTGTGGTATATAGTGATCCGGTGTGACAAGATTGATGTTGTTGGCACCCTTATCCTGAAGCTCAAAGAAAATGTTGCACAGCCTTGATATGGATATATCCTTGCCAGCCTTGCCTCCAGATATGGCTTTATTCTGGCAGAAGCAGCATCCAAGTGCACATCCGGAGAAGAATACGGCACCTGAACCGTTCTCTCCGGATATACATGGCTCTTCCCACATGTGTAGCGCTGCACGGCTAACCCTGACTGTGTCTGTCATATGGCAGGCACCTGTGTGACCGGATGTACGGTCTACACCGCATTTTCTTGGACACAATATGCAGTTGTTCAGGATGTGCCGGATATCCATATTATTTACCTCCAAAATAGATGATAATTGTTATTAACTGACAGGTGAATTAGTATTTGTCAGGGTCAAATGTGCTTATGAGATCAGCAAATTCCTGAAGATCAGCATTTGCTTCCATGTGCTCTATCTCACCCCTATCCATAAACCCCGCAAGGGAAGGATTGATAGGCAGACGGATCGCGTGCCCTATATACAGGTCTCTTATGACCTGCTCAAGCTGGCTCTTGCCAAATATATAGTGCTTGTTATTGCAGTCAGGACAAATGAAATATGACATATTCTCTATCATACCAATGACAGGGATATTCATGCTGTCTGCCATGTGAACAGCCTTTCCAACGATGACAGATACGAGATCCTGAGGGGTGGTAACTACCACAACTCCATCTATAGGGATGGACTGGAATATGGTAAGTGGCACGTCACCGGTTCCAGGAGGACAGTCGATGAACATATAGTCTATGTCTCCCCAGATGATGTCTGAGTAGAACTGCTTGACTGTTCCCGCTATGATAGGTCCTCTCCAGAGGACAGGTGTTGTCTCGTCGTCCAGAAGAAGATTCACAGACATGATCTTGATTCCTGTTTCCGTCTCATCGGGATACAGGAAATCTCCTTCTGCCTCTGGTGTCTTATGTACGCCAAATGCCTTTGGAATAGAAGGTCCTGTGATATCTGCGTCAAGTATGGCTGTCTTGTAACCCATGCGCTGCATGAGAACGGCGAGCTGACAGGTTACTGAGGATTTGCCGACTCCTCCTTTGCCGCTGACCACGGCAATAATATGTTTTATATGTGAACCTGGATGTGGCTCTATGATAAGACTCTGTGGTTCTGTTCTGCTGGAACAGCTCTGACCACAGGTACTGCAGTTGTGTGTACAATTCTCTGACATGATACTCTCCAATCTACTGCACATGGATGTCTGTGCAATCTGTGTTGTATGCTAAGTTACGCATTTGATTAATATATATCATTAAGAGGTTACAAAGTCAACGAATGCAGGTACTATGAAATTTGAGAGGTGAGTTGAAATTGACGGGTGTCAAATATATAATCAGAGACATGATAGTATACGGATTGTAGAGTTGAAATGAAATACCTGATAGAAAGTATTCTAATAAAGTAATTGGGCATGAAAAATACTATAAAAAGGAGAATATAGCATGGGAGTTTTATCAAATATCGAGCCATATGGAGTTTTTCATTTCTTTGAGGAGATATGCGGGATTCCACACGGATCGTCGGATACAAAGAAGATAAGTGATTATCTGGTGAAGTTTGCCATAGACAAAAATCTGAGATATATACAGGATGAGAGCAACAATGTGATCATATTCAAGGACGGAACTGCCGGGTATGAGGACAGTGCCCCTGTCATGCTACAGGGACATATGGATATGGTCTGTGAGAAAGATGTTGACTGTGATATTGATTTTGAGCGGGACGGACTGAGACTAGTGCTTGAGGACGGAGTGATATCCGCTGATGGAACCACCCTTGGCGGAGATGACGGGATAGCTGTGGCATTTGCACTGGCTATACTGGATGCCGATGATATACCACATCCACCGATTGAGTGTGTATTTACGGTTGATGAGGAGATAGGAATGCTGGGAGCTGCGGCGATTGACTGTAGTCCACTTAAGTCACGGATCATGCTCAATCTGGATTCTGAGGATGAGGGGTATCTGCTGGTGTCATGTGCCGGAGGTGCGTGTGCTACGTGCCATATTCCGGTTGAATATGAGAATGCAGAAGATGATCATTCAGTTGTGAAAATTATTGTAGAGGGTCTTACCGGTGGACATTCCGGCGTGGAGATCATAAAACAGAGGGCAAATGCCGACAAGCAGCTTGCAAGACTTCTATATAATATAGGAAGGGATGTTCCATACAGACTGATATCTATAAAGGGCGGTCTTAAGGACAATGCAATACCTAACAAGGCGGAGGCATATGTGGGTATTGATCCGGAGGATGTGGATAACTTTGTAAAATCTGCGGAAAAGAATGAGAAGATTCTGAGGCATGAATTTGGAAATACTGATCCAGAGCTTGTAGTGAAAGTAGAAACGGATCTGTCAGATGATCTGGGTTCATATAATAACGCGGATGATGTGCAGAACGATATGTATGGTAGAACCATGATCAACAGAGTTATGACAGAAAAGTCATCGGATATAGTTATCAGGAGTCTTATGATGATGCCAAATGGAATTCAGAAGATGAGCAATGATATAGAAGGGCTTGTGCAGACATCGCTGAATTTTGGAATATTGAATACAACTGAGGATGAGGTCACAGCAAGCTTTTCAGTAAGAAGCAGTGTACAGTCTGAAAAGGAAAATCTGATAGATCAGCTCCGATGTGTATCTGTCTCGGCTGGTGGAAGTCTGGAAGTGCAGGGGGATTATCCTGCATGGGAGTACAGACATGATTCTCCTCTCAGAGATATTATGGTGGATGTGTTTGAAGAGCAGTATGGAAGAAAGCCTGTTATACAGGCGATTCACGCCGGAGTGGAGTGTGGTCTTTTTGCCGGTAAGCTGCCTGGTCTGGACTGCGTATCATTTGGCCCGGATATGAAAAATATCCATACCAGCAGAGAGTCTATGGATGTTGCCAGTGTACAGAGAACCTGGAGGTATACACTGGGTATACTTGAGAAATTGAAGTAATTGACAGCAATATAATTTCAATAAGGAGAAGAATGATGGAAAAGGTAAAAGGATTCTTGAAGAAGAAGGACATCGTGTTCAGCGTCAAGAGATATGGAATAGATGCCCTGGGTGCCATGGCACAGGGATTGTTCTGTACTCTGCTTATCGGAACTATATTGAACACACTTGGCAATCAGTTTGGTGTAGGATTTCTCAAAGCGGTTGTTGCGACCGTGAATGGGACAGATTATACAGTTGGCGGTCTCGCTTCTGCGATGGCAGGGCCGGCGATGGCGGTGGCTATAGGATATGCTCTTAAGGCTCCGCAGCTTGTATTGTTCTCGCTTATAACAGTTGGATTTGCGGCAAATGCCCTGGGCGGTGCAGGCGGTCCTCTGGCAGTTTATTTTATTGCGGTTATCGCAACTGAGCTTGGAAAGGTTGTCTCAAAGGAGACAAAGATAGATATACTGGTGACACCTCTGGTGACCATCGGAAGTGGTGTGGCTGTGTCTGCACTTCTTGCACCTACACTCGGTGCCATAGCCATGAAGGTCGGAGACCTCATCATGCTGGCTACAAACCTTCAGCCATTCTGGATGGGTATTGCGGTATCAGTTCTCGTCGGTGTGGCGCTTACACTTCCGATATCATCCGCTGCGATATGCGCGGCATTCGGACTTACAGGACTGGCCGGCGGTGCTGCTGTGGCGGGATGTTGTGCGCAGATGGTTGGATTTGCAGTTATGTCATTCAGAGAGAATAAATGGGGTGGCCTTGTTTCACAGGGAATCGGAACATCAATGCTCCAGATGGGTAACATCATCAAGAATCCGAGAATCTGGATCGCACCTATAGTTACCTCTGCGATCACAGGTCCTCTTGCAACATGTCTGTTCAAGCTTCAGATGAATGGAACTCCTGTATCATCAGGTATGGGTACATGTGGTCTGGTTGGACAGATCGGAGTATACACAGGCTGGATGAATGATATCGAGGCGGGAAGCAAGACAGCGGTCACAGCTATGGACTGGGTTGGTCTGATCCTAATCTCATTTGTACTTCCTGCAGTTCTCTGCCCGCTCATCAACATGGTGGTGAGAAAACTCGGCTGGGTTAAGGATGGAGATATGACTTTATCATAAAGATTGGCTGAAATCCGGTGGAAGAAAATTATCTCAAAATTGTTTCCATCAGGCAGATTACAACAGAAAAGATACAATATTTTCGCAAATAAGATTGAAATTGGCTCGAAAGATACAAATTTACAGATTTTGTGTCTTTCGGGCCTTTTTATATGGAAAAGGAGATAATATTTTCCTAAAATGGGTGATTCAGAAGGAAAAAGATACAAAATATATGGTGCTTGATTTGTGGAGTGAAAATACAGCAAAAATGAGCAGACGATAGAAAAATCAAGAATACAAAAAAAGTCCTTGCCTTGAAGTGAACTCCAAAGAGTATTATTAGATATGTCAGAGAAACAGTTCCTGACGTTTTTCGAAAATATGGTAGTTAAAACAGACAGGAGGACGCTTTAATGAAGAAATTAGGAGCATTTTTAGTGTGTGCTGTTATGGCTTTTGGACTTGTTGGATGCGGAAGTGGTGACAGCACAGAAAGTAAAAGTACCACACAGGCAGAAACCCAGACAGAGGTTGTTACGGATGCGGTCAATGAGGCCGATACAAGCAACGACAACGCTGACTCTACGGTATCAGAGGAACAGACCAGCGAGGAAAGCAGCGCTGATGAGACAGACAATGTTGACACAGAGACAGGTAAGACTCTGGTGATCTATTTTTCAGCAACTGGAAATACAAAAGATGCTGCAGAATATATAGCGGCAGAGACAGGAGCAGATATATTTGAGATCACCCCGGCCCAGGAGTATACATCGGATGATCTGAACTACAATGATGACAGCAGCAGGGTATCAAAGGAACACAATGACGAAAGCCTCAGGGATGTGGAGCTTACCACCACTGAAGTTCCTGGCTGGGAATCGTATGATACGGTATTTGTAGGTTATCCTATATGGTGGGGAACGTCTGCATGGCCGGTAGATTCATTTGTCAAGGCAAATGACTTCACTGGCAAGACTGTATATCCGTTCTGCACATCGGCGAGCTCGGGACTGGGAAGCAGTGCAGATGATCTGGCTTCTGAGGCAGGAAGCGGAGACTGGAAGGATGGTCAGAGATTCTCGTCGGGTGTGACACAGCAGGATGTGGCCGACTGGATAAGCGGGCTCGGCCTTGGACAGTAATGTGTCAGATAAGTAACTGAACAGATGTAATAAACATAGCTGGAAATAATTTGAAATTGAAATAAAAAGAAACAGGAGGATATAAAAATGTTAAAAGAAACTTACACACTTAACAATGGAGTAGCAATTCCAAAGCTTGGACTTGGAACATGGTTCATCGACGATGACAAGGTAGCAGATGCCGTGAGGGAGGCCGTAAAGATAGGTTACAGACATATTGACACTGCACAGGCATACGGCAATGAGCGCGGAGTAGGCGAAGGAGTTAGAACCTGTGGTATTCCAAGAGAAGAACTGTTCGTAGTCTCAAAGGTTGCGGCTGAGCACAAGACATATGAGGAGGCCAAGGCGGGAATCGATGGAACGCTTGAGAAGATGGGACTTGACTATCTCGATATGATGATCATTCACAGCCCACAGCCTTGGGTAAAGGTAAATCAGAGCGATGACAGATACGTGGAGGGCAACAGAGCAGCATGGAGAGCACTTGAGGAGGCATACAAGGAAGGCAAGCTCAAGGCTATTGGTATATCCAATTTCCAGATCGGTGATATCGAGAGCCTTATGGAGACTGCTGAGATCAAGCCTATGGTCAACCAGATACTTCTTCACATCAGCAATACTCCGATAGAACTGGTGGATTACTGTTAGAAGAACGATATACTTGTTGAGGCTTATTCACCTATCGCACATGGTGAGATACTCAATCAGCCTGAGATCAAGGCTATGGCGGACAAGTATGGTGTGACTGTTCCACAGCTCTGCATCAGATATACTATCCAGCTCGGAACAATTTCACTGCCAAAGACGGCCAATCCAGAGCACATGAAGAGCAATACAGAGGTCGATTTCGAGATAAGTGCAGAGGATATGGAGGCTCTTAAGAATTTCAAGAAGATCGAGAGCTATGGAGCGAGCAGTGGTTTTCCTGTATATGGTGGACGTATATAATAAAGAAAAGTTCATAGCTATAGTGGACAGCCGTCAGGTTTGTATAGTTTGCAATCATAAATATCTTGCATAATATAATAGTTACCTTATAATAGAGATGTTGCTAATTTTATACATTTAGGAGGAAATGAACAATATGAAAAAGGGAACAAGTTATATTGTAGTGGCTGCAATGATGATGGGATTGATGCTGACAGGCTGTGGGGGCAATGACAATTCTGTAACTAAGGCTACAACTGAAGCTGAGACAGGAGCAGCAACAGAGGAGCAGGATACTGAAACACAGGACACTGCAGATGATACTGAGGACAGTTCGGTCGCCATTGATGAGGAGGACACAGAGGAAGATACAGAGGACAGTGAAGAGGCAGAAGCTGATCCTTCAATAGTAGGTGTATACACCAAGAATGGTTATGAGAATTCGTATTTTGGATTTAAGATCAACCTTGAAGGAAGCTATGGAATTCAGACAAGAGGTTCATTACTGACTGCCACCGATATCTCTGAGGTTGTGGAGGATTCCAATAGCGATGAGACTGTACAGAGGGCATTGGATAATCTGGACAATAGCTTTACGGTAGGAAACGATTATGCATTCTGTGCAAATGATGGTACACACTATATTCTGCTCAAAATAAAGTCCCCTAAGGGTGGTGGAAATTACGGTTATGATGTGTGGGCTGATGAGAATACAGTAGCAAAGGCAACTGTTGCTCAGATGGATACTGTTATTACATCTACAGCAAGTAGAATTGGCGCTGAAGCAAGCAATATTGAGACTGATTATTCCAAGTGTACAGTATTTGGCGAAGAGCACTACATATGTACAGCAACGGCTGATATGTCTGGAACTGAGTACTCTCTGACAAATGTAATAGTAAGATCAGATGACGGAAAGTATACGATGATAATAGCTATAGAGACACTTGGTGACAGAAATTATCAGGATATTCTGGATAACATGTTCAGTCCATTATAAATTTTACAACTTTACTTTTTCAAAAACAAAAAGTATAATACACATCGAAAGCGAGTGGCAAAGATTGCGTAAATCCAGTTTTGTCACTCGCTTTTTATGTGTATATATAATAATTTTCTAGTGTGTAGCTATTCAGCGTAAGTCCAACTAACTTAGGCGGTAGCTGCTTTTTTTGTTCAGGGAAAGGAGTTTGAAGAGTGGAAGAAATGGATAAGAACAAAGAGGAAAACAGAGAGAGAAATAAGATGAAAGATATGCCAGTTGGAAAGCTGATGATCCAGATGGGTATTCCTATGATTCTTTCCATGGCGCTTCAGGCGGTGTACAACATCGTAGACAGCGCATTTGTGGGAAATATGAAGGTGGGAAGTGAGGCCGCGTTAAATGCCCTCACGCTGGTATTTCCGGTGCAGATGCTCATGGTTGCTCTGGGCATAGGCACGGGAGTCGGCACAAATGCGTTTATTGCCAGAACCCTTGGTCAGGGTGATAAGGAAAGAGCTGCCAAGGTGGCTGGCAACAGTCTGTTTCTCGGTGCAGTAATATATGTGGTGTGTTTGTTATTTGGAATATTGGGAGTGAGGACTTATATAGTCTCACAGACTATGGACACGCAGGTCACAGAGATGGCTGTGGATTATCTAAGAATATGCTGTGTGTATTCATTTGGAATAATATTCTTCTCGTTGTTTGAGAAGCTGCTTCAGGCAACTGGCAGATCCATGTATTCAACGATAGGTCAGGTGATGGGAGCTGTCATAAACATCATACTTGATCCGCTTCTCATATACGGAGTGGGACCATTTCCTGAGATGGGTGTCAGAGGAGCCGCCTATGCGACTATTATAGGTCAGATAGCGTCTGCGGTTCTGCTGTGCGTGTTCCATCTGAGACTTAATAAGGAATTTGAACATGGATGTGCATACATGAAGCCTGACTGGAGAATCATCCGGGGAATATATGCCATAGGACTCCCGGCCATCATAGCCCAGGCACTTATGTCCATCATGGTATACGCGCTGAATCTCATTCTCAAGTTTAACCAGTCGGCGCAGACTGCATATGGTCTGTTCTACAAGGTTCAGCAGTTTGTGCTGTTTCTCGCATTTGGACTCAGGGATGCGATCACCCCGATCACGGCATACAGCTATGGAATGGGTGACAGAAAGAGGATAAATGATGCGATTAAGTATGGAATAATCTACACAATAGTGCTGATGGTGTTTGGAATGGCTGTGACAGAGCTGTTTCCAGCTGCATTTGCCGGACTTTTTAATGCGGGACAGTCCAGAGTGTATTTTATAGACGCCATGAGGATAATCTCCCTAAGTTTCGTATTTGCCGGGGTAAATGTTGCATTTCAGGGAATATATCAGGCCCTTGAAGGCGGTGTGGAATCGCTTGTGATATCGCTGCTCAGACAGTTGATAATCATCCTGCCGCTTGCCGGAGCATTTGCGGCTCTGGTCAGAGGCGGTCAGGCGGATGTATCACTGATATGGTGGGCATTCCCGATCACGGAGATCGTGTCGTGCGTGGTGGGCATGGTGTTGCTGAGAAGGAAAATGAGGAGGGTTACTTCTTCCCTGCGCCTTTCATCATTGACTTAAATGTCAGCATGAATGTTGCACCGCATGAGAATGCGGACACTATGTCGCTGATAGGCTCGGCGTAGTAAATGCTCATGACTGAGTGTGTGCAGTATGGCAGGATGATCGCGAGTGGGATTATCAGTATGACCTTTCTCAGCAGTGCAAATATAAGGGATTTGCCTGCCTGTCCCATGGATATGAAGGACTGCTGACATCCGTTCTGTATGCCGAAGAACATCATTCCGAATATGTATATCGGAAGAACCTTTGCACAGAGTGCTTTGAGGGATTCATCCGAGGTAAATATTCCGGCTGCCACGGACGGGAACATGAATGCGGCCCCGGCCAGGACAAATGACACGACTATGGACATGGTTATCAGTATGGTGCAGGTCTTCTTCACTCTGGCTACGTTGCCCTTGCCGTAGTTGTAGCTGATGATAGGCTGTACGCCCTGTGAAAAGCCGCTCATAGGAATGAAGATCATCTGCATGATGCTCTGAAGTATGGTAAATGAACCTACATACAGGTCATCGCCGTACTTTTGAAGTCCGTGTGTGAAAACGATTGTGATAAGGCTCTCTGTGACCTGCATGATAAATGGGGACACTCCGAGGGCTGCAATTGACAGGATCAGTTTGCCCTGTGGGCGCATCATCTGCGCTGATATGCGAAGACTAGCCTTGTCGGATGTCAGAAATCTGATAACCCATGCCGCACTTATCGCCTGGGATATGACGGTCGCTATGGCGGCACCCTTGATGCCGAGGTTAAGTGCAAATATGAATATCGGATCGAGGATGATGTTGAATATGGCTCCTATGAGCACAGAAAACATGGCGGTCTTTGACTGTCCCTGAGCAGTGATAAATGTGTTCAGTCCGGTGGTGATCATGACAAATATCGTGCCTATAAGGTAGATACTCAGATAATCATCGGCATGCGGATAGGTGGCGTCACTTGCTCCGAAGAAATACAGAAGAGGTTTCTTCAATAAGTAGATGACAGCCATAACAATAACTGTAAATATGATGAGCAGGGTTACGCCATTTGACAGGATGCGCTGTGCCTTGTCCCTGTCGCCTTTGCCGAGAGCGATGGATGCCAGAGGTGAGCCGCCAGCACCCACAAACACGCTGAATGCACTTACAAGGGTGATGATCGGGAGACACAGTCCGATCCCGGTGAGGGATGCTGCGCCTACCTCCGGGATATGTCCTATGTATATTCTGTCCACTATGTTGTATAAGAGATTGATGAGCTGCGCCACAAATGTTGGAATGCCCATGGAGAGCATAAGTTTAAATATCGGCGCCGTGCCCATCCTCTCTTCAGAATTTGAAGAAATTGTACTTGTGTTCATAACTGCTCCTTAATGTTGATAACTTTTCGAATTTTTCGGAAAAGATTATATTTTGAATAGATGTGTTCTCTATTATAATGCCTAATGTATAGAATATTTCAGTTAGATGGGGTAGTCAATCAACAAATAATAAAGAAAGTATAAAATAAATGATAAGTGGAAAAAGTCCAGCAAATATGCGGGAAACAGTAAAAAACGAGTGAAAATATAGCAAAAACTTGAAAAATTATTCTTGACAAATTTACTAGGAAAGCGCATTATGGTTACAGATATAAGATAAACCGTTGATCAAGAGGAGTAGCGGCATATAACATGTTCAGAGAGTTGCAGGTGGTGTGATTGCAGCGATGGGAGTGCAGGTGAATGGACTTGTGAGGGCAAACCGAAAGATTTGAGATTCAAGTAGGGGAGACGGAGACCTACCGTTATAGAAGGTACATATATGATTGTATATGGTCGAGGGCATCGATATATATAAATATATATAAATTATTTATATATATTTTTTTTTATTTATTGATGAAATTAGGTGGCACCGCAGGAGATTAGATTTCTTGTCCTAATGTTTGTAGGATAAGGAATTTTTTTTATGTCCTGTGGTTTTTTTATATTAATTGGCAAGGAGGATGAGACATGATAAGACCAGAACTTAGCGAGGCAAAGAAATATGCGGCAGACGGATATAGGATGGTTCCGGTGTGCTGCGAGATGTTATCGGATGTGATCACACCTATCAACTTACTCAGAAAGCTGAAAGCGGCGAATGAGCACTGTTACATACTTGAGAGCGTGGAGAATCAGGAGGTGTGGGGACGCTACACATTTCTTGGTTATAATCCAAAGCTTGATGTCACATGCATGAATGGGCACATACAGCTCAAGGATATAGATGGAAATGTGATAAAGAAAGCGGATGACATTCATCCTGAGGTATTCATAAGAGAGATTCTCAAGGATTACAAGAGTCCGAAAATAGAAGGACTTCCAACATTTACAGGCGGGTTTGTCGGTTACTTCTCATATGATTATATAAAGTACAGTGAGAAGAAGCTTGTGATCGATGCCGATGACGATGAGGGATTTCAGGATCTGGATCTCATGCTCTTTGACAAGGTCATAGCATTTGACAATTTCAAGTCAAAGCTGATCCTCATTGCAAATGCTGACACGTCCGATATAGAAGCCGGATATGCAAAGGCACTTGCTGACATAGAAGATATGAAGAAGCTAATCCTCGATGGAGAGATGGCTGAGATAGAGCCGGTTAAGATGAAGAGTGATTTCAAGCCTCTGTTCAATAAAGAAAAATATTGCAGCATGGTCGAGAGGGCAAAGAAGTACATATTCGAGGGAGATATCTTCCAGGTGGTTCTGTCCAACAGACTTGAGGCTGAGATGGAGGGTTCACTGTTCAATACATACAGGGTTCTCAGAAGCACAAATCCTTCTCCATATATGTTCTACTTCAGCGGCGACCAGATAGAGGTTGCGGGCGCATCACCTGAGACACTGGTAAAGCTTGAGAATGGCGTGCTCCACACATTTCCTCTTGCTGGAACGAGACCGAGGGGAAAGACAAAGGAAGAGGATATGAGACTTGAGGCCGGACTTATGGCGGATGAGAAGGAGCTGGCGGAGCACAACATGCTGGTGGATCTCGGAAGAAATGATCTTGGTAAGATAAGCAAGTTCGGAACTGTTGAGGTTGAGCAGTACATGAAGGTTCAGAGGTACTCACATGTAATGCATATCGGGTCAACGGTCAAAGGAGAGATCGATGACAGCAGGTATGATGAGCTGTCAGCCGTGGATGCGGTACTTCCAGCAGGAACCCTCTCAGGAGCACCGAAGATCAGAGCGTGTCAGATCATCAATGAGCTGGAGGACAACAAGAGAGGAATATATGGCGGTGCCATAGGATACATAGATTTCACAGGGAATCTTGATACATGTATAGCCATAAGGATCGCATACAAAAAGGGTGACAAGGTATTTGTCAGATCCGGAGCAGGAATCGTGGCGGACAGTGTTCCGGAAAATGAGTTCCAGGAATGTATCAACAAGGCAAAGGCAGTTACAACAGCACTCACAATGAGCGCTTTTCATGCGCATGCACAATACATATAAGGAGGACAAAATAAATGACAATACTTATAGATAATTATGACAGCTTCTCCTACAACCTGTATCAGCTTGTGGGGGCAATAAATCCGGATATAAAGGTTATAAGAAATGATGAGTTCACCTGTGAGGAGATTGAAGCGATGAATCCTGATCACATAATCATCTCACCGGGACCCGGAAGACCTTCGGATGCGGGAATGTGTGAGGAAGCGGTGAGATATTTTGCAGGAAAAGTACCAATCCTCGGCGTGTGTCTCGGACATCAGGCGATTTGTGAGACATATGGTGCGACAGTCACATATGCAAAGAAACTTATGCATGGAAAGATGTCGCTGGTTGATGTGGATCTGAACTGCAGATTGTTCAGAGGACTTCAGAGCAAGATACAGGTTGCCAGATATCATTCACTGGCAGCAGCCGATGAGAATTTCCCGGAATGCCTGGAGGTCACAGCCAGGACGGAGGATGGAGAGATCATGGCGGTGAAACACAGGAATTATGAGGTATATGGAGTTCAGTTCCATCCGGAGTCGATACTGACACCGAAGGGCAAGATAATGCTCAGAAATTTTTTAGAGATATAAATTGATATAAAATAAGGAGGATATGGCGATGATACAGGAAACTCTTAAGAAGGTAGCAGCAGGACAGGATCTTACATACGATGAGGCATATGCCAGCATGGATGAGATATTCAGTGGCCAGGTGCCGGGAGAGACAACGGCGGGATATCTCACAGCTCTTCACATGAAGGGCGAGACGCTTGACGAGATAACAGCCAGTGCAAATGGAATGAGAGACCATGCGGAGTCTCTTCCACATGACGGAATAGATGTTCTTGAGATCGTGGGAACAGGCGGAGATTGTGCGAATTCATTTAACATATCGACAACGAGTGGTATAGTTGCAGCAGCGGCCGGAGTACCGATCGCAAAGCACGGCAACAGAAGCGTATCGAGCAAGAGTGGCGCAGCGGATGTCCTTGAGGCCCTTGGTGTAAATATCTCCATATCACCTGAAAAGATGGGCAAGGTTCTTGCTGAGTGCAACATGAGCTTTATGTTTGCCCAGGTTTATCACAAGGCGATGAAATATGCAGGTCCGGTCAGAAAGGCACTTGGAATACCGACAGTATTCAATATCCTTGGACCTCTCACCAACCCGGCAAAGGCTCAGATGCAGATCATGGGAGTATACAAGGAGGAGCTTGTTGATCAGATGGCTCCTGTACTTGTTGGTCTTGGTGTAAAACGGGGACTTGTCGTATACGGACAGGATTGTCTGGATGAGATATCCATGAGCGCACCTACAACAGTTGCAGAGATCAAAGATGGCGAGATCACAAAGTACGAGATCAAGCCAGAGAATTTCGGATTTGAGAGATGCAGCAAGGAGGATCTGGTGGGTGGCGGTCCTGAGGAGAACGCACAGATTACCCGCGATATTCTGTCAGGTAAGATCAAAGGAGCCAAGAGAAATGCAGTTGTACTGAACGCAGCAGCTTGTATCTACATCGCAGGCAAGGCAGATTTCATAGCGGATGGAATCAAGGTTGCAGAGGACGTGATCGACAGTGGCAAGGCTGCTGAGACGCTTGATGCATTTGTAAGACTGACAAATGAGTAGATAAGTTTCATCGCAGACTATGATAGAAAGTTGTATAGAGAGGTAAGAGATGATATTAGATGAGATAGCTGCAAAGACAAAGGAACGTGTGGCGGAGCAGAAGAAAAAAGTTCCTCTTGAGGAGATGAAGAGACAGGCACTTGATATAGTTGCCAGAGAGACGGATAACGGCAGTAGCCCATATAGTAAGTTCCCATTTAGGGATAATCTGGCAGCGGATGGAATATCGTTTATCTGTGAGGTCAAGAAGGCATCGCCTTCCAAGGGGCTTATCGCACCGGACTTTCCTTATGTTGAGATCGCAAAGGAATATGAGGCGGCTGGTGCTTCAGCCATATCGGTGCTCACTGAGCCGTTTTATTTCCAGGGAAGCAATCAGTTCCTGATGGATATAAAGAAGGAGGTAAATATACCGCTGCTGAGGAAGGATTTTACAGTTGACGAGTATATGATATATGAGGCAAAGGTCATAGGAGCCTCGGCGGTGCTTTTGATTTGCGCCATACTGGATGACGAGCAGCTTGCCTCATATCTTCGGCTTGCACATGAACTTGGGATGTCTGCTCTGGTTGAGGCTCACGATGAGGAGGAGGTCAGACGGGCGATAGCCTGCGGAGCCGGCATCATCGGAGTGAACAACAGGGATCTCAGAACATTTACGGTGGACATCATGAACAGCGTTCGTCTTAGAAAGCTGATACCGGATACGGTGCCAGCCACCCATATGGGGACGGAGGTACCTGTCACTGGTACAGGAGCTGCGGCTGACACTTTAGTACCCCAGAAGATGGTGTATGTGTCTGAGAGTGGAATCAAGGCAAAAGAGGACATAGACAGGCTCAAGGCAAATGGTACGGATGCGGTGCTCATAGGTGAGACATTTATGAGAAGCCCTGACAAGAAGAAGTTGTTTGCGGAACTTAGAGGCGAGTAACATATTATATAGAAGAAACACAATACAAAAGTGTAGAAATTACATTTGAAAATATATCTGAGAAGACAAAAACAGGAGGAAAAACATATGTCAAAAGGCAGATTTGGCGTTCACGGCGGCCAGTATATTCCAGAGACTCTGATGAATGCGATGCTGGAGCTGGAAGAGGCATACAAGAAATATAAGGATGATCCGGAGTTCAACAGAGAACTCACAGAGATGCTCAACGAGTATGCGGGAAGACCTAGCAGACTTTACTATGCGGAGAGAATGACAAAGGATCTGGGCGGTGCAAAGATCTACCTCAAGAGAGAGGATCTGAACCACACAGGAGCACACAAGATCAACAACGTAATCGGACAGATGCTCCTTGCCAAGAGAATGGGCAAGACAAGAGTTATCGCGGAGACCGGTGCCGGACAGCACGGTGTTGCAACAGCTACAGTTGCAGCCATGATGGGCATGGAGTGTGAGATATACATGGGCGAGGAGGACACGATCAGACAGGCTCTCAACGTGTACAGAATGAGACTTCTGGGTGCAAAGGTTCATCCGGTAAAGACAGGAACAGCCACACTGAAGGATGCGGTATCTGAGGCATTTCGTGAGTGGACAAGCAGGATCGATGATACACACTATGTACTCGGCTCAGTCATGGGACCATATCCTTTCCCTGAGATCGTTCGTGATTTCCAGGCTGTGATCAGTAAAGAGATCAAGGCACAGCTCATGGAGAAGGAGGGAAGACTTCCTGATGTCGTCATGGCATGTGTGGGCGGTGGTTCAAATGCCATCGGAGCTTTCTACGATTTCATACCTGACGAGAGCGTCAGGCTGATCGGCTGTGAGGCAGCGGGCAGAGGTGTTGATACATTTGAGACAGCGGCAACTATCGCAACTGGAAAGCTTGGTATATTCCATGGCATGAAGTCCTACTTCTGTCAGGATGAATATGGCCAGATCGCACCTGTATATTCTATCTCAGCGGGACTTGATTATCCGGGAATCGGACCTGAGCACGCGTACCTTCACGACATAGGACGTGCAGAGTATGTGGCGATCACAGATGACGAGGCTGTGGATGCATTTGAGTATCTGTCAAGGATCGAGGGAATCATCCCTGCGATAGAGAGCGCCCACGCTGTGGCTTACGCCATGAAGCTGGCACCTACAATGGACAAGGATAAGATAATAGTGATCAATGTATCAGGACGTGGTGACAAGGACGTTGCAGCCATCGCAAGATACAGAGGGGAGGATCTTCATGAGTAATATATCAAAAGCATTTGAGCATGGAAAAGCATTTATACCATTTGTGACATGTGGCGATCCGTCGCTGGATGTGACAGAGGAGGTAGTATACGCAATGGTGGAGGCCGGTGCAGACCTTATAGAGCTGGGAATCCCATTCTCAGACCCGACAGCCGAGGGTCCGGTCATTCAGGGCGCAAATATAAGAGCGCTTGCAGGCGGCGTGACGACAGACAAGGTATTTGACCTTGTGAGAAAGCTACGCAAGAAAGTGACAATACCTATGGTGTTCATGACATATGCAAATGTCGTGTTCTCGTACGGTTCGGAGAGATTCATCAGCACATGCAAGGAGATTGGCATAGACGGTCTGATCCTTCCTGACATTCCTTACGAGGAGAAGGATGAGTTCGACGGAATCTGCAAGCAGTATGATGTGGATCTCATTTCACTCATCGCACCTACATCCCATGAGAGAATATCCATGATCGCAAATGATGCGAGTGGATTTGTATACTGCGTGTCATCACTCGGTGTAACAGGAACCAGAACCAAGATCACCACAGACATAGGAGCAATGGTCGATCTGGTGAAGAAGGCGAAGGACATCCCTTGCGCTGTAGGTTTCGGAATATCCACACCTGAGCAGGCAAAGCAGATGGCGGAGAAGTCAGACGGTGTCATTGTCGGTTCAGCCATCGTCAAGCTGTGCGCCCAGTACGGCAAGGACTGTGTGCCTTATGTGACAGATTATGTGAAGAGCATGAAGGATGCGATAAGGTAGGAAATTATAGATACTAATTTGGGTATGCATTTGTGGATGCATATTTAAGAGAGTCGGAGAAATCTGGCTCTCTTGTGTTTTATAGATATATTTATAAATATGTTGACACCTCAGTTAGTTTTTGATATAACATATACATCAGCGATTGCTGATATCCATAATGAAAATTGAATAAATCATATTTTAAGTAGAAGAGTTTGAAAACATGATGAGTAGCAAGTGCTACAAGTCTGCGATCATGACTCTTTTTTTGTTGCCTTTTGGGCATGGGGCAGATTTCAAATGAAAACTGAATATGCATCTGCCCGGTATCCGGGGCAGCAAAGAATACGGACACAGCGACTGTCGTCGGCTGAAAAATGACAGACCGGGGAGCGGGCACTGATAAGGTGTGAGCTGGTAAAGCTTCAGATAACACATTGACAACATTTTGTAGATTTATTTTAGGTTTATTTTTTCATTATGGAGGTAACGATTATGAGATATTCATTTACAGAAAAGACATCACACAGACAGCAGGAGACAGCATACATGCTTTATATGATCATCGGCAGCTATTTTCACAGATGCAGCTGCAGATCAAAGGCGTTGGAGGAGAATCTCTTCCTTTATTATAAGGAGCTTCAGGAGAAGAGACAGGTGGAGAAGGAGAGACAGATCATCAGAGTCAGCGAGGGTGTGCTGAAAGACAATATGACAGATCTTGCGGAGATGAATGCTGAGGTGGTTATCTCAAGGGCAGATGATCTGTATATATTAAGATTTTACACAGGATTTGAGAGGGTCGTGGTGACTGTCGATGAGAAAGGCTGCTATGAGATAAGCCTGGGTAGGGATGAACTAGCGGCATAGAGGGTGTTGTGAGCAAACAGATGAAGTATAGTGGCAGTTGTTCAGGGGATAAATAAACTTGAGCAACTGCCGTGTTTTTACTTGATATGGGAACTAATGTTCGATATAATAGATGCAGGCTTTAGCCTAGAGTAGGAGACTTTTATGGATCATTTTGAATTGGTATCGGAATACAAGCCCACCGGAGATCAGCCGGAGGCAATAGAAAAATTGGTAAAGGGTTTTCAGGAAGGTAATCAGTTTGAGACGCTGCTGGGTGTAACCGGATCTGGTAAGACTTTTACCATGGCGAATGTCATACAGCAGCTGAATAAGCCCACGCTTATACTTGCACATAACAAGACTCTGGCGGCGCAGCTTTATGGGGAGATGAAAGAATTTTTCCCGAACAATGCGGTGGAGTATTTTGTATCATACTACGATTATTATCAGCCGGAAGCATATGTGGCGTCTACGGATACTTATATTGCAAAGGATTCGTCTATTAATGACGATATTGACCGGATGAGACATAGCGCCACAGCAGCACTCATAGACAGAAAGGATGTCATAGTGGTTGCATCTGTATCGTGTATATATGGCATCGGTGATCCGGACGAGTACAGGAATCAGATGTTGTCGTTTAGAGTTGGCATGATAAAGGACAGAGATCAGGTCATCGATGAACTGACAGATATACAGTATGACAGGAATGACATGGATCTGCAGAGAGGCACATTCAGAGTGCGTGGGGATGTACTTGAGATAATTCCTGTGTCAACATTTGACGATGGAATAAGGATAGAGTTTTTTGGTGATGAGATAGACAGAATCACAGAGTTTGATCCGCTCACCGGAGAGGGAAAGAGGGATCTGACATATACCTGTCTGTTCCCGGCGTCCCACTATGTAGTTGGACAGGAGAAGATGGAGAAGGCACTGAAGAGGATAGAGGCGGAGCTCAAGGACAGAGTTGCGTATTTCAAGTCAAAGGATAAACTCATTGAGGCCCAGCGTATTGAGGAGAGAACTAACTTTGATATGGAGATGATGCGGGAGACTGGATTTTGTTCTGGAATAGAGAATTATTCAGGACCTCTGGCAGGCAGATCAGCCGGGGAGACGCCGAGCACACTTCTGGATTTCTTTGATGACGACTTTCTTCTTATTATAGATGAGTCACATATGACTGTGCCTCAGGTTGGCGCGATGTATTCGGGAGACCGATCCCGTAAGATGAATCTGGTTGACTATGGATTCAGGCTTCCATCTGCACTTGACAACAGGCCGCTCAACTTCTCGGAATTTGAGCAGAAGCTTGATCAGGTCATGTTTGTATCAGCCACACCGGGCAAATACGAGGAGGAGCACCAGATGCTCATGGCTGAACAGATCATCAGACCTACGGGACTTCTGGATCCGCCGGTTGAGGTCAGACCGGTTGAGGGACAGATAGATGATCTGCTGAAAGAGGTTCGCAAGGAGACTGAGCAGGGACACAAGGTGCTTGTAACAACACTTACCAAGCGTATGGCTGAAGATCTCACCAGCTATATGAGGGATAATGATATAAAGGTGAAATATCTGCATTCGGATATAGACACTATGGAGAGGGTTGAGATAGTGAGAGATCTCCGTCTTGGCGTATTTGATGTGCTTGTTGGAATCAACCTTCTGAGAGAGGGACTTGATATACCGGAGATCACTCTGGTGGCAATACTGGATGCTGATAAGGAAGGTTTCCTGAGATCGGAGACATCACTCATCCAGACCATAGGAAGAGCAGCCCGAAATGTGGATGGACATGTCATCATGTATGCGGATACTATCACGGGTTCTATGAAGTATGCCCTCGATGAGACGAGCAGACGTCGTGAGATACAGCAGAAGTATAATGAGGAACATGGAATAACCCCTAAGACTATAGAGAAGAGCATAAGGGATCTCATAACCATAGAGGTGAAGAAGGAGGAACTTCCAGAGGAGGATAAGGACGCTGAGTCCATGACGAAGAAGGAGCTTCAGAAGGTTATCGCCAAGCTGACTAAGAAGATGAATATGGCGGCAGCAGACCTCAACTTTGAGGTGGCGGCAGAGATCAGGGATCAGCTCAAGGTGTATAAGGCGGCACTGAGAGATTATGATAAAGAATAGATGGATGCAGGGTAGATAATTAAGATATAACAAATATAAATGATAAAGAGAAAAGGTTAAATCAAGATGGAAGACAATAAGAATTATGAACGAAGTGAGCATCTGGAGAATACAACGGATGCGAGCATGAAAGATGATGATTATTTCAACGCCAGCAGGAATATTGACAGGAAGTATATTACTATTGAGGGCGCACGTGAAAATAATTTGAAGAATATCAATGTCAAGATTCCAAGGGACAAATTTGTTGTCGTGACAGGACTTTCGGGATCAGGTAAGTCTTCACTGGCATTTGACACGATATATGCGGAGGGACAGAGACGATACATGGAGTCGCTGTCCTCCTATGCGAGACAGTTCCTTGGACAGGCTGAGAAGCCGGACGTGGACAAGATAGAGGGACTTTCCCCTGCAATCTCCATAGATCAGAAGTCAACAAACAGAAATCCTCGATCCACAGTTGGCACTGTCACTGAGATATACGACTATTTCAGACTTCTCTATGCCAGAGTGGGAATACCACACTGCCCGAACTGTGGTAAGGTCATAAGCAGACAGACGGTTGATCAGATGGTGGATGAGATCATGAAGCTACCTGAGAGGACAAAGTTCATGGTGCTTGCGCCTGTGGTCAGAGGCCGAAAGGGAGAGCATGTAAAGCTGCTGGAGAAGGCAAAGAAGAGCGGATTTGTCAGAGTGGTTGTCGATGGCAGCATGTATGAGCTGTCGGAGGAGATAAAGCTCGATAAGAACAAGAAGCACAGTATAGATATAGTCGTCGATCGTCTGGTTGTAAGACAGGATGTGGAGAGGCGACTCACAGATTCCATAGAGACCGCACTTCAGCTTGCAGAGGGGCTTATGAAAATTGAGGTGATCGGGGAGAGGGATGAGAATGGTGTTCAGAAGGAGAATACCATTATCAATTTCTCAGACAGCTTTTCATGCCCGGATTGCGGAATCAGCATAGATGAGATAGAGCCGAGAAGCTTTTCGTTCAACAATCCATTTGGCGCATGCCCGACATGTGCAGGTCTTGGCTTCAAGATGGAATTTGATCCGGATCTTATGATACCCGATCAGAGTTTGTCGATAAATGATGGAGCCATAGTGGTTCTGGGATGGCAGTCATGCAATGATGGCAAGAGCTATTCAAATGCAATACTCAAGGCACTCAGTGCGGAGTATGGATTCTCTCTTGATACGCCATTTCAGGATTATCCACAGGATATAAAAGATCTCTTATTATATGGAAAGAACTCTCGCCCGGTTAAGGTGCATTATAAGGGACAGCGCGGGGAGGGAGTGTATGATATAACATTTGAGGGACTCATAAAGAGTGTTGCCAGAAGATACAGGGAGACATCTGCGGAGTCCACAAAGGCCGAGTATGAGACATTCATGACGATAACTCCGTGTGAGGTCTGTGGTGGCAAGAGACTTAAGCCGACAGCCCTTGCTGTTACAGTTGGAGATAAGAATATTGCCGAACTTACAGAACTACCTATCACAGAACTTGCAAAGTTCATGAAAGATCTGGAGCTCACTGACAGACAGAAGATGATAGGTGCGGCCATACTCAAGGAGATAAGGTCGAGACTGCATTTTCTTATTGATGTGGGACTTGACTATCTGTGTCTGAGTAGAGGTACAAGCACGCTCTCAGGTGGAGAGGCACAGAGAATAAGACTTGCCACGCAGATAGGTTCAGGTCTGGTCGGAGTTGCATATATTCTGGATGAGCCAAGTATCGGACTTCATCAGAGAGACAATGACAAGTTGATCGCAGCGCTCAAGAATCTGAGAGACCTTGGAAATACACTGATAGTTGTAGAGCACGACGAGGATACCATGAGGGCGGCGGATCACATCATAGATATAGGACCGGGAGCCGGTGCAAATGGTGGATATGTGGTAGCTGAGGGTACGGCTGAAGACATTATGAAATGTGAGAATTCTATCACCGGTGACTACTTAAGTGGCAGGAAGAAGATAGAGGTTCCGGATGTGAGGAGAAAGCCAACCGGATGGCTCACTGTCAAGAATGCTTATGAGAACAATCTCAAGCATATAGATGTGGACATACCACTTGGAATCATGACATGTGTGACGGGTGTGTCTGGTTCAGGAAAGAGTTCTCTGGTAAATGAGATCTTGTACAAGAAGCTGGCGAGAAGACTCAACAAGAGCAGGATTAAAGCAGGAAAGCACGACCATATCATTGGCTATGATGCTTTGGATAAGATTATCAATATAGACCAGTCACCTATAGGTAGAACGCCGAGATCCAATCCGGCTACTTATACAGGTACATTTGATCTGATAAGGGATTTGTTTGCTGGAACCAAGGATGCCAAGGCAAGAGGTTACGGCAAGGGAAGATTCAGCTTCAATGTATCCGGAGGACGATGCGAGGCATGTCGTGGAGACGGAATAATCAAGATAGAGATGCATTTCCTGCCAGATATATATGTGCCATGTGAGGTGTGTGGAGGAAAGAGATACAACAGAGAGACTTTGGAGGTCAAGTACAAGGGCAAGAGTATCAATGAAGTTCTCGATATGACAGTTGATGAGGCGTGCGAGTTCTTTGCAAATGTTCCAAGGATACTGAGGAAGATAGAGACTCTCCGCGATGTGGGACTCGGATATATCAAGCTGGGTCAGCCATCCACTACTCTGTCGGGCGGAGAGGCGCAGAGAATCAAGCTTGCAACAGAGCTTTCGAGACGAGGAACAGGAAAGACGATATATGTGCTTGATGAGCCAACCACGGGACTTCATTTTGCTGATGTGCACAGACTTGTGGATATACTCAGAAGGCTCAGCGAGGGCGGCAACACAGTTGTGGTTATCGAACATAATCTTGACGTTATCAAGACCGCAGATTATATTATTGACATGGGACCTGAAGGAGGTGCTGGCGGTGGAACGGTCATTGCCAGAGGAACTCCTGAGGAAGTTGCGAAGATACCTCAGTCCTATACAGGACAGTATCTGAAGAGGTATCTCGATATGTAAGGGATGTGTAGAATAATTACATCGGAGGTAGATGACGAACATGGATGAACAGAATAGAGTAGAAGATATTGACAGAGTTGATGGCGGGTCGACTTCTGAGCAGAATCTGGAGCAGGAAAAGGCTATGATGGCTGAGAATAGTCAGGCACAGAATGGTCAGGGTGTGCAGTCAGTTCAAGCACCATATAGTCAGGTAGCACAGCCAGCTCAGTCACTGTATCAGCATATGCCACAGTATGGCCAGTCGGTGCAGCAGCCATACCAGCCACAGTCGCAGTACGGTCAGCCAGCCCAGCAGCCATATCAGCCACAGTCACAGTATAGCCAGGTAGCACAGCCAATGCAGACACCATACCAGCAGATGCCGCAGTATGGCCAGCCAACCCAGCAGCCATACCAGCCACAGTCGCAGTATGGCCAGCCAACCCAGCAGCCATACCAGCCACAGTCGCAGTACGGCCAGCCGGTACAGCCAACGCCATACAACACCCCTATGGGTTATATGGGATATGAGAACAGGCAGAACATACCTGATGATGTGAAGAAGGGATCCACACATGTACCTAATATGTTAAACCTGATCGGCATTATCATGGCTGTTGTATCAGTATTTATTCCTTATGCTTATATGGGGACAGATGCCAGAAGCATAGTTGGAGTGTTTGGGATAAATGTACTGTCAATGCTTGTTGTGGCGGTAGTTATCATAGCAGACGTGATCTGTGCATTTATCAACAAGGCAGGCTGTTATATAGCAGACCTTGTTATATCTATAGTTGTTGGCGGAATATTGATATTTGAATTTGTTCTGTCATTGATAGATCTTGGAAAGCTAGATGCAGCGGCAAATGCAAGACTCGGAGTCGGTGCATGGATCAGCGTGGCAGCGGCACTTTTCATGCTGATATCAGTTCCTATATGGTGGACAATCAGCAGAAAAAAGGATAGGGCAGAGAAGCAAGATTAGAATTTAGAAATTTATATTAGTGAAGATAAAAAATAATATAAAAGAAAAATAAGTAAGAATAAGAACCCCATCATGGCTTGTACAAGCTGTGATGGGGTTCCTTTAAGTTTACGTGAGCGATACTTGTCCGAAAGCTGTCGAACAGTTTATCGTTACATTTGTTAATTGTTCTGTTAAAGATCTGTTAATTAGTCGTTAGCCTTACCAACTGATCCGAAGAGTTCCATCTTCTCCTTAACAGTAGCCTTGATAGCCTCGAAACCAGGAGCGAGAAGCTTTCTAGGATCAAATCCCTTGCCCTCAAGATCCTTACCAGCCTCGATGTACTTTCTTGTAGCATCTGCGAATGATAACTGGCACTCTGTGTTAACGTTGATCTTTGAAACGCCAAGTGAAATAGCCTTCTTGATCATGTCAGCTGGGATACCTGTACCACCGTGAAGAACTAATGGCATAACGCCTGTCTTCTGCTGGATAGCATCAAGTGTCTCAAAGCTAAGTCCCTTCCAGTTAGCTGGGTACTTACCATGGATGTTACCGATACCAGCAGCAAGCATATCAACGCCGAGATCAGCGATAGTCTTGCACTCCGCTGGATCAGCGCACTCGCCCATACCAATAACTCCGTCTTCCTCACCACCGATAGAACCAACCTCACACTCGATTGAGAGGCCAAGCTGATGAGCTACGTTAACGAGCTCTGTTGACTTAGCAAGGTTCTCCTCGAATGGATAGTGTGAACCATCGAACATGATTGAAGTAAATCCAGCCTTAACACACTTGTAGCATCCTTCGTATGTTCCGTGATCAAGGTGAAGAGCTACAGGAACTGTGATTCCAAGTGACTCATCCATAGCCTTAACCATTGCTGCAACTGTCTCAAATCCTGTCATATACTTTCCAGCGCCCTCTGAAACACCAAGGATAACAGGTGACTGAAGCTCCTGAGCTGTGAGGAGAACAGCCTTTGTCCACTCAAGGTTGTTGATGTTGAACTGTCCTACTGCGTAGTGACCAGCCTTAGCTTTCTTTAACATTTCTGTTGCTGAAACTAACATTTGTAAAATCCTCCGTAAAATTATATTTGGATACAACGTACCCACTTACGCTGATTATACCCCATATAATAAGAAAATAAAAGAATTTTTAGCCAAAAGTTCAACATATAGTTAGTTTGAACTTATCGATAGAAATGAAAAAAATAAAACATTTATAAAGAATAGCCCGCCTTAATTGCATTGAAAAAAATTAAATGCTATGATTTGCCAGTAATAATGACAAATCTATCAAAGTGTAATGCATATAGAACATAATACGTTATGTGTATGCACACAGACGTGGCGCAAAGCACCTTACTATGCTTTTGCACAATATAATCTTAAAAAGGGAGGACATAATGCTTCAGCTTAAGAACATCGTGAAGGATTACCATACTGGTGATGAAGTTGTTCAGGCGCTCAAGGGTGTATCTGTGAACTTCAGAAGAAATGAGTTCGTGTCCATACTTGGCCAGTCGGGTTGTGGAAAGACAACACTTCTGAACATAGTGGGCGGACTGGATCAGTATACCAGTGGAGATCTGGTTATCAATGGCAAGTCGACAAAGGATTTCAAGTCAAGAGACTGGGATTCATATAGAAACAATTCAGTCGGATTCGTATTCCAGAGCTACAATCTGATACCGCACCAGTCGGTATTGTCAAATGTAGAGCTTGCGCTTACTTTGTCTGGAGTATCAAAGGCAGAGAGAAGAAAGAGAGCGAAGGAGGTTTTGGAGAGGGTTGGTCTGGGAAATCAGATTCACAAGAAACCAAACCAGATGTCCGGTGGACAGATGCAGAGAGTTGCCATCGCCAGAGCACTCATAAACGATCCGGATATTCTGTTGGCTGATGAGCCAACGGGTGCACTTGACACAGAGACAAGTGTTCAGATCATGGAGCTGCTCAAAGAAATAGCCAAGGACAAGCTGGTTATTATGGTCACGCACAACCCGGAGTTGGCACAGCAGTATTCAACAAGAATCGTAAAGCTCCTCGATGGAAATATAATAGATGACTCCAATCCATTCTCAGATGAGGATGAAGCAAAGGAGGATGACGGAAGTTATGAACCTAGAAAGACATCCATGAGTATGTTCACAGCGTTCTCGCTGAGTCTGAACAACCTCATGACCAAGAAGGGAAGGACATTCTTAACAGCATTTGCCGGAAGTATAGGAATCATAGGAATAGCGCTTATCTTGTCGCTTTCATCCGGCTTTCAGAAGTATATCAACGATGTGCAGGAGGAGACGCTTGCCACGTATCCGGTGCAGATAACGAAGAAGGCAATGGATTACAGTGAACTGCTCTCCAAGATGGTAGGTAACAACGAGGAGGATTCAGATCACAATCACGCAGGCGAGGACAAGGTATATTCGGGAGATATCATGGGAGACATGCTCGTGTCCATGGTGTCAGATGTGAAGGAAAACGACCTTGAGTCATTTAAGAATTATATAGAAGACGATGCAAACGGCTTCACCAAGTATACAAGTGATATAACATACACATATGATACACCATTATATGTGTTTAACGAGAACAGTGCAAATGGCGGTGTTGCCCAGGTAAATCCAAGCACCACAATGACAGATATGGGATTTGGAGGTATGGCGGAGGCACAGGAGTCAACGGCAGATTTCATGTCGGCATTCAGCTACGGTTCATCGTCAATGGACATGTGGACACAGATGCTTGACAACGACACTCTGCTCAAGCAGCAGTACGATGTGCTGGCAGGACACTGGCCTGAGAATAAGAACGAGGTTGTACTTGTCGTCGACAAGAACAATGAGATAAGTGATTTTACACTGTATACTCTTGGACTTAGGGATTCAAAGGAACTGAGCGATATGGTTTCAACCATACTTGCTGGCGGAGAGGTACCGGAGCTTGAGCAGATGGTGTTTACATACGATGACCTTCTTAATCTCAAGTTTAAGGTTGTGCTTCCGGGCGATCTGTACAAGAAGAATGATGATGGAACATACACAGATATGAGTTCTGATGCTGATTTTCTGAAGTCTGCCGTGGCCGGGGGCCTTGAAGTAAAGGTGTCGGCAGTAATCAGGGCTTCGGATAAAGCGTATGCAACTACCATGCAGCCGGGATATATAGGTTACACATCGGAGCTTGCCAATTACATAGTTTCAGAGAACGAGAAGACAGATGTGCTTAAGGCTCAGATGGATAATCCTGATACTGACATATTTACAGGAATGCCATTTTCAGATGGCAAGGAACTGACAGCGGATGATGTGGATATGGATTCTGTTATGCAGCAGCTTATGGCTTCAGGTCAGGTTACTGAGGACATGCAGGCACAGATGGCGTCCATGACCAAGGATCAGCTCTTCGATATGCTCAAGGGTTACGGTTTCTTCCAGGAGTCAACATCTACTTATGAGGATAACATGTCAAAGCTTGGATATGCAGAGCTTGCAAAGCCGGCTTCCATCAACCTCTACTGTGCAGAATTTGCGGATAAGGACGAGATAACAAAGCTTATAGACAAGTACAACGAGGATTATCCTGACAAGGAGATCACATACACTGATTACATCGGAATCATGCTGTCATCGGTGACCAAGATCATCAACGCGATAACTTATGTACTCATTGCATTTGTGGCAATTTCATTGATAGTTTCATCCATCATGATCGGAATAATCACATATATCTCAGTTCTTGAGAGAACAAAGGAGATTGGTATTCTGCGAAGCATAGGAGCTTCAAAGAAGGATATCTCAAGAGTGTTCAATGCGGAGACATTTATCATAGGTCTCTTCTCAGGACTCATAGGAATCGGCGTGACGATGCTGATCAATATACCGATCAGTAAGGTGATAGAGAGTTATATCAACGTTGCCGGTGTATCGGCGCTTCCTTGGAAGGGTGGAGTGATGCTGGTAATCATCAGCGTTATACTGACATTGATCGGAGGACTTATCCCATCGAGAATTGCAGCTAAGAAGGATCCTGTTATAGCGCTCAGAAGTGAGTAATTATAAATTATCTGAATACAAAAAGAAAAGGCTGCCATCTCTGGCAGCCTCTTCTTTTTGTATTAAAAGGGAGTGACTGCAACTACATTATGTGAGGGGAGGGTGTTGCAGTCGTTTATGAAAAAGGGGATGTAAACAACTCGCTTACGCTCTCGCTGTTTACATTTAATAATATACTGAGAAAATGTGTTCTAATTTTGGAGAAGTTGTGTAGAAAATGTGTTTTTCGGGTAAAAATATGAAGATGCTGTAAGAAATTTAAAGGATATAAAAACCGCATAAGGCAGACATGGCTAGAAATTATAAAGGTAAGTAAAGGTATGAGACAAAATGTGTATTGTCCTGTTTATTTTTGCTGATCATATAATGTATAATGATAGAAATGTATTTAGGAGGATAAACAGATGGCAGGAAGTCATATAGCAATACCAACCATTCTTAAGATCGGAAAGGGAACCCTGAATGATCTGGGCAAATATATAAGTGCTTCCGGGATGAAGAATGCTGTTATTTATTTTGGGAATGGACTCATAGACATGTTTGGACAGCAGGTCATGGATTCTCTGAAGAAGGAAAATGTGACAGTTGTGGAGTACAGAGAGCTGGATTCCACCAATATAGAGGATATAATCAAGCTGGCATTTGATATAGATGCGAAGGCCCAGGTGATCGTGGGTATCGGCGGAGGAAAGGTTATTGATGTGGCAAAGTATGCGGCATATCTCAGAAAGCTTCCTTTTATAAGTATTCCGACATCGGCGTCATCGGACGGATTCTCAAGCGCCAGCGCATCACTTATGGTAAATGGACGCCGTACCTCGGTGCCTGCAAGGATGGCATACGGAATCATAGCGGATACGGAGATCATCAAGTCTGCACCGGAGAGATTCCTTTACTCAGGAATCGGCGACATGGTATCCAAGATCACATCTCTCTACGACTGGCTTTTCGAGTCAGACCTTGGATATTCAGAGATGAATGATTTCGCGGTTATGATCGCGAAGAAGGCGGTGAACAGCTTTGTCAGAACGCCATTTGAGACGATCAAGGATGACCTCTTCCTGAAGGAGCTTCTCGATTCCCTTGCCATGAGTGGTGTTGCTAATGAGATTGCAGGCGGAAGCACACCGACATCCGGAAGTGAACACCTGATCTCACATGCACTTGACAAGATGCTTGAACAGCCACAGCTCCATGGAATCCAGGTGGGAATTGCCACATATATCATGGCGGTTGTCCAGGATCACAGATATGTCAGGGTAAATGCTATATTTGAAAAGACTGGTTTCTGGGATTATGTAGCTACACTTGATCTCAAGAGAGAAGATTTCGCAAAGGCGATAGACATGGCTCCTCAGATCAAGCCTCACAGACACACATACCTTCACGAGGAGAACTACAGAGAACTTGCCAAGAAGGTTCTGTATGAGGACGAGGTTCTTAAGAGAGTATTCGACTAAGAAAAAAGGTGTGAAGAATGGTACTGCAAGGTGGAAAACAGTGTATCGTGTAAAACAATGAACAGTATGTGGATGCCAGCCGTGGGGGGCATTGTCAGGAGAGTATTATATGGAAGAAAACAATTTCGGCTATGGCTTTGAACATGATGACTATGGGAGATTTGAGCAGGATATTGACCAGGACACAGCATATGTGATCAGACCTGAGCAGATGGGCGGTGGAGCTTCCCCGCAGCCACAGATAAAGAGGACGATCCCTATAGTTACGATTGCATTGATAGTGGCAAATGTCATAGCTGGCATCATGTGCATCGGTGTGGACAATTACTCCAGAACCGGTGGACTCAACTATCAGTACGTGAAGCTGAATGGCGAGTATGGACGACTTATATCGGCGATGTTCCTGCATTCTGGCTTTGATCATCTCTTTGGCAATATGTTTGCACTATATATGTTTGGCTCCACGGTGGAGAGAAAACTTGGCTCCCTGAGGACGACTATCATATACTTTGTATCAGGAATTGTTGCCGGGATCATATCCATGAATGTGTATCATATGACTGATCCTGACAGAATGCATTTCTCTATAGGAGCATCAGGGGCGGTGTTCGGAATCATATGTGCTGCTGTGTTCCTGACATTCATGGGCAACAGGAAAGCAAGCAGAAAAGATATGATGGTATCCATAGTTGTTGTGGTCATATATGCTCTGTATACAAATGAGAAGAATATAGATATCTATGCGCATGTGGGTGGTGCGATCGTGGGAGGAATCCTTGCATTTGCACTGAATATCAAGCGGTGGGAGAAGTTTAGGGAGAACAAATTCTGCAAGCTTTTGGCAGTCATACTCACATTGTCCATGTGCGTGACAGGTATCGGTGAGGCGGGGATCGGCAAAGATGCAGCCGATCTTCCGGATAAGAGGATAGATTATATAAAGGAACAGAAGATATTCCCGGATGGAGACACAACCTATGGGGATGGTCTGGATGCCTATTGCAGCGATGAACACTGGCAGGCATTTGTCGCGACGGACGGAAGTCAGATAGTGCAGTTTGAAGGGAATGCCACATATAAGGGGCAGCAGGTGACGGTCACAGTCCAGTTTCAGATAGAGGGTGACTGCGAGGGCTATCAGCCGGGATATGTCGGGCTGAATGATGTGGGACAGAACAGTGAGAGTGCCACGGAATTCATGTTGACAGTGTGTGGAAGATCGATAAATGAGCTGAAGTACGGAAGATAAATATCGTTGTGTGAACAAAAGTGTCATGGTATACTAAATCTGTATATCCATATGCGGATAGAGAAGATATGTGTCTCAGAATATGGGCAGATATATCAGGAAAAGTATATGGTATAAGATCTATTATAATCAGGAAAGTACAGAGATAGAGAAAACATGGCACTCAAATACGTGATGATAAATGACATAATTGAAGAACATAATGCAAGAATGCAGAATCTGAGGAAATATTACCCGTTTTTTGTTCTGGCTGAGACCACATTTGCGCAGTATAAGGAAGGTCGTTATGCACAGCTGGACATGGGTTATATAACCATGGCGATTCTGCGTTTTTTTATTCAGGAGAACAGTTTCAATGAGCGTGAAGTGTCATACGATGAATATGAGGAATTCATGGGGCAGCTCCTTGATCGTGATTTCGATGTGGAGATCGCGGGAGATGACAGGGCTGACCTGATAATGTATATATTTGACAAGATCAAGAACGACGGAAGAGCATTTGAATTCACGTTCTATGATCCGGGAAAGAAGCAGCGCAAGACGGGACGAGTGAAGCTGATAGACAGCCATATAGTGGATGGCAAGGTTCTGTATTTCATCACTGCGGATGGAATCGAATTCTATCTGGACACCAAGGAGATCAAGGACGAGAGCAAGATCAACGTGCAGCAGCTTCTTCTGGAAAAGATGATCGTTGGAGAGAACTTCCGTGGCGGTATCGAGGTCGTGCGCAGGATCAATAGCGAGGTGAACAGGCTGATCCGCGAGAAGGATGAGATAGTAAATCTTCTGTCCATCGACGTGTTCAAGGGCGCGGAGGAGTACGAGAATTATATGAAGACCGTCGGCAAATGGTTCGCTGACGAGCAGAAGCTCTTTGCCAAGAACAAAGCTCTGGTGGACAAAGCAATCACTAAGGCGAGCTATGATAATATGGGCAAGGGCAACCTGAAAGCTATGGAGGAGATAAGCCAGCTTGAGCTTGAACTCAAGAGGACCATCATCAAGCACGGAAGTCTGATAAGCAGCACAATGGAACTGCAGAACATATCGGACAATATCATACACAAGGCAAAGCTGCAGAAGCTTAGACCTGCATTTGACTTTGCAGGACAGCTTCAGAGTATCATAAAAGAGGACAGACCGGATAAGATACTCACCATACTTGCGCCTCTCTTCGCTCCGAGGATCGTGAAAACGTTCAGCATGACATCCATAGATCACATGCTCACGCTGAAGTCCGAGGACAATGCGAAGACCACAAAGGTGAAGAAGGAGCAGCTTGATCCGAACTTCCGTTACGAAGATGAACTGCTCGATGAACAGATAAGTGCCAACTTCACAAAGCTGTTCCACGAACTCCTTGACCAGCTGAACAAATGGGGACACCTGAGTCTCAAGGAATTCAATGGAATACTTGAAGTTAAGTTTGGAAAAGAAATCTACGACAACAAAGATTACTATTCCTTCCTCACACACCTGGCTCAGAAGGACAGGTACAGCGTGGATGAGATACTGGCAAAGCCGGACACTATGCTGGAGGGAATGTTGGTAGATCACATAGAGAGAATAAAGAAAGTTGACGAAAAAACGCTGGCGGCATCTGTATCTGGAGATCAGGCTGGTGGCAGCAGATCCGGTCTCTCCCGTGAGATGTATGCACCGGAACTCACACTGGATGCGTTCAGAGGCATGACATTTACACTGGAATTCCATCCAGACGAAGAGATACAGATTGGCGAGGACATGTACGTTACGGGAATTCAGTTTAACAAAACCAGCTGAGAGTGATTGTACGGAGAATAGGAGAAAAAGATGGAAAGTAAGAATCTGGACAAGGCGATAGAGATATATTCCAAGTTAATATCAGGTGAGGAGATCTGCAAGAAGCATCCCGACAACGGCCCGCTGTACGATGAATTCTACGGCAATGCCGAGGTGTACGACATCGTCATGAATATGATGAAGAAGATGAACCTGTCACTGTACGAGTACAATGACAGCTTGTATATAACAGCCGGAGAGGGCAACAGGGTATTTGGCTATACGAATGACGACATGAAGAAGCTTCTGGGACTTCGTCTGAACAAGGAGCTCTATCTGTGTTACTTTATTATGTATATGACACTTCTCTATTTTTACAAGGATTCATCCAGCTATCAGTTCAGGGAGTATGTGAAGTCAGAGAACATTATAGATGAGACAAGCAAATATCTTGCGGACATAACGAAGAAGCTTGATGTTCTGTCAACTGATGAGGTGGAGCAGGACAGCTTCAAGGCGATAGCGCTTCTGTGGGATGAGCTCCCGGCTGTGACGGGCAATCAGGAGGGCGACAGCGCCAGGGCGTCCAAGGCATCCCGGGCGGGTTATGTGAAGCTGGTGTTCAACTTCATGTCGGCCCAGCGGTTATTTGTGGAGAATGCGGACAGGTACTATCCGACAGACAGGATGAAGGCTTTGTCGGAGAACTATTTTGAGGAATACAGAGGACGGCTGTATCAGCTGCTTGGAGGTGAAGAAGAGGATGCCTAGTATCAACAGGATAAGGGTCAACAATGTAAAATATAACTTTGGTACACAGCAGTACGATGACTTCACCATGAGAATGTATGGCAAGAACACGCTGTATGATCTGGCAAATGGAGGAGGAAAGAGTATTCTCATGCTTCTGCTCCTTCAGAACCTGATACCGAACTGTACTCTGGATGAGAAGCAGCCTGTGGAGAAGCTTTTCCGTGCGGGCGGCGGCAACACAGTCATCCATTCGCTGATCGAGTGGAAGCTTGACGAGGCGGATATAAAGGATGGCTACAGATACATGACCACCGGATTCTGTGCCAGAAAGGCAAAGGATACGGCGGATGCCGGGGAGGTACAGAAGGACACTGCATCCATAGAGTATTTTAATTACTGCATTTTCTACAGGGAATATAACAAGAATGACATAGTGAACCTTCCTTTGTCGGAGGGGAATGAGAGGATCACATTCAACGGTTTAAAGACATATCTCAAGGATCTCGGACACAGGGATATGAGCCTGGAGGTCAGGGTATTTGACAAGAAGGGCGAGTACCAGAGATTTATAAGTGGCTATGGTCTCCACGAGAGCCACTGGGAAATCATACGAGGAATCAACAAGACAGAGGGGCATGTAAGAACGTATTTTGAGACAAATTACAGGACCACAAGGAAGGTCGTGGAGGATCTGCTTATAGAGGAGATCATAGAGAAGGCATTTGCCACAAAGACAGGACGAAACGGTGAGGAAGACACCATGGCAGAGACTCTTCTCGACATCAAGGACAAGCTGAACGTTCTGGCACAGAGAAAGCGTGACATAGCCAACTATGACCACCAGATAGAATTGATAAATGTGCTCGAGGGCAAGGTGAACTCATGCATAGGTCTCTACGAGGACAACGACAGGATATGTAAGGGCCTGGCCGATGTGTATGCCACAGGAAGGGCGTGTACACAGGAGGGCGACACCCATATGGAGGAGCTGGCGAAGGCAAAGGCTGACGCCGGGGAGCAGATGGAACAGCAGAACAAGCGTCTGGCAAATCTCAGGGTCACCAGGGATTATCTGCGCCTTGAGGACATGAACCGCAAGATGGATGACACTGCCACGCAGATAGAGGACAATGAGAAGAAGCTTGCGGAGCTGAAAAACCAGATCGGCTACAAGGAGAGTGCAAATGACTACCTTGTATACAGGGAGAACAAGCGACAGTACGAAGAGAGCAGACTGATAGTCGACAATATAAGAAACAACATCGGATCATCCAGTGAGAAGATGGCGGTGTATGCGTACAACAGACGCATCCGTGATGAGAAGAAGCTTGCAGAGCTCATGGCGGCAAGGGAAGAGGCCCAGACCAGCTATGATCACGCACTTGAGGAGGCGGAGTACTGCAGAAAGGTCATGAGGGAGGGCGAGATCGCCCAGGCGGTGGCGGAGAACAATATCGCTGATGCCACAGCCAAGATTGATGAGATAAGTGCCCGCATAAGTGAGCTGGCAGCATCGGTCAACCTGCTCGTAGTGGGTGATGTGAAGGATATGATGAACAAGGCTCAGGAGGAGTCTGACAGGATACTTGCTGAGATGACAGAGTTGGAGATAGCCATAGCAGATGGCAGGACAAAGCTGTACGATGACAGATACAGACTGACGACTGTGCAGGCTGAGTATGATGCGCTGGAGAGAAGCTGCGAGGATGCAAGGCTTGACGCCGAGGCGTACAGGCAGTCGGGAAGCCAGCTCGACAGCATCATGGCAGTATACTCTGTGGAGAATCCACAGGATATAACAGGTGTTATAAATGACAGGATTAGGGGCACCATAACAGAGACGATCAAGCGCCAGCAGGAGATCGACAGACTGACAAAGCTTGCGAAATGCTATGAGGATGGCAGACCATTTCCGCCGTCGGAGGGGGCTGAGACTGTGATAAACTACATCTCCACCAGACATGGGCTCATGGCCATGCATGGTGCGGATTATCTGTCGGCACTCCCGGGTGATACAAAGGAGGAGCTGCTTCAGGCAAATCCATACCTGCCGTACAGTGTTGTGACAAAGGGATTTGATAGTCTGGAGGATGATATAAATCTCGGTTCGATAGACACCGGCAGCGAATGTGTAATGGTGTACGATATGGATAAGCTTTCAGACTCAGCGATAGTTCCCGCCGAGAACATGCTTATCATAGGAAGAGACAGGAAATATTTCATGTCTAAGGACTCCATGGAGGACGCCAGAAAGGCAAATGCTGATAAGATAGCAGGTCTCACGGAGGAGATCAGCCTGATAAATGAGAAGCTTGCGACTTATCAGGAGGATCTTGCATTTGTCACAAGGCTTGTGGATGCGAGATATACAGGTGCCGAGGACAGGGAGAGAGAGCTGAACCAGGCACTGCTCGATAAGAAGGATGAGCTTGAGGAGCTTAAGACATCGATCAAGGTTACAGAGACGGAGCTTAAGAATAACACCGAGAGATATGGAGACCTGCAGCAGAGTCAGCAGAAGGAATCTGACAGAAGACAGACATTTGTCATGATAGAGCAGCTGTCGGATCTTGCAAGACCGGAGGAGCAGAGACTTGCCGAGTATAAGCAGAGGAAGTCTGACCTTGTGGCAAAGCTGTCAGGACTTCAGAGCGATGTGCTGAAGTGGTCGACGACGGTTGGAGAGACTGAGTCAAAGCTTGCGGGGCTTACAAGGAATATAGAGGATATCCAGTACAAGTGGACGGAGTATTTCGAACCGTATCTGCCGAAGTCTGAGAATGCGGGAGTTGCTGAAAATACAGATGGTGCAGGCGTGGCTGCTGCGGCATGGCAGGACGGAATACCGGAGGAATACAAGGAGACTTTGGACATTTCAGATGAACGGCTTGAACAGGAATTTATGGCTATGCTGGCGGTTTCAAAGGAGCATGCGCCGGATCTTGAGGACAAGAAGAAGCTCATGGATGCGCTGAAGAAGTCAATGGACAGAATACAGAAGACCATAGAGAAGAGAGGCTTTGACATGGCGGTATTTGCCGGGGCAGGAGAGCTCTATCCGACGTCTGAGGACAATCTCAGGGAGATGGACGATGAGCTGGCAAGGCTCACGTTGATAGAGGCGTCGCTGATGCAGCAGCAGAAGGCTGACCAGAAGGCGTATAGCAAGCTTGAGGGAAGCATAGAGTATGCGATAGAGAACATCAACCGCACATACGGCGATGGCAGCTATGTACGTGAGGAGATATCTGCAGCCGATGCAGATACAGCCATAGCCAATGGAGATGCGGTGCTTGCGGATATGAACCGCATATTCAAAGAAGCTGAGAAGGCGTACAGCGATTACTATAAGCAGTATGGTTTCATGGTGGATCTGTACAAGGATGTAAAGAGAATAGTCGATACAAATGACATAGATGTGTCCGGTGGAAATGTACTGGATGAAGACATGGATACCCTCAGACAGTTATTTGAGACAAGTCTCATGAAGTACGACAGGAGCATGAAAGCCCTTGACCGCGCGAAGAATGAAATCATGAGATTCAAGGGACAGACGGCGGATACACTAGTGGAGATGGGTGTATTCGAGATGGCCAATACGATCAGACAGGATGTGCAGGTTCCGGATACCTACAGTCAGACAAAGGAACTTCTGGCAAATCTTCTTCAGATTATTGAGTTCATCAAGCTGGAGAAGGAGCGCGTTGAGAAGGGTATCGAGGATATGGTTGCCATCAAGGAGAACTTCGAGAATCAGTGTGTACAGAGATGTATGGATGTGAAGACTGAGCTTGAGAAGCTTCCAAAGCTGTCACGTATCACGGTGGGCGATGATGTTATCAAGATGGTCGATCTCACCATACCTTACGTGAAGGATGAATTTGTAAAGCAGAGGATGTCTGATTATATAGATGACATAGTGAAGGGTGCGGATGCCTACGAGGATGAACGAAAGAGGATCAAGTACATCCGTGACTGTCTGGGACTCAAGAAGCTGTTCGGTGTCATGGTCACAGATATGAATGCCATCAGACTCAATCTCTACAAGAGGGAGAGGATAAAGGAGCAGAGCCGGTATCTAAGGTATGAGGAAGCTGTTGGAAGTACAGGACAGTCCCAGGGTATCTACATCCAGTTCCTGGTTGCTGTCATCAACTATATTGCAGGAATGTACAGCCTGGCACCGGAGGAGTCGGTACAGTCTAAAACAATATTTATTGACAACCCGTTTGGTGCGGCGAAGGATATATACATATGGGAGCCTATATTTGCCATGCTGGCAGCCAACCATGTGCAGCTCATCGTACCTGCCCGTGGCGCGACCCCGGCCATCACAGGACGCTTTGATGTGAACTATATCCTGGGACAGCAGATGGTGGGCGGAAAGCAGCAGACGGTAGTGGTGGACTACACCAGTAAGACGGATCAGGAAGAACTGGAATATCAGGAACTTTCCTATGAGCAGGCGACCTTCGACTTCATCTAGGGGGATTCAGGTTATGAGTTTCACAGTTTGCCTGAGTGATGTGACATTAAAAATGCGGTATATAGACGTAAGATGATAACATTTAAAATTCTATAAGGGAGAATGTATTATAATGACTTGGAACAGGAAACAGCTTAGAAAAGGAGCGTGGAACACGGTATTTAAGCGGGGACTTATGGCTTGGATGGCTATGGTCGCTGTGTGTTTTATTTTCTCTTATCTTGGGGTAGATGATTCTTCCCAGACAAAATTCGTGAAGGGAATAGATCAGGTGCTTGGACAGGAGACCGAGCATGAGGCTGACAATGTGACCATACTCAAGGAGTATGTAAAGAATATGCCGATGATTGAGCATATGTCGGAGAAAAAAGCCGAGACAGTAGCCCGTGTGATAGACTCGGTGACGGCGAAGCAGACCTGGATCATCAAGCTTTTAGGCGCCAACACGGCATATGTGGAGAGAAATCCCGGCGAGGTCATAGTTATGCTGCTGATATCTGCTCTTATCATGGCTGTTGTCCATTTCTTTATACAGAGTGCGGCGATAGTGGGCAAATGCCGTTATGCCATGGAGTGCAGATACAGTGACAAGGTGTCCGTCAACCGAATGTTTGCGCCTTTCCATAGGCACTATGTGATAAGACTTATGTGGGTCATGTTCTGTTACAATGTTGTTATGACGCTCTGGTGGCTCACGATAGTCGGCGGTGTGTACAAGTATTACCAGTATAGGATGGTTCCATATCTCCTGGCGGAGAATCCAAGACTCAAGTGGAGAGATGCGAAGAACATGTCAAGGGAGATGACGAGAGGCTATAAGTGGAAAATGTTCCTGACGGATCTGTCATGCATCCACGTGTGGATGATCAAGGCTATACCGGTTGCAGGACTTCTGGTAGCATTACCGTTTCAGATGGAGCTTGATGTGGAGATGTACTTCTGGTTCAGACAGAATATAGGTGTGGAAAATTTTGTCGAGGAAGCATTCAATGCTGCACCATATAACAAAAAGGTTATCGAGGCTGCTTATCAGTCGGCAGGAGACGCGGGAGTTGCTGAGGTATGGACTAAACCAGCCTATATTCTCCAGGATGTCGCGGTCGAGGTGCCTGAGGGAATGAAGGTGAAGAGTGAATACAGTCTCAGGGACTTCATTTTCTTCTTCTTTGTGTTCTGTTTTATAGGATGGCTGTGGGAGGTCGTACTCTATATAGTTATGGATCATGTTCTTGTAAACCGTGGAACCATGTATGGACCGTGGCTGCCTGTGTACGGAGTCGGCGGCGTTGCTATCATATTCCTGCTTGACCGCTTCAAGGCAGATAAGGCAAAGCTGTTTGCTATGGCGATGGTGGTATGTGGAATCATAGAATTCATAGCAAGCTGGGCACTGGATTTCTTCTTTAACTCACAGTATTGGGACTACAAGAACGAGTTCCTTAATGTAAATGGAAGAATATGTCTGGTGGGACTTCTTGCATTTGGTTTGGGCAGCCTGTTTGGAGTGTATATAGCGGCACCGAAGCTCAGTGAATTTCTGAATTCCAAGAGCAAAAAAGTGCAGAACATCATATGTATAACATTGTCGGCATTGTTTATCATAGATCTGATATGCTGTGCCATCTTCGGATTTAACAAGGGCGAAGGAGTTGGCGGCACATTATAAAGAGAAGGAACCAATATGACGAAGTCATATAAAAAGGAGGAACCAATATGACGGATATACAGAATGGTAAAATGATTGATCCGGGGAAAAAGTCCTGGAATATAAAGGCAGGAGTATTCAGCTCCTGTATGCTGCATATCATTGCGATGACATGCATGCTAAGTGATCACATGTGGGCAACGTTGTTTCCGTATGTGGATATACTTACGTGCATAGGAAGAATAGCATTTCCGATATTTGCGTTCATGATAGTTGAGGGATTTTACCATACCAGTAATTTCCGCAGATATCTGTGCAGAATGCTGATATTTGCGGTGATATCTGAAGTTCCATTTGATCTTGTGTCCGGAGACAGTGTCCTGTATCTGTTTCATCAGAATGTACTTTGGACATTTCTCATAGGATTACTGCTGATAGCATTGATAGACAAGGTAAGGAAAACGGGCAAGGTATGGCTGTGGATCCCGGTTGCGATTGTTGTGACTCTTGTGGGATATGTGATAGGAACGATCACCATGGTTGATTTCTATGGAGCGGGAGTTGTCATGGTTATAATGTTCTATCTGTTCCGGGGCAAGGAACCATGGAAATTGATAGCACAGCTCGTGTGTATGTATTATATCAATGCACAGCTGCTTAGCGGATATTGTTATACATTTAGTATAGCGGGACATAGCTTTGAATTCCCGCAGCAGGCGTTTGCGCTAATCGCATTGCCAGTGATATGGCTATACAATGGAAAACTGGGATACCATAAGAAGTGGTTTAAATACTTCTGTTATGCATTTTATCCGGGACACTTGCTTGTATTGTACATAATCTGGCAGATGGTGATGTAGACATTGTATGAGCAGAGAATCGGTGGTTTTTGCAGATATTGGGGAAAAGGAGAAATAAGATGAATGCAGCTCATAAGATAGTGGTTTTGGTTGGCAGTATATTCCTTGCTGTCGGTGTTTTCGTGGGAATTATATTTGCAATTGTGGCGGAGCCTGGCAAATTCCCCCTGGCTATGCTGAGCCTTCCGGGAAGTTTCTTACTGATCGGTGGGGGAATGGACATAGTGGTGGCGATATTGGTTCACAACAAGAAGATGATAGTGAAAAAGGGCGTGAGGTACCCTGCAAAGATATATGGATACACGGAGAATACTTCTGTCAGGGTGAACAATACATATATGATGGACACAATCGTGCATTATTTTGACAGCTACCATGTTGAGCGGGAGGCTATAATACCAACGGGATTCACAAGGGGTGCCGGCATGTACCCGATAGGTCTGACGATAGATATATTTGAGTACAACGGCAAATACGGCTATGATCCGGATTCAGTAAGGGATGAGAGGCTTCCTGGTGAGGAAGAGCTCATGGACGACAAGCCGGTGGCACCGGATAAGCTGAGACTTGTGGCGGTCAGATGCCCGAATTGTGGTTCGAGTTTCCGTGCAGCGACTGGATATTCCAGCAAATGTCCTTATTGTGGAAATTACTTGAATGTGAATATGTAAGCCTGAAAAAGAGCGTGGGTGAGTCGAACCCACGCTCTAGCAAAAAGGAGATAATTTTATGCACAAACCTACGAAACAACAACAAAAAGATAAAAACAAGCCGTTATAGAAGATTCCACTAAAACTAAAATGCCGAGAATGAGTCAAAACTGCCCAACTCAATATGCAATTTTACCCGTGTTAAGCAAAAAATACACCTGACATATAACTATTAACCAGTGTGAATTGGTAAAAATATCTATAAAAAAATCAATAAATCACAAAATTTTGCTAATTAATCCAAAAATATTCTATTCTTTCAAATCCCGTATCAACTTATAATGAGTACAGTCAATGAGGCAAGACGAAAAAATAAAACACACAAAGCCAAAGGATGTGTTAAGTTTCAGAAAACTTAACATGCAGCATCAGCCCTTGCCGAAGGCAATTACAAATGGGCTGATGTTCAAAGAACAGGAGGGAATGTAATATGAGAAAAAGAAGAATTTTAGCTGTAGCAGCAGCTGCAACACTTGCTTTATCAATGGTAGGATGTGGATCAGGCGGAAGCTCAAGTGGCGGAAGCTCAAGCAGTGGAGTAGCCAACAAGGACAAGCCACTTTGCTGGTTCAACCGTCAGCCATCTAACAGTTCAACAGGAGAGCTTGACAAGGACGCTCTTAGCTACAACAAGGACACATATTATGTAGGATTTGATGCTAATCAGGGTGCTGAGCTCCAGGGCCAGATGGTTCTTGATTACATCAAGGCAAATGCAGCAACGATCGATCGTAACGGTGATGGAGTCATCGGATATGTACTTGCAATCGGTGATATCGGACACAATGATTCAATCGCACGTACAAGAGGTGTTCGTTCAGCACTTGGCACAGGCGTTGATGCAAGCGGAGCAGTTGATTCAACACCAGCCGGAACAAACGTAGATGGTAAGGCAACAGTAGTACAGGATGCTAAGCTTGATGTTGATGGCAAGACATATACGATCAGAGAGCTTGCATCACAGGAGATGAAGAACTCAGCAGGAGCTACATGGGATGCAGCTACAGCTGGTAATGCAATAGGAACATGGACAGCATCATTTGGTGATCAGATCGATGTAGTTGTTTCAAATAACGATGGTATGGGAATGTCAATGTTCAATGCCTGGGCAAAGGACAACAAGGTTCCTACATTTGGATACGATGCTAACAGCGATGCAGTTGCAGCAATTGCAGAGGGCTACGGCGGAACAATTTCACAGCATGCAGATGTTCAGGCTTACCTGACACTGAGAGTTCTCCGTAACGCACTTGATGGTGTAGATGTTGATACTGGTATCGGTACAGCAGACGAGGCTGGAAACCAGCTTGAGGAAGGTGTTGACTACAGATATAGCGCAGACGAGAGATCATACTACGCACTGAATGTGGCAGTAACAGCAGACAACTATCAGGATTTCACAGATTCAACAAAGGTTTATGACAAGGTTTCAAAGCAGCTTGACTCAAGCAAGAGCCCAAGCAAGAAGGTATGGCTTGATATCTACAACGCTTCAGATAACTTCCTGAGCTCAACATACCAGCCACTTCTTCAGAACTACGATGACCTTCTTAACCTGAATGTAGATTACATCGGTGGTGATGGACAGACAGAGTCTAACATCACAAACCGTCTTGGTAACCCAGGCGAGTACGATGCATTTGCAATCAACATGGTTAAGACAGACAATGCAGCATCATACACATCAATTCTCTCTAAGTAATATAAGTTACCTGGATGATTGATCAATAGGAAATGATTTAACTCAGAGGGGTGTCAGACTAAACATTTGATACCCTTCTTTTACTAAGAGCATGTATCAAGTTTTCTATGAAAACTTGATATGTAGCATCAGCCCTCGCCGAAGGCGACTATTAATGGGCTGATGTTCAATGAAAGGAAGTAGAGATATGGCAGAAGATAAGAATAAATACATCTTATCGATTCAAGGCATGAGCAAATCATTCGGCAGAAACAAGGTCCTTAACCATATTAATTTGAATGTTAAACCTGGTTCGATCATGGGACTTATGGGTGAGAATGGTGCCGGTAAATCGACAATGATGAAGTGTCTCTTCGGAACCTATCAGAAGGACGAAGGCACAATAATATTAGATGGAAAAGAAGTAAATTTCTCTGGCCCTAAGGATGCACTCGAGAATGGAGTTGCGATGGTTCATCAGGAATTAAATCAGTGTCTTGAGAGAAGCGTTGTTGACAACCTGTTCCTTGGACGTTATCCAAAGAACTCTCTTGGAGTCATCGATGAGGGCCGTATGAAGAAGGAAGCTTCAGACTTGTTCAGAAAGCTGGGTATAACGGTCAATCTTACACAGCCGATGAAGAGAATGTCAGTTTCCCAGAGACAGATGTGTGAGATCGCAAAGGCTATCTCGTACAATTCCAAGGTAATCGTACTTGATGAGCCTACATCATCACTGACAGCACCTGAGGTTGCAAAGCTTTTCAAGATGATGAGACAGCTCAAGGAGCAGGGAATTTCCCTGATCTACATCTCACATAAGATGGATGAGATATTCGAGATCTGTGATCAGATATCAGTTCTCCGAGACGGTAGTCTGGTCATGACAAAGGACAGCAAGGACACCAACATGAATGAGCTTATATCAGCCATGGTTGGTCGTTCACTTGATAACAGATTCCCACCGGTCGACAATACGCCGGGTGAGACGATCCTCTCAGTACAGGGACTCTCCACAAAGTATGCACCGAAGCTCCAGAACATCACATTTGATGTGAAGAAGGGTGAGATATTCGGTCTCTATGGTCTGGTTGGCGCAGGTCGTACAGAGCTCCTGGAAACTATATTTGGTATTCGTACAAGAGCAGCAGGAAATGTAATGTATGGTGGCAAGATCATGAACTTCACCGGTCCAAAGGATGCTATGGATCACGGATTTGCCCTCATCACTGAGGAGAGAAAGGCAAATGGTCTCTTCCTCAAGGCAGATATCACCTTCAATACCACCATTGCAAATATGAACCACTACAAGAGCGGCGTGGCACTGTCACATGACAGCATGGTTCGTGCCACAGCTGAGGAGATCAAGGTCATGCACACCAAGTGTATGGGACCTGACGATATGATCGCCAACCTGTCCGGTGGTAATCAGCAGAAGGTTATCTTCGGAAAATGGCTTGAGCGTTCACCAAATGTATTCATGATGGATGATCCTACAAGAGGTATCGATGTAGGAGCCAAGTATGAAATATATGAACTTATAATCAACATGGCAAAGCAGGGCAAGACTATCATAGTTGTCTCCTCTGAGATGCCGGAGATCCTGGGTATCACAAACCGTATAGGTGTTATGTCAAATGGACACCTTGCCGGAATTGTAAATACCAAGGAGACTAATCAGGAAGAATTGTTAAGACTTAGTGCTAAATATTTGTAATAGAGAGGAGCATGGATATGGCAGATAAAAATATGATCCTTTCGGCTGATGCAGAGGAAAAACTCCTCAAGCCGATTGATGAATATGTTGGAAAGATACAGGCTCAGATCGATGAACTTCGAGTTGATGGATCTGACAAGGTTCGTAGTTTGAAGAACCATATAGCTATCGCAAAGGAAGATAAGAATTTATCAAAGGAAGAAAAGGATAGCATAATCGCAAAGGATAAGGCAGCCCTGGAGAAGGCAAAGGCAGTTGAGGCAGCCAATAAGGATAAGGTTGCAAAGCTTATCGCTGACGCAGAGGGATACCTTAAGGAGCATTATGACAGCGAGTACTACAGCAAAGTAGTGGCAAGCTGCGAGACTGAGAAGGCAGCAGAAAATGAGTCCTATGAGAGAGTAAAGGCAACACTCAAGACAGAGCATGAGCAGACACTTGCAAAACTCTCTGATCCGGAAGAGATCAAGGACGAGAAATATGTATACAAAAACAAGCTCTTTGATGCACAGATGACACATGAGTCAAGACTTCAGGAGATTAAGGACAGAAAGCATGATGCATTTTCACACAAGTATCATCTGATAGATCTCCTTAGAATGTCCAAGTACACATTCATGCAGAGCAGAGCACAGAAATTTGAGAATTACAAGTACACATTCAACACAACACAGTTCCTTTACAAGAACGGTCTGTATATAGTAATCGTGTTGATATTCATTGCACTTTGTATCATCACTCCAATTGTGAAGAACACACAGCTCCTCACAGTTACCAATATACTGAACATACTTCAGCAGGCATCACCTAGAATGTTCCTGGCACTCGGCGTTGCGGGACTTATCCTCCTGACCGGTACCGATCTTTCGATTGGACGTATGGTTGGTATGGGTATGGTTACAGCTACCATTATCATGCACAATGGTGCAAATACAGGTGGTGTGTTTGGACACATATTTGATTTCTCAAGTATGCCGGTTGTAGGAAAAGCATTATTTGCACTTGTTGCATGTATTATCCTCACAACAGTATTTTCAAGTATTGCAGGTTTCTTCATGGCGAAGTACAAGATGCATCCGTTCATTTCAACAATGGCGAACATGCTGATCATCTTCGGACTTGTAACATATGCGACAAAGGGTGTTTCGTTTGGTGCTATTGATTCAGCAATACCAAATATGTTCATCCCAACAATAGGAAACTTCCCAACTATTATCATTTGGGCAGTAGTTGCAATCGTAGTAGTATGGTTCATCTGGAACAAGACTACATTTGGTAAGAATCTGTACGCTGTAGGTGGAAACCCAGAGGCAGCAGCAGTTTCAGGTATATCAGTTTTCAAGGTAACACTTGGCGCATTCATCCTTGCCGGTATCCTTTACGGATTCGGATCATGGCTTGAGTGTAACAGAATGGTTGGTTCAGGTAGTGCAGCTTATGGACAGGGCTGGGATATGGACGCCATAGCAGCCTGCGTTGTTGGTGGTGTTTCATTCACAGGTGGTATCGGTAAGATCTCCGGTGTTGTAACTGGTGTTCTTATCTTCACATCACTTACCTACTCACTTACCATTCTTGGTATTGATACAAACCTTCAGTTCATATTCGAAGGTATCATCATCCTTGCCGCTGTAACTCTTGACTGTCTCAAGTATGTACAGAAGAAGTAAGGAACAACAAATTTAACTCTCACAAAACCTTTATATAAAAAGCCGCTCGGATCGTCTACAGGATGGATTGAGCGGTTTTTTTCATAAGGAGGGGCCCGCATAAGCGGGAGGATTCCTTGTGAAGTGCACGAAGTGCACGCATGACGCAAGGCATGTGGATTGGCGGAAGCCTTCCTGCATCTATGCCACTTTTTTATGCATGCCACCTAATCACGCAGCCGCTTCCTTCGCTCTATTTTCCTGCAAGGGTTATATGTGGGGGGGAGTTACAATTTTATCCTACAGCAGCTATTTTGTTGGAGATAGGGAAAATATTCCAGATTACGGGAGGGCAAGATGTTCAGCCATAAACAAGCTGGATCCTAAGCTGGAAACAGGCAAGGTTTCGAGTCACGGACAGGTGAGGAAAATTTCTTGACGGTATAGATGAAGAAATAATAATAAAAGTACAGATATTCTCTGCGGTATTTGATATAATTACACTGCTGGAAAAGACCGGTGAACCGGGTGGCATTTGATATATAGAAAGGATTTCTGTTAGATGGATAAATACAAGGTTATCCTTGTCGATGACGAGGAAGAGGTTATAGATGTTATAGAGAGAAAGATCCACTGGGATATGCTTGGGTTTGATGTTGTGGGAAGTGCCAACAATGGTGTGAAGGCTCTTGAACTGGTGGAGAAGCAGCAGCCGGATGTGGTCATAACGGACATTAAGATGCCATATATGGACGGTCTTGAGCTATCTAGACGGCTCAACAATGATTATCAGAATATACACATCATCATATTCACAGGATTTGATGAGTTTGAGTATGCCAAGGAGGCGGTGCACCTTGAGATAGAGGAGTACATGCTCAAGCCTATAAATGCCTTAGAACTCTCGGACTGTCTGAAGAGGGTCAAGAACTCTCTGGACAAGGAGAGGGAGGAAAAACTGAATGTAGAAAAGCTTGCAAATTATTTCAATGCATCTCTGCCTGTTCTTCAGACAAATCTGTTTGTATCCCTGATAGAGGGCAGAGTGAGCGAGTCGGATTATGAGAAATTTCTTGCAGCATACCAGATTGATATGAAGGGACCGCTTTATTGCTGCGCGGTTTTTCATACATCGGAGCATCACGTTTCAGATGGAATGAATCCGCTTCTGTTGTCAATGTCGGTGGAACAGCAGATCAAGGACAGAATTGCTGATACATGGAAATGCAAGGTATTTACATATCTGGGCAACTCAGTGCTCATCATCGAAATAGCCTCAGAGGATGCCATGGCAGAGCTGACGGATGCCTGCGACAGATTCTGCAGATGGGCTTACCGAGTCATGGGCGCAGTGGTTACTGCCGGTATTGGCAGAGTGTGTGACAGTCTCCTGAATATCAATAATTCATATGAGGGTGCCAGGGAAGCGGTATCATACAGGGTCTTATACGGAACCCAGAGGGCTATAAATATTGCTGAGATCGCACCGAAGGAGCAGAAGGCCGCAGTACAGTATGAAGATGCAAATATGCATGAACTTATCAAGTCAATATATCTTGGCAAAAGAGATGCCATTGAGGGAGCGGTACATGATGAGATAGAGAAGCTGCACAGATCTGCACAGACCATGAACAGGTACAAGCTGACGCTCATGGAGATGGTAGGAACGTTCTACAGATTCTGCGCAAATAATTTTATAGATTTTGATAATTTTTCAGGTGGGATCAGCAACCCATACGAGAAGGTTCCTGAGATGGATGAAGTTACCCTCACAGCATGGCTCATAGACACATCGATGGCGATCGGCGAGGAATTGAAAAATGCCAGAAATAACACGTCCAGAAGAATGGTAACGGATGCCCAGAATATGGTAGTTGACAGGTATATGGAGCCCGATCTGTCGCTGGATACGGTGTGCTCAGAGCTTGGTGTGTCCAATTCGTATTTTTCATCAGTGTTCAAGAAGGAGACAGGCAAGTCATTTATCTCGTATCTGACGGATTACAGGATGGATCACGCAGCCAATCTCATACTTGAGACAAATGAGAAGAGCTATAAGATAGCAGAGCAGGTGGGATATCAGGATGCAAATTATTTCAGCTATGTGTTCAAGAAGAGATTTGGAATGTCGCCATCAAAGTACAGAACTGAACATACGGGGAATAAGTAGAGCAGAGAAAGTATAAGGGGAGTAGAATTGTTTTGAAGATTAGAGAGAAAAAGGATGCTCAGGGCAAAATGCAGAAAAATAAATATTCTCTGCGCACGAGGCTGCGAGGCTGGTTTCATCATGGCAGATTTATAGGATTTGACATACAGTCAATAATAATGGCGGTGCTCACAGGACTGACGATAACCACAACTGTTGTTATGGGATTTCTTATTTACAATAGATTCAAGCTTGCGATAAAGCAGACTGCAGTGTCAAATGCAGAAAGCATGATAGAGAGTACTGTGGATAAAGTGGATACAGACCTGGCAGGCATTAGACAGATATCTAATGGAGTGAATTATAACATTATCCAGGAATATGACATCTCCAGTCAGGAGTTCAGCAGACAGTTCAGCCTTTTATATGAGGTGAATGTTGACAAAGTGCAGAGTATGGCGTTGTACGACAATTCCGGTAAGCTTGTTGCTGCGGAGCCGGTTGCAGTGCAGAAGGATAAGGTTAATGTCGAGGAACAGGAATGGTACAAGAATGCATCTGAAGATATAGAGAATATGCACTTTTCTACACCTCATATACAAGATCTGTTTCAAGATGGCGCCAACAGGTATTATTGGGTCATATCCCTCAGCCGTTCTGTTGATATCAATGATGGAGATAAGCCGGTAAACGGTGTGCTTCTGATAGATATGAAGTATTCCGTGATCGAGGAGGCTCTTTCAAGGATCAATGATTCTTCAAGTGAGACTTATTATTATCTGTGCAACCGTGACGGAGATATCATATATCATCCGCGAAGAGCAGAGATAGACAGAGGCTTTTTCACAGAGGAAAGTGCAGAGGCAGCGGTATACGATGACGGTACATATGAGATCAAGATGACGGGTGGCAAAGAAAATGTTGTTGTCAGCAGTATAGCCTACACTGGATGGAAGATCATAGGAGTTGTCCCGGAAAGTGTTCAGACTGCCAGCATCAATCAGTACAGATATTACATCATAACTACGGTTGTGATATTGCTTATGATGCTCTTGTGGGTGAACAGGATCATAACAAAGAAAATCTCAAAGCCTATACTTAAGCTGAATGAATCAGTAAAGTCATATGAGACAGGTGGAACCACGGATATATATATTGGAGGATCTTCCGAGATAAGACATCTGGGATATTCGGTCAAGAAATCCTATGAGCAGATAGAGATTCTGATGCAGGAGATAATCAGACAGCAGAATGAGCGGAGAAAGAGTGAGATGGATGCGCTCCAGAGTCAGATCAATCCGCATTTCCTGTATAATACACTGGAGTCCATAACATGGATGGTGGAGGCGAACAGAAATACAGATGCAGTATTTATGATATCTGAGCTTGCAAAGCTGCTGAGGATAAGTCTGTCAAAGGGCAGAACTGTCATAAGGATAGCGGACGAGATCCAGCACAGCACGAGTTACATGAACATACAGAAGGTAAGATATAAAGAAAGATTTGCTACAGAATTTATCATAGACGAAGAGATAAATGACTATTGTACAGTTAAACTTATCGTGCAGCCGATCCTGGAAAATGCAATATACTACGGTGTGGGCAACATGGATGAGGACGATGGCGGCAAGATAACTGTCCGCGGTGAGAAGAAGGGCAATGACATCTACATTTCAGTTGAGGATAATGGCATGGGTATGTCGGAGGATGTTGTCCGGAACATCCTTGTGGACAACAATAAGGTGCCAAAGCATGGCTCCGGAGTGGGTGTTATCAATGTTCACTCCAGGATAAAGCTGATGTTTGGCAGCGAATATGGATTAAAGGTTTACAGTGAGCCGGACGAGGGAACAAAGGTTGTCATTCACATTCCAGCCATTCCTTACACGGAGGAGAACAGAGAGAGACTTGAGAGGCAGGATTTTGGAAGGGGGATGGTGACAGATGAAGAAGAGTAAGATAACCTTTCTGATCGCGGAGCTGTTTCTGGTGGTTATAGCCGGATTCTTTATACACCAGATATTCCGGGAAAATGTGCCTCAGAAAAGAGTAGCGGTCATACTTTCAAATTCCGGTGATAAGAGGTGGGATGGACTTATAAATGGACTAAAACAATCAGCAAATGTCAATGATGTCCATCTTATCATATGCAACACCGATGATATCGAGTCAGCCCAGGATGAGAAGGAACTCATAGATGAACAGCTTGAAAATGATGTAGATGCATTCATAATTTGTCCTGCACCGGGCGAGGATACATCGGATATGCTGGGACAGCTTGGCGATGTACCATTTGTACTTATAACCCAGGATGCATACAGTGAAGATGGCGCCTCGGGATTTGTCACGATAAAACCTGATAACTACAAGATAGGATATACCCTTGGAGAACAGATCAGGGCAAATGATGCGGACGGACTCTGTGGCAAAAGCATAGGCATTATAACCGGATATTCCCAGACAGAGGGAAGTGTGAGCGGAAAAGCAGGACTTATGGATGCGATAGAAGGAACCGGATGCGAGGTGAGCTGGGTGTACAGCCGATGTGGCAATCAGAACATATGTGACATTGTGGATATTCTGGGAAAGGTGGACTACATGGTTGTGATGGACACATATGCGATCGATGAGATAGGAGAGAATGCGGATAACGGTATGTACAATGGCGCCCAGATATATGGAATGGGGACCAGCGTAAAATCTGTGGCGCTGCTTGATGCGGGCAAGATAAAGTGCCTTGTTATTCCGGATGGATACGGTGTTGGCTATGCCAGTGTGACAGAGGTAGTAAAGGGTCTGAACAGCAGATTGTATACGATGAAGAGTCGGGAGGAGGGCATAAAGATAATATACAGTGACGATTTGTTCTCCGATGATGTAGAGAGGTTTTTATATTCATATGAGTAGACAGAAACGAAGAAAAATATATGTGCTTTTGCTGGCAGCTGCGATGATAGTCTCGCTTATGGGCTGCGGCAGCAGCAATAAAAAATCAAACAAAACCATGAGAGTCGGGGTGGTCACTTATACAGCAGATGATCCATTCATAAATGCCATGATTGAAAAGGTGAAATCTCAGCTTAAGACTATGGAGACCACAAACATGAATGTGATAGTATCGGTGAGAAGTGGTGATAATGATCAGCGTGAGCAGGATGAGATAGTTGATGAGATGATAGATGCAGGCTGCGATGTGCTGTGTGTAAATCTTGTAGACAGAACCGCACCGGCAAATATTATCAAGTCAGCAAGGCAGAGTGATATACCAGTGATCTTTTTCAACAGAGAGCCGGTGCGTGATGACCTGATGCAGTGGGAAAAGCTCTACTATGTTGGCTGTGACGCAAAAGAATCCGGTGATATGCAGGGGGAGATTGCGGCAAATTATATAAAGAAGCACAGCGAAGTGGATCGCAACGGTGATGGCAAGATACAGTATGTTCTTCTGGAGGGGGAGGCCGGACATCAGGATGCCATAAGCAGAACCGACTGTTCGGTGAAGACCATCATGGATAAGGGAGTGGATCTTGAGAAGCTCAGTTATCAGTTTGCAGACTGGAACAGAGGTCAGGCGGAGAACAGAATGACTCAGCTTATAAGTCAGTATGGCAGTCAGATAGAGCTTGTCATATCCAACAATGATGAGATGGCACTGGGCGCAGTTGAGGCGTACGATAACTCAAGTATAAGCCGGGACAAATGGCCTGTGATCTTTGGAATAGACGGACTTGATGATGCTCTCCAGGCGATAAAGCAGGGAAACATGCAGGGAACAGTTTACAATGACAAGGAGGCCCAGGCGGGAGAGATAGCGCGGTTGGCAGTTGATCTCTTCAAGGGAAACAGCCTTGATGGTCATAATCTTGACGAGGGCAAATATTACGTGTCGCCTTACTGGAAGGTCGATGTTGACAGCGTGGATGATTTCCTGCACAGATAAAGGTAACTGACTGATACGTGAATAAAAAATTGTGAATTAAATATTCGGGAAGGATGCATATGGAAAATAGCTGGATAGAAGAATTTTACGGAGAGACGGATGCAGATAAGAGACTTGAACTGCTGGAAAATAACAGCACGGATATGGATGGTGACAGCGCCGGTTCGTCTACTGTCTTCCGTCAGAGATTGTGGACGGCGAGATATGGCAAGAGAAAGCCGAAGAATGATGCATTTGTGGGCTGCCTTATGGAGCTCAAATACATATCGGAGGGTGGTTCTGTTGACATCGGAGGTCAGAAAAAGAAACAGGCTGTGGAGATTATAAGCAAGCTCTGCCTGTTCGACGCAGACAGGAGAAGTGCCGAGGAACAGGAGATACTGCTATATGAACTCAAGAATGCGTTCCTCAAGTTCATCGAGGTGAGCAGAGGCGGCAGAGGCTTCACATCCATAGCATTTGGTATGGGGCAGCTCTCGGATGAGGGCGTGGCGAAGAAGATCGCAGATCAGATAAGCTCCATCGCATTTGACGCGCCGCACATGCTGCACATGGACAAGGAATTTGCCATACTTCAGAGTGCCGCACTGGCGGCATTCAGGCAGGAGTATCCTAACAGGGAGCATTTCTTAAGAAAATGATAGCATAGACGGAATGGCTATGTGTGAACAAATCAAAAGACCATCATGTATTTAGTGTTAAAATGCATGATGGTCTTATCTATTGTGCCTGTTTTGGCGTTATCTCATGAATGTATGGATTCGAAGATAGAATAAGTATCATCAGAATCCTTGGTGTTCATAAATATCACTTCATCCCTTGTCTTTATCATAATGATGGGATAACTGTCTGCGTATACATACAGCTCACATTTGCCGTAGGTGCTGCTCTTGAAATGGCCGATCAGGTATTCATCGGTGGCACCTCCGTTTGTGCGAATAAAATCATCGTCTGGCAGTTCATCCAGAAGCTGAACCTCCTCGATGTCATCAAAATATATCTCCGATGAGTATATGGCAGCAGACACTGTGAGTTTGTTGGAGTCAAGATGAGTGTCGATATGCACGTTTATGAATGGCACAAGCACGCCTATCGTCCAGACAATGCAGGCGGTGATAAGGATATATGTAAGTCCTGTAAAAATCTTTGCGCTCCTGGTGGCATAGTTAAATGTATAATTTCCACTTTGCAATCTGTTCTGAACCAGCACATGCGGGTCGGAAGGATTGTAGTAATATCCGGTTTTCCAGTATTCGTCGTCATCCACGTAGAGAGGCTGGGTGTCGGCGGCCAAGAGTTCACGTTTTCTGCTTTGAGCCATGAGGAGAGGCGTAAACAATCCGATGGCTGCTAGAGTCTGGATAAATATATAGACATAGAGTGCGGAGCTGCACAGCGAGACATCTACAAGCGCACCCTTGAAATTCAGGATATCAGAAAGCGAAATTTGCCGGGACTTACTGGCTGATGATATGCAATGAATCAGGGTGTCAATAGCGATATATACCCATGCGACAGCATTTGTTGCCGAAAGAATCAGCATTGCTAGTCCCTTGTATATCTTCATGGTTCTGTTGACGGTCTGGTTGAGCTGGGTATCCGAGCTGTACACAGTTCGCTCGTGCCGGTTTACATATATGTGGAATATCATGGATGTAAGTGACATCAGGACGGAGCAGAGTCCCATTATTATCATTGTGGTTGATATGACCGCACTTTTCCCTATCACAAATGGCAGCAGGCAAATGAGCTCTACAAGGATTATTATTCCATGATAATTGAAACTGATCTCACTTTTGCCGATCTGGGTTGACACATTTGTATCAATGTAACGTTTTCTTCTTTGATCAGTGACCACCCAATCATTTTTCATCTTTAGGGCATACATTTTCCTGTGCGCGGAGTTGTTTGCATATGTTATAAGGAAACAGAATGCGATCATCCAGACAGTGTATGCCAGTATGAATATAATGATCTCCCAGAATACGACAAAGCACAGGGCTGTTCCAAGGATGAGATTTATCCAGATAATCCGGTTCATCTTACGTCTGGCAGCAGCAACAATATTCAGGACGGTTTCGTCTTCAATGTGTTCCTTTGGAATGTGGACACCCAGGAGCATTCCTTCGGTATACGAATAATTACTTGTATATACGAACTTCATTATGAGCAGTATGAAGAAGTTCATAAACAGGAATATGATAAATAATGCTATGCTCATATGTTGCTCCTTTCTAGTAATTTAAGTGGATATTTGGATTGGAGAAGACTTCATTTTGGAATATACTTCATCGCATAACTTGAGAAAATCTTCCCGGTTCATCCCGGTTATGCTTGCCTCGGCGGACAGAAGTTCCAACTCTGACTCCAGCTTGTCACGGAACTCGGCGTTCATATTGATATTTTCTGATACAAATGCTCCAAGCCTTCTGTCAGTTCTGATATATCCCTCATTTTTTAGTATCTGGTATGTCTTATTCACAGTCATTGTGTTTACGCCGGCATCCGCCGCAAGCTGTCTTACAGTGGGAAGCTTTTCACCTGGCTGTATCTCGCCTTTGCCGATTCCCTTTACTATCTGATTGCGCAGCTGTACGTATATGGGTGTGTCACTACTCATGTCAAGCTCTATGATCATGTGGTGGCCCTCCTTTTTGTATTATCTGTATTATAATATATAATACAGATTCCGCAATAAGTCAACTATGAGAAATCGCCGTATAAATAAAAATCATCCGTGAGCAAGTTGATTACCCACAGATGATCCTTATATCTTGTTAAATTTTATTTTTGTGTAGCTGATTTTTGCAGTTCCAATAATCGTTCATTTGAAATGGGTTTATCATGTTATGTGTAATTCCGAAATTGATCTTTGCAGTACTTCACTGCGATTATCACAAAATAATTCAAATTAATATGGAGACGGTAGAGGTGTGTTGCCGCTCAGGTTTTGCTATAGTATAATTATAAAAAATATGGCTATAAATTCATGCAAATATCCTCTATTGGTTTCTTTGCTTTTCATAGAAACAAGAGGAGGAAGGTTTGTATGGGAGAAAAGGATATAACAGAAAAGATACTGGCAGATTATAATGATGTATTTGCAGATATAGTAAATGTATTGTTGTTCGGTGGAAAAACAATTGTTGACGAGGTGTTAAAGCTCATGAGCGTATTGACGCAGGACGAAAGATTTGAACAGGCGCAGGCTAACGGAAATAAAGGAGGTTTAAAAAATATGTGTGAAGTACTTGATAGGGCGGAAGCCAGAGGAGAAGAAAGAGGAATATCTATAGGCGAGGCGCGAGGAGAATTAAAGGGTGCAGTGAGGGCATATTTGGATGTGAAGGTTCCTATAGAAGAGATAGCGAAGAAACTGAACATATCAGTGGAGGAAGTCCAGAAGATAGCCGACACATTATAGGAGATGAACATATATGCAGATACACACACTTATATCTTCGGAAAATGGTCCGATCATCCTCTGGGTCATGTACCCACACAGGGGAGATGAACTGGAGCACACAGCGGATTCTATCAGAGAACTGGTGGGAGAAGAACAGTTTACACTTGTTGCGATACAGATAGATGACTGGAACAGGGATCTCTCACCGTGGAGATCAGATGAGGTCGATGTATCATTTGCCGGAGAGGCGGGACGGACACTGGATTATATAGAACATCAGGTCATACCGCAGTTGGATATTCAAAGCCGGGCGAACAGACCTCTTTATATTATGGGATATTCGCTTGCCGGGCTTTTTGCACTTTGGGCAATGTATCAGATTGATATATTTGCCGGGTGTGCCACATGTTCAGGTTCAATGTGGTATCCGGGATTTGTGGAATATGTAAGCAGCCAGCCAACACTTGCGAATAAACGTATATACATCAGCCTAGGCGGCAAAGAATCGCGGACATCCGACAGGCTGATGTCAACTGTTGCGGATCGGACAAAGGAGATTTGCGACCTGCTGAAGAAGGACAACGATGTGATATATGAGATAAATTCAGGCGGACATTTTGCCGATTCCGGGAAGAGGCTGGCGAAGGCTGTGAAGTGGATAGGGAAGGCAAAAGGATAACAAAAAGCACAGGAGAACACATATATACAATCGTTCACTGGCAGAACGATACGAGGCATAACATATACCGGATAGATATATATTTTTATCGGAATAGATGATAATATATGGGGCAGACATATGGAGTAGATAGATTAATGGCAGACACGATCCGGTAAGTATATGCAGCGAAAAATCAGATCGTGGTAAGCTGGAAAGAAGGGCAACATGGGTAAACAGACAAAGAAAAAGAAAAGCACAGGAGCGGCAAAGGAGATATTTGCAAAGCCCCCAGGAAGGCTCGGCAAATGGAATGCGATAGCATTTGCAGTGCTTGTTGTGGGAGAGCTTATATACTATTATGCGGCAACACCGGCGATCAATATACAGAGTACAAGTTTCTGGGTATGGATGGTCATTTCAGTTGCGCTTGTTGGCTTTTGTACGCTTGATTTCACGGTGGAGAGTAATGATACCAGAAGTGTCGCAACGAAAGCAACGAAACCGGCAGCATGGATAGTAGTAATAATGATAGCGGTCGGACTCATTATGGTGGCGGCGTCATCCAAACTGTTTTGTGCATCAAAGTATGCAAGTCTCATCAATATAGAGGATGGAGATTTCCAGACAGATATCCCGGAGAGCAGGCAGATAAATGACATTGCGCTGATGGATACAAGCACAGCGAGGATCATAGGTGAGAGAGCCGTCGGTTCACTCTCGGATGTGGTCAGCCAGTACGAGGTCAGCGGCAATTACAGCACTATAGATTATAATGGCGCGCCGATGAAGGTCGCAGCACTCAACTATGCGGGCTTCATCAAATATATGAACAACAGGAAGAACGGAATCCCGGGTTATGTCCTTGTGGATCCGGTAAAGAATGAGGCACACTATATACAGACTGAAAAGCCTATAGTGTATTCACCTTCAGCGTATTTCAACAAGAACCTGTACAGACATGTCCAGATGGCTTATCCGACATATATATTTGAAGGCTTCTATCTGGAGCTCAATGACGATGGCAATCCATATTACATCTGTCCGGTTCTTGAGTCGCATGCAGGACTCTTCGGTGCAAAGGATGTAAAGGGCGTGGTTATATGCGATCCGTGTACGGGCGATACAGAGTACCATGAAGTCAGTGATGTTCCACACTGGGTGGACCGTGTATATGATGGCGACCTGGTGTGCCAGAAATACGACTGGTACGGCGAGCTCTCAGGCGGCTACTGGAACAGCGTATTTGGCAATAAGGGCTGCAAGAGGACTACGGATGATTATGGTTACAAGGTTATGGACGGCGATGTGTGGGTATATACAGGTGTCACATCGGTAAATGGTGACGAGTCCAACATAGGATTTGCCCTGATGAATCTCCGGACAGGAGAGAGCAAATATTATAAGGTGGCAGGTGCAGAGGAATACTCAGCCATGTCATCGGCAGAGGGACAGGTACAGCATCTTGGTTATAAGGCATCCTTCCCATCACTCATCAATATCAGCGGAATACCAACCTACATCATGGTCTTAAAGGACAACGGTGGCCTGGTAAAGATGTATGCGCTTGTCGATGTGGAGAAGTACAATATTGTAGCTACAGGCACTACCCAGAAGGACGCACTTGCGGCATACAACAAGCTGCTGGCAGAGAACGGACTTAAGAGCACGCAGAGTATGACGGACGATATACCAAACAGACAGATCGCGGTAGCTGATATCAAATATATCAACATGGATGAGACGACATATGTGTATATCACGGATGAAAATGGCAATGTATACAAGCAGGATTTCTCAGAGAACGAGGAACTGATATTTATACAGAGCGGGGATAAAATAAAAGTATTTTATCAGGAATCAGACAACGGCATAAATGACATAATATCTGTTGAGAGATAGATTTATTCACTAAATAAAAGCTCTCCCTGTGATAAACAGGGGGAGCTTTTTGCATGATAATGTGGTATTATAGAAATATCTTATTGAGAATAAATCTATATAACTGATTAATTATGATTGACAAGGAGGTTATTATCATGGATAAAAAGGCGATCTACAGTTTATCATACGGGATTTTCATGTTGTCCACAAAGCTGGGCGACAAGGCAAATGGCTGCATCATCAACACCTGTATACAGGTGGCGGACAATCCAACGCGGGTTGCGATATCGGTTCTCAACACGAATTACACATGTGATCTGCTCAAGGAGAGTGGTGTGTTTGCCCTCAGTGTACTTGACGAGCAGTGTACATTTGACTCGATAAAGCACTTCGGTTTCCAGTCGGGAAGAGACGTGGACAAATTCGAAGGAATAAGGATGCCGGAGGATGTCAACGGAATCCCTTACATGGGCTGGTATGCCTGTGCGGTTATCAGTGGCAGGGTAGTTGAGAGCCATGATCTCGGAACGCACACGTTGTTCATCGCGGAGGTGGTTGATGCAAAGATGCTGTCAGACAAGGCTCCTCTCACATATGCTGATTATCAGGCACATGTAAAGCCAAAGGCAGACAAGCCTCCTAAGACAGATAAGAAGATAGTGGGATGGCGCTGCAAGATATGTAACTATGTATATGAAGGAAGTGAGCTCCCGGCAGATTATGTATGTCCTCTGTGTGGACACGGAGCAGACGACTTTGAACCTATATATGAGTAATGTAAGATATGCCGCTATCGGCAAGAAATGAACGGTTTCAAATCTTGAAAAAGTTGATTTTTTGCCGGTAACGGCATATACTATCTATATACAAAACACTGTGCAGATGATAAAAGCCCATTGCGTAAAAGGAGGGATTTTCATGGGTTATATTTCAGTTGCAGAGACTGCAAAAAAATGGAATGTGTCAGAACGAACCGTTAGAAATTACTGCGCTCATGATAAGATTCCTGGGGCTTTTCTGACGGGAAAGACGTGGAATATACCGGATTCTGCGCAGAAACCAATGCGTCAATCTGCGGGAGAAGAGAACCGGGATCTGCTGACTGTGCTGAGAGAAGAGAAAAAAAATGGAATTAAAGGTGGCATTTATCATAAGATACAGGTGGATCTCACTTACAATTCCAATCATATAGAGGGCAGCAGGCTCAGTCATGATCAGACACGGTATATATATGAGACAAATACTATAGGCGTGAGTGATCAGGCGATAAATGTTGACGATATAGTCGAGACGACCAATCATTTCAGGTGTATAGATCTGGTGATCGATGATGCAAAGAACTTATTAAGTGAGAAAATGATAAAGGAATTGCATTTGATTCTCAAGAATGGAACTCAGGACTCACGAAAAGAATGGTTTGCGGTGGGAGATTACAAGAAAGTTCCGAATGAGGTGGGCGGTCATGATACGGCTTTGCCGGAAGAAGTTCCAGAGAAAATGAAAAATCTCCTTGCAAGATACCGCAAGCTCAATGAAAAGACACTAGATGATATTCTGGATTTTCACCATGAATTTGAAAGTATTCATCCGTTTCAAGATGGCAATGGCAGGGTTGGCAGGCTGATATTGTTCAAGGAGTGTCTGAAATATGATATAATTCCATTTATCATAGATGAAGATCTCAAATGGTATTATTATAGAGGACTTTCAGAATGGAATAGAGAAAGAGGATATCTGCGGGATACCTGCCTTACTGCGCAGGATAAGTTTAAAAAGTACCTGGACTATTTCAGGATACAGCACAGAGATTAAAATAATGGAGGAAATTATGGACAGAGAAAGAATGATGAAGAACGTAGCAGAGATATTCAGCCGCGGTGCGGTGGAGAAGAATCTTCCGGCATGGGTAAATATGCGCCACGCCTGGAAAGCAAGTGATGCGGCGAGAGACAGAGGGCTTGAATATCCGGCAAATGTTGTACAGATAAAGAATCTGGATTACAAAAAGGAGCTTGATGAGGTCCGTTTCAATGAGCTGATTGAAACATGGGACAAAGGTGTAGAGAGGAACATTATATTCTTTGCCGATTCCGGGGATGCCGCAGACGTGGATTCTGCAAGCTATACATCCAACAGCTACATGGATATCTGCGTTCCAATATCGTATATGACAGATGAAAACAGAAAATATCCGGTGATAGTGAGCGTGCATGGCGGAGGCTGGTTCTATGGTGACAAGGAACTGTACAGCCACTATTGCTGCCTTCTTGCGGAGCACGGGTATGTGGTGGTGAACTTCAACTATAGATTGTCACCGCAGAACAAATATCCTGCTGCTATAGAGGATGTGGCGTATCTCATTCGGTATATCCATGAGAATGCGCAGACACTTGGAATAGACATGGATAATTTCTATATGGTCGGTGACTCGGCGGGGGCACAGCTCACGGCAAATTATTGCATCATAGCATCAAACAGCGATTACAGGGCAAAGCTTGATTTCTTCACATATGATCTACTGCCTAAGAAGGTATGCCTTAACTGTGGTGCATACAAGATGGCAGAAAGAAATGACAATATATCCGCATGGTATCTGAGAAATGAGGCGGATGATGATCAGAATAGTGACGGAAAAATAAGTTTACACGACAAAGCTGAAAAATGTGAAAGTAAGAAAATAAGCCAGGCATATGCAGTGACTGAGGAACAGTACAAGCTGTTTATGGATCAGCTTGATTATGTAAATGCTGAGTTTCCGGAGGCATATCTCATGTACAGTGTAAATGATGATCTGGCATCACATACAAAAGCGTTGGATGAGGTGCTGAACAAAGTTGGAGTTGCACATATCACAAAAGCGTATGGACAGAACAATCCTGACAGCGGCCATATATTCCATATGAATATGTACAATCCAGAGGGAATACTCTGTAACGAGGATGAGTGTGCATTTATGAAATAAAAAAACTGTTTGACAACACGACATCAGAATGCTATCCTAAAAATCAGATAAAGGCAAAGACAGGAAGGAGTACTTAAGTCACTGTCACTTCAGAGAGTAGGCGTTTGGTGCGAGCCTATAGGACACCTTAAGGAAGCAGTCCCCGAGCTGTGACCGCGAAAGTTTTCCGGGTAGTGGTCAACGGAAGGTCCCACGTTATAGGAACAACGATAGTGATGGCTGTCGGCTGAGAGCAGGAACAAGTTCCTGAATTTAGGTGGTAACACGGACAAGAAAGTTCGCCCTAAGCATATTATAAGTATGCTTAGGGCTTTTATTTTGCGTTTTCAGGGTGACAAGCGGCTGCGATGCGCGAGCTTGCTCGCGGACATCGGCAGACAATTGTCACCCGCGCGCGACATGAAACACGAAGCCCGGTAGGGCGGAGTGTGAATGTCGTGCAGAGATTACGGGAGCATCGAAGATGCGCAGTAGTCTCGAAGAAAACGCAAGTTAAAACCAACAATCAGCAAACACAGACAACAAGGGATTAAGAGATATAAAGGAGTGTGTATCATGAGAAAATTCGAAAAATCATCAAAGCTTGACAATGTGTGTTACGACATAAGAGGTCCTGTTATGGACGAGGCAAACAGAATGGTGGCTGAAGGGGTAAATGTCCTTAAACTGAACATAGGAAATCCTGCACCGCACGGACTTATGGCACCTGATGAAGTTGTAAGGGATATGGCATATAACCTCAGAGATACCGAGGGATATTCGGATTCAAAGGGACTTTTTTCTGCAAGAAAGGCGATCATGCAGTATTGCCAGCTGAAGAATATTCCAAATGTGGGAATCGATGACATATATACAGGAAATGGAGTCAGCGAACTTATCACCATGTCCATGCAGGGACTGCTTGATTCGGGAGATGAGATACTTGTCCCGATGCCTGACTATCCGTTGTGGACGGCTTCTGTTAACCTGGCAGGAGGAACAGCGGTTCATTATCTTTGTGATGAGCAGTCCAACTGGTATCCGGATATAGAAGATATCAAGAAAAAGATAACATCAAGAACAAAAGGAATCGTAGTCATCAACCCTAACAACCCTACAGGAGCTCTCTATCCAAAGGAGGTTCTTGAGCAGATAGTTCAGGTTGCAAGGGAGAATGAGCTTATCCTTTTTGCTGATGAGATATATGACAGACTTGTCATGGATGATAAAGAGCATGTGGCTCTGGCTTCACTGGCACCTGACCTTTTCACCATAAGCTTTAACGGACTGAGCAAGTCTCACCGAGTTGCAGGTTACAGAGTTGGCTGGATGTGTCTGTGTGGAAACAAGAGCAATGTGAAGGGATACATAGAGGGACTTAACCTCCTGTCATCCATGAGACTTTGCTCGAATGTTCCTGCCCAAAGTATAGTTCAGACCTGTCTTGGAGGCTACCAGAGTGCAGATGAGCTGCTTCTGCCTGGAGGAAGGATCTATGATCAGAGAGAGTATATTTATAAAGCACTCTGTGATATACCGGGAATAAGTGTGGTTAAGCCGGAGGCAGCGTTCTACATATTCCCGAAACTTGACAAGGAGAAGTTCAACATCACAAATGATGAACAGTTCGCTCTTGATCTTTTGAGGGATAAGCACATCCTCGTCACATGTGGAACGGGATTTAACTGGAAGGATCCGGATCACTTCAGAATAGTATATCTTCCGAATATGGAGATACTCAAGGCAGCAACAGCAAAGCTGGCTGATTTCCTGAGTTATTACCACCAGTAAATATAATATGCAGAATATATAGTAATTCCAGAACTTGGACATACCAGGTTCTGGAATTTGTTTTATTTGCGAGGGGAAGAAAAGACCGTAATCAAACAATAATTGTATACAATAATCATACAATTACATACATAAAAGACAATTTGATGATAAAACGCAACAACAATGACAATAAAATTGATAAATTGTCAAAAAATATGTTGACGATTTGCCTTGCATCATGTATAATAAAGGTACATTAAAGAACGGCCATTTGAAAAAGATGCAGATGGCACACCATAGATTGTCACCCGTGACACATAACATGTACGAAGTTATCTCAGAGATTTATAGAATCGTGAAAAAGACTTTACACATGGTGCGCAGGAAACAGAGATCCGTGGTACAAGTTCACGAAAGGAGGAGGTTCCGTTGGAGACAATTGAAGAACATTTTTATCATGATGGTAACTCAGAACTGGGAAGTTGTTTCCACACGAGATGCCTTTAAGATAAATCTTGAATAAGTCCACATGTAGATGCTGTATATAGCATGATTGAAGTGCCAGGACGCAGGTATTTGATACCAGATTTGATCCATCGTGATTGTTCAAAACACAAGATATGAGTGGTGTTTCAAGGGCATCAGGTCATATCACATACCGCAAGACCAGTGCTTATAAGAGGTTGGTACATATACAAGTTCATGCAGTGCATGTTATGAGTAGATGCAATTCGTACCCTGATAGTTTATATTCCGGTAAGTTTAATCTCTAGGCACAACGAATTTTTTCATAGATATTTATAATATAGTGGAAGAATCAATGGCATGTGTGGAAGCATTCAGATATTTTGATTAGATACTTCAATATTTGAAAAATGAATAAACTAATATAAAGCCAGTTGGTATTATGCCAGCTGGCTTTTTTATGTATTAATTACAACGTGTGTTAAACCACTGATTGCCCGCTCTGCGAGCTGTAACAATCCGTGCGGTAACAAGAAACTAATATTAATTGCAAATAACTTAAATTATTGACTAATATGGCGTGCAAAAGCAATAAAAAACAACTTAAATATTCGGTAATTAATGACATGTTCAACAATTAAAAAATGAGTTAATATAAGTATATGTATAAATATTAATCACGAATTAGGCTGTTCGTGGTGAGTAAAGTGGAGGAATATCACAAAAAAGAAAGGGTAAGGAAATATGGTGAGATTTAGAACAAGACTTGTTGCTGTGACATGTGCAGTTGCAATGGTTGGCTCATTCTGGGGAAGTGCAGGGGCAATAGTCTCAGCTGATGCATCAGAGCCGTCTGCGGAAATGGCGTGGAGCATCACTACAGACAAACTGGTATTTGACACTGGCGCAGATGCCAAGTGGACAGATAAAATTTATGCCAGCAATGATGAAGGTACATACCCAGAGTTAGGCAGGATCGATGATGTGTCTGTGGGTAAAAAGGCTGTGCTCACGGCAAATGTAACACTTAATGGGGATTTTTCAGGATTGGATGGTGCGGAGGCTGCTGACGGAACGTATAATGCGATCCAGCTTTCCTGTGCAATCAAGACTGGCGATGGATGGACATACACCAAGTCTGATGATTATCCATTCCTTAAAGCGGAAAATTTTACAGATGGCAAGACACAGGTATCATTTGCATTTGATGTGGAGGATACAGGAGCTGCGAACGAGATAATATTCCAGTACAATTCAAACTCTGCATATACTGGAACAATATCAATATCTGATGTAGAGATTCAGAGTGATGATTCAGGAGAGGAGCCTGGTGGTGGAGAAGAGCCAGGTGGCGGATCATCAGCAACAGGAAATGTGACAGGTGTGGCAGCACCTTCGATCACAGACAATACAGTATGGAGCAGTTCAGATGCAGTTCTCACATTTGACGCTGCTTCAGATACGACATGGAAGGATAAGGCGTACGCCAGCAATGACAGCGATACATATGCTGATATGGCGAGAATAGAGGGTGCAACTGTAGGTGAAAAGGCGAAACTCACAGCTACGGTTTCACTTGATGGCGATATATCAGGCCTTGACGGTGCTGAGGCGTCAGACGGATCATATAATGCGATCCAGCTTGCTTGCGCTATCAAGGCAGGCGACAGCTGGACATATGTCAAGTCAGATGACTATCCATTCTTAAAGAGTGAGAACTTTACAGATGGCAAGTGCAGCGTAGAGTTCAACTTTAACGGAGTGGATGCAGGCGATGTTCAGGAGATCGTATTCCAGTACAATGCAAACTCAGCATTTACAGGAAAGGTTCTCATCGGCGGCGTTGCAGTTGACAAGGTAGAGAGTGGCAAGAAGCCGACTACAACTGAGACAGAGGCTGGAAACTTCGCAGATGCAAGCCTTGTATTTGACACCGCGAGCGATGCAAAGTGGACAGACAAGGCATTTGCCAGCAATGATACAGAAAGCTATACAGATCTTCCTACAGTAGACAATGTCAAAGTTGGAGCAAAGGCAAAGCTTACAGCTACAGTTTCACTTGATGGCGATATATCAGGCCTTGACGGCGCTGAGGCATCAGACGGATCATACAATGCGATCCAGCTTGCATGTGCCATGAAGACAGGCGACAGCTGGGATTACGTCAAGTCAGGCGACTATCCGTTCATCAAGGCTGAGAACTTTGTCGATGGCAAGTGCGATATATCATTTGCATTTGATGTATCAGAGGTGGGAAATGTACAGGAGATCGTATTCCAGTACAATTCCAACTCAGCATATGCTGGCAAGATCACAATAAGCAACGTTAAGGTACTTGATGTTAAGGAGAGCAGCGGCGGACTTGAGCAGAGAGATCCTGCTGTGATCTCAGATCTCTCATCGGCTGAGGATTATGACAAGTGGAGCACAGAGGCCGGATATGCATACAAGCACGGCGATGCAGCCAACAAGGCCGGTAATGCCACACCTGACATATCATATGACAGTGCAAATGAGAGACTTAAGGTTTCTGTTGACTACTCAGCAGATTCAACTTCCTCATGGAGTGAGGCAAAGGTTAAGTGTGTTCCTACAGAGGCTATGGATGTGAGCCAGTACAACCAGCTCAGTGTGGATATAATCTACCCGGCAAAGCTCAAGGGAAGCAAGATCAAGTTTTTTGCAGATGGAATAATAAATAAAGATACAACCATCGACGATGATGCAGAGGATATCGGAGATGGATTAAAGAAGGTTACAGTTACTATGGGATTTACTCCTACAGATAAACCACTCAGAGATGTGACAATAGGAATCATAGGAAGCAGCACAAGCTTTAAGGGCAATGTATATCTTGATAATCTTGTTCTGTCACAGGCAGATACAACAAAGGATTTTGTCGAGATAACAGAGACTCCTGGTGCTGGTTCACCAGCGGATCTTTCACAGATGCCATCATCAGTTAGAGTGAGCGATGCAAATGCAGCAGACAGCGCAAGAGCGCTCGCGGCATACCTGAATACGCTCATGAACAGCGATCAGGTTCTGTTCGGACATCAGAATGATGTGAGCAGAAGCGTAAATCCACAGGCGTCACTCGGTGATGTATATGATGTGACCGGACAGGTCAGCGGTGTGTTCGGAATCGATTCACTGGCAGTTACAGGCTCGGAGGCAGGCGGTTCAGACGCGGCTTCGGCACTGGCAAACTCAGTGGCATACAGCAAGACTGCAGCGGCAAATGGTGCGATCGTGTCATTGTCAATGCATATGCCAAACTTCTCCAGCTCCAAGATAGTGAATAACTCGGATGGAACATACAGTTTCTACGGATGTGATTTCTCAGAGTCCAAGGATCTGTCAAATGACATAGTAAAGCAGATTCTCCCAGGTGGAGAGTACAATGAGGTATTTACAGCTTACCTTGATGTGATCGCAGACTACGCATCACAGCTTCAGGCTGCCGGAATACCTATCATGATCAGACCATTCCACGAGAATACAGGAAGCTGGTTCTGGTGGGGATCAATGAACACAGCTGAGACATACAAGTCTCTCTACAGATATACCAAGGATTACATGGAGCAGAGCGGTGTACACAACCTTCTCTGGGTATACTCGCCAAACGGACCTGTCACATCAGAGGCAGCTTACGTGTCATACTATCCAGGCGATGAGTATGTAGATATCCTTGCATTTGACTATTACAACGATTACAATTCGTACCCTGCAGCAGCAGACAACTCTTTCTTTGACAGTCTTGATACAACATGTAATATCGTGTCATCAATAGCTGCAAAGAGAGGCAAGATACCAGCCATCGCTGAGTGCGGTGTCAGAGTCATGAAGAAGGATGGTTCAGACAACGAGGGACTTCTCGTAAAGGGTAATCCGGTTGGAACAGAGGCTTCAGGAAAGAACTGGTATCAGGAAGTCAACGACATTGCGAAGAAGAACAACATGCCATACTACCTTGTATGGGCAAACTTCGGAGACAGCAACTTCTATGTACCATACAAGTATGATGCTACACATGGACAGGAGCTTATCAATGACTTCATAAAGTATTATAACGACGACTCATCAATATTTGGTGGCGATACAGGATTCTACAGTAACATGGGAACCCTTGCAGGAGTATCTGCAAATACATACACGGGCCAGATGGGTTACATGGTATATCCATTTGACAGAGATACCATCCTCAAGGCGACAACACTCAAGGCTGGTGTTAAGAATGCATCAAAGGTTCAGTTCATTATCAACAATCCTGATACAGGTGTTAAGCTTACACTCAACGCTGAGGCTGGAGCCGAGATTGCCGCTGCAGGATCAGAGCCAACACTTTACACGGCTGATCTTACAGAGAAGAATCTCAGCAAGCTTGGAAAGACAGATACAGCAACCATCACACTCTTGGCAGATGGCGAGCAGCTCGCACAGCTGTCACACATAAGCCTTGGAAAGGCCAAGGATAAGGCTCCTGCAAATGTCATCGAGGACTTCGAGTACTATTCAGGAAGCGACGGACTTCTGGATTCCACATACACATCTAACTCAGCCGCAGGATGCAGCTCAAGCTTTGTTCTTGACAAGACACATAAGAACGGTGGCACATACGGCGGTGCGTTTATGTATAAGCTTGAGACAAATGGATCAGAGGTGTGGACAGGAAGAATTAAGTCAGAGCTTACAAACAATGATTTCTCAAAGTATAATGCGCTTGAGATGTGGGTACAGCCGGACGGTATGGGACAGAAGCTTGTGATCCAGATCACAGATGGAAGCGGCGAGGAATTTGAGGTATACCTCACAGATTTCGTAAAGGGAACAAAGGCACAGTATGTTACTATTCCATTCAGCTCATTCAAGGGTAAGAAGGGTGGTACACTCGATGCATCGGATATAGTCAAATTTGCTGTATGGTGCAACTCGATCGTGCCGGAGGATCACACTGGCAAGTGGACAGTTGACTCAACTATCTACTTTGATGGAATCCAGGCAGTGAAGCTCACAGATGATATGCTCAAGAAGAATCCAGTGGACAAGAATGGACTTATCATAACAGACAAGTCACTGGTTAAGAAGGATGCGGCAGATCCGGGTAAGGACGATCCAACAACAGAGGCTCCAACCACAGAGAATCCAACCACAGAGGATCAGACTACCGAGGCTCCAACAACTGAGAAGCCTGGCAATGACGACAAGACAACTGAGGCTACCACAGCAGCAACAACGGATGGAAGCACAGGTGGAAATGGACAGAACGTGGTAAATACAGGAGATAAGTCACCTGTAGACGTAATGTTTGCGATAATGATAGCATCACTTATCATGGCTGGTGCAGGCTATATCGTTATCAAAAAGGATAAGAAGTAATACTCATTTTAGCCATACAAAGAGCCCCACTGTCGGCGGTGATGAAGACCACCGTCAGTGGGGCTTTATTTGTTGGTTTATATTTGTATGCAATATCAGTTTGCAGCACGTCTCTTCTCAACAAGCTTCTCCACAGGGGTTGTGAGATACATTATGGAGAGCATCAGTGTACAGCAGAACCAGATGATAGGCTCTGTGATGGTAACTCCGAGATATCCAAGTCTTGGAGTGAGTATCATAACCGCAAGTACCTTTCCAACCAATTCTATAGTGGATGACATAACTGGAACGATCTTCCTGCCCATTCCCTGCATTGCACATCTCAGAACGAACAGAGGACCAAGTACATAGAAGCACGTCACGCCGATCCTTACATATCTCACGGCCGGATCTATGATGGCACTGGCAGATGTACCTGCAACCAGCTTTATAAGTGCCGGGCTGAGCAGCCAGCCGAATATTATCATGACAGTGGTTATGATCGTGTTTATGATGATCGCAGCCCTCACACCCTGATGTACCCGGTCGTATCTGCCTGCGCCCATATTCTGGCTTACATATGTCGTCACGGCATTTCCTACTATATATAACATGAACATGAGGATATCAAATATCTTTCTTGCCGCTGTGTGGGCGGTTACTATATCAGTTCCGAGTCCATTGATGGCTCTCTGGAGTATGACCGTTCCGATGTTCACTATACAGCTCATAAATCCCATGGCAAGTGCGGACTGTATGAGGTCTGACCGGTCACTCTTCTCTACGGAGTATTCATCCTTCTCCGGAATCAGATGCTTGGCCTTCACAAGTATATAGATCAGGGCAAGTATGCCCGCCAGCGCCTGTGATATATCGGTGGCGATGGCTGCACCTCGTACTCCCATGTCAAATGCCCTTATAAACATAAGATCCAGAACAATATTGAGGACAACTGATATACCGAGGAATATAAGAGGCGTCTTGCTGTCTCCGACTGCACGCAGTATGTTGGCGCACAGATTATATAATGAACAGAATATGATTCCAACGATTATGATTATAACGTAGCTTGCTGCCATATCCAATATGTCGTCTGGTGTTTTGAGAAGTACCAGGATAGGCCTTATAAATATTAGACTCAGAACGGTCAGGACAATGGATGCCAGCAGTGTCATGATGGCCGATGCACCGATACATCTTCTCATATTGTGATAGTCCTTTGCACCATAGTATTTGGCTATAGGGATGGCAAGCCCCATGGTTCCGCTGTTGAGGAAGCCTATTATCATATTCGAAATGACTGAGGTTGCGCCAACCGCGGCGAGTGCCTGTGAGCTTACGTAGTTGCCCACGATGGCTGAGTCTGTAAAACTGTATAACTGCTGTGCGATCTGTCCCAGTATCATAGGAACAGCAAATAACCATATGACTTTCATTGGCTTTCCGACTGTTAGATCTTTCATATATAATAAACCTCCTTAATTTTTGCGCCTGATATTCGATTGTACAACAGTTCGCGATAAAGTCAATGTGGTTTTTGCTTAATTTTAAAGAAAAATGTTTTATTTTGTTATATAAAATGTTATGTTAAAGTGTAACGATTAAAAATGGCTTGATTGTGCATACTAACATTTGACATATATTTGTAGAAAGAAATGGAAAATATGGAAAAGAATAACAGACAAAAAAATAAGCGTAACAAGAAGAGACATGCGGAGCTCGAGAGAATTGCGTTATACGCAGTGGGAGTCATTCTGCTTGGACTGGTCATAGGCCTTGCTGTGAAAAACTATAGACTTAAGAGCAAACTGGATAATCATAATGAAAAGGACTCGGTTGCCACAGGAACATCGGCGGACAGTGATAATACGAATGGCGATGCCTCAGCAGCAACAACAGAAAAGGTTGCGGAACTCAAGGTTCAGGGAACTGTGGAATGTACGGACATAGCGGTTCCGGCGACTGAGCAGGAAGAGAATTATAATGGCGAGGATCTGGCGGACAATGGCTGTCCATACGCCATCAAGATAAACAGACAGGAAAATATAGTTACTATATACAAGCTGGACGCTGCTGGATATTACACTGTTCCGGTAAAGGCAATGCGCTGTTCGGTATCACCGGTGGGAGAGACTCCTGTCGGACTGTTCAACATACAGCTCAAGTGGGACTGGCTTGCACTGTTTGACAACTGTTATGGACAGTATGTGTCACAGATAGATGGCGACACCCTGTTCCATTCCGTGCCTTATCTGGACACCACAAAGGATTCGCTTGAGACATGGGAATTCAACAAGCTTGGAACCGGGGCATCACTGGGATGCGTCAGACTGTGCGTTGCAGATACCAAATGGATATATGAGAACTGCGAGTCTGGAACATATGTTGATATATTTGACAGTGACTATTATGGCCCGCTGGGAAGACCTGTGCCGGTGACCAGACTGGATAACACTGATGAGACCGGATGGGATCCGACAGACATGGTTGAGGAGAATCCGACCGCAGGAACAGCCGTGATATACGGTGCGGAGAGCCACAGCATAAACCAGGGCGAGAACTATGACACAATGGCGGGAATATGGGCCTTCAATTCACAGCGTGAGGATGTAACGGATCAGTTGAAGGTTGAGGGAACCGTGGACAATATGAAGCTGGGAAAATATACAGTAAAGTACAGCTTTACAGATCAGGGCAGTGAGATATGTAAGAGTATCGAGATAACAGTGGAGGATGATGAAGCTCCCGTTATAACAAGGGTTCCTGTGGAGATAAAGCTGGAGAGTTACAATGGACAGGCTGATGAGCTTGCAGATCTTGTTGCATCTTATGTGAACGCACAGGATGGTGATACACTGATAAGGACAGGAGTGGCCACAGATGGCAATGGCAAGACTCTGGATGGACAGGCACTCACAAGTCTTGGACAGGACGTTATATGTGTGGCTGTTAACAAAATGGAGTCCAAGGCGGGCAGCTATACAGTTGTGTGCTGTGCGCAGGACAGCAGCGGCAACAGATCATCCTATCACACAGTCACAGTCACCGTTGAAAAGTAGAGGTGGATCATGGCAGACAGGAAAAGTACAATTTATGATCTCGAAGCAGAGAAGATAAAAGAAAAGATAATCATATTTGCCGCCGATACAGGTGGATATACACAGAAAGAGGTCTCCTTGGAGATTCAGGCATCCCTGGACGAGCTCACGGAGCTCATAGACACAGCCGGAGCCGAGGTCGTGGGACGGCTGGTGCAGAACAGGGACCGCATTGCAAATGACTTGTATCTGGGAAGAGGAAAGGTTGAGGAGCTCAGGGAGATGATATATGAGCTGGGCGCCACAGGAGTGTGCTGTGATGACGAGCTGTCACCGGCACAGTTGATGAACCTTCAGGACGCACTGGACATAAAGGTTATGGACAGGACAATGGTTATTCTCGATATATTTGCAGCACATGCCGGAAGCTACGAGGGCAAGCTGCAGGTGGAACTTGCACAGCTTAAGTTCAGAGCCACCAGACTCGTTGGTATGAGAGATTCGTTGTCGAGACTTGGCGGTGGAATCGGAACGAGAGGACCGGGAGAGAAGAAGCTGGAGATAGACAGACGAGTCATAAGGGACAGGATCTCCAGACTGAAGGCGGAGCTCAGGAACGTTGAATCCCAGAGAAGCCAGCAGAGAAAGCAGAGACAGAGGAGCGCTGTGCCGGTTGTTGGCATAGTCGGATACACAAATGCGGGCAAGTCGACCCTGCTGAATGCACTCACGGGGGCAGGAGTATTACAGGAAGACAAATTATTTGCGACCCTTGATCCTACGACAAGAGGATACAAGCTGCCGGGGGGACAGAACATACTGCTCACCGATACGGTCGGTTTTATAAGGAAGCTGCCGCATCATCTGGTCGAGGCCTTTGGCTCCACTCTGGAGGAGGCAAAATACTGTGATGTCATCCTTCATGTTGTGGACGCATCGGATGAAAACTGGGATAAGAACATAGAGACGGTGTACGGCACATTAAAGCAGCTCAAGATAGATGAGAATTCGGGAAAACCTGTGATAACTGTATTCAACAAGATAGACAGAATATCGAAGGATGACCTGGTGGGTGTGCGCGATCTGAGAGCGGACAAGACTCTGTATATCTCGGCTGCCACGGGACAGGGACTCCCGGAGCTTGCCAGTGCGATAGAGGAAATACTTAGAAATCAGAAGTCATATATAAGGCATACATTTGCATATTCTGAAGCAGGGCTCACAGGACTTATACACAAATACGGTGAGATCCAGACAGAGGAATATCTGGACGATGGCATATTTATAGAAGCTTATGTTCCAAAGTCAATACTTGGAAAACTTGGACTCAGTTTCGACGATGAAGCTGATTTTTAGTGCCGGCAATGTGGCGTATCAGGCGTTAACGTGCCATTTCACATTGCTTACATAATATGAAGAGATAATAAAAAATGTTTACATTTTATAAGTATTTGTGTAAATTTACAGAGGAAGGATAATGGTTATTCACACAGAAAGGGAGATATTATGAGTGATAATAACATGAATCAGATGCCGGATGGAATGAATACTAACGGCGCCGATGGTCCACAGCCATCACAGAATCAGCAGGGCGATGCGGGTCAGCAGTATAGCGCAGACCAGCAGTATGCAGGACAGTATGGTCAGCAGCAGTACGGAGCAAACCAGCAGTATGCAGGACAGTACGGCCAGCAGCAGTACGGAGCAAACCAGCAGTACGCAGGACAGTACGGCCAGCAGCAGTATGGAGCAAACCAGCAGTACGCAGGACAGTACGGCCAGCAGCAGTATGGAGCAAACCAGCAGTACGCAGGACAGTATGGCCAGCAGCAGTACGATGCAAATCAGCAGTTTGCAGATCAGTACGGTCAGCAGATGAATGCACAGCAGAGTGTATATGATCAGACCGTGAACATGTATGGTGATCAGGCGCACAAGCCTGAGTCTCCAAAGAAGAGAAAGGGTATCAAGATAGCCATAATAGCAGTTGTGGCAGCGCTTGTTATCATAGCAGCATTTGTTGTTGTATTCTTCGTGTTCATCAAGAAGAGTCCTAAGGATGCGGTTAAGGACGCGATGGAGAACACAGCAAAGGAACTTGAGAACAATAATATTGTGGGTATCGTCGGAGCAGATGACATAGATGTCGACAAGCTGGACGTTCAGTCAGATTTTACCATCGACAAGGTTGCCGGAGATGGTCAGCTCGACGGTTCAACATTTACATTTGACGCCAGCACAGCCAAGAGCGACGGACAGAACAGCTTCAAGCTTGATTCTTCCATGACACTGGCAGGCGAGACAGTCAGTGCGGATGTTGTAATGATCGGTCAGACGCTCTATATGTCATGTCCTGATCTCTTTACCAAGACATTTTCATTTGACATGAACAGTGTTATGGCAGAGCTCGACAGCAAGGATGCGGGAGCCGGCGGTTCGGTTGACAGCGAGGCTCTTCAGAAGATCATAGATGAGGATCTCAAGCCGGCTGCAGATAAGCTTGCAGAGTCCATAACATATGAGAAGGTCGGCAAGGATGAGTTTACAAATGCAAATGGCAAGACTATCAAGGCAGACCACTACACAGTGACAATCACAACAGACGCTATAGATGAGTTCTCACAGGCACTGGTTGACTGTCTGAACAAGTACATGGACAGCAATCTGTCAGATGATATGATGGATCAGATGGGTGTTACAAAGGATCAGCTCAAGCAGTCCATCGGCACTATTCCATCTCTGGTCAGCGCAGTAATGACAAAGGATGCCGTTGCAAATGTATACGTAGAAAACGACAAGGTGATCCGTGTTGACTGGGATTATGATCTTGCAGCAGCAGGCGTTAAGATTTCATTCACAGCAGATTACATGGGTGACGGAAATGTCACATCAGATGCTGTAACAAAGATAGCACTTACATACGGTTCAGATGTAAATATAGAGCTCAAGAGTGAGTCAAAGACTGACACATCAGGAGATAAGATATCAACTGACAAGAAGTACACATTATCAGCAATGAGCGGCGGAGAGAGCCAGGAGTTCACAGGAAATGTGACATCAGACTATGACAAGAACAGCGGTAAGATGAGTGGAAGCATATCTGTTGATGTACAGGGTGAGACTGCTCAGGCTGCATTTGAGGGTGTCCTTGCAGATGTCAAGAAGGGCGAGTCATTCAGCATAAATGATGCAAAGCTCACAGTTACAGTATCAGGCGAGGATGTTCTTCAGTGCTCAGGAAATCTCAAGGTAGCAGAGAAGGACAACAAGATAGAGGCTCCTGCAGCAGGAGATGTGGTTGATTACTCAGTTCTCAACAGTGATGATGTAGATCAGTACATCAACATGGATAAGATGGAAAAGATCGTATCAGCATGGAGCGAGATATTTGACTCAGTAAGTGTTGACAGCAGACTTGACGGAAAGTTCGGCACCGACTCAAAGGATACTGAGGAGGAAGAGCCTGAGACAACAGAGGCAGCTACAACAGAGGAAGCAACCACAGAGAAGTCAAATGACAGCACAGAGGAGGAAGACCTTTCAAAGGTTACATTAAGCCTTGGCGATAAGTCAGTAAAGATCAATGATCCAAAGGGATACGAGAGAAGCTATGCTTCAGAGTATACCATATCTTATAATGATGAGAAGGGCGATGTATATGCAAGCTATTCTACATATACACACTATTCAGCAAGTGATCTTGTGAAGAACATGAAGGATACTTACACAGAGTATTACAACGATGAGAACTCCAAGGTCAACGAGATGACAGATGGCACAGTGAAGGCAAAGGATGGCACAGAGGTAACATATCTTGTGATACAGCTCACATCATATGATATGGACAGAACAGAGGTGCTGTTGGTATATCCTACAGGCGAGGATGTAGTTACATGTTCTATCAGCTACTGGGATAAGGTCGACAAGGTTGACGCGCAGAAGCTGTGTGAGACATTCATGGATGCAATTGAGATAAAGTAATAGCTGTACAGCGTGCAGGGAAAATGTGAAAAAGGCAGGAGGCAGTGATGAAGGTCGTTAATGTGAAGAATGTGGCGATAGGAGAGGGAATGACTAAGATCTGTGTACCTCTGGTAGCTCCGACGGATTATGATGTGGACTATCAGTTGAGGATCATAGCGAAGTCGGAACCAGACATGGTGGAATTCAGAGCGGATATGTACGAGAAGTGCTTTGACAGAGAGGCACTTATGAAGACTCTGGCGAAGATCCATGATAAGCTGGGGCAGTTCCCTATTATATTTACATTCCGAACAAAGGGCGAGGGTGGCTGCATGGAGGCAACACTCAGCCAGTATCACGACCTTCTTATTGACGCTATAGACAGTGGATATATAGACATCGTGGATATAGAATATTTCTCCGACATGGAGATTGTGGATGAAGTCATAGCGGAGGCTCATTCCAAGGGTGTGTATGTCATAGTGTCCAATCACGATTTCAAGACTACTATACCTATGGAACAGATAGTTGACAGATTTAAGTCCATCATATTCACTGGAGCTGATATAGCCAAGATAGCCATGATGCCTGAGGAGGGATCGCAGGTCGTAGATATGATGCAGGCAGCAAAGGAACTGCAGGAGAGTGGAAATCAGACCCCTCTCATAGTTATATCCATGGGTGAACTTGGTGTGGAGACAAGAACCACAGGAGAGATGTATGGCAATTCGGTGTCATTTGCAACAGCGGGCATACCTTCCGCCCCTGGACAGATATCTGTGGATGCACTCAGGAGCCAGCTCACCATGATACATCACATTATAGCTGGTAAATAATAATAATTATATGATGCTATTATTCTGGAAGTCACGGATGAATGCCGTGGCTTCCAGTTTTTTAGTGTTGTGTGGCTTGTTTCGCAGATATATGGTATTATGACATAAATGTTCCGGGGCCTTGTATGGCAGACGGCGGCTAAGGAGATAAGAATATATGGAAGAAAAGATACACAAGAGGAGAGTGCACTACAGTGGCACCCATCCAAAGAGATTCGAAGAGAAATACAAAGAGCATGATCCAGAGAAATATGCCGATACTATAGAGAAGGTCATAAGCAAGGGAAGCACTCCAGCGGGGATGCACATATCAATATGTGTGAATGAGATACTGGATTTCTTGCAGATACAGCCGGGGCAGCAGGGACTTGATGCGACACTGGGCTATGGTGGACACACAAGGCGTATGCTTGAGCAGCTCCATGGAGAGGGGCATATGTATGCTCTGGATGTTGATCCTATAGAGATAGTGAAGACGAAGCAGAGACTGGCGGAGGCCGGCTACGGTGAGGATATACTCACGATAAAGCAGACAAATTTCAGGAATATCGACCAGGTGGCAGAGGAGGCCGGGGGATTTGATTTTATCCTTGCGGATCTCGGAGTGTCTTCCATGCAGATAGACAATCCAGACAGGGGATTCACATACAAGTTTGATGGACCACTTGATCTGAGGCTTGATCCGGAGAAGGGTGAGTCGGCGGCGGAGCGTCTACGAGAGGTTTCGTATGAGGAACTCGTTGGGATGTTCCAGGAGAACTCGGACGAGCCTTATGCGGAGGAGATCGCCACGGTCATCATGAAGAGAAACCGAACTAAGAATTATGTGGAGACCACCACGCAGATGAAGGATGCCATCGAGGAGGCATTGGCATTTGTGCCGGAGAAGGACAGAAAAGAGGCTGTAAAGAAATCCTGTCAGAGGTGTTTTCAGGCTCTGCGAATAGATGTGAACAGTGAGTTTGAGGTTTTGTATGATTTCCTTGACAAGCTGCCGGATGCGCTCAGACCTGGTGGAAAAGTGGCGATACTGACATTCCATTCAGGTGAGGACAGACTGGTAAAGAGAGCGTTCAAGGCGGGAGCGAAGGCTGGTGTTTACAGCGAAGTCAGCAAGGATGTCATCAGACCGTCAGCGGAGGAGTGCGCCCGCAATCCGAGAGCAAGATCGACGAAGATGAGATGGGCTGTAAAAGCAGAATAAAGGACACAGAAAGGCGACATCGTCTGTATATCATGTTAATATGATGACAGGGGATGTCGCCTTTTGGACATATGTTTCAGATGTATTGTGGCTGACTATTTCATAGGAGTTGAGGCAAGTGAGATGAATGTGAGCTGCGCCTGTGATGGCATACAGGCAGAGGAAATGCTCTATGAGAATCGGTATGATCTTTTTTCGGTGGAGATAAGCTCCCAGTAAATGCGTAACAGGCATATAGAGGATAGTAAAAATGTCCAGGATAATTTAGGCAGAACATTTATAGAAATCATAATAAAATTTTCATATATAATACAAAAATATTCATATTTTTTTGATGTAATAGGTATGATATACTTCAAAATGTAGTGATAACTTGCATATATAAAAAGAAACCATCGTAAGGATAATTTTAAGAGAGGTATCAATATGGGAGATTATAAGGCAGCAGAGAATAGATATAAGAATGTTGAAGGAACAGGATTTTACAGACATTGCGGCAAGAGCGGTCTTATGATGCCGCCTCTGGCACTTGGACTCTGGCACAACTTTGGAACAAATGACGATTACGAGAATATGAAGAAGATGTGCTTTACCGCATTTGACAACGGAATAACACATTTTGATATAGCAAACAACTATGGCCCGGTGTATGGAAGTGCAGAGGAGAACTTTGGAAAGATACTCAGAGAGGAACTGGGTGCGTACAGGGATGAGCTGATAATCAGCACTAAGGCCGGATTCGATATGTGGGAAGGCCCTTACGGCAACTGGGGCAGCAGAAAATATCTCATAGCAAGTCTTGACCAGAGCCTTAAAAGACTTGGAATCCCATATGTGGATATATTCTATCATCACAGAATGGATCCGAACACTCCACTCGAGGAGACCATGGGAGCATTGGCGCAGATAGTGAAGAGTGGAAAGGCACTTTATGTCGGACTCTCCAACTATGACGGACCTACCATGGCAAAGGCGGAGCGCATACTTGATGAGCTTCATGTGCCATTTGTGATAAATCAGAACAGATACAGCATACTGGACAGATCTGTCGAGAACAATGGGCTTCTGAAGCAGACATACGCATCAGGCAAGGGACTCATATGCTTCTCGCCTCTGGCACAGGGAATGCTGACAGACAGATATCTGAAGGATATGCCGGCGGACAGCAGGGCAGTGAAGGACGGAAGATTCCTTCATGAGGATCAGGTGCTTGAAACTAGACCTCTCCTCAACCAGTTAAATGAGATCGCAGCCGGATATGATATGAAGCTATCAGAGCTTGCCATCGCATGGCTGCTGAACAAGCCGGAGGTCACAACAGTGCTGATCGGTGCTTCAAAGCCTGAGCAGATCATCAGCAATCTCAAGGCTGTTGAAAAGCAGGCACATACAGTCATGACCGATGACGAATTACAGAAGATCGAGGATGCTGTTGCAGCATTTGAAAGATCATAAAATAGGCAAAACTTTTTTTATACCCCCTCGCAGGAGAAGCCGGATAGAGCTTCTCCTGTTTTTTATATCTGTGCAGACGTTGGGAGAAGTCTGTGCTGTTACAAATACATAAAAGTATGGTATTATATCACACAGAATCTATGTTACGGAGAAAAACTGGTGAAGGAATATATAAATGAAGCACTTGAAAAATATATAGAGAAGGGTACATACCCGTGGCACATGCCTGGGCACAAGAGACAGCCGATAGAAGCCGTCCAAAATGTTGATAACATTTCAAAATCCCGGGACAACTTCTGGAATGGGGTGTATGCGCATGATTTCACTGAGGCAAAGGATCTTGACGACATGCATGAGCCGGAGATGTTCATAGCGGACAGTATTGCCGAGATGAAGAAGGTGTATGGAACATTTGCAACATATATGCTGGTGAACGGTTCCACATCCGGGCTTATGACAGCTATACATGCCACCTGTCACAGGGGAGACGTGATACTTGCGGCAAGGAACTGCCACAAGGCGGTGTACAACGCTATCTGTATGTTGGAGCTTGAGCCCGAGTATATAGTGCCGGATTATGTGAGTATGAGCTGGTCTGACGGTGTGGGTCAGAATGAAGTCGGAGCAATATCGAATGGAATGTCAGATGATGGAGAAGATGACTGCGAAATATCGGAAATGATGGCTCCAGGCGATGAAGATGATCGTGAAATGTCAGAGAGGACAGACATACTGGGTGACATATCGCCGGATAAGCTGGAGCTTGCTCTTAAGGAATTGGTAGCAGATGGCAGAAAGCCAAAAGCGGTGATAATCACATCGCCGACATATGAGGGTGTCATATCTGATATAAGGACCATAGCCGGGATAGTACACAGGTATGGAATATATCTCATTGTGGACGAGGCACAGGGAGCACATCTGAACTTCATGGAAGGACATGAGACCGCCATGCAGCAGGGCGCGGATATTGTCATCGAGAGCCTGCACAAGACCATGCCGGCACTCACACAGACATCACTTCTTCATGTGATGAATCCTGAGCTTGATGAGAGGGTTAGAAGATATCTGCAGATATTCCAGACATCTTCGCCTTCATATATATTTATGCAGAGCATGGAGAAGGCAGTTGCATTTGGCGCAAATAACAGAGATGAATTTGCCAGGTATGGGCGGAGGCTTGAGGCATTTGCCGGGAAATGTGATGGGCTCAGAAATATACGGCTGTTCAGACCTGATGCTTCCTCAGTGAAAAATGATGAGATCTGTAATGCGTGTAAAGTGTTCGACCGTGATGAGGGCAGGCTGGTATTTGTCGTGAGACCGGGAACTGTAGACGAGTCGGGACAGAAATTTACAGGGGTTATGCTTGCTGAAATTCTGGCGGACAGGTATGGGTTGATTGTTGAGATGGCATCGGTGAGTTATGTCATTTGTATATCATCTGTTGTGGACAGTGCAGACAGTTATGATATACTATTTAATGCTGTGGCTGAGATAGACGGGAACCTTGGCTATGAGCCGGATAAAACAGACCGGCAGGAGCTGGATATCATATCCGGCAGAAGGTCAGCTATGCCGCCGGGAACCGCGTGGGACAGACCAGTGGAGAGCGTGCCGATTGAGGGTGCGGCTGGAAAGGTGTCGGGGGCATTTGTATATGCATATCCGCCGGGAATACCTGTGCTGGCGCCGGGAGAGGTCGTTGACCGGCAGGCGGTGAACGGAATAAAGTCCATGATAGACAGCGGACTTAATGTGGCAGGAGTCAATGACGGTTATATCAAAGTGCTGTGCGGAGAATGATATGTAGCATTATGATCTGGAAGGTTTGATAAGAATCACAATATAAATATGAAAGGTGTACATGTGCAGGAACAGCATATGGCAGGGTTAGGATATGAAAGGAATATTTATAACTATAGAGGGCCCGGACGGAGCGGGCAAGACCACACAGAGGGAGCTGCTTAAGGAATATCTGGAGAAGAAAGGCTATGACGTGCTGATAACCAGAGATCCGGGGGGAAATCCCATAAGTGAGGCGATCCGCGAGGTTATATTGAACAAGGATTTTACAGAGATGGGATATATGACTGAGCTGCTTCTGTATGCTTCGGCGAGAGCCCAGCTTGTGAAAGAGAATATCAAGCCTGCACTGGATGCCGGTCAGGCGGTGATTGCAGACAGATTTGTGGACTCATCCGCTGTGTATCAGGGAATCGGAAGAGGACTCGGAGTTGACACGGTGTATAAGGTAAATGAATTTGCACTTCAGGGAATCATGCCGGATATGACATTCCTCATGGATCTTGACGCCCAGGAGGGAATATCCAGAAAGAAGAACCAGGCTGAACTTGACAGAATGGAGAATGAAAAAATGGAGTTCCATCAGAAGGTCGTGGATGGATACCGCATGCTTGCGGATATGCACACTGAGAGAATAGTGAAGATAGACGCTACTTTACCTATTGATGAGATTCATGGTATAATAGTAGGGTATGTAGAGAAGAAACTTAATCTTTAATATATTTTGATTTTGGAGAAGGTCAGAATAGACATACAGAAAAAATTAATTGTAAGGGGGTTGGTATATATGATAGATTTCACAGACATAATCGGACATGAGGACATAATACGCCACTTCAAGAGCAGCATTGAGCTGGGTAAGATATCCCAGGGCTACATCATCAATGGCGAGACAGGAAGTGGAAAAAAGACCCTTACCAGGGCGTTGGTCAAGACTCTCCAGTGTGAGGAGGGCGGTACAGAGCCATGTAATCATTGTAAGTCATGTCTTCAGTGTGAGACGGGAAATCAGCCTGATATCGTGTGGGTGACCCACGACAAGCCAAATGTGATCTCGGTTGAAGAGATACGTGATCAGGTGAATTCTGATATTGATATCAAGCCTTATAGCAGCAGATATAAGATATATGTTATAGAGGATGCACAGCTTCTGAATGTGAATGCACAGAACGCTTTGTTAAAGACGATCGAGGAAGCTCCGTCCTATGCAATAATCATACTGCTCACCAACAATCTTGATAAGATGCTTCAGACGATACAGTCCAGATGTATAGTGCTTAACGTTAAGCCTGTCAGGGAGCATGATATACTTGATTATCTCATGAACGAGCTCAAGCTGGACAAGCAGAAGGCTGACTTCTGTATGGATTTTGCCCAGGGCAATCTGGGAAAGGCCATCAGGCTTGCAACTAGTGATGAGTACAAGGAGATCAAGGAAAATGTGGTGAAGTTCATGAGACATATAAGTGATATGTCGGTTGATGACATGATATTTGCCATTAAGAATATGGAGCTGTACAAGCTCAAGGTAAGTGACTACATCGATCTGATGATGATGTGGTACAGGGACATTCTTATGCTTAAGGTGTCCAATAACCCGGGCCGGTTGATGTTCAAGGAGTATTATTCTGATATAAGAAAGCAGTCCTCACACATCAGCTATGAGGGTATAGAAAAGGTACTCAAGTCTATGGACAAGGCCAAGGTCAGACTTGAGGCGAATGTCAGCTTTGACATTGTCATGGAGCTTATGCTCCTAACCATGAAGGAGAATTGTTAATGAAAGAGATTATAGGAGTTCGTTTCAGACCAAACGGTAAGATATATTATTTTGATCCACAGAACTTTGAGGTCGAGGCCGGCAGTTTTGTCATTGTCGAGACCGCAAGGGGTGTGGAGTACGGCAAAGTGGTTCTGGGAAGACGAGAGGTAGAAGAGGGCAAGATAACGGCGTCACTCAAGCCGATCATAAGAATTGCCACAGAGGATGACACCAGAAGATACGAGGATAACAAGAAGAAGAGCAAGAGAGCATTTGGCATATGTCTTGAGAAGATCGCAAAGCATAAGCTGGACATGAAGCTCATCGAGGCTGAGTATACATTTGACAACAATAAGGTGCTGTTCTACTTCACAGCAGACAGGAGAATCGATTTCCGAGAGCTGGTAAAGGATCTGGCATCTGTGTTCAAGACAAGAATAGAGCTCAGACAGATCGGTGTCCGCGATGAGACCAAGATGGTTGGCGGAATCGGCATATGTGGAAGGGAGCTCTGCTGTAACAAGCATTTGTCGGAGTTCGTTCCAGTATCAATCAAGATGGCAAAGGAGCAGAACCTGTCACTGAATCCTACTAAGATATCCGGTGTGTGCGGAAGACTTATGTGCTGTCTGAAGCATGAGCAGGACACTTACGAGTATCTGAATGAGAAGCTTCCGAATGTAGGAGATTTCGTCAGGACCATAGATGGCAACAAGGGCGAGGTCATGTCAGTGAACGTTCTCCGGCAGAAGGTTAAGATCGTGGTGACAGACAAGGATGACAACAAGGAAGTTATGGAGTATCCTGTGGCTGAACTCAAGTTCAAGCCTAAGAGAAGAAAGAATTCAGAGAGACTCAGCGCTGAGGAGTACAAGGCACTTGAGGCATTGGAGGACAAGGGTGGAAAGTCCAAATTTGACGATTAGACCGGAAGTGGTTATAAAATCCTGTGAGAGGATAGATGACCTGCAGTGCAAGGGTTATCAGATCATACAGAACAGCGGAATGTTCTGCTTTGGGATGGATGCTGTGCTGCTGGCAAACTATGTGAGATTTAAGCGCGGTGGCAGATATCTGGATCTCGGAACGGGAACAGGTATCATACCTATACTTCTTGCTGCAAAGGAGTATGGGGAAGGCGCTCTTACCCGTGAAGAGAGACTTGCTGGTTTGAATGCTGATGCTTGTAGATCCTCACATGATTGTATTGCCGTAGATGGAGTTACTAATTCGGATGCAGGGGTGAATCAGCAGCCTAGCGGTAAAATGGCAGATGGAGCACGGTTTATAGGCATAGAGCTTCAGTCTGCATGTGCGGACATGGCGGCAAGGAGCGTGAGCCTCAATGGGCTTGACGGTTTAGTGCGAATAGATAACGGAGATATAAAGGAGGTCTCTTGTAACTACAAGAAGGCCTCCTTTGACATAGTGACCTCAAATCCGCCATACATAAAGGGCAGTCACGGTCTGGAGAATCCGGATGCACCTAAGAACATAGCGAGACATGAGGTACATGTGACATTGAATCAGGTGGTGGCGGCGGCAGAGTATGCCCTTAAACCCGGCGGAAGCTTCTATATGATACACAAGCCGTTCAGGCTTGCTGAGATATTTGAATGTCTGCATGAGCACAGGCTTGAGCCGAAGAGGATGCAGCTCGTACACCCATACATAGATAAGGAGCCGAACATGGTGATAGTTGAGGCTGTGAAGGGTGGCAATTCCATGATCAAGATCGATCCGCCTATGATAGTCTACAAGGCTCCGGGAGTGTATACGGAGCAGCTGCTGGCGACGTATGAAGGCAGTGCAAAGCGGTAACAGGCAACGGCTGCAGCATGAAAGTGAAAAATGTTGTAAACACCCTAATGTACATATTACAGATAGTGAGGTTTATATATGGCAGGCAAATTATATCTGGTGGCGACACCTATAGGTAATCTTGAGGATATGACATACAGGGCTGTCAGGGTTCTTGAAGAGGTGGATGTGATAGCGGCTGAGGATACAAGAAACAGTATCAAGCTGCTCAATCATTTCGAGATCAAGACTCCGATGACAAGCTATCATGAATACAACAAATACGATAAGGCGAAGGTTCTCGTTGAGAAAATGCAGCAGGGACAGAACGTGGCAGTCATAACAGATGCAGGAACTCCGGGAATATCTGATCCCGGGGAGGAGCTTGTGAGACAGGCTCTTGATGCCGGACTTGAAGTTACGCCTGTTCCGGGGGCCTGTGCATGTATATCGGCACTTATCAGCTCGGGACTTTCGACCAGAAGATTTGCATTTGAGGCATTCCTTCCATATGACAAGAAGGACAGGGCGAGGGTTCTTGAGGAGATGAAGCGAGAGACTAGGACCATGGTGATGTATGAGGCGCCCCACAAGCTGAGGAAGACTTTGGTGGAACTCATGGAGACACTAGGTGACAGGCATATCACGCTTGCCAGAGAGATCACCAAGAAACATGAAACCATAGAGCCTATGATGCTCTCTCAGGCGATAGCTCGTTACGAGGGGGAAGATCCGAGAGGAGAATTCGTCATAGTGATAGAAGGGCTTGATGTGAAGAAGCTTGAGGAGGAGAAGAAGAGCTCGTTCGAGGCTATGTCCGTGGAGGAACATGTCCAGATGTACGTTGATCAGGGTATGTCCAAGAAGGATGCGATCAAGCAGGCAGCTGTAGACCGCGGAGTCCCTAAGAGGGATGTGTATAATGCGGTGATGAAATAGAAAACGGAGGTAGATTGGTGTCAGGTGCGGATAAACAAAAGATTATCTGTACCTGACACTTCTTGCTTAAAAATCTCCTTCATTTCAGATTTATCTCCATCATTTTATCAATAAATGATGGAGATAATAATAGACATGATGGAAATAACACTCCCCATATTCACACCTTATCTTTTGAATTGTAAAACATACTGGTTTCTTATTCTCTGTTCCGGTCTGACATCAACCAGATATAAGAATAATAAAAATATCCATTCCAATGGTTTCATTATAATATAAACAACATCTGCTCTAAGAGGATTTGTTATGAGTTTCGACAGAGGATAGCCGTATGTATCATATATGTGGCGAACCATCCTGTGAAAACTTGGAAATTTTATCTGAATCACTTCTTCAAATGCGTTGGCAATACATAATTGCCTGTTTACAATGATCGTTGCACCTCTCCTGCTTCCAAATCTAAGCGGTTTCACAACTTTTTTGTGCCCACCGGCGGCTACCGTACAAAGATAATGTCCTTCGTAATCTGATGGCGGTGGTGGTGTCTGCTTTGAAAATGTCCAATCTGCAGTATCTGTAAATGCCTTAATCGGAGCATCCAGTCCCTGACCAATTAGGACAAATATAATCTCGATAATTGCCACAACCAGAAACAGTGCAACAAAAATTACAAAGGTGTACCTGGATAAGCTGTTAATGATATCGTAAAATTTCTTGAAACGTATATTGTTATCCTGTGCTGCTGCTCTGTTTTTAAAGATTTCTACCTGTTGCAGCATATGCCTCTGAATTGCTCTTGCAGATAACAGCAATATGTTGAAATGATAAACATAAAATGACAATTCTAAGGGATTATTGATATTTTTAGATAACTGAACAGCAAACGTAATCTGCAATACATTAAGCAGGATAATTAAGGAAATTGCAGCCGCGGATACTAATGGCGGCAGTCGGTCTGCATTTATGTATAACAACACAAAATATGCAGCAAATCCTAATAAAGCAACCCAGGAAATTCCCCAATACCCGGAAGAAATCACATAGTGAAATTGCATAGTATTAACCTGTTCATACCAGTCGCCTGCTGTATCATACGTTATCGCAAACAGCATCAGATATAACAGGCCGCCAACCAGAACAGTTACGGTTGAGATAAGCTTTTCCTTTTGGGGTTTGGCAGAAAAACAATTGTAAATATTCCAGACTGTTAAAGTTCCGGGTATAATAAATGCGACTATACCGAAAAATAAAAATATTAATATGTCGTTCAAATGAAACATTTACAAATCTCCCTTTCACAAATACTGCCGATCAGACATCCCCATTTATATAAACCCTAGGTACCCTCACCGATATGTTGCACACGATCACATCCACGTTGGTGTCGAGCATATTTGCCATGTCTTCGATGGACATGCCCTCGCCGAGAAGAGTCACGGTGTCGCCGCGCTTTACATCCGGGATGTCTGTAATGTCTGCCATGCACTGATCCATACATACGCGTCCGATGATCGGCGCTTCATGGCCGTTTATGATGACCTTGCCCTTGTTGGACAGATAGCGGCTGTAGCCGTCGGCAAATCCGACAGGCAGAGTGGCGATCTTTGTAGGCCTTTTGGTGACAAATGTTCCGCCGTAGCCGATTTCTGAACCGGCAGGAACCTCCTTCACCATGGCAACGTATGTGTACCAGCTGAGGATCTCCTGAAGTCCTGAATTCTTCCAGTCAAAATCATCAGAAGGAGTGAGACCATAGAGGATATCACCGCATCTGACTGCGTCGAGCTGTGCCTCAGGCAACATCAGTATGGCAGGGCTGTTGGCTACGTGGTGCTTTGGTATGACAACCCCCATTTTCTCAAGTTCATTTACGGCGTGGAGGTATAGGTCAAGCTGCTTTCTGGCGCTTGTGTGGTCGCCCTCGTCTGCCCTTGCAAAATGTGTAAATATACCTGTTACGTTCAGGTCATCCATCTCGCAGATCTTCTTTATAGTGTCAAATGATTCCTGACATACCGGAAATCCGATTCTGTTCATTCCTGTGTTCAGCTTTATCTGTACGTTCTGCTTCTTTCCTGCGCGTCTTGCAGCGGCAGCCATGTTCTCAGCACCCTCCATTGAAAAGACAGTGAGATCAAGGTCGTACTTTGCGGCCTCATCCAGCATGTCATCTGCTGTATCGCCAAGGATAAGGATAGACTCTGTGGCCCCCGCGTCCCTGAGCATCTTTCCCTCTTCCCAGATGGCAACGGCGTAGCTGTCTATGCCACATTCCTTGAGTGTCGGGTAAAGTCCTGCAATACCGTGGCGGTATCCATCGCCCTTCATGACAGCGATAAATTCAACACCCGGTTTCAGTCTTGATTTTATGTTGGCAATATTGCTCCTGAGCTTTGCCAGATCTATAACTGCTGCAGTTCTTCCTGCAAATGGTCTGTTATTCATAGTCATTCTCCTGTTTTACAACTGTCAAATTATAGTAACCATGTAATTATATTTTTATTTGTTGAATGAGTCAACATGTGTGTTATGATGTTGTCAAAAGCCACGCAGAATATATATTTTACAACCCCGTTGTATCTAACTCTATGATCATCTGTTCCAGTTTTTGCTCTCTTAATAAATAGCACATATAGATTGGAAGATATGTTATAGCACCATCTGTCTCCACGTTTCCAATTGATAAAACATATGCTTTTTCAAGATGATAATCCGGAACTTTCATGAAATTATCCAACGCTTTGTGTGACTTATAAGCCTTTCCCGATTTAACTTCAATTGGAACAACCTGACCATTCATTTCTATTGCGAAATCCAACTCTCCGATTTTCTGCTTTTTACAGAAATAAGGTTCGAAACCATTGGCAACCAATTGCTGTGCGACTGCATTTTCAAAATGAGCACCATTGTTGACCTCTCCGTTTTTATTTATCAGCTCAACTTTAGTTTCTGCCGGATAAGCGCTGGTCAGCAGACCGATGTCACTCGAGAAAAGTCTGAACACATTACTGCTCTTGCTCGCCAGAAGTGGGATTACCGGCGCATCTACATTGTAAACAGGCAACGCCACGCCTGCATCTTTTAACCATAAAAAGCTGTTTTCATATCGATTAAATTTCAATTCTTTATCCAACATGGTAAATACAAACTTCTTATTTTGCTTGTTCAGCTCAGCCGGAATAATCTCATATATAGATTTCACCTTTAACTTTTTGTCTTCAAGCTCATATTGTGAAAAATCTTCCTTGTAAAGAGTTGTAATATCCCGTTGAACTTTATCGACTTCCCGAATATCTTTGGTATTTATATAAGCTTTGACAGCATCCGGCATTCCACCGACAATAAGATACACAAAGAACATTGACAGAAGCTTTTTGTGTATAAATTCATCAACCGGGCTGGCTGTTTTAAATTTATCCTCTAACATATTCAAGGTTGTTGCTGAGACATTATTTGCCACCATAAATTCTTCAAAATCCATGGGATACATTCTTAAAACTGTCAGATACCCGACTGGGGCAGATGCAATTCCTTTAAGTTCCACACCCAATAGTGAGCCGCTCATGACATATTTATAACTGCCCTCGTCTACCAGAAATTTTATTTTTGTTACTATTTCTGGGCATTTTTGAATTTCATCAAAAAAAACAACCGTTTCGTGCTCCTTACAATCTTCGGGCATGATCATTTTCAGTTTAACCAGAAATTCTTCTGCACTCATTTCTGCATTTAGATAAGATACCATATCCGGTTGATCAATGAAGTTGACTTCAAACTTGGTATATTTGCCCCGTTTTTTCAATTGCTATGAGATTATTTTGCCCCGTTTTTTATTATTTTATTTTGGCAAAAAGCCCCGTTTTAATTGCCGCTCCGAATAATTATTGTCATTAAAACCCGCAGAGGGTATAATATCAGAATATAAGCTCTAAAACAGGATTGGAAGGGAATTACGATGAAGAAAGAATATGTAATGGGAAATGGAGCGATCGCCCTTGGTGCTCTTGCAGCCGGAATCAATCTGGTTGCCGGATACCCGGGCACTCCATCCTCAGAGATACTTGAGACAGTAGCAAAATACCCGCATGACAGAGTCCATGTGGAGTGGTCGGTAAATGAGAAAGCGGCTATGGAGGTTGCCGCCAGTGCATCATACAGTGGAGCGAGGACACTTGTGACCATGAAACAGGTGGGTCTCAATGTGGCATCGGATCCGCTTATGTCGCTGGCGTATGTCGGGATAAAGGGCGGAATGGTCATCGTGTCTGCGGACGATCCGGGACCGATATCGTCACAGACGGAGCAGGATACGAGGATGTTTGCGGACTTCTGCAGGATCCCGGTATTTGACCCGTCGACTCCTGAGGAGGCATATCAGATGATACAGGATGCATTTGACTACTCGGAGAAATACAAGACCCCTGTTTTGTTCAGACCGACAACCAGAGTGTGTCATGCATACGCATCCATAGAGGTAAAAGACGAGTGGAAGGCAAAGGAATATGAGGGATTTGTAAAGGATTCAAAGAAATGGGTCATCTTCCCGAGATTGTCATTTGCCAATCATGCAATGATAGAAAAAAGAAATGTAGAGATTGGGGACGACTTCGGCAGCTATTCCATGAATACGGTGGAGGGCAGCGGCAGCAAGGCGGTATTCGCATCGGGAATCAGCTACTGCTATGCAAAGGAGACACTTAAGAACGTGCCTGATGTGAAGCTGGTCCGTATAGCAACCCCGCATCCGTTCCCAGAGCAGTTTGTGAAGGATGCGCTGGACGGAGTGACGGAGGTCATGTGTCTTGAGGAGCTCAGCCCATACATAGAGAATCAGATATTACGCCTTGCAGGCAGATATCATATGGATATAGATGTCAGAGGAAAGCAGACCGGGGATGTGCCGGCGAGCGGAGAGCTTTCTACCAACAAGGCTGCGGATATCCTGTGCGGTTTCCTTGACCTTGAGAAGACTTCCCAGGTGGATGTGTCAGATGCACCAGAGCTTCCTGTGAGACCTCCGGTGCTGTGTGCGGGATGCCCTCACAGAGCGTCATTCTACGCGGTAAAGAAGGCGATGGCTGGAAGAAAGAGCTACTTCTGCGGAGATATAGGATGCTATACACTTGGAAATGCCATGCCGCTTGACATGGTGGATACCTGTCTGTGTATGGGAGCCGGAATCACCATGGCGCAGGGCTTCCACTGGGTGGATGAAGATGGCGTGTGCTTTGCATTTGTGGGAGACTCCACATTCTTTGCATCGGGTATGACAGGCGTGGTAAATGCAGTTTACAATGATGCGAATATGATCCTGTGTGTGCTCGACAACTCGACCACAGCCATGACGGGACACCAGCCACATCCGGGAACAGGACGCAATATGATGGGTCAGTTCGTGGACAAGGTGAGCATACAGAAGGTGCTCGAGGGAATCGGAGTGAAGCAGATAGTCACTGTTGATCCGCTTGATCTTGAGGCCAGCGTGGCAGCAGTTAAGGAGTGTGCGGATATCAGGGGCGTCAAAGCGATCATTTTCAAGTCACCTTGTATAGCCATCACCAAGCCGTCGGGCAAGATGGAGATATCAGAAAAGTGCATACAGTGTAAGAAATGTATAAGAGAGATAGGCTGTCCTGCAATCATCCTGAAGGATGGCAAGGTGGCGATAGATGAAAGCCTGTGTACGGGATGCGGTCTGTGCTCACAGATCTGTCCGGTGGGTGCGATAGGAGGTGCTAGCAATGAATAAGGATATTCTGGTCTGCGGTGTAGGCGGACAGGGAACGGTTCTTGCGTCCAAGCTCATCGCATCGGCGTATATGGCAAAGGGTGAGACGGTACATTCGGCGGAGACCATAGGTATGGCACAGAGAGGCGGAAGTGTCACGAGCCATGTGAGGATCGGTGAGGCGTATTCGCCACTCATAGCCCAGGGCGGTGCTGACATTATACTTGCGTTTGAGCCTGCAGAGGCTGTGCGCAATCTGGCTTATCTGAAAAAGGGAGGAATCGTCATCACCAACAACGTCCCGGTGAAACCGGCGACTGACTCGCTCATGAATTCAGGCTACGAGGCACAGCCGATGCTTGACTACCTGAAGGACAAATGCGATTGCATAGTCATGGATGGCGCGGCGATAAGCCGTGAATTTGGTTCGGCAAAGTTCTACAACATAGCACTCCTCGGGGTTGCAGCAGCCAGCGGCAGACTGGGACTTGACGAGGCGGATATCATATCAGCCATTGAGAATGGAGTGAATCCGAAGTTTGTAGAGGTGAACAAGAAAGTATTTGAATATGCGATGAAGATGTAGTTGGCGATGGGCTGACCGAAGGGAAAAAGGAGAGTAAAAATTATGAAGTTAAATGACACACAGCTCAGTCAGGTGGACGCTCAGATAAAGAGACTTGTAAAGACTGACAGCTATTATGGTAAGAAGTACAGAGAGCTTGGTATAACAGATGTGACAAGTCAGGAGGCATTTGAGGAGCTTCCGTTTTCAAGCAAGGATGATCTGAGAAATGCTTACCCGCTTGGAATACAGGCTGTTCCGGATGAGGAAGTGGTACGTATCCATTCATCTTCAGGAACAACAGGAAAGCCGGTTATCATACCTTATACAGCAAAGGATGTCGATGACTGGGCAACCATGTTCGCAAGATGCTACGAGACAGCCGGAGTGACAAAGAAAGACCGAGTACACATCACTCCGGGATATGGTCTGTGGACAGCCGGAATAGGATTTCAGGCAGGCGCGGAGAAGCTTGGTGCCATGGTGATTCCTATGGGTCCTGGAAATACTGACAAACAGTTACAGATGATGATCGATCTTGAAAGTACAGTTCTCACAGCAACATCATCATACGCACTTCTTCTTGCCGAGGAGATAGATAAGAGAGGGCTTAAGGATAAGATACATTTGAAAAAGGGCGTATTTGGCTCAGAACGCTGGAGTGAGAAGAAGAGAGAGTATATAAAAGAGAAGCTTGGAATAGAGCTGTATGATATATATGGACTTACAGAGATCTATGGACCTGGTATTGGAATAAGCTGCGATGCCCAGAATGGAATGCACTATTGGGATGATTATGTTTATATAGAGGTAATAGATCCGAAGACCGGAAAGACTCTCCCTGACGGAGAGGAGGGAGAGATAGTTATCACTACTCTGGTTAAGGAGGGGGCTCCGCTCATCCGTTTCAGGACACACGATATATCAAGGATCATTCCGGGTGAGTGTCCATGCGGAAGAAAGCATCCTAGACTGGATATCATCAAGGGCAGAAGTGATGATATGTTCAAGGTACACGGCGTAAATATGTTCCCAAGTCAGGTTGAGGAGCTGCTTGCACTTGTGGATGGAGTCCCAAGTGAGTACACCATAAATATAGCCCATGACGAGCCTGCCAATAAGGATATCATGCTGGTTACAGTTGAGGCCGAGGGACGTGTAGATTTTGAGCAGACAGGACGTCAGATCAGAGATCTGTTCAAGTCAAGGATCGGAGTTACACCGAAGATTACTGTTGTCCCTGTTGGAACGCTGCCTAGAAGTGAGAAGAAGACACAGCGTGTCATCGACCATCGTGAGCAGTGATATTTTTAGAAGGGATTTTATATTTATGAATTCAATTAATGTAGCAGCTTGTATAGTTGCGTTTTTACTTGGGGTGGTGTTGTTCACTCTGGCGAATGAGATCATACTTAAGCTGCCGAACAATGAGAATATTTTTAAGGGGAAGCCGAAGAGCTTTGAGAAGTTTTCTCCGAGATGTCTGTTCATACAGATCCTTGGTGGGGTGTTCGGAGTGCTTATGGTGTGGCAGTTTGATGTGAGCCTTGAGGCGGTCACGGTATTCCTGTTCTTTGGACTGCTGACTATCATCACATTCATAGACGCTGATACCATGGAGATACCATTTGTGCTGAATGTGTGTATACTGGTGCTTGGAGTTATATCCATATTCACGAGAGGTGGATTTTCACTGACAGGCGGAGACCTCTCTCTTGTGAGCAGACTTATTGGAATGCTTTGTGTGAGCCTTCCGCTGTTTCTGATAGTGCTGGTTATACCGGATGGATTTGGCGGCGGAGATATCAAGCTCATGTTTGCCGCAGGATTCTTCCTTGGCTGGAAGGCAACCGTCATAGCATTCTTCATCGGACTTATCATTGGTGGATGCCAGGGCGTGATACTTCTTGCAAGGCGTAAGAAAGGCAAGGACGATCATTTCGCATTTGGCCCGGCGCTCAGCGTTGGCCTGATGATTGCGACATTTGTGGGATCACAGATGATGAACAGCTATATCAATATGATCAAGGCATCATTCTATGCGTAGAGTGATGAATCCATGAAAAAGAAATAGTGCTGATGTATAAGTGATAAAAAACTTATACATCAGCACTATTTTTTATGATAGTATTCAAATGTAATTGCCTATTGTATATTTTCTGCGTGAGGGATATACTGTAAAGAGCGTGCAATTTAACGCGTTAAAGCTTTTAATTGAGAAAGAAGAGCAATTATTAAGAGAGGTTAGGAGTTACGATTATGCCAATCACAGATTACTTAGAGAGAAATGCCAGAGAATATGGAAATGATGTCGCTCTGGTAGAGATAAATCCTGATGTGCAGGAGACGAGAAGGGTTACATGGAGAGAGTATGAACTCATAGAGTCTAATCCTACATGTCAGTACAGAAGAGAGATAACATGGAGCGTGTTCAACGAGAAGGCAAACAGATTTGCCAATCTTCTGGTGTCACGTGGAATCCAGAAGGGAGACAAGGTAGGTATCCTCATGATGAACTGCCTTGAGTGGCTTCCAATATATTTCGGAGTGTTGAAGACGGGAGCCATAGTGGTTCCGTTCAACTTCAGATACGATGCGGAGGAGATCAAATACTGTGTAGAGCTTGCAGATGTTGACGTGCTTGTATTTGGCCCTGAGTTCATCGGACGTATAGAGGCTGTCGTTGACGAGATAGCTGAGAAGAGAATCCTCTTCTATGTGGGCGGCAATTGTCCTACATTTGCAGAGGACTATGACAAGCTGACATCCAACTGCTCAAGCGTGTTCGAGAAGAGAGACATCAAGGACAGTGATGATGCGGCTATATATTTCTCATCTGGAACAACAGGATTCCCAAAGGCTATTCTGCACAACCATGAGAGCCTGATGCATGCGGCAAAGGTCGAGAATGTACATCACGGACAGACAAAGGATGATGTATTCCTGTGTATTCCTCCGCTGTACCACACGGGTGCCAAGATGCACTGGTTTGGAAGTCTGATAGTGGGCGGCAAGGCAGTTCTGCTCAAGGGAGTAAGCGCCAAGACTATACTTCAGACTGTAAGTGATGAGAAGTGTACTATAGTATGGCTTCTTGTGCCATGGGCTCAGGATATACTGCTTGCCATAGAGAACGGCGATGTACATCTGGAGGATTATGAGCTGTCACAGTGGAGACTGATGCACATCGGAGCACAGCCAGTGCCACAGAGTCTTATAAAGAAATGGAAAGAGATATTCCCTAACCATCAGTACGACACGAACTATGGACTTTCAGAGTCTATCGGACCGGGCGCTGTACATCTGGGAGTAGAGAACATACATAAGGTCGGAGCCATCGGTGTGCCGGGCTACGGCTGGCAGGCAAAGATCGTGAATGAGGACGGAACAGAGGTTGAGCAAGGCGCAGTCGGCGAGCTTATCCTCAAGGGACCTGGTGTCATGACCTGCTACTACAAGAATCCGAAGGCGACAGAGGAGTGCCTGAAGGACGGCTGGCTGTACACAGGAGATATGGCTATGCAGGACGAAGATGGATTTATTTATCTTGTAGATAGAAAGAAAGATGTTATAATCAGTGGTGGAGAGAATATCTACCCTGTACAGATAGAGAACTTCCTCAGCAAATACGAGAAGATCAAGGACGTTGCGGTCATCGGTATCGCAGATGCCCGTCTCGGAGAGATCACAGCGGCGATCATAGAGGTAAAGGATGGCATGACCTGTACAGAGGAAGAGATCAACGAGTTCTGTAAAGAACTTCCAAGATATAAGAGACCAAGGAAGATCATATTTGAGCACGTTCCGAGAAATGCTACAGGTAAGATAGAAAAGCCACTTCTCCGTAAGATGCACAATAGTGAGAACCTGGTAGCGGCAGAAAACAACGCATAGTGAGATACTTGCCGTAATACAGCACAGAAAGGACAAAAAAGATGAAGACACCATTTATTACAAAGGCAAAGGCAGAAGAGATCATCAAGGAGATCCCTACACCATTTCACATTTACGATGAAGAAGGAATCAGAGAGAATGCGCGAAAGCTTTACAAGGCGTTTTCATGGAATAAAGGATTCAAGGAGTATTTCGCTGTAAAGGCTACTCCGAACCCAACAATACTCAAGATCCTCAAGGAAGAGGGCTGCGGAACAGACTGTTCATCACTGACAGAGCTTATGATGTCAGACAAGATGGGATTTAAGGGCGATGAGATCATGTTCTCGTCCAATGACACCCCTGCCGAAGAATTCGTGCTTGCAAAGAAGCTGAACGCAACCATCAATCTTGACGATTTCACACACATTGATTTTCTGGAGAAGTCAGCAGGAATCCCAGAGAAGATCTGCTGCAGATTCAATCCGGGTGGAAAGTTCTCTATATCAACAACCATCATGGACAACCCTGGTGATGCAAAGTATGGTATGACAAAGGATCAGATCATCGAGGCATACAAGATCCTCAAGGCAAAGGGCGTGAAGAGATTCGGAATGCATGCATTCCTTGCCAGCAATACAGTGACAAATGAATACTATCCAACACTTGCAAAGATTCTGTTTGAGACAGCAGTTGAGATCAAGGAGAAGACCGGAGTGAAGCTTGACTTCATCAACCTGTCAGGCGGAGTTGGAATCCCATATACACCGGACAAAGAGCCAAATGACATCATGGTCATCGGCGAGGGTGTCAGAAAGGTATATGAGGAAGTGCTTGTACCGGCAGGCATGGGTGATGTAGCTATCTTCACAGAGCTCGGACGTTTCATGCTGGCACCTTACGGACACCTGGTTACAACAGCCATTCATGAGAAGCACACACACAAGGAGTACATCGGAGTGGACGCATGTGCAGTCAACCTCATGAGACCGGCCATGTACGGTGCATACCATCATATCACAGTTCTCGGCAAGGAGAATGAGCCATGCGATCACAAGTATGATGTGACAGGCTCGTTGTGCGAGAACAATGATAAGTTCGCTATAGACAGAATGCTTCCAAAGATCGACATGGGAGATATCCTTGTCATCCACGACACAGGAGCACACGGCTTTGCCATGGGCTACAACTACAACGGCAAGCTGAAGTCAGCAGAGGTTCTGCTCAGACCGGACGGCTCATTTAAGCTTATCCGCCGTGCAGAGACACCTGAGGATTACTTCGCAACCATCAAGGATTTCTGGAATGTAGAGCTGTAACAGGCAGACCATAGATAAGCATAGAAAACCGGCAGTATATGAGTTGAAGTCCAACTGTATACTGCCGGTTTTCTATGTACATGAGCTGCGTTACACTGTCACCTCGAAGCAAATATAATTCTGTCCGGATATGGTTCGGTTATCCAGACATATCTTTCCCTCATATTCATCCACAAGCTTTTTCATGTTCGGAAGACCATATCCGTGATGCTGCTTGTCGATGGTCTTGGTTGTGTAGCCGTAGGTAAACATATTTCTTCTAAGATCAGAGCTCAACACAGGACCTTTGTTCATGGTGCTTATGATGATCTGGTTCTGACTGCTGTCAAGAGACAGGGTGGCAGATCCCGGAGCATCTACAGCCTCCAGAGCATTGTCTATTAATATTCCAAGTATACGTATAATCTCATATTCGGGCATACAGCTTTTCAACGTATGCTGTCTGACTATCACATTCAGAGTCTTTCCGTTCTTTTCGGCATTGATCATCTTGCTATATATAAAACCGGCGACAACAGACAGATTGATGCGAAGCAGCTCAGACTCACGGTATTCAGATACCATATTGTCCGAATAGTTTATCAGGGCATTTTTCAGAGACTCATAATCCCTATAGGTGTATGGAAGCATTCTGACTGCCGTCAGATGGTTATCAAAGTCGTGCTGTTTGCTTCGCAGATCCTTTATCAGATCAGCCATCATAGGCTGATAGGTTTTAAAGCATTCCAGGTCGTGCTGCTGCTTTCCTATGGTTCGCTGCTGTCCCAGAATGATGATATCCGAGAGAATGACCACAACCGCAAAGCATGATATCACAGGTATATACACCGAAGTGTCGATGAAACTGAATTTGTATAGCCCGGTCTCGATCATATACACAACATACAAATGAATAGACAGGAATTTGATAATTCCACTGCCGCCCATGAAGGTTTGGAACACACGGTTCATAGGCGCATATCTGCACAGAGCCACTGAGATCAGAAATGAAAATACAGCACAGGAAATGGACAGGTATATCTCTTTGTTCACACCCAGACGTGTCATACCCATGATGATGATATCCTCAAGAAAAGCCGCATACAGATATTCAAGAATATACGCCATCAATACATAAAAATATCTGGTCTTCATAATATACAACAGCATGAGATAGGACAGCAGGCATAATGCCAGCCATCCAAATGCATTTGGAAAAATTAAGGAAACTGCATTCCCGAGTATAAGGTAAGCAGCCGTTCCGATAATTGGGTGGCGCATATCCCGGAATTTTCTTCCGATGAGGGCAGATATAAAAATAACATCCTTCATTGTTTCCAATGTAAAGCATAGGAGATCTATTATAGAATTCAGCATTTCAAATACCCCTTATCATTGTTAAGCCTGTTCAACGTGTTTGCGCGCAGCCGTGGAAGCCTTAAGTCTGTGACCAAACTCTGTGGCGTATTTGCGGCCAACCGGTATCCATTGATAGTCCGGTGTGTCAAGCGATACCATGGCGGTAACCTTGTCGTAGGTATCCACATGATGAAGGTTTACGATAAAGCTCTTGTGGCAGCGCGCAAAATACGATGGAAGAGAGTCCGCAAATACAGAGAGTCGTGTTCCTGTGGATATAAATAGTCCGGTGGTTGTGTGGACATGCATGTTTCGCAGCTCGGATTTAATGTATAGTATATTGTCTGGTCTGATCCTGGCAAGTACACCATCTCTGTCGGTAAGCTCTATTGGTTCCTCCCTGATCAGAGAAAGGTTCAGAAGCTTGGAGACAGATTCTATCAGATCCTGCTGTGAGTAGGGCTTGACCAGATAATCGTAGCAGTTGGTCTTGTGGATCGCTCTGGGAGCTTCGTTTACAAGAGCTGTCACGTACAAAATAGGAGTTGTCTGATAACGCGGATTCCTCCGCAATTGTTCTCCCAGCGTTATTCCGTCCTTATCCGGGTCGGCGCCAAGCTGTATATCCAGCAGAAAAAGCTGGATGCTGTGCGAATCTGCCAGAGCCAGAGCATCATCATAACAGGCGGCCTTCAGACATTCTATGTCGGGGAAGCTTTCTTCTATTATTTCTGCCAGACCATTTAATTGTGCCACATTGTCTTCAACTACCAAAGCTCTCATTATAAAAGACTCCTTCCTTCTATGTGTTGTATTTTAAACCATTACTTCAAAACGCACCAGAGTATCATCCAGAAGATAATCGTTTTCCAGATATATTTTTCCATTATATTTAAATACCAGACGCCTGAGATTGTAAAGACCAAGACCGTGCTTCTGACGATCACAGGTCTTGGTGGTATAGCCTGCCGTGAAAAGCTTTGCTCTGATCTCGGGTGTTAGCAGAGGACCTTTGTTCAGAGTGGTGATGATGATCCTGCCGTCACGGCTATCCAGGTGCAGAGTCATACTATCGTGCTCAGATATGGCCTCCAGTGCATTGTCGATGAGTATTCCCAGAACCCTGACCAGCTCATATTCAGGCATCCGGCTCTCGAGCAGATAGCTGTGAACGACAATATTCAGCTTTTTGTGTGCCTTTTCTGCCTGCTTTTGTTTGCTGTATATAAACCCGGCGATCACGAACATGTTGATTTTCAGAAGCTCGGTGGTTCTGTATTCGGATATAACCTCATCTGAACTGCTGATAAGAGCCTCCTTTAATGAACTGTAGTCGGTGTGCGTATATGGAAGCATTCGAATACCGGTCAATATATTGTCAAAGTCATGTTGCCTTCCCGTGACGTCCTCAATCAGATCATCCATCATAGGCTGATAGACGTTGTAATTTGCCAGATCGTGCTGCTGCTTGCTGATGATCTGTTGCTGGCTGAGAATTACTATGTCGGTGATGAGGACTATCACGGTGAAAAATGAGATGAGGGGGATAAGTGCATTGATATTAATTGCACTGTACTTTGACAGTCCTATTTCTACCATATAGAGAACATATAAATGCAATATGAGATATTTAGGGTACAGAGATCCTTCCATTAACAGTAAAAACCATTTATTCAGATTGATGAAACGACACAATATTAAAATTAAAATAGTAGATATTGCAGATCCAAGAAAAGATGAAAAAGCCTTATCCTGAATGCTGAATCGGTTAAAAGCCATAAGAACTATATCCTGAATAAGGCTAAGCAAGGCATAGGATAAAACATATGCTATTGATGATTTGAAAAATGATACATGTAGTATGTAAGAAAAAGTGATAAAGCAGCATAAACACAGAATAATCCAGCCTAAGGCGTTAGAAAAATTATATGAGAGCACAGAGCATATAAAAAAATTACCGGATAGAGCAATAAAGGGATGACGCATTTTCTTTATTGGTATACCTGAGAGAGAGGATATAAGAGTAAGATAACAAATAAGTTCTAACAAAAAACAAAGCTGTTCAATAATTATGTCAGGCATATTTCCACGCTCGCTTTCCCGCAAATAATAAGAGATTTTAAAACATTATATGAGAGTAAAAAAGCTTAGTCAATTGTCGTTTATGACATGATAGATACCGTTTATGACAAATTAAGTAAAATATATTGCAATCTAAGTAGTTGTATGATAAAAGAAAAGTGGAGGTGGTCGAATAGAGAATCTAAATAAAAGATTGAGCAGGTATTTGGTAAAGGCAATTGAAGGCGATGAGTACGATTCCGAGTCCGACAGGACAGCAAAGATAGGATATTCGTTACAGAAAATAATAGATGATATAGAAAAGTTTCTTATCATTATTCTGATATCAATAATATTTGATACAACCAAAGAAGCTCTGGTTTGTATGTTGGTAATATCTTTAACAAGGAAATTTATGGGTGGAATGCATATGACAACCTGGTTTGGATGTACGATGATGACAACTATGGTGTATTCTTTAGCGATAATAGGCGGAAAAATATTTCATTTCAGTTTACTTATGCAGAGTGCAAGTATTTTGTTATGTGTGCTTATGGTTATTTTATATGCACCGTTACCATCAGAACAACGTCCCAAATATATAGGGAAGGAACGTATAAATATAAAAATAAGATGTATAGCTGGATTGATGGTCTCGGCTGTTTTGAGCGTAATTATGAAATCTTATAGCAGTACGATAACATGTATTTTGTTGCTTGAGATAATAGAGGCAATCTTGGTTGTATGTAAGAAATCAATATTGCCAGATATTAAGAAGGGAGGCGAGAAAAATGTCTGGTAGCAAGGTAAGAGCAGTGCTTGGTGACATACTAGAAGATTTGGCAGGAGACATAATTAAATTGACTGGATGCCAGAATCATTGGGGAGAGATAGAACTCCCAGAGTGTCTCAGGAATATCGATTCGCAGAAAGAGACAAAGTAAAATATCCTGAAGAGTTGAGCTTCAGGATATTAGAAATATCAAGACAATCATTTGCTGGAAAAATCTTGATAAGCGGATTGTACTATCAGGCACAGAAAAGTACAATAGCAAAATTGTTAAAAGTGGCAAAAGTGGAGTAAAGACCGCAGATAATTAATTAGGAGGGACAAAAGGTTATGAAGAAGTCAATGAAAACAAAGCTTGCGATGTTTGCTGTCGCAGGCGCAATGGCGGTGTCAGGAACAGTGGGAATTGCAGCACCGGCTAAGGCGGGTAATACAACAAATGAAGAGTTTAAATATAACAGTAATTCGCCAGCTGGAATAAGCAGATGGAGAGATAAAGAAAATGCCACAAAGGTATATATATATCCGACTACAGGACCTGTAGTGGACTATAGAGTACAGGGAAAGGCTGGAGTTACAGGCACGGCTAATTATAGATCTGCATACGTGACCATACCAAGAGGCGTAGAGGCAAGTGTAACGAATTATGTATATGAAAACGACGAGAATTACGCCAGACTTCGCATGACGAGAAGATCAACAGTAACAGGTAAAATTACATCGGGATGGTGGAGTCCAGATTCTACGAAGGTATATACAGTATATCCTAAATAGATGAGATAAAAAATGTGGTGGCTGTGCCTGTTGCTACAGGCACAGCTTGATTAGAGGAAATGTGTATGAATAGAAAAAAAACAGTGCTGGTTGCAGCAGGAATCTGTATTGCCTTGCTGGGATTGGCTTTTGTCAATAACAATCTTGAAAAAAATAAGAAAAAACCATATGAAAGAAACACAGAAAATAGTGATACAAGTGAAACTATATCTGAAACTGATGATCAGACTGATAGCGAACCAACAACCGAAGAATCTAAAAAGATATCTATCGTTTCAGGAGATGTTGGGAATAACGATGAAGAAAAGAATTGGAAGAATACTGCGGGAGATAATATATTTAATAGTGACGGAGTAAAAGTAGAATGTCTGTCTGTTGATGTGGTTGAGGATACTGATATTGTGAAACAGACAAAGTATTCTGCAGAATATTTTAAGACTGGTGAATTACCGGATCCAGATTTTATTGAAAAAATTACAGATATGGAAGCCGTATTTGAGCAGGCTCCCGATTATGAAAAATTATATAATTCTCCAGTGGAAAATGAAGATGATATGAATAAGCTCCGTGAAATGCAGGAAAAGTACAAGGATTTGCTGGAAGAAAATACAAAGTATATACATCCGAAGACCAGATATTATTTTGTTAAATGCAGGATAACGAATGAAAATGAGGAAGCTGTAGATAAGGTTCTAAGCTTTTATACGCAATTTGTTTTGTCAAATAAATCGCAGATGTGGAATATAGACAACCAGGTGTATTTTGATAAATCAATTCATATGGTAGGAGATGACAGGGCAGACTGGTTTTTCTTAAGAACGCTTGAGCCTGCGGAGGTTCTGGAGTGCACATTAGGGTTTGAGGTTAGTGACAGTTATAACGGAAGCGTAACTCTGTATATTGGAGAGCCGCCATTAACTGATGAATTATTTGATCCTGATTCATACCCGGATCTTGTGAAGCTTGACAATATACCGAGAGAACGATGAAATAAACAGCAGTCAGATGGAGGCTTTCAAGTATGATAAAAAGAATAGTCTGTGTAATAGCTGCCTGTATAATTGTGTTTTGGAGTGGACGAATATATAGTGTAAATCTCATGCAGCGAAAGACTGACATTACATATAACTATGATGAGATAGAATTTCAAGGTTATAAATTGGTTTTGAAAGAGGCACATATTTATGGTAAGAAGGAATTTGAGCAAAGGTTTAATGCTGAGATTCCGTATATAGAAAGTGTCAGAGTGTTGTGTGCAGGTTTTACTGTTACGAATAACACAGGAGCTGATATTGGTTGGGATGAGGTTATGGAACTGTTCAATTGTGGATTTCAGACGGATACATGGGCAAGCTCAATAAGTCCATCAGTGGAAAGACAAATGAATATTTTTGATTCTGAATTGTTCAAGGCTGGGCAAAGACAGGAGATATGGTTTGGAACGGTGATGACTGAGGCGTCTTTTAAAGAAAAAACATGGAAAAATATATATGACATGGATTATTATTATGTCTTTTGTATAACTCCAGATAAAATAAAGGTGAAATTAGATTTGGTGGAGGATTGATGGACGTGAAAAGTATCCGATTCGAGATAGAAAGAGCAATGAGAAGCATATGGATTTATATTAGTATTTTAATAGGTGTGTTTATAGGAACCTTAGATCTTTGTTTATTTCACAGCATTTATAAAACGGATGGTACATCAAGTCTTATACAGGCCTGGATAGGGACGGATTATAAATTTGCTTATAATTCATTGTTTTATATATTGTTTCCGATTATTGCCTGTATGCCGTATGCAGGAACATATTATTCGGATATGAATAATGGTTATGACAAAAATATATGTATACGGTCAACCAGAATCCAATATATGTGTTCAAAAATGATAGCTGTATATCTTTCGTCATTTATAGCAGTTACAGTTCCACTCTTGTTTAATCTGTTTTTGGCGGCTGGTTTTTATCCTGATAACAGTCCCGAGAGACTGACTTTTATGGTTGCAGGGGTAATAGACTGTAATATGTTCCCATATTTATTCCAATGTCATCCTGTTATATATTGTCTGATTTACATATTGATAGATGGAATTATGGGTGGACTGTTGGGGATGGTGGCGGTATGTATATCAAGATGGGTGGACAGCAGATTTTCAGCAATTATGGTACCTTTCGTATTGTATGTGGTGGTTGGCGTCGTGCTTTCTGAGCAGGATTTAGGTGGTTGGTCTCTATATGGAATTGTCAATCCCATACAGAATGCTTTGGTGTTATGGTATCAGCCGATCCTGGTATTTATGGCAGTTATAATGGTGAGCGTAATAATAACCATAATTTACTCAAAAAAGAGAGATATATTGTAAGCTCGTAGTGGTGAAGACCGGAGGAGTTAATAGTGAAAATTGGTAGACTGTTGATAAGAGATATAAGATCAGGAGCATTGACAAAATGGTATTTAGTATTTTTACCAATTGCTTTTGGCGTGTGCCGTGGTATTCAGTGTGCTTCGATTATAGACAGCATGATAGATGATGGGCAAATGTACACATACGGAACTGTGATTGATTATATTATGTTTGCTATGCAGGGAATGAGCGTGTATAAATTTAATCCGACAGAGTATTTCTCTATTCCAATATATTGGTTTATATTTCAGATGGGTGCATTTTATATTGTTGCATATTATGCATTTGATGATTTTAAGAAAAATGGTAGGGCTGTATTTGTTGCGCTAGGAGAAAGAAAATCATGGTGGCTGGCCAAGTGTTTATGGTGTAACATCATGGTACTTTTTTATTTTGTGGTGGCTTATATAAGTGTGGTGGTGATGGCGTGGCTGAAAGGTGCAAGTATGATGTTTGCGGTTACTCAGGAATTCGTAACAGCACAGTTCAGTCCTAATGTTTTTAGTATGACACATGCAGATATTATATTGGTGTTATTTATACTGCCATTTATTGTGACATTAGCATCGGCAGCAATGCAGATGATGCTGAGTTTTTTGATCGATCCTGTGATAAGTTTCGCAGTTACGTGTTCGGTATATGTTATATCAGCTTATTATACAGTGTGGTATTTGTGTGGAAGCTATACGATGTGGATACGAAGCTCGTATGTAGACGAAAACGGGGTGTATCCTGTTGGAGGTATTATATTTTCTATTACTATAATTGCAATATCATATATAGTGGGCAGAATCTATTTTGATGGACGAGATATCATTTGAGAAAAAAGGAGAATACATATGAGCGAGATAAGGATAGAAAATCTGAATAAGAAGATAAAGGGTTCAGTTATACTTAATGATATCAGTCTGACCATGACTCCGGGCAGGATATATGGACTCCGTGGAAAGAATGGCTGTGGCAAGACAATGCTTATGAGAGCTATATGTGGTCTGCTCATACCTGATGGAGGACACATATATATAGATGATGAGGAGCTCCACAGGGACATAAAGTTTCCACGGAGTATAGGTGCGCTGATAGAGAATCCGTCATTTCTGCCTCAGTACACAGGCTTCAGGAACCTCAGGCTTCTGGCAAAGCTCATGGGAGGGATCAGTGATGACGATGTCAGATATGCCATAGAGAGGACAGGTCTTGATCCGGATGATAAGAGGGTATACAGAAAGTATTCCCTTGGAATGAAGCAGAAGCTTGGCATAGCAAATGCAATCATGGGAGAGCCGGATGTCATAGTGCTGGATGAACCTATCAACGCACTTGATGAAGAGTCTGTAGATAACATAAAGAAGGAGCTGCTGAAGCTGCGTGATGGAGGAAGTCTTATAATCACTGCCTGCCACGACAGGGAGGAGCTGGAATATCTGTGCGATGAGATATATGAGATGAAGGATGGAAGGATAGTACAATAAATGAACATAAAAAAACATCTGCTGCGAACTCCTGTATACCTGGGATCGCAGGGCAGATGTTTATTTTTTTGTAAGAAGAATTATAAGTGTTTTCAAAAACTGCTATATGGGTTATAATACTTTCAATTAAGCCTTTACAGGTTCAGGATAATCAACACCGAAGGTCTCGACTGTTACAGTCTTCATCTTCTGTTCCTGACGAGGCTTGTCATTGTAGTCAGTTGGCACATTTGCGATCTTGTCTACGATGTCAAGTCCCTCGATAACCTTACCGAAGGCAGCGTAAGCACCGTCCAGATGAGGAGATGTCTTATGCATGATAAAGAACTGTGAACCTGCTGAGTCAGGCATCATGGAACGGGCCATTGACAGCACTCCCGGAGTGTGAGCCAGATCGTTCTTGAAGCCGTTCTGTGAGAATTCACCTTTGATTGAGTATCCAGGACCGCCGATGCCGATTCCCTGAGGGTCTCCACCCTGTATCATGAAGCCTTTTATTACACGATGGAAGATTATTCCGTCATAGAAGCCTTTCTTGATCAGTGAGATGAAGTTGTTTACAGTGTTTGGAGCAATGTCAGGATAGAGTTCTGCTTTCATGACATCGCCATTTTCCATAGTGATAGTAACTATTGGATTTGCCATGTATATCATTCCTTTCTTGGTATAAGATAGGGTAATGATAACATCAGTTAACAGAACAGGCAAATGAAATTTGCAGATACAGAAGGAGAAAGAGATGGATTGGAGAAACATAGCAAGACCCGTTATTATAATAGCGCTGGCGGTATGTCTGGTGCTGTTCGGGGTATACAAGGTTAAGGAGACGTATACCGGATTTATGCAGGAATATGAGGGCACCTACAGTGCCGGCGGCGGAGAGAAGATCGAGGTTACCATACCTGAGGATACATCTGTCAAGGAGGCAGCATCTATACTTAAAGATGCGGGGCTTATAAAGTATAAGCTTGCATTCCAGCTCAGAATGACCGGCTCGCAGTACAGCCACAGTCTTCAGCCGGGTACTTACACACTCACAACAGGTATGTCGACATTGGATATGATAAAGACTCTGTGTTACGTGGAGTCGACCAGAGAGGTAAAATATACACTGACAGTTCCTGAGGGATTTACGGTTGAACAGATCGCTGACAGATGCGAGGAGCTGGGCTTCTGCTCTGCAAAGGAGTTCCTTGAGGCGTGCAAGTCGGGAGAGTTTGAGTATCCGTTTGAGATACCTTCATCGGAAGTCAAGTACGCATTACAGGGCTTCCTGTTCCCTGCTACTTATGACATATATGCCGATATGACTCCAAAGGAGCTCATACAGGACATGATAGACAAGTTTAACAGCATTTACACAGATGACTTCAGGAAGAAGGCGGAGGAGCTTGGATATACAGATTTTGAGGTTCTCACCATGGCTTCCATAGTTGAAAAAGAGTGTAAGCTGGATTCAGACAGAGCGATGGTTGCGGGAGTATTTATCAACAGATTGAATGATGACATGCCTCTTCAGGTAGATCCATCTGTTCTCTATGTTGTGACTGACGGTCAGTACAATCAGGCAGAACTGTCATATGATGATCTGGAGGTTGATTCACCGTACAATACCTACAAGTACACAGGACTTCCTGTCGGCCCTATATGTAATCCGGGCGAGGCATCCATAGAGGGTGTCCTGAATGCGGTTAAGCATGATTACTACTACTACCTGACATCAGATGAGAGCCAGGGAGCATGTATCTTTAATAAGACATACGAGGGACATCTTGCTGACATAGAAAAGGCTGATGCAGCCAAGGCGGAAAAGGAAGCTGCAGAGGGTGATGGATCAGAAGATGGCTCCGATGAAAGCACTGATTCAGAGTAAAAAAATATAGACAAAATTATATAGCGAAAATTATCTAAAAGGGTATAAACTGCTTGCGATATATAGACTTTTTATATATAATAAAGGAGTATGTACCCTTTTGGGTTTTTATGCATCTAGTTATGCGCTTATGGAGGTGCGATAGGAGGAATATTTGATGAGGAAAATAAGTTTCAAGGTAAGAAATATCGGCTCTGAGAAATATTTGTCATATATTCTGAATGATGATTGTGAGTTTGACGAGGAGTTATTGGATTATCTGGAGGAGAACCGGATTCCTGAGCTCATTGATATCATTTATGAAGAGGATGATGAGAACGATTATCTTACATATAACGTTACAGGCAGGACAACGGTTGACGCACTCCTTTCGAATACGGTAAATGCTGAGAAGATATTGGGGATAATCAGAGGGGTAGCTTCTGGTATAGTTAATTTACGTGATCTTGGAATACCGGCATCATATGTGGTTCTTCACAAGGAGTTTACATATGTTAATCCGGTTACATACGATGTTGGAATGTTATGTGTTCCAGTTGAGTCAGAAGCCAATATCAATGCCGAATTCAGGATGTTCGCAAAGGACTTGCTGACGAGCGTTATTTATGATGACAGTGAGGATTGCAACTATGTGGCAAAGCTTCTCAATCTGTTGAATGCGGATAAGTTCACAGTGAGAAACTTCTATGCACAGCTCACAGAGCTTATGGAGTCTGCAGGAATGCAGGTGGAGGAGAACTTCGTTGATATAGGCTCAGATATGTCGGTTTCACAGTCTTCAGTTGACACGGCGGCATCTGATACAAGTATGGATGATCTGCCTGAGTTTGAGGACGTGTCATTTGGCGATGATGAGGAAGACGAGCTTGATGAGGTAGAGGAGATCAGTGACGAGGCGGCCGCAGCGAATGCGATATTCAAGGATCTTGATCTTGATTCGGATGAGACGAAGAAAGAGAATGTATCAAGCGAGATAGATATGTCGGTATTTGATGACAGCGTTCTTGAGGAGCTCGAGTTAGATGAGAGCCTTGATGAGGAAGAAGAGGATGACGAGGAGGGCATGACAGAGGCTCTCACATCAGATATGGCAGTACATGAGCCATCAGGACTTACAGAGGTTGCAAAGGCTGCCGATGGAGTTACGGAGGTTGAGCTTGACAAGAAGGATGAGCAGAAGCCGGTTCTGATATCTACGGACGAGCTTATGGATAATCCACCTGTTGTTAAGAATATCAAGATCAACCGTGCGAAGATCATACAGAAGGCGGTTGCTGAGACAGAGGAAGCTCAGATAGATAACCCTACAGAACAGATAGTTGCACCACAGTTCATGGACGGTGACCAGCCGGAGCCTGAGACGAATATGGATCCGGTGAAGGAGAAGGCAGAGGAGCCTGAGCAGAAGGGCACAGGAAGCACTGTTGAGCTGACCGGAGGAATGAACGTAGTTAAGGATACCGAACCTGAGAAGGCAGCGGTTAACAGGAACGCTCCAAAGGCTATGCCATATATAGTCCGTGTCAACACAGGCGAGCGAGTTATGGTAAACAAGGCTGTGTTCAAGATAGGAAAGGCGGCAAGAGGTGTTGATTACCATGTCGGTGGTAATGGGGCCATCAGCAAGGTACATGTCATCATCTACCAGAGAGAGGATGGATGTTATCTGAAGGATAACAAGGCGACAAATGGCACATATCTCAACGGAGCACGCCTGGATGAGAATGCAGAGCAGAAGCTTTCAAACGATGCCATGATAAGCATCGGTGGAGAGGACTTTATCTTCAAATTAAGTTAATATACACCACCCACGATGTGGGACAAGAGCAGGTAGCAATACCTGCTTTTGGTGTTTGAATGAAGGAATAATTTTTGACGGAAAATATGCGGATTTAGACGAAAGGGATTGAAAAAATGAACAGAGAAAAGGTTGTTGTAGTTCCGGCGGGGGAAACTTACAGAGTGAGTTACAGTCTGGATATCAGTGATGTGATAGATGCTAAAGTGTATGATATGAGCAGAAGCGGATCTATGCCTGAGATGGCACCGTGTGACATGCAGGAGAATGCCGGAGTCAGGGTGTTCAATTATCAGATCGATGACAAGAAGCCTCTTGCGGAGATACTGAGACAGGAGATGAACAAGAAGGAGATACTCACACTTCTGTACAACATTCTGCATGCACTGGAGATGTTTGGTAAGAATATGGTTTCGCTCAGCTATGTTGCAAGGGACGAGCAGTGTGTATTTGTATCGCCTGAGACATACGATGTCTGCTTTATTGTCGCTCCGGTACAGAAGGAAGTGACAGATCTCAATGAGGTCAGAGCATTTGTGAAGTCGGTGATAGTTGATGCGAGATACTCAGAGAATGACAATGACAATTACGTAGCACGCCTTATAAACTGTGCGAATATGAGAGGTACATTTTCAAACTCGGACATGAAGAACGAGGTTAAGGCGATGCTTGCAGAAGCAGGCATAGACGCTGCTGAGATAGACAGAATGAAGGAGCTTTCCACAAATACTCCAAAGGGTGGCAACAGCCACATACTTCGAGGTGAGTCACCTAAGGTGAGCAGACTCGAGGTTATGAGAAATAATGCGAGAATGAATGGATATGCACAGCCGATGGGACCAAACGGCCAGATGCCAAACGGAATGCCATCGATGGGCATGCCACCGATGGGACCGAACGGCCCGATGGGATCAAACGGCCAGATGCCAAACGGAATGCCACCGATGGGCATGCCACCGATGGGACCGAACGGCCCGATGGGATCAAATGGTCAGATGCCGAATGGCCAGGTTCCGAACGGAATGCCACCGATGGGCATGCCGCCAATGGGACCGAATGGCCAGGCACCGAACGGAATGCCACCGATGGGCATGTCACCAATGGGACCGAATGGCCAGGTGCCAAACGGCCCAATGGGACCGAATGGACAGGCACCGAACGGAATGCCACCGATGGACATGCCGCCAATGGGACCGAATGGCCAGGCACCAAACGGAATGCCACCGATGGGCATGCCGCCAATGGGACCGAATGACCCAATACCAAACGGCCCAATGGGATCAAATGGAATGCCACCGGTAGACGTGCCACCGATGGAGGAGCCAATTAAGCCTGAGGTGGCTGGAGCACAGCCGCAGGGTGATAAAACGGAGAATGATGAGGCGGTTGAAGCAGAAGCACAGGATGCCAAGCCGGAGGTTGTAGAGCCTGTTGTGACAGAGCCGCAGGATGTCAAGCCTGAGCCAGCAGAGCCGGTTGAAACACAGCCACAGGAGATAAAGCCAATACCTCCAATGCAGGGCAACCCATTTGGAGGAAACCCGATTCCACCAATGCCACAGGCGCAGCCAATGCCGCAGATGCAGCCGGTGCCACCAATGCCACAGATGCAGCCGGTGCCACCAATGCCGCAGATGCAGTCGGTACCACCAATGCCACAGATGCAGCCGGTACCACCAATGCCACAGACACCGCCGATGCCACAGGCACAGCCAGTGCAGGGCAATCCATTTGATGGAGCACCGGCACCATATTTCCTTAGGGTGAAGACGGGCGAGAGAATAAGCTTGGACAAGGCAGAGTTCAAGATCGGACATAAGGCAAGACTTGTGGACTATGCGATTACTGACAATTCAGCTATAAGCAGAGTTCATTGTGTCATCACCAAGAGAAATGGCGTGTGCTTCATCAGCGATAACAAGTCTACAAATGGTACATTTGTGAACGGAGAGGAATTGAAGGCGGGCGAAGAAAAGTTCCTGACGAACAATGCGATCGTTATACTCGGGGACGAGGAGCTTGTCTATCACATTAGATAGAATATCCGCAACGAGAGTTGAGACATAAATATTGGGAGGAATGTATATGGGGTTTAGCGCAGTATACAATACAGACGTAGGAATAAAGAAAAAGACAAATCAGGATTCGCTGGCGATCAAGATAGCGGATACTCCAAATGGACAGGTCGTGTTCTCCCTCGTATGTGATGGCATGGGAGGTCTGGCAAAGGGAGAGGTTGCCAGCAAGGAAGTCATAACAGCTTTCTGCAACTGGTTTGACACACAGTTTGTTGAGATGGTTGACAACAACAGCTTTAGTGAAGAGCTGCTGAGATACCAGTGGATAAGACTTGCCGTGGAGCAGAATGAGAAGATCAAGGCGTATGGCGAGCAGAATGGATTTATGCTTGGTACGACCATTTCTGCGATCCTCATATACAGAGAAATGTACTACATTCTCCATGTTGGAGACAGCCGAGTGTATGAGATCACTTCAGGGATAAGGCAGCTCACCGCAGATCAGACGCTTGTTGCAAGGGAGATCGCAGCGGGAAGACTTACACCGGAGCAGGCGGAGACGGACAGCAGACGAAGCGTGCTTCTCCAGTGTATCGGAGCTTCACCTGTGGTGGAACCGGATTTCGTAGTTGGGCAGGCAGCTCCCGGAGCGCATTACATGCTGTGTTCTGATGGATTCAGACATAAGATAACGCCTCAGGAGATGATAGAGAGACTTGGCCCGGGAACATGCATCGACGAGGCGAAGATGAAGGAGGGCTGTGAGTTCCTCACAGAGCTTGTGAAGTACAGAAAAGAAACGGATAATGTAACAGTAGTGCTTATTAAATCGGAGTAATGGGGATCGATATATGACAGAGTTAGGAACGGTATTAGACGGAAAATACGAAATACTTAAAAAAGTCGGCCAGGGTGGTATGTCAATAGTTTATCTTGCCATGGATAACCGACTTAATAAACAGTGGGCTGTAAAGGAGATCAAGAATGATGGCTCCAAGAGTACAGCCACACTCTTAAAGGGATTGGAGCGAGAAGCAAATATCCTCAAGGATGTGGATCATCCGGTACTGCCACGAATCGTTGATATCATCAATGAGAATGGCACGATCTACGTTGTCATGGACTTCGTAGAAGGACGTCCACTCAGCGATGTGCTCAAGGCGGAGGGAGCACAGCCACAGGAAAAGGTAATCGAATGGGGCAGGGCGCTTGCCAGTGCACTTGACTACCTGCATTCCATGAATCCGCCGATCATATACAGAGATATGAAGCCTTCAAATGTCATGCTGAAGCCGGATGGCTCGGTAAAGCTTATCGACTTTGGAACGGCTAAGGAATACATAGTGGAGAACAATGCGGATACCACGGCTCTTGGAACAAGAGGCTATGCGGCACCGGAGCAGTTCGGTGATGCGCAGGGACATGGAATCTACAACACGGATGCAAGAACAGATATTTACAATCTGGGAGCAACGCTCTATCACCTTGTTACCGGCAAGAATCCATGTGAGCCTCCTTACGAGATAAAGCCTATCAGACAGTGGAATCCGATGCTCTCATCAGGATTTGAGAGAATTATACAGACGTGCTGTCAGCCGAGTCCTGAGGACAGATATCAGTCTTGTTCAGAACTGCTGTATGCGCTGGATCACTACAACGAGCTCGACGATGCATACAAGGCAAAGGCAAAGCATAAGATAGCAGCGTTCTCAGTGGTTGCGGGATTATCGATACTCTCAGCGTGTTGTGCTGTGATAGGCGGAGTAAAGAAAGGCCAGCTCAAGGATCTTGATTACAACAACAAGGTCAACGAGGCGAGGGATGCAGTCGACGAGGGCGATTACAACAAGGCATTTGAGTGCTATAAGGCGGCTGTCGACATAGACCCAACCGCATCGGATGCCTATATAGGCTATATGGAGACATATGCTTACTATTATACAGAGGACGATGGAAACACTTCGGCCAACACCGAGACGGCGGCAGAAAAGGGAATAAGACTTGCACTTAAGAACAAGGACGAGATAAAGGACGACGTAAAGTTCAAGATAGCCATGTTGTATTACGACGAGGTCAAGGACTACAGTGCGGCCAAGAAATATTTCAATATGGTTGATGAGAGCAAGGACTTCCCGGATCAGGCAAAGCAGGCAAAGTATTACGCTGCGATATGTGACAGCAAGATAAACAAGTCTGCAAGCTTTGATACGAACAAGGAAAATATATTTGCATTCGAGGATTACAACAGTGACAACATAGATGACACCAATCCTGACAAATACACCAATTACCTCAACATAGCTTACATATATCTTGGCGAGATATCCAATGATCCGGAGCTTGCGAACAGAATAGAGGTGCTGATGGATGAGGCGATGAAGAACCTGGACGACAACGCAGAGGTGCTGAACAGCCAGTTCCCGGCGGACAGAGGCGTAAAATACTACAATGGCCAGTATTCAGGAGTTATGTACTCAGTATATACAGAACTTGCCGAGAATGCGGATGATGCGGGCCAGCAGTTACATTATTACAACTCTGCGGCGAACAGTGCAGCGCTTTATCTGAACAGTCTGGATATAGAGGGCGAGAATGCGACAGAGACATCCAAGAAAGCATATTCAGAATACTCGGTGAACGAGGCTGAGACTTATATCAAGATGGCAGAGAACAGCGGCGATGACAGCTACTATGATGAGGCAGAGAGAATATATGGCAACGCTGAGACTACACTTGGAACCGATGACAACGCAGCGGTCGTGTACGTAAGCCATCTGAGTTATCTGGTCGATAGATATTCGAATAAATTTGGAAGCGATTCGGCAGCATGGAATGCCAGTGCCACAAGGGCTGTGAGGAAAGTGTACGAGAACGGTAACAAAGTTCCGGCACTTGCAAATGGTCTTAAGCAGGGATGGCAGTCGTTATCCAATGATCTGACAGTTAAGAGCATAGTAAATGGCAGTTCAAGGTCAACGAGCGAGTAAGGGAGGAGTGAAAGGTTATGGCAACAGTTTATAATGTAATGTTATATGGCGGCCTGGCACTTGCGATCGTATTCGCTATTGTGGCGGTGGTACTGTTCTTTGTGTTAAAGATACCGAAGGCGGTGGGAATTGCCACAGGCTCAACAGCCCGTAAGAAGATCGATGAGATCAAGGAGAAGGGCTATGAGAGTGTACAGGGAGGCGGTGCCTCCAAACAGGAGGCGATCAAGAACCATACATCCAGAATTTCGGTAAGGGATGTAAAGTCAACTGCAGCCGAAAAACATTCTGAGAAGGGAATGGCAAATTACGAGAAAGCGATAGCTGATCTCGGGAAAAAGAGACTGGAGGATGAAGGCGAGACTGCAACTGATATTCTCCGCGATGATGCCGAGGAGGCAACAGATATTCTGAGGGAAGACGAAGAGAATCTTGACATCAATGGCAGCAGCTTTGAGGAGGCGACAGACATCCTCAGAGAAGATGCGGATGAGGAAGCAACGGATGTACTCAGAAATGACGAGGCAGACGAGGAAGCAACGGACATACTCAGAAGTGATGAGGCGGACGAGGAAGCAACGGACATACTCAGAAGTGATGAGGCGGACGAGGAAGCAACGGACATACTCAGAAGCGATGACGCAGACGAGGAAGCAACGGATGTACTTAGAAGCGATGACGCAGATGATTCCACAGCCGTTCTTCAGGTAGGACGCGCAGAGAGCTCGGTAAGAATGATAAAGAATGTAATTATAGTACATTCCGATGAAGAGATATAGGAGGAGAGGGACATGAAAAAGGTTATGCAGAATAAATCACTTTTGCATCGACTGATCGCGCTTACGATGGCGGTAGTTATGACACTCACTCTTGTGGCGATCGATTCACATTTTCATTTGTTTGCGGAGGAGGAAGATATACAGACCATAGATGTAACGGCCATTGTAAAGGGCGATAAGGCGGATATGGTGTATGGCTTCAAGGATTTTGACAAGGCAATAAAGTTCAAGATCAAGTCCGACAAAGTTGACGGAATCGACAGCAGCAAGTTGGGAGTGGCTGTTTACAAAGGAGCTACAGCGGACGATAAGATCGCTACAGCCACAGATGCAGCAGGAAAGCTTGTCACATTTGATAATGTGTATGAGCTGAAGAATGACACAGCAGTACAGAAGATAGCTATTTACTATTATACAGGTACTGATGAGAGCGGCGATTTCGAGCTGCTTGGAACCATAAAGGTTGCCGTGGATAAGCAGGCACCTACAATATCGGTTGAGGCTGATGATAACTACAATCTTCACAACAAGGTGAGCGATGGCTATTATCTCCTGAACCTCACAAGCAGTGATGCCGACAGAACATTTGTGATAGACGCCAAGGATACCACAGATGCAGCAGAGGAAAATGCCACAGGAATAGACTATGTGGAGTATTCATCAGACAATGGAAAGACCTGGAGCAAGACTGAGAGCACATCCCAGTTTGTTGCACCTGATAAGAGTGGAACATACAAGTTCAGAGCGGTCGATGTTGCAGGAAACAAGTCAGAGGAGACCAGTGTTATCGTCAAGAAGCTCAACAGAGCTCCTGTCATAACAAGTGTTACCCCTGAGATCATACAGAAGAACGGAGTGGATTACAGATTCCCTCAGCTCAAGGTAGATGATGCTTATAAGTTCACTGTACAGGTGAATAAGGTTACAGCCGGCAGTGATAACACTGAGATAGATGACGTGAGCCTGTACTACAAGCTTACGGGTGCAGCTTCAGCAGTGGAGTGCACAGGCAAAAAGGCTGTGTCCGGCGGATATGAATATGAATTCGAGACAAGTGCACAGTGGTTCAAGAAGGACAATGCAGACAATGCAAAGAAGCTTGTCATTTACGCCAAGGAGAACGAGTTTGGCAATAACTCAGTCGGCGCAGATGAGGATGGCGACATTGTATTTGTAAAGGAAGGAAAGCCTGAACTCACAGTTACAGGCGGTTCCACAAGCTATGTGAAATCCACAAAGCTGACAGTGAAGGCAACTGGAGAGTATTCTTACATAGACACCGTGTCATACAGCGTGGATGGCAAGAAGGAAACGATCCTTGAAAAAGGAAACAAGTTCACATACAGCAGCGATGTCCGCGTGAGCGGTGGAGATGTCAAGGATTCAACAAAGTCAGACATATATCTGGCTGATGGAGAGCATACCATCACATTTGCGGCAAAGGACTTCGCCGGAATAGAGGGCAGGATAGAGACTGTAGTCAAGGTGGATAATACAACACCTGTTGTAAAGGTTACGGACAACGCCGGAACAGACAGGACAAACAATGATCAGCAGTACACGGTCACAGACGCAAAGGAAGCTGTTCTTAATATAAAGTACAGCGATGCCACATCAGGTGTTGCATCGGCGGTCGCTTCACTCAAGAAGGCAGATGCAAATGGATCATATATATCAGTCAAGAACTGGTATTCAACATCTACAGGTGACAATGGCCTGCAGAGCGGAAAAGAGATAAGCATAGATGGTTCAGGAAGTTATGTCCTGACAGTTGTGGTAACTGACGAGGCTGGAAATAAGACAGAGACGAACACATATGTGTATGTCAATGTGGATGGCCTTTCAGGAGAGAAGTTATCTGCGAACGGTACAGATGCTGACAACGGCGCTATATTCTGGAGAAATGATGATACTCTGACTGTAGAGGGTGCAGTATCAGGCTTCCAGCTTGCAGCAGATGACGCAAAGCTGGTGATCACCAGAACATCATTTGCAGGAAAGAAGGATAAGGCAGTTGAGGTAAAGGGTACAGTTGCCGCTGCATATGACAAGAATACGGTCAACATATCCTACGAGCTTCCAGATGAGGGTGTGTACGAGATCTCACTCATGGCGAGAATACACGATCCGAACAATGCTGACACGAAGTTCAAAGAAGTACAGAGCATAAAGGTTTACTATGATAAGACTGCACCGGCAAATGTGAAGCTGGAGTGTGCAAACCAGAAATACAAATCAGGATCGACATTCTATTACAGATCAAAGAGTGACGTGAAGATCAAGGTCTCTGGTTCCGATAACGATGACAGCAATGGCAAGGTTACATATACAGTAGGCAGAAGCAGCACAGCCGGATCACAGGACATTACAGGAAGCATTAATGTATCAGGAAATGATATAGAAAAGACACTGGATGCAAAGGCCCTTGGCATAACAGATGAAAATACAGAGTACACGATGACTGTTAAGCTGAAGGACAGAGCAGGAAACGAGAGCAAGGCCAGTCAGGAGATACACCTGATAGTTGATACCGTCAAGCCATCAGTGTCAATAGATGGAACTGCCGGCGGAAAGCTGATAAATTACTGGAATAACAGCAATGTGACCATAACAGCAAGGGGAACTGACAATTACTTCGTGGAGAAGTTCGTTGTGACAGGAACACGCGATGGCAAGAGCATAAGCAAGTATGAGCTGGATGAGGATTACACTGCAAATGCAGCAAAGTCCACAACATTCAGAGAGCCTGGACTTTATAATATCACGATCGTTGCTGTCGATGAGGTTGGCAATGAGTCGGGTAAGGCAACAACTTCATTTGTAATAGATAAGAAGAGCCCTGAGATATCAGTTGTGTCCGGTGGAAGCAGCAGATTCCTTAACAGGAGCAGAACTATTACATTTGGCATAGAAGACGATTATGGAATGGATACACAGAATGCGACGCTTAAGGTGTACTACAAGACCTACAGTGATTCAAACTGGTCAGAGACCACAGTTCCGTTCCAGACAGCAGATGGCAAGACCACTGCAGCATATAAGATGACAGCCAAGGGCGGCAAGGCAACTGTATATTATTTCACAGTTGAGGGAGCCGATAATTCCGGCAATGCACTGAAGCCGGCAGCAGACGAGGCGTTCGGTGTTCAGGAGGGCACAAGTGCTCTCAAGACAAAGAATTATTACGTCGACACCACAGAGCCACTTGTGTATGTGGACGATGATCCTGAGTACAGACTGGATAATAACAATTACTTCAAGACTTCAATATCATTCAGAGTTGGTGTGGAGGAACAGTTCAAGTCGCTTCAGAACACTATTATCACAGAGAATGATGGAAAAGTAGCAGTGGATGAGAATCCGCAATACTTCTATATAAAGAGTAACGGCGGAACATGGGGCAAGAAGTACACATATGATAGGGAAGGTGAGTATGATCTCACCATGACCGTTACCGACAAGTGTGGAAATGAAGGAACAACAGGAACCCATTTCTACATAGACAAGCACAAGCCTGAGATACAGCTTGGAAATGTCAACACTATAAACAACAGCGATGTGACAGTCCCTGTAACACTTACAGATAACATGAGAGGTGGAAAGTACACCATTCATGTAGTCAGAGCAAATGAGGGTGGATCTGTTGTAGAGAACAGAGATATCAGAAAGAATGTTACCTGGGGAACAAAGGGCGATGGAGTCAGCACAGTCAGAGAGGTACTCAGCGGTGTGACATTTGACGCCCAGGGTGATTACACAGTCACCGTGTCCGCAGAGGATAAGGCGGGCAACAAGGCTGTGACCAGAACAGTGAAGTTCAGAATCGATAAGACTGCACCGGTTATATCGATTTCAGGAATGAACGACAGACAGACAACGGCGGTAAATGCAACCATCAGCATAGATGAGGCATTCTCATTTGCATATGAGAACAACAATCTTGCCGCAGATGCATTTAACGTGACAATAACTAGAAAGACGGACGGAACAGCGGCATCGAATATCGCTACGCTGGGAACAAGCAGCTTCTCAGGAAGCAATCCACATACCGCAACTTACAACTTTACAGAGGATGGCGAGTACACGATCACAGCAAATGCAAGAGATCTTGCAGGAAATGTGGCAGCCAGCCAGACCAAGACCTTCAAGGTTGACTCAAAGGCACCTGTTGTAAAGGTGAGCGCAGTGGATAAGAACAACAAGGAAGTAAAGAATTACGACCCAATAGGAAGTATGGATTCTTCCGCACCGAACTATGTTGATATGTCACTGAGCGTTCAGGAGTCATTCTTCTCGACAGATGATGTGAAGATAACCGTGAAGAAGGACAGCAAGGATGTGTCATCATCATACTTTACAAATTACAGCAATTCTTCAGAGCTCAGCACAGGAAGCCAGAGATTCTCTGAGGATGGTGTATACGAGGTGTCAATAACAGCGCAGGATGAACTGGGAAATAAGGCTGATGATTACAGCCTGGTATTCACAGTCGATAACACACCACCTGAGCTCAAGGCTACATCGACACTTGCCGGATTCATGAGCAAGAGCATTGCAAGCGATGACGGAACACTGCTTCTCAATGCATCAGATTTTGCTGATATACGAGACAAGGGCTACGAAGCACTGTGGGATGTAAGTGATACTTCAGACTTCTCGGTTGACGCCAAGATAGACGGAGTAAATCTTATCGATTTCTCAGATATGACAGACGGATATCACAAGATAACACTTACAGTAACTGACAAGGTTGGACACACGGCAACACAGGAATTTGATTATACGTATGATGGTACTGCACCACGAATCATCATAACAGGTGTTGAGGATGGAGAGACTCTCAGAGAGCCATTCAACATGACGATAGGTCTTGAGAATGAGGAAGACGAGATCACATCCATCGTTATAAATGGCAATACCATAGATCCTGCAAGCTATCAGGCAGATAACAAGTATGAGATGCAGGTAGATCAGTATGATACATACACGGTTGAGGTAACAGCCCAGGATAAGGCCGGTAATATAGCGACAACATATGACAGAGAGACCGGAGAGGTATTCACCTTCAAGCTCAGCGAAAAGATGTCACCGGTTGTGCTGATCATAATAATAATCGCAGCGATCCTGCTTCTTGCATTGCTTGCATTCATCATCATAGCTGGCAGAAGAAGAAAGAAAAACGCCGCTGCTTAATGTAGGAGAAAGTGCTATGTACAGGGCAGTTGTATTTGATATGGACGGCGTGTTGGTAGACACGGAGAAGATATACAGGAAGTGCTGGAAGGAAAACGGCATGAGCATAGGGATTCCTGAGGCACAGATGGAAAATGTATGTGACCGGGTGGCTGGAGGCAACAAGACCTCCAACGCCCGGGTGTTTAAGGAAATAATGGGCGAAGATTTTGATTATCTTGCGTTCAGACAGAGAACAATGGATCTGTTCGATGAACATGTGGAAAAGTATGGAATAGACATAAAGCCACATGTCGAGGACACGCTGAGATTCTTAAAAGAACACGGCGTGAAGATAGCACTTGCAACCTCCACTGCGAGGACGAGGGCGCAGCAGAGACTTGATAGCGTTGGAATAGCCGGATACTTCGATGAAAAGGTATGCGGAGACGAGATCACCCACGGAAAGCCGGAGCCTGATATATATCTGAAGGCCTGCGGGAAGCTGGGCGTAAACCCGGACGAAGCGGTGGCCGTTGAGGACTCTGTGAATGGTATCATATCTGCCAGCCGGGCAGGGCTATGTACGGTCATGGTGGTGGATCTGATAAAACCAAATGGTATCACGCGCGAGCGTGCATACAAAACCTTTTATGATATAGAAGATATATGCAGCCTGTTTGAGTAAACAGGCTGTATTTTTATTAATAAAATGAGGAGGAACATCATAATAATGTAAAGAGTAAAGAATATGGTGGTAGTATGTCTGCAAGTCAGAAATTTATGGGAGTTGTAAAGGGACTGATCCTGTCCTATCTGCTCACGATAATCATGCTGTTTATAACGGCGGTGGTCGTATACAAAGTGGGGATAAGCGATAAGGTGCTCGGTATACTGGTTGTTGTGATATACATAGTGGCCACATTTGCCGGGGGCTTTGTTACGGGCAGAAAAGTCAGGGAGAAGCGTTTCCTGTGGGGGATGGTGTATGGCCTGACTTACATATCGGTCGCATTGACCGTGTCGGTGCTGTTTACAGGTTCAGGCGACAGAGAGGGAATAGCAGTTATAACCAAGTGTATTATGTGCGTTGCAGGTGGGATGCTGGGGGCTATGCTCAGTTAAAAAAAACTTTTACTTTATATATCTTTGTGTTATAATCCCGATATATGACATAAAAAGAGAGGTGTATCCAGAATGAAGAGAATTAAAACACTCACAAACAGGACTATGAAGAATACAATGGTCAAGGGTGGATGTGGCGAGTGCCAGACATCATGCCAGTCAGCTTGTAAGACATCATGCACAGTTGGTAATCAGAGCTGTGAGAATGTTAACAACAAGTAATTTGTAACAGGTTTGTATTTGATCAGCTAAAGGGGACCGTCGTTTATGATGACAGTCCTCTTTAGTGCGTGTATAAGGGTGCCGTGTGTGGCGCCTTGAATTAGAATTTCACGGATAGATCCGATGGAATATATTGAAGGAGAATTATGGTTCATCAGTACAAGAACAATGGTTATAATATAGTGCTTGATGTCTGTAGTGGTTCTGTACATGTCGTAGACGATCTTGTCTATGATATTATTTCTTTATATGAGGAGAATGATAAAGAGCAGATTATAAAGGCACTGTCACAGTATGACAGCGCAGATGTTTCCGAGGCTTATGACGAGGTAGCCCAACTGGTAGAGGACGGAACATTATTTACAGATGACGTATACAAAGATTATATTATAGATTTCAAGAAGAGAAAGACAGTTGTCAAGGCGTTGTGTCTGCATATCGCCCATGACTGTAACCTTGCCTGCAGATACTGCTTTGCCGGTGAGGGAGAATATAAGGGAGACAGGGCGCTTATGTCACTTGAGGTGGCAAAGAAATCCCTGGATTTTCTGGTTGCGAATTCCGGTTTAAGAAGAAATCTCGAGGTGGATTTCTTCGGCGGTGAGCCGCTTATGAACTGGGATGTAGTCAAGAAGACTGTGGAATACGGAAGAAGCCTTGAGGAGAAGTATGACAAGAAGTTCAGATTCACACTTACTACCAACGGAGTGCTTCTGAATGACGAGATCATGGAATTTGCCAACAGAGAGATGGCGAACGTGGTGCTCAGCATAGATGGAAGGAAGGAAGTCCACGACTACATGAGACCTACCAGGAATGGCAAGGGAAGTTATGATGTGATACTATCCAAGTTCCAGGAATTTGCCAAGAAGAGAGCAGGCAAGAGCTACTACGTAAGAGGTACTTACACTCATAACAATCTTGATTTCTCACAGGACGTGCTTCATATGGCGGATCTGGGATTTGACCAGATATCCGTTGAGCCTGTTGTATCACTTCCGGACGAGCCATATGCTATAAAGGAAGAGGATATACCGGTACTGCTTGAGCAGTACGATATCCTGGCTAAGGAGATGATCAAGAGACATAAGGAGGGAAGAGGCTTCAATTTCTTCCACTTCATGATAGATCTTGAGGGTGGACCTTGCGTAGCCAAGAGACTTTCCGGTTGTGGTTCAGGTACAGAGTACATGGCGGTCACTCCTTGGGGAGACCTTTATCCTTGCCATCAGTTTGTTGGTGAGGATGATTTCTGTATAGGAAATGTATTCGATGGAATCAAGAATCAGGATATAGTCAATGAATTCAAGCTGTGCAATGTATATGCCAAGGATAAGTGTAAGGACTGCTTTGCAAGATTCTATTGCAGCGGTGGCTGTGCGGCCAACTCATACAAGTTCCACGGCAATATACTTGATGCATATGACATAGGTTGTGAGCTTCAGAAGAAGCGTATAGAATGTGCAATCATGCTGAAGGCGGCTATGGCCGATGAGGCAGAAGAGGAATAAAAAGGGTAAAAGGAGAAGACGATGAAGAAAACAAAGAGAAATGCTGTGCTCGTCATCATAGCCTTTCTGCTTGTACTGGGTGTTGCTATATATACAGCGATATTCGGTGTTGCGGACAGAGGTAAAGTTGAGTACATCAAGCTTGGACTTGACCTTAAGGGTGGTCTGAGTGTAACTTATGAGATTCAGGAGGATGATTACAGCGACAAGGATCTCGAGGATACCAAGTATAAGATTGAGCAGCGTGTAGAGGCCTACACCAATGAGTACTCAGTCTATGAAGATGGAGACAAGAAGATCACAGCAGAGATCCCGGGTGTAACAAATGCAGATGAGATACTTAATGCTCTGAATATTGAGGGAAAGCTTGAGTTTCTTGATCCGGACAATTATACAAAGTGGTCACAGGGACAGGAGTATGAGGCTGCTCTTACAGGAGATGACATCAAGAATGCCACAGCCGGAATTGACTCAGATAACGGCAATGACAATGTGGTACAGCTTGCATTCACCGATGAGGGAGCTCAGAAGTTCGCTGATGTTACCGCGGCAAATGTTGGAAATATAGTATACATTATATATGACAACAAGGTCGTAAGTGCACCAACAGTACAGTCAGCCATAACAGGCGGAAGCGCAGAAATCAACAAGATCGGAAGCTACGAGGAGGCCGAGCAGCTTGCTACTACTATCCGTATCGGTGCACTTCCTCTTACACTTAAGCAGGTTCGTTCCAATATAGTAGGTGCTACACTTGGATCAGATGCCATCAGCACAAGCCTTAAGGCAGGTGCGATCGGTATTGCACTTGTATTTCTTATCATGATCATAGTATTCAGGATCCCAGGTCTTGTGGCATCATTTGCTCTGGCATTCTACACAATACTTGATCTGCTGGTACTCAATCTGTTCAACGTAACACTGACACTTCCTGGTATAGCTGGTGTTATCCTGTCAGTAGGTATGGCGGTCGATGCCAACGTAATCATATTCACGCGTATCAAAGAGGAGCTGGCGGATGGCAAGTCCGTAAAGCAGGCTGTAAAGGGTGGTTTCCATAATGCCCTGTCAGCCATCATAGATGGTAACGTTACAACACTTATAGCAGCTCTTGTACTTGGAATATTCGGAACAGGTACTATCAAGGGATTTGCGATCACACTGGCTATCGGTGTTGTTCTTTCAGTATTCACAGCTCTGGCAGTCAGTCAGTCACTGCTCACAGCGCTTGTAAATCTCGGCGTTACAGATGCCAAGTATTTCGGCGTTGCAAGAGAGCCAAAGAAGACAAACTTCGTGAAGGCAGGTAAGTTCTGTATGCTCGGATCACTCATTGTGATCATCGCATGCTTCTGTATGATGCCTGTTAATAATAAGTCAAAGGGTTCACCACTTAACTTCAGTGTTGAGTTTGCAGGCGGTACAAGCCTTACAGTAGGTTTTGACAAAGAGTACTCACTTAGCGAGGCTGAGAAAGATATAGTTCCTGTCATTGCAGAGGCAGCCGGTATCGGCGAGGCGGGAATATCAGTTCAGACAGTATCCGGAACAAATGAGATCGTGTTCAAGATGCCTGAACTTTCAGATGACGGAACAGATGACTCACAGATGTCCAAGGTGCGCAGCGCACTCACAGACAAGCTTGGCGCAGATGTCAAGGAGGCAAATGTAATAAGTGGATCGGTCAGCAGCGAGATGTCCAAGAACGCTATATTCTCAGTCATCCTTGCAGCTATCCTGATGCTTATATACATTGCTATCAGATTCCATGATGTGAAGTTTGGTGCAAGTGCAGTTATCGCACTTCTCCACGATGTTGCGATGGTATTCTGTCTGTATATTATACTGAGACTTACAGTTGGTAACACATGTATCGCGTGTCTGCTCACCATAGTTGGTTACTCGATCAATGCGACGATCATCATATTCGACCGTGTAAGAGAGAATATAGGTGTTATGAAGCCTAAGAAGGCCACATACAAGGATATAGTCAACCTGAGTATCAACCAGACCTTCAGCAGAACAATATATACATCACTCACAACATTTGTGACAATATTCGTTTTGTATATCATGGGTGTAGCTTCTATCAAGGAGTTCGCTCTCACACTTATGGCTGGTGTAGTTATCGGTGCTTACTCTTCAGTATGTATCACAGGACCACTCTGGTACTACATGAAGACAAAGCTTGGTAAGACAGAAAAAGATGCTTAATAGAATAAAGTTATCGGACGGATGTCAGATGACAGATGATAACAGGCTTCCATGGCAGAGATGCTGTGGAAGCCTGTTGTATTATTGGGAGATGGAAGAGATATGAATTGTAAAGCAGTGGTGTTTGATATGGATGGAGTCATCCTCGATTCAGAACAATTGGTTGTCAAGAGCTGGCAGAAGACAGCGGACAAATATGGCATAGAGGACATAGAGAGCTTCTGTATGGCTGCCCTTGGACTCAACCGTGAGGCGGCGAAGAAGCTGTTCGTGCAGATGTACAAAGGAAGATGTGGTGAAGGACAGGATACATTGGATGAGGAGAGATATGAGAGCCTCAAGGGTGAGATGGCGGCGGAATTCCACCGGGCAGCGGCAGAGGGAGAGCTTGTGCTGAAGCCGGGAGTTACGGACATGCTGAAGATGCTCAGGGATAATTGCATACCATGTGCCCTTGCCACATCCACCAGAAAAGAGGTAGTCACCATGGAGCTCATCAACCTCGGGGTGATAGATTACTTCGACAAGCTTGTATGTGGAGACATGGTAGATCGGAGCAAACCCGCACCGGATATATTCCTGAAGGCCTGTGAAGAGCTTGGAGTTGAGTCGGAGAGTGCATGGGCGGTGGAGGACTCATACAACGGAGTCAGAGCAGCATATGCGGCAGGGATGAAGATTGCCATGATCCCGGACCTCGTGCAGCCGGATGATGAGATGAGGGATAAGGCAGATTTTATATTTAAGAATATGAATGAGTTTCAAGAGTATATTCTTGAGTCCATCAGAGCATGACAGATGGATCCGACGAACAAAAAAAGAACTCCTGATGCAGAGAGAGCAAAATCTCTGTAACAGGAGTTCTTTTAGTTAGTTTTTAGGGGTTTAAGGGGACTGGTGAGGTCCCATATATAATATGTAAGTCCCGGCAAAGGACTGACATATTTTGATCTAATGGGTCAGTTAGATCAATGACTCGTAGAGCTTGGTGATATCCTCCACGCTAGTCTCCTTTGGATTGCCCGGACGACATGCGTCATCGTAGGCTGACTGTGCCAGGAATGGAATATCCTCTGGCTTTACAATGTCTTTAAGGTCTGTAGGAATGCCTACATCGATGGATAACTGGCGTACTGCGTCAACTGCAGCTTTTCTGTATTCTTCCTGGGTCATGTCGTCTACGCCCTTGACGCCCATGGCTCTTGCTATCTCACGATACTTTTCTCCTGTTGCTTCTGCATTGTATTCCATTACAGTAGGCAGGATAATCGCGTTGGCAACACCGTGAGGTGTGTCATACAGAGCTCCCAGTGGATGAGCCATGGAATGAACGATTCCAAGACCTACATTTGAGAAGCCCATGCCTGCAACATACTGGCCAAGAGCCATATCTGCACGGCCCTCAGGTGTATTGGCAACAGCCCCTCTGAGCGAACGGCTGATGATCTCGATTGCCTTGAGGTGGAACATGTCTGACAGCTCCCATGCGGCTGCGGTGATGTAACCCTCGATTGCGTGTGTCAGTGCATCCATACCTGTGGCTGCTGTGAGTCCCTTTGGCATGGAGCTCATCATCTCAGGATCGACAAATGCCACAACAGGAATGTCCTTAGGATCAACACATACCATCTTGCGGTTTTTCTCAACATCTGTGATGACGTAGTTGATAGTTACCTCTGCTGCGGTTCCGGCTGTAGTTGGAACTGCAAATATAGGAACTGATTTATTCTTTGTAGGTGCAACACCCTCCAGACTTCTGATGTCTGCAAAATCAGGGTTGGCAATAACTATGCCGATACCCTTGGCAGTGTCCATGGATGATCCGCCGCCTATGGCGATGATGTAATCTGCCTCAGCAGCCTTAAATGCGGCCACACCCTGCTGCACGTTCTCTATAGTAGGGTTTGGCTTGATGTTGGAATAGATCTCGTATGCAAGTCCTGCACCGTCCAGAACATCGGTGACCTTCTTGGTCACACCGAACTTGATCAGATCAGGATCTGAGCACACAAGAGCCTTGGCGAAGCCTCTGCCGACTGCCTCTGTGGCGATCTCAGCGATGGCACCCGCTCCGTGGTAAGAGGTTTCATTGAGTACGAATCTGTTTGCCATAAAAATATCTCCTCCTTTGCACTGCGCATTTGTGATAGAACTTCCAGATACTGCCATCAAAATGCACAAAATATATATTAAAAATGTATATTTATTATAACATTTGTACAATAAAAAGCAAATAGACATAACAGGTGAAATGTCAACATTTACAGGCAAAATGGTGGCATTTACACTGGTAATACCATAATGCGTCTGCTAAAATATGTGGATGGATACAGCAGGGATGCGGATATGTCCCTGCGATAAAATGATACGGAGAACAGAAGATGACATTGACACCGGAGCAGAAGGATATAATAGATAAATATGTGAAGAAGCCAGAGTGGAGAGTGGCGGGCAAAAGAGCGGACTTTAATGCCATAGGCGAGAGGTTCGGTGTGAGTCCTGTTGTGGCGAGGGTTATCACGAACAGAGGAGTCACCGGGGAGAAAGCCATAGCTATGTACCTTGATGGCGACTGGGATTCCATGCACGATCCGGCACTGATGAAGGATATGGTGGAAGCCGGTGAGATAATAAAGGAAAAGCTCAGCGATAACAGGAGGATAAGGATAATCTCGGACTACGACGTGGACGGAGTTACCTCCAATTACATATTGCTTCTCGGTCTTCGGAGAACATGGGCGGCGCTGCACGGAAGCTGCGCTGATGACTGCACCGTGGTGGATTACGACATTCCACATCGAGTGCATGATGGATACGGAATAAATAAAAGACTTATAGATGCCGCCATAGCGGATGGTGTTGATACTATCATAACCTGCGACAATGGAATAGCGGCGATAGAACAGGTGAGATATGCGAAGGAACGCGGGCTTACGGTCATCGTCACGGATCACCATCAGATCCCATTTGAGGAGAGTGATGGCGGCGAGCGGGTATATATGCTGCCCCGGGCGGATGCGGTCATAGACAATCAGAGGCAGGACTGTGAATATCCATTCAAGGGGCTGTGCGGGGCCGGCGTTGCGTTCAAGCTCATCCAGTACATGTACAGGATATGCGGGATAGCCGAGAGCGAGGTAAATGAATTCATGGAGATCCTGGGGCTGGCTACCAACTGTGACATGATGGATCTGGTGGATGAGAACAGAATCTATGTAAAATATGCCCTTGAAAGTCTGAAGGACAGCCGCAATCCGGGTCTGAATGCCCTCATGAGGCTCAGCGGCAGAAATGAGAAGAAGATATCAACGTATGATCTGGGATTTCTGATAGGGCCGTGCATCAATGCGGCGGGAAGACTGGGGGATGCGAAACAGAGCCTTGAGTTCTTGCTTGAGAGAGATCCAAATGTCGCCGAGGCAAGGGCTAGGGAACTGCTGGCTGTCAACAATGAGAGAAAGAGCATGACGGAGGCCGGAGCCCGGCATATCACAGATATGCTTGAGACAGCCACTGTGAACGGAGAGTTCGGACAGGCGGCTACCCTTGCTGACAAGGTGCTTGTGGTGTATATACCGGCTGTACATGAGAGCGTTGTGGGAATAATCGCCAGCAGGCTCAAGGAGGCATACACAAGACCTGCGATGGTGTTCACGGACGCAGAGACGCCGGGGATACTGAAAGGATCGGGAAGATCCATAGACAGCTACAACATGTTCGAGGAGCTGAACCGGTTCCGGGAGATGTTCACTGCATTTGGCGGACATGCCATGGCGGCGGGCTTTTCCATAGAGAAGGAGAGGCTTGACGAGCTGAGGCGGAAGCTCAATGAAGCGGCGGTGCTGACGGATGAAGATATAACACCTAAGCTGATGATAGATGTGGCCATGCCGCTGGCGTACAACAGCATAGAGCTGACGGAACAGATCGAGAGGCTTGAACCATACGGAAAGGGCAACAGGAAACCGCTGTTTGCACAGGCGGCAGTACCGGTGCGAAGGGCGCAGATACTTGGAAGAAACAAAAATCTTCTGAAGCTCCAGCTTGATACCGGGTACGGAAGGTGCGTGGATGCCATAGATTTTGATCCGGATACATTTGTGAATAACATAAAACAGTGGTTTGGAGAGGATGAATGTGTTAAAATGTTAAATGGTCAGCCGAACGCCGTAGTGATAGATGTCGCATACTATCCGACCATCAATGAATATATGGGAAGACGTTCACTCCAGATGAAGATGGAGGCCTATAACAAGGGAATATAAGCTGACTTTGATGAGAATACTATTAAGTGCATTTGTAATATATATCATACAGGAGGACGTAAGATGAGTGAGGTAGAAAAGTATATCAAGAGTATTCCTGATTTTCCACAGCCGGGAATCATATTCAGGGATGTGACAAGTGTAACAGAGGATCCTGAGGGCATGAAGCTGGCCATCGATGAGATGGACAAGCTGCTGGAGGGAGTAGATTACGATGTCATCGCCGGAGCAGAGTCCAGAGGATTTATATTTGGAGCACCGCTGGCCTACAAGAACGGCAAAGGACTTGTTCTCGTGAGAAAGAAGGGCAAGCTTCCAAGAGAGACCGTGGAGATGTCTTACGATCTTGAGTATGGACAGGCTACTATAGAGATACATAAGGATTCCATCAAGCCGGGTGAGAAGGTTGTGCTGGTGGATGATCTTATTGCAACAGGTGGAACCATAGAGGCTGCGGCTAAGCTTATAGAGAGCCTTGGCGGAATCGTGGTCAAGATGGTATTCCTCATAGAGCTGACAGACTTGAAGGGAAGAGAGAGACTTTCCAAATATGACGTGGCTTCAGTAGTACAGTTTGAGGGCGAATGATCAGGGCAGAATAAAACAGGAAGTGTGGTGAGCATATGGGAGAGACATTGGATAAGACACAGGACAATATAATAGCTCAGGAGACAAAGAGGGCTGCGGAAGCAGGTGTTATCACCTCGGAGCAGGCCACGAAGGATGGAATAGCAGCCATCGAGAAGGCTCTTGCGTCTGGCAAGAATGTTCCTCAGAATGAACTTATAAAGCTGGAGGAGCAGGCGAATAAGCAGATGAAGGCGAAGAGAGAGATAGATCTGTCCACACCGGCAGATTTTACACCGCCGGAGGAATTGTATAAGGAGCTTATCTCAAGGATACTCACATATCACCCATCTGCCGACATCACTATGATAGAGAAGGCATATAAGGTGGCGGACGCTGCCCACAAGGGACAGCTCAGAAAGTCCGGGGAGCCTTATATCATGCACCCTCTGAATGTGGCCATAATCCTGGCAGAGCTCGAGCTTGACAAGGAGACGATAGTGGCTGGAATACTTCACGATGTCGTTGAGGATACAGTCATGACATCTGAGGAGATAGCAGCGGAGTTCTCCGAGGAGGTTGCTTTCCTTGTGGATGGAGTTACGAAGCTGACACAGCTCAAGATGACCACGGACAAGATAGAGGTTCAGGCGGAGAATCTGCGTAAGATGTTCCTCTCCATGGCGAAGGATATCAGAGTCATACTGATAAAGCTGGCGGACAGACTCCACAATCTGAGAACCCTCCAGTATCAGTCACCGGAGAAGCAGATAGAGAAGGCCAGAGAGACCATGGATATATATGCGCCTATCGCACACAGACTTGGTATCAGCAAGATTAAGGTCGAGCTGGATGACCTGTCCATGATGTACCTCATGCCGGATGTGTACAAGGATCTCAAGGCGCAGATAGATGAGAAGCTTACCGAGAGGGATGCTTATATCAAGAGGGTCGTTGCCGATGTCAAGAAGCATATTGATAATGCCGGACTTGAGGCTGAGATAGACGGAAGAGTAAAGCATTTCTTCAGTATATATAAGAAGATGAAGAACCAGAACAAGACTCTGGATCAGATATACGATATATTTGCGGTACGTATCAAGGTGAATACGGTCAGGGACTGTTACTCAGCACTGGGTATCATTCATGAGATGTACAAGCCTATTCCGGGAAGATTCAAGGACTACATAGCCATGCCTAAGTCCAACATGTACCAGTCCCTTCACACCACACTGATCGGACCTGAGGGACAGCCATTTGAGATACAGATAAGAACCTACGAGATGCACAGAACGGCTGAGTATGGTATCGCTGCACACTGGAAGTACAAGGAGAACATAACCGGTACGGTCATGCAGAAGGAGGAGGAAAAGCTCTCCTGGCTCCGTCAGATCCTTGAGTGGCAGAGGGATACCGATGACAACAAGGAGTTCATGAGCTTTGTCAAGACTGACCTTGATCTCTTTGCTGAACAGGTATACTGCTTTACTCCTGCCGGAGATGTTAAGAACCTTCCTAGCGGATCCACACCTATAGATTTTGCCTATGCCATTCACACGGCGGTGGGCAACAAGATGGTCGGTGCAAGGATCAACGGACGACAGGTTCCTATAGATACCAAGCTCAACAACGGAGATCGTGTGGAGATCATAACCTCACAGAACTCCACAGGACCAAGCCGTGATTGGCTGAATATAGTCAAGAGTACGCAGGCGAGGACAAAGATCAACCAGTGGTTTAAGCATCAGCTCAAGGATGAGAATATCAGCCGCGGAAGAGAGCTCATACTGAACTACTGCAAATCAAAGGGAATAGACTACTCCATGTACTCAAAGCCTGAGTATCAGGAGAAGATATACAAGAAGTACAATTTCCAGGATTGGGATTCCATAGTTGCCGCCGTTGGACATGGCGGAATCAAGGAAGGTCAGATAGTAAACCGTCTGATTGATGAGTACAACAAGGAGCACAAGCCACAGACTGCCACGAACGCTGAGGTTCTGGACGAGTATTCGGTGAAGAAGAACCATGGCAACCATACCGGCAAGGGTGGAATAATCGTAAACGGCATAGATGACGTTGCCGTGAGATTCTCCAAGTGTTGTTCACCTGTTCCGGGGGATGAGATCATAGGATTTATCACCAGAGGACGAGGTGTGTCCATACACCGTACCGACTGTGTAAATGTGTTGTGCATGAGCGAGGCGGACAGAGCCAGAGTCATCGAGGCCGAGTGGAAGGATGACGCTGTTGCATCGAACACATACATGACCGAGATAAATATATATGCAGATGACAGAAACGGCATATTATTTGACATAACCAAGATCCTCAGCGAGGCAAATATAAACGTAAACAGTATCAACAGCCGTACAAGCAAGCAGGGCAAGGCTACGATCACGATCTCATTTGCGATCAAGTCAAAGGAACAGTTGAATACGATAATTGCCAAGATAAGGAATGTTGATAATATAATTGATATAGAGAGAACTACGGGCTGATGGCCGGAAAGGTTTATATGGCGGAATTAAAAGTTATCAGAAGTGAGCTGGGAGGATTCCAGACGAATTGTTATATAGTGGCAAATGAGCAGACCGGGGAGGCGATAGTCATTGATCCTTCATGGAATGCGAATTATATATACAACACACTGAAGAAGAATGAGTATACCTGCGTTGGCATTTATCTCACTCACGGTCATGTGGATCACATGGCGGCGATGGGAGATCTGAAGAAGCTCACAGGCGCGGATACATATGCTTCGGAGGACGAGAAGGAAGTTCTCGGCAACAGCAGGGTGAACCTGTCGGCGATGATGACCAGTGTATTTGAAAAGGTGATAGAGACTGAGACGGATCACTATCTGAGCGACGGCAGTGTGAAGAAGCTGCTTGGCACTGAGATGAGATGCATCAGTGTGTCGGGACATACCAGAGGCGGAATGTGCTATTACTTCGAGTCAGAGAATATACTGTTCTCAGGGGATACGCTGTTCAAATACAGTGTGGGAAGATCGGATTTTCCTACAGGTGATGAGCATGCGCTACTCGAGAACATAAGAGAGAAGCTGTTTGTGCTTCCTGATGATACCGTGGTGTACCCTGGACACGGGGAGACAACACTTATAAGAAAAGAGAAGAAGATGAATCCGTTCTTCTGATGGGCGGATCATGGTGGAAATATGATATTACTGATACAGAATATAGAAGATTACAACAATGATCTCCGGGTGAGTCTCCAGGCCTTCTACGGCGGTGAAAGAATAGTGGTCCCGGAGATATTTGACAAAAAGCCGGAGCTTAAGGCGGAGATAGACAAGGAGCTTGTGGCGGATATAGATGACAATAGAATAAATATAGAGCTGTATTCTGTAGTAGACGGAGGAGAGCGGACTTTGGCATGCAGCACACAGATCCCTGTGGATGGCGACTGCCGGGATAAGAGTGCCGTGAGGAATCCGTTAAAGCTGGCGATATACAACATGCTTTCGGAGTATACAGACCGCAGACTTCCGTGGGGCTCCCTGACGGGTATCAGACCTACGAAGATAGCTGTGTCTTATATGGAAGCCGGGATGACCTCAGAGGATATAATAGGAAACTACCAGGAGATATATGGAACCTCCCGTGAGAAAGCCGAGCTGGCAGTGGCGGTGGCTGACAGGGAGAAGAAAATCATAGACTCTGTGGCGGAGGAGGACGAATACTGTCTGTATATAGGCATACCGTTCTGTCCGACAAGATGTTTGTACTGTTCATTTACCTCATATCCGATTGCGGTATATAAGAATAAGGTGGATGCATATCTGGACGCAGTCGAAAAAGAGATGGCATACGTTGCGGAGGCATATTCCGGAAAACGGCTCATATCAATATATGTGGGAGGCGGAACGCCGTCATCCATATCTGCGGAGCATATGGACAGACTCTGCAGCATGATAGAGAAGTCATTTGACCTGTCACAGGTGAGGGAGTTCACCATAGAAGCGGGCAGACCGGACAGTACCACATTTGACAAGCTTGAGGTCATGAAGCGCCACGGAGTGACGCGTATAAGCATAAATCCACAGACCATGAACGAGGAGACATTAAGGACCATAGGCAGGGCACATACGCCGGAGCAGACGGTCATAGCCATGGAGAATGCCCGGAGAGCGGGCTTTGACAACATCAACATGGATCTGATAGTGGGACTTCCGGGAGAGGACACGGACAGTGTGGAGAACACGCTGAGACAGGTGAAGGAGCTTTCCCCTGAAAGCCTGACGGTTCACACCCTTGCCATCAAGAGGGCGGCGAATCTGAACATAGAGATGGACAAATACCGTGACACCCTGAAGTCGGATATAGACAGCCAGCTCGGTGCTGTTACGAGGGCGGCGGCTGAGATGGGGCTTGATCCATACTATCTGTACAGACAGAAGAACATGACCGGCAATCTGGAGAACGTGGGTTACTCGAAGCCGGGGCTTGAGTGCCTGTACAATATACTCATCATGGAGGAGAGGACTGACATCATCGGTCTCGGTGCCGGAAGTTCATCGAAGCTTGTGGTGAGACCAGGACATGACGGAGTGACAGAGGGGACACGTATAGACAGAATAGAGAATTGTAAGAGTGTAGACGATTATATAGCTCGAATAGATGAGATGATCGAGCGTAAGAAAGCGGGATTTATATGGGATTAGCATTGGAGAAGGATGCAGAAGAATGCTATTCAGTTGATATGAATGATGCGGTGCGCCATGGAATGTGTGTGAGTGTACTGGCATCTGAGCTGGCGAGGGAGCTGGGCTGTGATGAGGAATTCATACACAAGGTTGCCGTGGCGGGAATGCTGCACGATGTGGGCAAGCTGCAGGTGAGTCCTTACATATATGGACGGCGGCAGGGTGCGATGAAGATCGAGGAGATGAGATACGTCAGGCTGCATGCCAAGCTTGGCGCGGAGATACTTAAGCGTGAGGGCTACGATCAGGACATAGTGGATATGGTGCACTATCACCATGAGAACTATGACGGCTCGGGATATCCGTACAGGATGCGGGGCGAGGAGATACCACTCGGCGCAAGACTTATCAGAGTGTGCGATGTGTTCAGTGCACTGGTCAGCGACAGACCATACAGGAAGGCATTTGACGCGGATACGGCATTTGGAATGGTGATAGATGAGGTGAGACACTTCGACATGAGGGCGTTCCTGGCGTTCCAGCGGCTGATCAACACCACAGACATCATGAGCAGGGTGGATCAGGTGCTTCACGGCGATATTCCAGGTCTTGACGAAAAATGAAAAAAGTGTATAGTGACATAAGGAAAGTTTTTAATTTTAGGAGGATAGCGTAAGATGGCAGAATCTATGCAGGGGCTTAAGAGAAGCCACAGATGTACAGAGGTTAGCAGTGCCAACATAGGTGAGAAAGTTACCGTGATGGGCTGGGTTCAGAAGAGCAGAAATAAAGGTGGAATAATCTTTGTAGATCTTCGAGATAGAAGTGGAATATTACAGGTTATATTTGAGGAGTCACAGTGTGGCGCAGAGTGCTTCGAGAAGGCAGGAAAGCTCCGTTCAGAGTTCGTTGCAGCCATCGAGGGAACAGTGTGCAAGCGTGCGGGTGCAGTGAATGAGAACCTTGCAACAGGAGACATCGAGGTCGTTGCAAGCAGCCTCCGTATACTGTCAGAGGCAGAGACACCTCCATTCCCTATAGAGGAGAACAGCAAGACCAAGGAGGATATAAGGCTCAAGTACAGATATCTCGACCTCAGACGTCCTGACCTCCAGAGAAATCTTATCATGAAGAGTAAGGTAGCCACCATCGCCAGACAGTTTATGGCAGATGAGGGATTCCTTGAGATAGAGACACCTATGCTGACCAAGTCAACACCAGAGGGAGCAAGAGATTACCTTGTGCCAAGCCGTGTACACCCTGGTACATTCTACGCTCTGCCACAGTCACCACAGCTCTTCAAGCAGCTTCTTATGTGCTCTGGTTACGACAGATATTTCCAGATCGCAAGATGCTTCCGTGACGAGGATCTCCGTGCAGACAGACAGCCGGAGTTCACCCAGATGGATATGGAGCTCTCATTTGTTGACGTTGACGATGTAATCGATGTAAATGAGCGTCTTCTTGCAAAGCTCTTCAAGGAGATACTTGATCTCGACATCCAGCTTCCAATTCAGAGAATGACATGGCAGGAGGCAATGGACAGATTTGGTTCAGATAAGCCTGACCTCAGATTTGGACTCGAGCTCAAGGATGTCAGCGATGTTGTCAAGGACTGTGAGTTCGGAGTATTCACAGGTGCCCTTGCAAATGGCGGAACAGTCCGCGGTATCAATGCCGAGGGACAGGGAAGCATGCCTAGAAAGAAGATAGATGCCCTTATCGAGTATGCAAAGACATACGGCGCAAAGGGACTTGCATATATAGTTATCAACGAGGATGGAAGCTACAAGTCATCATTTGCCAAGTTCATGACAGAGGAGCAGATGAACGCCCTTGTGGCAGCCATGGATGGAAAGCCTGGCGACCTGCTTCTGTTCGCAGCGGACAAGACAAAGATCGTATGGACAGTCCTCGGCGCACTGAGATGCCATCTGGCAGAGCTCATGGGACTTGTGGACAAGAATGTATACAGATTCGTGTGGATCACAGAGTTCCCACTTCTTGAGTGGTCAGACGAGGAGAACAGATTCACAGCTATGCACCATCCATTTACCATGCCTATGGAGGAGGATCTTCAGTACATCGATTCTGATCCGGGCAGGGTTCGTGCAAAGGCTTATGATATAGTATTAAACGGAAATGAGATCGGTGGAGGTTCGGTCAGAATCCATCAGGATGACATTCAGGAGAAGATGTTCGAGTGCCTTGGCTTTACAAAGGCCGAGGCTCACGAGAGATTCGGATTCCTTCTGGATGCGTTCAAGTACGGAGTACCACCTCACGCAGGACTTGCCTATGGTCTTGACCGTCTGGTCATGCTCATGGCAAAGCAGGATTCTATCCGTGACGTAATCGCATTCCCTAAGGTAAAGGATGCATCATGTCTCATGACAAATGCGCCTGACTATGTAGACGACAAGCAGCTCGCTGAGCTTGGAATCGAGGTCACACCAGAGGCTGAGGCCGAGATCGAGGCTGAGAAGAGCGCACCTGCAGACGCAGAGTAGAATGACAGAATAATATACAGAAGGACGAGCTTCTGATACGGAGGCGGGATATCAAACAGGATATCCCGCCTCTTTTTTGCGTTTACAGACATAAAGAGCAAATGGGGTACATATACTATACCAAAGTGTGTTAAGTGGCTTAAAATGACAGCCAGACACCTTAAAAAGCAAATGGCGGAGGTGATACATGTGGAAAATGAAAAAGAGTTTCTAAGAGGGAGAATGTGGGGCAGACTTACCTTCCTGCTGGTGGTTGCACTGGAGCTCATGATATTCTGCGTTGGATGTGCAAGGTTTGAGGTGTCGGACAGTGGTGAGCCGCTGCTCTATGACGTGTGCGATGAGACCATGCTGCCGGATGAACTGGTTACCATCATAGACAAAAAGAAGGAAAGCCCATTTAATCTCGTATATTCAAACAGCACATATACATATATAGTCATCGCTGCGGGCATGCAGGATAGGGATGACGTTGGGGTGACTCTGGAGGAGATGTACAAGGACGACAATGCCATTTACATCAAGGGAGTTTTAAGGCAGGTGGCGACTCCGACGGATGGCGTGAAGGGAGACAATGTATCATTTCCTTATATGGTGGTCAGGATAGTGAAGATGGATCTTCCGGTTGTATTCAAGTAGAACGGTATATCATAAAAAATAAGGTGGGGAAAATATGGAGCTTACTAAGAACAGGATCACAACGACGAATCTTAAGGCGGCAAAATATGTTGAGTTTACCGTGGATGATGATTTCAATGTCCCTGATGTGAAGGGGGATATAGACAGACAGATAGCCAGCAAAGGACAGGTGACGATAGAAAACATAGACGTCATGGAGGGCAAGGCGCGCATCACAGGAACTGTGAGCTACGCCATCCTATACCAGACGGACCGGGAGGGGGATTCATTTGAGAGCCATGACGGAGAACTGCCATTTGAGGAGACGATAAATGCGGATGAACTGTCGCTGGGAGATAAGGTTTCCGTACAGGGTGTGCTGGAGGATCTGTACGTGACCGTGATAAATTCCAGAAAATACGAGGTGAGAGGGCTTGTGGGCGTGAAGCTCTGGGCGTGCCAGCAGATCACCGCAGAGGGCGCCGTGGGCATAGCAAACGGCTCTGGTATAGAGTGCATGACGGAGAAGGTAAGCTTTACAAATCTTGCGGCGTCTTCCAGAGACATAATGAAGATAAAGGAGGACATAGAGATCCCGGCAAATAAGCCGAATATCGGACGTGTGCTGTGGGATCAGGTGAACTTCTCGGAGATAGAGAGCCGTGCCACGGACGTGGGGGTACATATAAGCGGCAAGATGGACATATTTGTCATATACAAGCCGGATGACGAGGTGGCTCCGGTGCAGTATGTCAGCGCCACGAGGGAGTTCCAGGACACTGTGAACTGCGATGGAATAGACGAGGATATGATACTGGACGATATGATAACCGCATCCCGCGGTTCGGTGTCCGTGCGTGCAAATGACGGTGGTGAGGACAGGATACTCCAGGTGGAGAGCAGCCTCAATGTGGACATCAAGGTGTACGAGGACGTGGAGGCAGACCTTCTCAAGGATATGTTCTCATATTCTGCGCAAGTCGATCCCGTCAGGAGCAGATTCAGCTATGAGAACCTTCTCATGAGAAACAATGCAAAGACGAGGGTCGTGAAGAAGGAGAGGCTCAAGAGCAGCCAGCCGTCCATTCTCCAGATCGTAAATGTGACGGGCAGTGTGGATATAGACGATGTCAGGCCGGCGGATGACGCCGTGGTCGTCGAGGGTGCTGTGAAGGCGGCAGTTCTTTATGTGTCTTCGGATGACAGCAGACCTCTGTGTCAGATGGAGGTGGTAGCTCCATTTTCATACAGGGTGGAGACTGTTCCGCTCAGAACTCAGGATTCCATCAGGATTACCCCTGCACTCAATCAGATCACGGCGGCGCTGCCGGGCAATGACGAGGTGGAGATAAAAGCCATAGTGGATATGGGAATGACCATATTTACCCGGAAAGAGATAGAGCTTATCGATGACATGACGGTGGCTCCGGTCGATATGAAGAAGAAAGCGGTGGCGCCAGGTATAGTGGGCTATGTTGTGCGTGACGGTGACAGCATATGGTCGATCGCAAAACAGTATTATTCCAGTCTTGATTCCATAAGAAAGCTCAACAGCCTTGAGGGGGATGACGTGAAAGCCGGTGACAGGTTGATAGTGGTCAAATGTGCGGGAAAGAATTAGCTGTTGCCCTTCCAGTGTATATTGTATTTTCCCGGTGATCTGGGATCCTGGTCGGTGACAGCGGCTTCTCTGTAATATTCTTCGTATGGAACAGGGTTGTTGGTGATTCCAAGAATGTAATCGGATGACACGTTATATAACTCGGTGAGATATATAAGGTGATGGATTGGCAGCGCGCTTGCGCCCCTTTCATAACGTGCGTACATGGTTTGTGAGGTGTTCAGATAGCGGGCAACATATTGTTGTGTAAAGTCATGATCTTCCCGCAGTCCACGGATTCTTTCTATATACTTTTTATCCTTGCTAAATTCCATATACTGCATTCGATCACCCGCAAAAATGATAACATACGGGTTTGTGACCCTTTTAATTTTAGTAAATATGTTTACTAAACGAGATGGTAACAAAAAAGTGCAATCATAGCCGACAGCTATAATTGCACTTAAGTTTGTGTATTTCCATTAATCAGGCTTCTTTTGCCTGTTCATTGGCCTCTTTGTCGTCCTTCTCAGGGAGAAGTCTCTTGAACAGTGGAACGAGCTGTGCGGCGATGACAGCCTTAACGAGGTCGAGTGGAATGAATGCCACGAAACCTGATAAGAATGCAACCTTCCATGTGAGGTTACCGTTGAACTTCCACCAGATCATTCCCACGATATCAATGATCACGACACCTATGATCGCAACGATGGTATACTTAAGTCTCTTGTACTTTTTGCCTTTGATGAGACCGACTACGATTGATGCAATGATGAATGAGAAGGTGTATCCACCGAATACTCCGAACAGATATCCAAGGCCTGCGCCTCCGCCGATGAATACAGGAACGCCGATGGCACCCATGATCATCCAAAGTGCTATTATGATCGTTGAGTCTCTGAGCTCAAATACGAGAGCTATCAGAATTATCATAAAGTTGAGTAATGTGATGTGTGCTGCGTTAGGGAGCGGTGTTGGAATGCTCAGGTAAGCGGATGCACACAGAATTGCAGTGAACATGGCCATCATGACCAGCTCTACAGTGGTAAATGCTTTTTTCATTTGTAATAATCCTCCAATGATTGTAATGCCTGTGTACAGCTTATTCACAACAAATCCAGGTAGTTTCGACGGGCTGATGACGAATACTGCCTGGATTTGTTAACCTATACACAAGGGCTATGGTTGACATTATATATACACATGAGAGGAATGTCAACCATAAATTTTGAACACAGGTTAACATTTGCAAAACACACGTTATTGTGTAAAATACTTAATATAGAATTCGAACGATATATAGAGTGTATACACAGGAGGCGGGATATGATAAAGGTCGGAATCACGGAGATCGATATTGGATACGAGGATAAGGAGTATGCCAGGGAGCACTGTCTTGAGGTCATGCAGGAGGCATATGAGAATGGCGTTGAGCTCTTGGTGTTTCCTGAGATGACGCTGACGGGATTTACCATGATGCCCGCTCGCATGTGGGAGGCGTACAGGGATGGTGAGATACCGGAGAGCGTTTCGTTTTTCATGGAGAACAGCAGGAAATACGATATGGCCATGGCATTTGGTTATATAGAAGCTTTCATGGCTGATGGAAGCGGTGAGTTTGATGAGAGCAGAAGGAAGGTATTTGAAAATAAGCTGGCGATCGTCAGCGGTGATGAGGTGATCATGGATTACGCAAAGATACATCCTTTTTCGTTCAGCGGTGAGGACAGGGTGTACCGGGCAGGCAGCCACATTTGTCAGGCGAATGTCAAGGATCTGAGGCTGGGCGGATACATATGCTATGATCTCAGATTCCCGGAGATATTTTCGGCGGCGAGGGATTCTTACGATGCCATACTTGTGATAGCCAACTGGCCTGAGGAGAGAGTTGCCCAGTGGGAAGCGCTGCTCAGGGCGAGGACCATTGAGAATCAGGCATATGTGATAGGCGTGAACAGAGTGGGCATGGGTAAAAGGGAGAGATATGTCCCGAGCTCACATATATATGATGTCTACGGCAATGAGATGGCGGAGAGGGTGAGCGACAGACTGCTCGTTGCGGAGCTGGATCCTGCGGTCATAGCCGGTGCCAGAAAGACATTTCCGCAGGGCAGGGACAGGAAAAATGAATTTTACATGTCAATATTATAGAATTATTTGACTGGTGTATAAAACTGGTGTTCTCTTTGGTGCTTGTAATATTTTGTCAGATGGTTTACAATGGATAGAGGCAATGAGGAGGTAAAACTTATATGAATAAGGACGATTGCATTTTTTGTAAGATAGCCAACGGTGAGATTCCATCAGCGACAGTTTATGAGGATAGTATCTGCAGAGTAATACTTGATGTGAATCCTGCTAACAAGGGCCATGCGCTTATTATCCCGAAAGAACATTTTGACAATATATACAGCATGGATGCTGAGACAGCAGCCAAGATATTTACTATAGCTACAGAGGTGGCAAAGGCACAGAAGGCTGAGCTGAATCCGGACGGACTGAATATCCTTCAGAACAACGGCGAGGCAGCAGGCCAGACTGTATTCCACTTCCATATGCATCTTGTTCCAAGATACATCAAGGACAACGTGACTATGACCTGGATACCGGGTAAGGCTGATACAGAGGAGCTGTCAGCATTGTCTAAGGCTCTCAGAAAGAGAATCTAGACGATAGAAGATAGATATATAAGGTTTTGTGAGAAGAGCAGCACATGATGAACATAAGTCATGTGCTGTTTTTTCTGTATACAATGTCTGCAAATACAGATATAGAGTCTGGATAAGCACTTGAAGGCAGTCGTATGGCTGGTGATCAACGATGAGGAAGGATAAATAAATGGGAGAAAATAGACTGAACGATATAAAAAAACAAAAAAGGAATATCAGGATATTCTCCTCCAATGCGCTGAAGATCATAGCCTGCGTAAGTATGCTGATTGATCATATAGGAATCGTATTTGTGGACAACAATCTGTTCATGCGCGCTGTGGGGCGTCTGGCATTTCCTGTATTTGCATTCCTGCTTGTACAGGGGCTTCTGCGTACATCCGACGTGAGGAGGTATCTTCTGAGACTTGGAATATTTGCGGTGGTGTCAGAGATGCCATTTGATCTGGCAATGCACGATACGATCTGGTATCCGGGGGCTCAGAACATATTCTTCACCCTGACAGCCGGACTGTTTGCCATATACGCCATGGATAGCCGGGGGCCAATCGGAAGATGGAAGGTCGAGATCGCACTGGCCGCAGCACTTCTGGCGGAGTTCCTGAGATTCGACTACGGCATGGCGGGAGTGGGAATCATAGTCATGTTCTATCTGATCGAGAAGGAGCGGAGTGGAGCGGATGCTTATACTCTGGCATATTTCAATAAGAAGCAGAACATTGAGATCGTGGTGCTCAGTTCGCTGGTATACATTCTCTGCCTGGGCATGAATCAGCTATACGCTCTGCTGGCGATGATACCTGTGAATATGTACAGTGGAGAGAGAGGAAGGATGAAGCTCAAGTATTTCTTCTATCTGTTCTATCCCCTGCATTTGCTGCTTATATGGTTTATATGGAAAAGAAATGTCTTTTGAACAGAATAATAGATGGAATATCAGGAATACTTCTTCCTGTTGTGAACGTACTCAGTGCGGCGGGAACACTCAAGGGCATACTGGTGCTTGCCTACTCCTCAGCAAAGAAATTCGGAGCGAACAAATATGTGGCTGTGGTCGTGGCTGGTGTGAGCATGTATCCTGTGCTCAACACAGTCCTGGAGTCGGGGCAGACGGTTCATTTCCTTGGGATCCCGCTTCTGCGGTGAGCTTCGTACTCCCGGGAGCAGCTTCCATGCCGGTATTTCTCGGAGTAGGCTTCGGCATGCTCATGGTGGCAAGTGCCGTGGGTATGGCGGTGGCGTTTGGGTTGACGCTGGTTATGGATAGCGATTTATAAATCCCAATAAAGATTGACTTGCAGCATATAGGCTGAACGGTTATACTATAAAAGTTACAAGGGAGTATTAGATAAGCTAAAACTTAGAAAAATAACTAGTTACTAGGAGGATTATTATGCGCAAAAAGTTAGTGTATGGAGCGATGTGTATTGCACTCTCAGCAATGCTTGTAGGGTGCGGAAAAGATACGGGCGATAATGGAGATGTCCAGAGTACAAAGGAACAGAGCACAAAGGAACAGAGCACTGTTCAGGAATCAGAATCTTCAGAAGAGACTACAAGTGATGGCGGAAGTGTTGTTTCAGATGATAGTATGGGAGCCTGGGTGCTGAGGAATGAGGTTACCGATAAAGCTGTGTTGGACGAACCATCTGGTGCTGCACTGTTTCCAGACAAATTGACATTGCCAATTAATATAGATAGTCTTATGGATTATCAGGTATTGGCTGCCGGAGTAGATCAGGGGACTCTATCATCTATAGTTGATAGTTATACTGACAGTTTTACCAGCCTGGATTTTATGATATTAGATAAAACAGGTACAGTATATGCATATATGCCGGATCTTATATTGGGCAAAGAAGATGATAGTCAGGAGACTAATATTAAGCAGGCTATTTCTGATGGCAATTGGATGTTAGGACCTACGGCTATGTATTATGATGCCCTTGGACTCACGGAGGATGAGTATGACAATATGTGTAATGAAAATCCAGATGAAGATGGTAAATATCTGCTGATGGATAAGCTGTATGATATGCTTGGAACTCCTAACTATATTGGCTGGTTTTGCGATGCAGACAATCAGACAAGACCTGGAGAAACATATGATGCAAAAGAATTCATTGATAATATGAGAAATCCTGAGAATTATGGAAGTGATTCAGTAACAGCGTATAGCACTTATATAGGATGGCAGTTTGCTGATTATGGAATCGTAATATATGTTTCAGAGACAAGCAATTCAAGCTCAGGAACATTGAAAGCTAATATTCATGATGTGAGTATAAGTTATGTGCCAGCAACTTATGGAAAATTGGAGGATGTATTTGGTACAAACGCAGTATCAGATTTTATTGCGGCAAAATAAAGTTGACAGTTACAGTGGCAATGGTATGTTGTATACAGCCCATTGCCATTTGTATATAAAAATATTCATTAAGCATCATTTCCCCCAAAAATATGTTGACTAATAACTCTCAATGATATAGAGTAATGATTGCATTTATAGATATTAGAAAAACGCTCTTATTCAGAATGGTGGAGTCAGAAGGGACGAAGAAGCCATGGCAACCCCGATGTCAGATTCGGAAGGTGCCGACCTGAGCGACGCAGATATGTAGGTGATACAAGATCTGTGCTCGAACAATGAGAGGCTTGACAGACACGATCAAACCGCTCATACGAAGCGGTTTTTCTTATGTACAAAAAGGAAAGGAAGTAGTATGGAAAGAAGATTATTTACATCGGAATCAGTAACAGAAGGACATCCTGACAAAATCTGTGACCAGATATCAGATGCAGTGCTTGACGCGCTGATGGAGCAGGATCCAATGAGCCGTGTGGCATGTGAGACATCCATCACGACAGGTCTTGTGCTTGTCATGGGAGAGATCACAACCAACGCTTATGTGGATATTCAGAAGATCGTTCGTGAGACGATCAGAGAGATCGGATACGACAGAGCAAAGTACGGATTTGACTGCGATACATGCGGCGTTATCACAGCCATAGACGAGCAGTCATCAGATATTGCCATGGGAGTTGACAAGGCACTCGAGGCAAAGGAACACCTCATGAGCGAGGATGATATCGAGGCGATCGGTGCCGGAGATCAGGGTATGATGTTTGGATTTGCAACAAATGAGACACCTGAGTACATGCCATATCCAATAGCACTTGCCCACAAGCTTGCAAGAAAGCTCACAGAGGTAAGAAAGAACGGAACACTCCCATACTTAAGACCGGACGGTAAGACACAGGTAACAGTTGAGTACGATGAGAATGACAAGCCTGTAAGACTTGATGCAGTCGTTCTCTCAACACAGCACGGAGAGGAAGTCAGCCAGGAGCAGATCCACGCTGACGTTAAGAAGTATATATTCGACGAGGTTCTTCCACAGGAGCTCATCGATGAGAAGACCAAGTTCTTCATCAATCCAACAGGAAGATTCGTAATAGGTGGACCAAATGGTGACAGTGGTCTCACAGGACGTAAGATCATCGTTGACACATACGGCGGATATGCCCGTCACGGCGGCGGAGCCTTCTCAGGCAAGGATTGTACCAAGGTAGACCGTTCAGCGGCTTATGCGGCCCGCTACGTGGCTAAAAACATAGTTGCAGCAGGTCTGGCTGACAAGTGTGAGATACAGCTCTCATACGCTATCGGTGTTGCAAGACCTACATCCATCATGGTAGACACATTTGGCACAGGAAAGCTTTCAGATGAGAAGCTTGTCGAGATCATTAGAGAGCACTTTGACTTAAGACCAGCAGGTATCATCAAGATGCTTGACCTCAGAAGACCTATCTACAAGCAGACAGCAGCTTACGGACACTTCGGAAGAACAGATCTTGATCTCCCATGGGAGAAGCTGGACAAGGTGGATGTGCTGAAAGCATACTTATAAGCAGATTAAAAAAATTCAGACAAATATAAAAGCACATGTATCAGATTGAAACTGATACATGTGCTTTTTGTATATCACGTTATTCCGTGAGTATTAATCTTTGTATTTCTTTGCGGATTCAAGTGCCGCATCTATCTCGTCGAGGGATGCCTGGATCTTGCTCTCCGTACTCTCCGTATCCTCTTTGACGTCAAATGCTGAATCTATAGGCTCGCTGTCATCGGCGACATCCTCAAATGCAGTGTCGTCATAGTCGTCAGTGTGGATGACATCGTCCTCATCAGGAGATACCTGATTGTCGTAATCGGAGTCTGCGTAACTCTCGTGGATAACCTCGTTGTCCCCAGGGAAGAGCGCCTTGTTGTTGATGGTGGGCACCTCGCTATTGTCGTGGTGAGGCATTCTGACGTGTTCAGCGGCTTTTGCGGAAGGCTCGGCAGCTTCTGATGTTTCATTTGCTGTGCTTTCCTTCTCCTCGTTGTCCTTCTTCAGCTTGTCTATCTGAGCCTCGTAATCAGCGATGAGACCCTTGAGTGAGACAGCAAGGATGATGATGACAACGACCAGTATCACAAGAACTATGATGGCTATGAGCATTATTACGAACTTGTGCTTGTCTATGAAGCTGGACAGCGAATCCGTCTCCTCGATGAGATCCGTTGCGTCAAGGAAAGTTCCTTCATTTGGATTGAAGAAATACCAGCCCTGGTGTCCGTCGTTTGTTGCTGCGTAGAGGAGAACGGTGTTGGAACTGCTTCCCTTCATATAAGCTCTGATGTCCGTGTCGTTCAGGTTGATCTTCACTGGAAGATATCCGGTTGGCACTGAGACTGAATTAGGCTTTGGAATGATGTTATAAGTGTTGTTGTTTGAGTGAACGCTTACAAGGGTATCTGCAGGTGCGGATGCGTTCTGATCTGCCTCTGTGAGTGTTCCTACCTCATCCTCAGTAACAACAGGCTTGGTCTCGCTGTCGATCAATGCAAGAGGTGTTGCAGGCTCGGCTTCTGAACCGGTATCGCTGACAGTAGATGAAGCTGCTTCGGTGGAAGCGGCGGCTGACTTGTCGCTGATGGTTACCGAGTTGTATGACGGTGTCATGTCTATCGACTCTTCTGTGTCGGAGATGACCTCAACTGCTGATGTCTCTATGCTGGCAGTTCCACTTGCAATGGCGGTAAATGTAAATGTTGCTGTCATTGCATCTCCAGGCTTTACATTTGCCTGGGAGTAGCTTACGGTGCCCTCAGATTCCACGGTGCCGCCGCTCACAGCCTTGAGCAATGTGGAATCATATGTGATATTGTAGCTGTAGCTTGATAAAGCCTGATCGGCTGCGTTTATACTTACCTTGATCTCCACGGTATCGCCAACAACGACCGTGGTGGATGGAACCTCAACACTAAATGCGACTGTAGCGGCATAAGTGGTATGAAGCATGAAAAGCATCATAGTCAACACACATGCAACTTCTGTCATAAACGTTCTAAAGCTAAATCTTGTAGTCCTCATAATATTCATATACGGTTATCCACCGAGTCCTCCTTATCCTCTGTTAATTATTATGGTGTAAGTACGTGTAGCTTTACTCTGGGATTTACATACTATCTTAAATGTATTCTTTCCTGATTTCAGGGTTTTTGTTCCCTTTCCGCTCACTGTGGAGTAGCTGCTTACAGGTGAAGCGTTTATTTTCACACTTGATACAGATGAGCGCACATTTACCGTGTACTGTGTAGTGCTGTTTATTGCAAATGTAGGTGACAGCTTCTTGCCGCTTACAGAGAGTGTTTTCAGGTAGTTGTTCTGGTTGCCCGGATTAGCCGCAGGCATCTTCATTGCTGTGCTTGGCATATTCTTGTAAACAGGTATGGCAAATGTTATGGCCTTGTTGAGTGCTCCTGAAGACTTGTAGGCATCATATACCTTCCATGCCTCTGTTGTAGGGGCCTGTACATTTCCCATGTACTGATGCCAGTACAGGCAGTCTGTGTAGGTTACGTTGAACTTCTGAGTATACAGAGTGTTCTGACCCTTGTTGATGTAGGACTCTCCGATATACATCGCACCGCCGATTATTGATTTGGCAGGTGTTGTCCATGGCCTGTTGTACGATGTGCCCGATGAAGCCCATCTCAGACCGTTTGTTATAGCGTTGCCTGATGCACTCTCAAATGCACCGATATTGTAGAAGTTATATATGCCGGGATATGTGGCATTCTTACCGTTTGTTCCCGAGGTTATCGAGCCTCCGACCTCCTGCTTGATACGTGAAGCAATGTGGTAAGGGCTGACGCCGGATTTCTGTGCTGCGGTGATTATCATGGACGAATATGTGGTGGTCGAACCGGTTGGGTGCGCATTGTGCATAAACGAACCAGATAATATAGCCTCAACTCCTGACTTTGTCTGTGATGAGTCGTATGACAGCTTTTCAAATGCGAACATGGAGCTTGCGGATGACATATATGTTCTCGGATCGAGGTAATACTTTACAAGATCGTCCGAGGCTGCAAACCATGTTGAACCATCATATGATGAGTAGGAGTCTGTCTTGTAGTTGTATCCAACGGTCTGTGATCTCCAGCCGTAGTTAGGACTGTAAGATGTACAGTTTACAAGGTTGTTGACACGTCCCTGTACGTTGACCTCGTTCTTGACCACGTCGTTCCAGTTAAGGTTGGTGTGTACCGCCTTGAATATCCAGTTTGGGTGCTCCGCATGGAGCTTTCTGAGAAGCACCTTGTAGCTCTCAGGGAAGTTCTGGGCGGATAATTGCTTTTCAAATGCTGCATCCGATGTCTGGTTACCGTCAGGTTCCTTGTATGTTCCCATTGTGATGAGCGATGAGGAGATAAATCCTGTATACTTCTTGCTGCTGTATGTGAGGTTGACCTTGTACCATGACTTGTTGGATGTATCAGTCACGGAGAGTGCCTGTCCCTTCATGAGCATGATCGCGCTTCCGTTGTAGGTTATAGGTGTACCCGCTGCCGTCTGGCGGAAGTATACATAGTCTTCATTCACGTAACCGCTCTTGGCTGCCTGAGCCGCTGTGGTAGGCTGCTGTGTAGTAGCCTTGGTCGTGGCCTTTGTTGTGGCTGAAGTGGAGTCGATCACGATGAACTTGGAATATACATAACCGGTGTAGCGCTTCTTCTTATATGTAAGCTTGACTTTGTACCATGTCTTGTTGGAAGTGCTCAGTACGGTCATGCTCTGACCGCCCATGAGCATGATCGGCGATCCGTTATACTTCAGCGGCGTGCCGTTTGGCGTTTTTCGGAAATATACATAGTTTTCATTTTTTCGAAGGTGAGCCTTCTTGGAGGTTGTCCTTGTTACCTTGATAAATGCGGAGTACACATAACCGGTGTAGCTCTTCTTCTTGTATGTAAGCTTGACCTTGTACCATGTCTTGTTGGAAGTGCTCAGTACGGTCATCTTCTGACCCTTCCTTAGGAGTATGGCCGAGCCGTTATATTTTATAGGCGTGCCGTTTGGTGATTTGCGGAAATACACGTAGTCAGACGTGAGAGTTCCCGTGGTCGCGGCTTCTGCGTGATTGTTTCCCACATACAGTCCGGTCACCGCGATGCAGACGACCGCCCAAATAAGCATTACGATAGAAATAGTAGTCCGGGTTCGTTTAGTATTGATATCCATAGTAACCTCCATTTTTCATAAAACAAATCTATATATAAAATAGTATTTATGACAAAATTACATCAGTCTAAGTTTACCATAATTATTGCAAATGAGCACCATTTTTGTGAAAAAAGTTATAAAAAAGTAATAAAATTGCAACAAAAAAGCTTTTGCCGGTCAGACAAGTGCTGACCGGCAAAAGCTTTTCGCCTTATGTCGTATATATTAACCTACTTTGAGCTTGAATTTCTGGATCTCTTTGTCCGTCTCTACCTTCTCGATGAGAGCACCAAGTCCGCGAAGCTTTTCGTCGAACTTCTCGTAGCCTCTCTGGATATACTTGATATCACATACAGTAGAGAAGTCGTTGGCCACAAGTGCTGCAATTACAAGTGCAGCGCCTGCTCTCAGGTCAGGTGCTGCAACATTTGCACCGGTGAATGTCTCCACACCATCGAGAATAGCGGTGTTGCCCTCGACTCTGATGTGTGCGCCCATTCTTGAAAGCTCTGCGACATACTTGAATCTGTTCTCAAATATGCTCTCGGTGACGATGCTTGTTCCGTTGGACAGTGCAAGTGTAACCGCCATCTGTGGCTGCATATCTGTCGGGAATCCCGGATATGGCAGAGTCTTGATGTTGGTAGCCTTGAGTCTCTTGTTGCACATTACTCTCACTGAATCATCGTACTCGATGACAGTGGCACCTATATCTGTAAGCTTTGAGGTTATAGCCTCAAGATGCTTAGGAATTACGTTCTTGATGAGGACGTTGCCTCTGGTGGCTGCTGCTGCAACCATGAAGGTTCCTGCCTCGATCTGATCCGGAATGATGGAATATGTAGTTCCGTGAAGTGACTTTACGCCACGGATACGGATGACATCAGTTCCGGCACCCTTGATGTTAGCACCCATACTGTTGAGGAAATTGGCAACATCAACGATATGTGGCTCCTTGGCTGCGTTCTCTATGGTAGTCTTGCCGTTTGCCATTACGGCGGCCATCATGACATTGATGGTGGCACCTACTGAGATCACATCCATGTAAATGTGGCTTCCGATTAGCTCATCAGCCTCAACGGATATCATACCGTTTGCTATATCAACGTGGGCTCCAAGTGCTTCAAAACCTTTTATGTGCAGATCTATCGGACGGGCTCCGATGTCGCATCCGCCTGGAAGAGCGACCTGTGAATGGTTATATTTGCCAAGCAGTGCGCCGAGCAGATAGTAGGATGCTCTGATCTTTCTGATATATTCGTCGTCGACACAGAGATCGGTATTCGGATTGATGGTTCCACCACATATAGCAACCGTGTGCTCGTCTATGTAACGGACCCTTGCGCCGATACCCTGAATGGCCTGAAGAAGGACTCTTGTATCTCTGACGTTCGGTACGTTTTCTATTGTGACTTCCTGGTCGGTCATGACTGCAGCGGCAAGTATTCCAAGTGCGGCATTCTTAGCACCCGCAATGGTAACTTCGCCCTCCAGAGGACGACCTCCCTTGATAACATACTGTTCCATATTTCACCTCTTAGATAATTCTCGGATTATCGCAACTTTATAGATTATAGCACATAAAACTGAAAAGTAAACAGTTACTTGTCTGCTTCACAGTATATACATCTGTAAATTCGCTTTTCTCTGTCTGTGAGTTTGAATATATGGGTTATTCCCTGCTCTGTGGTCGTAATGCATCTTGGATTGGTACATTTCTTTATTCCAACCAGTCTCTCAGGCAGTTCGATCTTACGTTTTTCAACGAGCTTGCCGTCCTTGATGATGTTGACGGATATATCCGGGTCGATATACCCCAGAACATCAAGGTTTATGTCGATATCCTGATCTATCTTAAGAATGTCCTTTCTTCCCATCTTCTCGCTTTTAACATTCTTGATTATAGCAACGGAGCAATCCAGCTTATCAAGATGAAGATCGTTGTATATCTGCAGGGCTTTGCCTGCTGTTATATGGTCAAGTACAATACCATTCTGAATACTGTCAATATTCATGATCATTCCTCCTATGCCTTAAAATCCTTGTCGAGTCCGAGAAGGTCCATGATGAGTGCCATTCGGACATATTTGCCGTTGAGTGCTTGTCGGAAATAACATGCTCTCGGATCGTCATCCACCTCAACAGATATCTCATTTACACGAGGAAGCGGGTGAAGGATCGACAGGTCAGGCCTAGCGAGAGCCAGCTTTGACTTGTCAAGAATATAGGTATCTTTCAGTCTTATGTAGTCCGCCTCGTTGAAGAAACGTTCTTTCTGGACTCTTGTCATATAGAGAACGTCCAGAGATCCGATAGCATCCTCAAGAGAGGAAATCTCCTCATATGGTATATTATTCTTTTCGATGACTTCTGTTCTTATATAATCAGGTAATTTTAATTCATCCGGTGATATGAGAATAAATTTTATGCCTTTGTATCGTGACATGGCCTTTATAAGTGAATGAACCGTACGACCAAACATAAGATCTCCGCAGAAACCTATGGTCATATTGTTTAGTCTGCCCTTCTCTCTCTTTATTGTGAGAAGATCGGCCAATGTCTGCGTAGGGTGATTGTGACCGCCGTCACCAGCATTAATAATAGGAACATCTGATTTCATGGAAGCCAGCATCGGGGCACCCTCTTTATAATGTCTCATAGCTATAATATCGGCATAACAGCTGACGATCTTGACGGTATCGCCCACACTCTCACCTTTTGTTGAAGATGAGGAGCTCGCAGATGAAAATCCGAGAACGTTTCCGCCAAGTTCCATCATGGCAGCCTCGAAGCTAAGTCTTGTGCGTGTGCTTGGTTCAAAGAACAGAGTTGCAAGCTTTTTGCCCTTACAGACTTCGCTGTATTTCTCTTTATTGTCGATGATGTCCTGTGCCAGCACGAGAAGGTGGTCAACCTCCTCAACTGACAGGTCCATTGGGTCTATTAAATGTCTCATTTGACATGATCCTCCTTAGGTTATCAGAATAAATATTTTAAGAATTAAGAAGGGTGTACATAACAGCCTTCTCAGCGTGACGTCTGTTCTCAGCCTCATCCAGAATGTGGTTAAGGTTCTTGTCGATAACGCCCTGTGAAATCTCAAATCCCTGATGCATAGGCATGTCGTGGAATACTATAGCTTTGCTGCCCTCGGTAAATTCTTCGTTGAGCTGGTAAGGCATCATCTTTGCAAGAGTTTCCTCTTTCTGCTGTTTGTATGCAGGGTTGTTGAAGAACTCCATGTCTACCCATGTATCTGTGTAGAGGATATCCATATCCTTTGCGTACTTCTTTGCCTCCTCCATGCTCATGGTAGGATCGAGTTCAACATAGTGGCCTGTAGCCTTTGCTGCCTCAAAGAAATCGTCGCCGCATACAGTGTTGTTTACAAGTGGGGTGAGTCCGTAGATGGTTCCCTTCTTCATCTTTGCGAAGAACTCAACAAGTGAGTTAAATACATTGTTCTTTGCACCGATGTACATAAGCTTTACATCAAGGCTTCCGAATTTCTCTATAATAGTGAGGGCATCTGCCAGGATCTGGCATGGATGATAAGAACTGTCACATCCGTTGATAAATGGAACAGTAACGTTGTCTCCGAACAGCTCAACGGTCTCGTTCTTTACAAGACGTGCCATGATGATATCTACATTTCTGCATACATACTTAATCTCTGATACAGGCTCACCAAGTGTAAAGTTGGAATCCTTCCAGAGCTGGTTGTAATATGTACCGCCGAGCTCAGTGATACCTGTCGTAAATGAAAGAAATGTTCTTGTGGAAGTCTTCTCAAAAAGAGTGTAGAGTTTCTTGCCCTCAAGAGCGTGAGCGTACTTATCAGGGTTCTTCTTCATGTCAAGTGCCAGATTGAGAATATCCATCAGCTCATCAGCTGTGAAATTCTTGAAGTTAAGCATGTTTTTCATAACAAATGTCCTCTTTTCTCTATAATTATAAATTATTTGCAATACGGACAAACATAATCTGAGAATCCTGACAATATATTAGGATATAGGTGTTGAGATATGCCTGCCTGAAATTTCATTATATAGCACATGAATTCAAAAGTAAAACAGTTTACGAAATCACATAAACTTAAGAATGTAAATATTTGCGGATTTATGCCTGATCATAAAAAAATATAGAAAATAAAGTAAAAAACAACTTAACTATTCGATTTTTATTGACAAAGATGTATATATATGGTTTTATATATTTTATAAAATTTTTATAAAAAATTTATAATTAAATCAAGGGAGGACATTTTATGATCAAACAGAGGAATATTGCTTTGTGCATAGTATTTTCAATCATTACATTTGGAATTTATGCACTGTATTGGTTCGTTTGCCTTACAAACGATGCTAATCAGGAATCTGGACAGACAGATGCAACAAGCGGTGGGGTAGCATTGTTGCTTACTATCGTTACATGTAATATCTATGGATGGTTCTGGGCATACAAGATGGGCGAGAAGATTGACGCAATAAAGACAAAGAATGGTCAGTCAGCAGGAAATTCAAGCATACTTTTCCTTCTGCTCCAGTTATGTGGACTTGGAATTGTATCATATGCTATTATGCAGGATACCATCAATAAGAATGCATAAAGAATCAAATTGCATACAACTATATATTGAAAAATGTATAGATGCAGTTGCATACAGACAAAATGTATGAGAAAATAGTCCCGTAGACTGACTTGTGTCTGCGGGACTATTCTATTATTTTTATTGCAGTTATGTAGTGGTTATATAGGAGCAGTATAATTGCAGTCATACACAGGTTATACATATGTAATTAAGGATTTAAATTTAAGGAGGATTATCAATTATGATCAAACAGAGGAATATTGGAATATGTATTCTGCTTTCAATTGTGACATGCGGAATATATGGATTGTATTGGTTTGTTGTGCTGACAGACGATATCAATCAGGAGTCAGGAGAGACAGATGCAACAAGTGGAGGAATGTCGCTTTTGCTCACCATCGTTACATGTAACATCTATGGATGGTTCTGGGCATATAAGATGGGTGAGAAAGTTGATATCATAAAAAATAAGAACGGTGTACCATCAAGCAACTCAGGCATATTATACGTTCTTCTTCAGGTGTTTGGACTTGGAATTATCGCATATGCGCTTATGCAGGATACTGCAAACAAATATGCAGATGCTATACCTCAGATGAATACAGGATATGGTCAGCAGGGTTATAATCAGAACTCATACAATCAGAATGGATACGGTCAGCAGGGATATGATCAGAATGCATACAACCAGAACGCGTATGGTCAGCAGCAGGGATATGATCAGAATGCATACGGCCAGCAGCAGTATAACCAGAATGCGTATGGTCAGCAGGGATATGATCAGAACGCATATAACCAGCAGGCATACGGACAGCAGCCATATGGTCAGCAGGGATATGACCAGAATGCATATAACCAGAATGCATATAACCAGCAGGCATACGGACAGCAGCCATACAGCCAGCAGGGATATGATCAGAATGCATACAATCAGCAGGGATATGGTCAGCAGGCCGGTTTAGACCAGAATACATTTGGCCAGCAGTCAGATCAGAATATTAACACATCAGCAGATGCTTCAGGCAGTGATAACAGCCAGCAGTAGTCGGCGGAGACAAAGAAATACAGAGCATGGATCAGATACAGAAATCAAGAAGAAATGCGATAATTAAAAGGGATGCCATCCTCGTGGGGATAGGCATCCTCTATTATATATTCATAAGAGTGACAGGACTTGCCATACCATGTATATTCAGAAAGATAACCGGATTTTTATGCCCAGGATGCGGGATAACACGGGCTATCCTTGCGGCCGTAAGGCTGGATCTTGCAAAGGCATTTGCTTATAATCAATTTATGTTTATAGCTCTTCCGGCGTTGGCATACATAATTGTAAAAAACGATTATGTATTCGTAAGATATGGAAACAGAAAGTTATCGCGATTTGACAATATACTTATATTTATATGTATTGCCGGGGCGGTGATGTTTGCCGTTCTCAGGAATGTGATGCGCTTTTGAGAGAGAGACGATGACAAGTTTATTGGCAGTGTTATAGAATGACCATCGTAACAGACTTATTTAATATCCCATCTTCTTGACAATAAATAATAAAAAGGCATATAATTTACAATTACCGAGGAGTTTTTCGGTAAAGTTGCACAAGCATTTCATTTGTGCTTGTAGTATTTTTTCAGGGAGGGTTTTTGAAATGGCAAAAAAACCGTATTATATTACAACCGCCATTGCATATGCATCAGGTAAACCTCATATAGGCAACACCTACGAGATCGTGTTGGCTGACAGCATTGCAAGGTACAAGAGATTCGCAGGTTATGATGTAAGATTCATGACAGGAACAGATGAGCATGGACAGAAGATCGAGAACAAGGCTTTTGAGAACATGCAGACCCCAAAGGAATTCGTTGATGAGACATCAGGTGAGATCAAGAGAATATGGGATCTCATGAATACTTCATATGACAAGTTTATCCGTACAACAGATGATTACCATGAGAAGCAGGTACAGAAGATATTTAAGAAGCTGTACGATCAGGGTGATATATATAAGGGACATTATGTAGGAAAATACTGTACACCATGTGAGTCGTTCTTCACAGATGGACAGCTCATAGATGGCAAGTGTCCGGACTGTGGAAGACCTGTTCAGGAGGCCAAGGAGGAGGCATACTTCTTCAAGATGAGCAAGTATCAGGACAAGCTCATGAAGCATATAGAGCAGCATCCTGAGTTTATACAGCCTGAGTCAAGACGTAACGAGATGGTTAACAACTTCCTTAAGCCGGGACTTCAGGACCTGTGTGTATCAAGAACATCATTCAAGTGGGGAATCCCAGTGGACTTTGATCCAAAGCACGTTGTATATGTGTGGGTTGACGCACTTTCAAACTACATAACTGGACTTGGATATGACGTAGATGGAAAGAGCGATGAGAAGTTTTATAAATACTGGCCGGCAGATCTTCACTTGATTGGCAAGGATATCCTGAGATTCCATACCATTTACTGGCCTATCATGCTGATGGCACTCGGACTTCCGCTTCCAAAGCAGGTATTCGGTCATCCTTGGCTCCTCCAGAGTGATGGCAAGATGAGTAAGTCGAAGGGCAACGTAATGTACGCTGACGATATGGTCAATATATTTGGCGTGGATGCTGTCAGATTCTTTGTTCTTCACGAGATGCCATTTGAGAATGATGGAGTTATCTCATGGGAGCTCATGGTTGAGAGACTCAACTCAGAGCTTGCAAATACACTTGGAAATCTGGTCAATAGAACCATATCGATGTCAAACAAGTATTTCGGTGGCATTGTGACAAATACCAACGTCACAGAGCCTGTCGATGAGGATCTTAAGAAGGTCGTTATGGACTGCAGATACAAGGTTGCAGAGTGCATGGATAAGCTCAAGGTTGCAGATGCGATCACAGAGATATTTGCACTGTTCAAGAGATGCAACAAGTACATAGATGAGACAATGCCTTGGGCACTCGCAAAGGAGGAGGACAAGAAGGACAGACTGAACACAGTTCTGTACAACCTTGTCGAGAGCATCGTTATAGGTGCAACACTCCTTGAGCCATATATGCCTGAGACAACTGAGAAGATCATGGCACAGCTCAATACCGAGAAGAGAAAGGTCACAGAGCTTGGAAAGTTTGGTCTGTACAAGTCAGGAACAAAGGTAACAGAGCAGCCTGAGATCCTATTCGCACGTCTTGACGTGAAGGAAGTTATGGCTAAGGTTGCCGAGTTCGCTCCAGTGGAGAAGGAGTCCATGTACGAGCAGGCCAAGAAGCAGAAGGAAGAGAAGGAGAATTCTGCTGAGACCAAGAAGATCAAGATAGCTGAGGCGAAGGTCCAGGCACTCAAGGCCAATCCTGATGTAGTTGACAAGCAGGAGATAAGCATTGAGGAGTTCCAGAAGATGCAGCTCATGATCGGCGAGATTGTTGCATGTGAGGAGGTTCCTAATTCAAGAAAGCTTCTCTGCTCACAGGTAAGCTTTGGCAAGAACAATGTGAAGCAGATTGTGTCCGGAATCAAGGGTACATATTCCGCTGAGGATATGGTTGGCAAGAAGGTTGTGGCTATAGTAAACCTCAAGCCATGCAAGCTTGCCGGAGTCGTATCAGAGGGTATGCTTCTGTGCGCAGAGGATCCTGAGGGTAATCTGTCACTCCTGACCACCGAGAAGGACTTCCCAGGTGGATGCTTTATAAGCTAAGATATAAAATAGTGGATATAATGAGGGAAGCATCACAGGCTGGGCACACGGCCGGGATCCGTGGTGTTTCCCTGTTTTTATTTATAAAGCTGAAGTAAATTTTATGTTACAAAGATTATACGCAGAGGCCTTTCTGCATTGATTTATTAGATGTTTCATGATAGAATTTTGCTAGGTGCACGGACAGGAGGAGTGTGCCTTTGGAAAGATTTAGAAATCTTAGCGCCATGACCCCTGGGCTTTGGCTTTCAGGGATAACGAGGTTGAAGGTTATCGAATATTCGGCGGATGCCTTCACGCAGAGTCTGGATGCGCACATGATATCCAAATATGGGGGTAACTCCAAAACAAAGAATCATGACCAGACACCCATAGCTGTTATGTATGGTGGTTTCACCTTTTTTAAGTGCGCCATATTATAATATTATCAGTATACAGCGTGGTTATAAGCCGAAAGGAGATTAATTTAATATGTGTGGAATCATAGGATATGTAGGAAAGAAACCAGCCAAGGACATTCTTATTGACGGACTGGCAAAGCTCGAGTACAGGGGATATGACAGTGCGGGAATAGCACTGCTTAATGATGATGATACACTGACGATCAAGAAGAAAGCCGGCAGAGTGGAAGACCTCAGGGAGATGTGCAGCGACGACAGTCCTGTGTACAGATCAACCTGTGGAATAGGCCATACGAGATGGGCTACTCACGGCGGAGTTACGGATGTGAATGCACATCCACATAGGTGCGGAGATGTGGCACTTATACATAATGGAATTATAGAGAACTATAACGACATTGTGAGAGAATACGGACTGGCCGACAGGTTGGTATCCGAGACGGACACAGAGGTAGTAGCAGCACTTCTGGACACACTGTACGATGGCAATCCCATCGAGACTATCAGAAAGGCTGTTAAGGCTATAGCCGGTTCATTTGCACTCTGCATTATGTTTGCAGACAGACCGGGCAAGATATACGCAGTGAGAAATGTAAGTCCGATGATCGCTTCATACACAGATGAGGGATCGATCATTGCATCAGACCTCACAGCGATAATATCATTTTCAAAGGAATACTTTGTTGTGCCGGAGTATCATATACTGACACTCTCAAGCACAGGCATCAGAGTAGAAGACATGAAGGGGAACATGGTAGAGCCGGAGATGCTCAAGATAACATGGGACATAACGGCAGCTCAGAAGGGTGGATATCCGCACTTTATGCTGAAGGAGATCTATGAGCAGCCAGAGGCACTGAGAAACACGATAACTCCTCGTATAGTGAATGAGCTTCCTGATTTCACTGAGGACGGCATCGATGATGAGGTGTTTAAGAATCTTGAGAACATCACAGTGGTTGCATGCGGAACAGCTATGCACGCCGGAATAGTCGGCAAGGCCATGATTGAGAAGGAGTTAAAGATTCCTGTTAATGTTGAGATAGCATCAGAATTCAGATACAAGGAACCACTCATAAATGAAAAGACTCTCGTAATAGTTACATCACAGTCAGGAGAGACTATTGACACACTCGAGGCACTCAGACTTGCCAAGAGATGTGGATCAAAGGTTCTGTCCATAGTCAATGTAAAGGGATCGACCATCGCCAGAGAGAGCGATTACGTCCTTTATACACATGCCGGTCCTGAGATCGCAGTTGCAAGTACCAAGGCATATTCGGTACAGATGGCTGCAATGTATCTCATTGGATGCAGACTTGGCTATGTCAAGGGTATATACTCTGAGGACAGGGCAAAGGCATTCATCAGACAGCTTCAGGGCGTTATCCCGGTGATAGAGGAGACACTCAAGCAGGCAGATGAAGTAAAGACAGTTGCAAACTATATAAAGATGGCTCCGGATGCATTCTTCATAGGAAGAGGACTGGATTATACACTGTCACTGGAAGGTGCACTGAAGCTGAAAGAGATTTCTTATGTTCACGCTGAGGCTTATGCGGCAGGGGAGTTAAAACATGGAACGATAGCACTCATAACTGAGAACGTTCCGGTCATAGCTTTGGCTACACAGGAATCTGTATACGGAAAGATGATTTCCAATATACGCGAGGTTAAGGCAAGAGGCGCATACGTCATTCTTGTCAGCATGGATGAAGAGTACAATGATAAAGATGTATGTGACAAACACATATCCATACCAAAGCAGGATGGATTGTTCACGGTATTTTCGGCTGCTGTCATCCTGCAGCTTATAGCGTATTACACGTCCGATGCAAAGGGGTTGGACGTAGATAAGCCACGTAATCTGGCAAAGTCAGTTACAGTAGAATAATTGACTCCGGGACTTACATGGATATCGTGCGATAAATATCGGAGGGTTTTATATGAGTGATAAGATGTATTTGTGTGATGAGTACAAATTGTACTTTAAGATTGAAGACGATGTAGAGGTTCTTCACAATGAGGTAGAGCTGTACAATGCTCAGTTTGTGGGCAATAATGCGTTCTGCCATGAGGAATATATAGATGGTCAGAGAGCTCTGACATATTCTATACCAGCCATGACTACCATGAATCAGTTCCTTGAGAAGAAGATACACAAGGATGAGCTGGTTGATCTGATATTCAGTATTGCAGATCAGCTCATGTATCTCAAGGCGAATGATCTGTCCATTGGAAAGGTTATACTGAATAAGGGATATATGTATATAGACTTCCAGAATATGGCTGTTCAGCTCATATTCCTGCCTATAGATAAGCCTATGGACAGATGTAATATGGAGAAGTTTATAAGGGATCTTATGGGCAATATGAAGTTTGCGAATAAGAAGGCATCCGATGCCGGATATGAGCTTATCAAATACTTTGATCACAATCCTACATTTTATCTGTCAGAATTTTATAAGTTTATAACAGACCTGAAGAATGACAATATAGCACATCCTGAGGATGAGCAGGAGCTTATGAAGTCAGCGGGAGTCAGCCCGGTCAATGTGGCTAAGGTAGAGGTTCCTGAGACTCCTCATGTTACAACTTCTTCATTCAAGCTTGCAAAGGAAGTTAAGGATTTCTCATCAAATGATATTGGATTTGATGACAACGATGACGGTTCGACAACAGTTCTCACGGCCAACAACCGTGGCAAGAGCGGCCCGGTCATCATAAGAACCAGAACAGGTGAGAGGATAAGGATCGACAAGCCGATATTCTGTATCGGTAAGTCTACACAGGGAGTTGACTATCAGGTAACTGATAACAATTCAGTCAGCCGCCGCCATGCTTACATTATCAATGTCAACGGCGTGTACTATCTGAGAGATAACAAGTCGACCAACCACACTTACCTTGGTGGCAAGATCATAAGCAGCGGAACGGATATGATGCTTATAGATGGTATCAGATTCAAGCTTGCGAATGAAGAGTTCACCTTCAAGGAGAAATAAAATAGTATATTATACTGGATAAGGAGACTTGTTTATTATTATAATGAGTCTCCTTATTTTATAATAAATCCCCTGCATGGGCGCGCCGGAGTACATGTGGGTAAAGGGGTAATATAAATAGAATGTGAAAAAAGGGGGAGTATCAAAGATTATGAAAAGAAAAGGAAGCTTATCGGGAAGGACACTGTGTAAAAAAGCAGCAACAGTGGTAATGTGTGCAGTGCTGATGCTGACGGCAGGTATTCAGACGACAGGTATTCAGACTGTTAAGGCCAGTACCCTTGACCAGCAGATAGAAGAGGCTCAGAGTGAGCTGGAACAGGTGAAGAAAGATCAGAGTGAAGTGCAGGCTGTATATGATCAGGGCTCTATAGGCTTTGTAGACTGGATGCTTGCGAAGAACGACTTGACAACAAAACAGAAAAATGATCTGGATTGGGCTAAGAATGTCCTGCAGAATGCATGTGAGGAAGATTTCTCCAAGTGGGCTGGTGGAAATAATACAGGCCTTCCGGAATCGAGAAATAACAAGGTTGTTGTTACCGGAGATAAGAAAGACGCCATATCGCTTGAAAACACAAAGGCGACATTTGCGGTATTGAATAAAATTAATTCGTTAAGGGACACAGACGAAAACTATGTCGGGGCAATGAAGAGGAATGCGGCTAAGACTAATTTCTATTTCATGGCGGTGGCACAGTCAGGCGCGGACAGAGGTGCAGGACTCACAAATCATTCACTTCTTCAGGTGTCATGTGAGAATCTGGCGTTTGGATATACTGATCCGGCGGCAGGATGGAACAGTGAGAAGGCATCTTTTAACAAGATAAGGGATGAGCTGGGATATTCATCCATAACTTCGCAGAGTCAGCTTACAGCTGTTGAACAAAAGGCGGATTCGGAGGGAGTCACGGTTGGACATTATACCAATATGTTCTGGGCAGCAGATCAGGTGATGGGAGTCGGATTCACACTCTATGGCAGGTATGGCAATACTTCATGCTTCAATGCAAGCAAGCTTTCAAACTATACTAGCAAATATGAGGTGTACACAATAGCTGAATTTGAGAAGCTGTTTGATGAATATTATGAGACTGTAGATCCGGAGAAGTGGCAGAAAAAGGTGGATGCAGCGCAGGCCAAGCTGGATAAGCTGCTTGGACAGCGGTATGATGCATGCACGGAGCATGTGTATGGTGAAGGTGTGAAAAAAGAGGCCACATGTACAGAGACAGGTGGAACAGTATACACATGCGCTAAATGTGGCTACAAAAAGATAGAGGATGAGGTTCCGGCTCTTGGGCATAGCTTTACAGATGGCGTATGTACGAGATGTAAAGTAACAGGACCAAAGACGATGTACGTGTACTGGAGATTATCGGAAACTGCTTCATCAGCCACATATGATCAGGAGTTCGAAGTAGGAAAGGATATAGAGACATACATATCTTTCTCGACGGCATCAGATAGCAAATCCGATGACAAATTCGTGTTTGATATAGCAGACCCGTCTATTATTTCGTATACCCCTTCGTCTAACTATGCTGGAACATTCCATATGAATAAGATAGGTGAGACGACGGTTACTGTATATCCGGTCGTGAATCCGGATATGAAGAGGGTAATCACTGTGTCGGTAACAGATGTGGGTGGTCATGACTATGTAATAAGTCAGGCAGAACCGGGATCTGGAGAGACAGAAAAAATTTGTTCAAAGTGCGGGACGACAAAAACGGTGACAATCCCGACGGCAATAACACGTACTGTATGGTGGAGTGATAGTAATGGATATTACAAGCCTGCTGATGTGGAAGTAGGTGATGAGATCAATCTGGAAGTAGATTATGCACCAACGAAGGTCGACAACTCTGAGTTTATAGTTACATCATCGGATGAAGGTATTGTAAAAGTGAGTGATCCGGAATCTTCTTATAGAAGATATGATGCTAAGCTTACGGCGGTCGGAACAGGTGATGTAACCATAAGAATAGTTCATAAATATGACAGCTCAATTTGTCAGGAATACACGTTCAATGTGGCAGATCAGGGGGGACATGAGTATGTCATATCAGAGGCAGATGAGGGTGAAAGCCAGACAGTAGAGACGTGTTCAAAGTGCGGATATGAGAAGATCGTGTCACTTCCTACCAGTATCAGATATGTGTATTGGCAGGAGAAGGACAGCGATAACAGGACTACTTCACCAAGTGAGTATGAAATTGGAGCGGAACTGAGTATAAATATAATGGATTGGCCAACGAGAGCGGACATACATGAGTATGCGGTTACATCGTCGGATGAGACTGTTGTAAAGGTGAATGAAGTGTCTAGGACTGCGGCATCACTTTCGGCAATCGGCAACGGCGTTGTAACGATTACGGTTGCCAGTAAATATAATCCGTGGGTGAAGGCTGAGTATGAACTTGATATAACAGAGATAGGCGGACATTCATACACTGCGGAAATAGTAAATGATGAAACTCTTGCACAGGCTGCGACCTGTACAACTGCTGCGAAATATTATTATTCCTGTGATAACTGTGGAAGAGTGAATCGCAAAAAGACATTTACACACGGGGATAGCCTGGGACATGATTACGCCCCAAAGTATGAGTGGTCAGCAAATGGCAACACTTGCAAGCTGGTTCTCACCTGTACCAGAGATTCGAGTCATGTGATCAGTGAACCGATGACTGTAACAAGCAAGATAACGCAGGCATCCTGCGAGAACGATGGTGCAAAGGTGTGTACAGCAAAATGCACGCTGAATGGCAAGAGTTATCAGAGTACCAAGAAGATAGCCATTGGTGCATTGGGACATAGATGGGATTCAGGCGTGGTTAAGAAAAAAGCTTTGTGTGCAGCAGAAGGTCTGATCAGATACACATGTGAGCGATGCCAAAAGACAAAGGATGAGAAGACAGAGCCACTCGGACATACCCAGGGAAAGGCTGTGTATGAGAATGTAAATCTGGCTACATGTCAGGCTGAAGGCAGCCGAGACAAGGTTATATACTGCACCGTGTGCAAGGCAGAACTCAGCAGGACTACTGAGATTCTTCCAAAGACAGACCATGATAGAACGCTTGTAGGAGAGAAGAAAGCTACCTGTATGGGCGGCGGATATACAGGAGATGTTGTCTGCAGCATGTGTGGTGAGATTTTTGAAACCGGTACAGCAACAGACCCAGTCGATCACAGCTACACAGCAAAGAAAACAACTGCACGATATCTGAAGAAGGCAGCAGATTATGATTCTCCGGCAGAGTATTACTATGCATGTGTATACTGTGGAGAAAAGGGTGAGACTAGCTATGCGTATGGCTCAAAGCTCACGCGTAAGAGCATATCGTCAGCAAAGGTTACACTTAACAAGACAGAATATACATATGATGGTAATTCGAAGAAGCCGGCTGTAACAGTAAAGCTTGGCGACAAAACGCTGGAGAAGGATACAGATTATACGGTTTCATACAATAAGAACAAAGCAGCCGGAACAGCAGAGGCTGTAATTATAGGCGCTGGCACATATCAGGGACAGAAGACGATCAATTTTACGATCAAAAAGGCGCCGAACAGCATAACGCTGAAAAAGCGCAGCTACAGAATAGAGATGTCAACCAGCTCGAAGAGAATATCTATTTCACAGAGCGTGAGCGCACGTGCCGGAAAGCTCAGCTACAGCTCGGATAAAAAAGCTGTAAAGGTAGACTCTGCTGGAACAATAACGATCGCAGCCCGGTATATAGGCAAGGCAAACATCACCGTATATGCTGGAGATTCGAATCATGTGAAGGTGAAGAAGATAATACCTGTTACTGTCAGCCCGAAGATACCAGGTATAAGCCAGATAAAGAGCCCATCGGCTGCGTCTGTAAGATTAAAGTGGGGAAAGATAAGCTGCGCAGATGGCTATCAGATCCAGTATTCAACAACATCAAACTTTAAAAAGGGTACATATGCATTCATGGTGTTAAGCGGTGGAAGCAAGACGACTGCGAGTCTTGGAGCAAAGCAGCGGATTAAAGGCGGAAAAACATATTATGTAAGGGTTAGAAGCTTTTCGAACAAGTTTGGCACAAGATGCTACTCAGCATGGAGCAAGACAAAGTCAGTCAGGGTGAGAAAGTAGCCGGAGATAACATATATATAAAGCTCAGCCTGTGTGATGGATTCAGTAGAAATCACACAGGCTGAGCTTTTCTTAATGTATATTCTTAAGACACATTCTTAATGCATATAGTTACTCGGCGGTCTCGCCACCCGAGGAGATATCGCCTTCGTCTGAACTGTCCTCGCTTGAGCTGTCAGAGCTGTCAGAGCCTGAGCTCTGCTGGGAACCCTCTATTGCAAGCATGGATGCATCAACCTGGGACAGCCCCGCCGGGTCAGCACAGTAATAGTCGCCGTCATCGGTTATCTTCACAGAGACCACAACAGGACTGCGGTAATCCATGTCTGCGGCTTTATTCTGAAGGATATCCGACACGCCCTGGGCAAATTCTTTCTCATAATCTTCCTTTGTGGTGTTGTTGAAATCGCCGGCGCTGATCTTCTTGTTATAGTCGTCGATATATGCGAACACATCGTCAAATGCCTGATTGAGAATGTCCATAGGATACACGGTCACGTCCACATAGTAGTCGCTTCCGCTCTTATAGGCTCTTGACACCTCGTATTTGGCCTTGGAGTAGATGACCTTTGCGGTCTCGTCAAATATAGCATCCACCTCGTCTGTCTCTGCGTTGTTCAGTGAGTAATGATTGATGAGCTGGCCGGCCAGATAATCTATGCTGTCGCTGTACATGGCTGAGGCGTCCTCCTCGGAGCCGTCGTTGTCCTTCACGTATCCGTCAAAGCTTCCTTTGTAGTTGACGTCGAGAATGTTCTGCATGTATGTCTGATAGGTGGTCTTCTTGCGGTGAAGACAGCCTGTGAGTGATGTCATCACGAGGGTTGCCGCGAGACCTAATATGACAAGTTTTGAATGGTGTTTCATCTATATGATCCTCCGTAAAATTTAAATTCAATGAGCAGTTACAATATAGCATAAAAAAAGTGGTTTGTAATCATAAAAGGTAAAAATACTTTGCTTACAGAATTATGTGTGCTATAATTACGGAGTATCTACAATAGGATTAGTTTTTCGGAGGTAAGGTCATGGCAAAACAGGTAGAAGATGTTGTAACTGACGATAGAGTAGAATCACTGAAGACAGTGAAGTTTGGTGGATATGATAAGGCATCCGTTGATTACTATATTGATGAACTTAAGGAAAAGCACAATAAAGAAGTAGAGGAGCTTAAGGCGAACGTCAACAAGCTCAGCGAGGCTGTTCTGAGTCTCAAGACCATGAGAGAGGTCAATATGACAGAGTCTTCCAAGACCATAGAGACTCTCAAGAAGACCAATTCAGAGCAGGAGAGCGAGATAGAGTCACTCAAGGAGCAGATCAATGCATACAAGCAGAGAGAGCTTGAGAATGCAGGAAGATACGAGTCAATATCAAGAACACTTCTTGAGGCCCGTGAGAGCGCAGACGCACTGATCGCACAGACTGAGAAGGAGTGCACAGACAAGAAGAATACTATAACTGCAGAGCTCGAGGCATACGAGACAGATGTCAAGGAGAGATGCACAAAGCTCCAGACAGATACAGAGATACAGTGCCAGCAGATGTATGATCAGACCGAGGCAAAGTGCAACAGCATGAAGGATGAGGCATACTCAGAGGCAGAGAAGACAAGAAATAAATCTCACGCAGATGCAGAGGCTCTGTCGGCAAAGACAGATTACGAGTGCAAGGTTATGAGAGAGGAAGCTCAGAAGGATGCTGCCAATACAAGAAATGCAGCCACAGATGATGCAACCAGACTTCGCAACAATGTGAAGAAGGAGTGCGAGAGCGTAAGCAGATATATGTCAGATCTTCTGTCATCACTGGACAATGTTATTTCTGCATGTGCTTCAACAAAGGATGTTGCCGACAAGGCATTTACCGGACTGAAGAGCGAGGCAACTGCTATGGTTAGTGATGCTGAGGATGCACAGTAGTAATATATGATATATGGTAACATGAAACTTTTCTATGTGATGGGACATAGGAAAGTTTTATGTGCATTAAGGGGTAAATAATATACGGGGTGTATAATAATGGGATAAAACTGCACTTGTGCAGTGGATATATGGAGAGATATTTATGGAGATAAACAGACTTAGTGGTTATTCAGATTTTCTGGGAATAGTTGAATATCCTGCGGTTGTGTTCTGCGAGGATGGTGAAGTCCTCAGCATAAACAATGCCGCAGTTAAGATCGTGGGTTCGGATGTTGAATCCATTGCCATGGAGCCGGATAAGTTTATGGTCAGCGATGAGTTCTGGCCGACACTTGACGACAAGAAGGCTATCATATGGCACAGACTTGGACTTATAGTTAACGACAAGGACAGATATGTAGTCAGTGGATTTGTCAACCAGTTTGAATATGGTGACAAGAAGGCGTATATGGTATTGTTTGAGCTTCGATCAGACGTTACGATAGGAAGCGTGAGTCTTGAGAGGATTATAAACCATATAGGCGTTATAGCTCTGTATCTGTATAAGCCGGAGGGTGTATGGAGAACGAGATACGTATCTAAGAACATATCTGAGTATGGATATACAGATGGCAATTTCTACAGTGGGCTGGTGGGACTCAGCGACCTGCTCCCTAAGAGTGATTATGACCTTCTGATCGGACAGCTCTACAAGGTTCAGAATACCGGAGTGGATGATTTTGAGATGGAGACTAGGATCGTATCAGCTCACAGAGATATAAATAAGATGAGACTTAAGTGTCACATCGTGAGAACCACAGATGGCGACATGGATGGAATAGAGCTCCTGTTCATAAAGGACAAGGAGACAGGATACAATGAGGATCAGGCGGCGTATATATTATCTGCCATGTCTAAGATCAAGAGCTTTGTCATGGTACAGCAGTACGAGAATGGCAGACCGATCTTCAAGTATATAACCCCGAACGCCAAGCAGATGGGAATAAATGTGGATGCCATCAAGCTTGGTGACAGACTCATAGAGGATTATATCCATCCGAAGGACAGAAGCAGGGTTATGGCGAATGTCAGAAACGCCACGAAGCGCGAGGACAAGGACTACGAGGAAGAGTTCAGGATAGTCAACGACAGAGGCGAGGTTATCTGGGTGAAGTCCCAGAGCTCTGTGACACAGGCGGCTGATAACACATACACGGTTGAGTATTTTATATCTGATATTACGGACAAGAAGGCTCTTGAGAACAGTGTTGAGCGCGCTAAGAAGGAGTTCGATGACAAGCTCTCATACATTATGAAGACAAATACCCAGTCGGATGAGGAAAGGAATCAGATAGATACCGAGAAGTGGACTCTGATAACGAAGGCGTTCTCTGCACTCACAGGACTTTATACAACTATCATAGATCCTGTGGGCAAGAAGATGGTTGAGCCGGCCGGCCCTCAGAAGCATATGGGTTATTTCTATGATATGTTTGAGAAGCCTCAGTATAAGCAGATATATATGAAGCTAAATGAGGTAGTTCTCAGGAACAATGTTCCGGTTATGATGGAAATGGACGATGACATCACGGGAAGTATGATCTGTGGTGCACCGATCATGATAGATGGCAAGCATGTGGCAACATGGATATGCTGCTCATATGATGACGAGGATGCGAAGAAAATGGAGAGCGTATACAAGGTGCAGTGGCAGCTTGGACGCATTTTCTCCGAATACGCATTCAGCTCTCAGATCCTGGCAAAGGAGGCGATCCGTGCCAAGTCAGAGGAGGTCATAATGGAGAACAAGCTGCAGTGGCAGAAGATTCTGCTTGATGCCCTGAACACTTCAGATAAGAGCTCCCAGCAGGTTATCAATGACGTGATAGCACAGGTGGGCGAGGTCTTAAATGCTGACGTGGCAGCCCTGTATGTGAAGGACAAGCAGGGAGATCTGGATTGCCAGTATATCTGGTCCAAGAATCAGAGCATGTCTGCAGAGGAGTATGTGACAGAGTGGCAGCGCGCCAACATGAAGTTCAGATCATGGCAGAATGGTCAGGGCTCGGGCAAGCTGGTGGACAAGGGATACCTTGTGATAGATGCAAAGCATATGGATGAAGCAGCTAAGAAGATCATGACAGGGGGGCCTGTTAAGAGCTTTACCGCAGTTCCTGTGTATGTTAATGGCAATTATGGAGCGGTATTTGTGCTGGCGAATACCTCTATCAACAAATTGTGGACCACAGAGGAGATTGAATTTGTAAAGCAGACAGGTGATGTACTCAGAAGTGCCCTTGAGAAGATAGAGAGCGATGACAGCGTTAAACGCATAAACAGTGTTCTCCTCGATACATATAACTATATTGATGAGGGTATATTTATTAGAGAAGTTGATACTGGAAGAGTGCTGTTCTCGAACAGGACTCTGAACGATATGCTTGGATATGATTTTACAGACAAGGACAGTAAGCTCCTTATAGAGAATCTCAGAGATAAGTACAAGCTCATGGGAGGTCCGGATCAGCATCTGGCTACGGACAGCAAGGAGGTCAACTGGAGAAGCTATATAAGAAGTCTCGACAAGATCATGGATTTGACTGAAGTTAGCATGAAATGGCTTGACGGCAGCAATGCATCTCTTGTAATATTAAGGGACGTGAACGAATAGAAGGGAGACTTGTGATGGCAAGCGCAGATATTGGTATAGATTTAGGTACAGCCAGTATACTGGTGTATGTGAAAGGCAAAGGAGTCGTACTCAAGGAGCCTTCAGTAGTTGCATACGACAGGGATACTAATAAGATAGTGGCTATTGGTGAAGAGGCGAGACTTATGCTTGGAAGAACTCCGGGTAATATAGTGGCCATCAGACCTCTCAGGCAGGGCGTAATCTCTGATTATACGATAACAGAGAAGATGCTCAAGTATTTCATACAGAAGGCTGTCGGAAGGAGTTATTTTGGAAGACGACCTAGGATCAGCGTATGTGTACCTTCTCAGGTTACAGAGGTTGAGAAGAAGGCAGTTGAGGATGCAACTTATGCGGCCGGTGCCAGGGATGTGTCCATAATTGAGGAGCCTGTGGCAGCAGCCATTGGCGCAGGAATAGATATATACAGACCATGTGGTAACATGATAGTTGATATAGGTGGTGGAACTGCCGATATAGCAGTCATCTCTCTCGGAGGTCCTGTTGTCAGCGCATCCATTAAGGTTGCCGGAGATGATTTTGATGAGGCAGTTGTCAGATTCATGAGAAAGAAGCATAACCTTCTCATAGGAGAGAGAACCGCCGAGGAGATCAAGATCAAGATAGGTACATGTTACAGAAGACCTGAGAATATAACGTTGGATATACGAGGCAGAAACCTTGTAACCGGTCTTCCGAAGACTGTTACGGTCACATCGGATGAGACGGAGGAGGCACTTCGTGAGCCTGCGTCCCAGATATGTGAAGCTGTTCATTCAGTTCTGGAGAGAACTCCTCCTGAGCTTGCTGCTGATATTGCAGATCGTGGTATAGTTCTGACCGGTGGTGGTGCGCTGCTCCACGGACTTGAGGAGCTGCTTGAGGAGAAGACAGGAATAACCACCATGACAGCGGAGGATCCACTCAGAGCGGTGGCCATTGGTACAGGAAAGTACATCGAGCTTCTCAGCGAGAAGAACAATTAAGACAGGAGCTGAGGACTCAGTCTTCAGAGGAGAGAAAACTTGGTAAGAGAAGGTTACGTAGAGAAAGTTATATATAAGAATGAAGACAATGGGTACGCCGTCTTCGCCGTTGAGGGCGAGGACGGCGAAGATATTTTTGTGGGGAATCTTCACGGCGTTGCAGAGGGGATTTATGTATCGGCGGAGGGGGATTATGTAGAGCATCCAACTTATGATTTGCAGTTCAAATTCACCTCATGTGAGATCAAGATGCCGGATGATGTGCTCAGTATTGAGAAGTACCTTGGTTCGGGCATCATAAAGGGTGTCGGAGAGGCTCTGGCAAAACGTATAGTGAAGAAGTTCCGCATGGACTCACTCAGGATAATCGAGGAAGAGCCGGAGCGCCTTGCGGAGATACGTGGAATATCAGAGAGGAAGGCCAGAGACATTGCCGTGTCATACAACGAGAAGAAAGAGATGCAGGATGCGCTCATGTTCCTGACCGGTCTCAATATCCCGGTGAACCTCGCTGTAAAGATCTACAATGAATACGGTGACGAAGTGTACGACATAGTGAGGACAAATCCCTATAAGATAGCAGAGGATATAACGGGCGTTGGATTCAGGACAGCGGACGAGATTGCGGACAGACTTGGTATCGGAAGAGATTCGGATTTCAGGGTAAGAGCCGCTATTATGTATGCCCTATCCGGTGCAAATGGACTTGGTCATATGTATATTCCCCAGAAGATGCTGGTAGACAAGACATATTCATTGCTGATGAATGAGTACATGCCATATGATCCGGAGCTTGAGATGTCTATATGCAATCAGATACTTGAGCTCAGCGTTGCCGGCAAGATAATCATAAAGGAGTTGAAGGACGATCCAGATTCAGGGGAGCTCCCAGATGTGAGCCTTGATGATCCGGTGGCTGACATAGACATGGATTTGCTGGATACGGAGTCAGAGTCAAACGTGACAAATGCCGTGTATGCAGCACCTAATTATTATATGGAGCTCAATTCGGCAAGACTTCTGTGTGAGCTCAACATAGATTTCTCAAAGGCAAAGCTCAAGATAGACAAGGTTGTTGAGACGGTAGAAAAGTCAGAGAATATGAAGCTGGCTGATGCCCAGAGACTTGCCATAAGAAATGCCGTGGATCACGGCGTTGCGGTCATAACCGGAGGCCCCGGAACCGGAAAGACAACGATCATAAATGTACTTATCAAGATATACGAGAGCTTCAGGATGAAGATAGTTCTTGCTGCGCCTACAGGACGTGCAGCCAAGAGGATAACCGAGGCCACAGGATACGGAGCACAGACCATACACAGAATGCTCGAGCTTACGGGCGGAGTGGAAGGAGAAGAGACTTCTGCGTATACATTTATGCGGAATGAGAGCAATCCACTTGAGGCCGATGTTATCATAATAGATGAGATGTCCATGGTTGACAGCAGCATTTTCTACAGTCTGCTCAAGGCTGTGGCTCCGGGCACAAGACTTGTGCTTGTGGGTGATTCGGATCAGCTTCCGTCAGTTGGCCCGGGAAATGTGCTCAAGGATATCATAGCGTCCGGTGTGTTCAGCGTGTCGGTGCTGGACAGGATATACAGACAGGGCGAGGACAGCGATATCATAGGCAATGCCCACAGGATAAAGGATGGAGAGCATGTGGAGATCAAGAACAAGAGCAGGGATTTCTTCTTTGTTCCAAGGAATGGCTACAATGAGATCGTGGCAGAGCTCAAGGTGCTTCTGACAAAGCAGCTTCCATCATATTTTGGTGTGGATAAATCGGATATACAGGTGCTGACACCTATGCGTAAGTATGATATGGGTGTTGAGAACCTCAACAAGCAGCTTCAGGATGTCCTCAATCCGGAGGGACACGGAAAACCCGAGCATGACCGGGGCGATGTGGTGTTCAGACAGGGCGATAAGGTCATGCAGGTCAAGAACAATTACAAGCAGGAGTGGAAGATACTGGATCCGTCGGGCAGATTTGCCAAGGAGGAAGGAGTCGGAGTGTTCAACGGCGATATTGGATTTGTAAAGGCTGTTGACGACTACGAGCAGAGGATCGTGGTGGAATTTGACGATGGAAGACAGACTGAGTATCCATACAACCAGCTTGAGGAGCTTGAGCATGCATTTGCGATAACCATACATAAGTCGCAGGGAAGTGAGTATCCCGTGGTTGTGATCCCGCTTCTCAGATGCCCACCTAAGCTTTTGAACAGAAACCTGCTGTATACGGCGGTGACGAGAGCCAGAAGAAGCGTGGTCATAGTGGGCAATATAGGACTGGTAAATACGATGATAGACAATGAGGATGAACAGAAGAGATACACCTCATTTGCACTGAGACTCAGGGAGATGGAGAGAAGATGAAACGATGCGCAGATAAGTTCGGGTTCGGACGACTGCTCACGGATCTCCTGTATCCCCGCCGGTGTGCGATATGTGACGAGGTGCTTCCGATGGGAGAAGGGCTGATATGCAGAGGGCATAACAGCCTTCCCTATGTGAAGCCTCCGTCATGTATGGTGTGCGGCAAGGAGGTCGACAGTGAAGAGCGGGAGCTCTGTCTGGACTGTGAAAAACATTCAAGAAATTTCGAAAGAGGTTTCCCCGTATTTAATTACATGGAACCCGTCAAAGCCAGTGTTCTGGCGATAAAATACCATAACAAAAAAGAATATTGTGATTTTTACGGAGCTCAGATGGCGGAGAAGGTGCGCCCGTATGTCAGAAGGTATGGAATAGATGCGGTCACCTGTGTACCTTTGCACAGGAGAAAGCAGAGACAGCGCGGCTACAATCAGGCGGCTGTACTGGCGAAGGTTGTCGCTGATGAACTGGGGCTTCCATTCTGTGGGGATATGCTGGTGAGAAGAAAGTACACCACACCGCAGAAGAAATTGGACAACCTGGAGAGGGCAAACAACATAAAGACATCCATGGACATAGGCAGAGTGTACCCGGAGTACAGAAATATCCTGCTTGTGGATGACATATATACAACCGGTGTCACCATAGACGTGTGCGCCGGCCTTCTGAAGAAAGCCGGCGCACGCCATGTATATTATTCATCTGTATGTGTTGGCAAGGGGTGTTAGTCCTCGTCTGTATCGTCAACTATGTGGAAGTCCTCGTCGCTCTTCTCTTCCTCCTCCGGCATGTACTCGTTGAAGATGTGTACAAATACCAGTGAGCACAGATAAGCGTGAAGTCCTGCGACACATATGAGCATAAGACCGAGCACGGTGGAGCTGAAATAGCATCCCGCTGCGATCGCTGCCGTTATCGCAACCATGAGAAGTGTCCATGGAAGATTCTTGATGGACATGAGGAATGCGTTCTTGATGGTCGCTTTGACTGTGTTCTCAAACTGCGCCTGAAGAGGGAATACATACAGGACAGTGAACAGGTAGATAAGTGACATGATGGTGAATATGACCAGCATACTCTTGATGTTCCTGCTCACGGCGAACCACATGTCAAATGCACACAGGACACCGGCAAGCAGAGCCAGAACTCCTATCCCTGTGGCCTGTTTGAAATTCTCCCTGAAGCTCTTGAAGAACAGCTTGACCACGCCGCCCTGACCGTTTCTGATGCATTTCATGGTGGTGTAGTAGAGTGCTGTGGTCGATGCACCTATCGTGAGGATTGGCAAGGAAGTCAGCAGCCACAGAAAATGCAATATTACTATATCGCACACTATGGTTAGAAAATTCATGATAGGATTATCTGTCGATAATGATCTGTTCAAAATAAAATACCTCTCTTTCTTTATCCAAAAAATATTACAAGCCTAAGCCATCAGATCTTCCTTTGTAAGGGTCTCAAGTGTGGCTACGTCAATGTTGTCCATGGAAACTATTCTGGTGGCCTGCCTGGATATGGCGGATTCCATAAAGTTACGGACTTCACGGGCGTTGGCAAATGTATCGTCGTGATGTGCGGCTTTGTCGTGCCAGTATTCTGAGGCGTATGCGCGGGCATCATCGTCCAGCTTGTATTCCTGCTTGGAACACATGCTCTCGAAGATGGACATAAGCTCGTCCCCGGTGTAATCCTCAAATGTGATGAATTTGTTGAATCTGGAACGAAGTCCCGGGTTGGAGCTCAGGAACCGTTCCATGAGATCCGGGTAGCCGGCAACTATGACTATGAGATCATCTCTGTGATCCTCCATAGCTTTGAGCAGCGTGTCCACTGCCTCCTGGCCGAAATCATTCTCACCCTTGCCTGCGGTGAGAGTATAAGCCTCATCTATAAATAAGATCCCGCCGAGGGCTGATTCTATGACCTCGGTTGTCTTGACGGCTGTCTGACCAATATATCCCACAACAAGTCCGCCTCTGTCGACCTCGACAAGCTGTCCTCTTGACAGTATGCCCAGACCCTTGTAGATATTTGCAAGAAGTCTTGCCACCGTGGTCTTTCCTGTTCCCGGATTGCCGGAGAATACAAGGTGGAGAGATACGGACGGTTGTTTCATGCCGTTTTCCTCGCGGAGCTTCTTGATCTTCAGAAGGTTTACGAGGTTGGTGATGTCTTTCTTCACGCTCTCGAGTCCGGTCATGGAATTCAGTTCCTCGAGAAGAGTGTCCACATCCTTGACGGGTTCAGCCCTTTCGGAAGCTGTCGACTTAGCCGGAGTCTGTGAGACTGGGGAAGCACTCTTTGGGAGTGCGTTGTACTTGTCGAGCAGTGGGCTTGGATCTATGGCGTACAGGTTCATGGACTTGAGATATTTGTCGAGCAAGAGGCAGTAGCCTGTGAGCCTTGCTATCTCGTTGTCGTCAGTCATGTTGTTGCAGGCGATGAATTCCTGACCCATGAGCTTGAACATTCTGACGTAATCTCTGGAACGGTATACTGATCTGGGATTTACCTTTGCCCGGGCCAGATCGCCCTGTACAAAATATGTAAGGGATCTAGGTGGTGTCACGGCAAAATCCCCGGTTGTTCTCTCATATTTGAATGTGCGGAATTTGTCTGTTGTAAAGTGCTGGTTCAGGTATTCGCGGACAAATTTTATCTCCAGGGTAAGTTCTGCCTGGTCGGAGCTGGACAGATATGCAAGAAACTGAAGCAGGTCAAACTGAAGCATCTCTCTTGTCTTGAGTCCTGTCTTCTGGCGCGCACCGTAGCCGTCGTTGTCCAGCGAATCGGCATAGGAATAGCAGTTGTCCAGTTCGGCTTTTAGTGAGTAATTCATAAGTTGTTCCCCATCCTTTCCATAAAGCACATAATTGTATCTATTGTAAAGCCTTTGACCCATGTAATCAAATAAAGTTTTGCCTGGTTAATCCATTTATTGTGTCATATTTGTATTTTGTATGATAAAATAGCAGTTATATGAGCAAAATTTACACCAAAAGGTGACAAACGCGACAGGAGACAGACGATATGAAATTCAGACCATGCATAGACATACACAATGGACAGGTAAAGCAGATAGTTGGAGGCAGTCTCTGTGATGAGGGTGACAGAGCAGATGAAAACTTTGTATCACAGAAGGACGGAGACTTCTTTGCTGAACTGTACAAAAGCTATGGACTTAAGGGTGGTCATATCATACTTCTCAATCCTGCGTCCAGCGAATACTATGACGCCGATGTAAGACAGGCACAGCTCGCTCTGGCGGCATATCCGGGAGGACTGCAGATAGGCGGGGGAATAAATGCTGACAATGCACAGTGGTTCATAGATATGGGTGCGTCACATGTCATAGCCACATCATTTGTGTTCAGGGATGGAGAGATCAACTACGACAACCTGAAGGCACTTGAGAAGGCTGTGGGCAGAGAACATCTGGTGCTGGATCTGTCCTGCCGGAAGAGGGACGGAGAGTATTATATTGTCACTGACAGATGGCAGAAATTTACAAATGTAAAGGTGGAGGAGGCAACGCTTGACCGGCTCTCAGAATACTGCGACGAGTATCTCGTTCATGCGGTGGATGTGGAGGGCAAGGCGTCAGGCATAGAGACCCATGTTGCGGACATGCTTGGAAGATGGGGAAAGCTGCCGATGACATATGCCGGAGGTGTGGCATCATTTGACGATCTGGAACAGCTCAGAAGTCTCGGAAGGAACAGGATAGACGTGACCATAGGGAGTGCACTGGATATCTTTGGGGGACATATGGCGTTTCAGGAGATTATAAGGTTTATGGAGGGTTAACATGGCAAAGATGAAGAAGGTACTGGCCATTGCGATGGCTGCGGCTATGGGTATGTCCATGCTGGCTGGCTGCGGAGGTCAGGGCAAGGACGATGTGACAGAGGCGACAAGCCAGGCGGAGACCAGCGAGGCTGCGACCTCGGAGGAGAAGACAGAGGAGGCTGCTTCGGAGGAGGCTGAACAGGAGAAGACAGAGGTCAAGGCAGGGGATGTCCTGATAGACCTGAACTTTGATGACAATGACACGGACGAGTGCCATACATATTCAAATGGCGGACAGGCCGTACTCGGAGCAGAGAACGGAGAACTGTGTCTGGATATAACCGGAACAGGAAGCCTGGATTATGCGAACCAGATATACTATGACGGATTTGAGCTCAACCAGGACTGTGTGTATGAGCTGTCATTTGACGTGCACAGCACCATTGAGAGAGGAATTCAGTACAGACTTCAGATAAATGGCGGTGATTACCACGCTTATGTGATGGATGACATAACGATAGGCACTGAGACACAGCACATATCCAACCAGTTCACCATGAGCGAGGCATCGGATCCGGCACCTAGAATGTGTATGAATCTGGGACATTTCGAGGGCGTTGGTGATGACAGCGTGCCTCACAAGGTATACTTTGACAATATCAAGCTCACTGTAGTTGACGCCTCAAGCGCACAGAGCGTTGAGGGTATTCCTGATCCAAAGCTGGTTGGCATCAACCAGATGGGTTACGGCAAGGATGCGAAGAAGCTTGCCACAGTGACTGACAGAGACGCCAAGAGCTACGAGGTAAAGAGCGTCGCTGATGACAAGGTAGTCAGCAAGGGTGACGTATCTGGCTGGGATTACGATCCTGCTGTGGGCGACAAATGTGCGGTTATAGATTTCTCTGATGTCAAGGATCAGGGTACATACAAGATAGTTCTCGACACCGGAGCAGAATCATACGAGTTCCCTGTTGGGGATGGCGTGTATGACGATATATACAAGGCGTCAGTGCTCATGTTCTATGACCAGAGATGTGGAACAGAGCTTGATTCAGCCATAGCCGGTGATTTTGCACACGCTGCATGTCACACGGGAACTGCCATAGTGTACGGCTCAGATGTTGCAAAGGATGTGACCGGCGGATGGCATGATGCCGGAGACTACGGAAGATATGTTGTTCCGGGCGCAAAGGCGGTACAGGATCTGCTCCTTACATATGAGGATTCAGAGTATGCGGCAAAGGACGACGCTATCGGAATACCTGAGAGCGGCAACGGTGTTCCTGACGTTCTGGATGAGGTCAGATACGAGCTTGACTGGATGCTCAAGATGCAGGATGAGACCAGCGGCGGAGTTTATCATAAGGTTACCGGAGAGGTGTTCCCTGAGATGGTGGCTGCTGTTGAGGAGACTGCTCAGATGATACTCTCACCTATATCCAACACAGCAACAGGCGATTTTGCGGCTGTTATGGCAAAGGCTTCAGTTGTATACAGAAAGTACGATGCAGCATTTGCAGATTCATGTCTTGCTGCAGCTCAGAAGGCATGGAAGTATCTTGAGCAGCATCAGGGAGATGCAGGCTTTAAGAACGTTGGAAGCATAGTTACAGGTGAGTATCCTGACAGCAATGACAGCGATGAGTACCTGTGGGCAGCAGCGGAGCTGTATATCGCAACAGGTGATGAGAGCTACAATGATTATGTGAAGACAGCCATCGAGGGAAGCGTTAAGTACGGCCTTGGATGGGCGGATGTCGGATATTATGGAATATATGACTACTGTGTAAATGTAAAGGACTGCGCAGCAGAGAAGGAGATACTTAAGAAGGGTGCTGACAAGCTTGTAGATAACTATGCCGGCAGCGGCTTCGGTTCAACAACAGGCGGCTCTTATGTATGGGGAAGCAACATGGTCGTTGCGGATAACGGAATCCTTCTGCTCATGGCATCAAAGGTTCTGGGCGACGATTCATATGTGGACTATGCGGCAGACCAGCTCAACTATATACTTGGAAGAAATGCAGTCAGCTACTGTTATGTGACAGGATATGGTTCACAGACTCCTGAGAATCCACACCACAGACCTTCAGAGGCACTGGGCAAGGCAATGCCTGGAATGCTTGTGGGCGGTGCCGATGGAAACCTTGAGGATCCATATGCGAAGGCTGTTCTTGCAAAGATTCCAAAGGAGAGATGCTATGTCGACAACGCACAGAGTTATTCATGTAATGAGGTAACGATCTACTGGAATTCACCTCTTGTATATCTTCTTGCGAACTTCAAGTAGCAAATATTTAAGAATATGTAACTATAATTAGTACATCATATTTGATATAACTATTGAATATCATGTAAGGAATCGGTATGGAAATATGAATGAATATGTAGACAAAATAAAAAAGCTTATGGAGAAAGAGATGGTCAGATATGTTATAGCCGGAGGAATGACCACGGCTGTGAATCTTGTATCATTCTTTGTGTTGAGACTTGTGACGGATCTGTCGCGAAGTGCGGCGAATATCATAGCGATAATGCTTGCCATATTATTTGCCTACTTTGCAAATGGATTTTACGTGTTCAGGTCGGAGCAGAGGAAGAGCGTAGGCCGGATCATAAGGGAGTTCATATCATTTGTGGGCATGCGTCTGTTTGCCATGGTGGTGGAGGTCGTTGGAACCAACCTGCTGTGCGACTCCTTCAGATACAATGAGTTTATATCAAAGATAATAATTCAGGTAGTTGTACTTGTAATAAACTATATATTCAGCAAATGCTTCGTATTTAAGAAGGATAAAAAGCCTGTAAAGGATATATTGGCTGACAACTATATCATGATAATCTCTTTTATCATCCCGGCTATATTTATGTTCGTGCTGTGGGTGGTGGCGGAGATAGGGCCATTTGGCGGACACAGCCTTACCATGGTGGACAGTCTTCACCAGTATCTGCCATTCTTCTCTGATTATCATGACAAACTGGTGAACGAGGGAAGCCTGTTCTATACATGGGACATAGGCATGGGAAGCAATCTGCTTGACATAATCGCCTACTATATGGCTTGTCCTCTGAACTTTATAATCGTGCTGTTCAGCAGGGAGCATCTGTACATAGCGATGTGCCTGCTCATAAGTATCAAGATAGCTCTGTCCGGTATGACCATGGCGAGCTATCTTGGATACAAGTGCAGGAACAAGAACAACCTGCTCATCATTCCATTTGCTGTGGCATATGCACTCAGCAACTATGTCATAGGATATTCATGGAATCTCATGTGGATGGACTGTATACTGATACTTCCGCTTATCATGCAGGGCTTCGAGCAGATGATGGAGGACGGCAGCAACTACAGACTGTACACACTCAGTCTGTTCTACGGACTTCTGTGTAACTACTATATATGTTTCATGATATGTGTGTTCCTGGTTCTCCAGTTTATACTCACCAATCACAAGAACATATACAAGGGCGCAGAGGACACTTTGAGATTTGCGGGAACATCTGTCATGGCTGCGGCTATGTCTGCGTTTCTGCTGATCCCAGCTTATATCGGGCTTAACACCACGGCGTCTGCCACCAGACATTTTCCTAAATGGGAGTGGTACGGAAGCATATGGGATATGATAAAGCAGATGTTTGTCCTGACTGAGCCGATAAAGAGCCAGCAGTTTGACGGCGGTGTGAACCTGTACTGCGGTACATTTGCCATACTGCTGATAGGAATATATATTTTCAATACAAAGATCAAATGGTACGAGAAGCTTAAGAATGTGATACTGATCGTATTTCTCATGATGAGCTTCAACAATACGCTGCTCAACTATATATGGCACGGCTTCCATGATCAGTACGGAATCCCGAACAGATTTTCATTCCTGTTCATCTTCATTCTGCTGAGCATGGGATACGAGGCCATTGCAAATACAGACAAGAAGCAGATACCGGGAATAGCCCTGGGAATCATCGTGGCGTTCGGTTTCCTGGTTTATGCAGACAAGAATATTGATATGGACAGGACGGTAATTATCCTCACATGGGTGCTGTTTGCTGTGTACTCGGCGGGAATCCTGGTGCTGGGACTTGTCCGCGGCAAAGGCAGATTCGCAGTGGCAGCTATACTTTCAGTGTTGTGTCTGACTGAGATCGTGTTCAGCGCGGCAAAGGGATACGAGAGCAACGGAACGGTGAACATACCGGATTACTATGGCGATGCTGCTAGTGTGCAGGCCGCTATAGATTCTGTTAAGACAGGCCATTTTCCGTATAGAACGGAGCTCAACAACACAAAGGTGGTGGATGAATCTACCTATTACAATATGCAGGGAGTCAGCCTGTTTGGTTCGACGGTTTCAAATGACCTTGTGAATGCCATGCACGGACTTGGTTTCTACACAGGTGCCAATGAGTTCCTGTTTGACGGAGCAAATCCGGTGTCAAGTTCGGTTCTGGGCATAAGATATTTGTTCAGGAGACAGGATGAGCATATGTCCTACGATATGGACTATGTGGATACAGTGGATGGCGTTGATGTATACCAGAACAGCCGGGCGCTCAAGCTGGGCTTCATGGTGAATAACGAGCTGAAAGACTGGACTTCTGACGCATCGAATATGTTTGACAGTATAAATAATTTCGTGGAAAAGTCGACTGGGGTGGCTGGTACGTTCAGCCAGATATATCCGGAGGTAACTGGCTCTTCAAATGACATCACGATAACACATGACAATCCGTACAGTGAATACTTTGGACTTTCCGATATCACACCGGGTATCGTGAGCTTTGGACTCAGCTTTGACATAACAGAGGAACAGAATGATCTGTACATCATAGCGAACTGCAATGGAATCACCAAGATAAGGATATATGTGAACGGTGAGGAGCAGAATTACGAGAGACTTCAGTACCAGACATACCATGTGGGACATCTGATAAAGGGAACCAACGTGGAGGTCGAGTATTATTTCTCTGCGGGTGTACCTGACAATACATCTGCAAGACTTACGATAGCCACTCTCAACGGTGCTGCATTTGACCAGGCGTATGAGGGATGGGCTGACAATCAGTTAAATATCAACAAATTTGAGGATGGATATGTGAAGGGACATATATCAGTCGATGAGGCTGGCCTGATGTTCACATCCATACCATATGATTCGGGCTGGACTGCCTATGTTGATGGCAGAAAGACCGATATACAGACTGTTGCGGGAGCATTTATCGCACTGGATCTTGAGAAGGGAGACCATGTGATAGAGTTCAAGTATTTCCCTAGAGGACTCAAGAGCGGCCTGATATTCACATTTGCCGGCTGGCTTGTGTTTGCACTGCTTATGAATGCGAAGACCATCAAGGAGAAGCGCGGTAGCAAAAAGGGGAAGCCAGAGGATGAGGATCGGACAGATGATGAAGCAGCGATAGAGTAATGCAGATCTGTTGATAGATAAAATATGCATAATAACGAGGTAGAATGGCTGGGAGACCATAAAAAGTAGTCCAATATGTACAAAATAACAGAGAAAATTTGTACATTATTCAGCATAAAAAACTATATGAGCGTTGACCTTAATAATTATTTATAATATAATGTATCCATGTGGATATGCATAGGAGTGTCTATGTGGCAAACGCAATATTTATAGAAACAGAGGTGCATTAATGGACAAAATTAAGGAAATTGGGATTAAGCCGCTTGCACTGGCCATGGCTGTTCTGGCTTTGCTGGCGGGAGTGCTGGGAGTCGCCGGTATAGGTGTGGGAGCTATTATATGTGGCGTCCTGGCAGCGGTCGTTGCTGTTCTGGTATTACTGGTATTCGGAGATGGCAACATGGGATCAGCAGGAAAGTCTGATAAGTATAAGAAGCTTTTCATGAACCTTCCTATAGGATTTGCACAGGCGAGGATCGTTAATGATCCTGTCAACGGAACAAACTACGAGATAGTAGACGCCAATGAGATATTTGGGGAGTATTTCAAGCTCGATGTGTCTGACTACAAGGACAAGATACTGAAGGAGAGCAAGATAGAGGTACTTCAGGATATCAATGCATGGTTCACAGCTTATAACAACTCCGGCACCAAAGAGGGAGATCTGATGGATGTTGAGATCACCATGGAGTCACTTCAGAAGGTGTTCAACACGGTTATGTATAAGTCTGAGGCTGATTACATCAACATGGTAGTCATAGATGTGACCAAGCAGAAGGAGACTGAGGAGAAGCTCAGCAAGGCCATCGTGGATGCGAATGCAGCATACAAGACACAGGCCGAGTTCCTTGCAAACATGAGCCACGAGATAAGAACGCCTATAAACGGTATTCTCGGTATGCTCCAGCTCACACTTATGGCTGAGGATCTTCAGGCTGATTACAGAGATAACCTTATCACAGCTAAGAACTGTGCAGACACACTGCTCAGACTTATCAATGATATTCTTGATATAAGCAAGCTTGAGGCTGGTAAGTACAAGATCAAGGAAGAGACATTTGACATCAGGACTGCCATTGAGGACACAGTTGCTGCACAGGTTCCGATCGCAACCAACAAGGGACTGCAGCTCGACTGTTCATTTGGAAGCAATATTCCAAAGCTTGTCCGCGGTGATGGACAGAGAATCCAGCAGGTTCTCAACTGCCTGCTTTCAAATGCTATCAAGTTTACATCCGAGGGAAGCGTAAGAGTCAAGATAGCATCCATGGATGATGGAGACAACAAGATTAAGATCAGAATGGCAGTTGCAGATACCGGTATAGGTATCTCAGAGGCTAACATGAGCAAGCTGTTCATAAGATTCAGCCAGGTAGATGCATCAGATACAAGAAAGTACGGTGGTTCAGGTCTGGGACTTGTCATCACCAAGCAGATCGTTGAGCTGATGGGTGGTAACATCACAGTTCAGAGTAAGGAAGATATAGGTTCAACATTTATTGTTGAGATACCTCTCAAGGTCATCAAGGCTGCGGATGCGGCAGATGAGTTTCTCAAGGAGAAGGAGGAGCCAGCGGTATTCTCCATCAATGCACACAGCAAGGCAAGGATACTTGTTGCAGAGGATGAGCCGGTCAACCAGCAGGTTATCGGTAAGCTTCTCGGTATGGCAGGATTCTCATACGATATAGCTGAGAATGGCCAGAAGGCTGTTGAACTGTTCAAGACCAAGATATATGATGCGGCACTGTTTGACGTACAGATGCCAGTTATGGACGGTATAGCAGCTACACAGGAGATCAGGGAGATAGAGCGCAAGGAGAAGAGAAAGAGACTTCCGATCATTGCGGTTACGGCGAGAGCCATGTTCGGTGACAAGGAGAGGATCCTTGAGAACCAGCTTGATGATTATATCGCAAAGCCTTATAATCTCAATGATGTGGTTGATACACTGAATAAGTACATAGACGACTGATGTGAAAGGCCATAAGTATACATGACATAGTGAGAAACAAAGTCAAATAAAAAATCGGGGATTATGGAATCAACACCCATATTCCCGGTTTTTTTAGTTTTACATGGATATATTAAGGCAGATAAAGAAAGATCTATATTACATGGAGGTATATGATATGTCAGATTTTTTCCAGGATGTGTTCAACAAGACCAAGAAGTTTGCAAATAATGCGGTGGATGAGACGAAGGACGCAGCGCAGAAGGCAAAGCTCAACAACAAGATATCAAATGAGGTGCAGATGATCGACAGGAACATGGTCGAGATCGGCAAGTATTTCTACGAGCAGAACAAGGAGAATCCACCTCAGGAGCTGCTCCAGTATTTCAACAATGTAAAGGTTCTTCAGGACAGTATAGCCATAAGCAGGAGCGAGATACAGAACATTGATAATGCCATGGCGGCAAGGAAGCAGGCTGATATGAATCCTAATCAGAGTCCTAACCAGAACTATAACCGGAACCCAAATAACAATCAGAACATGGGAAATGGACAATTTTAGTAAAAAAAATTATATATACATGCTGTAAAATCAGAAGCCCGTTCGTAACAGGACGGGCTTTTTGTATATTGAAATTGGGCAATATACAGCCTGTATATAGCCGCAATTTATAAAATTTTCTTTATGAAATCCCCCCTTTACAAAGGCTGAGAGAGGGTGTAAGGTGTGCTTACAACTCAGAGAGAAGGGAGGACAGAGATCATATATTATGTAATACCATTGATCGCAACTGTGAGCATGGCGGTGGTATCGGACTTCAGAGACTGGAGGATTCCGAACAGGCTTATCGCAGTTGGCATGATACAGGGATTCCTGATGTCGGCAGTTGTCAGAGGACCGTGTGATGGACTTCTGAGCAGTGTGGCAGGCTGTGTTATTCCTGTGGTGATCTTGTTTGTATTATTTCATAAAAAAGCCTTGGGGGCAGGTGATATCAAGCTGCTGGCGACGGCTGGCACATTTGTAGGAACCGATGTGATCCGGGTGATTGTTTACTCCTTTTTGGCCGGAGGAGTTATATCTTTATTTTTTCTTTTAAAAGAAGTTTTAATGTCAGTTACGAATCGTAAAGAAATTTCAACAAAACAATTTTATAGGAATCTGATGAAGTCTAGGGTACATTTCTCTGCTGCCATAATGGGCGGAGTCATGTATTACGTGTGCACTATAGAGTGGAGGTGACAAAATTCAGCAGTACAAGATTGGAATACTGGATGGTGACAGGGCTTACATGATAAGTCTTATGAACCATATCAATTCGGACAGGGACAATCCGCTGTTTGCGCTTGCATTTTCATCGGAGGGAGAACTGTATGGGTATCTTGAGACTAAGACTCTGGATGTTCTGCTGATGGATGAGAATATTCCTCTGGATGAGAGCAAAGTGCCGGTGGCCTGCCGGATGATATTTATGACGAGGGATAGAGTCGATGGATCAGAAGAGATCAGCCATAACAGGATATTCAAATATTCCAGGGTACGGAACATTTCTTCAGAGATCCTCAGATATATGAATATAGACGATACGGACCGCAGAAGAAAGCTGTTCAGGTCGTATGCAGTTATATCACCCATAGGGAGGTGTGGTAAGACAAACCTTGCGGTCAGCCTGTGCATGAATGATGAGGTGCGGGGCGGCCTGTATGTGGGCATGGAGGAGTACAGTGCATTTCACGACCATGAGGATGTTCTGGCGAATGTGATATATCTGGTGAAACAGAGGTCACCGGATCTGACCGGATATATGGAGCAAAATATCGTGGAGCTTGAGGAATACAGCGTGCTTGGATATCTGGGATCGTACATAGATGCACTGGAGCTGGACACGGAGGATATGGTGTGGCTCATCGACGAGTTCCGCAGATGGGGCAGATATACAACGGTTGTGTTTGATATGGGACAGGCGGTTCTCAAGGATCTGGCGATACTTGGGGCATTTGACGAGATAATGGTTCCGGAGCTTAAGGATGAATTGTCCCAGGACAAGCTTGGGATGTTCGAGAGGGTTCTGGAGAGAAGGGAGCTCGGCAAGATTGCTCGGAGGCTGCACAGGTTGAACGTGCCGCTGGCGGTTCCGGGAAGTGCGGAGATGCTGAGATTTATAGAAAGTGAAATAGGAAGCAGAAGATGAAACAGGATGACAGACAGTTGATACGAAGTAAGGTCATGCAGAGTATAGATATGTCGGGTGACATAGGAGATGAGCAGGTCAGCGATATGATCGACAGGTGTATTCTCGAATCTGAGTCCGGGAATGTGCTGAGTGTGAGGGATAAGCTTGCGCTGAAGAAGGAACTGTTCAACAGTCTGAGGAGGCTTGATATATTGTCAGAGCTTCTCGACGATGAAGAGGTGACTGAGATAATGATAAATGGCTACAGCAATATATTTGTCGAGCGGGCAGGAAGGATGTACAGGTATGACAAGGCATTTGAGAGCGAGGAACGGCTCAAGACCATAATCCAGGGCATCGTAGCGGAGTGCAACAGGATAGTAAATGAGGCATCGCCGATAGTGGATGCAAGGCTTAAGGATGGTTCGAGAGTGAATGTGGTGCTGCCGCCGGTGAGCCTGAGCGGCAGCGTGATGACCATAAGAAAGTTTCCGAAGGACAAGATGACCATGGACAAGCTGGTGGAGATCGGATCAGTCACCATGGAGGTTGCCGATTTCCTGAAGAATCTGGTCGTGGCGGGCTACAACATAATCATCTCGGGAGGAACCGGCGCGGGCAAGACGACATTTCTGAATGCCCTGTCAGGGTATATACCGGCGTATGAGAGAATTGTCACGATAGAGGATTCGGCGGAGCTTCAGCTTGCGGGCATCGACAATCTGGTGAGCCTTGAGGCGAGAAGTGCAAATGTCGAGGGCGAAAATGCGGTGAGCATAAGGGATCTTATCAAGACGAGCCTCAGAATGAGACCTTCACGGATAATAGTGGGTGAGGTCAGGGATGCGGCGGCGATAGATATGCTTACTGCCATGAACACAGGACACGATGGAAGCCTGTCAACAGGACATGCAAACTCTGCCCGGGACATGCTGACGAGGCTTGAGACCATGGTTCTGATGGGTGCGGATATGCCTGTTCTGGCGATAAGGCAGCAGATAGCGTCGGCGGTGGACATAGTTGTCCAGCTTGGAAGACTGAGGGACAGATCCCGAAGATGTATAGAGATAAGCGAGGTCACAGGGCTGGAAGGAGGTGAATTTGTCATGAATAAATTGTATGAATTTCATGAGAGCAATATGGGAAAGGACAGGGGGCGAGTGGAAGGAATGCTTAGAAAGATAAATGATCTTCACAACACATCAAAGCTCGTGGCGGCTGGACTTATAAGCGTTAATGAGAGCAGTGATTCAAGGAGGGATGTGTGCTGAGACAGGGTATAGATTATGGTTCTTATAAACTAAGTGTCAGGGAAATCGTAACCGGTATCGCTGTGTATTCAGTCATAGCGGTGATGGTGTCGGTGCTCTTCTTTGACAGTCTTATACCGTGCCTGGTGTTCACGCCGGGGATTCTGGTATTTCTCAGGAAAATTGCCGATGGTAAATGCCGGCAGAGAAAGAATAAACTTAATAATGAATTTAAGGAAATGCTACTGTCCCTGTCCGCAAATATGGCGGCGGGATATTCATTGGAAAAAGCGTTTGTTCCAGCTTGTCACGAGCTGGACGGAATGTATCAGGGGAAATCTTATATCAGACAGGAAATGCTGCTCATAATAAACGGCCTTGAGATGAGCTCTGATGTTGAAAGTCTTTTGAGGGATATGGCGGACAGGTCAGGACTTCAGGATGTGAAGGAATTTGCTCATGTGGTCGCAGTTGCAAAGGGCTCCGGGGGAAATCTCATCAGGATGATGAAGAAGATGGTTGAAAATATTGACAGGCGTCTGGAAGTGGAGGAAGAGATAGACACGATGATAACGTCAAAACGGCTGGAGCAGAATATCATGTCTGCCATGCCATTTGTCATCATTCTGTATCTGAGGGTGTGTAATCCTGGATATATGGATGCGCTGTATGGCAATGCTCTGGGGATAGCTGCCATGAGTGCGTGTCTGGTGATCACGGCGGCGACGGTGATATGGGGCAGAAAGATCACAGATATACATATGTGAAAGGATGATGGATATGCTGAAAAGAGCTGCGGGAAAAATATACGGCTGGATAGAACCGCATATGGACAATGACAAGATGCTCACGAAGATAAAGAGGGTATACATATGTACGGATGCCGCGGCGAGGGATAAATGTGCGGAGATGTACACAGACATTATTGCGAAGATCCTGCTGACGCTTTTGGTGACATGTATTCTTGCGGTGATCCTTGTGGCAAAGGAAGCATTTGCGCCTCATCAGGTGGTGCTCACCAGAGATGGGTACGGAGGGGATGTGTCCACCGTCACTCTGGAGACTGACATAGATGGAGAAAAGACTGATTTTGATGTGGATGTCATACCGCTGGAATATGATCCTGACGATATGGAAGCTGTGTTTGAGCAGGGATTTGGTGAGATTGAAGACCTGTATCTTGGGGAAAATGAATCCCCCGACGAAGTGATATATGATCTGGAGCTTGTGGATCACCTGGATGCGCTCGGACTCGATGTGCAGTGGATAAGCGAGGACAACGAGCTGATGTCGTCCGATGGACGTATCGGCGATATAGCGGAGGGAGAAGACAGAATAGTGTCCATCACGGCTGTTCTTACATACAGGGAGCTGAGCGCGGAGAGAACATATCAGATACGCGTGTGCGGAAGGGAAGAGACAGGCAGGGAAAAGGCTCTGAAGGATATAAGGGAAGGAATCAGGGAGATACAGGCGGGAAGCGGAGATTCGAGCGAGGTGGCGCTGCCGGAGCAGATAAACGGATATGCGGTCAGGCCCACCTCGGGAGGCGGAAGCGGTCTTATGATACTGTTTCTCGGTGGTTTCGCAGCCATTTGTATATGGGGTGGAAACAGGTCGAAGATCCGGGAAATGGAAAATAAGAGATCCGATGAGCTCATGTCGGAGTACCCGGAGCTTGTGGATAAGCTGACGCTCTATCTTGGAGCAGGAGTCACGGTCAGAGGTGCATTTGCAAGGATAGTGAAGAGTGGCAAGGAAGATTGTGCCGGTACGGATCAGGGCGGGAGTGTCCTGACCAGGGAACTGATTTATACGCTAAATGAGATCCAGGCAGGAGTATCCGAGAGTGAGGCTTACTACAACATGGGGCACAGGATAAATCTGCCGATGTATATAAAGCTCATGTCGCTTTTGTCACAGAATGTGAAGAAAGGCACGAGAGATATATTGATCATGATGGCGGGCGAGGAGCAGAACGCAATGCAGACCAGAAAGGAGATGGCGAAGAGAAAGGGGGAGGAAGCCGGGACAAAGCTGCTTCTTCCGATGGTGGTTCTGCTGGGAGTGGTCATGGTAATAGTCATGCTGCCCGCAATAATAAATTTTTAAGATAATAAGTTTTAAGGAGGAAAAATGTATGAAGAGATGGGAAGATTTTATGGAAGATGAGTCAGGTATGGGAGTGGTCGAAATAATCCTTATAATGGTGGTCTTGATCGCGATGTGCGTCATATTCAAGCAGCAGATAACTTCTCTGGTGAACAACATATGGAACTCGATCAACAAGAGTGCAAAGAAGATATATTAAGGGGGAGCTGTATGAGAAATCAGGGACATGTAACGGTTTTTCTGAGTATAATCCTGATCTCCATGCTGCTTCTGGGGCTCTCCGTGCTTGAGATGGCGCGGATAAGAATGGGCAGTGCCAAGGCCGCAATGGCGGCCGAGGGCGCAGCCTGTGATGTGAAGGCGGCGTACGACAAGGAGTTGTTTGAGGAGTATCATCTGCTGGCAGTCGATAGCACATTTGGCGGACACGGTGAGGGAAAGCTTGAGCAGATGGCGCAGGATTATCTGGAATATACTCTGGAAAATGGTCAGGGCGACAATATGAGCGTTGAAGATGTGGCGCTGGCAGAGTGCAGGGGACTTCTGGAGAATGACTGCGAGAATATGAAGCTGCAGATAACCGACCATATGAAGGTGTACATGGAGGAGAAGGGAATAGAAGACATTCTTGAGATGATAACATCCGGGGATAAGGCCATGGAGGATGCTTCTGGAGCTGTGGAAAATGGTAAGAATGAGTCGAATCAGGATGAGAGCAGTTGGAGCGGTACGGATCCTAGAAAAGCGCTGAAAAGCATCCTGACAGGTGGACTTCTGAATGTTGTCACGCCATCCGGGCGGGTGGTGTCAGATCAGGCATACGATCTGGATGGCTTTCCGTCAGACGGACAGGCGGAGGATACGAGACAGTGGGAGGACATAGAATTTGACGATCTGGATAAATTCCAGAGGCAGCTCATGTTGGATGGAGAGAGATCACAGACCGGAATAGTGGATGACATATATGGTGTCGGGTATGCACTGGCGAATTTCAATACATTTACTGACAGGAAACAGGACAGACCATTTGAGTGTGAGGTGGAATACATTATCGCCGGAAAGGATAATGACCATGACAATCTGCAGGGGGTCGTGAACAGGATAGTGCTTCACAGACTGCCGCTCAATCTGGCATATCTGCTCTCAGACAGCGCAAAGATGGCCGAAGTGTCATCCATAGCTGCGGTGCTGGCTCTTGTGCCGGGGGTCACCTATGGGGCGGCGAAATATCTGCTGCTCGGATGCTGGGCTTATGCTGAGACAATTGTTGATATAAGGCTGCTGCTTGACGGCAAAAGCGTTCAGTTTATGAAGACAGACGAATACTGGGTGACGGACATCAACAATCTTGACAAGCTGATGAATCTGGATTCCGTGGACTATGAAGGCGTGGATGCTGTGAGCTACAGGGATTATCTGGCGATACTTCTGATAGAGAATAAAGGAGGCATGTATTACAGGATGGCGGATCTTATACAGCTTAATTTCAGACAGACGGATGAGTCGTTTGAGATGAAGAATATGATGTATTCTCTGACATTTGATGTTGAGGTCAGTCAGGACAGGAAATTTGCATCGTTTATAGAAGATCACGAGGGCGTATCGAAGATAGATGACGGACTGTACAGGTACAGCTTCAGGCAGTGTGTGAGTTATTGAGATATGAAAATATCCTGAAGGGGGGTGTTATATGTTCTCTTGTTGTATGTTGAAAAGTAAATATATGAAAGATAAATCGCCTCTCCAAGCGCATATTACTATAGATTTTGTTCGGATCAGGTATGGCAGGAGAATATATAAGACAGCTCCTTTGGGATGTGACCATGGTAGTGCCAGTGTGGAGGCATCGCTGGTGCTGCCAGTGTTTATATTTGCCATGCTGACTGTGTTTGCCATGGCCGGATGTATACGGACACGGACTGTGATATATGAGGGCTTACATGAGACGGCTGCGTATCTTGCGGAATACAGCTATGCGTATGAGCTAGCCGAAAAGGGCGCGGACATGGGGCCGTATGCTGAAGGTATGGCAGATGGTGTGTCGCTCGTGCTGGCGAACAGGAAGATCAGGGAGTACATAGATGACAAAGGCACGGTGAACACATATGTCGACGGCGGAATGTCCGGGGTTAAGGTGATAAATGCAGAGCTGTCGGATGACGGATTTGTGTGCCTCAAGGTCAGATATATGCTGAAGATCAATCTGCCATTTGCCGGAGGATCCACCGTGGGGTGCGTGGACAGGATAAGACAGAGGGCGTACCTGGGATATGACAGGTCGCAGGATGATGACGATGATGATGAGTATGTGTATGTGGCTGAGAATGGTTCGGTGTACCACAACTCGCGGAGCTGTTACCATATCAGGATATCTGTGAGAAGCGTGAGTGGGGAGGTTCTGGATGACAGATATTCCGGGCTTTCGGCGTGCAGGATCTGTGGAAGATATAAAAGCAATGGTGTGATTTATGTCACTGAACAGGGAGACAAATATCACTATTCGCTGGGCTGCTCCGGCTTGAAGCGGACGATATACAGAAAGAAAAAGTCAGAGTGCGGGGGACTTCCTCAGTGCTCAGAGTGCGGGAAAAGATAGGAGAAGAGAAGAAAAGACAGGAGGAGTCAGATATATGGATGACAATGGATCTATAGTTCTGGAGATGTGCCTGATAACACCGATACTTGTGTGTGCCGTGTTTGTGGTGATGAACATGTTGTTTATAGCGTTTAACCATGCGGCGGCATCGGGGGAGGCATATCTGGTACTGTACAACCGAGAGGAATACAGGATCAATGAGAGTGGTGAGGGGGATACGGACAGTGCAGAGAAAGCGATGTCCACAAATGTATCCGAGACCGTGATATGTGCCGATGGTGTGAATGCGGAAATGGCCATGAATGGGAAGGATCTGGTTGCGGAGATAACTTACAGAGAGTCATTTCCGGGGATACAGATATTGATAGATGACGGCAGATGTGACAGAAAGACTGCGGCCAGACAGGAGATAAGGGATGTAGGAAATGAACTTAGGAGGTGGCAGGAATATGGTAAGTTATTGCCAGGTAGAGGGAATTAACACTTTTTTTGTGGTGGAGGTCAGTGCAGCAGCCATAAATTCCTATGAGACGGACATGCTGTACAATAATTTTGTCGAGGGAATAATACAGCCGGAATTCAGGGCCATCAACGGAGATATGTTCATATACTGCAAAATAAATGGCATGAAGAGCCTGGACGATATATCTGACAGGGGGATAATGTCTATGGAGCAGGCTGTTGCTCTCATGAGATCGTTGTGCAGTGCGGTAATGGAGACGGGAGAATACATGCTTGAGCCGGACAATCTTCTGATAGAATCCGACAAGATATTTTACTCGGATGCAGAGAAGAGTTTCAGATACGTGTATGTGCCGGGACAGGGAACGGATGTCAGAATGGGAATAAAGAATCTTGTGGAGAAGATCATAAAGAGGGTAGATCACAGGGACACTGAGCTTGTGGATTTTATGTATGAGATATATGACATGGTGGTGTCGGCAAATTATGACATGGAGCGGATGCAGAAATATGTGGATGAGGTCTCTGCCCGTGAGCAGGAAAAATGCTGCTCCGGCAATAGAAAAAGAAATGTGGAATCTTTGGCTGCGGCCCGTGAGCAGGAGCTTTTGATGGATGAGGTGTTCGGAACGGATCAAAGCAGTGCGGCGGCGTTGACGATACCGACAACGGAGAAAAACAAATATGATAGGATATTTTTCATACTCATAGGATTTACTGTGGCGGCATTTACGGGAATAGCGGCTGTTCAATTTTATATACAGGGGCATGCGGCGGATGTGAGATTTATAATGCTGGCACTCATCGTGCTGTCCGTGGAGTTATTTGTCTATGTGGAGATGAAGAGGAAGCTGTCTGCTGCTGAGGATGAACGGCGGGGACAGGAGGGCGTGGAGTGCTCAGAGCTGCGATATGCGGAGGAAGATGAAAACAGAAGACCTAAAAAACAGAATGTTGATGCATTGGAACATGTAAGTTTGGCTGACGAAATACCTGGCGATACCACGGTGCTTGGCTCGGAGGATGACTGTACAACCCTGCTTACACAGCATAATCTCGATGGCAGAGAGTCCGCACAGGAGCAGAGACTGTCTGTGAGACTGATCGAAGACGGAGGCATTGTGGCTACTGAATTTCCGGTGACGCCGGAGGGAGTTGTATTGGGGCGGGACAGACGACAGGCGGATCAGGTTATAGAGGATATCAGCGTCAGTAGAAGGCACATAAGGATATACGAGGATGCAGAGAAGATCTATGTCGAAGATCTTGATTCCACAAATGGAACTGTCATAAATGGGATCAGGCTTCCGGCGGGCAGGAGCTGGCAGCTTGCGGACAGAGATGTTCTGTGTATAGGCACCAGGCAATACCATATTCAAATATTGCTTATCTGATTGATATAAAATGTAAATTCAGATATAATAGTCTGTGTGAGTTTTATGATACAAAGGTAGGTATTGGTGATGTCGTATGTAGCTTTATATAGAAAATGGAGACCTGATACTTTTGACGAGGTAAAGGGGCAGGATCATATAGTTACCACTCTTAGAAACCAGATTAAGAATGATAGACTTGGTCATGCCTTTTTATTTTGCGGTACAAGAGGAACAGGTAAGACTTCGATCGCCAAGATATTTGCCAAGGCATGTAACTGTGAGCATCCGGTGGACGGAAGCCCATGTAATGAATGTGCAAGCTGCAGAGCCATATCGGATGGATCATCGCTTAATGTCATTGAGATAGATGCGGCCTCCAACAATGGTGTTGACAATATAAGGCAGATAAGGGAGGAGGTAGCATATCCTCCTACTGAGGGCAAGTATAAGGTATACATCATAGATGAGGTTCATATGTTGTCTCCGGGAGCGTTCAACGCTCTGTTAAAGACTCTCGAGGAGCCGCCATCATATGTAATATTCATACTGGCTACCACGGAGTCCCACAAGATACCTATAACCATATCGTCAAGGTGTCAGAAGTACGACTTCAGACGTATCCCGGTGGATGTCATCTCGGATCGACTGGAGGAGCTTATGAACAGGGAGGGACTTGATGCGGATAAGAAGGCGATAGATTATATCGCAAAGTCCGGCGATGGTTCCATGAGAGATGCCTTATCTATTCTGGATCAGTGCGTTGCATTCAATCTCGGACAGAAGCTTACATATGATAATGTGCTTGAGACCATAGGAGCTGTGGACATAGATACATTTGCAAGACTTCTGGAGTGCGTGCTGGAATCTGATGTTGAACATGCCATAGATGTGGTTGACGAAGTTGTGTGGCAGGGACGTGAGCTTGGCCGTTTCGTAAATGAATTTACATGGTTTCTCAGGAACATACTCGTTGTCAAGCTGTCCTCGGCGGAGGGCGACAGATTGGATATGACCAAGGAGAATCTGGAACGCATAAGAGAGATATCCGGTCATATGGAGGAGAGCACCATAGTAAGATATATAAACGTGTTCTCGGATACAGCCGCCAGCATCAAGTATTCCTCACAGAAGAGGATAGTGCTTGAGATGGCTGTCATAAAGCTGTGCAGACCACAGATGGAGGTTGATACCACAAGTCTGATCGAGAGGGTAAGGATGCTTGAGAAGAAGCTTGATGACCTTGAGGCAAATGGCATACAGGCTGCGCCGGTTCAAAGTGCTGCCTCCGTAAGCCCGGCTGACGATGTGATAGATCAGAAGGGCATGAAGGAATATCAGGACAAGCTGGCAATGGAGCTTCCAAAGGCAGAGTTCGAGGATCTGCAGAGAGCTGCGGAGAACTGGAATGATATACTGGAGAAGCTGTCGGTTCCTGCGAGAAGATATCTCAAGAGAAATGATGCTGATCCGGCCATAAGGACGAAGCTCATACTGTCCGATGATCACAGAAGACTTCTGCTCATGATCCCGCTGACGGATGACGATATGCCGAAGTTATACTTTGACAAGCCTGAGAATGTGGAGCATGTGAAGAGTGTGATCGAGGAATATCTTGGAAGAGAGATTGAATTTGAGATACTTTGTACAAGGAATTCCCACAGTGATAATGGAAGGCTTGAGACGGAGAATATACTGAACCTGAACAAGATCAACTTTCCAATAGATAAGAAATGATGATATCATATTATAAATTATTTAATCAGAATAAGGAGGACTATTGTAATGGCTAAGAGAGGCGGTTTCCCAGGAGGTATGATGCCTGGTAATATGAACAATCTTATGAAGCAGGCACAGAAGATGCAGAAGCAGATGGAGGAGACAACTAAGACACTTGAGGATAAGGTGTATGAGTCATCTGTAGGTGGAGGAGTTGTCACTGCAAAGGTGTCAGGTAAGAAGGAACTCATGGAGATCAAGCTTGATCCTGAGGTTGTTGATCCTGATGATATAGAGACACTTGAGGATCTTATCATATCGGCTGTGAACGAGGCACTGAGAGCACAGGAGGATGACTACAATAGCAGTATGGGCAAGATCTCAGGTGGAATGGGACTTGGAGGATTGCCGTTCTAATGGAAGTTTATGGAGGAGAAGTAAACAGACTTATAGAAGAGCTGGGAAGACTCCCGGGAATAGGCTCCAAGACGGCTCAGAGACTGGCGTTTCACATAATCAGTATGCCTGAGGAGAGGGCGCTGGCGTTATCCGATGCCATTGTGAATGCAAAGAAGAACATAAAATACTGCAGTTGTTGCTATACGATAACTGACAGGGAGGTATGTCCTATATGCAGTTCACCAAATAGGAATCACAAGGTGATAATGGTGGTGGAGACCCCGAGGGATCTGGCGGCATATGAGAGAACAGGACAGTTTGATGGCGTTTATCATGTGCTCCACGGAGTTATAAATCCTGCCCTGGGTATCGGCCCGGCGGATATCAGGATATCCGAGCTCATGAGAAGGCTTCAGAATGAAGATGTGGATGAGCTCATAATCGCTACAGGTTCAGGCCCGGAGGGTGAGGCGACTGCGATGTATATATCAAAGCTTGTGAAGCCGGCCGGTATCAAGGTCAGCCGTATAGCAAGCGGTGTGCCTGTAGGCGGAGATCTGGAGTGTATAGATGAGGTTACGCTTCTGAGGGCTCTTGAGGGAAGAGTATACTTATAATGTATACAGACAGTCTGTGTACATAAGAAAAATAAAAGAAAGAGGTGCAGAGTATGTTAAGAGTAGGCTTTTTGACTAGTGGTGGTGACTGTCAGGCATTAAATGCAACTATGCGCGGAATCGCAAAGGGTTTGTATGAATTGTTTGACGAGGTTGAGATTTATGGATTCCTTGAGGGTTACAAGGGACTCATTAGAGGCAACTATATCAAGATGAAGCCGGCTGATTTCTCAGGTATTATCAACAAGGGTGGAACGATCCTCGGCAGTTCAAGACAGCCATTCAAGCTCATGGGAGAGCCAACTGAGGATGGTCTTGACAAGGTAAAGTCCATGAAGGATACCTATAAGAAGCTGAAGCTGGATTGCCTGTGCGTTTTAGGTGGAAATGGTTCACAGAAGACCGCAAATCTCCTCAGTGAGGAGGGACTCAATGTCATCGGTCTGCCAAAGACCATAGACAATGATCTGTGGGGAACTGACATGACATTTGGTTTCCAGAGTGCTGTTGATATAGCGACCCAGACAATAGACTGTATCCACACAACCGCTGCATCGCATAACAGAATCTTTATCGTTGAGATTATGGGCCACAAGGTTGGCTGGATAACTCTCCACGCCGGAATCGCCGGTGGCGCAGATGTGATCCTGCTCCCGGAGATCCCATACGATATCGATAAGGTATATAAGGCTATAGACAAGAGAACAAAGGACAACAAGGGCTTCACGATAGTTGCAGTTGCCGAAGGTGCTATTCCGAAGGAGATCGCAGAGCTTCCAAAGAAGAAGAGAAAAGAAGCGATAGCCAACAATCCATATCCATCAGTTGCGTATGAGCTGGCTGATAAGCTCAAGGCGTACACAACACAGGATATAAGAATAGCAATACCTGGACATACCCAGAGAGGTGGAAGTCCGGATGCATATGACAGAGTCATATCATCAAGATTTGGAGCAAAGGCAGCAGAGCTCATAAAGGCAAAGGATTTTGGAAAGCTTGTTGTATTCCTTGACAACAAGGTTACAGCTATCCCACTCTCAGAGAGTGCAGGAAAGCTCAAATACGTATCTCCTGATGACGACATCATCAGCGAGGCAAGAACACTTGGAATCTCATTCGGAGACAGATAAAGTAAGCTCTGAAAAAAGTAACAGAGATATTCACACATTCTCCCCATTTGCATATCTATGTAATAGACATACAACAATGCAGATAGGGAGATTTGTATGAGTGAAGAATTTAAGTATATTCCTTACAGCCCGGACGATGAAAACCTCAGGGGGCTTATAAGGGATGGAAATGTCTATAATATCAAGACACCTGTGATACCCGGTATGGGTGAGACTGGTGGATACAGTATGAGTTCGACAGGAATCATGCTTCCTGACTGTGATGATGGAACAGATGAAATGATGAGGGATATTGAGTACATGAAGGAGATGTACCCGGAAGAACTCCGAAAGGTCAGCATGGCCGTGGAGGAGGAGTGTGACAAGCTCGAGTATGAGGGCAGTCCGATGCTTGTTCAATATCCTGACAGAGAAGAGATGCGCCGTGTTGCGCGAAGGGTGTACGATGATCTGAGCGAAAGTGGGCAGATATCGGAGGATTGTTATGCAGGAATGGCTTCGGCAGGTGAAGCTTCGTACGAGGAACCGCCATATGTCCCAGAGGGACCCGGATGCGCCAATTGTGTTATGAGAAATATAATCGAACTGCTTGTGTGCAATGAATTCTGTATGAGACGCGACAGGCATAGAAGACGTAGAAGAAGGTTTTATTAAGTGAAGAAGAAAATAAATGTACTTGTAAGAATACTTGTGATGGCAGCAATATTTGTGATCACAATATATTTGGTCAATATATTTCAGAATAGAAGTTACAAGAATCTGGCTGCGGAGATGAAGGATGCAGAGTTGCCATTAGCTTATGTGTGCTATGGCGATTCGCTTCTCAATTGTATGCATGGTTATACAGGGGAGGTCGACCTCACACTTCTCAGGGACTCTGTGACGCCGATAGATGAGAATAAGAATCTTGAGATAATGGTGGAGAATGATGCATTTAAGGATGCGTCGTATTCGTATGAGATCAGGTCGATATCCGGAGATTCCCTTATAGAGAAGGGTGATCTGGAGGCGGCCTCGGGAACTGATGGCTACGATGTGCTTGATATAAGTGCGAGAATGGATCTCAAGCAGGATATGGAGTATATGCTGGTTGTCAAGCTTAAGAGCGGTGATGGCAGGAGTGCTTCATACTATACCAGAGTGGTCGTAAATGACAATTATCATGAGTCCCAACTGCTGAATGCCGCAAAGGATTTCCACGATGCGACATTTGCATTTGACAAGCTGGAGTCGGAATCGGTCATAGGAACCTACAAGCAGGAATACACGGGTGGCGGAACGGGAGATTCCTACGGACTGGGACATGTGAACCTTGCAAATGCATACTCGGATCTCCTCTGGGATGGGCTTAAGCCTACGGTTATAAGCGATGTAAACACATATATAAAGGAGATAGATGTCAACTATGCGGTGATCGAGATGGAATATAAAGCCATGTCCATCACATCGCAGGATGTCATGAGCTATTATACAGTTAAGGAGTTCTATAAGATCAGCTACAGGGATGTGCCTGTTGCCAGCCAGACTGATGAGGCGGACGGAGCCGGCACTGATGGAATATATTTTGACGAAACAGCTTCGTATGATGAGGCCTATTCGGATGAACAGGATGCAGATACTGTTACGGAGACTGAGCCGAAGATCACCATGCTCAGCTATGACAGATATGTGGACGAGTATTTTGACAAAGACGGCATAGATGCTATAAACAATGTGTATGAGATAGGTATCGTGTCATCGGATGATCTGGAATACCGCTACACAGAGGATAACAAGAAGATCGCATTTGTGAGAAATGGACAGCTCTGGATGTATGACTACGGCGATGGACAGATAACTCTGGTGTACGGATCAGGAATGGATGACCATGCAAATGACTCAAACACTTACGCCGACCATGACATGAACATCATAAGCTTTGACAAAGATGGAAATATGACATTTGCGGTGTATGGATATATGAACAGCGGAGATCATGAGGGAAAGCTCGGAGTTGCGCTGTATACATTTGATTATACGACTCTGGAGGTGGACGAGCTTCTGTTCGTCGAGTGCAATGTGCCTTATGAGGCTATGAAGAGCGAGACCTCCAGACTGACATATTACGACGGAGATAAGTTTTATTACATGCTCGGCGGAAAGGTGAACGCCGTGGACATGAAGACGAGACAGCAGTCTTATATTGCGGAGGGACTGTCAGCCAGCGATGTCAAGGTGTCGGTGAACATGGAAGTTATGGCGTATGGAGAGAGCGAGGACCAGAGCAGCAATACAAAGCTGACTCTGATGAATATGCATACCGGAAAGAGTTATGAGATAACCGCCGGAGCAGGGGAATGTCTGATATGCTATGGCTTTAAGGACTCAGATATGGTATACGGAGTGTCGAGCATATCTGATGCGCAGGTTGATGTGGATGCCGAGTCATTTGTTGGTACGAGGTACAGCGAGGAGTCCAGAGATAACATACCTGCATCCAGATTGTATATAGTAAACAGCGATGGCGAGCAGATAAAGGAATACGCAAAGAGCGGGTATTATCTGATGCAGGTTGATGTGGATACGAATCTGCTGTATCTGACAAGAGGAGAGAAATCCGACAGTGGATTCAAGTCTGTGGACGATGATTTCATAACCTTCAAGGAGGACGATACAAAGGAGACGATAGGAACTACCCATCTGTCATCCATAACCGGATATGACAGGCTGTATTTTACGGTTCCGTCAAATATGTATCTGAGCTATATACCGGCGCTGAACATAACAAAGGAAAAGATAGATCCTGATGCTGCAAGTATGATAATGACAGTAGTGCGTGATAAGGTGACCTATCATGTGTACGACAATCTTGGACTTTCAAAGATATATGACGTGGCGGGTGATGCGATAAATTATGCAGTGTCTGTATCAGGTATAGTGGTGTCAAGCGAAGGCGAGGTAATATACAGGCAGGCTGAGAGCCAGGAATACAACACCATTGCCTCTGGAATATTCCATCGCAGTACGCGAAGTGTGGATGCGTCACTCGGCGACTGTCTGTACATGGTTCTGACGTATCAGGGAGTACAGGTGACAGAGGATGATATAGCACAGTATACAGATCCTGTCGAGGCTCTTAACTCTCTTGGAAAGAGACAGGGCATAGATGTTACAGGTCTTTCGCTGGATATGCTCCTCGGTTATGTGAGTTCGGGAATACCGGTAATATCGAGGATAAGCGATGGCAGATATGTTCTCATAGTGAGCTATAATGAGGCAGACATAAGATATTATGATCCTGTCGAGGACAAGGAGATAGTTGTGTCAAGAGATGAGTATACGGATATGATGCTCCAGTGGCACAATGAATCCTACACTTATGTTGAGGAATAAAGATAAAAAGAAAACGGAGCGAGTTACCGCTCCGTTTTCTTTATAATAGTTGTAGTATAAGTTACTTAGCATGGATCCGAATGTTACGGATCATGTAGATTACTCCTCTGCGATTGTTCCTACTGGACAAGAACCAGCACAAGCACCACATGAGATACACTGTGAACCATCGATAACAAATACGCCGCCATTATCGCTGATAGCACCTACTGGACAAGCACCAGCACATGAACCACAACCGATACATGAATCGCCAATAACGAATGCCATAATTGTTTCCTCCTTATAAAGTAAAAATAATCACACGCTTATTGTAAAACAAAACTCATTAATTAGCAAGTGATAATAATATTTATCAACAACGGGTTTTATCAATAAGTAACAATAAAAGGGATAGACATTTAAAATTGGGTATAATATAATGTGAATGCTGAGTAAGAGCGCAATCTAAGGAGGATATAAATAATGGTAAAGATAAGTAAAGACATGCTTATAAATGACATTCTTGCAGTTGATGCAGGAAATGCAGCAATACTGATGGCAGCAGGTATGCATTGCATAGGATGCCTTGCAGCAGCAGGAGAGAGTCTTGAGGAGGCAGCAGCCGTTCATGGACTTGATGCAGAGGAGCTTGAGCAGGAGATCAATGATTATCTTGCAAAAAAGGAGGCTGAGTAGTATACTTGCCAAAGTAACCAGGTGTACTATAAAGGATGGAGAGATATATGAAGACAGACGGAACAAATCCTCCCGGGCAGGGAATATTTGGACTGATAGATATTAATTGTCATATTTTACCGGGAACAGAGGATGGACCGGATAATTTCCGGGAAGCGGCAGAGATGCTCAGAATAGCGTATGATGAGGGAATAAGGACGATAGTTGCCACCCCGCCATACAACAAGAAGAATCCGATAATGGATGGAGACAAACTGGACAGACTTGTGGAACAGCTCAACGTTGAAGCTGGAAAGATAGATCCGGATTACAGAGTCTATCTTGGAAGAGAGATAGAGTATAACGATGAGAACCACCAGAAGATCATATCTGGTCAGTTGGATTCCATGGCAGACAGCAAGTATGTTATGATCAGATTCCCTTACGATGTGGATTTTGAGACGATATCTGAAGCTATAAGAGACATCAATATGGACGGATATATACCGATAGTTGCCAATGTAGAACAGTATGAATGTCTTGAGGAAGACGAGGACAAGGTCGAGGAGCTCATTCAGTTTGGTGCATATGTACAGATAAGTGCATCGGCTGTGGTTGGAGATCTTGGACATGACATCAAGAATTTTTCGAGAAAGCTTCTCAAGGGAGAGCTTGTTCACTTTGTGGCAAGTGATGCATTGGATTCAGAGGATAAAGCACCATACCTCAGGGAGTGTGCTGAGTACATAGAGCGAAAGTATGGAGAGGATTACATGACGGAGCTCTTCTACACCAATCCAAAAGCAGTTATCGAGAATGATGATATTGACATATAAAACAAAAAGACGTATCGCTTGTGCGGTACGTCTTTTTTGCTGCGCCGGAATCTCTGGCTATTACTTATAATGCTGACAGTGTCTGAAGTGCTTCCTCCGGCATAATAGCGGTGAAGTGCTCCTTGAAATGTGCCGGCATGGCATATGTGAGCTTCTGTGCTGTTCCGTATTCTGCAAGGATATTGCAGACTCTCACAAATTCCTGGCTTGTGTTATTGCTGTTCGTGAGAACCAGATAATATCTTCCGTTGGAAGGATTCTTGTACAGGCAGTTCTCGCTGAAGTAGAAAGAAGCAACCTGTTTTGCTGCACTTATGATGGTTGCAAGTGAGTCAAAGATGTACAGTGAGCACATGCTCTCGCTTGCTGAACCTGATTCCTTTGTGCTGCCTGTTGTACTGGCGGCAGTGCCTGTGGTGCTGTCATCAGATGATGTATTGCTGCCATTTGCCGCAGCGGCAAAATCTCCTGCGGTTCCGGCAAGTCCGGATATGGTGTTGAAAATGCCCTCAAGTGCCTCTCTTACGCCCTGTGGAACGGAACCGGATCCACTGATCTCAAGTCTTGCGATGGTTCCGTTGTTATCCCTGGACTCATCGTTGTCGTCAAGATCGTCATCTATGTCATCATCATCCATGTATTCGTCATCGTCATCAATATCATATTCGCTGGTCTTTGAGAATCTGGAAAAGCGGGTATCCAGTTCTTCCGGATCTTCAACCTTTGTCACAATGAGTATGAGACAATCTGGTGATACCGGTATGGCTTCGATCATAAGTGGAGTGTCGTCAGCCTCAAAGCCTAATTCTACAGATGCCTGCTGCATCATATCCTTGAAGAGCTCTTTTGCCTTCGGTGTGCCATAGGCAAGCTCGGAGATCTTGAGCTGCTTTTCGGTGAGATCGGCTTTGTTGAGTGTGCATCTTATCTGATTTTCACTTAGACGTTCAATCTTCATAGAATCGACCCCCTTCAATAATTTAATGGTATTAAAATGTGTATTATAGTTTACCACATTTGTCAAGCAAGTAAATAGGATATATGGAGAAAATATTGGAATTTTCCGTGAAAAAATATCCCTAATTCTACGTTATGTATACTTTTATGAAAATTTCATAAAATATGCTCAAATGGGGTTGGAAAATGGCTTTTTATGCGTTATTGTGGAGTTGTGAGCGGGACGTGCTCAGGATATTTAGATGAGCTCATTTCTTTATTTTTCTACAAATTCTGTCTGATTCTTATCGTCTCAGATACAATTCCCAGAGATAGTGATATGACAGTGCTCACACATTTCCATAACTGACACATGGCACATAAAAGGAGAATAATACATCACAACACATCTGTCTTTACATTGCATGGCAGGGCTGGAAAAATAAACTATTTGGGGGTGATGCCTATAGGGGGTTAAAAGGCAGCAGTAGCATATAGAACATAATTATATGCACAGAATTACACTTAACATCTATTTGGGGGGCTCTGCCGCTGTCACAGCAGAGCTCCTGGTTTTATTTGGCGTGCTGTTCATGCCATGTACAGACTGCATTGCAGATGGCGTTTGCTAGGGCGGTCTGGTATTCATCATTGCACAGATCGGAACATTCCTTTGTGTTGCTCAGAAAGCCGCACTCAACGATGACGGCGGTGCATGGACTTTCCCGCAAAACAAGGTATTCGGAATTGCCCTTTGCCGCCCGTGTGTTGGATGGATCGGCTTCGGAGATGAGATGCTCCTGGATGCACTCCGCCAAGGCTTTACCACCGGAGGAAGTGGAGTAATAAAATACCTGCGCTCCGTGGACATACTCGGCTGAATAGCTGTTCTGGTGGATGCTGATGTAGAGATCAGCGTTTACATTTGTGGCGAGGTTGGTGCGGGCTTTCAGATCTGAAGTCTTCTTGCTGGATGCATTTTCACTGTTCAGGGACTTGTCGGAGTCTCTGGTCAGATACACGGAAAATCCCTGATCCGTAAGTGCCGATGCCAGCTTTGAGGCGATGGCCAGATTTATATCCTTTTCCATGATCCCATCCGGGCTGACCTTACCCGGGTCAAATCCGCCGTGTCCCGGATCGATGAGGATCGTAAATGATTTTGCCGCATCTGTGGTGTCCAAACCTTCGGTGGATGTGTGCTCATTTCCTGTATTGGTGGAAGTATCCTGCCCGGCTGTATGGTCTGCGGGACGGACTATAAATATGTAGCAGAGGATTGGAGGAAGTATTACTGCAAATATTATGGCAAATACAAGTATGTATAATTTGGTGGAAGTACGCATCGGTGATACCCGGGAAGTGTAATTACTATTTTATATGACGGCGGCGGACGTTATATGATATATGTTACCCAAATGTAGCCTAAACATTTGACACACATGCAGTGCTGGGCTAAAATATGGGCGTATATGCAATAATATAGAAGCGATAACAATTTATTATAGAAGAAGGTAAAGTGATGAACACTATAATTGCAAAAGCAGGAGTGGATGACGACCGCATGTACGAGCAGGCGGCGGAGATACTTAAGAGAGGTGGTCTTGTAGCATTCCCGACAGAGACAGTGTATGGCCTTGGAGGAGACGCGCTGAATCCGGATGCGTCACATCGGATATATGCGGCAAAGGGCCGGCCATCGGACAATCCGCTCATAGTCCATATAGCAGAGACATCAAGCGTGTATGAACTGGCGGAGACAGTAAGTGACGACACGAAGAAGCTCATGGAAGCATTCTGGCCGGGACCACTCACCATCATACTCAACAAGAAAGAGGTTGTTCCGCACACGACCACTGGCGGACTTGATACGGTTGCCATCAGGATGCCATCACATCCGGTTGCCATGAGGCTCATAAAGGATTCGGGAGTGTATATCGCAGCTCCAAGTGCCAATCTGTCCGGACGACCATCCCCGACCACTGCGCAGCATGTGCAGCAGGATATGGACGGCAGGATAGATATGATCATCGACGGCGGGGCAGTCGGAATCGGTATAGAGTCGACGATAGTGGACATGACCGGAGACAGACCGACTATATTGCGGCCTGGATATATCACTCCGGAGATGATAAGGGATATCGTTGGCGATGTGACTATAGATCCGGCGATAACAGGTATGAACAATGCTCTGAGACCTAAGGCTCCGGGGATGAAGTACACACACTATGCTCCAAAGGGAGAACTCAGCATAGTAGAGGGCGATAGACTGGCTGCGGCTGAGAAGATAAGAAGTCTTGTTGCGGAGAAAAAGGCGCAGGGATACAAGACTGCGGTACTGTGTGACACTGACAATGTCAGTCTTTATGATGACGGAGTATGCGAGAACGTATACGATGCCGGAAGCAAGAAGAACGAGATAACTGTGTCTGCCGGACTGTACAGTCTGCTCAGAACCTGTGATGACATAGGTGCACAGTATATATACAGCGAGTCATTTGAGGAGGGGGACATGGGCTACGCCATCATGAACCGTCTCATCAAGGCTGCAGGACACAGGATAATAAGCTGTTAGTTAATTTCGAAAAAAATATTATATAAAAAGGAGAATCAGAACATGATAGCACTTGGATGTGACCACGGCGGATATGAGCTTATGCAGGAGGTTATAAAGCATCTTGAGGAGAGAGGCCTTGAGTACAAGAACTTTGGCTGTTACAGCACAGAGTCAGTTGACTACCCGGTATATGGACAGGCAGCAGCAAAGGCAGTAGCCTCAGGTGAGTGTGATAAGGGAATCATCATCTGCGGAACAGGAATAGGAATATCGATCTCAGCGAATAAGATAAAGGGAATCAGAGCTGCACTCTGCCACGACTGCTTCTCGGCACAGGCGACAAGAGAGCACAACGATGCAAATATGCTGGCTATGGGTGCCAGAGTCATAGGACCTGGACTTGCACTTAAGATAGTCGACATATTCCTCGACACACCATTCTCAAATGATGAGCGTCACGTAAGAAGAATCGGAATGATTGAGTAGTATAATAAGTTATGCCGTAAGGGGGACCCCGTTCATACTCAAAAAAGAATCCCATGACAGTATGGTCAAGACTGTCATGGGATCTTTTTTTATACGGTTTTCGTCAAACTGCATCATTTGTTCGACATATAACCGCGTTAAAAGGAAGAAAAATGATTAATGGATAAACATAAGTATTATCAACATAGTCACATTGTACATTAACAATAAAAAAATATCAAGGGGGTTGTACAAACTTTACAAAATGTTTATTTACAATATAGCCAACTCATTATAAAATAATATTACTTGAGTTTTGACATAATAATCTAAAGTGATGCTTTGATGAAGTGTTTATGGAATTGAGTCTGCTCATAAATTTTTATAAGGGAGGAATGTTATGCTGCAGGAGACTATGAAGAAGATAACCGATGCAGAGTCTGAAGCTGACGAGATCATTCGCAAGGCCAAGGAAGAAGCCGACTATACAGTAGCTGCTGCAAAGAATGAGGCTGCGGATATGATCGCGGCCGCAGGATCAGCTTCGAGAGAAAGCATGAAGAGTGCCGAGGGAGCCGGCAGATCTGAGGAGGAGAAGCTCACGGTGAAGGCGATGGATATTGCCACCGCTGAGATCGCACATCTCAGGGAACGTGCAGCGTCCATGGAAGGCGAGGTTACTTCCATGATCATCGCAGAGCTGGTGGGATGAAAAGCCCTGCAGGCATTTTAAGAAAGGGGGTAAATGTATGGCGGTACTTCCTATGAAGAAGATTGAGATCTGTGCCATGAAGAGGGACAGAAAAGCAATTCTTGAGAAGCTCCAGTCGCTGGGAATGGTTGAGATACAGACTGATAACGAAGAGACTGATGACTTCAGGAAGATGAGTACCACAAGCCAGAGAGCAAAGTACGAGAAGAGAGTACAGAATACAGATGAAGCCTTACAGATAATTGATAAATATGCTCCGGAGGAGAAATCCATATTTGCCAGCCTGGAAGGACGGCAGGAGGCGTCAGAGGCTGACATTCAGGAGATCATAGCTGGAAGATGGGATTATAACCGTAAGGTTAAAAAGATCCAGGAGATCAGCAAGGACATAGCCGGCTGCGAGGCGGGAATAGTCAAATGTCAGGTGGCTATAGACGGATTGGCGCCGTGGCTGAATATGGACATACCGATCAATACCACAGGGACCGAGAAGACGGATGTGATGATCGGAACTATGCCACCGGGGCTCACGGAGACGGATATTCAGGGGTATATAAGCTCTGCGGAACCGGAGATAGCGGGATACACAGTCACTGTTGTAGGATCTGATAAGGACCAGACTTGTATGGTGGCAATAGCCATTAAAACTGTATCACAGAGGGTGGAGGAGATATTGAGATCCCATGGATTTACAAGAATTTCGTATTTCTCCAAAAGGACACCTGAACAGAAGACGGATAAGTACAGGGCGGATATAAGGGAGTTCGAACAGTGGATAGAGGACAAGAAGAATGAACTAGTATCCATGGCTGATGACAGAGACAAGCTGAGACTTCTGGCTGACTATTACCGCATAAGGGCGGATAAATATAAGGTCCTTGGAGGCCTTCTCCAGTCAAAGAGCACATTTGTCATATCGGGATATGTGCTGGAGAGAGATGCAGACAGGGTAGTGGCTGTACTCAATGAGAATTTCAGCCTGATGGCTGATGTATATGATGTTCCGGAGGATGAAGCGGCACCTATACAGCTTCAGAATCCGAAGATGTTCGCATCGGCGGAGGGCGTACTGGAGTCATTTGGACTTCCGGGAAAAGGTGAGATGGATCCAACCACACCGATGGCGATATTCTATATATTCCTGTTCGGACTCATGTTGTCCGATGCGGCGTATGGACTCATCATATTCCTGGCATGTTTTATTTTGATCAGGAAATTCCCGAAGATGGAGAACGGACTTCAAAAGTCCCTGCGTCTGTTCATGTACTGTGGTATATCCACACTGATATGGGGAATATTATTTGGCGGTTTTTTCGGAGACCTGATAACGGTGGTATCGAGGACGTTTTTCCACCACGAGGTGACGTTCAAGCCGGTATGGTTTGCACCGCTGGATGACCCGATGAAGCTTTTGTTATTCTCTTTGCTGTTCGGACTTATACATTTGTTCGGCGGACTGGCACTCAAGGGATATATGTGTCTGAAGAAGGGAGATGCGAAGTCATTCATATGCGACGTGCTGTCGTGGTTCATGCTCATCACAGGACTTGTGCTGATGCTCATGCCGACGGAGCTGTTCGCATCCATAGCACAGATGCAGTTCAATTTCCCTGGCTGGCTTAAGAATACAAGCTACGGACTGGCGATTGTGGGAGCTGCGATCATCGTGCTCATGTCGGGAAGAGACCACAAGAATCCGGTGCTCAGGTTTGCGCTTGGGCTGTATGACATATACAACCTGACAGGCTGGCTGTCAGATCTGCTGTCGTACTCAAGGCTTCTTGCTCTGGGACTTGCGACGGGAGTTATAGCACAGGTAATAAACCAGATGGGAAGCATGGCTGGCGATGGAATATTCGGAGCCATAGTGTTCATCATCGTATTTATAGTAGGACATCTGTTCAACCTTGCGATCAACATGCTGGGAGCATACGTGCACACATGCCGTCTCCAGTATGTAGAGTTCTTCGGCAAATTCTACGAGGGCGGCGGCAATCCATTCAGGCCGTTCAGAGAGAATACGAAGTACGTTGATATAGTAAGTGGTACAGAAACACAGAAATAAGAAACCAATTTTAGGAGGAGAAAATATTATGACAATGGGAACGGTTTTGGCATTAGTGGGAGCTGCGCTTGCAGTAATTCTTGCAGGCATGGGATCTGCATATGGAGTAGGAGTTGCTGGTCAGGCGGCAGCAGGTGTAGTAAGTGAGGATCCAAGCAAATTTGCAAAAGTTCTTATCATCCAGCTTCTTCCGGGTACACAGGGTATCTACGGACTTCTTGTTGGATTCATAGCATTGTCCAACATAGGAATCCTTTCAGGAACACCGAAGGAGCTCACAGTAGCACAGGGACTTATGATGCTTGCAGCATGTCTTCCAATAGCGGTAGTTGGTCTTGTATCAGCAATGCACCAGGGCAAGACAGCAGTTGCAGCAGTTGGAATAGTTGTAAAGAAGCCTGATCAGTTTGGTAAGGCGATGCTTTTCCCAGCCATGGTTGAGACATATGCGATCCTTGCACTTCTGGTATCAATTCTTGCGGTAAATGGAATCAAATTATAACTTTTTGTAAGGAGGATGTACTTTATGACGGGATTGGAAACAATCGTAGAACAGATCCTTCAGGAAGCGCAGAAGGAAGCTGAAGAGATCAAAGCTCAGGCTGCCAGAAACGCGGATTCCATCATTGCAAATGCCAAAAAGACTGTGGATAAGATGAATGAGGAGACCAGAGAGAAGGTTGCCCAGGCAGAAAAGTCCGGATCATTCAGGGCAAAGTCCTCATCAGAACTTAAGAAGAGACAGGCGATACTTGCGGCAAAGCAGTCCATAATTGGGAATATGCTGGATAAGGCATATGACGCAATGGTGGCGCTCCCGGATGAGGAGTATTTCCAGGTGATCGTCAAATGTCTGGAGAAGTCGGTACAGCCGAAAAGCGGAGAGATATGTTTTTCCGGGAAAGACAGAAAACGACTTACACCACAGACTGAGAAGCAGATAGAGCAGATAGCTGCAGCTCACGGAGGAAGCCTTAAGGTGTCCAATGGGAACTGTGATATAGATGGAGGATTTATCCTGATCTACGGAGGAATCGAGGAAAACTGTTCATTCAGAGCAATGCTGGACGCGAACAGAGAACATTTGGCAGACAAGGTAAATGAATTATTATTTGTTGATAACAGATAGCTGGAGGTAGGCAGATGGCAGACAAATATATATATGCAGTTGCCAGGATCAGGGCACTTGAGATGACGCTTATGAGTCAGGCAGTCATAGAACAGCTCGTGGCCACGGATTCCTACAAGAAGGCGGTTCAGTTCATCATAGAGAAGGGCTGGGGCGATAGTGATAAAGCCAGTATGGATGAAAATGACATACTTAGGGCGGAGACTGACAAGACGTGGGCTGCTGTGGCTGAGATGGTGGATGATATGTCCGTGTTCGATGTCATAAGACTTCCAGATCTGTATCACAACCTCAAGGCGGCGATCAAGACTGTGGTTGCCGGGGAGACTCCTGCCCATGTGTTCTTCGACAATGCCGAGATAGACGGTCAGAAGATGCTGTCCATCGTAAGTGACAAGGCGTGGGACAGACTTCCAGAACACATGAGAGACTGCGCGAGGGAGGCTTGGGACTGTATGGCACAGGCTGGAGATGGACAGATGTGCGATGCTGTGATAGACCGAGGGACACTGCTGGCAATCATGCAGGCTGCAAAGAAGGCAGATGACAGCCTGCTCAGGGATTATGCAGAGACGACGGTGGCTGTTGCAGATATCAAGATAGCGGTGAGATCCATGAAGACAGGCAAAAACAAGGATTTCATGAAGAGAGCCATGGCGGAGTGCAACACTCTGGATATTGACAGGCTGGCGACGGCTGCGGTGGCTGGCATGGAGGAGATAGAGAGATACCTTGCAGATACAGCATACGCTGGTGGGGCAGAGGCACTTTCTGAGTCGGCATCGGCATTTGAGAGATGGTGTGACAACCGTATCATAGAAACGATAAAGCCTCAGAAGTACAACCCATTTACGGTGGGACCGATAGTGGCGTACATTCTGGCGAGGCTCAACGAGATAAAGACAGTCAGGATCATATTGACATGCAAGCTGAACCAGCTTCCGGAGGAGGCTATCAGGGAAAGGGTAAGGGAGATGTATGTATAAGATAGCTGTTATGGGCGATTATGACAGTATATACGGATTTGCAACTCTGGGCCTGGATACATTCCCTGTAGATAATCTGGATTATGGGGTCACGTTGCTGAAAAGGCTGGCGGAGGACAATTATGCAGTCATATATATGACCGAGGCACTGGCTTCGGATCTCAATAAAGAGATAGACAGATACAGAGAGGTTATGAAGCCTGCGATCATTCTCATACCGGGGATATCTGGCAATACAGGGGCTGGAATAGCGGGAGTAAAGAAATCCGTTGAGCAGGCTGTAGGCTCGGACATATTATTTAATGAAGAATGATTAGAAAATAATGGTGAAACGAGCGGATATAGGTAATTGCGAAATCGGTATAATTCGATTTTGATATACTAAACTGCCTCAATCATATCGGAAAGAGGATTCGCAATTATCTATGGAGCGAGTGAGTATAGAAGGGAGCGTGAGCTGTTAAGTGGCTACAGGAAAGATTAAGAAGGTCGCCGGACCACTGGTCATCGCAGAGGGCATGCGTGATGCAAATATGTACGACGTGGTGCGTGTAAGTGAGAGCAGACTTATCGGCGAGATCATAGAGATGCACGGAGATCAGGCATCAGTTCAGGTATACGAGGAGACATCAGGACTTGCACCGGGAGCACCGGTGGAGTCAACGGGAATGCCTCTGTCGGTTGAGCTGGGACCGGGACTTATAAGCAGTATATACGATGGAATCCAGAGACCGCTGGATGATATCATGAAGATATGTGGTAACAACCTGAAGCGAGGAGTTGAAGTCCCATCGCTGAAGAGAGATATCAAGTGGACATTTGTGCCGACTGCCAAGGTGGGTGATAAAGTGTCGACAGGCGATGTGATAGGAACAGTTCAGGAGACTGTGGTCGTCACACAGAAGATCATGGTGCCTTATGGTGTGACAGGAACCATCAAAGAGATAAAGGCAGGAGAATTCACAGTTGAGGAGACTGTGTGTGTGGTTGAGACAGACAAGGGTGACAGGGAGCTGACACTCATGCAGAAGTGGCCGGTTCGTAAGGGCCGTCCATATCAGGAAAAGATACCACCGATCATGCCACTTATCACAGGACAGAGAGTTGTAGATACGTTCTTCCCTATAGCAAAGGGAGGAGTGGCTGCGGTTCCCGGACCTTTCGGAAGCGGCAAGACAGTTATCCAGCATCAGCTTGCAAAGTGGGCTGAGGCGGATATCGTTGTCTACATCGGATGCGGAGAGCGTGGAAATGAGATGACAGATGTTCTGAACGAGTTCCCAGAGCTGAAGGATCCGAAGACCGGACATTCACTCATGCAGAGAACAGTCCTCATAGCCAACACATCGGATATGCCGGTTGCGGCCAGAGAGGCATCTATATATACGGGTATAACTATAGCTGAGTATTTCCGTGATATGGGTTACTCGGTGGCACTCATGGCGGATTCCACATCGCGTTGGGCTGAGGCGCTCAGAGAGATGTCAGGACGTCTGCAGGAGATGCCTGGTGAGGAGGGTTACCCTGCTTACCTCGGTTCAAGACTTGCACAGTTCTACGAGAGAGCCGGAATGGTCAAGACTCTCGGCAGCGAGGGCAGAACCGGTGCACTGTCGGTTATCGGTGCGGTTTCTCCTCCGGGTGGTGATATTTCCGAGCCGGTTTCACAGGCAACACTTCGAATCGTCAAGGTATTCTGGGGACTGGATTCATCGCTTGCGTACAAGAGACATTTTCCTGCCATCAACTGGTTGACTTCATACTCTCTGTATGTGGACAATATGGGCAAATGGTTCGAGGAAAATGTAAATGAAAAGTTCATGGTCGACAGACAGAAGATGATGACCCTGCTTCAGGAGGAGGCAGAGCTCGATGAGATCGTTAAGATGGTAGGTATGGATGCCCTTTCAGCGGGAGACCGACTGAAGATGGAGGCGGCGAGATCTATCAGAGAGGATTTTCTTCACCAGAACTCATTCCATGATGTGGACACATACACACCGCTTCACAAGCAGTTTCTGATGATGGAGCTCATCATGGCATTTTATGAGGAGTCAGCGCAGGCACTGGCCGGTGGAGCAAGCATAAGAAATATTCTGAACATGCCGATCAGAGAAAAGATCGGACGATTCAAATATGTGCTTCCTGAGAATGTGGATGAAGAGTACGAGAAGATATCCAGGGAGCTTGACAAGGAGCTTCAGGAAGCTATAGAGAAGGAGGACTAAGACTATGCCAAAGGAATATAGAACTATACAGGAAGTTGCGGGTCCTCTGATGCTGGTGCACGGAGTTGAGAATGTAGCTTATGATGAGCTGGGTGAGATTGAGCTGGCGGACGGCGAGATCAGACGATGCAAGGTCCTTGAGATAAATGGTGAGGACGCCCTGGTACAGCTCTTTGAGAACTCGACAGGTATCAATCTTTCAAACAGCAAAGTAAGATTCCTTGGAAGGAGTATGGAGCTCGGCGTATCAGAAGATATGCTTGGCCGTGTATTTGACGGACTTGGAAGACCTATAGATGGCGGCCCTGAGATACTTCCTGATGAGAGAAGAGATATCAATGGTCTGCCGATGAATCCGGCTGCCAGAAACTATCCGTCTGAGTTCATTCAGACAGGTATATCAGCCATAGACGGACTGAACACACTGGTAAGGGGACAGAAGCTGCCGATATTCTCGGCTTCAGGACTTCCGCACAGCCAGCTTGCAGCACAGATAGCAAGACAGGCAAAGGTGCGCGGAACAGATGAGCCATTCGCCGTTGTATTTGCAGCCATGGGTATCACATTTGAGGAGGCAAACTTCTTCACAGAGAGCTTCAAGGAGACTGGTGCCATAGATAGAACAGTCCTCTTCATCAACCTGGCAAATGATCCTGCGGTTGAGCGTATCGCCACACCTAGAATGGCACTTACCGCCGCTGAGTATCTTGCATTTGAGAAGAACATGCACGTTCTGGTAATCCTCACGGATATCACGAACTATGCGGATGCACTTCGTGAGGTATCAGCCGCAAGAAAAGAGGTTCCGGGACGCCGTGGTTATCCTGGATACATGTACACTGACCTGGCAACTCTGTATGAGAGAGCCGGAAGACAGAAGGGTAAGAATGGAAGTATAACCATGATACCGATCCTGACCATGCCTGAGGATGACAAGACTCATCCTATACCAGACCTCACGGGATATATCACAGAGGGACAGATCATTCTCTCAAGAGAGCTGTACAGAAAGGGAGTCACACCGCCTATCGATGTACTTCCATCACTGTCCAGACTTAAGGATAAGGGAACCGGTGAGGGCAAGACCAGAGGAGATCATGCCAGCACCATGAACCAGTTATTTGCAGCTTATTCAAGAGGAAAGGATGCCAAGGAGCTCATGACTATCCTGGGTGAGTCGGCACTTTCGGATATAGATATCATATATGCAAAGTTTGCAGAGGCATTTGAGAAGGAGTATGTATCCCAGGGGTACGGCACCGACAGAAGTATTGAGGAGACACTTGCCATAGGCTGGAAGCTTCTCTCCATTCTTCCTAGAGCCGAGCTGAAACGTATCGACGACAAGTGGCTTGACATGTATTACGGAAAGTAGTGGGTAGGCAATTTTGAAAGACGTAGGTTGTGTTCGTCCCCATTGTGGCATATATTGCCAATAGGGGGAGTTTGAGGTCGCCGGTCCTTAGGTGGCGCCTCAAGCGGCACCTTAGTACCGCTGCAGACCGAAATAAGCGGAAGCGACCCCCGGTTGGCAATATATGCCACAATGGGGACACAATTAAATGTACGACATTCAAAATTGCCATATACACGTTGTCTTTGTAATACATGTCAAGTAGCTTGAAAATATATTTGGAAGAAAGGAGAAGACAGATGGCTAATGTTGTGGTTAATCCAACCAGAATGGAGCTGACAAGGCTTAAGAAGAAGCTGGTCACGGCATCCAGAGGCCATAAGCTCCTTAAGGATAAGCGAGATGAGCTGATGAGGCAGTTCCTTGACATGGCAAGAGAGAATATGGAACTGAGAAAGAAGGTTGAGGCTGGCATCAAAGCTGCCAACACAGGCTTTGTAATAGCGAAGGCGGGTATGAATGAGCAGACATTGAGTACGGCGCTCATGGCTCCGAAGCAGGAGGTGCGGATCGCCCTTGGCGACAGGAATGTAATGAGTGTTGATATTCCTGTGTACGACTATAAGACGAAAAGCGCAAATTCAAATGACATCTATTCGTATGGATTTGCATTTACATCTGGAGAGCTGGACGATGCAGTGAAGTCCCTCTCGGATATACTTCCTGATATGCTGAGATTGGCGGAGGTGGAGAAGTCCTGCCAGATGCTCGCAGCGGAGATAGAGAAGACCAGAAGGCGTGTAAATGCTCTTGAGCATGTTATCATCCCGGAGACTCGGGAGGGAATAAAGTATATAAGCATGAAGCTTGATGAGAATGAGCGAAGCACCCAGGTCAGACTTATGAAGGTCAAGGACATGATGCTGGAGGAGGCTCATCACTACAAAGAGCATCAGTTCGAGCATGCGCAGTAGACAGAATGATATTTAAACTTATAGGACAAAAGCTTTGATAAAAACCGCCCACACCTCAGATAAATAAAAGGGTGTGGGCGGTTTGATCTTTTTGTTGAATATTGAATTAGTCGGTTGTATCCCTTCGCAGAAGAACTGGTGTGATCTTCTTGTGGACGGGAAATGAAAATAATCTGTATTTCCAGTTTGCGGGAAGCAAGACTGTTGCAAGAGTATCAAAGTATGAGATAAGCCAGATAGGCGACAAGGTTTCGTTCGTATTCATGCCACATAAGCTGCACTTCTTTGACAGCACAACCGAAAAAACAATCTAATCAAACAGAAGGAGGTCACAGTATGTATACATGCCAGAAGGCAGATGAATATATAGAAAAGAACAGAGTAGACAGAGCAGACAAGCCGGAGTTCCACCTCACAACTCCGGTGGGCTGGTTAAACGATCCAAATGGGTTTTCAATATATGGAGGAAAGGCACATTTGTTTTACCAGTTCCATCCATACAGCACGGAGTGGGGACCTATGCACTGGGGACATTCCACCTCAGATGATTTTATAAGATGGGAGGAGCTTTCAACAGCACTGGCACCTGACTCGGATTATGATGCATTTGGCTGCTTTTCAGGAACTGCAATAGAGAATGACGGGAAGCATGTATTGTTCTATACAGGAGTAGTTGAGGAAAAACTGGCTGGTGGAACTAAGAATGTTATACAAAACCAGTGTATGGCTGTAGGCGATGGAATTAGTTATGAAAAAATATCCAGCAATCCTGTTGTTGATGGGAAGATCATGCCGGAGGAATGTAGCCGTGCTGATTTCAGAGATCCGAAGGTCTGGAAGGATGCGGACGGTAGGTACTATATGCTGGCTGGAAACCGGACATATGATGGAATCCCTCAGGTTGTACTGTTCTCTTCAGATGATATGTACAACTGGAAATTTGAATCAGTATTTGCAAAGGATGAAACAGGCAGATTTGGCGCAGTGTGGGAGTGCCCAGACTATTTTGAGATGGATGGACATAAGGTGCTTATAGTATCCCCACAGGACATGTCAGCAGATGGAGAGTTTCACAATGGAAATAACGTGGTATTCTTCACAGGCGATGTGGATGAAGAGAAACATATTTTCAAGTATGAAAAAGCAGTATCTGTGGACAGTGGATTTGATTTTTATGCACCACAGACTATAAGAACACCTGATGGCCGAAGGGTGATGATTGGCTGGATGCAGTCTTGGGACAGCGTAAATACGCTGCCACGTGGACAGAAGTGGGCATGTATGATGTCAGTTCCAAGAGAACTAATGATCTCTGACGGCAAGCTGATTCAGACTCCAGTCAGAGAGCTTTGTGGATACAGGCAGAACAAGCTGGTAGTTAATGATACTTTGCGTGGTGAGAAGACATATGAAGGCATTAACGGCAGAGTTATCGATATGACAGTTGATATAAAGAAAGCTGAATGCGGACATTTTACAATGCACTTTGCAAAGAATGAGATTCATGAAACCAATGTCAGCTATACCCCGGGAGCACAAATGCTTGAGATAGACAGAACATTTGCGGGATGGATACGTGATACAAACTGTGTGCGCAAGGTCAAAATCAAGAATGGCAATGGACTTTCAAAAATGAGAATAGTGATGGATTGGAATTCCATAGAGATATTTGTAAATGATGGAGAACAAGTGCTGTCTACAGTTATATATACACCGCGCAATGCTCAGGATATTGTATTTGAAACTGACGGATGTGTGGAACTTGAGGTGGAGAAATACGATCTGAACATATAGGTCATATGCTCTGATTGACACAGAGGGTGATCGAATACCAGCTTGCAAAGATTAGAAAAACATCTGATTTTGCAGACTGGTATTTTGTTTATTTATCCAGCAAATATGCTGACTACATGTAAATGCGCAATGTCATAAATTTAAGCGTATTGAAAAAAAGTTAAGCTCTGTTATTCAATGCAGTTATGTTATAGTTATAGTGAAAACACTGCTGAAAAGTGTGGTAGTGCATAAGTGCGGGGGCCTAAAAACGACTACTGTACTTATTAGGACTAAAACATCAGTAAATGTTGGGAAAACAAAGGAGAAATTGCATGAAAGTTCATAATTATAAAATAAAAAATAACTTTGAGCAGGCAGAGGGTGCAACTTGTGAAACGTGCAGAAAAATAACATTGAACGGAATAGGTCTGCTTTCCGGAGCACAGCTTAAGTATATAGCGTTCATTTCAATGCTCATAGATCATACGAATAAGACATTGCTGTATCCGTATCTGGATGGTGGAATAATATCGGCTGTAAGTGATGTATTTGATGTCCTGGGGCGGATAGCTTTCCCGATATTCATATATATGTTGGTGGAAGGATATTTTCATACGAGAAACAAGTGGAAGTATCTTGGAATGCTGCTTATATTTGGCGTGATATCTGAGATCCCTTATGACATGTTCTCCAGTGGCGTATTCTTTGAATGGAATGCAAATAATATTATGTTTACATTGGCGATGGTGCTGGCAATGATATGGATCATTGATGTGCTGAGGAAAAAAATGGAGAAGCTTCCCAAGGCAGTATGGTTTATAGCAACGATACCGATAGTTGCCATAGTGTGTCTTATATCGATGAATCTTGCGGTTGATTATGACTACCACGCCATACTTATAGGATATTTCCTGTATATATTTCATGAAAAGTCCGCAATTGCAATACCGTTCTGCTACCTGGCGATGTTCAAGGAACCGTGGGCACTGTTGGGGTTTGGACTGACTTTGACATACAATGGCAAGCGCGGCAGGCAGAATAAGCTGGTGAATTACCTGTTCTATCCAGTGCATATGCTGATACTCGGTATTATAAGGATGTGTCTTGGGCTGTGATAGATGAGAAGGAGCACGGAGGTATTATGGAAATTGACAAAGAGCTTATGACAAAGATATATGACCTCAGGCGCAGGCTTCACAGCATTCCTGAGGCTTCGATGCATGAGATGCGGACTAAGGCGGTGCTCATGTCGTTTCTCAGGGAGAATACTGACCTTGAGATCGTGGATAGAGGTGCTTGGTTTTATGCGGTGCTGAAATCTTCTGATGACAGAATAGGGGATGAAGAAAGAACACCGATCGCGTTCAGGGCAGACATGGATGCAGTGTGTGGGCAGGATGGAAAGCCGGGACATTACTGCGGGCATGATGGACATAGCAGTATATTATGTGGGGCTGCGGCCTGGCTGTCCCGTGCAATGGAAAAATGCGGAAATACGCACAGGGACGTCTATTTCATTTTCCAGCCCGGCGAGGAGATAGGTGCTGGGGCAAGGCTGTGCAGAGATCTTATAATTGAGAAGAATATAGGTGAGATTTATGGACTTCATAACATACCGGGATATCCGAGAAATCATGTGCTGACGATAGATGGAACATTTGCATGCGCATCAACGGGGCTTGAGATACATATGATAGGGACAGCCAGCCATGCGGCATATCCTGAGGCGGGAAAGAATCCGGGGCCTGCGCTTGCCAGGCTGCTGCTGGAGATAGAGAAGCTTACTGAGGAGTACAACCGCAGCAGGGAATTTGTCAGGATGACGCTCATCGGAATGGATATTGGAAGTGCCAATTACGGTGTGGCTGCATCAGAAGGAACGCTGCGCATGACGGTGAGGGCTGAGAGAGAAAAGGTATTTGCCGTGTATGTGGATGAGATAAAGCAGATTGCACAAAATACTGCGGACGATGGGGGCTTCACCCTTGATATACAGGAGATAGAGCGGTTCCCGGCAACGGAAAATCATGCTGTGAATGTGGACAAACTTAGAAAATGTGCTGCTGACCAGAATATTGTGGTTACAGAACTTGCTGAGCCGATGAGGTGGTCGGAGGACTTCGGATACTATCTGCAGGAGACAAAGGGAGCATTCTTCGGCGTAGGCGATGGTGAGGATCATGCCCAGCTCCATACGGCGGGATTCGAGTTCCCGGATGAGATCATAGAGACAGCAGTTAAGATGTTTGTGGGGCTGGCATTGATGTAGTGCATGTAAGAGATAGTAAGTTATTTTATGTTCAAAAATGGGGTAAAGACGTATGAAGATAAAATATGACAGGCGCGTAATGCGTATAATTCTGATCACCGCGGTGGTGGTATCTGTTCCTACACTTGCAGGAATGATCTGTGGTGTGTTTTTTGATGATATTGTCAGTACATTTTGCGATGTTATGATGGTGATCAGCGTTATTACATTTTGCCCTATGGTTGGTTTGTGGCTTGCCTACCTAGACGCATGGCTGTACCTGAGAGAACTGATCAAGGCCGGATATGAGGTTCCAGATGACAGAAGGAAATATAATTGTGTGCTGGAAAATCTGCCGAGAGAACGAGAAGATTATTGCATCGTTGATGGAAGGGACAGGGATAGCGTGATATCAGCATGTATCACGGCTGCATGTGCACTTTGTTTTGCAGTGGTGGTCATAAAGTATTATGTAGGGTGGTGGCGCTGGCTCCCCGGAGTGTCGCTTCCTGGAATATGCCTGTGTATTGTTGTTGTATTCTGGGTGGCTGGGGCAGTTGTATATTATAGACAGTCTGACAATAGAAGATATAGAGGAAGGCTTGAACCAGTCGATGACAGAAAGATAAGAACCTATCTGTTTAAGAAGATAATGACTGTACTTTTGGCTGGCTTTGTATCCGTGATTTTTGATCTGGCTATGTTTTCTGCGGCTGGTTACATGGCCAAAGCGCAGGTGGAGGCGGATGTTGAGAAGGTGAGATACGAGGTCGCTGGTATCAGCGATGTATCTAGTGACGGTCAAGATGGAACATACCAGCCAGGAGAGATAGACACGGACAAGCTGGGCATAGATTTTCGGATGAAAGACGGACATCTTGAATGGCAGTCAGAGCACGGGCAGATGAAGCTTACGTATGTATATACATGGAAATATGGGAAAACGGAAAGAAGGATTATCAGATGATACTGTGGAAACTTCCGAACTCAGGCATAAAAATACTCTTATTGAACAAAATAAATATAGAATGTGTTGCAGAATATTCTGAGGTTTTGCATAGCATGTCCTGAAGAGTGATGGATTATTGTGTGTGGAGGTTCGACATGACAAAAGCGGCAAAGATATATCTGGTGGTTCTCATATGGCTGTCAGCACTGGTGCAGCTGGCGGTACTTCTGATCTAGAATTTATTAACTGTTATCTGAATAGCGATTCGGATTTGATGGATTCAGTAAAATGTGACTGCCTCTTGAGTCATTCCGGAATTGTTCAGAATGAAATAACAGGTAACGACCTGTTTTGTTAAAGAATTAAATGAAAATATATATCATTACCAATGATTATATGTTAGAATAAATCGACTTTGTTTCAAATTGCAGGGATGCAGCCGCGAATATGCGGAATGTTTGGAGACAGGGTCGATTTTTCTGCATAAAATGCAGGATGATCTTCGTGGATTTTGGGAAAAATAGGAAGTCTGTTAGCTATTTTACCCTGGATATCGTGCCTTAAAATGTATCTCGACATGGAGAGGCAGGTGGATAGGGCTACTAACCGTGATCCATGCCATCACCCGGTATCATAAAGGGGTTTTTTCTTAACATGTTTTTGATTCCCCGACAGTATGAGGGCAAGATAAAGTTGTGCTCATGCGAGGAGAGCTATCAGATAGGCTTTTCGTTATTTGCTCCCCGGGCTGGTGAGATATACAGCAGTGATACATGGAGCGTGGATTTGTTGTCCGCTGACGGCGGGGCGGTCGCTCTTGTCGTCCATTTGGAATGGCAGATGACAAATGCGCTTTGTTGGGGCACTGTAAGTAAGTGACGGAGTATGTCACGATACTTAAGGAGGAAATAAATGGAAAAAAACAACAATAATTCCAACAATATCATTGAATTGAAAAACATTGTCAAGACCTATGACAATGGATTCACAGCAGTTGACGGCTTTAACCTCGAAGTGAAGAGAGGCGAGTTCGTCACGTTCTTAGGCCCTTCAGGCTGCGGAAAAACCACGACACTTAGAATGATAGCAGGATTCGAGATTCCTACTTCAGGAGAGATATTACTGAATGGACAGGATATCAGCAAGCTTCCACCAAATAAGAGACCTATCAACACGGTCTTTCAGAGGTATGCGCTGTTCCCACATCTGAATATCTTTGACAACATAGCATTTGGCCTCAAGCTCAAGAAGCTTCCTAAGGCAGAGATCGTGAAGAAGGTCAAGAAGGTCCTTGAGATGGTTGACCTTGAGGGCTTTGAGGACAGAAAAGTTGCCACGCTTTCGGGTGGACAGCAGCAGAGAATAGCTATAGCGAGAGCCCTTGTCAATGAGCCAGAGATACTTCTTCTGGATGAGCCTCTTGGCGCACTGGATCTCAAGATGAGAAAAGAGATGCAGATAGAGCTCAAGGGAATGCATGACAGGCTGGGAATCACTTTTATATATGTAACACATGACCAGGAAGAAGCACTCACCATGTCAGACAAGATAGTTGTCATGAGCGAGGGTGAGATACAGCAGATAGGAACTCCTGAAGATATATATAATGAGCCAAAGAATGCATTTGTTGCGGATTTCATAGGCGAGAGTAACATCTTCAACGGAATTATGACGGGCAAGTTAAAGGTAAGATTCTGTGGTGCAGAATTTGTCTGTCTGGATGACGTGGAGATTGGAACAAAGGTGGACGCCGTAGTAAGACCCGAGGATGTGATGATCACTACACCTGAACAGGGCGCTGTAAAGGGAGTTGTGACATCTGTTGTGTTCAAGGGTGTGCACTATGAGATCACCGTTGAGTCCGGAAGGAATGAGATAGTTATTCAGACCACAAAGTCCGCCAAGGTTGGAGATAAGGTTGGCCTCAATGTTGAACCTGATGGAATACACATCATGATATCGGAGACTGCAATCAACAAGATTGAGAGCTCAGTCAATAGAAATTATGCCCTCGGCGTATTTGACGGTAAGGTATCATGCGACCTCACGGAGATCGTCCCGGGTTCAGCCATGAAGGATGGCGTGCTGGTGGATGCAAATGGTGAGGCGATAGACCGTGAGAAGATCAAGGTAATAGTATCTATACTTCCAGAGGATATCGACATGAGTGATGACGAGGAAGCTGGTATAATCTGCGGACATATCATCAATCTTATATATAAGGGAGACCACTACAGCTATGTGGTGAGAACTGACAATGAGGAGGACTTTATCGTGGATGACGAGTACCTGTGGAACATGGAGGACAGAGTCAGCCTGATAATTCCAGAGGATAAGATGAAGTTTTCACTTAAGAAATAGATGGAGGGATGAACATGAACGGCTTACGTTTTTCAAGAAAACAGCTGGGCATCCCATACGCATTATTTCTCATATGCTTTGTAGTTGCACCACTGTTTGTAATTATTTATTATGCCTTCACCAACGGCGAGGGCAGGTTTACATTTGACAATCTGACGGGATTCTTTACCAGCCCGAACACCATAGGTACTCTGGCATACAGCTTTTTGCTTGCCATAGTGACTACTCTGGTGTGTCTGCTGCTGGCATATCCGATCGCATATATACTTGCGAGAAGTGAGATGAAAAGGAAATCGGTAATTGTCATGATGTTCGTGCTCCCGATGTGGATCAACTTCACACTGAGGATCACAGCACTCAAGGAGGTACTCACGGTTATAGAGGGCAATCTGGCATTCCACCCGTTTCTCAATTCGGTTATAGGAATGACATATGATTTCCTGCCATTTATGATACTTCCTATATACACAACCATATTGAAGCTTGACGGCAGCCTTATGGAGGCCGCTGTGGATCTTGGGGCAAATAGCTTCCAGACATTTGTCAAGGTCACACTTCCGCTCACCGTTCCGGGAATCGTCAGCGGAATAGTTATGGTATTTTTGCCATCTATGACTAACTATGTTGTGCTTGACATGCTTTACAACAGCACATACATCATGGGTAGTCTGATAGGAAGCTACTTCTCAGCATATAACTGGAACGGCGGTTCCATGATAGCACTCGTCCTTCTTGTGATAATACTTGTATTCACACTTGTGACAAACAAGTACACGGATGACGACGGCGGAAGCAGAGGAGGTGCGTTGTTATAATGAAGAAATGGTCTAAGATTATATTTATATGCATTATGCTTCTTCTCATATATATGCCTATATTGATACTGGCTGTTTACAGCTTTACAACATCGGCAAATATCGGAAGCATTCACGGATGGTCGCTTCACAATTATGTGACTTTGTTCACCAAGGACGAGCTGAGGTCAATGATCGTTGGAACTGTGCTTCTGGCTGCAGGTTCAGCACTGATAGCAACCATACTCGGAACACTCGGTGCCATAGGTGCTTTTTATTCAAAAAAATGGGCTTCAGCATCGATAAATGCCATGAATGAGGTGCCTGTTGTAAATGCAGATGTTGTGACAGGTTTCTCTATATGTATACTGCTCATAGTTGCATTTGGCATGAGCAAGGACAGCTATGTTCCACTTGTCATCGGCCATGTGGTTTTGTCGGCACCTTTCGTATATCTGTCAGTGGTGCCAAAGCTCAAGCAGATGGACAGCAGTCTGTATGAGGCTGCGTTAGATCTGGGAGCTACACCTTTCCAGGGACTCACAAAGGTAGTGATACCTCAGATACTTCCGGGTATTATTTCGGGATTTGCTCTGGCTGTTACATTGTCACTGGATGATTACTTCATCGCGACATACACCAAGCCTGCGACATTTGACACCATAAGTACTTACGTTGTAAATGCGACAAAAGGTTCACAGACTGAGATCAAGACAGCCCTGTGGGCGCTCTCAACAGTCATATTTGCACTGGTTGTCATAATCGTTGTGGCTATGAATGTGGCCGGAAGAAAGAAGGAGGTGGAGCGATGATAAGACATATATGTTTTGGACGTTCGATTTCCAGAAAGCTGGCGGCAGCAGTCATGGCTGTTTCATTGCTTGCCGGACAGATGCTGCCGGTAATGGCAGCGGAGGATACAGGAGATGCTGCTTCTGTCAAGAGTGACGGCGCATCTGCTACTGAAAAAGAGGTCACTCTCAGGGTGTGCAGCTGGGAAGAGTACATTGACGAGGGTGGTTGGGATGAAGACGAAGCCCTGGAACTGGACAATGGAACAACTATATTTGGTGAGAATTCCATGGTGGAGGATTTCGAGAACTGGTATTACGAGAATTATGGTGTGAAGGTGAATGTTCAGTATTCGTGCTTCGGCACCAATGAGGATCTCTATAATATGCTGACTCTCGGCGATGTGTATGATCTTGTATGTCCTTCGGAGTACATGATCATGAAGCTTATGTCTGAGAACAAGCTTGAGCCTTTGTCCGATGACTTTTTCGATGAGAACAACGACAAGAATTATTATATAAATGGTGTGTCGCCATACATCAGAGATACATTTGAGACGCATGAGATAAATGGAGAGACCTGGAGCAAATATGCAGCTGGCTTCATGTTTGGAATTACGGGAATTCTGTACAATCCGGCGAAGATGACTGCTGATGAGGCGGGAACATGGACAGTCCTCAACAACCCTAAGTTTGCAAAACAGATCACCATAAAAGACAATGTCAGAGATTCCTACTTCGCCGCAGTCGGAGCACTGCAGAGGGACAAGCTGATGGACACTGAATTCAGGGCTCAGGATGATTACTCAGAGCAGCTCAAGGATATTATGAACGATGTCAGTCCTGAGACTATAGCAAAGTCACAGGATCTTCTTCAGGACATAAAGGATAATGTGTATTCATTTGAGACTGACAGCGGTAAGGCAGACATGATAACAGGAAAGGTTGTTGCGAATTACCAGTGGTCAGGAGATGCAGTTTATGCCATGGATCAGGCTGAGGAGGATGGTGTGAAGCTTGACTTTGCGGTCCCTGAGGAGTGCACAAATCTGTACTTTGACGGATGGGTCATGCTGAAAAATGGAATAGACGGTGACGCTGACAGAAAGCAGGCGGCCGAGGCGTTTATCAACTTCGTGTCAAGACCTGACAATGCAGTCCGCAACATGTATTACATTGGTTATACCTCAGTCATAGCAGGTGGGGATGACGATACGGTATATTCTTATCTGGATTACACTTATGGTGCAGAGGATGACGAGGAGGATGTTGTTGATTATCCACTTGGATATTTCTTCACAGGGGACAACTCAGATCCTGACTACGTTCTCAGAGCTCCTGCGGAACAGGTCAACAGACAGCTTGGGGCTCAGTATCCGTCACAGGACGCCATAGAGAGAAGTGCGGTCATGGAGTATTTCGATGAGGATGCCACCAAGGATATCAACCAGATGTGGATCAACATCAGATGCTACAATATCAAAGATGTGCCGACATGGGCATGGTTTATTGTGGCAGCGGTGATCGGTGCACTGGCCGGAGTGATCGTATATCATAAAAGGTCAAAGAAATTTTATCTTGGGAAATAGAATAATATAAAATAAACGGCTGCCTTGATGGTATGTGGTTTTCGGTAAGAAAGGCCATATGCCATCGAGGCAGCCGTTTTAGTTTATGTGAGCGGCGAGGGAAAGGTTGTGTTGTTTCTGTGGTATTACAGCATCGAATAACCATAGCTGTTGACAATGGCTTCTATCTTCTTGCCGGCCTTACACATAGGGCACTCGTCAACGGAATAAGAAGCATAGTCGTCGATATCCTTCTTGCTGAACAGAGAGTGAACCTCGTGGCCTGCAACCTCGTCTGTAGCTGAGAAGATAGCTGATATTCCTGAGATGCTTCCACCGTAGTATTCAATACATTCGATGCTCTGCTTGATTGTCTTGCCGGTGGTTGCCGATGCAAGGAGAAGGAGAACGTTCTTGTTCTTGATCATTGGCTGAAGGTTATCACGGAATATGAGCTGGCCTGAAGAATGAACCTCAGGTGTCATGATGTATATGGTCTGGTGCTGGTTCATGGACACGATACCGTTCTCTGTGAGGGCATTTGCAAGGTAAGCACCGATAACCTCTGTTCCGTCCATGCAGACGATGGTGTCAACGATCGTTGTTGCAACATACTCTGTAGCCATGGATTTGGCAGCAGCGAGAGCCATCTTCCTTCTGCTTTTGATGGTTGTCATATCGATGTATCTGTTGATGTGGGAATGGTTAGTTGCAAAATGTCCGTCAACTACCTTGATGTCCAGTGCATTATTATAAGACGATGTGATCTTGGTTGTCATGTTTTCCATAGTTTAAATTCTCCTTTTCTATTATTATGTTGTCTGTAAATAAAACAGTAATTTCCTAGACTATTTCCAGCACGGTGTTGACCAGCAGGTCATCCTGTTTTGGATTCATAAAACAGAATCTTATGTATTTGTTGTCAAGTCCGCCTATATCAGCACAGCTTCGTATATAAAGACCCTTTGGCATGCAGTAATCCACCACATCACCCGCGGAAATAGCATCCCTCAGGATACGGATCAGTATGAAGTTGGCGGCCGGTTTGTACAGCTTGATCGACTTGTGGGTGGACAGTGCCGAGTACACAAGGTTGCGCTCGGTTCTGATGAGCTCTCTTGATTCGGCAATGTATTTTTCGTCGGTGAACATGGCAACCCCGGCGGCCTCCACAAGCTTGCCTATCGCAAATGGCAGTCCGGTGATCTCAAGTGTTTTCTTGAGAACAGGATTCGATGTGATCATATATGCCAGCCTGAGTCCGGGAACTGCAAAAAATTTCGTTGTGTTTCGCAGCACGATAACATTCTCGTATTTCGATGTGAGAGGAATGGAAGAATTACTCTCCAGATCATCAACAAAATCCATGTATTCCTCGTCAACGACCATGGTTATGTTATTGCCATCGCATATCTTGGCTATAAATTCCAAAGACTCTGCATCGATTATCTGTGATGTTGTACCATTAGGATTCGATATAAATATAATATCGATGTCCTCTGACAACTTCGATATAAAATCTGCGATGTCGAGGGTGAAATCCTCCTCCTCAGGTGTGGAGTAGTAGATTATCTCACAGCCGTTCATAGAGAGCAGCTTTTCGTAATTCTGTGCTCCAGGTGTTATCAGGATAGCTTTCTTAGGCGAGGTAAATTCGCACAGTATCTTGACAAATTCATAGGAGCTACCGCCGACGATTATGTCGTCTGTCTTTGCTCCGGAGTATGCGGATATGGCCTCCTTTAATTTCTTTGTGTTGTGATCAGGGTATACTGATAACTGACTCATGTTGTCCGCAATAGCTTTAGTAACAGATTCGGGAACTCCCAGTGGATTCATGTTAAGATCTGCACGAACAGTTTCGACCTGACTGAGGAGATTCTCTGTTTTTAGATTGATAACCCCATTTTTCATAAAAAAACCCCTTTTTCAGTTGTTTTAAGTTATTTTTCTGTATATATTGTTTAAAAAGAGACAATATTTTGTTATAATCTGAATATATGTCTTTTTGTCAATTATACCGATTGGAAGCTTCAAATACAACCACTATGAGTGATTTTTGACAAAAAGACAATAGAAATAGATACAGGAGACCAGACGATGAAGGGAATAGTTGAACAGTATGCTCGTGGTGAGTTTAAGGTTGACAGACCAGCGGTAGCCATATCAGTCAGCAAGATAGAATTGAATATCGAGGCGGGAACTGTGTATGATGGAGAGTTTACAGTGGATTCTTCAAACAGTTGTGCAGTGAAACTGATGGTATACGACAGCCGCTATATACTGGATTTCAAGAGTCACACATTTGTGGGCAGGAAGAACAGAGTCAGCTATTCATTTGACGCCCGAGGAATCGAGCAAGGCAAATCCTTCAAGGGTCATATAAATATAATCACTGATGGGGGAGAGTTTATCATCCCTTATCATATAGCTATAGTCGCTCCATATATTCAGGTCGAGGGTAAGAAGCTCGAGGATCTGTTCCAGTTTGCAGCATATGCAGAGGAGAACTGGGAGGATGCCATAAGGATATTCGGAAGCGAGGATTTTGTGCGCACTTTTATAGGCAGGGATGAAAAGCTTCAGAGGGTGTATGACACACTGGGAATGTCACTGTCCATAGGACAGGCCATGGAGGAATTTCTTGTGTATACACACAAGAAGAGGGCACTCACACTGTCCGTGGCTCAGAACGATCTGCTGGTTGAGATGCCATCCGAATTGGTCAGGGCATCGGTTACGATTACCAAGAACACCTGGGGCTACACGAATACCAAGATAGCATCGGACTGCGATTTCCTTATACCGGAGACCAGCGTGCTGAAGTGGAACAGCTTCGATGGCAACACATTTGACCTCAGTTTCCTCATAGATCCGCAGAAGATCCACGACGGGGAGTCATCGGGTTACATTTATATATGGAACACTTATCAGAATATGAGAATACAGGTGAGCATCAGAAAGCCTGAGGTCATCAAGATGACTCCAAAGAGCAGGCAGACGAGATTCACCATCAAGAGGGCGGAGGAGGCTCTGATCCGTGCATATATTGACTTCAGAACGGACAAGATCGATCTGAAGAAGTACATAGCGGAGACCAGGGATGCCCTGAACACCCTTATAAAATACAGACCGGAGTATGGCATGTACAGGCTGGGACTGCTCCATATGCAGATCCTGGAGGGACACACGGAATTTGTCGAGCAGGAATTTCTGAGAATAGATGCGGATGCCAATTTCACAAGCATGGAGGACATGGAGAAGTGTTATCTCAGTTACCTGAAGTCGCTTCTGCGCAGGGAGAAGTTCATCATAGACAGAACTGCTGCCATGGTCAGAGAAAGATTTGAGGCAAATGACAAGAACAGGCTGTTCTATTTCTGGATACTGTTATTTGTGGATGTGAATTATACAGAGGACAAATGGGTTCTCTACGAGGATATACAGAAGCTGTTTAACTCAGGTGTAAACAGTCCGGTAATATACTTTGAGATATGCGACATGTTCAACAAGCAGCCTCTCATGATGAAGAAGATCGCACCGCTTGAGATCGCAGCCCTCAGATGGGGCATGAGAAATGAATTTGTCTCAGAGGATGTCATCGTGGAGTTTGTCAAGACTGCTTCGAGACAGAAGGATTTTGACGAGCAGGCATTTAAGATGCTTGAGCAGATATACGATATGAGGCATGACAGGACGACTCTGGATGCCATTTGTGGAATACTGATCAAGAATAAGATGTACGATCCGTGTTATCACAGATATTACAGTGACGCATCGGACAAGGATCTCAAGTATGTTGGCCTGAATGAATGCTTTATCAGGAGCATGGACAAAAACCACTACGATGAGATACCGGAGGCTATACTCAGATATTTCAGTTACAAGAACGTTTTGACGGACGAGGAGCTGGCATATATATATGCAAATGTCATCATGAACAAGGAGAACCAGAAGTCGGTGTACAGAGATTTTGTCCCTGCCATTGAGCGTTTCATGGAGAAGATGATACTTCAGGGAAATGTGAGCGATGACCTGACAGTCATATACGATGAATTCCTTGATCCTGATACGGTGAAACCGGAATTTGCCACAAAGCTCATCAACATAATATTCAAGAGAAAGTTCGTGTGTGATAATGAGAATATAACACACATACTGGTATCCCACAGTGAGCTTGGCGGAGAGGTCAAGGTTCCGGTGGTTAATGGTGAGGCATATGTAGAGATAATATCGCCGTCTGCCATAGTCACACTTCTGGATGACAACGGCGGCAGATATGTGAGCACCGTACAGTACAGAATGGAGAGAATCGTAGACGAGAGGAGCTATCTGGACATTTGTCACGAGTACAGTCCAAGGGATTACAGATACCTGTTGTTCCTCTACAACGATATAGATATATTTACACACAGGGATGCAAAGGAGATAAATCTTGCCAGAGATATCGCACTCTGCCCTGAGGTGAGCTACAGGGTGAGACAGGAAGCGCTTACCCATATGGTTGAGTATTATCATGAGAATTTCGATGCGGACATTCTCGGAAAATATTTGTCCAAGATAGATCTGGATTACGTGGATCCTTCATATGCTTCCAGGATAAATACATATTATATAGCTCTGGATATGTATGAGAATGCATTTGAGGGAATGTACAGATTTGGCTATGTGGATGTGGATATAGATGAACTGATCAAGATAGCCGAGTTTGGAATCGATGACAAGAGATACGATGAGAGCAGGCTGCTCATATCCATATGCGTGTATATATACAGGAGAGGGTACGCCGGACAGAAGATACTGTCATATCTCATCAACAATTACAACGGATCACTCGAGGAGATGGCAAATCTCTTCAAGTCGGTCAATTCAAATTACAGAAATATTGATATGCTGTCTGAGAACATACTCGCACAGATGATGTTCGCGGACGGATATATAGAGTCCATATACGATATATTTGAGGTGTACTATCGCGGCCGCAGCCGAGGCATGGTGGTGAAAGCTTTCCTCAGATATTGCGCGCACCAGTATTTTATAAAGGATCAGAAGATCCCTTCATATATAATGGAGGATCTGTACAAGGAGATCGCCAAGGGCAATATAAAGGATGAGATATCCAGAATGAGCCTGCTGTATTATTTTAGCAACCGAAGTGGACGATACACTGAGGAGCAGCAGGAATGGATCAAGGCAAATGTAAAACAGTTTATAGAATACAGCAAGATACTTCCGTTCTTCAGAAAATTTGAGTCGATCGTAAAGCTGCCAGGGGATATGAGATTCAAGACATATGTCATATTCAAGGGTGAAAGCGGAAAGCAGGTATGGGTCAGCTACAGCTTTGGACAGGAGAGCAGCAGTATGGCAAACTACAAATCCGAGAGGATGAATGAGATAATTCCGGGAGTGTATGTTAAGGAAGTTGTCGTATTCCACGGAGAGTCGCTTGTCTACTCCATCGATGGAGTGGTTGGAACTTCAGTCGTGGTTGAGAGCGACATACTCAAAAATGAGACATTCCATAAGGATGGAAGCAGCAGCTTTGAACTTATCAATAGCATGCTGGTTAGCCAGGAGACAAGAAATGACCATGAGCTCATACAGGCAATGGACACATATCTGTACAACAGCCATTTCTTCGACGCCAATTTGATGTTGCTTTAACTTTTTGATTTTTCACAAGGAGGGGCATAATTTATGTCTGACACACAGTTATATCTGGGTCTGGATCTTGGCCCGGAATATACACAGCTTAGTTATTATAATGTTGACACGCGGGAGCCGGAATCGGTGTACCACAAGGAGGCGAGGGATACATATATGCTCCCTAACATCATGTTCTACAGCGCGTACAACAAAAAGTCGGATGACGGACAGAGTGAAGCTTACAAGTTCATAGATCTGGCGGGCTGGTGTGCAGGGGCGAAGGCTTCAGCCTGCAGGTTCGAGGAAAATGGAACGGTTGTGGATCAGGTGTATGAGCGTACCCTGAGAAATGAGAATATAGAAGTTGCGGGGCGTAATTATAAGGCGGGAGATCTTCTTGTGAAGATGATGATACTGCATATAAGACAGTTTACCGAGCAGTTTGAGGGTTTTGTGATAAAGAAACTGACAGTCACAGTGGCTGACACAGATCCGCGCATCATAGCTGCAGTCAGAGGACTTAAGTCGGCACTCCGTCTGACCCATGACCAGTTTAATATAGTGAGCCATCTGGACAGTGGCCTGTGCTATATATTTGCACAGCCTGAGCCGCTCAGGAATAACAGCGTGGGACTGTTTGATTTCGGCAGGAGCGGGCTGGATTTTTACAGGATAGATATGACAAGGAAATATCCTTTGATAGTGACCGTTGAGCATGTGAACTTCCATGACAGGATGAACATGAAAAGATTTGGAAAATACCATGAGGATATGGATGAGGCATTTGCGGATATAGTTAAGGAATGTATGTCACAGGTGTTTATATCCTCTGTATTCCTCACGGGAATAGGATTTGCTGACAACTGGATGAAGCAGTCGGCGGCGGTCCTGTGTCAGGGCAGAAGGGTATTTGTTGGACAGAATATATATACAAAGGGTGCATGTTACAGATCGCTTGGCGGTGTGTACACGGAGGCGCTCAGCAGATATTTTATAGATACGGAGCAGACGGTCAAGACAAATATCGGAATAAATCTCATGGATGAGAAGAAGACGTTCTGGCCGATAGCATACGGCGGGCTTGAGTGGTTCAACACCCGCGGAAGCATAGAGGTATTCCTCGACAACACAAGAAGGATACAGATCGTATACCAGGATATACTGACTGAGGAAGAATGGCGGGAGACTGTGGAGATATACGGACTTCCGGCGAGACCAAAGAAGACGACAAAGCTGTCGATATCCGTGGAGTATTATGGTGCGGATAAGGGCGCGATAGTCATCCGTGATCTTGGATTTGGAAGTTTGTATCCTACCACAAATAAGATATACAGAAAAGAATTTGATATAGGAGCCATCAGGAGAAAGCATGCGGAGAAGCTTGAGGCGGCGCGAAGGGAAGAGGAGCTCAGGATACGCATGGGTGACACCGAGGAACTGAGAGGCGAAGATCCGGCGGTGGAGCATGGTAATGCAAAGACGGTGGAAGCCGAGCCGGAGGTACATGAAGAGCCTGTGGTATATTATGGAACAGCGTCACCTGTGGAGCCGGAGACTGTGGAAGAGCCGGATGATTTCGGAACAGAAGCAGAGGATGTTGTGGAAGAGATTGACGACGATGCGGCGGATATGACGGAGGCTGAAGAGTTAGAAGATGATGCGGTCTCTGATCCTGAGAACATTTCAGATGAAATTGATGATGACGAAACGGAATCAGTGGATGCTGCATATGAGGTAGATGATGACGAAACGGAATCAGTGGATGCTGCATATGAGGTAGATGATGACGAATCAGAATCAGATGACATTACAGACGATGCAGATGACAGCGAGACTGAGATCGACGAGTCAGAGCCGGACGATGAAGAAACCATAGATGAAGAGGATCTGGATGACGAAGATTCCGATGAGTATGAGCAGAGTGCGTTCAGCATCCCGTCATACCTCAGAGGACAGCATTTTGATCCGGGAGAGTGATACACATATGAGTGGAATTATTATTTGTAAGACAAAGACAGCGGACAATCCGTACACATTCCTCAATACGAAGATAACCATATATTCATATGAGGAGCTGTGCTACTACATATTCAACAATATGGTGCTCATAGGTAAAGACGACCTTGCGGACAGACTCAGCACCTGGCTGAGAACGGCCATAGACATGGAGGATCTTGCAGACAAGATAGACGCGCTCAATGCCAAGAATGCGTATATCCAGGATATCATGGTGGAGATACTTACATTTGGTGAGTTCTACAGCAAGGATGAAGTGAAGGGATTCATGGACGAGTGCAAGAGAATCAGGACTCTCAAGCCGTATGAGCTGGACAAGAAGAGAGCTGACAGCTACATGATGTACAAGCATTACATCAAGGCTGACGCCATATACGATGACATCATAGAGTACAAGGAGTCACATGGTGAGTACGATGAGTTCCTTGGAAATATATATCACAACAAAGGCGTTGCGCTGGCGGGCAATCTTCAGCTTGAGGAGGCAAAGGATGCTTTCATCAGAGCATTTGCGCTGAATAAGAACAATGAGTCATTGATAGAATACTTCTGTGTAATGGCGGTGACGGTGGACACGGCGACACTCCAGAGGGAGATAAGAAAGCGCGGTATGCCGGCCGGATTCCTGGACGATCTGATGAACGAGATCGCTGATTCAAAGGAGGATGTACATGAGATGTCCATATACAACAAAGTCCAGAAGGCTGTGTACAACAGAATGCACGGCGACATAGAGGACTATGACAGGCGTATGAATTCCATCCTGAGTGCACTCAAGGATCAGTTCAGAAACCAGATAGGATGACTTTGTGCTTGACGTACAGCCAGCCTATGTTGTACTATCACAATGAATAAAGAAGATATATGCAAATGCTGTGACGAAGAGGAGTAGCATGTGGAGTCAGACAGAGAGAATGGTTCGTGGGCTGTGAGACCGTTCCTGACAGAGACTTGTGAAGGTAGCTTCCGAGCTGCATGGCTGAAAGATCATGATAAGGATAGGCCATGCCGGGGCGTTCCCGTTATAGGATAAGATGAGATACAAAACAAGGTGGTAACGCGAATATTTACTCGCCCTTCTGACAGAATGTCCGGAGAGCGGGTTTTTTTGTGAAAAATTTTGTAAAAGTATATATCAACATGTAAGAGATCAGGAAGAATAGAAAGGAAGAATGAGATGAAAGAGTTAGAGAAGACATATGATCCTTCCCAGATAGAGGACAGACTCTACAGAAAGTGGGAGGAGAAGAAGTATTTCCACGCAGAGGTTGACAGGAGCAAGAAGCCATTTACGATCGTAATGCCACCTCCAAATGTAACAGGACAGCTTCACATGGGACATGCCTTGGACAATACAATGCAGGATATACTTATCAGATTCAAGAGAATGCAGGGCTACTCAGCACTGTGGCAGCCTGGTACAGACCACGCAGCCATCGCAACCGAGGTCAAGGTTACAGAGAAGCTGAAGGAGCAGGGAATAGATAAGAAAGAGATCGGCCGTGAGGAGTTCTTAAAGCATGCATGGGCATGGAAGGAAGAGTACGGCAACCGTATCGTGAGCCAGCTCAAGAAGATGGGTTCATCCGCTGACTGGGACAGAGAGAGATTCACCATGGACGAGGGATGTTCCAAGGCAGTCAAGGAAGTATTTGTAAGACTGTACGAGAAGGGCTACATCTACAAGGGCTCAAGGATCATCAACTGGTGTCCTGTATGTAAGACTTCCATATCAGATGCTGAGGTTATACATGAGGAGCAGGACGGATTCTTCTGGCATATCAACTATCCTGTAGTTGGAGAGCCTGGAAGATTTGTGGAGATAGCAACCACAAGACCGGAGACACTTCTCGGAGATACAGCCGTTGCAGTAAATCCTGACGATGAGAGATACACAGATATAGTAGGAAAGATGCTGGAGCTGCCACTTACAGACAGACAGATCCCGGTTATCGCAGATCCATATGTTGACAAGGAGTTTGGAACAGGATGTGTAAAGATCACACCTGCACATGACCCTAACGACTTCGAGGTTGGAAAGCGTCACAATCTTGAGGAGATAAATATACTGAACGATGATGCAACCATAAATGAGCTCGGAGGCAGGTATGCAGGCATGGATCGCTACGAGGCAAGAAAGCAGATGGTGGCAGACCTTGACGCACTGGGACTTCTCGTAAAGGTAGTTCCACACAGCCACAACGTAGGAACACATGACAGATGTAAGACAACTGTAGAGCCTATGATCAAGCCTCAGTGGTTCGTCCGCATGAAGGAGATGGGACAGGCAGCACTTGACATCATCAAGACCGATGAGCTCTCATTTGTGCCTGAGCAGTTCGACAAGACATACATTCACTGGCTTGAGAACATCCGTGACTGGTGTATATCAAGACAGCTCTGGTGGGGACACAGAATCCCTGCATGGTACTGTGACGAGTGCGGCGAGACCATCGTCAGCCGTGAGACACCTACAGTATGTCCAAAGTGCGGATGTACACATCTCACACAGGATGAGGATACGCTCGATACATGGTTCTCATCTGCACTGTGGCCATTTTCAACACTTGGCTGGCCGGATAAGACACCTGAGTATGAATACTTCTATCCTACAAGCGTGCTTGTAACCGGATACGACATCATATTCTTCTGGGTAATCCGTATGGTATTCTCAGCACTTGAGCAGACAGGCAAGAGCCCGTTCAAGCATGTGCTGATCCACGGACTTGTAAGAGACGACCAGGGACGTAAGATGAGTAAGTCACTTGGAAATGGTATTGACCCGCTTGAGGTTATAGATAAGTACGGTGCAGACGCCCTTCGTCTGACACTTATAACAGGAAATGCTCCTGGAAACGACATGCGTTTCTACTGGGAGAGAGTTGAGAATTCCAGAAACTTTGCAAATAAGATCTGGAACGCAACACGTTTCATCATGATGAATATGGAGAAGGCAGATTTCACAAATGTGAAGCTGTCAGACCTGACAATAGCTGACCGCTGGATCCTGTCCAAGGTCAACACACTTGCAAAAGAGATGACAGACAACATGGAGAAGTTCGAGCTTGGTATCGCTGTATCCAAGGTATACGACTTCATCTGGGAGGAGTTCTGTGACTGGTATATCGAGATGGTTAAGCCTCGTCTCTACAACGATGAGGATGAGACAAAGGCAGCAGCACTCTGGACACTTAAGACAGTTCTGATCCAGGCACTTAAGCTTCTTCATCCATACATGCCATTCATCACAGAGGAGATTTTCTGCAACATTCAGGACGAGGAGGAGTCGATCATGATCTCCAAGTGGCCTGAGTACACAGACGAGTGGAACTTTGAGGCTGACGAGGCCGCTGTTGACACTATCAAGGCAGCAGTCCGTGCCATCAGAAACCTTCGTACAGGAATGAACGTACCACCTAGCAGAAAGGCAAAGGTATATGTTGTATCTGCAAAGGAGGACGTGAGACATATATTTGAGTCATCAAAGAGCTTCTTTGCCACACTGGGTTATGCCAGCGAGGTACACGTTCAGGAGGACAAGACAGGAATCGATGAGAATGCAGTATCAACACTGATCCACGATGCCGCTGTATACATTCCTCTTGAGGAGCTTGTGGATATCGACAAGGAGATCGAGCGACTTGAGAAGGAGGCTGCTAAGCTTGCCGGAGAGATCAAGCGTGCATCAGGAATGCTTGCAAATCCAAAGTTCGTTGACAAGGCCCCAGCCGCAAAGGTTGAGGAGGAGAAGGCAAAGCTTGCCAAGTACACTGAGATGTCTGAGCAGGTTGCCGAGCGTCTTGCACAGCTTAAGAAGTAATTATAAGGTCCCGACAGACGGAATTGGCTTTTCGCCTGCCGGGATCTTCGTTTTTATTGTGTCGATGAGACATTTCCTTCATATCATATAACAGAAGAGGTTTTTCTGTCGGTATGAAGGAGGTGGAGAAATGGGATTCACAAGTATTCCCATACGCAACATCATACGTGAAGCTGTTGCAAGGGGCGGCATAATAGTGGATGTCAGGGACCGCGATGAATTTCTGGAGGGACACATCCCCATGGCGGTAAATATTCCATTTGAGTTGATAGAAGCGGGGGAGTATACTCTTCCCAAAAGCAAATATCTGCTGGTATACTGTGCTCATGGGGTGAGCAGCATGAAGGCTGCGCTCATCATGAGCGAGGATGGATACAGAGTTATCAACACGGTGGGAGGCCTGGCGCAGTACAGAGGCCCGCTCACAAGACAGCGATAGAACAAATATACAACCCACAGAAAGGGCAGGAAATGAGTAGAGTAGAACTTATAGCTCCATGTCATTTTGGACTGGAGTCGGTACTGAAAAAAGAAATACTTGATCTTGGATACGAGATAGTCCAGGTGGAGGACGGAAGGATCACATTTGCCGGAGACGAGAGTGCGATTGCAAGGGCAAATATTTTTATAAGGACAGCCGAGCGTATCATGCTCAAATGTGGCAGCTTCAAGGCCGCCACATTTGACGAGCTGTTCGAGGGAACAAAGGCCATCGCCTGGGAGAAGTATCTGACAAGGGACGCAAAATTCTGGGTGTCCAAGGCGACATCAAACAAGAGTGCACTCTTCAGTCCATCGGATATACAGTCCATAGTCAAGAAGGCTATGGTTGAGAGATTGAAGCAGACATACAGAGTGTCATGGTTCACGGAGGATGGCGCAAGCTATCCGGTGAGAGTATTTATATTCAAGGATATAGTGACCATAGCACTTGACACGTCAGGTGTGTCACTTCACAAGAGGGGATACAGAAAGCTGGTTGGAAAGGCTCCTATATCGGAGACGCTGGCGTCCGCGCTGATCATGCTCACGCCGTGGCACAGGGACAGAGTCCTTGTAGATCCGTTCTGCGGAAGTGGAACATTTCCGATAGAGGCTGCCATGATAGGCGCACACATCGCACCGGGAATGGACAGGGAGTTCACGGCCCAGGAGTGGTCCAAGATCTGTGACAAGAAGATATGGTACAATGCGGTGGATGAGGCTCATGATCTCATAGACCACGATGTGAAGATGAACATACAGGGATATGATCTGGATGGCGATATGGTGAAGTGTGCCATGGAGAATGCCAGGGCAGCAGGAGTGGAGCAGCACATCCATTTTCAGCAGAGGGATGTGAAGGATCTGAGGAATCCGAAGAAGTATGGATTTATAATCACAAATCCACCTTACGGAGAGAGACTTGAGGAGAAGGAGGCTCTGCCTGAGCTGTACAGGACCATCGGCGAGAGCTATAGGAATCTTGATGACTGGTCAATGTTCCTCATCACATCGTATACGGATGCGGAGAAGTATATCGGCAGAAAGGCCGACAGAAACCGCAAGATATACAACGGAATGATAAAATCATATTTCTATCAGTTTATGGGACCGAAGCCGCCTAAACGAAGGAGAGAAGAAGCTTGAAGAAATTTGTATATATAATTCTGATCCTTGCCATAGGTGCTCTGGCGTATTACGGAACAAAGGAGCCGTCGGGACGTCTGGAGAAGAACGAGGAGGATCAACACGCAGTTTCCGGCATGTCTGAGAAGCTTGCGGGCGATTACAATGAAGCGGGACTCACACTGTATGTAAATGGCAGTGAGGTGGAAGAGGACGAGTACAAGCCGTATGTAAGCAATAATCTTCACCTTATGATGCCGCTGAAGATGCTCAAGGATAAGATGAAGTGTACATACATAGAGTATGTGAATGGTAGTATCGTGATCAAGAGGAATGAAGGAGTCGCCAGACTGGTGCTTGATTCCCAGGATGCAGAGCTGGACGGCAAGGACGTGAAGATCGCGGATGCGCCGATAAAGAAGGATGACGAGACATTTGTCCCTATAGAGTATATAGCGGACACGCTTGACTATACATGTGAGTACAATTATGACACAGGCCGTGTATCCCTACAGAAGGTCGGTGAGGACAGTAAGCTGCCGGCCGCCTACGACATGAGAAAAGAGGGCAGGGTCACAGAGGTCAGAGACCAGGGAGACTCGGGAACATGCTGGGCATTTGCGTCGCTGGCTGCGCTTGAGACAACTCTTATGCCGGATGAAAAGCTGCAGTTCTCTGTGGATAACATGACCATGAACAACGGATTTGGCGTTGAACAGTTTGAGGGTGGCCAGTACAGGATGAGTATTGCATATCTTGCATCCTGGAAGGGACCGGTTCTCGAGAAGGATGATCCGTACGGGGATGACAAGACGAACTCCAAGCTTAAGGCCGTGAAGCATTTGCAGGAGGCGGAGATAATTGACGACAAGAATCTGAAGGCTGTGAAAGAGGCAGTGTACACCAAGGGCGGTGTGGAGACTGCGATATACAGCGATATGATAGATGCCGACAGTAGCTCGGAGTATTACAACGAGGAGACTCATGCGTACTATTATGATGGTTCAGAGGGAATCAACCACGATGTGGTAATAGTAGGATGGGATGACAATTACAGCAAGAACAACTTTAACAAGGCGCCGAAGAAAGATGGTGCTTTTATCTGTAAGAACAGTTGGGGAACCGAATTTGGCGAGGATGGATATTTCTATATATCCTACTATGATGCGCATATTTGCGAGACCAGTGTTGTGTACACCAGACTTGAGGGCGCAGACAACTACGATAAGATATACCAGTCGGACAAGCTGGGCTGGGTCGGAGTCCTTGGATTTGACCAGGAGGATGCCTACTTTGCAAATGTTTACACGGCAGGCAAGAGCGAGGAGCTCAAGGCTGTGTCATTCTATGCTACTGATGCAAAGACGACATATGAAGTATATGTGGCTACAAATTTTGAGGACACTGACGATCTGGCAAATAAGAAGCTTGTCGCGTCAGGCGAGATGGAGTACGCAGGATACTACACGGTCAACCTGGATGATGTGGTCAAGCTCCCGGATGAAAAGAAATTTGCGGTCATAGTACATATAACCACGCCGGGTAGCAAATACCCGATAGCCATAGAGTATGATGCGGATTCCATGACCGACAGCTTTGACATCTCCGACGGAGAAGGCTATATAAGTCTGTATGGAAATCAGTGGTACAGTGCGGAAAAAGAGAGAAAATGTAACGTCTGCCTCAAGGCATTTACGGATAAGACAGAATAAACAGGAAGCGTATGTAAGCTGTGGGAAAGGAGAACTATTATGGACAAGCTGATATTTGCAACGGGAAATGAAGGAAAGATGAAGGAGGTCCGCATGATACTTGCAGACCTCGGATTTGAGATACAGTCCATGAAGGAGGCTGGGATCAACATAGATATAGTTGAGGACGGACAGACATTTGAGGAGAATGCCCTTATCAAGGCAAGAGCGATCAGCAAGGAGACGGGATGCCTGGTCCTTGCCGATGACTCAGGTCTGGAGGTCGACTATATGGACAAGGCGCCTGGCATATACAGCGCGAGATTCCTAGGCGAGGACACATCGTACAGGATAAAGAACCAGTACATAATAGACAAGCTGGCCGGGGTTCCAGATCCTGAGAGGACAGCAAGATTCGTGTGCGCTATAGCAGCAGTGTTCCCGGATGGAAGCGAGTACACAGAGCGCGGAACCATAGAGGGAATCATAGGCTACGAGGAGCGCGGCGAGAACGGTTTCGGGTATGACCCTATATTTTACCTTCCAGAGCTGGGCAAGACCACTGCGGAGCTTGATCCTGAGGAGAAGAACAAGATCAGTCACAGGGGAAATGCACTGAGACTGATGAAGAACGTCATCAGAGCGCACAGGGAGAGTAAGTGAGAATCAGGAATAAATCAGTTAATGATCAGTGGGATCGATGGATTCTCGTTAGGAGGAATAGATGAAAGTACTGATAATAAGTGACACTCATGGCAAGAGTAGCTGCTTAAAACAGATACACGATATAGTTGGCGACGTGGACATGCTGATACACCTCGGTGATGTGGAGGGAGACGAAAAGCTGATACATGACCTGTTTGAATGTGAGATCCACATGGTGAGGGGCAACTGCGATTACAACCCGGAGCTCCCGATATATGACGAATTCAACATCGGAGATAAGAGGGCATTTATAACGCATGGACACAGGTATGGTGTGAACAGCGGTATTTCATATCTGGAGGAGCTTATCGACACGGAAGGATATGACTTCGTAATGTATGGACATACACACCGCCGTGACCTGACGTGCTACAAGGATTCATACATTGTCAATCCGGGAAGTCTGGCTCTGCCGAGGGACAACCGGATTGGAACGTATATGCTGCTTGATTTTGACCAGCACGGAACGCCGTTTTTTGCGCAGAATGAGCTGCCGAGGGTAGAGTCGAATGTGTCAAGTTTTCGAAGAAAATTTGACATGTAGCATCAGCCCTGCCGAAGGCAGCTTTAAATGGCTGATGTTCCATACCGGAGGAGAAGAAGAGGAAGAAGTTTTTTGAGGATCTGTGGGGATAGGACAGGTATAAAGGTAGTATAATTGGTGCCGGGCACTTCATTGTGATGTAGGTGTCCGGCATTTTTGAGTATGGGAAGGGGGATACTTGTGGAGTTTGGCTTTTGCAGTTTGTATGGGAAAGATGATAGGGGAATAAGCAATTTTTTTAAGGAGGCAAATAACAGGGATGTCCTGGGACTTAGACCGATGAACAACAGGATCTCGGAGATACTGTTTCCAGAGTGCACGACACTTATGCCTAATCTTGTATATATATATTATCTCAATGCCATATATCATGTACTTAAAGAAAAGGGATCAGAGGATGATATTGATTATTATGAAAGAATGATCAGTCATCATATAGTTGAAAAACATCGTGAGGAGTGCAAAGGAAAGGGATTCTTTGATGATGCAAAGGACCGCGCTTACAAGAAATACAAGAATAAGATGAAGATGCTGCATTATCTGGACGAAGGGTATTCGATAAATGATGTATGCTTACTTGATATACTGAAAGAGACAGACCGATATAGATTTGTGAAAAATGTGATAGATAATGTTGAAGTTGGTTCAGATGTAGAGGATCTTACAGATTATGAAAAGGACTATATCTATAGCCCGGGGAAACTGGATGAAATAGAGAAACTGGATTATATAAGGCGGGTGTTGATGCCGGATGATGATAGAATATGCAGATATTCATATACATCAAATATTATCGCCAGTTTCCTTGGATTTAAAAGAGCACCTGTATCAAATAAAAAAGATGTACTAAGGGAAGATTCTGTATCAAAATTATATAAAGAAGGTAAAGCGGGTAAATTCAAATATGAAAAACTTGAAGATTTACTTGAAGAGTTAAAAATAAGACAAAATGGTAAGAGTCTTTATAAATTTGAAGAAATTGACAAGTATGGCGAGAGTATAGTAGGGAAATTTTGTATGTATGAATATCTTCGCCAGTCCCAGATATATTCTATTATCCAGTATATTGCCAAGCTCAGTTATAAACGGCTGCTGTTCAGCAGAGATGACGATAAACGTAAAGCATATGAAGAAAAAATCAGATCTGAGATCGCAGCGTATTTCGAGATTAGCACTGAAATAAAAGATGATGAAATAAAAAATTACTGGAAAAAGAAATATGAAAATTGTAAAGGTTTTATCAGTCAGGGGGAAGACGGGGATTTAGAAGAATGCTGGAATTTTATAAATGAGATAACCCAAAAATTGAAGAACGTAGATATAAAAGACATAAATACAAGTGATATAGATGAAATTGCCAGTATCGTGAAGAAAAGAGAGAAATACGTGCAGGGGGCTGCATCAAAATTAGGCACTAATCTAAGAAATATAGAAGACACAGAGGATTATATAGACACATTCAGGTGGGAGTATCGTCCTACAGAAAGACAAAACAGATCTCCGGGAACCATAACCATGTGTGTAAGCTATTATATATCAGAGTTGTTTTATAATTAGATAAATTGGGAGTAAATATGGAAAATATAGAGGATATATACTTATTGGACAAGCTTCGTCCGCCAAAGGGATACGAAACAGTGGGTGCATTGTTATGCACATATAGTATTGATGCAAAAGCATTGTTGTCGGCACTGTTATATATGAGGGATATGCCGGCAAATGGGATTAACAGCGATACAAGTCTGTCGATTACAGAGCGGTTGAAGATACTGTTTGATAAAGGTATCGAGGACATGAAATGGATGGAGAAACACATAGGATTTGTATGTAATAATGGCTATGATAAGAGCTCGGCCTCCACGATGTATCAGTACACAAGACGGTTTACGGCGTATTACACGATTCCGCTTGGAGAGCGCGATCACAGCTTCCATCCCAAGATGTATCTGGTGAAGTTTGAGAAAAAAGATAAGACGGCCGAGGGGGCAGATACACTGTTCCGATTGATCATAGGCAGTATGAATCTGGTGAATTCACACAACAAGGAATTTGCGGCATGTATGGAGCTTGAAGCGTACAGAGAACAGGACGTGCCTGAAACAGACAGGGACAAATATGTAAAACTGAAAGGCACAAAAGCTGATATATCAGATGCGATAGATAGATTGCTTGGATATAAAAGAGAAAATGGGAAATCGTATAGTCCATATATCGACAGCCGTAATATAGGCGAGGTGATAGAGAATCTTGCTGTGGACTCATATTACTTTAAGAAGGATGAGCTCCCGGAGATCACAGCATTTGGGGGAGACAGCCCGGATTTCGAATTCAAAGATATGCTAAAAGGGGCAGATCACATATTTTCTCCGTTTTTATCAGAAAGTTTTCTGAGAGAATGCCCAAAGAAAACTAACATATATACTATGGAAAGTGAACTGACAAAGCTGGGGTATGAACGTTGTGCTGAAAAGCAGATAGTGGAGGAGGATGACAAAACTGACAGCCGCCAGTTCTATGTGTATGAGATAGAGGAGAATCAGGTAAACAGAAAACCATCAAGTTCACATTTTAAGGCATATCTGTCAGATAAAGATCAATGGGTTTATGTGGGATCACTGAATTTTTCCAACAGAGCATTTGGAAATAACAGAGAACTGGTGGTGAAGCTTCAAGATATAACGGAACAGCGGTATGACTGTATAAAGACAGCGTTTCAAGAAGATTATAGACTGTATACATATAGAAAAATACCCAAGGTCACTGGATCTGAAGAGCATGAACTCGATATAGATAGTGAGTTTAGGAAATTGGCACTACAGATAAGCCAGATGTATGCTGTGAAATTCAGCCAAAGTGATAATTATACGCTGACCGTTTGCAGGACCGGGATTGCGACGGCGCAAGAGAAGGATAATGTCGGTGAGCTGATCACTTCGATCAATGAGGGCCTGACTACTTTGGAAAAATTTATAACAAAGCGAAATATCCCAGAAGAAAATAAATTCGTGAGGGATGAAAGTGCTGAATACGATCATATATCCGTAAAGATATGTCCTGTCGATTATCCGGAAAGAAGTGAGAATCTGCTAAAAATCACATTTGCGGATGAGATATCGGAAGATCCCAATTCTGATGTTCTGGAGACTGATATATCCTGGTCAGGACTTAACAGGAGAAAAGCAGGGCAGCAGTTTATACTGACACTTGAATATAAGAACAAAGAATACGCTCGGGCAAACATACATATATGCTGGTGTGCTCAGCCCAATGATAATGATGGAGACGAGACAGACGCGGCAGATGATCTGTTAGATGTGCAGAGAATATTGATATATGAGAAAATAGCAGGTTTGTTAAGCGGCAGAAATTATAAAGACAGCAGTATAGATAAGCCGGAGAATGACTCTGATGATTCTGGGAAACGGCTGGGCGTTAAGGAGTATGAGCGTTATGTAAGAAACTGCATTCCTACGTTAGAAGAGCTGATTCAAAGATGTATAAACGAGAAGAAAAATCTGGATTCAGTCTTAACAGGATATGAGAACCGGGTGAAGTCTATATACGAAATGTACGTGCTTAGAAACAAAGGTATGTCACAGGAGGAACAGGCAGAAATAGCATGTATGGATAAAAAGCTGGTTGAAAATATGATAGCGCAATTCGAATGTTTAAAAGGGGAAATCGGATATGACGGACAGAGGTGAAATTGAATATACAGATTATCAGAAACGTGCTATAAGAAGGATCATTGACAGTTATATGGGAGAGTGTACCAGCGGAAGATTTCTTCTTGCAGATGAGGTGGGCCTTGGAAAGACTATTATTGCGAGGGGCGTCATCAGGTGCCTTATGTGTAAACTCCTTGAGCAGGAAATTGCCGGCAAGTCTGAAACAGAGATAAGAGATGTGGTGGAGGAGCATTATTATTATTTTAATGTCATTTATATATGTTCCAACACGAATATTGCCAAGCAGAATGAGGAGAAATTGGGCCTTGATAAAAATAATGACAAAGAATGGATGAACCGCGCCAGCTGTCTGTCGGGAAAAGTGCTTCAGATAGAATGCGAGAATATTTACACATTAAAATTTAAAACTGGCAGTAATTCATCAGGTTATGAAGTGGAATTTCGAGAGGTACTTCAGGATTATTGCAATGTATATGGAAAAGACCACACATATGAATCTCTGGGCAGGGTCAATGCATTGGAGACTAGACTTAGAATATTGCCAATGACACAGAGAACTTCTATTGATATAAAAGGAAGTGGCAGAGCAGAAGAGAGAGAGTTTCTGTGTAATAGGATACTGGCTTTTTCGGATCATGAAAAAATCAATTTATCAGAGGAGCTTGAAAAAAATAAAGATTTTACGAAGCTGAGGGAGCTGTACAGGACCAAGTGCGAGAGTGATGAAGAGTTTAATAAAGCATGTAGTATTATCAGGGATAGCTGTAATGGTGATGAATATGAAATAGAAAACTTTTATAATACCTGGCAGATCGTAAGGAAAGGCTTTGCGGAGATCACGATGGACTGGCTGGACTGCGGGCTGGTTATTATGGATGAATTCCAAAATTTCAAGGAGATCATAGGTCAGGCTTCAGATGATGAGGAAAGTATCATAAGAAAGGTTCTGGAACAGGAGTCTGATGGGGAAGACAGAAATCCATATGTTCTGATGTTGTCTGCAACTCCATTTAGGATGTATATGAGTAAAAATGCAGATCAGGATGAGACGGATACAGATACAGCAGGCACGGAAAATGCAAGTATATATGATGTGTGCCGCTTCCTTGAAAAAGGAGGGGGAACAAATGGTATGTCTGTAATTTCAAGTTCCCTTGAGGCTTATAAGACTGCACTTGAAAAATATTCACGATCAGATAGTGAGAGTAAGGAACAGGTTCTGGAAAAGAAAAACGCCTTTGAGAGACAGATGGGATCAGTGTTTACCAGAATGGAGAGGATCAATGTGCTGCGTGAGCTGAGAGAAGACAGCACAGACGCTGGAGATGCTGATAAACAGGAGATCGGATGTGGTGGGATCAAAGCTCTTCTTGATTATACGAATGAGCTTGTTGAATATAATACGAGCAATGGCAGGTATTATATAGGTACGGGTACAGCGGCAGCATATGCTGAGAGAATCCCATATGTTCTGTCGTTCATGAATCGAGGGAACAAACAGGCCGGCGGCGATGATGGCTATAAAATTAAACGCAATTTTAATGAAGATGTTAACGCTGAGAAAATAAAATATAAAAACAACTCAAAATGTTATATTCTTAAAGATGATTTTAACGATATGTCCAAAACACTAGGGGAATGGCATGGAGTTTATGAGAAGGTGTTGGAGTATATTCTGGACATAGAATCTCTGGATATCGATTCTATGCTGAAATCTGGTAAGTATAATGGCATGACAAGGGAGGATGTATTTCTGAATCATCCAGGAGCAGCCAGACTTCTGTGGGTTCCTTCTGTGGTCGGTTGGAAAGAGCTTAAAGGTGCATTTGCAGAGCACAAAAACTTTGGCAAGACCATTATGTTCTCAGACAGAGTTGTTGTACCGAGAGCTATGGCAGGGCTTATCAGCCGAGAAGTGAAAAGAAGACTTATCTGGTGGATATTGAAACAGGAACAGGATAAGAGTATTACGGAGAAAGAACTTCAGGATTTTCAGGAAAGTGCAAAGAACATACTAGAACAAATATTAGAACAAATACTGGGCCTGGTGGCTGGTTTCAAAGAAAATCCAGAGCGGGGTAATAATGGCGATGAAGGTATAATAAAAATAAAAAGTGTTGGAAGGATATTTACAACATCAGCGTCAGGTTTGTTTGCTGTGTGGTCTGAGATGGGACTGCCGATAAAAAGGAATAAAGAAGGTTTTGCCCTTAGGGACAGTGGCGACACTTTACAGATGGATGAGGATAGTCTCCGAAAGTCTATAATTGATTACTGTGAAGAAGGAAAACTTCAGTATGTATTGCAAGAGCTGAAATATATAGGGAACACGGCATTCTTGTCAGATTGGCATAATGTACATAAGGCACCCAAAATCAATATTACATTGTATGAACATACAAAAGAGGGCAGACTTCAGATATCCGGGACAGGCGATGATAAGAACGGAGATACATACTATGCGCGATGTATAGGAAGCAGTAATGACGACGATAAAGTGAGTAGTATATCCAATCTTCAGGCTGCGTTTAACTCGCCATTTGCGCCATTTGTATTTGCTACGACCTCAATAGGTCAGGAAGGACTGGATTTCCATAATTATGCGGATCGAATAGTACATTTGTCTATTCCTGCTAATCCCACTGATGTAGGACGGATTTTGCGGACATTCAAAATAAAAAAGAATGTGGAGGTAACAGACAATGGCAAAATCATTATTTGAGGAACTGGGCGGCAAATACGAAAGGCAAGGGGATTATTTGATACCGTGCTTAACTGTACCCGCCGAAGAAGAACAGGCAATAGGCATCTGGGGGCAACGGCATTTAGATTATCTAAAACAGTACCGTAAAGTTACATACACCAATCTTCTTACAAGCGGCAGGCTAAACGCCTACCTTGCCGACATCAACAGACAGGCACAGGAACGCTTTGAAAGGCTCATAGAGGGTATGAAACAGGCACAGGGCATAACGGAACAGCTAAAGGCAGAAAACGCCTTAGAATGGACAGGATGCCTCAATAACATAAGGGCTTGTGCGAGGGAGATTGTGGAAAAGGAAATTATTTTTGCAT